>JAABUX010000029.1_pt1 | contig 238431 bp, 189 predicted proteins | sample 5561851 | NCBI WGS metagenome assembly JAABUX01 (sample SAMN10711883, study PRJNA513361) | rock metagenome | isolation source: Antarctica rocks | place: Antarctica: Victoria Land, Richard Nunatak red sandstone | collected 2016-01-03 | reverse complement strand
GCAGTCCGTTGGGATGGACGGCGAGAGTGCGATCGAGGACAGCGAATCCGGAGAACTCGGCGGTGACGCGATACTCGCCGCCTGCAAGATCCATGAAAGCGAAACGGCCGCCTGGGTCGGTGTGCGTCTCTCGAACGGTGGCGTCTGCGCGGCGGAGCATTCGTACGGTTGCGTTCGGGACAACGTGGCCTTGAGGGTCGGTGAGTTCTCCGGAGAGCTCGGTAGCAAAGGCGGAGGGAAGACCTAAGCCGCCAAACGAGAGCAGCAGAACCGCAATATGCATACGGGCTCTGTTGCATTAACTAGCTGGAGCGCGGCTCTGTTGCATTAACCGTGCTCGAGGCCGTTGAGGCACTACGATAGCTTCATGTTCAAGCGTCGTCGTTTCCCGGTTGAGATCATCCTGCTTTGTGTTCGCTGGTACTGCAAGTACGGCATCAGCTACCGCGATTTGGCCGAGATGATGCAGGAACGCGGCGTTGGGGTTGACCCCTCCACACTGTTCCGTTGGGTGCAGCGCTACGCGCCGGAACTCGAAAAGCGTGTACGGGCTTACCAGGGCTATGGCTCAACGTCTTGGCGAGTAGACGAGACCTATGTCAAGGTAGGCGGCCGGTGGAAGTATCTGTTCCGTGCTGTCGACAAGCATGGTGTGCTGATCGACTTCATGCTCTCGGATAGGCGGAACACCCGCGCAGCCCATCGTTTCCTCAGCAAAGCAGTAGCAACGATGCGCAACTGGCCACCCACATCCATCACAACTGACAAGCTTCGCTCATACCCTGAAGTTATCGAGCGATTGAAGTGTGACGGGAAACTCTCCAGGAACACGAGGCATAGAACCTCGAAATATCTGAACAACATCATCGAGGCTGACCATGGGGTACTGAAGCAGGTCATACGACCTACACGAGGGTTCCAGACCATGAAAACTGCCACTGCAACCATCAAGGGCTTCGAGATCATGCGCATGATCCGACGTGGTCACTGCCTCACCTGCAAACGAGGCGTACAGAATGAAGGCCGCTTCGTCCGCTCCCTGTTCGGGATCGCTGCATAGCGGTCGGCCGCCGCATCCTGAAGAGACTGCGCTTCCGCCACTTAATGCAACAGAGCCCTTCGGATTGAAGGTTTACCAAGGCATAACAGCCAGAGCTGTCCGGAACTCTGCCTGAGACTCCCCCACCCCGCTGCCACCATTCAGGCGAGGACATACCGACAAAGTCGCCACCCAGGTTGCTAAGACCTCGCTTGAGCACTCGAACAATCGCATCCTTTCTGAAGTCGCCACCCGCGTTTACCAACTGGAAGAAGACCGTCGCAGAGACAATGTTGAAGACGCTTGGTACGTCTCGCCCCACGGTGTCAACGATTGCCGCTCAGTTTCAGGAGCGGAATCTTATCTCTTACTCGCGAGGAAAGCACTGACTATGTGGGATGGCCACCAAGATTGAATTCGTGTCCGTAACACTCACGACGTCGGTGCCGCGTTTCGCCGCATGACAGCCCACTGCACGAGTTCCCTAAGAGCAGGGCGCAGTGCCCCACCCAGACCTGTCAGCTTGTATTCAACTCTGGGAGGAACCTCGGGATAGATAGTTCGTTCGAGGATGCCGTTCGCTTCGAGATAACGGAGCTGTTGTATTAGCATCTTCTGCGAAGCAAGCGGGATCGCGCGTTCGAGTTCCGAAAAGCGCATGGTGCCTCTGTCGAAGAGATGAAAGACAATCATCATCTTCCAACGCCCTTCGAGAAGCTTAAAGGCTTCTTCAGCAGCATCGGCCGACCAATCATCTTTGGTATGGCCGGGAGCTACCTGCACCTTACCTTTTGGTGTGTACCCCACCACCGGGTTAGTCCTTGCCATGTGGGCAGTTTACCTCCTATTGTGGGTATGTCTGTTATCCCACCTAAGGACGCCCATGCCCAATTATTTGCTTTACTCACCTGCCGTTGAAACGATCGAGTCAGACGAGCAGGAGACCTTCAGCAAGATCGTAAACCTGATGACAGAAGGCCAGAATCTGACGCGTGAGAAATATGGTCGTCCCATCCGGATCTCTCACGCGAAAGCCCACGCCATTCTGAAGGGCAAGCTCATCGTGCGAGACGATCTGCCGGCTGAGCTGGCGCAAGGACTTTTCAGCAAACCTGGCACTTACGAGATACTGGTTCGTATGGCTTCCGCACCGGGCGAGCTGCTGGACGACTCCAAGGTGAACAGCACCCGTGGCATGGCGATTAAGGTATTCGGTGTCGATGGTCCCAAGCTGGCCGGTCACTCTGGCGACACGCAGGATTTTGTGCTGGCACCCGGAAAAGAATTTATCGCGGGTGATGCCAAGGCCTTCCTGCAGGCGTTCAAGCCAAATGCTGAGATCGCACCCAAGTTGTCCGACACGACCAAGGGTGTGGTCTCCACCCTTTCTCGCGTAACGAATGAGGCTTTGAATGTGGTTGGTATCAACTCTGCCAAGCTCGACTTCTTCGGTCACCCTCTACTTCATCCCTTAGGCGAATCGCAGTATTCCCAGACGCCGTTTCGTTACGGCGAGTACGTCGCGAAATTCGGGGTTATTCCAAATACGCCGGATCTGGAAGCTCTTCTCAAAGAAAAGGTCGATCCTCAGACGCCGGATGCGTTACGAGATGAGTGCAATGCTTTTCTTCGAGCCCATCCAGCCGAATACAGTTTCCAGGTCCAGCTCAATACAAACACGGATGAGATGTCGATAGAAGACGCGACGAAACCATGGTCCGAGGAGGACTCACAGTATCAGGAAGTGGCCCGCCTCATCATCCCACTACAGACTGCATGGGATCGGGAACGTGACAGCTTCGTCGAGCCGCTCTCGTTCTCCCCCGATCATTCGCTTGAGGCCCACAGACCACTCGGCTCCGTAAACCGAGCTCGCCGCGTCGCCTACGATGCGTTGTCGCAGGTGCGTCGTTCCGAGAGCGTTAACCCAATGGTTGAACCTCGGAACGCAGAAACTCTGTCGGCTTCGCAAAACTGAGTAAGATTGCAGAACGATCCATGACGTGCAGCGAGACAAACAACGAATAGCGGGAGTTCGCTAAAAAGCTCGACCACCCACAAACTGCAACAACTCCTCATTTAGCCTGTCAGCTGCGGTTAGGAACAAACCGTGGGGCTCGCCCTCGTACTCAGTCAGCATCGCATTCGGCAGCAGCTTCGCGGAGCGACGGCCGGAGGCGTCGATCGGCACGGTGTGATCGCTCGTTCCATGGATTACCAGGACGGGAATGGTGATGCGCTCCCTCACAGCTAACTCGACGTCCGCTCGGGGAACGTTACTAAAGATTAGTAAATAATTTCCTAGCATCCACCTTTTGTGAATACCATTGGGAACATTAGTTGAGGCAAAGATCTAATGTCGGCAAATTGTTCCGAATCAGCTGTACTTTCTCATCAGGCCCCTAAGCCAAACTCATCACGACCTATCTGCCTCGTCACCGTGGTCAAAGCTTTGACGAGCTCAATTGTCTTTGCTCCCGGATCATCTGCTCACTCTGCCGCAGAAAATCCGGTCGCCTCCGATCCCGATATGCCTCAAGATTCTTACCTCTTGGGAAGAATACGAAGCGGCGATCAGCGAGCTATGGGTCTGCTGTATGACCGGTATTCAAGACCTGTCTATCTCACTGCGTTGAAGATGCTACGCGATCCATCGTTAGCAGAAGATGTACTCCAAGAGGTTTTCATGACGATCTGGCGTAGACCAGAGGTCATTTCTGCTGAGGCTACATGCCTGAAGGGGTGGATCACCATCGTAAGCCGTAATCGCGCTTTGGACATCTTGCGTAAGCGGGTCAAATTTCCTTCGTGTTCTTCTGAGGAGACTGTCCTTGCATCCCCTTACGATTACGAATTGAGATCTGAACATCAGATCATGGCCAATCAAGCGGTCATGATCGTCAATTCGCTCCATGCTGACACGCGACTCTTACTAGAGATGGCTTTCTATCGTGATTTGACGCATCAGCAAATTGCAGAAGAGATCGGACTTCCTCTAGGTACCGTCAAGAGTAGGATTCGAAAGGGGCTGCTGCAAGTGCGTGATGCGCTTACACACCCTTGTGTTCCAGATTATGAGAAGAATTACGCGCTCGTACACGCGTCTTTTTAGCTGAGCGAGACTATCTACCACGCAATACAGACCGCACCAGAAGCTACGAAGCGAGCTTTGCGCCGTCCAACTGCAAATCCTTCAAAGCGCGTCCGGCTGCAGATGTTGTAGAGGACATCCAGGTCAAAGGTATGGCGTACATGTCCGTATCTGCCTGCTTCTGTCGCAAACCGTACAAAGGCAGTTCAAGGCTCGTGGCCCTGAAGGCAAGTCGAAAGAGGTCCTAGTGTCCACACAGAAACTTCCACGCGTCTTTGTTGTCGATGACGAAAAGATCATCGCTGAAACCCTTTCGATCATCCTAGGTCAGAACGGCCTGGCAGCACGATTCTTCACAGATCCTACAGAAGCCCTCACGGCTGCTCGCGTGGAAGTGCCTGACCTGCTCCTGTCCGACGTGATGATGCCGCGGATTTCCGGGATTGACCTCGCTATTCAGGTGAGGAAACACTGTCCTGCATGCAAGGTTTTGCTTTTTTCCGGACAGGCCGATACTGTGGATTTGCTAAGTGAAGCTCGCAACCAAGGGCATGACTTCAGCCTTTTTTTAAAGCCAATTCATCCCAGCGATCTTCTCCGCCGCATCAGAGAACAAGATCTCGCGTGGGTCTCCTAGCCAGTCACTCGCCATTCAGCTTGCGCTGAAATAGATTCAGTTCCGCCGGGTTCTAAGAACGTGCCATGAGGTTGGTGAACATGCCAGGACGTAAAGAGAGCGCGGATACTGTGCTCAAATGACGCGTCACCCTCTTCAAGCAAAAGATTGCAGAGGGGCGCGTTGCTTTGAAGCCCAATCAGATTAGGCTAGGTAATCCCGTCGAGTCACCCTTCGTCCCGGGAGAGTCACGCTTTGAACGTCTCGCCCGTTGGGAATCAACCGTAGTGGCCATCACCCAGATGATCGATGCGTTGTAGGAATAGATGTCTTCTAAATCCTGCAAGGGCGAGTTCAGCGAACAAGCGCCACAAGTTCTGTGTGACAACGTGGATCGGGCGCAATGGCGAACCCACCGGTGTAAGTTGTGTGGCCAAGAGGTCGGTACCCGACAGACCGCCGGGAAATGGATACCTGATCCGCGTTGGCCTTCAATCCCGAGTGCTAATCGGAACAGAAAGAGTCGTAAAATAGCGCCTTTAGCTGTTATCGATTCGTCGAGACTGCAGACTTCCTAAGCAGCCTGCTGAACGGGAAGGCAAACTCGAAAGATCGTTCCACTCTTACCGGCACCAGTTCTGCTGCGGTATTGGATTCTCCCGCGATGATTCTGAACAATTTCATTCACCACCCAGAGACCTAAGCCATTTCCTTCGGCTTTACTGCTTTTGAAGGAATCAAACAGCGTTTCCCGCATGGTTTCAGGTATGCCACTTCCATTATCCGCGATGGTGATGACAGCTTCGTCATGACGTAGGATAACCCGCACATGCAGGTCTCCGGAGTGGGGAAGCGCATTGATCGCGTTTAGAAGCAAATTAGTTAGGACCTGGAAGATCTCGCCTCTCTTTACGGAGGCGATCACTGCCTTCTCAGATCGTGTCTGCACATTGATTCGCTTGCTGGAGACCTTTACTCGATGGAGATGAAGAGCTGAGTTGGCCAATTCGACTAAATCAACGTCTTGGGCCTCGGTGTCCACCCGAATGAATCCCAAACCCTTACTGGTGATCTCCCCAAGCCCGCGCAGTTCGTTGTCGGCGATATCGAGATACTCGTCTGCTTTCACTGGCAACTCTGCTGCATTCTTGGCAAGATAGATGAGGTTGGTGAGAGCTTCCAGGCAATTGTTTACTTCATGCATCGTTGCGCCGACCAACCTGCCTGCAAGCGCAAGTTGGTGATGTCTTCGAAGTTGTTCTTCGCATGCTTTGAGCTTCTGACCTTGATTCTCAACAGCATTCGCGTCTTCAGTGACCGCATCCATGTGCATCGGAGCGAAAGAAACGGCTTTCGGTTGGCTTGGCATCCGCTTTGCACCACAATCGACATTCACTCTGCAAGCAGGACGGTCCACTCGGCATCGGGTGTGTTCTTGACCAAATAGCGATGCCAGTCCTTGGCCCGACGGGCTTCAAACCTATAGTGGTCGCAGGTAGCCACCGTAAAGCAATCAACTTCTTCTCGGAATCTACTTGGGAGGTATCGCTGGGGTTATTACCTTATTGTCGGGAAACAGCCAGATGCGGCGCATGTATACATCTTCTGGAGCCCTCAGTGCCCTCCAAGAATCCTAAACGTGTGTATATTCCTTCTCCTGCGTTGTTCCCTGGAGCCGTTTTAACACCAACTATCAAAACGTCAACCCATGATTCCACCGAATACGTATCATCGACACTCACTTAGAGTCTGATTTTTCTGAAAACCCCAACTCAGCTATGCGCCTCCGTCACTAAATCCAACTTCAAGCAGGAGTTCCAACCTCATGATCAAAGGCTTTCGTGACTTCATCCTCGCGGCAACGTCCTCGACCTTGCTGTCGCAGTCATCATCGGCGCGGCGTTTAGCGCCATCGTCAACTCGCTCGTAAAGGACATCATCACGCCGCTGATCGCAGCAGTGGTCGGCAAACCCGATTTTCCAGTCCTGGCTAGCGTGAACGATTTGGCAGCATCTTGAACAAATTGATTCATGAAGCGGGCCGAGGCGTGGGGTGGAATCGCGGAGTGCAGGCATCAGTTCCTATCTAAGACGGCGTTTGCGTTGCGCTGTATGTCGGGTTCCTAGGCAGAGAGGCGATACGCAGCAACTCAATATGAAGCCGCTGAGGCCCTCAACAAATCAACGCTTGATCCGACACCCTTTTCCTCCTTAAGTTCGCCCATTGAACGAGTTCATGGAGTGCCGGGCGGAGTGCCTGCCCCAGGTCCGTCAGACTGTACTCCACTCTTGGAGGCACCTGAGGGTAGATGGTGCGCTTTACGATTCCATTTCGCTCAAGATCGCGAAGCTGCTGGATGAGCATCTTCTGTGAAGCCAAAGGGATCGCACGCTCAAGCTCTGAAAAGCGCAGCATCTCCTTGTCGAAAAGATGGAAGAGGATCATCATTTTCCAGCGTCCCTCGATGAGTTTGAAAGCTTCTTCAGCCGCGTCGGCCCACCAGTCCTCTTTGGTGTGCCCGTGTGGTTCCTTGACCTTACTTTAAGGTGGGTACCCCACTTCTTTGTGGGTTCTTGCTATCTCCTTAGCTTACTCCTAATCTCAAGGGTGGGCATCCTACTCCTGCGGACCCTCGCAGGCATTTTTCACTCTTCGATACACATCAACAGCAATTTGTTCACCCAGGAGCTCTATGAAGAAAGGTGTGACCGCAGGTCAGGACGAGCCAAACCACATGAGCGCTAACCGTCGGAGTTTTCTCAAAGGCGCAACTGTCGCCGGCCTCGGGCTTGCAGGCGTAACGCTCTTGTCCGCTGCCACTAGTCTCGCGCAGGATAACCCTACGATTGGCACTGATCCCGGTGCCCACATGATGAACCCCAGTAATGTGAAAGAGTTCGGGATGGCTGTCATTGGTCGTGCAGAACTTTCGCTGGCGACAAGCAAGATTGCGGTCGAGCGCGCATCGAAGGTCGACGCCAAGGAGTTCGCCGGATTTGAACTGACCGAAGCGATCGCCGTGACGACGGTGCTAAAGGAACTCGGCACGCCGGTGCCAACAATGACTGCGAAGGCAAAAGCAACGCTAGAAAAGATTAAGAATGGTCCGACCGGCCCGGAGTTTGACAAGGCTTACATTATGGCCCAGCTGGAAAACCATGTAGAACTCCGTGATTTGACCCAGGCTTACCTTGAGCATCCGGCTCCCCCCAAAAGCGACATGGCAGAAAGCCAAGGACGGCATCTCGGGATCCTCTCGCTCGCCGTGTTCAAAGAGCACGTAAAGATAACGCAGCGAATTTCGGAAGAGCTCCAGGCCGGAGCGTAAACACTACGCCGGTACTCTGAGGCACATTCTCCGAGCACCGGTAACATGATCGGACTTCGTCTATGGCAAGACGCCATACGAGTTTCGTCATGGGCGCGGTAGAGGCAAAATCGTGAGTGATGCGCGAGATCGTCTGTGCTGCGGCAAACGGGCGCCGTTTGGCGGAACAACTACGGACGTACAGGGGACGCCTCCTGGAATAACCCTCGCGAGGCCGACAAGGCAGCGTGGCACACCGAAATTGGAGCATTCAATGACATCCCACCAAGCATCCAATCGTCGCAACTTTTTGAAGCGCGGTCTTGCGGCAGCAGGCGCCGTGACTCTCGCACCCGCACTGCTTGCAGCATCCGCCGTGGCTGAGGAACGCGAAGAGAGGCGCGCGATCTCTCCGGGCGATATCGCGATTTTCAAGTTTCTGGCCGCGGTTGAACTCGTAGAGACCGATTTGTGGACGCAATATACACTGCTTGCCGAGGGCAATCCTGGCTTCAAACAGGCGTTGACCAACATCGATCCCGCGCTGGTCCGCTACAACCACGACATCCGCCGCGACGAGGCCAGCCACGCGAGCTTCATCAACGCCGCACTCCATGACGCCGGCCGAGATCCAATCAATCTGGATGAGTTTCGTACCTTGCGGATGCCGCGAGTACAAGGCTCGAACGAGGCCGGATATCTGACGAACCTGACCGATCTGAATGTGGACACAAGCTGGTACACCAAGCTGCGCTCGCATGCGAACCCCGACTTTGGAAGCAAACCTGTCCAGCTCGTTGAATTGAACGGCGTCCCGGCGATCCCGACCAGGGATGGCCTCACGGAAGAGCAGTACCAGGCCATCGCAAACACGGCCACATTCCATTCTCCCAGTATTGACGAGGCCGGAACCAGTCTGTATGCGCACTTCCTGTCGAAAGCGAGTGACCTTCGCGCAGTTAATGTTCTGGCCTGCATTCTCCCGGTCGAGGCTATTCACTTCACTGGATTCAACAAGGCACTCGAAGGCCTGCCAGGTGTGGCCGTCGACGGAATCACTTTCCCCAGCCTTCGTGGAAATCCAGGCTACGCGCAAGGTATTTTCCCGACACCATGCCCGTTCGTCAGCACCGCATTGCCGCAAATCTCTGTGATCCGCCCAGTAAACTCGCCGAACGTCGGGGCCGTCGCTCTCGTCAAAAAGCTAACTGCTTCGAATCTCTTCAAGGGACAGTCGAACGAGTTTATGGATATGGCGATGCATCTCGCAGAAGAAGCAGATGAGGCAAAGCGTTCCATCTGAGTAGTTAGAGAAAGCACTTCCTGGATGTCGCGCGGGCGAGATGGGAACAGGATCGTTAACGGTTCTGTCCCCCTCGTCTACACCTTCTTCACTCACGGTAAGGATTCGTGTTGGATTGTCACACTCATGTCTCGACCAAGGCAGGTGGCCGATTGTCACACCGCAACCTGTGCTCTTTGGGAGCTTCTTTCCCCTCGTGGAGGCATTCTGAATTCACGGAGGCTGTCGAGTGGTTCCGGCACACTTTCCCGGTTAAGGTCGTAGCGCCCGAACCGATTGAGATGCCCGGTCAGGTATGGGCTGGAGCAAGCGATCAGGTCCGTATCGATCGCATACTCCTCTTCTATCAATCCTTTCCAAGGCTTTGCTCATGGTCACGAACGTTGTGAAAGATCAAGAGATTGGCGACGAGGTGGTTGTATTTGATGAACTTCCGCTGCTCGTCGCGGATGCCTTCGGCGGCCAGCGCACCGCCGCCGAATGCGACCCACTGGCCGCTTACGCCAATGGCATGGATGAGATCCGGATGGAACGTTCCCTCGAAGACGACTACCTCTCCCGCCGATCCCAGTCCTTCCAAACGAGCTGCCTACATCCGAAGAACGATGACGAAGGCGAGAGACTGGGCGAACCGCTAACCATCGTTGCGAATATTCGTTCTTGGTGTTCTTCCATCTGGGTGTGAGAGCGACGTTCTCTCAATCTGAGCAGGCTCCTACGTACTCAGGTCCAGGAGCGATGCCGTTGAACAGGAGAGTCTCCCTTCCGGTTTAACCTGTCTGTCTGCGTGCAGCGTGCCGCGCTCAAAGCGCCCACGCCCTTCGGACGCTCTCCTTCCTGAAATCCGCTACGCGCCTCTGCGAGGTGCGGACTCCTGCCCCCAGGCAAGCTGGGGTCCCCTTCCACAGATTCCGTCCAGTCGCCGAGGGAGTGGGTCGCGCGGCACACCCTCCGGGCAAGCATGTACCGCAGACAGCGGCACAAACCAGAAAGAAACGGAGACTCAAACACCATGTTCAACAAGATCACGCTCATCGGACGCCTCGGACAGAACGCAGAAGCCAAAACCGCTCAGAATGACCGCGAGTACGTCACCCTCAGCCTTGCCACCCAGGAGGGCTGGAAGAACGACAAGGGCGACTACGAGACCCGCACCGAGTGGCACCGCGTCTATGCCTGGAACACTCTCTCGAAGTTCGCCAGGACACTCCATAAAGGGCAGCTCATCACTCTCGAAGGCAAGCTCAAGTATCGCGAGGTCGAGGAAGACGTTGAGGGAGTTCCCTTCAAGCACCGAATCGCCGAGATCCACGCCACCAGCATGAAGCGACTCTCAAAGATCGAAGCCGCCGATGATCCCACCGACGCAGCCGGCGACGAGTAGTCGCCAACCTGGGTGGATGGGCCGATAGGCTCATCCACCCTTTAACCTGCATTCCTCCCGACAATGCAACTTATCGTTATCTACTGGGCTTCCCTCACAGATATGAGCAACGCGTCATGGTTTCACGGTTGCGTGATGGTCAGGAAACGTGGCGAAGCGCTCCCAACTTAGCGCAACGTCTTTGGAGGGTAGCCATCCGCCAGGTACCGCGCCCTTGGGAGGTGCATCAGAGGGCTGCGCAAATTTGAGATCAACTGCTCCCATAAGCGGCAGGTGGCCGTGGTCCAAGGATCCAGTTGGTTTCTTGCGAAAAAACGCATAGTAGCCTCTGTTCACTCCCACCAAGGGTTGTTTCGATGTAGAATTCTCGAGAATTGTGGTGAGCCACGCGAGGATGAGATCAGTCGCGTCCTCGTTGCAAAAATGACCAGCGTCGTTCTGTGTGGCGAAGAGCCAAGGAGCGCCTAGCCGCCAATACTTGGAAAAGTACGAATAGGCTAGTTCCGTTTCCACTACCTCGTCTTTACCCCCGACGAGAATGAGTTCAGGAATCTTCAACGCAGCACCTGAGAGGCTGATCGTATCGAGGTTTAATGGCGGAACTTGCCCACCGTGGGAGAGAATTGCTGCTTCGATTCGGTCAGGGGCAAAACCGACAAGCCTGCCCGCAAGCGCACCAGCTCCAGAGAAACCAAGAACGATAAGAGGAGCAGTCTTCAGTTCCGGATGATTCGTTATGACTGACAATTTATCCGCAGCCGTCAATAAAGCTCGGCCAAGACCTCGATTCGGGTCGACGTCTATGTCTCCATGATCCTTCGCAGGGCACCCCATTGGCATGAGCATCGCTAAGTCGTGCTCTCTTGCGAAAGCGGCGATCTCAGGTTCCTCGTAAAAGTGTTGCAGCTCCGGGCCTCGTTCGAAGACCACAAACAATCCATGGATTCGTTTGTCTTCGGACAAGATTCGCAGCTCGTATTCGCATGGGTTAGCGACATCCTCGCCTGATTTCGGAGCTACGATCGTGCGAAAAGAGGTTACTGCACTTTGGGCCGAGCACTCCGACAGGCTTACAGCCGCGATGAGGAGTGTAAACGCGGGAAACAACACACGCCAAACATAACAAGTGCCTATTCTCCACAAACGAGACAATTCGTACTCCTCCCCAGATGGCAGCTACCGGTGATCCTATCAAGCACGCTCAGGTATTCCGCCAAGATCAGTCCCGATAAACGCGCATCTCGTCAGTGTGCCGACGAAGTCATCATTCGTCATCGCGCTCGATTCTAAGTTGGTCTAGCTCACCCTTCAGTTTTGCGACAACTCCCTCAAGATCCGCGACGGTCGGGAGTTCATCTCGAATTAGCGCGGGTACTTCACGCGTGACCCGGTAGGAGGAAACTCCAATCGGCTTCCCGATATCCCTAAATGAGTATTCAACTACCGGTCCCTTATGACTTTCGCAGAGGAGCAGGCCGATCGTAGGCTCGTCTCTCTCTGCCCGCATGGTGTCGTCGACAGCTGAGAGGTAGAAGTTCAACTTTCCCGCATATTCGGGTTTGAACTTGCCAACCTTAAGCTCAATGACGAAATAACAGTGAAGCCGTACATGATAGAAGAGCAAGTCGAGATAGAACGTCTCTTCGCCGACGGTAAGAGGAACCTGGCTTCCTATGAAGGCGAAACCTCGGCCTAATTCGAGAAGCAGGTCCCGCATGTGGGTCAGGAGACCACGTTCGAGCTTTCGCTCTTCAAGAGGGTGGGTAAGGGTCAAAAAGTCGAAGTTGTACGGGTCGCGGAGAACCTGGACCGCCATCTCGGATTGTTCCGGAGGCAGTGTGCTACGAAAGTTGGTGAGCGCCTTCCCTTCCCGTGCATACAAACCTCCTTCGATCATGTGACCAAGAGCGTCTCGGTTCCACCCCTCGTATGCGGCAGCTGCAATGTACCAGTCGCGAGCGGCGGGATTCTTTACTCGGTCAAGCAGCAGCCGCAGATGACCCCATGGCAGAAGTGCCACACGCTGTGGCACTATCTCGGGGTCCGGCCAAGCCTCGGCAAGCGATCGCATGTATTTCAGGTTTCGCGGACTGAATCCTTCTACACCGGGAAACCGTGCCTGGAGATCGCGACCAAGTCGCTCGATCACTTTTGATCCCCAGCCTTCCGCCTTTTGTCGGACGAGGATCTCGGCGCCGATCGACCAATAAAGCAGTACTAATTCTCGTGAGACCGAGAGGCCGGCCCTTGTTTGAGACCGGGCAATGCGACCTGAGATTTCCTCTAGGAGTTCTGCATAGCCATTCGGGATGGAGGCGAGCTCAGACATGGACATCTCACTGTAAGAGTGCCACAGCTGTGGCACTTTCGACCCGACAGGAAGTTAGGAGCTTCCGACTCAAAGCCCCAGATTGTCATTCACGGCGAGGACGATCTCCTGCTCGGCCCCAAGATACCGCTCGGTGGTCTGGATGGAGGAGTGTCCGAGCAGGAACTTGATCTGCTCGAGGTCGCCACCGCCCTTCCGGCATAACTTTGCGCATGTCCGCCGCAGGTCGTGCGCCCCGAAGCGCTCGATCCCGATCTGCTTGGCCGACTGCTCGACGACCGACCAGATGGCCCAGTCGCCCAGAGTCTCGCCGCGGATCTTGCCGCCCTTGCCGATCCGAACCAGCAGCCGGCCCTTGTCGATGCCAGCAGACTCGCGCCAGGCGTCGATCCCTTTCTTGACCCAGATCGGGATGGCCACGGTCCGGATCCGCCGGCCCTTCCCTTCGAGATCGGCCAGCACCCAGCGGCCCTCCCGCTGCTGGATGGTTTCGACATCCAGTTCGGCGAGCTCGGTCCGACGCAGGGCGCAGCCGACCAGCAGCGCCAGGATGACGTAGTCGCGCTTGCCCTTGAGGGTCGACCGATCGGGCACGGCCAGCAACTCCTTGGCCTGTTCGCGGGTCAGCCAGTTTCCCATCCGCGTGCCCGCCTGTTTGATGTTGGGGATCGAGGTCAGCTGGGCGGCTTCTTCAACCCCGAGCATCCCGTTCTTCTGCGCCTCGGACACCATCCGGCGGATGGCCGCGAGCCGGACGTTGATGGTCGACGGCGCGAGCTCCTCGAGGCTCGCCCGGTACTCCATCAGGAGTGCCCGGGTGAGAGGTCGGTTGGCAGAGAAACGGAAGAGCGCATCGAGGGCGGTGGCGTAGTTCCGCTTCGAATGAGCGGACGGAACCGTGTCCATAACCATCCGGCGTAGGACCGTCTGGGCCTCTGTGAGGGCGGGAGTACTTCCCTGCCCTGCCGGATCGGGACTGTTCAAGGTTGGAAGGCCGGATTTGAGCAGATTCTGCATAAATCTATTTTACCCTCGACAAGTTACATTGTCGTTGGTAATAGTTGTTCAGCGCTTATCCTTGAATTTGCCCCCCGTGGCAGTGCCAAACACCCATAATAATGGCTGCCGATGAAAGTTTACCTACACGCTAGGTCGATCCCGACCCGCGCCTCCATACTCTACTCATTCAGAATGAATGACTTGGGTTTCGGCTCTCAACTTTGTGCTACTTTAGCGCAAGTCTCTTCGTCCCTGAACGTTCGCACGATGCTAGTCGTTCCATTCCTTCGGTCACAGTCTTTGTTCGGCATCGGCCCTGCGTGGGCGCGCGACCAATGCTTCAAACTGTGAGTCCTCGAAGCACCTCCGTTGATCGAGTGACGGACAGCAATACCGGCTATCTGCGGAGACCCGTACATAGTCGCTCGCAGAGGAGAGACGAAGAGAGATCGAGGCTCGCTTCGCCGGGAATGATCTTGCTAAGTCGGTGGAAACGGTTAAGCTGAAGCGAAGGCTTCCCCAACTATAGAGTGCGCAGTCGAACTCTTCCTAAGCGACAAGAGGGCCCAGAGTCTCGAGACTGCCGTGCTGAAGAAGTACGAACGGGAGCTAGGGAGATTTAGTGGGTTCATGGCGAAGCGGTCTCGGCATTTTCCTCGCGAGATCCGGCTCGAAGACCTCACAGTTTTCGCAACGTGGCGAGCTGCTTACCCCTCCTCGATAGTTCTGGCAAAGGTCCAGGAACGCTTGCGGGCACTCCTGCGTTACTGCTACGAATCAGAACTGATCGACCGCATACCGAAGCTCTCACCGATCAAGGTGGACCAAGCCCCGACGCTCCCTCTATCCCAGAGCCAGTACGCGAAACTTCTGAAGGTGGTTCCTGTCGACTTCCCTACTTTGAAAGCCACACGTGTTCGTGCACTGATCCGGCTCATGCGACGCAGCGACCTGGCTATCCCAGATGCGGTCACCTTGGAGAGAAATGAGTTGAAAGAAACGCCAGCGCAAAGCTTCATCGGGTTGTCACCAGCCGGCAGAAGACGGGTACCCACGTGAGCGTACAGATTCCCGTGGACGTAGCGGAGGAGGTCAAAGCTGCGATGGTCCTGAATGACAGCTCGCGATACATGTTTTGTAACGCGGGTTTTGGTAAGGCCGCAAACGGCGGGGGAACCTGCTGGCGACTGATGTTGCACCTGGCCTCATCACGCCAGAGCTTCGGGAAGCCGTCACGCGAGCACACCAGGCCAGCTTCGATCTTGCCCTTGCATCTGGAAAATCGACCTTATTCATATGCATGAAATCGACTTTCACCAGTACCGGATTCCAAAGCACATCCCGGTGATGGTCACCCTTCATCTGCCGCCCTCCTGGTACCCTGACCAAATTTGGAATCTATCGCCGAATTACAGGCTGCAGTGCGTCTCGGAGACGCAGCGGCTCGCGCGCCCTCCCGAAACGCGCGAACGTCTATCCGTGATTCAGAATGGTATCCCGACGCTGACCGCTCCCAAGTCAATCAGCAAGCGCAAGTACGCCCTGATGCTCTCGCGTATCTGTACGGAGAAGAATCTTGATGCAGGTCTCGATGCGGCGCGAGAGGCAGGCATTCCTGTAGTTCTCGGAGGAGAAGCATCTCCCTACGAAGAGCACCTCCGTTACCTTCGAGAGCAGATCGAGCCGCGCCTGGGCTCAGGCCCTTGCTGGCAAGGTTCTGCCGCCTACTGGCCGGGTCGTATCAGCGGCGCGCGAAAGACCCGACTGCTGGCAGCAGCCCGTTGTCTCCTGATCCCGACGCTTGCGCCCGAAACAAGCTCGCTCGTAGCCCTGGAGGCGATAGCTGCTGGAAGACCGATCATTGCATTCCGTTCCGGCGCAATCCCGGTGATCGTTACCCATGGCAGAACCGGTTTTCTCGTGAATATGTCGCAGAGATGACGGTCGCAATCCGGCGAACTCACGAGATCAATCCGGCGGAGTGTCGGGCCGTCGCCCAGTCTCGCCTCGGCCTCGCGCGGATGACAGACGACTATATCGCGCTCCTACACCGATTGCTGCCTCACAGCGTCAGGTCGAGAGACAATCTCGTATGGAAATCGCAAAGTCACCGCCGTTCCACCCATCGGCCAGAACAGGCTGACATCTTCGCCCGCGACAAAGGCCTACTCATGAGGTAACTGGCTATTCGCTGGACTGTCGGGGGTATCTCTTCGCGGGGGTGGGAGCGCTGCGTATCTCCATGCACTGTGCCGTGGAGCTCTTCGGTCCAACAACCCGCTATGTCATTTGCCTGAATACAGTTTCACCTCAGACTGCAGAGCAGCGAACCGGGTCTGTGCCGGATTGCGTTGCATGGCAAGTCGTGACCTCAGCGGACATCTCTCCCGACCTCAAGCGCCATCTAGATCGGAAGATGGCGGAGGGAGTCGGCTGGAAGCTCGTTCCTCCCAGATCTTCACGGACCCGCACGAGATCGCTCTCGACAACGACTGCATTCTCTGGGCGATTCCTACGGCTATGCGTTCCTTTCTTGACCGGCAAGACGCCACGCTGCTCGCGGAAGATAGAGAGCGCTGCCTTGGCCAGTTCGATGACGAAGCTCTAACTGGTGCGATCAACTCAGGAATCCGTGGTCTACCGCCACGTTTTCACTCATCGAGGGAACTCGCCGCGGCTCTGGCTGAAAAGGAACGTCGCATCGGCAAGCCTGTCCTGCTTCGCTCTGAACTGGACGAACAAGGTCTCCAGGCCGCCGCTTTGCATCGAGCTGCGGCATGTCTCGTGGTTTCGAAAGAGGAGGTCAGCATCTGCTCTCCTTTCTGGCCAAGGCAGACGGAACTGGGCACATGTGGAGCGCACTTCGTCGGGCTTAACTCAAGCCACATCCCCTAAAACTACTTCGATCGGCCTGCCAACCATGTGCGGCGGGAACATTGGGATCGGCATAGGCCGGGACTCTACACCTGGGCCGGCCTGGAACTCACATCCCCGCTCTCACTGTAAGTTTCGTAAATGCAACGCTGGTAAGGAGCAGGCATGAAACACGTCGTGTAAGTCGATCCAGACTTCATCGCCCATCAGGCATCGACTTCCCTTCAGTCTTATTCAGCTGAATCGCACTCTGGCCAGTAAAGCCCCAAGCTTTCCGCACATCCAATCCTCTGACGCACCTCACTTACAATGAGCACCTTTGCCTTACTCAGTACGATCGTCACGCTGGCCGCAGTCTTCGGCCTCATTAGCCATCGTTTGCTGCAGTTGCCGACGTCTATTGGAACGACAATCCTCTCGCTCTGCGCGGCCGCGGCTCTGATCGGGGCTGGACATGCTGCACCCGGCCTCCATGCGGCAGCAGCCCACCTGGTATCCACCATCGACTTCAACCAGGTCGTCCTCCACGGTTTGCTAGCATTCCTGCTTTTTGCGGGAGCGCTGCAGCTCGACCTCACGGAGCTCTCCCGTCAAAAGCTCGTTGTCTTCAGCCTGTCGATTGCCGCAACTGCGCTCTCCGTCGTCTTCGTCGCCGGCCTGTTCAAACTTGTCCTCACTGCGGCGGGAATCGCCCTGAGTACCATGGGAGCGTTGCTTTTCGGCGCTCTCATCTCGCCTACGGATCCTATTGCCGTGCTCGAAATGTTGCGGCGAGTCGACGCGCCCGCCGCCCTCGAAGCACAACTGGCAGGCGAGTCGCTCTTCAACGATGGTGTCGGTGCTGTCATCTTCCTGGCTATGGTTGACGCTTCGATCAGCGGGTCGCTGCCGTCACCCGGACGCTTCACAGTCCGCTTGCTGATGCAGGCAGGCGGCGGCATAGCAATCGGTCTCATCCTCGGTTACATCACCTACCGCCTGCTTCTACTCGTCGATAGCTATCGTGTCGAAGTGCTGCTGACTCTCGCTCTCGCAATGGGGGGTTATGCACTGGCGGACACGCTCCATCTCTCCGCGCCCCTCGAAGCAGTCACCGCTGGTCTGCTGGTGAGCGGACGTGCCCGGATGTTTGCGATGTCCGCGCATACACGTGCTCACGTTGATACCTTCTGGGAGTTGCTCGACGACATTCTGAATGTGGTCCTGTTTCTACTGCTCGGGTTGGAGCTACTGGTCATGCCCCTTGAAGCCCACTTCCTGATCGCGGGCTTAATCGCCATCCCCGTCGTCTTGCTGGCACGCGTTTCAAGCGTAAGTCTGACCGTAGTTGCACTCACAGCTATAAGAAAGAGAGTTCCAGGAACGATCCGCATTCTCACATGGGGTGGTCTGCGTGGCGGCTTAGCAGTCGCCCTCGCACTTGCTCTGCCGGCGAAGGACGGTCTCGATCGCAACCTGCTCCTTGTAACAACGTATGTGGTCGTAGTCTTTTCGATCGTCGTACAGGGGCTCACCGTCGCGCCTTTGATTCGCAAGCTGGGCACCGCACGCGACACTCACTAGGAGACATGGGTCCACCACATAGTCAGATCTTAATTCGCTTCCCTGTAAGCGATCCATCTAGTGTGAAGCGCTACGCCACGTCTGCATTCCTAAAAGCTGATAGAGAGCCCCGCTTGCAGCGTCTTTGGAGCTTGCGCTAGGTAAAGCGTCCGCTCATCCGCTGAAAGGAAAGGCAGATAGCCCTGTGCGAGCAGGTTGGTCACGTCAACTGACGCCTCCAGTCCAGGCGGAAGCACTCCCTCCCACCGTAACGGTTGTCGTACGTGCATGCTGAGGTAAGCCTGATCACTGAATTCGCGGTACGAATCCACCGGAGTCACCAGGTCATGCGGCTGCCATCGATACACTGCACGGACTTTGGTTCCGGTGTTCGCTAGGCTACCCTTCACTGCGAACACTGCTGATTGACCCGTTCGTTTATGAAGAGTATTCAAGGTGCCAGGAAGAGTAGCAGTCGTAGTACCATCGCCGGCAAGTCCGGACCCCGTACTGTACTCAACAGCAGCCCACATGCCTGCACCCAGCGGCTGCGACATCATGACGTTCACACCACGCGTTTGATACCCGGAGGTGAGCAGGCGGAAGCTGTTCGTCGATGAGTCGACAATTCCACCAGTTGCAAACCCCACCGCATTCGTGCCAAGCGAATCCAGATCCGCGGTGCTCAACGTGCCCCCACCTGCAAGGGCCACACGCTCCAGTACGTCGCGATAGAGGGCCACCTGCACCTGGCCCTGTCCCACCTTACGTCCGGCAACAACTTCCTGGTGTCGCCCTCGCGGAGTCTTCAATCTGGCGCCACTCTGTACCGCAACCGGAACCTCTGGCTGTATGGCGTTCAGTCCCGAAAAACTCTGGAGATCCCGGGAGGTCGCCATCTTATATCCCATAGTCCATCCCGCCGCGGGCTCGATCATGACCCGCAAAAACGGCTGTGCCACAAAGGCATATCCTGCCGTGTGAACCGCGTACATCGTGCCACCCGCTTCAACATTCACCAGGTCGCCTAGCTTGGTGCGCTGGACTGTTGCAATCTCCATCATCTGAAGGCCAGCTACACTGCCCATGCTGACGAACTCAGGGTGCGATTGAAAACTTGCTACTGCCCGAGTCGCAGTGGCAAACCCGGTCTGCTGTTCAAAACCCGCGTTCAGTTCAGTGGAAGGGCCTACCCCGATCTGTGTCGAACCCCCACCCGTATCAGCCCGAAGCACGACGCCCGCACCATCCTCCTGCGCCTTATCGACAGTCACAATACTATGAATGCCACCCCCGCCAAATCCACCATCGCCGCTCGTCATTGTCGCTCGTCCACGCGTCGTAGGCGTATGTGATTCAACAGCACTGGATGAGACCATCACCAGTTCTCCATCCTCAACCATCCGCAGAATCGGCCGGTTCGTCGCAGATCGCAGCGTCCAGCTCCAATCATCCGCCGGCTCATCCGCCTTCCGTCGCTCGGCTGGCAGCCACGTAACTGTATCGAAGATGGTGCTTAGAGTCAGGTTCACTACTGCTCTTGCGCCTGCAGCAAGTTGCAGGTTCGGCTTCAGGGCCGGGGCAAACAAAGCAGCTGTCGCATGCACTTCATACCGCCCAGGCATTAGATTGCTGACTAGGTAATGTCCACGAAGATCGGTGAACGCTCGTCCCACCACAGAAGCATCAGCCGCTGTCACCTGGACAAGAACTCCTAATTGAGTCACACCTGCCCCGTCGCGCACGACTCCCGACACCGCTGCGTGTTGTGCGACACAAGTCACTGAAGTTGCCAGAAGCACCAGCAGCGTGACAACCACGTGTTTGACCCGAAAACATTGCACAGTCATTGCACCCTGCGCGCCGATGGCTTCTCAAAAAAGTGGATCGGTGCAGCCACTGCGTACCGCTGCTTGCGGTCAGTCCTCACATTGAGTCAGCGTGACTGTAGCGCGATCTGCTGCTGCGGCTCTAATCGATCACAAAGGGCGCAGTCTCGGCGATCTGCTGCTTTGTAATTCCATCGTTGATCTTGATGCTCAGCTGATACTTGCCCGGCTCCAGGCTGGCAAGAGGAAGACTTCGCTCGAGCGTAACCTGGTCTGCGTTGGGATTTGTCTTCGAGGTCAGCTCCTCGGTCTGCAGGATCGCTTTGTTCGTCGTGAGATCCATTATTTGGTACTCGATCGTGGCCCCGTTCTGCTTGCTCTTCTCGTCGATGCCAAGGTTGTACACCTGCATCCAGAAGTTCAGGTTCTGAGCTCTATGAAAGGTCACCGGCACGGCAACCCCCGTCGAAACTCGGGGCCGAATATGGGTATTACTGATCGTGAAGTTTCCCGCTCCGATCTCTTTAGACGGCACTCGCCACATCTGGTCCGCCAGGATCAGCGAGGAAGCAGCAAGCTTGTCATCGTCATACTTCGGAACATTGATACTGCGACGCCACGTTCCGACGTGATCCGGATTATTGACATCCTTGATTACAATATCAATTCGGTAGAGACCTGGCCGCAATGGCAGCGACTTCCAGTACACGGACATATTATTCCGCGTCCGAGCCAACAATTCGTTCGGGACCTGAACATTCACCGTATCTTCGAACGTTTGAATCGGCTTATGATTCAGGTTCGAGACGCGTCCCAGAATATTGACGGTACCCATGGCCACGCCATCCTTGTTGCTGAACGTAATGTCCCCATTACGAATCTGGAGCGTCAGCGGAACAAGCACGGTGTCGTTCGTCACCTTGACGTAGTCGGTACGCACATCGAACAGGAAGGGCGGTCCCGTCAGAATCTTTGAAGTAGCGATGAACGCCTCCAGATCTTTGAACTTGATCACTGGCGGCGCCATAATCTTTGCGGCAAAGCTGATTCGATCAAATTGCTTACTCTGGTTCATCTGCGTCATCGGCCCTGCACCGAGTTGCTCTATACCGCCGCCTGAGAAACGGTCCGCTTTTTTCGACTGGCCCTGCTGTTCAGAAAGCGTCTCGCCCGCGCCCGGAACATGCTTCAGCGCGTCTTTTTCAGAGCGGTCGATGGTCATGTGGTAGTCGCCGCACATGCACGTATCTACAAACTCAACATCGATGTTGTCCCCGACACCTTCCAGATACCGGTAGTGCCACGTTTCAAAAGGAAACGTCGAGGTGCTGCCGCCGCCTTCTTCCATCGGACGCTCGTAGTTGCCGCCACTCGGGTGAGAGTCAATGCTGTCCGGTTTGCCGTACGCAATATAGATATGGCCGCGATCGGTGCGCCACCCTGGCTTTCCAGCGGCAAAGTGCTCGTTCGCATACGCGATGCGCGCATAATGCTGTTCGCGGAACTCATTTTCAGGTGAATCCGGATTCGGATTACGGCGAAGCCAGAACTGCTCGATGAACTGGTCCCGCTCTTCATCATTGCTCAAGCTCTTGAAGGCTTGCATCTCCTGGTCGGTGATGATCCAGCGCACGTCCTCATCGGCCCACCGCTTGTACGACCCTTTCAACTCCTGCCGAATATCCTTCTGCCGCCGGATCTGCTCCTTATCGCTCAACTTTCTCGTCAGTGGGTCGGGCTTCTCCGAAGTCGGTGGAGCCTGTACGACACCGTCCGGTGCCGGTGCTGGCACTTCCTGTCCGCGCAGCAAATCTGCACTTGTCATCACCAATAAAACGAGAGCGGCAGAGAGGAAGTTACGAAGCGTTGCCATAAGTGGAGAGCACTCCTGTTACCACTTCACATTGTAGGACCGTTGTCAGCTACAGACAAGGAGGACGAAACCAAACAGTACCCTGCTATGATCACTGCCAACGGAATCACAATCTTTTAGACGATGGCGCGTCGACTTTGTCTTTAGCCATCTTCACAGCGACTCTGTCCTCAAGCACTTGGCCTCTTTCCCTGCAATCGCTCACCGTCGCAGCGGGAACGCGGTAGTCTCTCTCCCTGCGTACCTCTATGCAGCTTCCACCGCCCCACCAGGTCCGCTTCGGCTCCCGATATCGAGGTGAAGAAAGTAGCAATGAGCGCGAAAAAGAAAATTCTGATCGGCGTCGTCCTTCTCGTCCTCATCGGTATCGTGATCGGCACCATCCTGAACAGCCGCGCCAAGGTCACCAAGGTAGCCACCGGTAAAGTCACACGACAAGACCTCATCTCAATCGTCAGTGGAACCGGGCAGATCAAGCCAAAGACATACGTCAACGTCGGGGCTACCGCCTTCGGTCGCATCACGCACCTGAACGTCAAAGAGGGCGACCACGTCAAAGCCGGAACCATCCTGGCAACCGTTGAAAATGTACAGCCCGAAGCCACCGTTGCCGCCCAGCAGGCCACCATCGCCGCCTCTCGCACCGATGTAAACTCCTTCGCCGCTGCCGAAAAAACGGGCGAGGCAAACGTCCTCCAGGCAAAGGCCGACCTCGAGCAGAAGCAGCTCGACTACAGCCGCGCTCAAGCGCTCTACAATGACAAGCTCATCGCCAAGCAGGACTACGACGCTAAGAAAGCTGCGTTCGACGTCTCCTCCGCTACCCTCGCCCAGCGCCAGGCCTCGCTCGCCCAGGCCCAGGCACAGACCGAATCGCAGCGCGGCCACGTAAACCAAGCCGTCGCTAGTCAACGCTCCAACTACGACGCCCTCGATAAAACTGTCAGCCGTGCTCCTTTTAATGGTCTCGTCACCAACGTTCCTGTTCGCGAGGGCGAGACCGTCGTCGTCGGAATTCAGAACGCCGGTGGCTCTACTATCATGACCCTCGCCGACATGTCGGTCATCACGGCGGAGGTCAAGGTAGACGAGACCGACATCGTCAACGTTCGTATGGACCAGCCCGTCGACGTCACCGTCGATGCCCTTCCGGGCAAGATCTTCAAGGGGCACGTCACCGAAGTAGGAGACCAGGCACTGCTGCGCACCACCGGCCTTTCCACGACCCAGAGCACTACAGGCACCGAAGAAGCCAAAGATTTCAAGGTGGTCGTCACCTTGGACCAGGCCTCGGACGACCTGCGGCCCGGCCTCTCCGCTACAGCCAAGATCACCACCGCGCACAAGCCCAACGCCGTCACCATTCCCATTCAGGCGCTCGTCCAGCGTGATCCTGGAATTGAGAAGTCCCTGGCTGCAAACAGCGGCAAGCCGCCGGCTAACCCACCCAGCGACGCTGGCCGCCCCAAGTTGCAGTCCGCGCAGGGCGTGTATCTTCTCGTCACCGAAAAGAAGAAGTTGCGCGCTCTCTTTACTCCCGTCACCACTGGCGTTACAGGAGCGACCGATATCGAGGTCCTCAGCGGTCTGAAGGAAGGCGATCAGATAGTCACCGGTCGCTACAAGATTCTGCGCACCCTTAAAAGCGGTACCCCCGTCAAAGTAGATAACGCGGTAGAGGTCTCGACCGCGCCGGATGCAAGCTGAGAGGCATGCTCTCCGGCCAGGTTGGCGAATTGCGCGGAACCATTTCCATACAGCACACGTACTATGCTTGGAATGCAGCACCCGGAGAGCTGGATGTCGCTTGAAGCCGTACTCGATCCCACCCGCACCAACATCGACGGTCCTCACGAAGGCGATGTTATCGTCACCGACAATCTATGGAAGACCTACGAGATGGGCGACCAGCAGGTCCATGCCCTGCGCGGTGTCAACCTCCGCATCCGCCACAACGAGTACGTTGCCATCATGGGTCCATCCGGCTCGGGCAAGTCCACACTGATGAACCTCATCGGCTGCCTCGACTCCCCGACGCAGGGGAAATACTGGCTCAACGGCCACGATGTCTCTGAGTTGAACGACGATGAGCTTGCCCGCATCCGAAACAAGGAGATTGGCTTCGTCTTCCAGACCTTCAACCTGCTCGCCCGCGCCACCTCGCTCCATAATGTAGAACTGCCGCTCATCTATAACGGCACCCCTGCCGCCGAACGCATCCTCCGCGCCAAGGAGGTGCTCACCTCCGTCAATCTCGGCACCCGCATGATGCACAAGCCGAATGAACTCTCCGGTGGCCAGCGCCAGCGCGTCGCCATCGCCCGAGCCCTCGTCAATAGGCCCTCCATCATCCTCGCCGACGAACCCACCGGCAACCTGGATTCCAAGACCGGCGACGAGATCATGGCCCTCTTCGACGACCTCCACGCCAAGGGAAACACCATCGTCCTCGTCACCCATGAGCCAGACATCGCCGAGTACGCTCACCGCATCGTCACCATCCGCGACGGCGTCATCGCCAGCGATCACGCCTCCTCCCGCACTCACAAGCAGACCAGCTAGTATCCTGATTCGTTGATCCGTCACGCTAAACGAAATCCTTGGTTCGGCACCGAGAGAAGGATAGCGATGCATTCCTCTACGCAACTGACTCCAGCTCAGGCGATCTCGCCACTGCTTGCCGCCCTCACCTTCGTTGCCGCGGTCTCTCTCTCTGTTCAAGGAGCCGGCTCGCCGCGCGCGAGGCGCGTTCCTAATGCTTCACATCGGCCAAGGTTAGCTGAAGTGATGGCTTCTCTTTCAAGAACGCATTTTTCAGTGTGCGGAACAGATAACAACTATATGGACCTCGAGCTCCGGTGAGAATTCATTGGACACAGCAAGACCATGTCCGCTATGCCTCATGCTCCTGCATTCTCCCATCAAAGCAGGATGAAACCCGGCGATCCAACGCGAACGCTGCTGCAATCGTCATTCCCTGCTCTCCGCTAGCCGTCTAAAATACCAGCATGGGAACTTCGGCTCGTCGTCTGCTCCACTTTGCAGCTCTCTTTCTGCCATTTGTCACATGCTTCACTGTCTATTGCCAGCCGCCGCCAGCACGTTTCGATCTGGCAGGTCCCAAAATAGAGGTTCGCGTCACCCGCGCAGGCAAGACCCTTCCCATCGCCTCCGTCCCCAACCTGCAATCGGGCGACAAGCTCTGGATCCATCCGGATCTCCCTCCCAGCCAGTCCGCTCACTACCTGCTCGTCATCGCCTTTCTTCGCGGCACCACCAACCCGCCGCCCGACGACTGGTTCGTTCGCGCCGAGACTTGGAACAAGAAGGTCCGCGAAGAAGGAATCTTCGTTACTGTTCCGGATGAGGCACAGCAGGCCATTCTCTTCCTGGCTCCTGAGACCGGCGGCGACTTCAGCACTCTCCGTTCGGCTGTCCGCGGCCGTCCCGGCATCTTCGTTCGCGCTTCACAGGACCTTGCCGAGGCTGGCTTCGAGCAGGGCCGCATCGAGCGCTATCTCGCCGCCATGCGCCAGGTTCCTCCCTCAGACCCAAAGGCGCTACTCGAACATTCCACGCTCCTCGCCCGCACTCTCAACCTCAAGCCAAATGACGACTGCTTCAAGCATCCCGTCGATCTGCAGTACACCTGTCTCACCCAGTCCGGTAATCAGACGTTGCTTGACGATGGTCACGGCCAGACGATTGTCGCCGCCCTCTCAAACGGGCCCGGTTCCGACCTGATTAGCCAGGCAAGTGCCACTCAGGCCTTTGGTGGCGGCCTATATAGCGCATACGTGGGAGCTATTGTTGACCTCATCCGCCTTACAAGTACCCTGCACACGGCGCAGTATCAATACATTCCGGCCATAGCGTTTCCCGAAAGCGCCGATCTCAACCTTCGCCTCAACACCCCGCCCTCTTTTCATAACCCGAAGTCGGTCATCGTCATCGGTCTTCCCGCTGTTCAGGTCGCCGTTCCACCACCGCTTCGTCCGTCAGATCCCAAATTCGTAACCTGTCTTCTGAAGCCGTCCGTCGTCCTTCCCGTCGAAGGCGCGCCACTCGTCTTCGCGACCTCCTTCGCTCACGATATGGTCCTCCACCTCAAAGGCACCGATCCGAAGTCCGATCTGTCGCTCGTAGCGGACCCGTTTCAGGGCGGTCTCGTGATCACCAAAACACCCGCGCGTCACACCCTTCCCGATGATGCTGGGAGCCAGGCGTCGCCCGTGAATGCCCCTGGAGTCAAGGCCGCCACAGCTGCAACCACGCCTGTCTCTCCGACGAATCCGCCTCCGCCACCTATTCCCGTCATTCCTCCCGGATCAGTCGAGATCACCGGGACTGTAAGCGGCTTCTGGGGCTTCGACCCCTTTACCGGCCCCACGCTCATCCTCCAGAACACTCCCGGCAAGAACTGGAAGGTCGCGGCCACCGACAACCTCATCATTGGCCGCGAAAACCACCTCGACCTCTCTTCCACCGGCACTGCCTGCCTTCAATCCATCACGCTCGATGGTGCGCAGGGTAAAGAAGCGGAGACCAAGTGGAAGTCCTTGGACACTGCCGACAAACCGGATCACCTGGAAGTGACCCTCACCCTCAAGTCCGCTGATCCCGGCGCCCTCCACCTCTCGGTCAAACAGTACGGTGACGCCAAGCCGGACACTGTCTCCGCGGAGAGCTTCTCCGAACCCGCAAAGCTCACTAGCCTCCAGATCCACGCCGGAGACACCTTCGCCACCCTCACCGGAGTCAGCCTCAACCAGGTCAAGCAACTTACCCTGAATGCCCTGACCTTCACCCCGGCTGCCACCGGAGCGGCGTCCGCTGCGGAGCCTCTTCCGTCCAGTTCTACGTCGCTGCGCCTGAATCTCCCCAGCGACGCTCCAGCCCCCAAGCTCGATTCCGGCGAGAGGAAAACCGCCAGCATCCTGCTCAAGGATGGCCGGACGCTCACCCTGCCCGTCACCATTGCCACACCGCGCCCCGCAGTTACTCTGCTCAACAAGAGGATTGCTACACCAGCCAAATTACCGATTCAACTCGCCAATCCTGACGACCTTCCACTCGACCAGCAGATCACCTTTTCGCTCAAGTCCGACGCGAACTTTCCTCGCACCGGTCAGATCGAGATCGCAAGCGCGGATGAGTCGCTCCACACTGTACTCACTGTCCCGGCCGGCACCCTGATTCTGCAGAACCCACACACCTTGTTCGCTACCCTCGATCCATTAAAGACCTTCGGGACCTCTGCCTTTGGTCCGCTCCGCCTGCGGCCCGTTGAGCCGGATGGCGTCGCCGGCGACTGGCTCCCCCTTGCCACCCTGGTCCGCCTTCCGGTCCTCAAGGACCTCCACTGCACCACCGACTCCGACCCCGCATGCACCCTTACAGGTTCGGATCTATACCTGCTCGAAAGCATCTCAACCGACGCGGCTTCTACAAGTTCAACGCCCGTACCCGAAGGCTTCATCGGAACCTCCATTTCCATGCCCCACCCAGTCGGAAACACCTTCTACATCCACCTTCGCGATGATCCAGGCACTAGCAATCCAGTCACCTTGCCTATCGTCAACGAGAGGCCGCTTCCAGCGCCTCCCCTGAGCGCTGGTCCCTCAACGAATTCTCCAACCCCTCCCCAGACGCGGTAACGCCCGGCACAAACGCCGGGCGTTCAGGGACCACCAGTTTAGAGTGAATCAGAATCAATGTCTTGCTTTGAAAGGACGCAGCTTCAGACGCGCTCATTAGCAGCCTCGTTTGTGGGGTTTCAAACCCCGAGGGAACGCAACATCAAGGTACCTCGATCATTGATTCGCTTTACCCTCCAACCCACGCTCCATCTGCTGCACCTTGCTGTGTTTCACGCTGTAAGTGAAGTAGATCACCAGTCCCACAGCCAGCCATACAACCACGACGACTTTGGTGAGTACCGGTAGTGTCCAGATCAGATAGAGAGCACTGAGGATGCCGAGGATCGGCACGAGCGGCACCAGCGGAGTCTTAAAGGGCCGATGCAGGTCCGGATTCCTTCGCCGCAAGATCCACACCCCGGCGCAGACAATCGCAAACGCCAGCAGCGTTCCCATATTGACCAGTTCACTCAACCTGTCGATCGGCAACAATGCCGGCATGAACGCGACAATTGCGCCGACCACGATATTCGAGATCCAGGGTGTCCTGAACTTCGGATGAATGACCCCGGCCCACTTCCAGAGCAGCCCATCCCGCGACATCGAGTAGAACACCCGTGACTGCCCCAGCAGCATCACCAGCATCACCGTGCCCAACCCAAACACCGCCCCGATCTTCACCAGGATGCTTCCCCAGCGAACGCCCGTCACGTCAATCCCTACCGCAACCGGATCAGCAACATTCAACGCACGATAGTCCACCAGGCCCGTCAGCACGCCGGATACAAGAATGTAGAGAATTGTGCAGATTACCAGCGACCCTAGGATGCCGATCGGCATATCTCGCTGCGGATTCTTCGCTTCTTGCGCCGCCGTCGAAACCGCGTCGAAACCTATATATGCAAAGAAAATCGAAGCTGCACCCGCCGTTATCCCACCAATCCCAAAGTTTCCGTGTCCATCGCTCGGCGGGATGAACGGCGTCCAGTGTTGATGCGCAATCGCAGGATTGTGGAGGATATACCCTATTCCCAACACTAGGAAGATGCCCACGACGCCCAGCTTGACGATCACAATTGCCGTATTCAGGTTCGCCGATTCCTGGATGCCCCGCACCAGAACAGCCGTAACCACCGCAATGGCCACAAACGCCACCAGATTGAAAACGCCCGCCACATGCGGCAGCGTACCCGCATCCACCCCTGCTGGAACGGCGGCTAACTGCATCCATCGATCGTGATACTGGTAGAGCATCGTGCCCGGTGTCGTCGTCAACTGTGGCGGCAGGTGGATGTGAAAGTCCTGCAGCAGCCCCACAAAGTAGCCACTCCATCCTGAAGCCACGGTGGCTGCGCCAAACGCATACTCGAGCACCAGGTCCCATCCGATAATCCACGCCACAAACTCACCCAGCGTGGCATAGCCATACGTATAGGCCGAACCTGCAATCGGAATCAGGGAGGCAAACTCCGCATAGCACAGACCCGCAAAGGCGCAGGTAATTCCAGCCACGACAAAGCTCAGCATTACCGCCGGCCCGGCATGTTTCGCCGCGGCTTGTCCGGTTAGAACGAAAATCCCCGCACCGATGATCGCGCCGATTCCCAGTGTAATCAGGTTCAGCGGCCCCAGCGAGCGCTTCAGGCTGGCCTCACCCTCGGCACTCGCCTCTTTCAACAGCATCGAGAGCGGCTTTACTGCTAAAAGTTTGGCCATGAATTAACGATCTCCATCTTCCTGAATAAAGTACTTCCAAACCCAGCGGATAGCTCAAATCTCTCGTCTTCAAGCGACCCTGGTCGACTGCGACCCCTTCAACCACAACAGATAGACCGGTACGCCAAGCAGCACAATAATCAGTCCCGGCCATGTGTATTGAGGTTTGTAACGCAAGAGTACAACACAGATCCAGGCTGCCATGACGATATAGAGCGCCGGCAGCACAGGATACCCGAATGCCTTGTAGGGTCGCGGCGCCTCCGGCCGCGTGCGGCGCAGCACAAACAATCCCGCAATCGTCAGAATGTAGAAGATCAGCACGGCAAAGATCACGTAATCCAGCAATTGCCCATAGCTCCCCGAAAGACACAGCAGGCACGTCCACGCCCATTGCACCCATAGCGAATTCACCGGCGTCTTCGACTTCGCGCTCAACACGCCCACCGATTTGAAGAACAGCCCGTCACGGCTCATCGCATAGTACACACGAGCGCCCGCCAGCAGCATTCCGTTCACACACCCAAACGTCGACACCAGAATCGCCGCCGCCATCAGCTTCGCACCCAGGTTAGGTCCCGCAACCCCGAAGGAGCGGCCTGCGCTCTCCATCACAGCCGTCGCGACCCGATCCTGAGCCGCAAACGAAATTCCTTTGCCGGCAATCGTCGTCGCGGCGGGATCGCCCGCCATCGGCAGTACACTCAAGTAGACGAAGTTGCAGAGCACATACAGCAAGAGCACCACGCCAGTTCCAATCGCCAGCGACAGTGGCAGGTTGCGCTTCGGATTCCGGATCTCGCCAGCCGTGAACGTCACGTTGTTCCATGCATCCGACGAGAACAGCGACCCCACCTGCACCACCGCCACAATCGTCAGCAGCCCCACATATTTTGTAGGCCCTCCAACCCCCACTTGAACCGCGTGGGTTGTGTGCCACCCCGCGCCTGCCCAGAACTGGTGCCATCCCACTCCGTAATTGGCAGCCACGGCGTTAACGTTTCTAGCGAAGACCCCTACCAGCACCACTGCCAACAAAGCCAGCACCTTCGCCGAAGTAAACACATTCTGCACCGCCGCGCCCATCTTGACACCGAAGGTATTCAACAGCGTCAGCAGCGTAAGAATCACAATCGCCGCCAGGTTTGCCGTATTCAACCCTATGTTTCCCGACCCTACATGCCACAGCCAGTTCGTCTGGCTCACCCCCGGCACAAACACTCCAAGAAATTTTCCGAACGCGACCCCCACCGCAGCAATTGTTCCCGTCTGGATCACCAGAAACAGCGTCCATCCATACAGGAATCCCCACAGCGGCCCGAGCGCCTCGCGCAGGTACACATACTGCCCGCCCGCCTTCGGCATCATCGCCGCGAGTTCCCCGTAACTGAGTGCTCCGATGATCGTCATCACCGCCGTCACCAGCCACGCCGCAATCAGCAACGCCGGCGACCCCACCACCCGCGACATGCCCGCCGACACAATAAAGATCCCCGACCCGATCATCGAGCCCATCACGATGGCCGTCGCCGAAAACAGCCCCATCCCCTGCGCAAACTGTGGTGCAGGAGCTCCAGAACTGTCACATACACTGCTTATCAAAGTGTCATCCTGAACCCTGAGCGCAGTCGAATGGGGCAGCACGGTCGAAGAACCTGCGTTTGCACTCTCTAGATGTCCCCCCAAACTGTCATCCTGAGCGGAACGCAGCGGAGCCGAAGGACCTGCATGGGCATCTGTTCTTGAAGAATTCACGTTCCGTCCAACCTACCGGAAAAGATCGAGAAAGTCCCGCGCTACCTTCTCAACCGATTCCCCCGGCACAAACAGTCCGCCGATGACCGCCACCGAATCGGCTCCCGCCTCCACCACACTCCGGGCATTCCCCCGCACAATTCCTCCGATCGCGATCAGAGGTTTGGCCGTCAGCGCCCGAGCCCGTCGTACCCCATCTAGCCCGATCACCGGTTCCGCATCCAGTTTCGTCCCCGTCCGAAACACCGGTCCCACCGCCACATAGTCGGCGCATCCAGCATCCGCCACCCGCACCTGTCGCTCCGTATGGGTCGAAGCCCCCACGATGAGTTCACCCAGGTTCCGGGTGCCCCATTCTTTGCGATTCGGCAAGGGGTGGGGTATCGTGCAACGCATGATCGCCTTCGCATCCTCCGGCGACAGATCTCCCTGCCCCACATGCACCCCATCCCATCTGGCGAGCACTGCCAGATCAGCCCGGTCATTCAAAATCAACCGGCACTCTGCTCCACGAAAGATTTCACGAATCGAAGCCGCCCCCCGCAGCACCGCCTGCGGACCGGCAGTTTTGTCCCGATACTGCAGCAGCTCCACCCCCGCCGCCCGCATCGCCGTGGCAAACGCCTCGACAGACACCCCACGCGTCGCTAGCACACCCGCATCGACGATCGGATAAAACGGAGCAATCATCATTAAGCCCTAACGAGTACCCACGCCTTCTCTGCGTTAATTCGCGCATCTGCACTCGCCCAACCCAGATCGTGTCATCGGCAGTGATCAGTGTTACGCCTTCGTACTTCCGCCGCTTTGCCGCTCGAAGAACCGCTCCATGAACTTCGTATCGAACTGCCCGGACCGGAACTCCGCATCCGCGAAGATCTTCTGGTGCAGCGGAATCGTCGTGTGAATCCCCTGCACCACAAACTGGCTCAAAGCCCGTTGCATCTTGTTCATCGCCTCTTCGCGATCCTTGCCGTGCGCGATCAACTTCGCGATCAATGAATCATAGTACGGCGGGACCACGCCCTCTGCATACTGCGCCGTATCCACGCGAATTCCATTGCCGCCCGGCAGGTTGAAGGCCGTAATCTTGCCTGCGCTCGGCGTGAACTTCTCCGGATGCTCCGCGTTGATGCGGCACTCGATCGCGTGCCCTCGAATCGTCACCGGCTCTGTCACAATCGAACTCAGCTTCTCCCCCGCCGCGATCCGCAGTTGCGCCTTCACCAGATCTATTCCTGTTACCATCTCGGTCACACAATGCTCTACCTGGATGCGCGTGTTCATTTCGATGAAGTAGATCTTGCCATCCTCATCCATCAGGAACTCGATTGTCCCTGCATTCCAGTAGCCGATATTCTCGAGTGCCTTCTTGATCGTCTTACCCAGTTCCTCCCGCAGCTTCGGCGTGATCATCAGGCTTGGCGCCTCTTCGATTAGCTTCTGATGCCGCCGCTGGATCGAGCACTCCCGCTCACCCAGGCTCATCACCGTGCCGTGCTCATCCGCCAGCACCTGGAACTCGATATGCCGTGGCCGCTCAATAAACTTTTCCATGTACATATCGCCATTGCCGAACGCATTCGCCGCCTCTTGCGAGGCTTGCTGAAACATCCCAGGTAACTCCTTCGCATCCCGGCAGATCCGCATCCCGCGCCCGCCGCCCCCGGCAACGGCTTTCAGGATCACCGGATAGCCGACACTCCGCGCCCATTCAAGCGCGTCGCCCTCACTCTCAATAATTCCGTCCGACCCGGGAAGAATCGGCACCCTTGCCTTCTTCATAGTCTGCCGCGCAGTCGACTTCTCGCCCATCATCCGCGTCACCTCCGGCGGTGGCCCGATGAACTTGATATTCGACGCGCGGCACACCTCGGCGAAGTTCGCATTCTCACTCAGCAGCCCATAGCCCGGATGAATTGCGTCCACATCCGCGATCTCAGCCGCCGAAATCACCGCCGGAACATTCAAGTAACTGTCCGCCGATTTTGGCGGACCAATACAGATTGCCTCATCCGCAAACCGCACGTGCAGCGAGTTACGATCCGCCTCGCTATACACGGCGACCGTGCGAATCCCCATCTCCTTGCACGCGCTGATCACGCGCAGGGCAATCTCTCCACGATTGGCAATCAATACTTTACGAAACATACCGGCTCAACCTGCTTTCCATCTCACAACAAACATTCGTCTCTCTACCGAAGCAAAGGCCAAATAGAGTCACACCTGTCCACCGTAGACACCCTCGTCATCTCGACCGGAGCCGGCGAACGTGCCGCCGTAGTGGAGAGACCCGCATTCGCCGTTGCTGTTGCCGGTTCCTGAACCGCACCATTCGCGGTCGCCCTAGCACGCATCGGTGCATCCGCTCTGACCGGTGTTGAGCTTCTCTCACGTAGCCCGAATCGTAAACAGTGCCTGACCGTACTCGACCGGCTGCCCAGCCGAAGCGATCCGCTTCACCACTTCACCCGCAACATCAGATTCAATCTCGTTCATCAGCTTCATCGCTTCGATAATGCAGAGCACCTGGCCGACCTCGACCACATCCCCCACCTTAACGAACGCCGAAGCACCAGGCGAGGGCGACTCATAAAATGTGCCCACGATCGGGGACTTCACCTCGTGAAGCACCTCTTCCACCGCAGCCACTGGCACCGAAGCGGCGACCGGAGCGGAGATAGAACCAGCTGAAGGAACCGCAGCAGGAGCCGCGGCCATCAATCGGCCCAACTGCGCCATATCCAGTCCAGCCGTGGCGACCGCTGGCTCCCCGGCAAACTTGATCCGCATCTTCAGGTCGGGCCGCTCAACATCAAACTCCGCAATGCCGTTCGCCTTCAGAAACTCAACCAGTTCCCGCAATTCGTCAATCGTGCTTCCGTCCATCATCACTCTTCCCGCGCCATTCGGCGACACACGTTCCACTCTCGATTTTCACGCGTCGGTCGGCTGAACGCGCCGGTTCTAAACCTAGAGCTGAATCCAGGCCTTCAGACTTGGCGTTAGAACCTCGCTCCCCGTTCTCGTTACTAAAACCATATCCTCAATCCGTACACCAAACCGGCCGGGCATATAAACCCCCGGCTCAATCGTGATCACCATGCCTTCGACCAGCTCCTGTGTCTGTTTCGCCGCGAGCCTCGGTCCCTCATGGATCTCGAGCCCAAGTCCATGCCCGGTCGAATGTGTGAAGAATCGATCCAGTTTAGCCTGTCGCAGAACGCTTCGCGCCGCCTCGTCCACCTCGCCTGCGGTCACTCCAGCGGCGACCACCGCGAGCGCCGCCTCCTGGGCCTCCAGAACCGCCTCGTATACTTCCAGTTCCGCCGGCAATGCCTTCCCGAGGTGGACGGTACGCGTCATGTCGCTCGAATACCCGTCGAGCATAACACCGAAGTCCAGCGTCACGAATCCTTGCCGTGGCAGCTTCGCCGTCGTTGCCCGGCCATGCGGCAGCGCCGACCGGGGCCCGCTCGCCACGATCGTCTCGAAGGACATCCCCTCTGCACCGCCCAGTCGCGCCTTGTACTCCAATTCGGCTGCCACGGCGATCTCCGTCATACCCGGCTCGATGAGTCCCAGCATCCCCTCGAACAGCCTGCACCCAAGCGCCGCCGCCGCTCGCATCAGACTGATCTCGTCCTTATCCTTCACCTCGCGCAGCCTTCCAACCATTGATCCAACGGGCTGAAACGCCCTTCGCCGCACCTTTGAGCTCACCGCTCTCCGCATTCCTTCGAGAGCGATCACCGTCGTGTGCGTCGCATCAAATCCGCACCGCTCGACCCCAGTCCGCTCCATCCATTCACAAGCTGCCGTAAGCGCCGCTTTCTTGCTGATCACCACCCGCGTGCCCACCGCCTCCGCTCTTGCCTGCGCCACATACCGTCCGTCGGTAAATAGGACCGCACCACTGCCGGTCAGCAGAAGCACCGCATTCGATCCGGTAAACCCACACAGATACCGCACATCCGGAAGATGCGTCACCAGCAATCCATTGACCTTGGCGGCAGTTGCCGCCGCCATTGCCTGCTTTTTCCGGGTCCGTAAACTCATCTTCTGAATTCTACCCAACCTCAACCTCTCCCACCCGGTATCATGCAGTATGAGCGGGATGACCCACGAAGTACCGTCGCGAACCCTGCCGTCCGCTGCCTTGCAGGAGACCGTGCAGCGTGCCCTCAAGCGAACTCCGTTGCGCTTCACCCGGCGAAACTTCCTCGCCGGTGCCGGCGCACTCGCGGCAGGGCTCACCATCGACTCCGGAATGATCGCCCGGCATAGCTTGGAAGTCGTTCCCCAAGTGCTGAAGATTGCACGGCTCCCCGAGGCCTTCCACGGCTATCGCATCGCTCAAATCAGCGACATACACCTTGACGCCTTTACCGAACCGCTCTTTCTTTCGCTCGCCATCCGCCGCCTCAACCAGCTCGCCCCGGACCTTGTGCTGCTCACGGGCGACTTCGCCTCGCACGGTCCGCTCTCTCCCGCCTTCGCCCGGCACGCCGTCGTCCATTGCGCCGAGCTGCTCCACGAGATCGCCTGCCCGTTGCGCTACGCCATCCTCGGCAACCACGACACAGGCATCGGCTCGGCCTTCGTCGTTGCGGCCCTCAAAGCCAGCCACATACCGACTCTCGTCAATCAGCATGTTCCGATCGAACGCAACGGGCAACGATTTTGGCTCTGCGGACTCGATGACCCAGGCACAAGCAACCCCATCCTTGATCTCGCCGTGCCTCGAGACCCGGACGGCCCCGTCATCCTCCTCAGCCACCCACCCGACTTCGCCGACGAAGTCGTCCGCCACCCACGCGGCGCCCTCGTCGACATCATGCTCGCCGGCCACTCTCACGGCGGCCAGGTCCGCCTGCCTTTCCTCGGTCCCCTCGTCCTTCCACCCATGGGCGAAAAATACGTAGAAGGATTCTATCGCTTCAAGCAGATGCAGCTCTACGTCAACCGAGGCCTCGGAACTGTCGGGCTTCCCTTCCGCCTCAACTGCCCACCCGAGATCACGCTCTTTACCATGCAGGATGACAGCCCAATCAAGAAACTGTCATCTTGAGCTAAGCGCTGCGCCGTCGCAGGACCTGCGATTCGCACATGCTGCAGCTACTCACGCAGACCGTTATCGCGCCCGCGACACCGGTTTCTTCTGTTTTGTCATCACCACAACTGATCCAGCCGAAACCCGCACACCGCTCTTCTCGTCCATCCACGAGTCCAGCAGGCTCTTGCGAAAACGCCAGCGATTCCCCAGCTTGAACGCAGGAATGAAGCCCTCCGACGCATACCGATACAGCGTGTCCCCGCTGATCCCCAGGTACTCCGACGCCTGCCGGATGTCCATCACCTCACGCGTCATCACCTGCACCGAACCAGCCATTCCAGCCCCTTTCATATCTTCTGCAGACCTACTCCTTGGACTCCCTCTTTGTACCGCCTTTCAGGTGCGCTGACAAGACTTTTCGGCTTCCCTTTGCCGCAGCCTCAATGCGCGCGCCACCAGTTGGAACGAATCTCGCTTCCGCGCACCACCTCCGTCGGTCTCCCCGGCTCCGGTGCCCAGAGCGGTACCCCACGCTCCCCAGCCACTTCGAAGAGGCGCTCGATCGGCTGCCGCCATCCATGGAGCGCCAGGTCGAATAACCCCCAGTGAATCGGCAGGAGTAGCCCACTGCCGCCGAGAGCCTGAAACGCATCCATCGCGCCATCCGGTCCCAGGTGGATGTCCTTCCACATCTCGTTGTACGCGCCGATCTCCAGCATCACCAGATCGAATGGCCCATACGCTCGCCCGATCTCTGTAAAACCCTCCCACCACCCCGAGTCGGCTCCGTAGTACACCGTGTGCTCTGGCCCTTTCAGCACGAAGGACGACCAGAGAGTCTCAAAGCGGTTGCCCAACCCTCGTCCGGAGAAGTGCCTTGCTGGTACCGCCGTTACTGTGCATCCGGCGACTTGGACGCTCTCCGTCCAGTCAAGCTCCGTAATCCGATCCGCTTGAACCCCGAATGCCTCGAGCGAAGCCCCCACCTTCAGCGAAGTCACCCACCGCGCTTCCGCGACCGACCCAAGCCGCGACAGCAGTTGGATCGTGTGCTTCCCGAGATGGTCGTAGTGATCATGCGAGATCAGGACCACATCAATTTTTGGCATCTCCTCAAGACGCAGCGGAGGCGGAAAAAAGCGCTTCGGCCCCATCCACCGGGCCGGCGAGGCTCGCTCATCCCACACCGGATCGATCAATACCCGCACACCGTCCATCTCCAGCAGAAGCGACGAATGCCCCATCCAGGTCACCCGCAGCCCACTCTTCGGAACCAACCGGAATACAACCGGATCCGTCACAAATGGCCCCAGCGCTACCGCAGGCACCCGCTCTTCCTTATTCCTCAAATAGAGCGGCAAGACCTTGAAGATCATCTCCGCTCCACCCACCGCCGTATCCACCGGATTCAGAAACCTCCGGCCCACCTTCCGCACACGCTGCAACATCGTCATCTTGTTAGAATGCCATGCCGCATTACCCAAGCCGGATAGAGGAGATCTGGAAGGCCGCCAGGTAAGCCGGTCCACACCAGAATACCGCGCCAGAAGACCTGAGCTAATCCACGTTAAAAGTTTGTATCGCCGCTATTATCGGAACCACTGTCGTCCGAGCTTGTATCGTCATCGAAGCTGGAGTTGTCCGATGTGTCATCCACGCTATCTGCGTCGGTATCGTCCGAGGCGGTGTCGTCAGTAGAACTATCTCTACTGTCGTCTTGATCATGGTAGACAGCATCGTGGACGCCCGACGAATCACCCCGGCGGTCCTCACTCTCCGACGTAAAATGACCCCCGTGATCCCCTGCCGCGGAGTCACCATAATAGTTGTTGACGATCTCTTCGGGTCTGCTTCCGCCCACGCCGGAGCCCATTCCGAAGCCGCTCGAACTTCCAGAGCCCCCAAACCCGTGCATCAGGCTTTCGATTCCCTGAAATGCGAGTGCTCCAGCTGCTACACCGGTCGCGGTCTGCATTGCGGACCGCAGAAAGCCACCCGCTTGCGGCTGACCGTAAGCCGGTTGCGGCTGCCCATAGGTTGGCTGCGGAACGCCGTAGCCCGACCCAGGCGCTGCATAGCCGGCGGAACCACGCTCCTGAACTGGAGCGTAGCCCGGAGCATACGCCGGCGGGCTTCTCTGCGTTACAGGAGTCGGCGGAGGTGCGGGACGCGCCGGCTCCTCCCCCAGACCCAGCAGGTTGCCGAGAAAACTGGTCGCATGTCTCGGTTGCGGCGCCTGCTGCGCCTGTTGGCGCGATTGATCAAGTTGGCTGCGCACATCGGCAAGCTGCTTCTGCGCCTGCTCCAGGGCATACTGCTGCACGAGGACAGTCTGCGCCAGGATATACAGCGCGTCATGGTTACGTCCGAGCGCCTGCTGAAGAAGCTGCTCGGCGTCCGGATCCTTCTCGGAGAGAGGCGTGTTATTCACTCGTTCGGCGAGACTCTGGATCATCTGCTGTTCTTGCGCGGTCATGAGACTCCTCGGATGCCCTTGCTTGATTGCACCATACGTAAGACGCGGAAAACTGCGCACTGGTGGTGAGAACATGGTGCAGAATAAGCGGTTGCGCCCCATCACCCCCCAGCACCGTCACACCTTCAGTCACGCAGCAGCTTTAGCACGTTGCCGGTTGTGTCCGTCATCACTGATTCTGAGAGAGATCTTCTCGACGAAATACGTGTGGGTCTCGACATCGCGATCTGTGATCGCATCGACCACGATCACGACATTGTAGCCATGATCGTAGGCGCTGTGCGCTGCGCTTCTACCCCGGCACTGGTTGCTATTCCAGTGACGAAGACCTGGGTTACGCCGCGCTCCCGCAAGATGTCATCAAGCGAGGTGCCCATCAGGCTGATCAGCGCAAAGAGCAGGAGAATAATGCGAATGGGCAAAAATGTACGAACATCCTCCCAACCGGATCTCGCGCATGGTAATCGTATGCGCGAGTGTAAAGCCGGCCATCGCGAGCCATTAGACGGCAGCAGCGGCCTGTGTCTTCATCGTTTTCAGCATTGTGCAGGGTGTGATCAATGCGTTTGACACGCCCGGGCCAAAACCCTTTCTGGTACAGATGGTTGAACTTGCAAGCTAGGCTGTGAAAAGCAAGCACACCGCCATTGCCGGCCGGCTCTCAATGCGACAGCAACAGGAGCTTTCCAGAGCACGGAGCTACCGGCTCGACGTAGCCTCATCCTTGTAAAACTCCGCGATCTTCGCTGCATACCGCTGCTCGACGACCCGCCGCTTCAGCTTCATACTTGGCGTGAGCGTACCATCCTCGATACTCCACTCATCGGAAACGACTGTCACCCGCTTCATGCTTTCATACTGTGGAAGACCACCGTTCACCTGATCGACGATCCCCTGGTAAAGCTTTGCCACCTTGGCCTCCTTCACCAGCGCCGCACGATCCATTGTGGCGATTCCCTGCCCCTTTGCCCAGCCCTCGAGTGCCTGGAAGTTCGGTGAGATCAGCACGCAGGCAAATTTATGTTTGTCCCCCACCAGCGCCGCCTGCGCCACCAGAGTATTCGCCTTCAGCTTGTTTTCGATTGGCTGCGGTGCGATCAGCTTGCCCCCACTCGTCTTCAGCAACTCCTTCTTCCGGTCCGTAATGGATAAAAAGCCATCTTCATCGATCGCGCCGATGTCCCCGGTCTTGAACCAGCCGTCCGGCGTAAACGCCTCTTCCGTCTCTTTCTGCTTCTTCCAATACCCTCCAAAGACCGCCGGGCCGCGAACCTCCAACTCTCCATCCGGCGCGAACCGGCACTCCATATTTGGGAGCGGCCTACCCACCGTCCCGATCCGATACGCATGCGGGTAGTTCACCGCGATCACCGGAGAGGTTTCCGTAAGCCCATACCCCTCCATGATCCGCGTCCCTGTATCCGCGAACCATCCCGCCGAATCCATTCCAAGCGGTGCGCCGCCCGAGATGAAAAGCCGCGCCTGTCCTCCAAACGCTGCCCGTATCTTCGAGAACACCAGTTTGTCCGCTAGCTTCCAGCTTAGGGAGCCCGGCGTCTTCCCCTCCATCGTCTCCTGTCGATGTCTCCTGCCCACGCTAACCGCCCATCGTAAAATCCTCGACTTCACAGGCGAATGCGCTGACTTTCCTTCCACCGTCTGCCGGATCTTCTCGTATACCCGCGGAACCGCCAGAAAGATCGTGGGCTTCACCGCCTTCATCGAGGGCGCAAGCGCATCGAACTTCGGGCAGTACGCCAGCCGCACCTCCTGGCATAAAAACGCATAGTCCGTGTGCCGCGCCGTCACATGCGAGAGCGGAAGAAACGAGATGCAGCTGTCCTTCTCATTGAACCCCATAGGCCCGGTGGACACATTTACATTGCTCCCCAGGTTGCCGTGCGTCAGCATCACGCCCTTGGGCTCGCCCGTCGTGCCTGATGTGTAGATGATTGTCGCAAGATCATCCGGCGCCACCGACTTCACGCGTTCATCGAACGCCGCGTCCGGCGCCTTCCTCTCGGCCGCAAGTGCCATCAACGTGCTAAAGTTCTCCGCTCCCGCGAACTCGCCCGCATCCATAACCACTACATGCTCGAGCGCCGGCAACTCCCCAGCCTCCGCGATCTTCGCATACTGCTCGGCCGACGACACCACTACGATCTTCGCGCCTGAATCGCGCAGCATATAGCCGACATGCTCCGCTGTCAGTGTGGGATAGAGCGGCACGTCCACAGCGCCCAGCGCCAGCGTCGCGAAGTCCGTCACTGCCCACTCCCAGCGATTCTCCGAGAGCAGCGCGACCCGGTCCCCCTTGACCACGCCCCAGTTCGTCAATACTTCCGCAAGCGCCCGCACCCGGCCATAGAGTTCCGACGCCGTGATCGGCTTCCACGCGCCGTCGCCATCCTGCCAAAGCACCACCGTCTGTTCGCCGCGCCCGCTCACCCGCTGAAATACGTCGTTTACTGTCGCTATGTTAAGAAGCATCGTTCCTGCGTTCTGAAGCACGGTCCGCCGTGATTCCATTCAGCAGCACATCGAGGACCTGTGCCGCGGTTGTCTTCGCATCATAGACGCGCCCCGTGAACACTGCCGAACTGAGCAGTTCATCGATCGCGCCGAACATGCAGTGCGCCACAACGCCGTCCGAAATGTCCTTCCGGAAGATGCCCTCTGCCTGCCCTCGCCGGACCACCTCGCGAACCACTTGGATGTATTTGACAAGATGATGGTGTGAAAACTCCGCAATGAACTTCGCGCTCTGACGCACTTCGGTTTGCATCAGGATAGCGACGCCTCGATTCGCCGTGCTAGTTCCCAAATGCACCTCCGCGATGTACTCCAGTTGTTCGCGGGGACCCTGCAATGTTTCGAATCGCTCCCGCACCTGCTGGTGAAAGCGATTGAAGTTCGCGTCGATTGCCGTCCGGAGAATGTCGTCCTTGCTCTTGAAGTAGAGATAGATCGTTCCATCCGCCACCCCCGCGCGCGCCGCGATCGCGCTCACCGGAGAGTTGAAGTAGCCGTTCTCCGCGATCACTTCGACCGCCGCATCGAGAATGCGCTGGTATTTTTCCTGGCCGTGCACCGCTGGAGATGCACCTCCAGATCCTGCGTCAGCAGGCCCTCCGGTCTCCACTTTCGTTCCCGTCCGCTTCAGACCGACCTCACCCTCTGAAAATCGCCAGTGACGCCACTCTAATGAATCTTCCACCCTTTGCCAATACTGAATGAGCGTTCATCCTCGAAAATGAATATTTATGCAGACATGCCGTCATGCATTGCATGTCATTTCACCCTGAAGTTGATGTTCAAGCATACGCTCGTCGAATCAGGCCTAAGCGATGTTCCACGTGGAACATCCCTATCTGAAAAGCCGGAGGTGCTCTCCCGACTTCCTCCACTCCCGCCGCTTGTTCAATGGGAGAACAGTACCTCTATGGAATAGTCCGCTGCTCGCACTCTCTTACTCAAAACTGTCGTCTGAGCGAAGTCAAAGAGGCTGCCTTCGCATCGCCCTCTGCCACTTCGCCCAGCCTGAATAAACATTCATTCAGAGCGCTGGCTCGCCGGTCTCCCTTACGCCAGCGGCTTTGGCGTAAGCTTCACAAACGCACCAGCCGAACTCGGCCAATCCTGCAGCATCCACGCTGCCAAGCTGCTGTGAGATTCTTCCGCATGGCGCGCAAGGAGCGCTTTGAGGCTGGCTTGCGAGTCGGTATCTATTGCATCAAAGCCCTCAGCAGTAACAAAATCCGGATGAAAACGCTGGTCGCGGACAAACGTGCCGTCCGCATCGTAGACCCATGCGACACCACCCGTCATACCGGCGCCAAAGTTCATCCCGGCCCTACCCATGCTGACGACCACGCCGCCGGTCATGTACTCGCAGCCATGATCGCCTACCCCCTCTACGACCGCGACTGCGCCGGAGTTGCGGACGGCGAACCGCTCGCCCGCGCGACCAGCGGCGAACAGGTTACCGGACGTAGCACCGTAGAGCGCGACATTGCCCAGAATCACGTGCTGGCCGCTGTCTTTCGCCGCAAGACCGCGCGCGCGGATAACCAGTTCCCCCCCAGAAAGGCCCTTGCCGACGAAGTCGTTCGCCTGACCACCGAGCACCAGCTTCATACCGTCCACGGCAAACGCGCCGAAAGACTGTCCCGCGACGCCTTCAAGACTGAAGGTGACATCGACCGGAACATCCTCCTGGGCGCGCTGCAGCGCGATCTCCCCTGCAAGACGCGCGCCAATGGCACGGTCCCCGTTCGTCACCGCAGATTCAACTATGTAGGGGACGCCGTTGCGAATGGCGGCAAGCGCAGGTTCGATCCACGCCTCATCAAGCGCAAGCTGCGATCCGGGCCGGTCATTGCGGCCACCTTCCCAGCGCATCGGCCCATCACCGATCCTGACCAGCAGCGGCTGGAGGTCGAGATTGCCGTCGAAGCGAACTTGATCGAGCAGATCGGTGCGGCCCACCGCTGCTTCCAGTGATGCCAGCCCGTACCGTGCGAGTAGCTGCCGGACGTCGCCGGCAAGCTGCTCGAAGAAGCGGACCACATGCTCGGGCTTGCCGCGGAACTTTGCCCGCAGCTCCGGCTTTTGCGTCGCGATGCCGGTGGGGCAGGTATTAAGGTGGCACTGACGAGCCATATCGCAACCAAGAACCACCAACACGGCCGTCCCGAATCCGTACTCGTCCGCACCGAGAAGCGCGGCCACCAGCACATCGAGGGCAGAAGCGAGACCGCCATCGGTTCGCAGGCGCACACGGCCCCGCATTCCGTTTTCCATTAGCACCTGCTGAGCCTCAGCGAGGCCAAGCTCCCATGGGTTGCCAGCGTACTTGATGCTCGATAGCGCAGCGGCACCTGTCCCGCCCGTATTTCCGGCGATCACAATAAAATCGGCGTACGCTTTCGCAACTCCAGCCGCGACCGTGCCAACCCCACAGCTCGAGACCAGCTTCACCCCGACCGCAGCCCGGGGATTGACGCGCTTGAGATCGTAGATCAACTGTGCGAGATCCTCGATCGAATAGATGTCATGATGTGGCGGCGGAGAGATCAGCGTTACGCCCGGCTGCGCATGCCGCAGCCGCGCAATCAGCCCACTCACCTTGTAGCCGGGCAGCTGGCCGCCTTCACCCGGCTTTGCTCCCTGCGCGACCTTGATCTCGATCTCCTCCGCGTGAGCTAGATACTCCGCTGTGACCCCGAAGCGGCCTGAGGCGACCTGCTTGATCTTGTTGTTCAGCAGCAGCTCCGAGATCGAAGCAGCCCGCACGAGTGGCTCGGCCAGGGCAGTCGCGCCCGCCGACCGCGCATGCATGGAGGTTATCCCGTCTATGGATTGCGTCTCGACAGGATGCAGCTTGTAGACGCTGCGATCTTCGCCGCCTTCGCCCGTGTTCGACCGGCCGCCGAGCATATTCATCGCCATCGTGATGGTCTGATGGGCCTCCGGGCTTAACGAACCAAGCGACATCGCACTCGCAACGAACTTCCTGCAGATGCTTGCCGTTGACTCAATCGCGCTGAGAGGGAGCTCTGCACCGGCGGGACGGATCTCGAGCAGGTCGCGCAAGACCGCAGGATCATGTGCCGCTCGATCGCGGGAGTAGATGGCAAAGGCATTTGCCGGATCAGCAGGCAGCGCCCCAGTGCGCGTGCTGCCAACGACGGACTGCAGTGCCTTCACCGTTCCGGGCTGCCAGGCGTGCGGCTCCGCAGATTCAGTCTTGCGAAACCGAACCCAGCCATAATCGGGCAAATCGGCCGCGGGTGCGGCAGCAGAATCAGCAGCGGGCGGCTGCCAGGTCTCGCGAAGGTGCCGTTCCAGTTCGGCAAAGCCGATGCCAGAGAGCGGCGCGGGCGTGTCCACGAAACACCGGTCGACCACGCTCGAATGCAGACCGAGGATATCGAAGAGATGCGCGCCGCGATAGCTGTCGACGACCGAGATCCCCATCTTCGACATCACCTTGGCGAGGCCGGCGTCGAGCGCCTTGAGCATCTTCTTCTCGCTTTCGGCTGGATCGGTTCCCACAGGTGCAAGACTGCGCGCCGTCTCGAGCGCAAGCCAGGGACAGACCACACCCGCACCATAACCGATGATGACAGCGGCATGATGAATGTCGCGGCAGTCCCCCGCCTCAACCGCAACGCCCGCCAGCGTGCGCAGACCCGCCGCGACCAGCGCCTGATGAACCACGCCGGTCGCCATGGCCATCGGGATCGGCAGATGTGTCGCGGAAGCCGCGCGATCAGTCAGCAGGAGAATGCGCGCACCGCTGTCACGAACCAGTTCGATTGCCTGCGACGCGATCGCATCGAGCGCCTGCGTTAGAGTCTGCGAGGACGAAAAGACGCACGGCAGCTCCTTCATGCGCAGCTCCGAGGCGTGCGTGTGCTCCCTCTGCCGCAGCGCGGCCACCTGCCCCAACGAGAGAACCGGAGACGCCAGCGAGAGCCCGGGCAGCGGCGCATTCTTGTCCAGCAGGTGTGGCCAGGGGCCAAGCCGCGTGTGGAGCGAAACCACGCACGCCTCGCGCAGCGGATCGATCGCGGGATTGGTCACCTGCGCGAAACGTTGGCGAAAATAGGCATAGACTGGCCGCGGAGAATGGGCGAGAAAGGCGAGCGGCGTGTCGTCCCCCATCGACCAGACAGCATCCTTGCCATCGACCGCCATTGGCTGAAGAATCATTTTGACGTCTTCGCGGGTGTAACCAAATCCTCGCTGCAGCCCGGCCAGCACCTCGGGCGCAAAGACCGGTATCGACACAGATACCAGCGGCGCATCTTCCGCCAGCTTTGTGTACGTTGCGCCGGTGTCGAATATCTCGAGCAACTCCTCGTCCTCGAAGACCCTCTGCGTCGTCATATCGACCACCAGCATCTGGCCCGGCCCGAGGCGGCCACTGTGTGTCACCTTCTCGGGATCGAGATCGACCAGGCCAGCCTCGGATCCAGCGACGACAAGGCCATCACTGGTAATCGCAAAGCGGCACGGACGCAGGCCGTTGCGGTCAAGCACCGCGCCGACGACGGCGCCATCGCTGAAGGCGATCGCGGCCGGGCCATCCCACGGCTCGGCGCAGTCTGTGTGGTAGCGCAGGAAGGACGAGCTCTGATGGCCGGCAGCAGCAGGCGGTAGCAGCATCCGGACAGCCTCACAGAGACTGCGGCCGTTACGCGAAAGCAACTCAATCGCCTCGTCCAGACTGGTCGAGTCCGTGCCGCCCCTGGTCAGGACCGGTTTGCACTCAACCGGCAGTGTCGAGTCGCGTGCAGCCATGCGCGCCCGGTTGCCCCAGACCGTGTTGATCTCGCCGTTATGTGCCAGCGTGCGGCCGGGCTGGGCGCGATGCCACGTCGGCAGTGTGTTCGTCGCGTAGCGCTGATGGAAGATAGCAAAGGAACTTATGTAGTCTGCCGAGGCAAGGTCCGGGTAAAACTCCGGCAGCAGCTTGCCGCTGCACATCGCCTTGTACACCAGGGTCTCAGAAGAGAGGGAGCAGATGTACCCGGTCAGCTCGCCCTGTTCATGCATCCGCTCGAACTGCTTGCGGGCAAGGTAAAGGCGCCGCTCCATCGTGGACACTTCGGCATTGACGTCCCTGTCACGGGTCTTCACGTCATCGACGATGAACACTTGGCGAATCTTCGGCATGGTGCCGAGCGCAATCTCACCTAGGCACTCAATCCGAATGGGAACATCACGCCAGGCCAGCGATATCAAATCGTGAGATGACAGGCACCGCTCAAGCAAGGGCTCTGTGCGCGCCTCACCCTCAGGAATAAACAGCATGCCAACTGCCAGCGCCTGATCGGGCGATATCTTCAATCCTACAGCCTGAAGCAACAGGGCACGCGGAACCGCAGTCATCAGGCCGACGCCGTCACTGCTTTTCCCATCCGCCGCAATAGCTCCACGATGGGCCAGCCGCTCAAGCGCGGTCAGTGCCTGCCTCACAATCGTATGCGAGCGGATGCCCGCCACCGAGGCGACAAATCCAACACCGCAGGAGTCATGATCAAAGCGGTCATCGAGCAGCGAGTGCTGTCGGCTAGGGTCGCCTGCATTCACCCGCAAGGCAGGTCCCCTGGACTGAGAAGTAAGACGAGATGTGTTCCACCACTCCATAGTTCACTATACTTCGCGGGCCGAGCAGATGCCGCGAAACCCTTTATTAGATTGAGAAGCGAACGCTCGCGAGATCAACGAGCGAACATCGTGTTCGGAGACTTCATGCCAACTTCTATACCGAACGACTTGCAACGTTAGAAAAGTTTGTGTATATTTATACAATTAATTGTATTTTTATACATTGAGTCTTGCCTGTGATGCTTGGGTATTCATGATCGATCAACAGAGTAGGAAACAGAGTAAGAATAGGTGTAGTTCTAACAGATGAAGCTGCAACGACACACGATCATCCGCGAGCTGCTTTCCCTGAGCGCGATTACAAATCAAGACGAACTCCGCCGCAAGCTGGCGGAGCGCGGCTTCCACGTCACCCAGGCAACGCTCTCACGCGATATCCACGAGTTGCAGCTTTCGAAGGGGCCTGCGGGTTATGCGCTGCCTGCTTCAACTGTGGCAGACGCTGACGACCTGCCCGGGATTCGAGACGTGCTTCACAGCTTTGGACTCGAGGTGCGCCGGGCTACCAACCTCCTGGTCCTGATCACCACTACTGGCGGAGCGCAACCGGTAGCTGCCGGTATTGACTATGAGGACTGGCCCGAAGTTGTCGGAACGATCGCAGGCGACGACACGGTGCTCATCATCTGCTTAGGTGAGCCACAGGCGGGAGCGTTGAAGGCACGAATGGATGAGTTGATTGGCTGAGATCGCAAACACGCAGATAAGAACACGCCGAGCACCGGTGCAGGTTGCCGTGGCCGGCGTCAGTGGCTATGCGGGTGGGGAGTTGGCGCGTCTGCTCCTGCACCATCCCCGGCTCAAGGACGCCAGGCCAACGTTCTTCGGTCGTGCAGGCGACACCCGGCAGACGCTTCTTACGGACCTACATCCGCAGCTTGCCACGCATAACACTCCGTCCAATTCCGACATAGTGCATTCATTCGACTGGAATATGCTGGTCCATGGTGGAACGGACATTCTCTTTCTAGCTCTGCCGCACGAGCAGTCCCGCACGTTCGCGCCCGAGGCACTGGCGCGAGGAATGCGGGTGATCGATCTCAGTGGCGCCTGGCGACTCCAGCGGGGCGAGCTTCGGGCGGTGTATACGCTCGAAGATGCCGACCCTGCTCTGGCCGCAACCCTGCAAGCAGAAGCGATCTATGGTGCGCCTGAGTTGCACCGGGCCAAGATTGCCGCTGCACGTCTTGTAGCGAACCCAGGCTGCTACGCGACTTCAATCATTCTTGCACTGGCCCCCTTGCTGCGGACCGGGCTGGTAGACATCACCCACGGAATCATCTGCGACGCGAAGTCGGGGGTTAGCGGCGCGGGCAAGGCAGCCACTGCAAAGACGCACTTCATGTATGCGGCAGACAACCTGTCAGCCTATGCAGTCTTTGGACATCGCCACACCGGCGAGTTGCTGGAGCAGTTGCAGCTTGATGATTGCCAGATCCAGTTCACGCCACACTTGATGCCGATTCCTCGTGGCATCTTCTCTACAATTTACCTGCGCCTGATGCATCAAATTACATCTGACGCGATCGCATCGATTTTGAAAGACTTTTACAAAGATAGTCCATTGGTGCGGCTTCACACCTCACCCTCGCTCCCGCAGATCCAGCACGTGGTGCGAACGAGCTTCTGCGATCTTGGCTTTGAACTGGCGAAAGACGGACGGCGGCTGGTGATGGTCTCCTGTCTCGATAATTTGTTGAAGGGCGCCGCAAGCCAGGCCGTACAGAATATGAATCTCATGTGCGGGTGGCCGGAGGGGGAGGGTCTGCTTTGAAATTTGTCGTCAAACTCGGCGGAGCCGCACTCGAAGACAAGGGTCTTTTACACATCTGCGGTAAGGCGATCGCAGAGCTTGTTAAAGACGGGAACCAAGTCGCCGTCGTGCATGGCGGCGGTGTGCAGCTGACGCGCACGCTGGCGCAGATGGGTAAGACGAGTGAGTTCATCTCGGGCCTGCGTGTGACCGATGCGGAGACCAGGGATGCGGCGCTGATGGTGCTCGCGGGCCGTGTCAACAAGGCTTTAGTTGCGGCTATCGGAACGCATGGCCAGGCCGCGGTCGGTCTCTCGGGTGGCGATGGCCATGTCTTCCGTGCACGCAAGAAGAAGACGAATCCCGACCTCGGATTCGTCGGCGAGATCGCCGCGACCGACCCGCGCTGGCTCGATGCGATCTGGAAGATGGGTGCCGTTCCGGTCATCTCGTCCATCGCGCTCGGCTTTGATGGCGAGTACTACAACATCAACGCCGATGAGATGGCCGCGGCATGTGCGATCTGCACCTTTGCCGACGCCCTCATCTTTCTCACCGACGTTCCGGGAGTGAAGGGCGCAGACGGCAGTGTCATTCGCTGGCTGACGCTCGCGCAGATTGTTGCGCTTGAAAAACAGGCAGTGATCTATGGTGGCATGCTGCCGAAGCTGCACGCCTGCCGGGATGCGCTGACCCATGGCGTAAAGCGCGTGCGCATCCTTCCCGCGGAGGCAGCAGCAGCACTGCCCGATATCTGCTCAACGCGGGTGAACGATGGAACGGAGGTCATGGTCGCATGAGTGAGAATCGTATGACACTGATAGAGATCCAGGCGGCGGAGAAGAAGCTTCTGCTGCAGACCTACGAACGCAATCCGTACCTGTTCGTGAGTGGTCACGGTGTCTTTCTGCGGAACGAGAATGGTGATGACTACCTCGACCTGCTCAGCGGTATTGGCGTCTCTGCACTCGGTTACGATCATCCGGCGGTCGAGGCAGCGATTCGCGAGCAAAGCGCGAAGCTGATCCATACGTCAAACCTCTTCTATCACCCTGGCACGGCCCCGCTGGCGCTTCGGTTGACGAAGCTGAGCGGACTCGACCGCGCCTTCTTCTGTAACAGCGGCACCGAGGCATGGGAGGCCGCGCTGAAACTCGCACGTGCCCACGCGGTCATGCTGCGCGATAAGGGAAAGACGATCGGCGCAAAGTTCCTCGCTCTCGAGCACAGCTTTCACGGCCGCACCTTTGGCTCCGTTGCAACGACCCACAAGCGGCAGTATCGCGAGCCGTTCGCGCCTCTGATGCCCGATGTCGAGTTTGTTCGCTTCAATGACATCGAGGATCTTCGCGCCCGGTTCTCGTCCGATGTCTGCGGCATCTGCATTGAACCGGTGCAGGGCGAGGGCGGCATTCATCCAGTCTCGCACGAGTTTTTCGCGGCTGCGCGGGAGCTCTGCGACTCTACCGGTGCGCTGTTGCTGGCCGATGAGATTCAATGCGGACTCGGACGAACGGGTCGCTGGTTTGCCTACCAGCACTACGGCATCCTTCCCGATGTAACAACACTTGCCAAGCCGATTGCGAATGGTATCCCGATGGGTGCAATGCTGTGCACCGAACGAGCCGCAGCTGCCTTCACGCCTGGAATGCACGGAACGACATTTGGCGGTGGACCACTTGCCTGTGCGGTCGCCAGTGCGGTGCTCGACACGATGGAAGGTGAGCGCCTGCTCGCGCACATCGATCAGGTAGGACGCTACTTCCGCCAACAGTTGCAGGAGCTTGCGTCACGGCACCCATGCGTCGTGGAGGTGCGGGGCTTGGGCCTGATGATCGGCGTGGAGTTGAACTCAGCGGAGTTGGCCAGACAAACGGTTGGCGCAATGATGAACCGCCGCATCATTCTGAACCGAACCAGCGAAACCGTCCTTCGCTTCCTGCCGCCATACATCCTTCAGCGCGAGCACGTCGATCACGCGATCGGCGCGCTGGACGAGCTGTTTATGGAACATGCAGAACATGCCGGCATCGCGCCAGAAGGAGTCCATGCACATGAGTAGTAAGACGATCAGCATCCATCCCGGGGAGAGCCTTACCCCAACAAAGACAGCCGCCCTGGGCCTTCAGTCAGACACTGCGTTCAACGAGGCCTCGAAGCGCCTGAACGGACGCGATCTTTGCTCCATCGCCGATCTCACGGTGGAGGAGATGGCGGCCATCATGGAGCTGTCGCATGCAGTGAAGACGCATCCCGAGGACTTTCGCCATGCTCTTGATGCGCGGCAGATGGTCATGTTCTTCGAGAAGGCGTCGCTGCGGACACGTCTCACGTTCGAGGCTGCGATCAATACGCTGGGAGGAAACGCGATCTTCGTCGATCAGACGCAATCGCCGCTTGGGGAGCGCGAGTCGCTTGCCGATATGGCCCGAAATCTCGAGCGCTGGATGAGCATTCTCGTTCTGCGCACCTATGCCCACGACACCATCACCGAGATGGCGTCCTTTTCCAAGATCCCAGTCATCAACGCGCTGTCGGACCTTGAACATCCGTGCCAGGCCATCGCCGACTTCTTTACGCTCGAAGAACGATTCGGCTCAGTCGAGGGGCTGCACTTTGCCTATGTCGGCGACGGCAACAATGTGTGCCACTCCCTGATGCTTACTGCCGCGCAGCTCGGCGCTCACTGCAGCGTTGCTTCTCCTAAGGGCTTCGGGCCGAAGCTCGAGATCATCCATAAGGCGATCGCGATCAGTGAGGCTACAGGCGGCAGCATCACGCTGCTCCAGGATCCGATCAAAGCCGTAACGGGTGCCGATGCTGTCTATACCGACGTCTGCACCAGCATGGGCTCTGAGCACGAAGCGACCAAGCGTGCACCGATCTTCAAGCCCTACCAAGTGAATGAAGAGCTAATGTCCCATGCGAAAGCGAACGCCGTCTTCATGCACTGCCTGCCCGCGCACCGTAACGCCGAGGTGACGGACATCGTTCTCGATGGGCCGCAGTCCGTCGTCTTCGATCAGGCGGAGAACCGGATGCACGCTCAGAAAGCTCTCCTCCTGATGCTGCTCGGGGGCGCAAAGCGTCTCTTGAATGGCAGGGAGCGTGGTCACACTGCACGCAAACGCGCCGATCAGGAATAGCCACAAAGCCTTTTCTGCTGAAAGGATCTTCCATGTCCGATAAAGTAGTCCTCGCATACTCCGGCGGTCTCGACACCTCGATCATCATTCCGTGGCTTAATGAAAACTATGGTCTAGATGTCATCGCCTTCATCGCCGATGTGGGTCAGGGGGAGGACATCGACGCGGTCGTCGCGAAGGCGTATGCAACCGGCGCCAAAAAGGCCATCGTCAAAGATCTTCGGGAAGAGTTCCTGAATGAGTACGTCTTCCCTACCGTCCGCGCGGGTGCCGTCTATGAGCATCAGTACCTGCTCGGCACCTCCATCGCGCGTCCTGTCATTGCCAAACACCAGGTTGAGGTCGCCCTCGCCGAAGGGGCGACCGTGCTTGCTCACGGGTGCACCGGTAAGGGAAATGACCAGGTCCGCTTCGAGCATGCGTTCCAGGCCTTGGCGCCGGAGCTGAAGGTCATCGCTCCGTGGCGCGAGTGGACGCTCGTCTCGCGCGAAGACTGCCTGGACTATGCCGAAGCGCACAACGTGCAGGTCGAGGCGAGCCGTACCAAGATCCATTCGCGCGACCGCAATCTCTGGCACGTCTCGCACGAAGGCGGCGAGCTTGAAGGAACAGATAAGCCCGTTGACCCATCCACATGGCGCATGAGCAACTCGCCCCAGGAGGCGCCCGATCGTGAGGAGGTCGTCGAACTCGGCTTCGAGCATGGAACACCCGTGTCCGTGGACGGGCAAAAGCTGCCTCCCGTGCAACTCATCAAACTGCTGAACGAGATTGGCGGCCGAAACGCTATCGGCCGTATCGACATCATCGAAAACAGGTTCGTCGGCATGAAGAGCCGCGGCGCGTATGAGACTCCTGGCGGAACGCTGATCCTCGCTGCGCTGCGAGAGCTTGAGGCGCTTACGCTAGATCGTGAGACCGCCCACTTCAAGGAATCACTCGCCCTGAAATATGCGGAACTGGTGTATTTCGGCCTCTGGTTCACACCGTTGCGCGAGTCGCTGGACGCGTTCTTTACTTCAGTTGAAGAAAATGTAACCGGCACGGTAAAGCTCGCCCTCTACAAGGGAAATATCTCTTTTGTCAGCCGAAAGAGTGAACTCTCGCTGTACTCGGCGGATCTCTCGTCCTTCACCATGGGCGAGAGCTACGACCAGAAGGACGCCGCTGGCTTCATCAAGATTCTCGGCCTGCCCGCGCGCGTTCGCGCCCAGGTGATGAAGCAGAACATGAAGGAGTATGCCAAGTGAGCAAGATGTGGTCGGGACGCTTCCGCGAGCCGCTCGACTCCAACTTCGAGCAGTGGCAGCGCTCCTTCCCCTTCGACTGGCGTCTTCTTCCACAAGAGATTGCCGCCAGTAAAGCCCACGCACACACCATTGCGGCTGCGGGTGTTCTCAGCGCCGACGAACTTGAAACTATGCTCGATGGTCTGGCCTCGATCATTCCGAAGCTGGCCTCTCATCAAGCATCTAGTCCCGCATTCGACGTTCTCGACAAGCGCGTGGGACCAGCGATTGTCGCGTCATCGCCCGATGCTGAGGACATTCACCACTTCGTCGAACTCGAGTTGACGAAAGTTATTGGCGATCTCGCGCTGAAGCTCCACACCGGTCGCAGCCGCAACGAGCAGATCGCCACGGACATGCGGCTGTTCGTTCGCGATGCGATCGACGTAACGCTTGCGGGACTGAAAGACTGGCGTCATGCCCTGATCGCCCTCGCCACCCGTGCAGGCGAAGCCGTTATGCCCTCGTACACGCATCTTCAGCGCGCTGAACCTGTGCTGGTAGCCCATTGGTTGCTCGCGTACGTCAGCATGATCGAGCGCGACGCGAGCCGCCTGACGGATGCGCGCAAGCGCATGAATCTGTGTCCGCTCGGCTCGGGCGCGGTCGCGGGCGCAACCCTCGCTCTTGACCGCGCTATCGCTACCGAGGCTTTAGGTTTTGACGCGCCCACCGCCAATAGCATGGACGCGACAAGCGACCGCGACTTTGCCCTTGATTTTACTCAGTCACTCGCCACGCTCGGCATCCACATCTCGCGCTTCGCCGAAGAACTCACGCTTTATTCGACCGCGGAGTTCAACTTCGTCGACCTTCCGGAACGCTTCTCGACCGGATCGAGCGCGATGCCGCAGAAGAAGAATCCCGACCTGACTGAACTCATTCGCGGCAAGTGCGGTCGCCTGCTCGGATCCGCCACCACCATCGCCATGCTGATGAAGGGCCTTCCGCTGGCCTACAACAAGGACTTACAGGAAGGGCAGGAGCCGGTCTTCGATGCCGCAGACACGATCAGCGGCATCCTCAGCGTCCTCCCCGACTTCACGCGCTCCCTGAACTTTCGTTATGACCGCATGGCCGCCGCCGCCGCCAGCGGCTATCTCAACGCCATGGCTGCCGCTACTTATCTCACCCGCAAAGGCGTCCCCTTCCGCAAGGCCCACGAGCAGGTTGGCAAAGCCGTCCGTCTCGGCCTCGCATCAAGTCGTGAACTCAACGACCTAACTCTTGAAGAACTTCGCACCTTTGGTGAGGAATTCGGTGAAGATTTCTTCGATGCCATCACTCTCGAAGCCACACTGGACTGTCACGACGTGGTGGGCGGCACAGCGCGACACCAGGTTCGTGCGGCTTTGAACGATACTGAAGGGCGAAGGGCTGCCTCAGCCGAGCATCCATCGATCTTAGGGCACAACGTAAAATAGAATCCGAGAGTAACGTAAGACCCAGGCTGATAAGCTTTCGTTCCTTTTGAGTAGGAGTACGTATCCTTGTCGAGCTCTTTCATGATGGCCGTAAGTGAATCGACCTCGTCCTCCAGGCCACGCGTCGGCGGCGCAACCGTGCGTAAGGCGAAGCTGCAGGACGCGGTCAACATCTTCGATCTGGTGAATTCGCTCTCTAGCGACGGTACCTTGCTGCGGCGCAACTACGCGGAGATCTGCGAGAACGTTCGCGACTTCGCGGTGGCAGAGTCGGAGAGCGGAGTCTTCCTGGGCTGTGGCGCGCTGCATCTCTATGGTCCGCATCTTTCGGAGGTGCGATCCATTGTGGTGAAACCGGAGGCCAAGGGCCAGGGCGCTGGCGGCAGGCTGCTTCAGATGCTCCTGGCTGAGGCTGAGGATCAGGGTGTGTTGTGCGTGTGCCTGTTCACGCGCATCCCCGACTTCTTCTTTCACTTCGGCTTTCGTGTCGTCGATCGAACCGTGCTCCCCGACAAGATCTACAAAGACTGCCAGGCATGTCCGCGGCTCTACGCCTGCGATGAAGTCGCGATGGTGCGCGGTCCACTGCCGAGAATCGCCGTTCTTGGACCAAGCAAGATCGCACAACCGGAGCTGGTAAAGCTGCAGGGGGCGTTGGTCTCAATTCCCTGATCGCACATCTAAAATCTCTTGCTTCAGAGTTTATTCGGAACGACACCCTCCTACTTACAGCGCAGCCGCCCAGCGTCAGGCTTGCACTGTGCAAAGGCTCTAACAGGTCTAAAGCCACGGCTGAATCACCATGACTGGAAGATAGACTCACCCTTGTGAGAGATCTACTCGCGGCTCAGAAAGGTAAGCTGGAAGAGCCTGCATCTAAGGGTTTTATGGCGATCGGCGCAGAAGAGATTTCGAGAACGCGGCGAAGGTTGATCCTCCACGACTCGCTGGCTTTTCTGTCTCTCGTGCTGATCACGGTTGTCTTGTTTACGGCGACCCTATTTCTTTTCCGATCTTTCCAGGCGCATCGAGCAGAGTTGGCTACGCGCTGGTCGGACCGCGGCTTGACGGCATTGCAGGCCGGCAGGCCGGAGGAGGCGATCGCGGCCTACCGAACTGCACTCTTGTACTCGCCAGATGAACGCCCGTATGAACTGAAGCTGGCCCAGGCGCTCGGGGAGGCAGGCAGGATCGAAGAAGCTTACAACTACTTCACAGGATTGTGGGAGATGCAGCCAGGAGATGGCTTCATCAACTTGCACCTTGCACGGCTGGCAGCGAAGAAGAACGAGACCCAGGATGCCGTCAACTTCTATCGTGCCTCCGTCTACGGAACATGGGAGGGTGACGGAGTCGAGCGGCGGCGCGAGGTCCGGTTAGAGCTTGCGCGATATCTGATCGCGCAGCATGAGCCGGGTCAGGCACGGACGGAGTTGCTGGTAGCGGGCGGGAATGCTCCGGACACTCCGGCCATCGATCTCGCTCTTGCGAAGCTGCTGGAACAAGCAGGCGCCTCAACCGATGCGTTGAGCTTCTACAGGAAAGCGTTGGCGCATGATCCGAAGAATGCGGCAGCTCTCAGCAGTGCAGGTCGATTGGCATTCGCAATGGCAGAGTACGGGACTGCTTACAAGTTCTTCGAGCGGTCCATGCGCGACCGTACCGAAGCGGGGAAGAACGGCGAGGATGAGACGCTGCTTGCACAATCGAACAGGATCCTGCAGTTGATGCCCTTCGACTCCTTGCCAGCACGGGAGCGAGTTGAACGCATTCTCGCCGCGCGAACGATTGCGAAGGCGCGGTTGACTGCCTGCGCATCGCGGCTTGGAGCTGCGGGTCCGCTGCCACCGTCCTTCGAAGCAACAACCAGCCGCTGGACTGATGGCGATGCGAAGACAAATATGGCGATAAATGCTAGGGGTCTCGCGCAGAATTCCGATCTCCAGACGGCAACTCTGCAACTGGTGTACGACACGGAGATCGAAACCAATCAGGTCTGCGGCGCGCCCACGGGAGATGACGCCCTGCTTCTCTTGCTGGCAAAGTCATCGGGGCAGGACCGCGCGCCAGGAAATGGCCGATAACGATGAGAGGATTTGGAGCCATCACGCGCAAACAGCAGAACGAGCGTAAAGCAATGCCCTCAGCGGCAGATTTAGCACAGATCGCCTCGAGGCGCGAAGAGCGGATCTTTCTGCTGCTATCCATCTTCATCGGAGTGATCTCGGGCCTGCTTGTAGTGTCCTTTCGGATGGCAATCGACTGGCTGCGCGTGCTGCTGCTGGGCTCTTCCCCAGGAGCGCGGCAGCCCCGGCTGCTGATCGCACCGATGCTGGTTGGGCTGGTGGTCGCGGTGCTGACGCGCTATGTATTTCCGCAGGTGCGCGGCAGCGGCATCAATCAGACAAAGGCCGCCCTCTACATCCACAACGGCTATATCTCCTTCCGGACGGTTATCGGCAAGTTCCTCCTATCGGCCCTCGCGATTGGTGGTGGGCACTCCCTTGGACCCGAAGACCCTTCGCTCCAGATCGGTGCGGGAGTCGCCTCCCTGATCAGCCGCAAGCTCGGCCTGTCGCGTGCACGATTGAGGATCTTTGCGCCGGTGGGTGCCGCGGCTGGTCTCGCGGCGGCCTTCAATGCGCCCATCTCGGCGATCCTGTTTGTCATCGAAGAGGTGATCGGCCAGTGGAGTGCCGCGGTGCTGGGGTCGATTGTTCTCTCCGCGATCTCAAGTGTCGTAGTGGCCCGATGGTTTTGGGGCTCGGAGCCGATGTTTCGCATCCCTCCGGTGACCCTGCGTGACCCTCGAGAACTGATGGCCTATGCTGTCCTCGGAGTCTTCGGTGGACTCGCCTCCCTCGCCTTCGCAAAGTCGCTGGGCTATCTGCGGCCGAGGCTGCGGAGTATGCCGGCATGGTTGCAACTCCTGCAGCCGGCGACGGCAGGACTCCTGGTTGGAAGCATTGGCTACTTCGGTCTGCCGCAGGTCATGGGCGCGGGCTACGAGGCAATCGACCAGGCGATGCATGCCCAGTTCGCATGGAAGATGCTGCTGCTGCTGGCGCTCTTCAAGATCATCGCGACGACACTCTCCTTTTCAAGCGGAACGCCTGGCGGAATGTTCGCGCCGACCTTGTTCATCGGTGCGATGCTGGGAGCATCAGTAGGATCGTTCGAGAAGATCTTCTTTCCGTACCTGACCGGATCGATCGGCTCCTACGCCCTGGTCGGCATGGGCGTGCTCTTCGCGGCATTCCTGCGAGCGCCGCTGACCTCGGTCTTCATGGTGCTCGAGGTGAGTGGGAACTACTCCATTGTGCTGCCCGTTATCCTCGCGAATACAGTCGCCTATCTCATCTCGCGCTCCCTGCAGCCCGTTCCGATCTTCGAGCTCTTCACTCATCAGGACGGGCTCGATCTGCCGTCCATGGAGGAGCAGCGCGAAGAGAGCAATCTGCATCTGGAGGATGCTCTGGTGCCACTCACGGTTCCTGTGCTGCAGGGCGCCGACACTCTTGCTCAGACTGCTCAATCACTCGCCCAGTATGGCGCAGAGAAGGCTACTCCGGCTGTGCTGGTGCACTGTCGAGATGGACTCTGGTATGCAGCAACCAGGCAGGAGCTGGATACGGTGCTTGCAGCGACGCCCGCGACACCACGTTCAACGGACGCCCAACACGAGCGTTCACTTGAAGAAACGCTCGGAGCCGAACGAACCCCCGTGCTCTTCCCGGACCTCCCGCTCTCGAGCGCGCTGCCGTACTTTCAGCGTTGGCCCCTGCTTCCAGTGACGAATCGTGCACTACGCGGATCGCTCGAAGGTGCCGTGTCGCTCGATGACGTCCTGAAGCGCTACCAGCAGCGATAATGCAGTCTATTCGGTGACGACGGCCTTGGTGAGATTGCGCGGATGATCCACGTCGATACCATTAGCCACCGCAACAAAGTAGGCAAAGAGTTGGAAGGGTATGACCTCCATGATCGGAAGCAGATGCTCCGTCGTGGCATCGACAAATATCGTGTCCGTCACCATCGCGGGAACATCGATATCCCCGGAGTTTGCTATGGCGAGCACGACTGCCTGCTGCTTCTTCATGTCGCGGAGAAGTTGCAGCGTCTTCTCATAGCGGAGTACGGAGTCGGGATCTGCGCGGGCGACCGTAGCAAGCACGATGAGCGGCACACTTGGACTCACCAGCGCATTTGGACCGTGCTTGAGTTCGCCGGTGGGGTATCCTTCGGCGTGCAGGTACGACGACTCCTTCAACTTCAACGCTCCTTCACGCGCAATCGCATAGTGGATGCCGCGGCCGAGAAAGAGAAAGGTCGACGCATCATGATAGTGCTCTGCTATCTCTCTGACGGAGATCTCCCACCCCGGAAGCTGGGCCGCGATCGAGTCCGGCAACGCATCGAGTGCTGCCAGCTTCTCTTGAATCTGCGCGGCGGTCAGCTTTCCCTTCTCCTGCCCTGCGAAGACGGCGAGTAGGTAGAGAACGGCAAGCTGCGCAGTAAAGCTCTTCGTCGCGGGAACCGCCTTCTCCACGCCCGCACCCGTGGGAAGACTCGCATCCGCCTCCCTCGCCATCGTCGAGTCGGAGACGTTTGTAATGGCTAACGTCCCATGCCTGCGGCCCGTGGCTTCACGGAGCGCAGCCAGTGTGTCGGCGGTCTCACCCGACTGCGAAACGACAGCAACGGCAGGGTTGCGGAGCGTGTTGACGGACCGATAGCAATACTCGCTCGCGTACTCGACATCTACAGCAACACCGCTGAGATCCTCGATCATGATCTCAGCGGCAAGTCCGGCGTGGCGGCTGGAGCCGCTGGCTGCAATCAGGATACCGGTGTGCTCCCGCATCCAGCGAGCTACCGGCGCAAATACCTCCACGTTGAACCTGCCATCTGTCACATAGGGAGCAACCGTCGCGCGAATAGCTTCGGGCTGCTCATAGATCTCGCGCAGCATGGAATGAGCGAAGACGCGATTCGTCTCTCGAGAGGGCATGGACTTATCCTAAATGTTCTCGCCCCGAGAGAACGCTATGCCAGTTCGTGCTGAGGAACGAAGGATGGTGGACGATCCCCCGGCTTTGTCCCAAAGGCCTCGTTCGGCTGCGGTCCCATGTGGAAGGTGAACCTTCCGCCTTGAATAATGTCCGCGTGGCTGAACCAGCTCTTCGTATACGGCTTCCCGTTGAACATGACCGATTGAATGTACATGTTATCCGGGCCGTTGCCGACGGATTCCAACACAAGCCGCTTTCCATTGCCGAGATCGACAGAGGCGGAATTGAACAGTGGACTGCCGAAGACATAATTGCCGCTGACCGGATCGACCGCATAAAAGCCGAGTGAACTGAGGACGTACCAGGCCGACATCTGGCCGCAGTCCTCGTTGCCCGCAAGGCCGTCCGGCAGCGCGTGGTACATCGTCGTGCACAGCATGCGCACACGAGACTGGGTCTTGTGATGGGCCCCGGCGTAGGCGTACAGATACGCAACGTGGTGGCCGGGCTCATTGCCGTGGGCATACTGGCCGACCATACCGGCGATGTCGGGGGGTGCATCGGCGGGGAGCTCCGACGATTGATTGAAGAGCAGGTCGAGCTTCGCAAGAAACTGAGGCTGGCCGCCGAAGAGATCCATATACGCATACACATCATGCTGATTCAGGAATGTCGCCTGCCAGGAGTTCGACTCGGTAAAGTCGCGCCACTTCTTCGAATGCCCCATACCCTTCGGATTGAAGGGATCGGCCCACTCACCGGTCGATAGACGAGGACGAACAAAGGTGCTCTGCTTGTCGAACACGTTTTTGTAATTGCGGGAACGCTTCAGGAGAGCCTTCGCGTCCTCCGTCTCGCCTGCGGCCCTGGCGAGGTGCGCGACCGCCCAATCGTCGTAGGCGTATTCGAGCGTCTTGCTGGCTGCCTCTTCGTCCAGGTCGGATGCGTCATAGCCCAGCTTGCGATAGTTGCTCAGACCGCGATAGGTATCGTCCATGGCGCGCTTCCTCCAATAGGGATACGCTGCCTTGTAATCAATTCCCGGGATTTTTTTGACGTACGCTTCCGCAAGGATGGACGACGAATGATAGCCGATCATGCAGCCCGTCTCAACGGCCTGCAACGGCCAGACGGGAACGCCGGCAGGGCCTTGGGCGGCCATGCGAATCAGGCTGTTTACCATGTCCGGGAGCCGTTTGGTCTGGATTAGCGTGTACAGCGGATGCAGGGCGCGATACGTGTCCCACAGGGAGAACGTAGTGTAGTTGAGGGTGCCGGCAGGAAGCGTGTGAATCTCGAGATCGGAGCCGCGGTACCGGCCATCGGTGTCGCTCATGACGGTCGGCGCAATGAAGGAGTGATAGAGCGCCGTGTAAAAAATCTTCTTATCGGCCTGATTTTTCGTTGTGATCACAATCTTCTCGAGCTCCCGTTCCCAGGCTTCGCTTGCGGCCTTGCGGACACCTTCGAAGTCGTAGGCGGGGACCTCAGCCTCGATGTTGGCAAGCGCTCCCTTCACACTGACGGCGGAGAGACCGACCTTCACGAGAATCGTTTCGTCGGCTTTGGTCGGGGTACTCAGGATGCACCGGATGTTGGTACCCTGCGCCGTCTTGACTGAGGCATTGAGATGCTCCGTCCCCGAGACGATGGTGGCACTGGTGAAGGGCTTCGAGAACTTCATGGCGAAGAAGATGTAGCGGCCGGGAGCCCACTCCGCGACCCGGCGGCCACCCGTGACAGTATCGTCGCCCACAATTTGGATGTCGGAGGTGAGCACGTGAGTCCGCTCGCCATGTGTGCCGTCGTCCTCTACTCCATGCTGTAGATCCAGTATGAAGTGACTCGCCGCGTCCTTGGGAAAGGTATACCGGTGCAGCCCGACGCGACTGGTCGCCGTAAGCTCGGCCTTCACCTTCGAATCCTGCAGCATCACAGAGTAGTAGCCCGGCGTTGCGCTCTCGTCCGCGTGGGAAAACCGGCTGCGATAGCCGGAGGAGGGGTCCGCTTCAGTCCCGGGATCGGCATGCGCCGTGCCCACGCCGGGCATCAGGAGAATGTCGAGCAGATCTGCAGCGCCAGTCCCGCTGAGGTGCGTATGGCTGAAGCCCATGATCGTCGGGTCGTCAAGGTGATAGCCCGAGCAGTGATCCCAGCCGTTAGTGCCCGTATCCGGGCTGAGTTGCACCATGCCGAAGGGTACGGTAGCGCCCGGGTAAGTATGACCATGACCGCCGGTTCCGATAAAGATGTCGACGCAGTCTGTCAGCCGCTCGCCGCGGGGTGCGGTCTCGGTTGCACTCTGGGCGAGCGCGGGCCATCGGCTGGTCGCGGCTACAGCGAGACCGGATAGGGTGGACGTCTGCAGGAACGTGCGGCGGGTCGGCTTGATCATCGATTTTCGATCTCCCAAAGTAGACGGACTAAAACTAAACGGAGCGGAGCACCGCTGGATGCTCGCGGCTGAGCTTGACGATAAGCTCCCCAAAGAGGGAGTTCGCCCAGGCGAACCACTTTCGCGTGTAGTGGTTTGGATCGTTCTTGTTGAATGATTCGTGCATGAAATCTGTGCCGGCATCGGTCGCCAGTATCCAGAGCAGGCACTGCCGGATCTCGCTCTCGGCGACGCTGGTAAGCGCGCGAATTATGATCGACATCGGCCAGATCATATCGAGGCCCTCGTGCGGGCCACCGATGCCCTCCGCTATGCTGCTCTTGAAGAAGTACGGGTTGTGCTCGCTCCATACACGCTCCCGGGTGCGGCGATAGAGCGGATCATTCAGGGAGCAACACTCCAGATACGGCAAGCTGAGAAGCCCGGGCGCGTTCGCGTCGTCCATGAAAAGTTGATTGCCAAAACCATCCACCTCGTAGGCGTAGACCTCTCCTTGCGCCGTCGTCATCCGGCCATAACGCGCGAGCGCCCCTTCAATCTCCTGTGCGAAGTTGCTGCACTCTGCAGCGAAAGCATCATCCTTCAGAATCTGACCCGACATCGTTGCAAGTTGGCGAAGCGAGGTGACTGCGAAAAGGTTCGCAGGAATAAATAGCGGATAGATGCACGAGTCATCCGATGGCCGGAACATCGAATAGATCAAACCGACGGGCTGCGCGGGGTTTCCATAGCCGCTTAAAGGCACCGTATCGGACGGGATGGGACTGCTGCGCTGAAAGTGATATGGCCCTTGCCCGTGCTTGCGCTGCTGCTCGCGAAAGGTCGCAACAATCAACCGCATGGCCTGCGACCATGGAGCATCGAAGGGCGCGGTGTCGGCGGTAGCCTTCCAGTAACCATGATGGAGGCGGATCAAGAAGCAGAGCGAGTCGATCTCCCACTTGCGCTCGGCCACGCCTGGCTTCTTCTCCGTTAGATCATCAACAGCCCACGAAAGCGGCCGGGTACTGGTCGGGTCCGGCAGAAACGCGTTGGCGTATGGGTCAAGCAGGATCGACCGGCTCTGACGATGGATCAAGCCGGTGAAGAGGCGTTTAAGGCTGGAGTCCTGCTGAACAAGCTCCAGGTAAGGCCACACCTGGCAGGAGGAGTCGCGAAGCCACATCGCATCGATATCGCCCGTAATGACGAACGTGTCGGACTTGCCATCAAGCGTGCCAAGGTTGACCGTTGTGTCGAGGGTGTTGGGATAACAATTCTCGAACATTTGCGCGAGCTTCGGGTTAACGATGCCGCCCTTCACCTGCCGGATCAGCGCTTCGACGGCAGATGAACTGAATTTGCGTGCGAATCGAGCAGGGCGACCGGTGGCTGCCTCCGGTGTTTCGGCTCCGACCGCCCACTGTGGAACGAGTGACAAACCGGTTGTTGCAACTGCGGCCCTTAAAAGTTGTCTGCGCGTCTGGATTGCTGCTCCCCTTTACTCTTTACCCTGCATTCCAATCATAGAGGACGAAGTTTATCCCTAGAATGAGGAAACAGAGGAATTCAAGCGATGGCTTCATCTCAAAGCGTGCAGATCTTTGCGGCGATCGTCTCTGTCATCCTGCTTACCTTGCTGGTCATCCGCGTGAGGCTGCATCCCTTCCTCGCGATTCTCTGTTCCTCGATATTTCTGGCGGTGGTGATTCGGATGCCGGCAGCCCGGGCTGCCGCATCCTTCAGCGCCGGTGTGGGCGCGACGTTGAGCCAGGTTGCCGTGGTTCTTGGTCTGGGCGCCATCCTCGGCCAGATGCTCGCTGCATCGGGCGGTGCAGAGACGATCGCCGTTACCCTGCTCGAACGATTCGGTGAAGAGCGTCTACCCTGGGCCATGCTGCTACTCGGAGTTGTGGTGGGCATGCCGGTCTTCTTCGAGGTAGGCCTGGTCCTGCTCATCCCCATCGCCCTTACGGTTGCCAGCCGCAGCCGGCGCTCCTCCATCTCGGTCGCGCTGCCCATGCTGGCCGGACTCTCCGTCGTGCACGGTTTGATCCCACCCCATCCTGCGGCGCTCCTGGCGATCAGCATTTATCACGCAAACGTTGGTAAGGGAATCCTTCTCGGTCTCGTTATCGGTCTTCCCGCGGCGATCCTCGCTGGGCCCGTCTACACCTGGGCGATATCGAAGACGGCAGTGATGCGACGCGTGGACCCTGAGTCGCCGCTCTTCGAAGCCGGGACCGACGCATCCCCTCAAACTCAACGCGAAGACCGCCGCCCGGGTATCCTGCTCGCATCTTCAATTACGCTGCTTCCCGTGCTTCTGATCCTGCTAGGCAGCGTCGCGAATCACATCGCGGTGCCAGGTAGCGTGCTCTTCACCCTGCTGCACGCCGCCGGAGTCCCTTCCGTCGCCCTCCTCATCGCCGTTCTGTGGAGCTTCTACGCGCTCTATCGAACCCGCGGCATCAAGCTGGTTCGCATTGAAGAACTGTCGCAGCATTCACTCGCTCCGATGGCCGGCTTTCTCGTTATCCTGGGCGCGGCGGGCGGCTACTGCCGCATCCTCGAAGACTCGGGAATCGCACAGACCATCGTCGCTGCCGCGATTCGAGGGCACCTCCCCCTCATCCTGCTGGCATGGCTGATCGCCGCCGGGGTACGGCTTGCCACCGGCTCTGCCACCATCGCCATGACGACCTCAGCCAGCATCGCAGCCACTGCAATCGGCGTTGCGGGCGTGCCTCATCCCGAGTTGCTCGCCATCGCCAGCGGCTCCGGCTCGCTCATCTTTTCGCACGTCAACGATGGGGGATTTTGGATGATCAAGGGTTTCCTCAACCTCAGCCTGAAAGAAACCTTCGCAACCTGGTCTGTGATGGAGACGATCCTGTCCGTCGCCGGCCTGGCCTTCGCCCTTCTGCTCTCGGCTGTTCTGCCCCACTAACTCAGCCGTCGGCGTCAGCCTTCAGCCACTTAATTTATTTTGAAGGAGCAATCCCTAAGCCGCGCTACCTGGTGAGGCCACGGCCTGAGCCGTTCCATTGCAAACACACACAAGGTGGCTTTGGCCTGAATCAGACTTCCCTTCGGGCTAACCCCTTTTACTTACGCCGTCCTTGTCGGCTTCGATCCAACATACCCGTAATAAGCAATAAACAGGTAGCAAAGCACCGGCAGGATAAACGCATGGTGAAGACCAATCTGGTCAGCCAGCTTTCCCTCGCCGTATGGAATAATCGCACCGCCGACAATCGCCGCTATCAGCAGGCCGGAGCCCTTGCCGGTCAGGGGTCCAAGCTCCGCGATCCCCAGTGTAAAGATCGTGGGGAACATGATGGAGTTGCAGAGACCCACCGCCAGCATCGTCCAGATCGCCACGCTCCCAAAGCTCAGCATGGAGGTGCCGACCAGCACGCACGCCAGAATTGCCACAATGCCGAGCAGCGTGCCCGGACGAAAGCGCTGCAGGATGGCCGCACCGATAAACCGACCAATCATCGCGCCGCCCCAATAGAACGAGACCAGCTTAGCCGCATGCTGCACGGTCAGACCGCCGGTATCCGGCTGCGTAAAATAGTTCACCAGGAAGCTGCCGATCGAAACCTCCGCCCCCACGTAAACAAAGATGCCGATCGCCCCCAGCACTGTGTGCCTGTACTTCCAAACGCTGTCGCCGGCATGGCCCGCTCCAGGCCGGAAGTCCTGCGTCTGCTCGATCCGCGGCAGCTTGAAGATTGCCACCGAGAGTCCCAGCAGTACCAGCGCAAGCGCGATATACAAGTACGGCAGCTTCACCGAAGACGCCTCATGCACGCGATAGAGCTGCAGCGCCGAGGCTGACATCGCCCGCACCTCGTCCATCGTCTTTGGCGCGGCGCTGAGAATCAGAATGCTCCCGAAGATCGGCGCAAGCGTCGTCCCCAGCGAGTTGAAGCCCTGGGCCAGGTTCAACCGGCTTGACCCCGTCTGCTCCGGCCCAAGCACCGTGACATACGGGTTCGCCGAAACCTGCAACGCGGTGATGCCCGCCGCAAGCACAATGAGCGCTCCAAGAAAGAGCGGGTACGAAGGGGCCGCCGCTGCGGGAATAAACAGGATCGCTCCGAGCGCCATGACAAGCAGCCCGATCACCATCGTTTTCTTATAACCGATGATCTCGACCAACTTCGCCGCGGGAAACGCAAAGATGCAGTAGGACGCAAAGAACGCCGACTGCACCAGCGAGGCCTGTGCATAGTTCAGGTCGAAGATCGATTTCAGGTGCGGGATTAAGATGTCGTTTAGCGAGGTCAGAAATCCCCATACGAAGAAGAGCGTCGTTACCATGGTCAAGGCCGCGACGTTGGTTCCCGAAGGAGAGCTGCCGGTGTTTACTCTGGAGTTCGTGCTGGTTACCGCCATCGTTGGTTCCCTCGGGTTCGAAGTCGAAGCTGGGCGCCTGGCTTATGTATCAACTGCAGCTAAAGAATACGACCGGCAGATCATGGTGCCATCTGCTCCGGTGCACCGTCAACGCAGCATTGGGATGGATGCCCGGCTTGCTACCGGGCTAAACGCGCCCGCAATGGAACGCCGCCGTCATTCACGTCGGCACCCCACCACATCGAGTAAACTGTCCTTTGGGTGACTCGCCCCGAAGGACACACACGTTTTGATCAATACAGTAATCTCGAAGGTCTTTGGCACTAGCAATGAACGTGCCATCAAGCGTCTCCGGCCACTCCTTGAACAGATTAACGCTCTCGAGCCGACCATCGAGGCCCTCTCGGACGAAGAACTGCGCGCAAGGACAGGCGAGTTCCGCGAACGCGTCGCCGCGTCCATCGCCGCCGCCAACGTTCCGGCGGATGACACCTCCGCGAGCTACATTGCGGAAAAAGCTGCCCTCGACAGCGTCCTCCCGGAAGCCTTCGCAGTCGTCCGCGAAGCCGGCAAGCGCACCGTCGGCATGCGCCACTTCGATGTGCAGCTCGTCGGCGGCATCGTCCTTCACTCCGGCAAGATCGCCGAGATGAAGACTGGCGAAGGCAAGACCCTCGTCGCCACGCTTCCCTGCTACCTCAACGCGCTCGCCGGCAAGGGCGTCCACGTCGTGACGGTGAACGACTATCTCGCAAAGCGAGATGCGGAGTGGATGGGCAAGATCTACGGCTTCCTCGGCTTGACCGTCGGTGTCATCGTGCATGATCTCTCCGACCAGCAGCGACGCGACGCCTATGCCTCCGACATCACCTATGGCACCAATAACGAGTTCGGCTTCGACTATCTTCGCGACAACATGAAGTTTGAACTGGCCGACCAGGTCCAGCGTGGCCAGTACTATTGCATCGTCGACGAGGTCGATTCCATCCTCATCGACGAAGCCCGCACACCGCTCATCATCTCGGGACCAACCGACCAGACCACCGACAAATACGCCCGCGTCAATCTCATCATTCCGTCCCTCGAGCTCGGCGAGTTTACCGAGACCATTGACACCAAAACCTATACCGGCGACTTCACCGTCGATGAGAAAGCTCGCTCCATCACAGTCACCGACGAGGGCTGGGAGAAGATCGAAGGCCTGCTCGGCATCGGCAACATCGCCGACCCAGAAAACTGGGATCTGAAGCACCACGTCGAAACCGCCATCAAGGCCCACAATCTCTACAAGCGCGATGTCGAATACGTCGTCAAAGAGGGCGAAGTCATCATCGTCGATGAGTTCACCGGCCGCCTTATGCCCGGTCGCCGCTGGTCCGATGGGCTCCACCAAGCAGTCGAAGCTAAGGAGGGGGTCGCAATCCGCAAGGAAGACCAGACCCTCGCCACCATTACCTTCCAGAACTACTTCCGCATGTACAAGAAGCTGAGTGGCATGACGGGAACCGCCGAGACCGAAGCCGCCGAGTTCGACAACATCTACAAGCTTGACATCGTCGTGACGCCCACGAACCGCGTCATGCGCCGTCTTGAAAACGCTGATGTGGTCTACCGAACCACCAAGGAAAAATACTTCGCTGTCGCCGACGAGATCTCCCGCCTCCATGCCGAGAAGCAGCCCGTCCTCGTCGGAACCACCTCGATCGAAAAGTCAGAACTGCTCTCCGAGATCCTCAAGCGCAAGGGCGTCCGCCACGTCGTCCTGAACGCCAAGTTCCACGAAAAAGAGGCCGAGATAGTTGCCCAGGCGGGACGTCTCGGCATGGTCACCATCGCGACCAACATGGCAGGTCGTGGCACCGATATTTTGCTTGGTGGCAACGCCGACTTCATGGCTCGCCAGGATCTCGTCAAGCGGTCGCAGGCACGCGCCGTCTCGGCAGCGGAAGGGATTATCTCGCCCGTCGCTGGCCCCGGTATGGTTCGCTTCTACTACTCCGGCCAGGAGTTCGAAACCACCCAGGGCGCCTGGGAGGGTGCCATCGCCAACCATGACGCCGCTGCCAAGGTCGAGCACGACGCCGTCGTTGCCGCCGGCGGTCTGCACATCCTCGGGACGGAACGCCATGAGTCGCGTCGTGTGGACAATCAGCTGCGTGGCCGTGCTGGGCGACAAGGCGATCCCGGAGCCTCTCGTTTTTATCTCTCGCTCGAAGACGACCTCATGCGCATCTTCGCGCGCGAGTGGGTCTCCACCCTGCTCCAGCGACTCGGCATGGAAGAGGGCGTGCCCATCGAGAGCGGCATGATCTCCCGCCGCATTGAAGCCGCACAGAAGGCCGTAGAAACCCAGAACTTCGAGTCCCGCAAGCACATCCTCGAGTACGACGACGTTATGAACAAGCAGCGTGAGGCCGTCTACAGCCTGCGCCGTCAACTCATGGAAGGCGTCGACCAGAAACAACTCATCACCGAGGACTATCTCTCGACCATCCTCTCCAATATTCTTGACGAGAACGCCCCCGAGAAGGTTCATGTGGACGAGTGGAAGACCGACGCCATCTTCAACCAGATCTACGACCTCTTCGGGGCTCGGCTCGAGAACGAGATCGACATTGCATCCCTCAACCGTCACGATCTCGGCGAGTCCATCTACGAAAGACTGCGCGGCCGCTACGACGTTAAGGAGCAGATCCTCGGTGCGCCCGCCATGCGCTATCACGAGCGCATCGTGATGCTGTCAGTTCTCGACGGTCTCTGGAAAGACCACCTCCTCGCCATGGACCACCTCAAAGAAGGCATTGGGCTCCGTGGCTACGCCCAGCAGGATCCCCTGGTCGCTTACAAGAAGGAATCCTTCGAGATGTTCGAAGGCATGATGATGCGCTTCCAAGAGGACACCACCCGCCATCTCTTCCGGATGCAGATCATCGGCCCCGACGGAACCCCGATCGAGACTGCGGAGCAACTCGCAAACGCCCAGCAGGCCCAATCACCAGCGCTTCCTCCAGCCGAGCAGCCCAGAAATGAGCTGTCGGCCAGTCCACAGCAGCGAACTCCTGATATTCTCTCGCCCGCCCCGCAACGTCCCCTGGTGCCGGTACCTACCCGCCCAGCGTCGACAACCATCGATGCGCTCGAGCGCGAGTTCCACAAGAAAAAGCAGCGGGAACTCGATCAGGCGCGCACCGCCGGCGCACCCGCCACCAACGGTGCCGCACCCCGCCGTAGCGGAGAAAAAGTTGGCCGCAACGACGAGTGCCCCTGTGGCTCCGGCAAAAAATATAAAAAGTGCCACGGCGCCGAAGCCTGACCCTAAGCAAGGCCTGACATTGTTCACGGTGGATCACGCCGGTCTAGCGCGAAAAAGAATCGGTCTGGTGGTGAACTTCTAAAACACTGGCATCCCGAGCGGAGTGAATCATAGCCACGTCATGATCTACGCAGTCGCAGGACCTGCATCCGCCTGTGTTGTCTTCTATTCGCCTTTCCCGGGGGCGCCTATCCTGTCCGCCCTGGCCTCTCGTCTAAACCCGCCGCACGAACAGCCGGCGCATCCGAGCAAAATCAGTGTTAGGCCTTTCCCTCAGTTTGCAAGATCGAACCACTTACCACGCGTGATAGAAGCCATCTTGATAACGAATGCTGACCTTCGTCTCAAAGAGCTCAGATAGCCTCGCTGCCGTAAGTAGCGTCTCCTTTGCCCCGTCCGCCACAATACGGCCCTCGCGCATCATCAAGATCCGGTTCATCTCCGGCAGGATATCCGCGATATGGTGTGTGATCAGCAGAATCCCAACTCCCTGCCGCGCGAGTTGCTGCAGCAGCGTTCGTAGATCCCGCTGAGCCGAGAGATCGAGCGCGTTCGAAGGCTCATCGAGTAGGAGCATATCGGCCGATCCCACAAGCGCTCGTCCAATCATGACGCGCCGCTGCTGGCCCGCTGACATCTCGCCCACCAGCTTCTTCCGCAAATCTGCGGCATCCACCTGCTCTAGCACAGCCTCCGTTCGGTCTCGCATGGCAGACGTGACGATAAGGTTTGGCCATAAGGTGCTGCTCGAAAAAAATCCCGACAGAATTGCATCGAAGCCGGTGGTCCGGTGCATGGGCTTGCCCGGCAGCTCTGCCGAGACTACACCGAGCTTCTGCTTCAGCTCCGTGAGATCCCACCGCGACCGCCCAAAGATGCTGGCGCGAGTCTCCGGACGAATGATCGGATAGCACTCGCACGTCATCGCCTTGATCAGCGTTGATTTGCCGCATCCATTCGGACCGAGAATGGCAAGCTGCTCGCCGCGTTCGATACTCAGGCTGATGTCATGCAGTACCACCGTCTCCCCACGGGCAACGTGGACATGCTCAAAGTACAGGAAGGGCTGCATCATCCTCCAGAACAGGCGTTACGTTCGCGAGCGGGACCTTGTGCGCGAGACTTTGTGCGCGGGACGGGGAGACGATCTAACCCAGCCGCGCCTCGGCCTGCTTGGTCGCTTCATAGATCTGATCAAACGATTCGACGGCATACAGCACCGGCTGCATCGCGCCGGTTTCGAACTCCTGGTCCAACACCGCGTCGAGTTCAAAGTCCCTAATCTCGCAGCCGCCAGCCAGAACCCGCGTACACTCGCCATGAGAGCTGATCAGACCACTCCCGTATACCTTCACTTCGCCATCCTGCCTGATGATGCCGAACTCCACCGTAAACCAGAACAGCCGTCCCATTCGCTCGAGGTCGCGGGCATTGGTCAGCCGTGCGCAAATTGCTCCGTACTGTTCGAGAAAATCTGCAAACACCGGATGCGCGTGCATGGGAACATGACCGAAGACATCGTGGAAGATGTCCGGCTCCGGCGTATATTCCATCGCTTCACGCGACCGTAACCAGGTCGTGGTGGGAAACATCCGCGCGGCTAGCATCTCGAAGAACGCATCCGCAGGCAGAAATCCACTGACCGGGGTCGACTGCCAGCCGGTCCGTGGAGCCAGGCGTGCACTTACCGCGGTCAGCTCCGGTAGTTCATTCACGCGCAGACCAATCTGCTCAAAGCCGTCTAGGTACTCGCGGCATGCGTGTTCGCGAAGCTGCGGCATCCTTCGGCCTACCAGCTCTGCCCAGACTGCATGCTGCTCCGGAGTATAGGAACCCCAGCTCTGAGTGGTCAGAAAAGGTGCCGCCACCTTCAACTCCGCGGGCAGCTCCGCAGCCAACTTCATAGACTGTGTCTCTGGTGTAGAAATCGTCATCACGATCGGCCATCCTTAGAGCCGGCTCCATAAGGATATATCCAGCGCGGAAAACTCAATTGCTGTTCGAGGAGCCGGTTTCCTTTTTTTTTGCGTCTCTCTCTTGAACTCACGCATCCAGTACACCTGCCACGAAGAGTGTTTCATCGCCAACCCGGTATTTGGCGAAAGATCGGTAGAATATTGTTCTTGAATATGCTGCAACTCTGATGCGGTTACTGAACCACTCTGGAACGCTAGAAAGGATGACAGGATGAAATTGAAGCAGGTATCGGCTCTAGTCTTCGCTGTGATATTGATCTTCGCCTCCCACGCGAAGGCACAAACCTCAACCTGGACCATCGATCCGAACCATTCGCAGGCTGACTTTCAAATTCGCCATCTAGGCGTCAGCACCGTCCGCGGTTCAATCAGCGGCGTAAAAGGCACGGTCAGCCTGGACGAAAAATCCATTACGAGATCAACTGTGGAGGCGACCCTCACCACCTCTACGGTGAATACTGGCAATGAGAAGCGGGATACAGACCTAAAGTCGGCTTCCTTTTTTGAAGCCGCCAAGTACCCTGCTATCATCTTCAAGTCCACCTCGATCACTCAAGCTGACGGCAAGCTGCAGATGATTGGCAACTTGACCCTGAATGGCGTCACGAAAAGTGTCATGCTCGATGTAGACGGTCCAGCACCGCCGCAGAAGGGAATGGGAGGAAAGACCGTTAGCGGGTTTTCCGCCTCTGGTTTGATCAAACGCACCGACTTCAACTTCGGCCAAAAATATACCGCGCCTCTGTTGGGCGATGAAGTGAAGTTTACGATCGATGTAGAAATCAGCAAACAGTAAGAGGATCGTGTGGGACTTCGATCTTAGGATGCGAAGCCCCCGGTTCCAAGTTCCCGAAGCCCGCGTCTTTCATTCCCTCTACATCTTTGCGCGGACGGAAAGCATATGCTCCTCCGGTAGCACAGGTATGGCGTCGGATTCCTGCATATACTTCTTCAATAATTGATGGTGGAGACAGTAGAGCGCAAGTTCCAGGCGATCTGAGACACCAAGCTTGTCATAGACTTTTCGTAGATAGTTCTTGATTACCTGCTCGGTCGTGCCGATCTGATAGGCAATCTCTTTATTCCGCATGCCCCGTGTAATGCAGCTGATGATGGCAAGTTCCTTCTTGGAGAGTTTGGGCTGCACCCGAGGATTGGTCAGGTTCGACGCCTGAGATCGATAAGCGTCAATGACCCAACTGATGGACTGATTGTCGATCCAGGTCTCGCCGGCTGCAATCTTGCGAACGCACTTGATAAGCAGATCAGGTGTAATGGACCGTGGAACAACACCGCGAACGCCTCGGCGGTAGAGTTCTACCGTATTCGATTCATCGGTCTCCATTACCTGCACGATCAGCTTTGCCTCAGGGGCACGACGAATCAGTTCAGGGATAGCATCGGCGGTCCCTGTAAGTAAATGTCCCTCCAGAACAACAACGTCGGTCGGATAGCGCTGCATGGCTGCATACAGGTTGGTTAGCGTCTCAGCCTGCGCGACAACGCGAATGTCATCTTCCAAAGCAAAGACCTTGCGCATGCCGACGCGGTAAATTGCCTGGGAATCAGCCAGGATCACGCGAATACTGGCCGGAGCAGCGCCTTCTTCTTCGACCTGTTCCGTTGTTTGCTCGTTTTCGACTTCAATGCTCATATCGTTAAGACCTTAGGAAATACTCGTCGATCACGACGGCTGCCTTCTTTTCCTGACCGTTCTGCTCATGTCGCACGATCCGGCCGATGCAGTGGATGCAAACATCCTTTGCAGAGCCCATGATTTCGGACGGCATCGTCATCGTGAACTCGATCTTCGAATTCACTGCAGGAATGAAATCGCAGACAAAAAGCAAGCCGTTCGCAGAGACGTTCTCGGTGTACGCCTTATATGCTCCGGACTCTGTCTGAATCGTCAGCGCCAACCGTATCGGAAAACGAACCGCCGCCCGTACCGGGTTTTGGCTGATTGGTCGAGTTAATGCGTGGCCGTCTATCCGTTCCAACTGTGTCATGCATCCTTCTTTCAGAAACCAAAACACGGTAGTTGATGACGTTAGTCTAGCTCAGCAGCACGAGAAAAGGCTTTATTTTTCTTTGAGGAGCAACCAATAGTCACATTTCGGGAAAAAACCCGGCCGAACCGCCAATCCACTCCTGATTTCTGTTATGGTCAACGCCCATCATCAAGCCACGACCCATCCGTACGAGACTAATCACCGGCGTCAACTCGCCCTTGTCTGGCCAAAGATACATGATCCGGACCTCCGCCTGTGTTCTGCCATGGGGCGTGTCGATGAGGGGCGTAAAATGCATCCGCTCCTGCAACAAATAAGAAGGTCGCTCCGCTTCGGGAATCGCGGCCAGATCCGCATCACTCGGAGCAAACTGGATCCCTCGCCCCGCAAAAGAATAAAGAGGCTTGAGGAGCACATCTTCCCGATCAACTGGTAACGCGGCCGCCCTATCCCCCTTGACCCACTCATCGAGAAAAACGGTGGCCGGGACTGCTGGATGTCGAAGAAATGGAAGAGAAAATTTGCTGATTCGGAAGTACCAGTTCGGATGGCCAGCCCACTCGACCTCCAGGTCGTCACGATAGTCGAAGTTCAACTGGATCTGCTTCCGTTCCAATTCATCCACGATCGCCCGGTTATAGATCCGGTCGACAGGGGTCCACTGCCCGTTTCGCTTGTACAGAAGCCGCTTTCCCTCTTTCCGAAGGCTCGCAATATCGACCGTCGCAATCTTCAACCGATCTTCGTAGACGTGGAAGTCGGCACGCGTCTTTTGCGTCTCCGGTTCAATCTCAGCGAGAACCACGTTCTCCGGATGATGATCTCCGACGATCACTCGCCGCAAGAGTCCCCAGTAGCTTGCCTCGTCAAGACCGCTCAACAGCCATCGCAGTTTCGAGTCGAGCCCGTAGCTCTCGATATACTGTCGCGCAAGCACATCCTGATAGCCCAGAATCGAGGGAAAGGCCTGCAACTCAACGAGCTTCGGGTGCACGCTCCCATCGGCACTGCGAACAAATCCGAAATCGACTGTCATGAAATGAGGGTGCGGCGACTCGCCAGGTACACAATACTTTTCCGGTACCGAATGCGCCGACGCAGCCAGATACCCGGGATTGCCGACCAGCTGGTGCGTCAAGTTGGTCCCGATTTCTGCCATTTGATCGAGCAAGGCCTTTTCAAAAAAACACGGCGTCTCGGAGATACGAAATGCGACCTGCGTGCGCGTCGTCTCGTACACACGAATAAGCAGGTCCTGATACTTCCCTGGGGTGTACCGCGCATTGAAGTCAGACCGAAAAGGCTCCAGCATGTGCAGACCAGTCTAGAGCAGATGCAGGGCATGCACCAGATTTACACTGTTATCCTGGCGATGAATCCCCTGCCTCTTCTGTTTGTCAGTTCGTTTGGCATCCTGCATACGTTAACCGTAACTTCACTCTGAGGAATCTCTGAACAAACCACTTCTAGGGGGCCGAACTTCAGTCCGCCGTAAGTCCGCCCATGGCAATTGCGGCTCTAGCCGACGAGGAATGCTGGATACGTGATCAGATCTTTCCCTGCAGCGAATCAAAGTTGGTGCACCCGCTGAAAGGACATAGTTCAAGCACGCCATTATGAGCGGTTCGCCAGAAATGCCTGAATCTCGGCAAACTCTGCTTTACTCAGCCTGAAGCTAGCGGCCGGTATAACGCCATCAACCTGCGACGCACTCCGTCCGCCCACGATCGCCGCAGTGACCGCAGCGTTGTGCAGCGTCCACGCGATCGCCACAACCCCGGCATGTACATTGTGTCGCTCGCCGATCTGGCCGAGCAATGCAGCTAACTCGAGATTGCGTGAGAGCAGTGGCTCCTGAAAATTCTTTGCATTTCGCCGAAAGTCGTCACCCGGCATCCCGGCCACACGCTCTTTCGTCATCGCACCCGTCAGTAAACCGGACTGCATGGGCGAGTAATTGATCACGCCAATACCATGCTCCGCACAGAACGGCAGAATCTCCGGCTCGACCGTTCGATTGATCATGGAATAGGGCGGCTGCAGCGAGGTCACCGGCGCAATCTTAATCGCCCGCTCCAGCTGTCCGACGTTGAAGTTCGAAGCCCCGATCCAGCGCACCTTGCCGTCGCGCTGCAACTCCGCCATCGCGGTCCAGCCCTCTTCGATCTCCTCATCCGGCACCGGCCAGTGGATCTGGTAGAGGTCGATCACGTCAACCTTGAGCCGGCGCAGACTGTCCTCGCACTCGCGTTTGATCTCCTTCAGACTGCGATCAATCTCGCGCTTCTCGTTCCAGATCATGCCGCACTTCGTGAACACGTAAGGCTTTCCGGACCTGGAGGTTGATAAAGAATCCAACGCCGTCGCGACAACGTCCTCCGAGTGGCCCAAGCCGTAGATCGCAGCCGTATCGATCCAGTTCACTCCCAGTTCGAGCGAGCGATGAATCGCATTGACCGACTCGACATCATCCTGCGGTCCCCAAGCGAACGCCCAATCGCCGCCACCGATCGCCCAGGCGCCAAAGCCGATGCGCGTCAGCTCCATATCCGAGTTTCCAAGCTTCTTCGTCTCCAATTTTTCCATACTGACTTGGATGCAACGATCACGCTCAGGCATCCAGCAGAAATTCGCCCTCACGCATGATCTGCTCTTCTCCCGAAGCGTTGCCAAGCCAAATATTGAAGCCCAGACCCACGACGTCGATGTGCGTCGAAGACCTCCACGGTGCGCCGGTATGCGCTCCATACGGGTCGCCAAATGCGATGTGAACGCCGGGAAACTTCTCATCCTGCAAAATATTGCCGATCACCCGCTCTACGCCGATGTTCGTGCCGATCGCAAACTCGCCGACCCGGTCCGAATTCGCGTCCGCGTGGGTGTAAGCCCAGAACTCACGCTCCAGCTCTTTGTTCGCGCAGGAAATCTTTGTAATGCGGTTGTCTTCGATGTTGATAGTGAGCGGGGTCTCGCGCAGGATGCCGTACCGTGCACACAGAAAATCGCCCACCACGCCATCCACGACGAAAACACCATTCACCTCGCCCGGTGCGGTAAAGCATTCACCCCCGGGAAGATTGCCCCACTTTTCAGGACTGATGATGCCCGATGTCTTGAACCACTTGTACTCGGGCGACAGCACAGCGTGGATGTCCGTTCCTGCAGCTGTGGTCGCCCGGACGTAGGTTGCGGACCGCACTCGGTCCAGCACCGCCTGGCTCAGCCGGTCGATCGCGAGAAAGTCGGCGCACATTCCCTGCGTCATGATCTCAGCCGTGATGTTCACCATGTGGGCATGCCGCATGCGCCGGCGATTCACTACATCCGTCATCTGCATTCGGCTGCGCAGTTCGTTGGGCTGCACTACCACGGCGAAGATGCTCGCCTGGGAGCTCTCCATATCTTCGAGCACGGCCGCAGGCATGCCATCAAGCGGCCGCGAAGCCTCCGCTTCAAGCACGAAGGCATTCCAGGCGCAGCCGATCCGGTCCAGTTCGCTGCCGAGCGAAGCAGCGATCGCAAGGCAACTTTCATCCGTGATCAGCGTGACCTTCTCCTCTGCTTGAATGCGAAGACAGGTGGTGACAGCATTGCGCGCGCCCGCCGTAAACTCCTTCGGGAACGGCACAGCCCGTAACGTCTCTGCCCCGGTCATCTCCACATGTGTGCTCATCGTTTCATCCTCAGTTTCCATTCACCACGTTCGTCATCCATGACCGCCTCGTTCAGTCACTCGCACCGTCGGCGCACTGGTACGCTATAGATCAGCCTTCGTCTCATCCGCCATGAAATCAACCACACGCTTGAGGTCGTTCGTCTCGCGAAACACTGTCAACTGGCGGTCCGCGCCGGAACCCTGTGCCAGCATGGTCCGAATGTAGCCGATCTCCTTCCGGCTTCCAAGCTCATCCAGCACCTCATCGACGAACGCCAGATATTCGATGATCAGATCCCGTACCGGAAACTCCTCCTGCTTGCCGAAGTCGATCAGTTTTCCGTCCAGCCCGTAGCGCACAGCGCGGAATTTATTCTCCATCAACAGCGCCCGCGAATATTGCCGGAAATCGAGATTGCGCTCATGCAACCGGCAAAGCTTGGCTGCCGTAGCCTGGATCAAGGCCGCGATCGCGATTGTCTCCTTCGCCCGCATCGGAATGTCGCAGATCCGCACCTCCACCGTGCTGAAGTACGGATGTGGCCGAATGTCCCACCACAGCTTCTTGGCGTTATCGATGCTGTTCGTCTTCACCAGCAGGTTCACATAGCTCTCGAACTCGGAGTAGCTCGCGAAGCTGTCCGGCAGGTTGGTACGTGGAAAGTTCTCGAAGACCTTCGCGCGATAGCTCTTGTAGCCCGTATCCATTCCCAGCCAGAATGGCGAATTCGTCGACAGCGCCAGGATGTGCGGCAGAAAGTAACGTAGCGAGTTCATGATCTGGATCGCCACTTCCCTATCCTCGATCCCCACATGCACATGCAGGCCGAAGATCAGGTTGGCGCGTGCCACCAACTGCAGATCCTCCACCACCTGCGCGTATCGCGGATCCGGATAGATCTCCTGCGCTCGCCAATCCGCAAATGGGTGTGTCCCCCCCGCGACCAGCATCAGGTCGTTCTCCCGAGCGAGCCGGATCATATTCCGGCGCAGATCAAAAAGGTCCTCCTGGGCCTCCTGAATGTTCCTGCAGACCCGTGTTCCCACTTCGATGACAGACTGATGCATCTCGGCCTTGACCCGCTCTTCAAGCCGCAGCTTGCCCGCCGCCAGCATCTCCGTCGCGATATGCGAGCGTAGATCCCGCGTCTCCGGATCGACCGTCTGATACTCCTCTTCAATGCCTAAAGAAAACGATGGCCTCATAGCCATACCCTCGACGCTCGAATGCCGCCCACTTTACGAGATGAATTCTCATGCGTGTTGAGGCTCAGTCCTGATCCGCTCACTCTCCAGGCGCGTGAGCCGCTTCTCCCTCTCTAACGCATTCATAATGCTTGCGATTGTCACCAGGATTGTTTCGCGACGCGCAGTGGCGAGCTTCTCCGCCGAGGAGAATCGCTCCTGGTTGACTCTTTCCGCGTGGTCAAACGAGTATCGACATGATCGAACCTCATATTTATCTCTGTTTCAAGAGATTCAATCCGTGCTGCCAATGCCTTCCAGTCCGGAGCGACGAAGTCCTGATTGACTTTTCGTATGTCCTCAATGTTGCTCATCGATCATTCTCCTGTCTTCTCAATCTATCTGAAGCGATCGACTTACCGGAATCTCAGCCGCGCGTTCCTGCCATCTTGGCAGTTTTCTTCGCTGCTCTAGCCACCACGTCCTTCGCCGCCTTGCGCGTCGGAGTCTTCACCGCCGGCTTATTCAGCACGGGTGACGCCAAAAACGAGCACCAGTTCAACTGCGGGTCAAAGCTCTCCGACGCCTGCGCCTTCTTAACAGCAAGCTTTGCCACCCGGTCGACGATCCAATCGAAGCTCGCGCGTCCTACCGAGTGCAGATCCGCATCCGGCGCCGGGTTCATGAAGTCGATAGCGTACGGAACACCGTCCTCGACCGCAAACTCAACCGTGTTCAGGTCATATCCAAGCGCCCGGCAGAGCGTCAACGCATCTTGCTCGACTCTCGCCAGCAGAGCCGGGTCATACTCCGGCTCATCCAGCAGATATCGTTCGTGATGCGGTCGCCGCGGATCGTACGGCATGATCCGCACCTCCTCCTGGCCCACCACATAGCACCGGAAGTACTCCTTGAAATTCACCGCCGCCTGCAGCGTCATACAGAGATCGCGCGTCTGGTCGTAAGCGCAGAAAAAATCGTCGGGCGTGTGCACATGGAAGACGTCCCGCCATCCACCGCCGTCATGCGGCTTCAGGAACGCCGGGAATCCAACGTACTCGAAGATCTCGTCCCACTTCAGCGGGAACTCAAGGTTCCGCACCGAACGCTCGTTGATCTCCGGGGGGAAGTGCTTGTGCGGCAGCAGCACCGTCTTCGGCACCGCCACTCCCAGCTTAGAGGCTAGCGCATAGTTGAAAAACTTATCGTCCGCCGACCACCAGAACGGATTGTTGATCACCTGCGTCCCGGTCAACACCGCGTTCTTCAGATAGGAGCGATAGAACGGCATATCGTGCGAGATGCGGTCGACGATCACCGTATATCCCGAAGGCTCTGCCTCCCTGATACCGCCAAGCCGCACAAATTCCGCTCTGATCCCCTCGAGTTCCATCGCATTGATGCATTCGACCAGCGCTCCTGGAAACGTGTTCTCCATCCCAAACAACACACCAATCTTCTTCAAAGTCCCTCCTTGTCCTGGCTTTCTATTCCTAACCCCTACCCCTATCCTCCTGCTCTTACAGATACACCTGAATCATCTTCATCCACTCGGGCCAGTCATGCAGTGACCCGTCGCCCCACACGTCCAGCCGTACCGGAATCCCCTTCGACCGCATCACGCTCGCCATATGCTCCGTCTGACCCCGGCAGATGTCATGCTCCCCCGTCGCCAGCACATACGTATTGTGCTGGTACCGGTCCAGATACCAGGAATCATGGATGTTCGCCAGGTACTGCGTAGGCTGACTGAAGTAGCAGTCGCTATCGTGATAGCCGCCCAGAAAGTTCGACAGATCGAAGGCCGCCCCCATCGCGAGAAACGCATGAAAGACATCGGGGTGCCGCAATGCGATGTTCGCCGCATGGTAGCCGCCAAAGCTTGCGCCAAGCGCTGCGAGCTGCCCGCCATGCTCGCGTCCGCCGCTCAACTGGCGCATTAAGGGAACAACCTCGTCCATGACATAGCTTTCATACTGCATATGCCGGGCGACTCGCCAGCGCGGTCCGACATCGCTGTTGTACCAGCTCTCCGCATCAATGGAATCGAGACAGAACAACTGCACCTCCCCGCGCTCGATCTGGCGCTCGACTGCATGCACCATGCCGCGATCTTCGAACTCGTAAAAGCGGCCGCATGATGTCGGAAACACGATGGTCGGCAGCCCGGCATGGCCGAACACAAGCAGTTCCATGTCTCGCCCCAGGCGAGGAGAAAACCATGTGTGCCACTCGCGTTTCATCGCTCCCCTTCTGCTACCCTCAACATGATCCTAGCGCAAATGGAGCTGCATCTTCGTTGTGACGCTTCCAGCAAAACTCTTCGACAATGTGTCTCTCTCTTCTGGAGCTGACCTTCCGCGGCCCGCATCGGACCTCCGTGTGTCCGAACCCGCCCTCCGCATTCCCGATACCGAGCAGAGCATTCCCCGCCTTGAAACCTATCGTTTCCATTCGGCGATCCTGCCCGAGCCCGATCACCGCGACATTCTCGTCTACCTTCCCGAACAATACCGGACCGAGCCCACCCGCCGCTTCCCTGTCTTCTACCTGCATGATGGCCAGAACCTCTTCGACGAACGCACCTCCTACATCGCCGGCCGGACCTGGGCCGCACATACGACCGCCGATCGCCTGATCGAAGCAGGCGAAATCGAGCCCGTCATCCTCGTGGGCATCGCCAACACTGGCCTCAGGCGCATGGCCGAGTACACTCCCACACGCGACCCCCGCATGGGTGGAGGAGAAGGCCCCCGCTACGGCATGCTCCTCATCGATGAGGTAAAGCCTTTTATCGACCGCACGTATAGAACCCGTTCCGGCACTAGCAATACCGGTCTTGGAGGCTCCTCGCTCGGCGGCCTGATCTCGCTCTTCCTCGGCCTTGAGCATCCGGAGATCTTCGGTAAGCTGGCCGTCCTCTCCCCTTCCATCTGGTGGGATCACCGCAGCATCCTGGGATCCGTCAACCGCGTGCAGCCCAGGCCGCCACTGCGGATCTGGCTCGACATGGGCACAGCGGAAGGCGCGCGCCACGTCCGCGACACCGAACAGCTTCACCGTCTGCTCCTTCGCCTCGGCTGGCAGGACGGTATCGATCTTTCCTACATGGAGGCAGACGGCGCCGTCCACGACGAAGACGCCTGGGCGGCCCGCTTTCCCGACGTGCTCCGCTTTCTGTTTCCCCTGGAGTAACGCAAAGCACCACACCCCCACACTGTCATCCTGAGCGAAGCCGAAGGACCTGCATCTGCCATATGCCGTTGCCGTTGCCGTTGCCCGTCCTCTCTCCACCCACCACTCAAAACCTTGTCATCCTGAGCGAAGCCGAAGGACCTGCATTTGCTGTTGTCCTTGCCTTAGCCACTTTGCTCCTCACCTTAGCCTCCATCATCTAGACCGTGACACAGCTCTACCGTGACACAGCGCATTTACGCCACAGTTGAGCAGACCGGCGTTGCCCTTTCTTCGTAAAACGTTGCGAAATTGGTCAGGGTCGGCCATACTTAGGTGTTGGGACCGGCCACATACATCCCTGTCTGCATTTCATCCGGATAGAGAAAATGGCTCGCGGATGAAGTGAGGTGTCACCCAAATATTGGTCTTGAAAGGCTCTCCGTGTTAATGATCCGTCTCGCGCGCGTTGGCGCGCGCAAGCAGCCCCACTACCGCATCATCGTTATTGAGAAAGACCGCGCCCGCAACGGCCGCTCCATCGAAGTCGTAGGAACCTACAATCCCCGGACCAATCCCGCCAGCGTGGATCTTAAGCGCGACCGCATCGACCACTGGACCAGCAAGGGAGCTCAACTCTCCGAACGTGTGGGTAAGCTTCTTTCCCAGGCCGCTGCAACGCCGGCCATCGAAGCCGCCGCCTAGAGTGGATCTTGAGTATGAGCTCGATCCTGAAATGGTCAGAAAAGCAACTCAGAGGTAATCTTTGGGGGCCGAATACTGGTTCCCAAAGATTGCAAATGCGCCCTAAATACGGCTCTGTTTCGCCCTTCCTCTCACGTAAACTTCTGTTAGGGAAATAGATATTCCTATGTAGCCCGGTGCGAGAAGCTTCGTACCGTGCCACATCATCGTCTCGCTTCGTTTGATCCTGCGCCTGCTTCTATCAAAATGGCAAAGAACCATCGAGAGCAGCCACGGTGAACTCTCCCAGAGGTGTGTGTGATGGCACAGGCAGTTGGCACAACGCAGAGTACGAATGCCGCTGAAATGGAAATTACAGACCTGATCGCCGGGATCGCAAAGGCGCTCGTCGACAGCCCGGACAACGTGTTGGTGGAAGCCATTGTGGATCAGGACTCCACCGTCCTGCGGCTTCAGGTGGCCCAAAGCGATGTCGGCAAAATTATTGGAAAACAGGGCCGCACCGCCCGATCGCTTCGAACCATTCTCAGCGCTGCAAGCATGAAAGTGCAGCACCGATATTCGCTCGACATCATCGACGGCAACAACGTCCCGCAGTGATCCTATGGAATTCCTTTTGAACAACTTGCTGTTGAAAGAGGCGGGGCTTCAGTCCCGCCGTAAGTTCAACGATGGCAACGCCGCTTTAGCCACTGAGGGAATGCTGGCCACATGGTATTAGAGTGTCACTAGAGCACGATGACAAACGGTCGCTTTACCTGCGCCCAACACTGTCATTCTGAGCGAAGGCGTAGTTGAAAGACCTGCGTTCACATCTGTGAAGACCTCAGTGCGTTCTCGCCTGTCATCGCTCGACCTCATCTCTTCCAATCACCCTGAGCGAAAGAAAATCAGGCACCGTGACCCACAGCGCGTGCAGTATCCTCTATCCATGAACGATCAAAACGCGACGCCTGACGATATGTGGACTACACTCGCCCACCTGCTCCGCCCTCAGGGTCGCAAAGGCGAGTTGCTCGCCGATCTCATGACCGACTTCCCCGAACGATTCGCTGAACGTGAGAGCGTCTCCCTGCGCAGGCAAGACGGTCAAACCGAAGCTGCCGTAGTCGAGGCGCACTGGCTTCCAGTCGGCAAGAACGCGGGCCGCATCGTCCTCAAATTTCAGGGTATCGACTCCATCGAGGCGGCAGACCTCATCGCCGGCTTCGATGTCATCATCCCCCACGAGCAACGCGCTGAGCTTGAGGAAGACCACCAATATATCGCCGACCTGATGGACTGCACCCTCCTCGACGGCGAGCACACCGTCGGCATCATCGAAGACGTTCACTTTCCCACATCCAGTACGGGTACCCGTCTCTCCGAAGCAGCCCCGCTCCTCGTCGTTCGATCCCTTCATGGCGACGAACTCCTGATCCCTTTCGCCAAAGATTGGATTGAAAGCCTCGACGTACCTGCAAAGCGCATCGAGATGCGCCTGCCCGACGGCCTGCTCGAGATCAACGGCTGAATACAGCATCTCCAGCAGCACTGACCACGGTAGGATTCCTTTCATGCGCTTCGATATCCTCACGATCTTTCCGGGATTCTTCACCGGCTTCCTCGATCATGGAATCCTCAGTCGCGCCCTCGCGACCGGCATCGCAAGCGTACACCTCCACGATCTCCGATCCTTTACCCACGATCGTCATAAAACGGTCGATGACCGCCCATTCGGGGGAGGGGAGGGCATGGTGCTCAAGCCCGGTCCGATCTTCGAGGCTCTCCAATCCCTCGATCTGGCACCGAAGGCTCACCGCGATCCAGCAGTCGAGACTGTAGTTCTGCTCTCCGCCCAGGGTCGTCCATTCACACAGACCATCGCACATCAGCTTGCAGCCACCGAGCGTGTCATCTTCATCTGCGGCCGCTACGAAGGCGTCGACGAGCGCGTGAACGAAATGCTCTGCGACCGTGAACTCTCCATCGGCGACTATGTCCTCTCCGGTGGAGAACTCGGAGCCGCCGTCATCCTCGACAGCGTCGTCCGCCTCCTACCCGGCACGCTCGGCAATCCAGACTCGACCCGCTTCGAAAGCTTTGGCGCTCACGCCCTCCCCGTGCCTTCCACACCGGGCACACCGCCCCAATCTACCAACGCCGCCGGCGGCCTGCTCGACTATCCCCACTACACGCGACCGGCCGACTTCCGCGGCTACTCCGTCCCCGATGTCCTTACCGGCGGAAGCCATGAAGCCATCCGGCGCTGGCGTCGTGAGCGCGCCCTCGAAAAGACCCTCCGTAATCGTCCCGATCTCCTCGCTCAGGCAACACTCACCCGCGAAGATCGCCGCACGCTTGACAACTTAGCCGAACTTCAACTCGCCACTCAGGCGAGGGATGAACCTGCCTCGATTAAAAAATGAGAGGCGCCACTTGGGCGCCTCTGGGGAGAGGATTGTGTTTCACAAGGTGAATTATAGGCACGCCTAAATGCCGGATCATGGCCTCAACGATTGATTCTCACTCCACCATTCGATGGAGCTTTCTCACGCGGGCCCATCCACCTTCAGCGAGTACCCGAACGTGAATCGGCCCAACTGAATTACCGCCCGATCTCCCGGCGGCCAGATCCGGAACGACTCGACCCGCTTGATCGTCAGATCGTGCTGGGCCTCCACCTCGCCGACCTCTCTGCCGGTCGCTGCCTCGTAAAACTTCACCGCAAGCGACTCCTCGCTGCGTGTCCAGCCAAAAACATACTGGCCAGCCGGCAGCGTCGTACTCCCCACACGCATCGGCACTTGCGCGATAAGGAAATTGGAATACTTTCCCTCAGCCGAGTAGCCCGCCGTGATCAGCACCACCCCCGCGATGAACCGCCCCTTGCCATCGGTCACCCCCGACGCCGTCCGAAACTCGGTCTCGATCCGTTCCGTTACCACCGGAGCCCGCGCCGGGATCAGCACATGTAACTCCTGTTCCGTCGCCACACGCCAGGCCGGCACCTTCTGCGCAGGCGCCGCAAGTGGCCATGCACACAGAAATCCAAGTACCAACAACCACGCCTTAGATCTGTTCAAGATGCACGATCCCTCTCTGCAGCGCAGTCGTCGCCGCCTGCGTCCGGTCTGATACGCCCAGCTTTCCCAACAGGCTGTTGATGTGCGTCTTCACCGTTGCCTCCGAGATGAACAGCGCCGTGCCGATCTCTTTGTTGCTCCGTCCGAGCACAATCTGCTTCAGGACATCGGTCTCCCGCTCCGTCAACACCGGCCCGCTCAACCGTCCCGCCAGACGCTCCGCCACCGGCGCTGGAATCCGCGACTTGCCCGCATGGACCGCGCGAATCGCCTCCATCAGCACGTCGCTGTCCATGCCCTTCAGCAGATACCCTTTCGCTCCCGCCTGCAGCGCGCGATAGATGTCTTCGTCGCCGTCGAAGGTTGTGAGCACGATGATGCGTGCCTCCGGGAACTCGGCGCGGATCCGTCCGATCGCCTCAACGCCGTTCTGCTTCGGCAACCGCAGATCCATCAGCGTTACGTCCGGCTGATGCTGCCGAAAGAGCGCGACCCCTTGCTCGCCGTCCGACGCCTGGCCCACCACCGAAAACTCCGGCATCGTATGCAGCAGGGCGACCAGCCCCTGCCGTACGACCGCATGGTCTTCGACAATCAGTATTCGAATCGCTGCACTCATCCTTGCTCCATGTCTCAACTCTCCAGTTATACAAGCGGATGAATTCACCTACACAAGCCGGAGTTCGAGAGAAACCTGTGTTCCCTTCCCGGCCTCGCTCTGGACTTCGAGCCGCGCGTGGATCTTTGCCGCCCGCTCCCGCATCCCCTGCAACCCGAAGTGTCCGGCAGGTCCCGCCACCCGTGTATCGAAGCCGCGGCCATCATCCCGCATCACCAGGCGAAATGCCTTCATCTCATATGTCAACGTCACCTCGATCTGCGAGCAGGCTGCGTGCCGCATTGCATTGGTCACTGCCTCCTGCGCGATCCGCAGCAGTTCGTCTTCAAGTGGCCTCGCGATCGAGCGATAACTCCCCGTCACCTTCAGCTTCCCTGTGACATCACTCGGCTCGGTCAGCATCTTCAGCACGCGTCCCACGCGCACCGGCAGTTCCTCCGCCGTCCCCGATCCAGACCCCGATCCGGACCCAGACCCAGACCCAGCCCTAAGATCCCAGATCGAGCTCCGCGCCTCCTCGAGACTCTGCCGCACCAGCGTCCGTGTCGCCTCGAGCTGTGTCCGTGCCGCTTCCGTCGAGCTTCCTAGCAGCCGCGTCGCCACCTCCAGCTGCAGCGAGATGCTGACGATCCCCTGTGCCAACGTGTCGTGAATCTCACGCGCAATGCGGCTACGCTCTTCCATCACCCCCGTGTACAGTGCCTCGACGCTCCGCAGCCGCCACCTATAGATGAGATAGGCCACACCCGCCAGCACACCCGCCAGCAGCGCGTAGAACCAGAGTGTCTGCCAGAAGAAGGGTCGCACCCGCAGCGACATGGCAGCGTCCGATACGCTCCAGACTCCGTCGTTGTTCGCCGCCGCCACATGGAATACGTATCGACCCGGCTGCAGGTTGGTGTAGAAGGCCGCCCGATGCGCGCCGGCGTCGACCCATTCGCGATCGAACCCCTCCAGCTTGTATCGGTACCGGACCTTTTGCGGCGCCACAAAACTCAGCCCGGCATACTGAAACTCCACCCGCTGAGTCCCCGGGGCAAGCGTCACAGCAGCGTCTTCACCGCGCGCGCGGCTTCCCTCAACAGCGCGGGCCTTGTCATTCACCAGCACCGTTTCGATCGCGACCAGCGGTGGTGTCCTATTCTCCGCGAGATGATCCGGATCGACCACACTTACACCGCGCAGCGTCGCAAACCAGAGCGAACCATCGCGTGTCCGGATCGCCGCCGGATGACCGCCGCTGCTGCACTCGCGCACCCGCATGCCATCCGTCGTATCGTAGGCCGCAAGCGCTACGCTGCCTCCACCCTGTGCAATCACCCGCTCCAGTTCACTCTCCGCCACGCGAACAATCCCGCTCCGCGATCCAATCCAGAGCCGCTTCGCTCCATCCTCCAGCACGCTCGATATCGCCTGCGGTAGATTCGCAGCCGGCACAGGAATAATCGCTCCGTCCCGCATCCGGCTCAATCCCGCGCCATTGCTTCCCAGCCACACGCTGCCGGCTGAGCCCTTCGCGTCTCTCTGTTCGTCGTTCTGTCTCAGGACCGCCGTCACTACATTCTTCGCCAGCCCATCCTTTACTGCGAGGTTGGTAAACTGTCCGTCGTGCCACCGCGACAGCCCACCCGAAGTCCCGATCCACAGGTCGCCATCCTGTGCTTCGACCATCACCCCGATGTAGTCGCTGCCCAGACCGTCAAGTGTCGTGAAGGTCGTCATCGTTCCGGTTGCGCCTCCAGCAAACGCAAGACGCGTCAACCCATGCCGCGTCCCCACCCAGACATTGCCCTTCGCATCGACCAGCAGTGACCGGATAAAGTCGTCTGCCAACCCATCCGCCGTCGTGAACACCTTCACCAGACCGGATGCCTCGTGCCCGAATTCCCCGTGTCCGGATGTCCCGTGCGCGGATCTCCCGGCCTGCATTCCCAAATCACCAGTTCCACGCTCGCGCACACGGTTCAACCCCGTCGGTGTTCCTACCCAGAGATCGCCATTCGGTGCACTCGCGAGCGACAGGATGACATCGCTTGACAGCCCATCACGGGTCGTCATCGACACAAAGCCGCCCGCCTCGGAGACTCGACGATTCAATCCGGCCCCGTCCGTTCCCACCCACACCGTCCCTTTCGCATCCTGCAACACCGACCGGATCACACTCCCCGAAAGTCCTTCGGATGTCGTGTATGTCGTGAACTTCTGCTCATGCAGCATGGTCAATCCGTCCGATTCGGTCCCGAGCCACAGATCGCCCTCGCGATCCTCTGCGATCGAAAGCACAACGCTTCCCGCTATCCCATCACCCGCACGATACACCTCAAGCTGGCGCCCCACGATCCGCGCCACCCCACGTTCCATCCCCACCCAGATAGCGCCTTCATGATCCTGAAACAAGAGCTGAACCTGCTTCGCCGGCAGCGGGACTTCCGGTATGAAGACACTGAATCGTTCGCCGTTCCTATGCGCCAGTCCCACAGATGTGCCCAGCCACATACCGCCATCGGCCGCCTGCAGGATCGCCAGGACTGCAACATGGCCCGCAACTCCCCCGATCGCAACCGGCAACAACAGGCCGCGCCGCTCCATCTGCAACCCGTCCTCCGTTCCGACTAGCAAACGCCCTCCCTGATCCACCTGCTGCACCAGGATCTCTGCCCCTCCGGCGACTTTCAGAGTCAATCCCCGCGCCAGCGACGCTCCGTCCAGTTGAACCGTCTCTGCTCCCGCGGCCAGCCAGACCGAGCCATCCGGCCCCTCGGCAAACATCTGCTCGCGGTTCACGCTCATCCCCTCGGTCGCCCGAACCAGGTCACACCGCATTCCGTGCATTAGGCAGAGCCCGCGACCAGTCGCCACCCACACCCGGCCGCGATGATCCTCATGCACAAACCAGACCGCTCGATCGGGCAGGCCCGCCGCGATGCCCACTCGTTCGAACCGGTTCTCCTGGTAAACACTCAGGCCAGCCGACGTCACCACCCAAAGTCGCCCGAAGCTGTCCTCCGTCAGCTTCTCGATTGAACTGCTGGGCAGCGCTGCCGTATTCTCAGCCGTAAAGACTGTGAATTCACTGCCGTTGAACCGCACCAAACCATCGTCCGTGCCAATCCAGACATAGCCATCCCGCGCCTGGAGGACGGCATGAATGGTGTTCTGCGGCAAACCATTATCCGTCTGCCAGACCTGCCGCCCATATTGGCTGAGCAGACGACCCGGATCAAGCCCCCATCCGCAAGGAGTCAGAATCAGCAAAACCAATCCCACGAACAAAGGCCACCGGACGTCGTAGAAGCGGAAGTTCATCGAGGACCAGTTTAGGGCATCCCCAAAATCGTAGAACTCTGCCATCCTGACCCTGAGCGTAGTCGAAGGGGCGAAGGTCCGCGTCAGCCTTTGCCGCTCCAACCCACAAACTATCCGAATCGAACGCGGGTTGTGTACACTAGGTGTTCGAGTTCTTTTCAGGAAAGCAGTCATGTCCATACATCCAATTATGCAAAAGCTGGCCGCCAAGTTAGAGCGGACCGACCTCCCCCACTTCGCTCCAGGCGACACCGTCCGCGTTCAAGTCAAGATCCGCGAAGGCGAAAAGGAACGCCTCCAAGCCTTCGAAGGCATGGTCATCGCCTCCCGCAAAGGCCCTCAGGGAAGTTTTACCGTGCGCAAGATGAGCTTTGGCCAGGGTGTCGAGCGCATCTTCCCCTACAACTCCAAGGTTGTCGATACCGTCACCAAGGTTCGCTCCTATGAAGTCCGCCGCTCTAAACTTTTCTATCTTCGCGCCCTCCGCGGCAAGGCAGCTCGTCTCACCGAAGTCGCCCGCTCCACCAAGTAACCAGATAGATCCAATCGACTCGATCGATCCATGCAAAAAGCCACGGCCAATCGGTCGTGGTTTTTCTCGTAGTTCGTTCCAGCTCTAAACGTGTCAACCCCACGCCGCAGCCCAGACTCACGAATCCTCAACAAGCACGCACTGTTTCATCTGAATTAAAGTTGGCACAATACCCCTGCGTCAACGCGTATGATTAAAAGAGCGGCATAAAAGCTCGCACCTCAACCGAAGCAGCTCAAGACCTCCTAAAGCTGCTTCGGTGAATCTGGTGAATCTATGGTTCGCCTCTGGTCTAGTCGGTGTCATCCGTACTGATCGGTGTTAGCCCTGACCGGTCGCTAGATGGACAGACTCGATCCTAGGTCCAGACCTAAGTGACCTGTTTTGAAGATTTTAGGACTTTTCGAAAATTTTTCCAGGTATACAGAACCGAGTCATCCATTCAGGCCCTCGAAGAGGTCCACCGACAATCGGGCAGGCTGCGGCTCCGCACATGCCGCCAGCACATAGAACTCCTCGCTGCCATGCTGCTCGAACATCTCCTTTGTCCGATCCATTAACGGAGCCTGCGAGGTGTGCTGCCGGAAGGCCTCATTCTTGCGTTCGCGGACGCTCGCAATATCGAGCGTAACCGTCCAGGGCATCGGCAGCGGGGCTTGTCGGTCTGGCATGAAGAAGTTTGTTGTCAGATAGAACAGCCGCTGCGGCTGAAACGCTGCCGCTAGATCCGGGTATCGCTTCTCACGCCCGGCCCAGTGAAACGCCGCCGTCGTGAGGCTCGACACCATCATGTGGTCGGCATGGGTGTTCAACCCACCATCGCCGCCAAAGGTGAGAACGACATCCGGCTTGAAGCGACGGATGCGCTCCACCAGGCGACCTGCGGCACGCGAGAAGTCGGCAAACTCCAACCGGCCATCCTGGTAATCCAGCAGTTCCTGATGTTTCACGCCGAGCACCTTACACGACGCGCCAAACTCCTGCCGCCGTACCTGCCCCAACTCCGCACCGGAAAGAGCTTCCCCTCGGTGCGTCGCCGCCTGGCCGTCTGTAAGGCAGACGACATACGTCTCGATCCCGCGATCCGCCGCTAATGCCAAGGCACCGCCGAAGGCGAAGCATTCATCGTCCGGATGGGCCACTACACACATCAATTTTAGAGTCAATGACTTAGCTCCACAAATTCAAGCTCTTCCTGAATCAGGAGACCGACCGGCGAAAAACTCCTGCGATGCAGGAGGCAGGGTCCGTGATCTGCCAGCGCCCGCCTGTGCTGCGGAGTCGCATACCCTTTGTGCGATGCCAGACCATAGACCGGATGCAGGCGATCGAGCTCCCGCATCAGCGCATCCCGATGCACCTTCGCCACCACCGACGCTGCCGCGATCGACAAGCTGAGCGCATCGCCATAGATCAGTCGGGTCTGCGCACAGGCATGTTCGATGCGCATGGCATCGATCAGCAGATGGTCCGGGTCCACCATCAAGCCCCGGACTGCAAGCAGCATCGCCAGGCGGGTCGCCTGGTAGATATTCACGCGATCGATCGTCTCCGCATCGATCTCGGCCACACTGACGGCCAGCGCCATTGCCCGGATCTGGCTATCCAGCCGCTCCCGATCAGTGCGCAGCATCTGCTTCGAGTCTTTCAGTCCCGCATCGGCAAGGGCATCGATGCACTCCGGCAGAATCACCGCCGCCGCGACCACCGGACCGAACAGCGCACCCCGGCCCACCTCATCCACCCCGGCAATGCGGCAGAACCCGTGATACCGCAGCGCCTGCTCTGGCGCGTCGCTGCACACAAGCTGCTTCAACATGCGCTGCTTCGCAGTAGCAGCCTTCACCGTCGTCAATACCTTGCGAGCGACCTTCATATCCTGCACATTAGTTTATTTCATCCCACCTGTACTCTGTCATCCTGAACACAGCCTCAGAAGCTGCGTTGGCCGTTGCATATTCCTCCAGCACCCAAAGTGCTCGTCAGTCGAGCTTGGCTTGTCGAGCAAAGATCCTGTAGTTCGCTTACACGGGCCGCGCCGACACAGGCACGCGAGCCTGCGACACAGCAGCTTTCGCACTCCGCCTGAGCGCGACATACACGATGCGTGCAAGCAGCAGGATCACAAGGACAGCAGTGTCCCTCCACGGCGTGCGGACCCCCGCCTTTACCAGCCACCAGAAGTGAATGATCACGAAGATCGCCGCCACATACACAAGCCGGTGAAGACGCTGCCAGTTCTTGCCGCCCATGGCGCGAAGAACGATTTGGGGGGACGTAATAGCGAGCACCAGTAGAATGACCCATGCTGCAAAGCCAACCTGGATAAAGCGGCGCTTGCGGATGTCGTCCCACATTGTCGGCCATACCAGCTTGAATTGCGTCACGACTTGGCTCAGGTGTCCCGCCTTCACACCGGCAAAGGCAGTCGGAACGTCATAGCCTGAAAAAAGAAAGACGTAGGTCGCAAGATGCAGCGTTGCATAAAAGAACGCGTAAAGCCCGAGCATCCGCCGGAACCGTATGAGGTTCGAAAGCCTCGCATGCATCCGCCGAACAGGCGTAACCCCGAGAGAAACGAGCAGCATATAGACTGCCCAGTCACCGGTGAAATGGGTGATCGTGTTGACGGGGTCCGCGCCGAGAGAGTCATGCTTGAAGCGGAAGAGCAGCAGTGCCAGTGGGACGAGACAGAGGAGATGAACGACTACTTTGACGAACGGTATGAGACGGGTAGGCATCCGGTGTTAGTGTAGCGTGCGTCAGGCGCTCTCCGGATAGCCGAGGCAGAGCGCCCCCACCCCTCAGTAGTCCTTGCGGAGGTCCATTCCGGTATAGAGACTAGCCACCTGATCGCCATAGCCATTAAACGGAAGCGTGGGGATCGTATGTGGGAAGGCACTTGCATCGATGCGTCGCTCGTGGGCCTGCGACCAGCGCGGATGGTCGACCTGCGGATTTACATTCGAGTAGAAGCCGTACTCTTGGGCGTTGATCTCGCTCCAGGTCGTCTTCGGCTGCTTGTCGGTGAAGTGGAAGCGCACGATGGACTTACCATTCTTAAATCCATATTTCCAGGGCGTAACGACACGGACAGGAGCACCATTCTGGTTAGGAAGCGCCTCTCCGTAGGCACCGAAGGTCAACATCGCAAGCGGGTTCATGGCCTCGTCCATCCTGAGCCCTTCGGAGTAGGGCCAATCATAGCCGCCGGGCAGGTCGGGCATCTGCTTCTTATCCACTAGCGAGACGAACTGCACGTATTTCGCGCTGGGGAGCGGCTGGCAAAAGTTGATGAACTCCGCGAGCGAGTAACCGTCCCATGGAATCACCATCGACCATGCCTCGACACAGCGATGACGATACACGCGCGACTCAAGCGGCCGGTACGCGATGAGGTCGTCGATGTTGATCGTTTGCGGCTTCTTGACCATGCCCGTCACCTGCACCGTCCACGGCCGGGTACGCAGCGTATGCGCATTATGCGAGGGATCGGATTTGTCCGTGCCGAACTCGTAGAAGTTGTTATAGGTAGTCGCCTTATTGAAGGGCGTCTGCTGCTCAGTGGTCGTGTATTTGCCGTCCACAGTCTTCAGCTTTTCGCCCGCGAATACAGCAGCGCGTGGATCCAGGATGCCGGAGAATCGATTGATGGCAATCGCACCTGCGCCCAATGCGCCAGCCCCGGTAACAAATCTACGGCGGTCAAAAAAGGCCTGTTTCGGAGTGATTTCAGAAGAGCGACTATCATCAGCTTTTCGGATGAGCATGGATTAATCCTTCGTATGCCAGGCGGCGTATTTGCCCGCATGTCACTAGATTAGACGCTAGAGAGACGGTGATGGATTGGGCTGACCTGGGCTCTCGCGTCTGCGGCGCAGGAAATACGTTGTCGCACCAAAAACCAACAGGATGCCGGCAAGGATCAATTCGCGCTGGAAGTTGGGACGCGAAAGCAGGATAAAAGTGAATCCAAGCAGCGCCACAATGGGCGGCAGAGGATATAGCCAGAGCCGAAAGGGACGCGGCAAGCCGGGCTGCGTTCGCCGCAGATACAGCACACCGATATGCTGAAGCAGGAATTGCAGCAGAATCCGCAGCACGACAAGCGCCGCAATGACGTCCTTGAGCGAGAAGAAGCAAAAGACCACAGCCGCTCCTCCAAGCGTGAGCAGGGAAACATGAGGAAACCCCTTCACAGGATGGAGACGGCCAAAGGCTCGGAAGTAGTTGCCATCCTTCGCTGCCGCATACGGGATCCGCGAGTAGCCGAGCAGCAGCGAAAAGACGCTGGCAAACGCAGTCAGCATCACCAGAACGGCAGCAACCTTGCCGAGCATGGGGCCAAGGTGCGGGCCATAGGCCGTCTCCATGAAGAGCGAGATGATGGCGCGACGAGCATCCAGATTCTGCGCGCCGAGCAGCGGCTCCCATGGCAGAACCGCTAAAACCGTAATGTTCATGAGGAGATAAATCGCCGCGACACAGGCAATCGAGATCAGGATCGCGCGGGGAATTGTCCGGGCCGGATCTTTGACCTCGCCCCCCAGAAAGGTGATGTTGTAGTAGCCCCAGTAATCATAAGTCGCAATCAGCATCGCCGCACCCAGCCCGGTAAAGAACGCCGGAGTAAGAGCAAATGCATGGGCGGGGAAGGTGAAGGCCTGCTGCCAGTGGGCATGGGTGATGCCGGTAACGAGAATCCACGCTATGGTCGTTAGCACGACGCCGCTCATTACCAGTGACAGACGCTGAATGTGGGCAATATTTCGGTACAGAAGGAAGACAGCCGCAGCAACCGCCGCAATGGCGACAAGGGCTGCAGGCCCGAAGGACAGGGCGGCAGTGTACGAGGCAACATGCAGAGTGAACGTAGCGGTGTGCCTCACCAGCGTTGGAAAGAGATAGGTAGCGTACTGACTGAGACCGATCGATCCTGACGCGACCGAAAGCGGAGCGCTGAAGGTGAGCTGAAAGATGAAAAGGAACGCCAGAAAGCGCCCGGTTCCGCCCGGATAGATTCGCCGCAGGAACTCATACGATCCGCCGGCGTGCGGCATGGCGGCTCCCAGTTCAGCCCAGACCAGCCCGTCACAGAGGGCAAGCAGCGCACCGCAGATCCAACCCAGCATTGCCTGCGGACCGCCCATGGCCGCAAGGATGAGAGGAAGCGTGATGAATGGCCCGACGCCGATCATGTCCAGCATATTCAATGCGACGGCTCCACGCAGGTTCAAGGTGCGGGAGAGTGCGGCAGGCGGGTTGGATTCAGAGGAAGCGATGCGTTGAGTGTATCGGCTGATGTGAGAGATTAAGTGGAATGGCAAATTTTCACCTCGTACAGAAGGCGGCCGCAATCTTGCTTGCCGGGGCTATCTCAGCATCCGGGCAGGTCTCCAAAATCGGCCTCGCAGCCGACCCTCCACTCGATTCGGCAAACCTTGCGGGAGAGCGTGTTTCGGCGTCGCCGACCGTACGCACCCTCGCGGCCGACGAGGGCGCGGTCGCGCTCTGGCAAACTCTAGTCAAATTGCGCACACGAGCCAGTCTGATGATGATCGTCGCCCACCCGGACGATGAAGACGGGGGCATGCTGACCTACGAAGCCCGCGGCCAGGGCGTGCATACGGCCATGCTGACGCTCACCCGCGGTGAGGGCGGTCAGAACATCATGTCCGGCGACTTCGACGATGCCCTCGGTCTGGTCCGCACGCAGGAACTCCTCGCGGCGGATCGTTATTTCGGTGTCGACCAGTTCTGGGGAAGCGAGATCGATTTTGGGTTCTCGAAAACTAGTGAAGAAGCATTCAGCAAATGGGGTCGCGACCGTGTTCTCTACGATGCCGTGCGCGCAGTCCGGCTCTATCGTCCGCTCGTACTCACAGCCGTCTTCGTCGGCGGACCCACCGACGGCCACGGTCAGCACCAGGTCTCCGGCGAGATCGCCCAGGAGGTCTTCACCAAAGCGGGTGACCCGAAGATCTTTCCCGAGATGGGCCTCGAGCCGTGGACTCCGCTAAAGGTCTACGCCCGCGAACCATTCTTCTCCGTCTCCTCGAAAGGCATGTATGACTATGCGACCGCCAAGTACGTTCCGGCCAGGTTTCATAACTACGTGTCTAACGAGACGACGACTACTGCCCCCGCAGCGAATGTCATCATCCCCGAAGGCACCTATAGCCCCGTGCTGGGTATGAGCTATCTGCAGTTCGCGCGGATCGGACTTGGGCTCCAGAAGACCCAGAACGGCGGCATGGGCGTACCACCGGCCGGCAAGTTTGATGTTCCCTATCACCGCTACGGTTCACATGCATCCATCTCTGATCGCGCGTCAAGCTCTGGTAAGGAACTGAGCTTCTTCGATGGTGTGGACATCACGCTGACCGGCATTGCCTCACTCGCTCCATCTGAGACGAGCTTCCTCAAGCAGGATTTGGCGACCATCGCGTCGCACGTAGACGAGGCCATGGCGTCTTATTCAGTACACCAGCCCCAGGCTATTGCGCCCATATTGCGCGGTGGACTGCGGGCGACCGACGCTCTGATAGCAAAGGTCGAGACGAGCCATATTCCGGCCAGCCAGCGATACAACGTGCTCCACGAGCTTCGGGTTAAGCGCATCCAGTTTAACCAGGCTCTCGTCGAAGCACTTGGGTTGAGCCTGCGCGCACAGGTTGCTCCCGACCACGACAACACCGGGTCTTCCGCACGATTTCAGGATGCAGCAGATACCTTCGTTTCCGCCGTGCCAGGACAGAAGCTGGCCGTTCAGGTACTGGTAGCCGCTGGTGGCGGAGTTCCGCTTAAGATCGAATCCTGCAATCTGGAGTCCTCCTCCGGCACACGATTCGAGGGTAAGTCGAGAGTACAGCTCGACGCAGAGCATCCGTTCATTGATCGGATCGCCGTCACCCTCCCCGATGATGTCGCCCTGACACGACCGCCCTTCGTGCAGCCGAATGTCGAACAAGCCTTCTACGATGTTCGGAAGCCCGCGATGCGGAACGCCTCCCTGCCGCTCTATCCGCTCACGGCGGAGATGAAGCTCTACTATGACGGTGTCTCGATTGAACTAAAGCAAGTCGTCCAGACCCAGCATCGTGTCAATGGTCTCGGTATCGTGTATGAGCCGCTGGTTATCGTACCGGCGATCTCGGTCGCGGTCTCCCCAGGCGCGGGCATCGTTCCTCTCGCCGAGACCACCCTGAAGGTGACGGCGCATGTACGCAGCAACGTAAAGGGCTCCGCAGCAGGAACGGTTCGTCTGGAACTGCCGGACGGCTGGCATGCCACACCAGAACGCGTCGAGTTTGTACTGGCCAAGGACGGAGACGCCACCGATGTGCCCTTCACCGTAACTCCCGAGCACCTCACGGAGAAGCCCTACACCATGACTGCAGTCGCCGAGTACGGCGGCCACGCATACCGCGAGGGTTATCAAACTGTCGGCTATGCGGGCCTGCTCCCCGCGAACTTTTATCGGCCAGCGACCTATAAGGCGCGGGGCGTCGATGTGAAGGTCGCTCCCGGACTGAAGGTGGGCTATCTGCCGGGAACCGGCGACTCTGTTGAAGCATCGCTCGAAAACCTGGGCATTCATGCAACGACCCTGACGATGGCCGATATCACGGTGGGAAAGCTGGCGGGGTTCGACGCCGTGGTCCTTGGGGTCAGGGCGTATGCGGAGCACCTCGACCTACCGGCAGCGACGAGCCAGTTACTCGCCTACGCCAAAGCAGGCGGCGTGGTTATTGTCCAATACAACCTGGCGCAATACGATCACAACTTCGGGCCGTATCCCTATGAACTCGGGAGCACAGAGAAGGTGGTGGATGAACACGCTGCCGTGGATCTGGTTGAGCCGCGAAATCCGCTGCTGACGTGGCCCAATCACATCTCACCGAAGGACTTCGACGGGTGGGTAGAAGAGCGTGGGCACGGATTCATGCAGACCTGGGATCCTCATTATGTCGCGCTCACAGAGACTCATGATCCCGATCAGGATCCGCAGAAAGGCGGCCTGCTCTATGCAAAGACAGGAAGCGGTGCCTACCTCTATCTCGCCTATGCGCTCTACCGTCAACTCCCCGAGGGAGTCCCTGGAGCATACCGGATCGTCGCCAATCTTCTGAGTCTTGGAAAGAACCCGAACGTGAGCCGCTAGGCGACAAACGACCCTCACATGAGGCAAACTGACAGTCATGATTACTGGAGCGAGAGAGCTACAACTGAGGGATGCAGCGAATGCGCTGCTTGACGCACGCCGGACAAATCAGCCAATCGTTGATCTTCCACCGGAGTTGCAGCCCGCAACACTGGACGAAGCGTACTTCGTGCAGGACGCCATGGCGATTGCCTATGAAGCAGTCGGCGGATGGAAGATTGGCGCTCCCACAGCGGACGCGACGCCGATATTCGCCCCCGTGCCCTTGAACTGGATCGCCCCAGGAGGAAGCGTATTGGCTGACCAGACGCGCCGGTATCGAGGACTCGAATCTGAAGTTGCCTTTTTGCTTGGTGCGGACCTGCCTCGGCGCGCCGCTCCGTACACTCGGGACGAGGTTGTCGCAGCCATTGCAAGCTGCCATCCTGCGATCGAGGTACTCGAAAGCGGGCTTACGGACCCCGTCGCGGCCACCCGACTGTCCATGATTGCCGACCTTCAGATGCATGGCGGCTTTATCTACGGACCGGCCTGCCCCGGCTGGAAGAGCATTGACTTTGCCAAGGAGCAAGTCACGTTGGCTATCGATGGCATGATCCGCGTGGAGCGTACGGGATCGAATACCTCTGGTGATCTGATGCGCCTGCTCCCGTGGCTTGCGAACGAAGGTGCGGCACGTACCGGCGGTCTCAGGGCAGGCCAGTGGATCACGACCGGGAGTTGGACCGGTAATGTGCAGGCGCTCTCAGGATCGAGTGTCGATGTCGCTTTTTCGGAGCTTGGGGGCGTGAGCTTGCATTTTAATTGAGATCACTGCAGGCAGACGAGCTCGGCGCCGGCAGGCCATGCACTAACGTCGTGTAGGGCTTAGCTTCATTACAAGGCACTTCGCCGCTCCACCAGCCTTGAGGAACTCGCTAAGATCCACCTGAATCGGTTGAAATCCCTTTTCCTGCAGCTCGTTGCAAAGCTGGTCACTGATTGTGTTCAGGATCAGTGTCTGGCCAAAGTTGATAGCGTTGCAGGCGAAACGGATCGCATCTGTTTCTCCTACGACGATGCGCTTTTCGAAAGGGTAATAGGTCTCGATCTTCTTGAGCGATGTCTCATCGAACGCTCCGGGATAGTAGAGGACAAAGCCATCTGCAAGGGGTGCAAAACAGGTATCCAGATGGTAGAAGCGCGGATCCGTCAGATGGAGCGAGACCACCTCGACTGCCCACACGTCGCGGAGGCGCCGGTGACTCTCGATGAGCGTGCGGGGACCGTGGCCAACCCAGAGACGCTCGCCATCAACTGAAAATAAAGCATCGCCCTCACCCTCGAATGGGGTCTCCCTGGGCCCGTCAATCACTAAGTAACCCGCTTTCGAAAACCAGCTACGAAAGTGCTGTTCTTCATCCTGGCGCTCAGGATGATAGAAGCTGCTTAGCACTACCATGCCATCACGTTCGAGACCCGCATTTGCGGTAAAGACCATGTCCGGAGAGCCTGGCTGAGGATCGATAAGCTGAATGTCCGCAAGGCTGGAGACTGCCTCGTACAGCCGCTGCCACTGCTCGGTCGCGCGTTCGCGAGAGGAGGCATGAACGTTACCGGCCATCCATGGATTGATCACGTAATCTACTTCGTAGAGCGTTGGAGCGCACATCAGGAGAGCAGGTCTGACTGCGATTGTGGCAGAACGAAGATGTAACTCTGTTACGGATGCACGAACTTCAGTTGCAACGGGCGCGGTGCTCATCTCTGTACAGTCTCCGGGACCGAGCTTGGCAGGCGAGACTCATCGCGTCAAGATGAATGATTATGCGGGTGTATGCATACACTTACAGTGATGGTCAGACCACGTCGAGTCTGGCCATCTGTTTTCTCTACGATAAACGTTTTGGATCGGCTTCAACGAAGGCAGTTCCCTGCCCTTCACTTCGAACCGGCTTCTTTTTCGAGAACGCGCCCAAAAGCGTCTTGAGAATCACATACAGCACGGGGATGAAGATGAGGTTCAGGATCGTGGAGAGCACCATGCCGCCGACGATGGCAGTTCCCACGGAGTGACGCCCGTATGCACCAGCGCCTGTCGCGAGATAGAGCGGCATGACACCGAGGATGAACGCGATTGATGTCATCAGGATAGGCCGGAGTCGAAGCTCCGCCGCAATAATAGCTGCGTCGATGATGCTCTTGCCGTGTTCCAGTTGCTGCTCGGCAAACTCGACAATAAGAATCGAATTCTTGGCAGAGAGACCAATCAGCATGACGAGCCCAATCTGCACATAGACGTCATCTACCAGACCCCGGGCGGCAACCAGCGAGAGCGCACCGAGAATTGCCATAGGAACCGCAAGCAGGATGATGAATGGCAGCGCAAAGCTCTCATATTGTGCCGAGAGCGCAAGGTACACAACTAACAGACCAAGGCCGAAGATGATGATGGCTTTGCCGCTGGACTCGATCTCTTCGAGCGCAATCCCCGTCCACGAGAAACTCATGCCTTGCAGTTTGTTCTTGTTGAATAGCGCCTCCATCGCAGCCAGACCCTGGCCGGAGCTGAGCCCCGGTGCGGGTGAGCCGTCAATCTCGGCGGAGCGGAAGAGGTTGTAATGGTAGATGACCTGCGGACCGGAGGTTTCATCTACGGCCAGCAGATTGTCGAGCGGAATCATCTGGTTGGAATCGGAGCGGACGTAGAACTGACGCAGATCCTGTGCGTTGCGACGGAACGGCACATCGGCCTGAACATACACACGATACGATCGATTGTTGAAGTCGAAATCGTTGACGTAGGACGATCCCATGAAGGTCGACATCGCAGAGGTTATCTGCGAGAGAGGTACGCCGATTGCCTTCGCCCGCTGACGATCGATCGTCACCTGAAGTTGGGGATCGTTCGAGGTGAAGGTGGTGTTGAGCGCATTGAGTCCAGAGGTTGGATTTCGCGACTGGGCGACGATTGTGTGCGCCACGCGGTCGATGTCCCCAAAGCTGTTGCGGCCTGCATCCTGCAGCATAAACTGGAATCCGCCGACGCTGCCGATGCCGGCGATGGCAGGTGGCTCAGCCGCAAAGAGAATTCCTCCAGGAACCTGGAAGAGCTTCGGCCCGATTCTCGCGACAATCTCGCGCGCGGAGTGTCCGGGGCCCAGCTTGGTGCGTTCATCAATCGGCTTGAGAGGCACGAAGATGAGCCCGGCATTGGGCGAACTACCGCCCGAAAGCGAAAAGCCCATCACCGAAAATGTGCCGAATACGTCGTTGTCCTGCCGAGCCAATGCGGCAGCGCGGTCAGCAACTTCAGACGTGTACGCCAGCGAGGCGCCGGGAGGTGTCTGGACGATGACGAGGAAATAGCTCTGGTCTTCCGCTGGAACAAAGGCCGTTGGAACATGGTTGTACATGTACGCTGTAGCGGCGAGACCGCCGACAAAGATCAGGGCAAACGCATATCGCCATCGCACGACCCATGTAACCAGCGCTGCATACAGACGAATGACCACCTTGATGCCTCGATCGATCAGGCCAAGCAGGCCCCTGTGATGCATCTCAGGCCTCAGCAAAATTGCGGCGAGGGCGGGAGAAAGCGTAAGCGCATTGAACGCTGAAATCGCGATTGAAAAAGCGATAGTGAGCGAGAACTGCTTGTAGAGAATTCCAGTAGTGCCTGGAAAGAAGCTGACCGGAACAAAGACGGAGATCAGCACGAGTGAGGTCGCAATGACCGCACTCGTCACCTCCGCCATGGCGATCGAGGTTGCCTCATGCGCGTCAGCAACACCATCAGCCAGATGGCGCTGCACATTCTCGATCACTACAATCGCGTCGTCGACGACCAGACCGGTAGCGAGTGTGATACCGAACAAAGTAAGCGAGTTGATGGAAAAGCCGAAGACCTTGATGAACGCAAAAGTTCCGATCAGCGAGACCGGAATCGTTACGGCAGGAATGATGGTTGCGCGCCAATCCTGCAGGAAGAGGAAGATGACCAGGATGACGATCGCAATCGCCTCTGCAATCGTTACCTCCACCTCTTTGATCGAGTCGCTGACGACCGTAGTCGTATCGACGGCAACTATATAGTCAAGACCTGGCGGGAAGGATTTGCGAAGCTCCTGGAGCACGGCCCGGCACTGCCTGTCGACATCGAGGGCATTCGCGTTCGAGAGTTGCTGAATACCGACACCGACCGCTTCGCCGCCGGAGAATCTCAGATCCGTGTTGTAGTTCTCTGCCCCGATTTCCGCATGCCCTACATCTTTCAGCAGTACCAAACCGTTTGCGGTCGCGCTGTTCTTAACAATGATGTTTTCGAACTGACGCGGGTCGGAGAGACGGCCGACGACGCGGACAGCCATTTGGAAGGTCTGCTTTGGATCGGAAGGAGGTAAGCCGAGTTGGCCCGCGGCAATCTCGACATTCTGCTCGGAGAGCGCACTGGTCACGTCAAGCGCAGTCAGATGGCGAGCTGCAAGCCTGGCTGGATCAAGCCACACGCGCATCGCATACTTGCGCTCACCGAAGATGATCGCCGCGCCGACACCCGGTACGCGCTTGAGTGCATCCACCACGTACACGTCGAGGTAATTCGAGATGAAGCTTTGAGAAAGAGTGTGATTGGGCGAGATAAATCCGGCGGCAAGAACGAAGTTGCTGTTCGCCTTCGTGATCGTGATACCAGTGTTGTTGACTACAGCCGGCAAGCGGCCCTGCGCGGAGGCCACACGGTTTTGCACGTCAACGGCTGCGATCGAGAGATCGTAGCCAGTCTGAAACGTAACGGCAATCGAGGAGGTTCCATCGTTAGAGCTGGTGGAACTGATGTACCGCATACCCTCGACGCCGTTAATGGACTGCTCGAGAATCGTGGTAACCGCAGATTCAACATCCTTGGCGTTCGCACCGATGTAGTTACAGGTCACGTTGACCTGTGGTGGAGCAAGCTGCGGATAGAGCGAAATTGGCAGCGTCGGGATACAGACGGCTCCCGCGAGCACAATAAGAAGGGCGCAAACCGTGGCGAAGATGGGACGGCGTATGAAGAAGTCAACCAAAACGAACCTCTGCTATTCAAACTGCTCTCTCCCGCTGGGTCGGGGAGGTTGAAGCAAGCGACCATGACGGTGCCTGCCGCTCAGACTAAGCTAGCTCAGCGGGTGTACCGGTGCGCCTTCCTGAAGAAATTGAATGCTGGACAAAATGACCCTGTCACCTTGCCTTAAGCCGCTCAGAACAGGATAGTTATTGCCGAGCGTCTCCCCGAGGGTTACCGCGACCTGATGTGCGGAGTAGCCGTCCCCGTGCTGCGAAGGGACAGCGACGTAGACAAACGGTTGACCTCCGACACGGACGACGGCAAGTACAGGAACGACAGGCTGCGACGACGTTTTCCACGTAACACGCGCATTGACGAGCTGCAGGTTGCGTAAGCGCTGGGCGGTGCGGGGAATCTCGGCCTTGGCAAGAATGCTTTGTAACCCGTTATCAACCTGCGGCGAGATGAAGCTGATCGAAGAATGCGCCAGGACAGCTCCGGAGGCATCCAGAATATCTACCGGAAGACCTGAGCGGACCAGTGCTGCACGCTCCGTGGGCAGGTAGATGTAGGCCTCAAGATCGGCATTTTCATCCACAGTCGTCAATATCGTTGTGGGGGACACGTAGTCGCCGAGATGAACTGGAATGTCGCCTACAACTCCACTGAAAGGTGCCCGTATTTGATAGTAGGCGAGCTGCTGTTGCTGAGTCGTGGTCAGGGCTGAGTTAGCAGCATAGTCTCCCTTGGAATTCTCAAAGGCCTGCACTGCCTGATCGTATGCATCGCGAGAGATTACACCCGCCTCGAACAGCTTCTTTTGCCGCTCCACCTGGGTCTCGTTATATTGGAATACGGCTTTCTTCTGCGCCTGTGTCCCCTGCTGCGATTGAACCGCGGCCGTCTGCTTCAACGGGTCGATCTGCATCAGCAACTGTCCGGATTTGACGACATCTCCCGACTTCACGAGAATGCGGGTGATGTTGCCGTCGATCTGCGGCTGCATTGTCGAAGAGCGGCGGCTCTTAATCGTGGCTACATACGTATCGCTGGTAGGGACCGCCGTCAGCGAGACTGGCGCAACCTTCACGGGCATGGCCTGAGGCGGGGGCGCGCTCGGCGCGGGCTTCGCGCAACCCGCGAGCAGTCCCAATGCACAGGTGAGCAGCGGAGTGAGCAGTAAGACAATGCGACGCAGGTTCGATTTGGAAGGCACGGTGCTTCTCCTGAGATATGTTCAAAACTGTTCAGTATGCCGTTTAGATGACGGACTATGCCAGCTTGATGCGTTTCTTACGTTACCTAAGAATAAATCGGTTCGCCAGGCACAGCTTCCAGGTTGGAAACAGGCGGAGACCGGCTAGCGCCGGTTGGAGACGATACTTTCTTGCATCGATTCCTCAGCACTGGCCAGTACAGGACGATGTCTCCAAGCCGCGTCCAGCACCCCGAGACCCCTATGTATCTCTCGCGCCGCAGGCCCTGGAAGCATGATCCGTTGAACATGTGACCGCTGCAATTTTGACGGGCAGCTTCAAACGGTTCGTTTACATCCATAGAGATACTCTCATCGCTGTCGCCGTACGTCGAGCGGCCGCAAACCCGTTGAGAGTCTTGAGAGGTGTGCTGTGGCTGAAACCATGAGGATGGGTGCAAATATTGAAGATATCAAGGATCGGAGTTTTCCGATCGCAGGCGAACACTATATCGCTCTTGTGAATACTACGAAGGATGGGCGTGTCTACTCGCATGCTCTTCAGACCATCCTGGTCGACCCTGAGAAGCTATACACGCTTTGGAGTGACGTCGCGTCTATCCCGCTTTGGCAGGAACATGTTGTCTCCTGCACGCCGGTCAGTCCAACGGTAAGCCACTGGGTCATGGGAGATCCGGATGACGCTGATGGTAAACGTGTGGAGTTTGATTCGCAGATCACTGAAGATGAACCGGGAAAAAAGCTTGCATGGGAGTCGATCACCGAAGGTATCGAGCAAAGAGGCGCAGTAACGTTTACTCCACATCCATTTGGCCGGGGAACCATTGTCCTCTTGCAGCAGGCTGTCAAGATTCCTGGCGGCGCGCTGGGGAATGCCATCGCCTCTGTTGTGGAGCGAGGGCCGACACAGACCGTGATCGAAGACCTGCGTCACTTTAAAGAGATGGCAGAAGCTGGCGCTATTCCTTCGGTAAAGGGGCAGCCACATGGTCCACGAGGATTGAGTGGAGCGGCAAAGGAGTGGATGTACGGGGAGACGAATCCGAAACCGCCGGGGACCAGCGTTCTTTCGTAGGACTCAATTCCAATTTCAAGTACGTCTCACAAGGTTCAAGACCGGGTTTAGGTCGGGAGGCATTATGAAGGCAGTCTGCTGGATGGGAAAGGGATCGATTGAGGTGCATGAAGTAGCGGATCCCACAATCATTAACCCACAAGATGCGATTATCAAGATTACGCGAACAGCGATCTGCGGGAGCGATCTGCATCTGTTTGGTGGATATATTCCCACGATGGAGGCCGGCGATATTCTCGGCCATGAGTTCATGGGAATCGTCGAGGAAGTGGGAAGAGATGTAAAGAAATTGAAACGCGGTGACCGGGTTGTTGTCCCATTCACCATCGCGTGCGGCAATTGTCTTTTCTGCAAAAAAGATCTATGGTCACTTTGCGACAACTCCAATCCTAATGCTCACATAGCAGAGAAGATGTATGGGTACAGCGGATCGTCTCTGTTCGGCTTCTCGCACATCTATGGTGGCTATGCGGGCGGGCAGGCGCAATATGCTCGTGTGCCGTTCGCGGATGTTGGACCTATCAAGATCGAGAACAATTTGCCCGATGAGAAAGTACTCTTCCTGTCGGACATCTATCCAACCGGGTATCAAGGCGCTGACAACGCGAACATTCAGCCGGGCGACACAGTCGCGGTATGGGGTTGCGGCCCGGTCGGTCTATTCGCAATTGCGAGCGCGTATATGCTCGGTGCTGGAAGGGTGATTGCCATTGATCGCTTCCCGGAGCGGCTCAAGCTGGCGCGCGAGTATTGTGGAGCGACAACCATTGATTATAGTGAGGACGACATCACGATTCTTGAAGCATTACGCGATTTGACCGGAGGCGTCGGCCCGGACAGTTGTATCGATGCAGTCGGCATGGAAGCTCATTCCTCAACGGTGGCTGGTCTCTATGACACTGTAAAGCAGACGTTGATGCTGGAGACAGATCGACCTTTCGTCCTTCGACAGGCGATTCAGTCAGTCCGTAAAGGCGGCACGCTCTCCATTCCGGGAGTCTACGGAGGCGTCCTCGACAAGGTGAACTTCGGCGCGGCATTTGGCAAAGGTATCCATATGAACATGGGTCAGACCCACATGATGAACTACCTCAAGCCGCTGCTCGAATCCATCGAACAGGGGAAAATCGATCCCAGCTTCATGATCTCGCACCGAGTAGGCATTGAACAGGTGCCTGACATGTACAAGATCTGGCGAGACAAGGAAGACGGAGTCACAAAGATCGTGATCGATCCATGGGTAGACACTATCGCGAATCCAAAGATCGTTGCCTGATCACAGGCCCCACATGGATCGTTTTCTGAGAAGTCCGGTGGCATGCGCCGGACTTCTTCAGGTTTCAATTTTTGCTCTGGAGCGGCTTCGAGATCGATTCAAGTGACTTGCCAGCGGCTTCGATCCCGATGCGCCATTCAAACCCGGCTGCAACCAGCATCAGGAACGAACCCAGCAGATAACCCCAGGCAACATTGGCCTTTGAGCCTGAAGCAATCAGAACACCGAACATAACAGGAGCGCCGATACCCCCGATCAATGTACCGAGGGCATAGAAGATGGCGATGGCAAAGGCCCTGATTTCGAGTGGAAAGATCTCGCTCACAGTAAGATATGCCGCGCTGGCCGCAGAGGAAGCCACGAAGAATATGAGAGTGAAGCAGATGTTCAACGTCTTCGCGGTGAGCATACCATGGGCGAAGGGATAGCAGATGGCTGCCAAACCAATTCCAGCGATTCCATAGGTCGCGATGATCATCGGCTTGCGTCCAACCTTATCAAAAAAGTGGCCGAGAATCAGGGGACCAAAGAAGCTTCCCAACGCGAACGGCAGAAGTTGTAAAGGGAGTTGCTGGTCGGGAATGTTAAAGAACTTCTTGACTACAAGGCTATAGCTAAAGAAGACCGCATTGAAGAAAAATGACTGTCCCACCATGAGAACCAGGCCAAGGATCGATCGTTGGCGATTCTCTCCCAGCATATTGGCAAAGATCTCCTTCCACGGTGTATGGTCGCGAACGGTCAGTTTGAGCTTTTCGCCTTCAATAGGCAGCAAATCTCCCTTCTGCTCCGCGACTTTCTTCTCGATATCGGACACAATCCTGTTCGCTTCATCTTCCCGACCACGCAACATCAGCCAGCGCGGACTCTCGGGAACGGCGAGACGCAAGAGGAGGACCGCGAGGCCGAGCGTGCCACCGATCCCAAAGGCGAATCTCCACCCTAGATGAAGCGGTGGTCCATGCGAACTGAGGAGCAGGAGCGTTGCCACCGAACCAAGCGATGCTCCGACCCAGAAGGTTCCATTGACAATAAGATCCACAGTTCCACGGACCTTCATTGGAATCAGTTCATCTACGGCAGAGTTGATTGCGGCATACTCGCCACCGATACCTACGCCGGTAAAGAAGCGGAAGATTGTGAATGCGATGAGGTCGAAGGAGAATGCGGTACAGACAGTAGCAACCGAATAGGTGGCAAGCGTCACGAGAAAAAGTTTTTTGCGGCCGAGCCGGTCCGTCAAATAGCCAAAGAGAAGTGCGCCGAGCACCGCTCCTGCAAGATACGTCGTAGCGGCTGCCGTCACCTGGGTATCGGTCAAGGAGAGGCCACTCTTGCTCTCAAGTACGCCTGAAAGCGATCCGACGAGCGTCACTTCGAGACCATCGAGCAGCCATGATGTCCCCAAGGCGACGATGATCCGCGTGTGCCACCGTGACCAGGGGAGGCGGTCCATTCGGGCTGGAATGTCAGATTCGACCGTTCGGTTCCGCTCTCTATCGCTCATAAAACTCTGACTCATTTCTCTTCTGCTTTGATGATGCTGATTGCGCCGTTACGCTCGAGAACTACATATTTGATTTCAAAGATCGATTCGACTCCCTTCGTTCGACCCGCAGCCATCAAGTCCTCCGGGTCAATCCGCATACCTCGCATCGTGTGCAACTGCCATTTTCCCCGTCCTTGATCAGGACAAGTGGCGTTCCGTCCACGATCGCATGGATGCACGGCGAGCAAGACTTCAGCCATGAGACGAGACGATGCATAAGGCCGACTGTAAGAATAGCGCTGCCGCAGTTCGTGATCGAATCGGTCATTCCCCACAGTCGCAAGAATGATGCCTCCTCTAACCAGAAAGACGATGACAAACTCGAACAGTGTCATCTGGTCTCCGGGGCGACTACTGAGAACGCGCACCTAAGCAGGAAAAAAAGTAGCTGAAGATGGCGTCAACGATCGTGCTCATAAACCTCTTACCTTCGGGGAACAACATCAAGGAACGACAACGACCCGCGACTTTCACTGCGTCCGCTCCGAGCATTGAACGCATAATTCCCGGGAGCGGAAGGCCGGAGCGCAAACTCGATAGTTGCTGGAATTGTTGAAGCCAAAAGGTGTAGGTGAGGCACCGGCGCCGACAGCCGCACTTCGGGTGAAAGATGACCCGTTGGGCACCAAGTTCGCTGACGATGCTCTCGCTAATAAAAGGTAGGATTTAGCCATTACGGATCACGTTTTGCCCGGACCTCATACTCATAATGGATGGCGTGCCAGTTCGCTCGATGTGCTCATACAGGACATTCATAGTTCCATCCGAAGTTCCTTTTTGTGCCTTGGCAACAGGACCACGCCCGAAGACGCCAGCAAGGTTGAGAACCAAAATGAGCGTAAAAGTTGTCCAGACCACTCGCTCAAAGCGCGACCATATTTTACAATCGCAGATCTTGCATTTTTAAATTTTGCATTTAAGAAGGTTTCTCTTCTGAGCCACACTAATTTGACCGTTTCGCTCACGAACAGCTCGATGTCACTCAATGGTTTCAGTCCATTATCGCGGGCTGAAGCCATCACGTCGTCATCCTGAATTCTCATCTTCGACAGTGTGTTTGCACGCCATTCCCCATGCTCGAGGAGGACCAACGGGATTCCGTCGAACAGCCATGCAATGCGGGGAGATCAACCCCGCAGCCAAACAACAAGGGGGTGCGCTAGCGCTATGGCATGATCTGCGACAAAGCGTTTGTGAATGACACCTCGTCGCCCACAATAGCCGTGAGAGCGAGGCCGCCAATGAAAAAACGAGCACGAACTCAAGTAGCGTCAGCTGCTTTCCAGGCCGCCTTCCAACGCTCTGAACTACGAACACGATGAACAGATAACCCCGGAATAACCGGAGAGATGCAGCCCTAGACCACCCAAGTCTTCAGTTCTGCTCAGACCACAGACTGACTAGTGTGCGATCGGTTCGATTAGGTTATCCGTCTCGGATAGTTTTCAAGCCCAGAATGCTCACTCGTTTGCACTGTACTCTGGAGATATGGATACTGAGGGGTTTTCGATCGCAATCATGGCGGCGGGCAGGGGTACACGGCTAAAGAGCAGAAGGCCGAAGGTCCTGCATGAGATCGGCGGCAGGGCGCTCTTGCAGCATGTGATCGCAGCGGCGAAGCAGGTCGTTCCAGCAAACAGGATCTACTGCATCATCGGGCACAAAGCAGGGCGCGTTCAGGCGGCGATGGCGCCTACGGGTGTGGAGTTCGTGCTGCAAGCGGAGCAGCGCGGGACCGGTCACGCTCTCCAGATCTTGAAGGCGTATTTTGTGGCAAAGGGGGTAAAAATATCGGAGCATCTGCTGGTGCTGTCAGGCGATGTTCCCTTGATACGGCCGGAGACGCTCGCGGCCATCTGCGAGACGCATCTGACCGAGCATGCGGCGATGACCATCCTGACTGCTGTGCCCGCCGATCCGACTGGCTATGGCCGCGTTCTACGGGCGAGCACCTTGCAGCCAGAGGTCACGGCGATCGTCGAGCAGAAGGCGCTCACCCGGGAGCAAGAGAACGCGCCGGAGATCAACTCCGGAATCTACTGCTTTCGCACGGAAGCATTGTTCGGAAAGCTCGATCTTCTTTCCACCAGGAATGCGCATGGCGAGTTCTACCTGACCGACGTTGCCGCAATGCTGGTCGCCGATGGCAAGCGTGTGGTCGCCTTTCAGGCAGAGAGCGTCGACGAGGTGCTCGGAGCAAATACGATCGCCGAGATGATGCACCTCGACGCGGCGATGCGCCTGGCCACGGCAAGACGTCTGATGGCGAATGGCGTCACCATCTTCCGCCCCGACACATGTGTGATTGATGCCGGGGTAGAGGTGGGAGCGGACACGGTGATCGAGCCATTTGTCCAACTACTGGGAGCAACCCAGATTGGTGTCGAGAGCCGAATCCGGTCTTATTCGGTGGTACAGGATTCGCGTCTGGGCGATGGTGTACTGGTGCGGAATGGCTGTGTGCTCGATCGCGCCGAAGTTGGAGACGGAGCTATGCTTGGCCCCTACGCGCATCTACGCCCGGAGAGCCGGATCGGCGAGCAGGCGCACGTGGGAAACTTCTGCGAGACAAAGAACGTAAGATTTGGGAGAGGTTCGAAGGCAAATCACCTCAGCTACCTAGGTGATGCGGTCATCGGCGAAGGTGTGAATATAGGTGCAGGAGTTATCACATGCAACTACGATGGCGCTCATAAACATACGACGACGATCGGCAATGGTGCATTCGTAGGGTCGGATTCCACACTGGTCGCGCCGATAACGATCGGCGCTCAGGCGTATGTAGCGGCAGGTAGCTGCATTACGGAGGACGTTCCGGAGGGTGCGCTTGGGCTTGGGCGAAGCCGCCAGGTGGTAAAGGAGGGCTGGGCAACGTCGCGACGTGAACCGGCCGAGGCAGAGAAGAACTGCTAATCGTCTCGCGCTCGTCCGGGCTGCGAGCTGTGAGTTGGGACCGGTAAACCGTCAACACGAGTGCAGAGTACTGGAGAACTTAGGGATGACCAAGCTGACTGAAATCGAGATAAAGGACGTATTGGCGACGCATTCTGATTGGACGCTGGACAGAGGTGTGCTTGCTCGGGAATGGACATTCAAGGATTTCACGGAAGCGATGGAGTTCGTGAACCGGATTGCAGCCTTGGCGGAGACGGCTGGGCACCACCCAGATATCGAGATTCGCTACAGCAATGTTCGGTTGTCACTGGTCTCGCATGATGCAGGGGGGCTTACGGAGCGCGATGCTTCGCTCGCTACCCGCATCGATGCCGAGTTCTAGACCGCGCCATACCCACCCCGTGCTCTTCAAATGTATGGAAATTTGAACTTTGCCAAATCTGTGCTATGATCTTACATAGACAAGCGAGTGTGATTCGCAGTCGAAGGTTTCGGTAGATGCGTTTACCCTCCGCGTTAGCCGATATAAGTTGCGTCACTGGCCTCCCGGCATGAACAAAGTACCGTTCATGCCGTCCTTTTTTTGTCCAGTGACCCACGATTTTCTCCCGCACTGATCTGATCGATTATGATGTTTGTATGAGACGCCCGTTTGGATGCTTGGCGCTTGGCTTAATGACGCTAGTAGCTTCGGCCCAATGGTCGAATCCCGCCGAGGATGTGCCAGCGTATAATGCGACTGCTCCTACAAAGCCTCTGCCATCGGTGCTGAAAGGCGATCAACTCACCGGACCGTACTTTCTGCACCCCTATCAGGTGACGGTTTATAAGATGGCTGCAAAGATTCCAAGCGTACTGCACCAGCAGCCCTGCTACTGCCGTTGCGATCGTGAGATGGGCCACAATAACCTGCACAGCTGTTTTGAAGGAACGCACGGTGCGGCCTGTTCAACATGTATGCGCGAGGCCGTCTATGCCTATCAACAAACTAGGAAAGGGCGCACGGCGGCGCAGATCCGCGCGGATATCGAACGAGGCGCATGGCAGAATGTTGATCTGGATGCAGCCGCGCTCTAGCGTTAGAAGCCATTTCCATGTCTAACGCCGCAGCTTTGAGCGTGAGCTATACTCAAAACAGATCTTTGCAAGGCCCAATGCATCGGCGTTGCTGCTCCAAAATGGGGGCGTCACGGCTTCGACGGGATTGCTTGTGGCAGAGAGGCATGCCGGGGTGTGGACACCCGTAATAGCTCACAAAACTATAAGTGCCGAACCTCAATTCGCGCTTGCTGCTTAATAATTAGGTAGCCGATCGCTCAAGCTTCGCCTACGGGCCTGTACCGATCGTCGCACAGTAGGCTGGTCTTCCCTGCTCCGCCTGAGCGGGCTGAGGACGAGACTGATCAGGCTGGTCGCCGGCGCATCTTTGTCCGTTCTAAGTGCCGGAGACGAGACAAAAACGAACCTGGAAAAAGCATGAAAGCTCTCTGTTGTCAGTAGTTTCGGACGTGGGTTCGACTCCCACCGCCTCCACCATATTTAAACCTACCGTTTCAGTTATTTACCTTTGGCATATAGATCTCGTACTACCGTCCGGAGATATCATCCTCAGCGTCGGAGTATTGCATCATGCCCATCCCTCGCTGCAATCGCGCTAAACATCCTCCACTCGACGTAAGACTGCCAACCAAGGCGAGAGGCGGCAGAGGCGCGCTCCTGAGATTGCAGAGAGAAGAGGGGGAACGAGGCGCAATCCAAGGCAAGCGCTTAGTCCGGACAGATGGTTAGCTTCTCCGTAGTTCTGATCGACATATGTTCCAGCAGCTTAGACTGGGCTGGCCGGTGACCATCAAATCGTCCGCAGTGTGGAGCGCCTAGTGCAGCTTCGCCGCAAAGGTCCGCGCAGACTTCCACGGACCTTCATAACGTACCAAGTAAAATTTTCTTTGCGATGTCATCAAGCACCGCCTGACCGCTCAAGTAAAGAGTTATGGTTCCGCCCCGTCAAATCATTATTGAAGCCGCCTCCGACTTTACCTGAGCTGAAGTTGGCGGTTGCATGGTGACCACAAATCTTTGCTGATGGCTGTAATCGGTGTACCAGCCGTCCGCGATGTACTTAGGTCTGGCTTGGCGTATAGGGGCAGTTCTCCGGCGCTTGAGGAGCGCACCACGAACTTCTAGGGCGTGTAGGCCGCGGAGTCAAAACCGAAGGGTCCGACAGCCTCGTCCGCTACGCGGATGAGGCGCTCCCGAAGCCGCAGGTAGTATGCGGGCTTTCCTGCAATGTTGGGACCCACTCTGCATGAGTTTTCAGCAGATACGGTGAACCATAGCTAAGCGGGACCATATCGTTCACGGCCATTCCACATGGCGACAAGGGCTTTCTTATAAAACCCATTGTTGTGATTGAACCCCAGCATGGAGGCGCTCCGGTCGCCATTACATGATCCCGGTGACCTGCGAATTCGCACTCTCGTTACCGGCCTGCGTGGGATTGTAATCACCATCCAGGCACCTTTCATCTGGTTGTGAATGGCCATCTGCAGCAGGCCGCAGCCGTACAGCAGGGGAGACCAGTGCGCCGCCTTGGGTTGTATCGAATGTAGCCGTCTGCTCGCCGGCGGGATATGCAGCACGATGGTGCGGTCCGTCTGTTGCGGCTGAAGCCTTGTTCAATACGGCGAGGGACAAACGCATGCTGATTATCAGTAATCGTTTCGTCCAGCCTGCCCATGTAGGTGTCCTGCATAGACCCGCTAAGTGTAGGCATTCTGAAAGTTATTCTGTAGGCTAAGGTGTTTGATGGACAGCCATTTATATTTGCGACGCCAAAGTCCTCACTTACAACACCAGGCACCAGCGAAGGAACCCATGTGGATTCTTTGGCCCTCCCATTTAAACGCATGCGGCAGCTGCGTGTAGGTCTCGTTCGGGATGGTTGTGCCCAGCGAACCGTTCTCTGTTTCGATGTTGGGAGGCCCTGCACTTACAAGGATTGACTGCTCACAGAACCAACTCGCAACGCGAGATCGAGTCCTACAACCGTGACAGCATTCACAACTACGTTCTCCTGCGTCAGCGGACTAAAATCTTGCGCAGTCAACTGCACGTTGTAAGTGCAGTGTTGTGAATATGCGAACAGGTTATGACGGAGAACGCGAAACGAGTCTGCCGGTTGTGACAGGATTCACGGACGCAACCGGCAGACGAATCGTACTTAGTAGTTGATTCGGAGGCCAAACTGAATGCGCCGTGGCGTCCCGCTACCCGTCGCTCCGGTGTTGACTGTGGTCGTGGTGTTTGAGAACGATGCGGCTGCTACACCGAGCTGTGCCGGTGTCGATGCATTCGCAACCGTTGTGAAGTCACTAGCAGGATTCGCATACTGCGAGCGATTGAAGAGGTTAAACATCTCTGCACGGAAGTCGGCCGAAAAACGTTCATTGATACGGAAGTTTTTAGCCGTCCCAAGATCTGCCTGCCATAGGCTCGGCCCACGTAGAAGATTTCTTGAAGCGTTGCCCCAGGTGCCGTTTGCTGGAAGTGCGAAAGCGGCGGGGTTGATCCATCGGCCACCTGGGCGGCTCGAACGGCCCTCCGGCGGAGTCAGGCTGACCTCCAGGACGCGATTCGGACGCAGGTTCGACATACCAGCAGAGTGATCGGTGTTGTTGCCGTCCGGAATAACGACAACCATCTGTTTCGTGATCGGATCTACGAAGTTCGCGAGCCTGTTGACTACGACGTTGACAGGAAGACCGCTGCGAGCCGTAAAGATGGATGTGACCGAGATGCCTCCCAGCACCTCACTTGCTAGTCCGTGATTGAACAACCGCCGTCCTCTCCCGATGGGCAGGTCGTAAATCGCGTTCGCGGATATCGTGTGCGTCACGTCCTGATCGCTGCTGGCGTACTCACATCCGAGACAGTTCACGTTATTTGGATAGTCGGACTCGCCCCCGCCCGTAGTTCCGTCATTGAGGGAGTGTGACCACAGATAGTTAACCTGTACGCCAAGCCCGTCGCGAAACTGACGCTGCAATGAAGTCTGCCAGCCATTGAAGTTCGTCGTGCTGATGGCATCTTTGTAGTCGACCTGCCCGAAGCCGGGTAATGGGCGAATCAAGGTTCCGATGATGTAGTTGTTGACGTAGGTTCGAGTGAACTGATGATCGCCCCAGCTACCGATATACCCCGTATCCAGAATAAACCGGAATGGAAGTGCCGTTTGTACCTGAAGACCATACTGCGTGACCCGAGGATCAAGGCGCCTGCGGGCAAGCCCACGTGGCTGCACAGCCTCCGGATTCTGAGATGCCAGCGCAACGAACGGATCAACCGGCCAGGAGAGACCTGGAAAGTTTGCGGGCAGTAGACCGAAGAGCGTCGTAAAGTTGTCGCTCGGCGCGTTCAGATCTCCCAGCTGCGCCTCGCCATGATAGATACCCGCACCACCGCGAAGGACAACTCTACCGTCGAACATCTTGGGTTCCCATCCAAAGCTGAAACGCGGTTCATAGTTCGTCGTCACCGGAAAGGTGAACGCCGCGCCTTGCGGACAGTTGCCGCCGCAGGTGACGGGATCGAAAGCGCGACTACGGCCTTGCACTTCGTGAAGCACGTTGAAGAACTCGTACCGCAGTCCGTATGTGAGCGTCAGGTTGGACCGAAGTTTGAGTTGATCCTGGACGTAAGCGAATGTTTCCACCTTGTGCAAGCCATGCACGGGCACATCAGCAACGACACTCACGCTATCCAGCGAGTTGTTTTGAAAATGAGCTGTGCTGTTGTATTGCAGCTGATGCACGCCCATTTGCGAGTAGTTGTATTGCACGTCCTTGATCTCTACGCCCGTCTTGATGCTGTGACGCCCAATCGTTTTGGTTAGATCGTCAAGATAGGAGTAGGTGCTGGGCGCCAGTTCGGAGATTTTTGAATTGGTGAGTAAACTAAGGCCGGTTACGCTGAGCGCGTAATTGATGCCCTGCCCCGATGTGAGCGATCCATTCACGATGCTGGTCGACCAGGCGCGATTAAAGCCAAGACGCGCTTCGTTCAGTAGCGTTGGCGTAAACACGTGCGTATATTGCACAGTGGCGTTCATGGGGCTCGTCGCAACGATGCTTTGATCGGACAGAAGACCGCTCGGGGACGTGATGGTGGCATGGTCGATGTTGTAGCGCACGAGAAGGTTGTTGTTGTCGTTGAAGGTATGCTGCCCGCGAATGAGGTAGGAGTCCTCGACATTCTGAGTTCCTGTAGCATGGTTGTAGAACACGCCTACGGGACCATTGGGGACACCATTCCCATGCGGATAGGCATTGATAAACAGCGCCAGCGCGGGCGAGGTTGCAAGGACAGAGTTGCGGAAGGCTTCCGACGGCACTGTCGCAATCAGCGATTGTGCGACCTTCTGCCGCAAGCCTTCGTAGGAACCAAAGAAGAAGGTGCGGTTTCTCACGATCGGGCCACCCAGGCTGGCCCCGAAATCATTGAACTTAAGATTTGGCGTGACGGTATCGAACGGTCCTTTGCTGTCGAAGTAGTTGTTTCGCAGGAAATCGAAGACTCCGCCATGAAACTGATTTGTGCCTGATTTCGACACAAGTTCGACCTGGCCTCCCGCACTACCGCCCGTGTCCGCTCCATACAGAAGAGTGGCCACCTTGAACTCCGCGATGGCTTCTGTCGAAATCTGAAGACGAAGATTCGGATTAGTACCCTGGTGTGAGATTCCGGTCGCATCCACGCCGTCGAGCCGGAAGTTGGAATCATCGTTTCCGCGACCTGCAAAACGAATGCTGTTCACGCTTGCGCCTCCACTATCGATAGCTCCCGGAACCAGCGCCAGGAGACTTGCGATATTACGGCCGTTGAGTGGAAGATCTTTAATCTGTTGATTCTCGATGACGCCGCTAATCTCGGCGGTAGTCGTCGAGAGTGCTGGCGCGGTGTCTTCCACTTTCATCTCTTGGGTGACGGAACCGATATCGAGCCGCACATCCAGATTGCGTGATTGGCCCACGATCAGTTCAATATCGTCGATCTGCTTCGTGCTGAAGTTAGGGCAGGAGACCGTCAGGCTGTAGTGCCCGATCGGAAGATTGCCTACGTAGTAGGTTCCTGCCCCACTCGTCCTGGTGGAGCGTAAGGAATTTGTCTCCGAGTTGTTGACAGTGACGAGTGCGCCTAAAACTATCGCACCTGTCGTATCGGACACTGTGCCCGTCAATGTCGTTTCATAAGCTTGGGCTTGCGCCTCGCGCGTGACGACAAGTATTACCAACAGAGAGAGAAGCCGGAGAAGATGTTTCACTGTGCGCCTCCAACTGCCACAGACTTAGCCGGCTCTTCCCAACCAGGAGCTTCCATCAAGATGCGGAACACGTCGGTGTTCGAGATGAACCCATGAACACGCTGTGACCCAGGGCCGATCGCCATCACCGGCACCTCTTCCGCGGTGTGCTCATCTTCGAGCGAAACAGCAGATGTGATCTTCTTTCCCTCATTCTTTTTCAGCGTCTCCGTAAGCCCCTCACCCTTGATGCGCAGATCATAGCTATGGTCGGCGGTCCAGAGGATCAGGCTGTTCTTCTTTTCAGAAGCAGCGACTTCACGGACGATATTGTCCATCTCGACGATCCGGCGGAGAGACGATGCTGCTTTCCCGGTGTGGCAGTCAGAGAAGACAACGAGAACGAAACCCTTCGGGTTTCTCGAAAGACGCGCGATGGCGTCATCAATCGCTGGTTTTAGAGGCATATCCGGGTCATCGTTCAGCATGACAACTTTTTTCTGATTCGGGTCGATCGACTTCAGGGCGTCGATCGATTCGGCAAAGACGTAGCCCTGACTCTTCAGGTCGGCTATCGGATCACGGCCCATCGCCGCCGTCTGCCGGAAGACATCCTTGCGACCGCTACTGATGGCGACGTCCAGACCCTCGCCGCTCTTTGGAGCGATCATCTCCTCAAAGATCTCGCCGGACTTGCCACGATTGTTGTTATGAGCGAAGAAAGCGGCTGTCAGTGCGTTGGTCACGCCGGAACGCTCTTCGTTCGAGACCGCACCCGTCGAAAGACCATGCTCCCGCGCGTATTCAAAGAATGTCTTGAGAATTTCACCATCTTTCTGATCCTTCACCGCCGAGGATGATTGAGACAGAACAGCGTTGTTCGTCTTCACTCCAGTGGCGATCGCGGTAGCGCCAGCGCCACCATCGGTGACCCACTGTGTCGCCGTTGAGGTATCCGCAAGCGCGACCCCAGGAAAGCTCTGAATGTAAAGCGACTGGGGCTTGTTGTATCCATAAATACTGGCTGCATTCAGGCTAGAGACTCCGGTTCCATCACCCATGAAAATGATTACGTTCTTTGCTGTCTCAGATTGGGCCGCGACGTGAGCGACAGCGAATATTCCAACTGCGATTGCAACAAGCGTCGAGCGGAATAGCATGCAATTCCTCCTGAGCCCGGCGTGCCATCGAAAACACGCACAATCCTCGATTAGATTGCCGGTGCGCCGTGGCCGTGTGATTCTGGCTGGTACCCCTAACCTATCGTTGGTTATAGTTCGCTTGGTAAACACAGCATCATTCGTTCATGAACAATTGCTTAGGTTTAGCTTAAGATTCAACAGGAAGATGAATATCTTCGCGTTCCATCTGCATGGAACACACGATCTTCACTGATGAGTTGAAGCGACTTGCGTGAGAACCAAAGTTTGTAAGCTGTTCCTCAGCTATTTGTAACCAACCAGCGCAAATATGGCGGTAGGCTTGGCACATGGGATTTCTTCCAACTCGCTCTTTACCTACAGTCACCCTGGCCAGTCTGCTGTGGTCCGTCGCTGCCGTCTGGGGCCAGGGTGCCCCGGCTGGACTCATCACGGATCCGGCCGGTGCGAGCGTTCCGGGTTGTACGCTGCAATTGCAATCAAAGAGCGGGGTCATTGTGCAGGAGACTATCTCCGACGCCACCGGTCATTTTCGCCTGCAGTCTGTACCGCCCGGAGAGTACGAGATTTTCATTGCGGCTGATCGCGGCTTTGACGCAGAACGTATCGCGATGCATCTGGGTGCGAAATTCATCCCGCCCATCGACATCCATCTTCGATTGCAGGTAGTGGACCAGACACTCAACGTCGCCGATGGTTCCAATGCAGTCGATGTCGATCCAGCAGCGAACCGCGATCAAGTCAAAGCCGACAGCCAACTCATCGAGAAGCTGCCAGTCCTGAACCAGGATATAGTCGCAACCTTCATGCCATTCCTTAGCCAGACCGGGGTAGGCACGAATGGTGTCACCCTTGTTGTCGATGGCGTTGAGATGAAGGGCACCGGAGTCTCCGCGTCGGCTATTAAATCGGTCAGTATCAACAACGATCCCTATAGTGCAGAATCGAACCGGCCGGGCAAGGGACGGATCGAGATCATCACGAAGGCCGGAACGCCGAAATTTCATGGCACATTCAATTTCACATTCCGCGATTCAGCTACGGATGCTACTCCAGCCTTTGCGCTCGCGCGACCAGTTGAGCAGCGCCGCATCTACGAGGGCTCGATTACTGGTCCGCTCAGCCAGAGCGGAAAGACAACTTTTGTTATCTCGGGAACCAGGCAGGAAGATGATCTGCAGTCGATCGTCTATGCTTCCGGCTTATCCGGAACGATCATTGCGAATGTCCCTACACCGTTGCGTACAACACTGGCGGAATTTCGGGTCGCCCGCGAATTGAGTGCGAATCATCGCATTGCGTTGCAGTACAACGTCGAAGATACTGTCACGCGCAATCAAGGTGTCGGTGGCCTTGTCCTTGGCCAGAGCGGCGTCAATGCGCAAGCCCGTGAAGACGACATCATCTTCAACGACAGCCTTACGATCTCGCCGACTCTTGTCAACCAGTTGCAGATCTTCCTTGAAAAAGATCACAATCCAGTTCGCAGCGTCATTAATACGCAGAGAGTCATCGTCGACGGAGCCTTTATTGGCGGCGGTGCACAGTCCGACGTTCTCGATACCGAGAACAACATGAAGATCAACGACATCCTTAGTTGGAGCAAGGGAAAGCAGTTACTCAAATTCGGCGTCACCATTCCCAACCTGAGCAGGAGAGCATGGGAGGATCATGCAAACCGCCTCGGTACATTTAAATTCGCCAGCCTCGCCGACTATGCCGCGCACATTCCTTACGCCTATACACAGCAGCAGGGGCCGGGCCGCGCAGTATTCTGGGCCAATGAGATTGGAACCTTTGTCCAGGATCAGATTCAGCTGCGCCCCGATCTGCAGATGTCACTCGGACTTCGCTATGACTGGCAGACATACTTCGAGTCACCGCATAACTTCGCTCCACGCCTCTCTCTCGCGTACGCCCCGGACAAAAACCACAAAACTGTCGTCCGATTTGGTTATGGGTTGTTTTACGACCGCTCTGGAGCCCGTCCTATCTCGGAGTTGAAGCGCTTCAACGGCACGGTGATCCGCTCCGTGACTCTTCTCAACCCGAACTACGACCATCCTCTTGCAGTGGGCCGGGATCTATCTTCGCTGCCGACGGATTTGGTCACGCTGGCACCCGATATCAGCATTCCGCTCCTGAGTTATTACAGCTTTGGTATCGAGCGCCAGCTAGGAAAAGGAGCTACGCTGGCCGCCACGTATCGCGGCAATCTCGGCATGAATTTGTTCCGTTCGCGCGATGCAAATGCGCCCTTGGGCCCCGATTACAACTATGTTGTTCGACCGAACCTGGCCCTCGGCGTGGTCCGGCAGATCCAAGCCCGCGGCCGGCAGGTGTCGAACGCACTCGACATCACCTTTCGGGGAAACACCGGCCGGTGGTTTAGCGGCCTCACTCAGTACACGCTCAGCCGGACCACCAACAACACTGGCGGGATCGCCTGGTTTCCCGCGAATCAGTATGACGATTCCGGCGAGTACGCCCGCGCAGATTTCGATCAACTTCAGCGCCTGAATCTACTCGGCACCGTGAACGAAGGTCATTGGATGAGTTTGGGTATCGCCGCGAGCCTATACTCAGGCATCCCCTATACGGAGACGTCGGGCGTCGACACGTTTCAGACCGGTCTGCTCAACGAGCGCCCTGCCGGGATCACCCGCAACACTCTCCAGAATGGCGGATACGCAGATCTTGATCTCCGCTGGTCGCACGATTTTCCTCTGCAAAGAAACCACAAGGACGGATCGCCTGTATTTACCTTCGCCGTGGATGCATTTAACGTTCCAAATCATACGAGCTATGCGCGCTACATCGGCAACGTCCGGTCCAAATTCTTTGAACAGCCAGTCTCCGCCTTGCCCGCTCGCAGAATTCAGCTCACCGCACGCTTCAAGTTCTAGTCCAGAGGACAAAAATGAAAAACTACAGTTGTCAACCGTCGCTACGCTGATCTTCTTTTCTAGGTATTTGCCGCAGCCGAACAGGATAGTAAACCGCGTGAGGACTCCCTGCTTAAGCTCGTTGACACGATCTCTCTCCAGCAGCAATCACCAGAAACTTCGACCATCTCGCAGTTGATCTGAAGCACAAACGCCTGTTCGCTGCGCCTGAAGACGAACAGGCGGTGCCGGTTATCAATCTCAAAACAGTTCAGGTCATGCAGGAGATCGAGAATATAGAGCGTCCCCATGCGATTCTCTACCGAAGCGACTCCAACACTGTCTTTATTACGGATGGTTCGGACAGCTCATTAAAGCTCTTCAATGGAGACACGCATCAGCTAAAGGATCGGATTCCTCTGCTCAAGGATGCCGGATTCGATCGAATACGATCCCTCTACAAGTTATCTGTACATCGATGTCGACTCAGATTGCGGATCTGAACTCGCTCTTCAAGCGCTGAATATAGCTGCCTGCATGACTACCAGACGCGGAAGAAGCGCCATCGGAACATGAGATCCGTTCCAGCCTATAAGCTCAATCAGAGCGATTGTTTGGCTCTTTTGTGACGTCTACCGGCGAAATGGATGTGGTAGGTAGTTCCGGGTGTTAGAACGCGCGGCACGCGCCATTGGCGCGCCTGCTCGGCGTGAACGAGATGACCAGCGGCTTCGAAGGCTTCAATGGACTGCCCTGATGGAGCACGAAAAGTCAACGAGATTGCGAAGCCATCCTTAATCGCTCAAGAGATCAGCCTGCCGGAACTCCACGCGATACTGATCTCATGGCCGCCCCTGGCGCATAGTCCGGTGACATTGCCAATCGCCCAAGACTTGGGCACCGCCAGTAACAGGGCAAGCTCGCCATTATGGCTTTGCAGCAGCATCTCTGCGCTGGCGGCTGTGGCTTCGAAGTTGCCGTCGATTACCGATGCGAAGCGCCTATATCCAATCTGCCGCTAGTTTGTATACCAAAGTCGCTGATTTGCTCTTCGAGATTCCCCCCGTCCGGAGAGAAGAGAGATGACTTGTAGCTCTTGCCGTACGTCACTTCTGCCAGTACCGACGGTAGCAGCCCGACAAATATGCGTCTTGTAAGACGGCTAAAATGCGTCTTCATTACCAAGCTCCGATTCATTCTTAGGCCTACGATGTCTCTCTAACGATCTCTGAAGAGCTAAGGTTCGTGACGCCAACGGTCCGGTTCTGGAAGGTGCCGTCGAGCTTTCTGCATGTACAAAGCGGCTCTACTAGGAAGCAAAAGTGAGGGTGGCATGAACGTGTCTATAGGCCCCTTTGTTGACGGGTGAGGTGCCGGGTTCCAGCGTAACCTCGTACTTGCTGTCAGGCAAGGCAAGAATGCTTGCTCCGGGATGCGCAACGATTCTCCAAGGTGTGCGGAGTTCGAAGGTTGCGCTTCTTTGCGGATACACGTCGGCATCGATGGAGAACGTATGCTCCTGCAGATGGAGATTCGTCAGCTTCAGTCCCGTGCTTCTATCTCCCACATGGAAGTCTCTTTGAACCAAAATGACCGAAATACCTCCTTCAAACCGCAGATGGAAGTGGCTTCCGCCGGGTGGAAGATCCAGGGTCAGCTTTGCAGTTTGGTCTTCCGAAAAAATCTCTGTATCAACAGATACAGGGTGGCCTTGAAATTCGGCGCTGAGCAGATGAGCACCGAGCGGGATCTGAGGTTCGAAGAGAAGCTTCGTCGCTCCCCCCTGGTTGCTGATCTCAAGATCAATGTCACGCATACCCTGACTGAGGGCGAAGTCAAGTTTCGAATGCGCAAGCCGTACATTGTCAATCGAGATGCGATCCCACTGCGGAGGCAGATGTGGCGACAGTTGGATGAAGTTGCTGTCACCGTGAACAGTAAGCCCAAGCAGGCCGCGTACGGTGGCATCGAGCAGACCGGCTGAAGACCAGGTCTGTTCCGGCACGGACTCCGCTTGCTCATGATAAAAGCTGCCGGCCAGCACTTCATGAATGTGGCCGGGCGAGTCAAGCGTATTCCACGGAAGCATCTCGCTCCAGATCGCATTGGCGATTGTAGGGCGATGCTCCTTCCAGAACGTGATTGCCGTCTGTGTGGTGCTGGGCGCTGTGACACTTCCTCTCCCATAGGAGTACGGATCGAAGTCTGCCGAACTCGCCGCTACTTCACGCAGCCCCCAGTCAGTCTGGAAGTCCGAAGAAGCGATCTGGTCTAACAAGGCTTCTTGCTGGGTTTCGGAGAATACGTGCTGTTCGATCAACTGGCTGGGACCGCGTCTGCGGCTGGGAATGGGTGTACCCGTCTGCGAGTGCCCGTCAATCCAGAAGTTTTTCTTTGAGTCCCAGTAGTGAGCCGGAATAGAGCGGCGCGTAAGCTGATTTTCCGTGTGGGCCCCATCTGCAAGCCGCGCGTGGCCTGTGAGTCGCGCAAGCTCCTCGAACCCGCTGCTGGCAGCGAGCCAGCCTGCGGACAGGCTGAGGTCATCCCCTGGTCTGGCTTGTTCGTCACCAGCCTCTTTGTCCGCCGGAATGTGAGGCAGGTGGTCGGCATCGCGGATGAGCGAACGGCAGTAGCTATAGGCTTTGAGGATGGATAACCAATGGTCTGTCGCGAAAGACGTATCACCGCTGCTGGTAACGTACCGTGCAACCGTGCTTATGTAATCGAAGCTGATATCCACGTGCACATACATGTACGGGTACTTTGACCAGTCGATATATCCCGAACTCTGCGACAGCTCGTGCCAGATCATGCCCGTTGCAGGTTCTTGATACTTGGCAATGAACTCGAGTTCTTCCTTCGCGCGGGTGTATGCACCGGCAGAGACGAGCGCATTGGTGGCAATCAATCCGTCGCCCGCAAAGTACCAGGCATATTGCGGGCGGCGCGCATCACGTGAGGGACCGTACCCCGCGACGATTCCGCAGCCAATCATCCGATTGCAGACCCAGGCCTGGTCGAGGGCGATCTGTGCCCACGCTACCGCGCTATTCACTTTTGCATCCGGTGTGTGCAGGCAAAGGGATCTGCTTTCAAGCTCTGTGTAGTGCGCCTTCGCCTCGGCTTCTTTCTCGCCCACGCGCTGGGATAGCTCATGCAGAGCAGCCGCGGGGTCTACTGCATGAGCGGTGTTAAGCACGACATACACGGTAGCCGCCGAGGTCCCATATGCAGCGGCCGCACCACGCCCTATCGGCACCGGCCGAATCGTAAAGGCTAGCCTGGTGTCCGCGTGGACGGTGCTGTTCAGCGTGTCATCGTGCGCGACAGACTCGGCCGATCCGATCAGGGCCGACATTCCATGTTCCGGCTCTGCTATCTGATACCCGGGGGCACTCTCAAGCCAACGCGTGTACTGGCCGCCGACAGCGGCTGGCCACATCAGATCCAGAACAGGCTGGAAATGAATGATGATGTCCAACTGCCGTGTGCCTTCGACCTCATAGCGGATGATGGCTGCAGCATCATCGAGCGGTACAAAGATCGTCTCCCGGACCAGGTAATCCGCTCCGACGTAAGTGCGCGTGATCGCGTCGGGCTGGTAGGCGATGCTGCGCAACAGCAAGCGTCCATCGGCCTCCGCACTAGTACCTTTGGGCTTGAAGCCGATCTGGTAGTCGGTGAGTATCTGAAAGGGATAGCCCCAGACCTCGAGCCCTTTTGCCGGATAACCCATGATGACCGACCGGCGTCCATGCACGGCTACAAAGCGCATCGGTCCGACCGCATCGGTTTGCAGGGCAACTTCGCTCGTAGATGCGGGCTGCTGAGCGTGCACAGTGCAGAGGAGAGATAACAGAAGCAGGACCATGCTGGCAGCGCACGCGCTTACCTTCCTTGCTGCGGCAGCGCCAGACCGGATTGGACGGACTTCCTCGCCATGGACCAGCTCTCTTATTTTTATCAAGTAGTCACTCCGGGTCGTACTGGCGCTGGCTTGGTGCAATGGTCTTCTCTCCGCACGTCAGCCTTTTCATTGTAGATACAGGTCGCTTCCCTGCCGGAGACATCTACCAAAGCGACGGAGTTGGCGCCCGCATACGCCGATGCGCTCTACACGGAACGAGATTCCTTATCAGTCGTGCCGGCTTACTGTCGCTTCCTTTGTGCGTCTCATGAATGACTCCTTCATACGTTGCAACAGGAACGACGTAGCGTCCATGCGCCGCGTGACAACGCTCAGTTCACTGCCGTATCGTTGAAGTCATGAAGAGGGTATGGATTGTAACTTTATGGAGGTAGTATGCAGAACCGAACAAGACACGTTGTATTCAAGATGCTATTCATCATCGGGCTTCTCTCAGTTCCAGCTATGGGGCTGGCTCAAGCTATCTACGGTTCTGTCTACGGTACGGTCACCGATCCATCAGGAGCCGCCGTCTCCAGTGCCACTGTCACCGTCACCGACGTTCAGAAGGGCACAACGCAGACCGCAGTGACGAATGGGACTGGCAACTGGTCGGTCGACCACCTCGTTCCCGACGACTACATTGTTAAGGTAGACGCGCCTTCCTTTTCGAGTTCTACCACCAATCAGCTTCAGGTCCACGCGGACGCCTCGCAGAAAGTAGACGTGGTGTTGTCGGTTGCTGGCTCCGCGCAGACGGTGACTGTAACGAGCGACGCCCCGGCGCTGAAGACCGATCGCGCCGATGTATCCGAGATCCTGGACGAACGCGCCATCGCCAATCTGCCCAACTTGAATCGGAACTTCACCAGCTTCCTCCTGCTCACGCCTGGTGTTCAACACTCGAGCTTCAACATCGCCGGGCCGGAAAATCCGCAGGGCGGACTGAATCTCAACAGCAACGGTTCCAATTATGGCGAGCAGGGCTTCATCCTGGACGGAACGGATAACCGGGACCCCGTGCTCGGCATCATCGTCATCAACCCGACCCTGGATTCGGTCAGCGAGACGAAAGTGACTACGCAAAACTATGATGCCGAACTCGGCGGGGCGGCGGGCGGCATCGTCAGTGTGCTGACCAAGTCGGGCGGCAATGCTCTCCACGGCGACGTCTTCTTCTTCCGGCACTCGGATCGATTTTATGCACGGAACCCCTTCAACCAGTTTCAACCGGACACGATTACCAACCGCGTTATCCCCTCCGAGGTCTATGGACAGTTCGGCGGGTCTGTAAGCGGACCGATCAAGAAGGATCACTCGTTCTTCTTTCTCGACTATCAAGGTCTGCGCAACCGCCTGGGAACAAGCCTCTCGCAAAATGTGCCGACGGCAACTGTACGCAACACCTGTCTAAACGCGGCTGCCGGCAACTGCGACCTGTCCGAGTACACCAAGCAGGTTCTTTATAACCCGGTGACCAAGGCCCCGTATGGCGCTCCGGGCCAGATTCCCGTCGCCGCGCTCTCCGCTCCGGCTGTAGCCCTCTTGAAGTTGCTGCCGGGACCGAATACACCCGGCCAGGGAATCAACAACAACTATGCAGCTTCGGGAAGCGGAAGCCTGAACAGCGATCAGGCAGATGCCCGGCTCGATGAACAACTCACGGATCGCCTGCATCTTTTTGGCCGCTACGATATCGCTTTCTTCCGACTCTTCGGAACGCCAGTCTTTGGTGCGGCGGGTGGCAATGGCTTCGGACAGTTCGGCTCGACTGGAAGTACAAAGGTGCAAAACCAGAGTGCAACGGTAGGCCTCGACTATGCGGTAAAGCCGACGCTGCTTACCGATCTTCGAATCGGATTTCTGAGTTATCACGTGGCTGAAAGCAAGTTCGCGGGAGAGGTCTCGGCCACCACACTCGGGATTCCCAATCTGAATACGACCCCGGATAGTGGAGGCTCGTCCAGCTTCAGCTTCAACAACAACTCGATCAGCAATCTTGGAAACCAGAACTGCAACTGCCCACTCATTCAAAGTGAGCAGGTCTTCCAACTGAATAACAACTGGACGAAGACCCGGGGAAACCATGCTATCCGCTTCGGTGCCGACCTCCGCTACGCCAAGAACGTTCGCAACGCCAGTGACAACAACCGAGCGGGACTGTTCACCTTTGACAACTCGACTACTGGCTTTGCGGGGACAGGAGCAGCGGCAAGCGCGGGCAACGATCTGGCCTCCTACCTGGTAGGTTACGCTGCTCACTTCCAACGATTTAACGTGTACATCAATGATCAGTACGACTATCAGAAGCGCGGCGCCTTTTACCTCCAGGACACCTGGCGCGTGACTCCCAAATTGACCTTGAACTACGGTGTTCGTTGGGACGTTATTTTCCCGGAGACCGTAAATGGATTAGGCCACGGCGGTTTTGCTTCGTTCGAGTCGGGCGGTATCCGGGTCGCGGGCGCAAACGGCATCGGCACTAACGGCAATCAGCGGATGGACTACACCAACGTCGCTCCACGCTTCGGCCTCGCATACCAGGTCACACCCACAACCGTCTTCCGCGCGGGCGGTGGTCAGACGTATGACACCGTAGGCTACTTCGGTACGCTGTTTGGCAGCGTGCTGTCACACAACCTGCCGGTTCAGGCCAATGAAGACATCAATCGTATCGGCAATACCGCACCGAATGGTTTCGCCGCTTTCCTTGCTGCGCCTCCAGTTCGCCCGGCGCAGCCAACCATACCGGCAAGCGGCATCATTCCATTCCAGGATCAGTTCGGTCAGACGTTCCGTCCGGCGCGGATACAACTACCCAAGGTCGACCAGTTCAATGTCGCCGTGCAGCAGCAGTTCGGTACCGGTACAACCTTCGAGATCGCCTACGTCGGCAATATCGGCGAACGCGTCTATCCGGGTGAGACCTTCGGGTACGACCTGAATCAACCGACGTTGCCTACGACACCGGCACAGCTTGCCGCCGGAAACACCTCACGTCGTCCTTACCTGAACAAATTCCTCGGAACATACAACGGTGTCGCCACTGTCTGCTGCTCGAATGGGCTAACCTCAGCCAGTCCAGATGGCCGCGCAACGTACAACGCCCTACAGACGAAGCTGGATAAGCGGTTCTCGAACGGGTTGCAGTTCAATGCGAACTATAGCTGGTCCAAAGCGGAGAATTTTGCCAACGATCCTGCCTATATCTACTACCGAAAGCAGTATAGCTGGGGCCGTAACGATACAAACCGCACTCATATCTTTGTCTTCAGCAGCGTCTACACACTGCCGTTCGGCAAAGGTAAGATGTTCCTCGGCAACTCGAACCGTCTTCTGGATACACTCGTCGGTGGCTACACGCTGGCTGGACAGACGACGTGGGAGAGCGGCCGGCCCTTCACGCCGACATATCAGGAGTGTGGCGCGGATCAGGACCTCGACACGAACTTTGCCGGCCCAGGGACAACCAGCGACTGCCGGCCCAACGGCAATCCCGGAGGTTTCAATGTCTCGGCAGGCAAGCTAAACTCGATCACCCACGCACGGACCTTCTTTACCCCGGTGGCGCCGCTCACAGCAAACGGGGCGGTCTCGGGGCCATTCAGCCGGCCGGCGTTCGGAACCTTCGGCAGCACACGCAACTCGCTCATTGGCCCACGGGACTACTTCGCCGATTTGTCCGTGATCAAGGACATCTCGGTGACCGAACGCCTCAAAGGCCAGTTCCAGGTGCAGGCATTCAACGTGTTCAACCATGCGCCGCTTGATATCCCAACTTCCAGCAATTCGCGGTGTATCGATTGCTCGGTCGCCACAGGAACGCCGGGGTCCGGCCTTATCACCAGCCTGGAGAGCAACAGCACGATGAGGCGGCTCCAGTTTGCGGCTCGGGTCACGTTCTAAGCGCGTTCTGACCTACCGGTTCTATCTCGCCAGGGCTGCCGAACAGGCGCCCTGGTTTTTTCTGCTTTTGAGAGGTGGAGCGCGAAGGCGGCGGCCGAGAGTAGCTCCCAAGACTTAGTGTCAGCGCGGCTGACTGGGTGCGTACCTGAGTCGACTCGCAAAAAAATGCGGTGTTTACAACTGTCTAAAATCTTTGTTATGAATGACTTACAATTCGTAAGTACGGTAAAGTATTCAAAACAGATACTTTACGGGTAAAATTTTCATAAGAAAGCACTTACGCTCGAACGTAGAGAGAAAGCCGCCGTCCTGTGTGAACTTGCAAGAGACAGTGCTCCAAGCCACTATCTTAAGTATACAGTATGGCGCCAAGCATGTATGCCACGCGAAAAGACTGATTTGGAGCGGGTTTCAGCCAGTCTGGGGCTTGACAGGATTTGTGGCCACCTGAGAAACGCTGGTCACAGCGGAGTGTAGTGGCGTTCGAGCGCGTCACACAGGCTGGCGATCGTTGCATCTTCGGCCTCGATCGTTTTAGGATGACCGAGATCCTGGAGCGTCTGCGAGGTTATGGGGCCCATTGATGCCCGGACGATTCGATCCGGCAGGTTTAGCCCGGCAGCTTCAAGCAGGGTGAATAGGTTGATTACAGTAGAAGAGCTAGTGAAGGTGACGGCATCGGGGCGGCTCCCGGGATCGGACCAGACCTGCTGCAGCAGTGCAACCGAAGACGCAGGTGTGAGGGTGCGATACGCATTTGCGATGATGACAGCGGCACCGGCTGCTCGGAGAGTGTCTGGGAGATACTCCCGGGCGGTCTCCGCCCGCACCAGCAGCATGGAGGCGCCATCGGCGTGCGGGAGTAAGGCGTCGGCAAGACCCTCAGCGACATAGTGTTGGGGTGTCAGGTCTGCAACAAAGCCGATCTCCTGGACTGCCTTGGCAGTTGCCGGACCGATGACGGCGATCTTCTTTGGATTGGGCATGAGGCCCAGCAGCTTCGCACGCTGATTGAAGATCTGAACAGCATTTGCGCTGGTGAAGATCACCCAGTCGTAACTCGATATACAGGCGAGTGCCGCATCCAGACCGCAGAACGACGCAGGTGGAGCAAGCTCGATAGTGGGAATGAGGATCGTCTGCGCACCGGCGGCCTCAAGTCGCGCTGAAAGGTCAGAAGCCTGCTGGCGGGAACGTGTAACCAGGATGCGTTTGCCGGTGAGTGCCATGATTGCCTTTTCAGAACCCGAGTGGATCAAGGTCGTTGTACCCTGAAGCGGGATTCGCTCAGCACCAAACGCAAGTCCTTCAACTGCGCTTCTCGCGATGAGACTGCGAAAGCTTCGCTCAGGATGACACATTGTGGAAGGAGCCATCGACTTACCGTTATTCAGATGTCCATACGCCCGAGGACGCAGTGCTGAGAAGGTCAAGGGCTCCCTGTGCGATGAGATCGGCGGCGACCTGCTGGCCGAGTTCACAGGCGCTCTCACCTGACGGCGCACTACCGGAGAGTTGCACCATTGCTTCGCCGTCCGGAGCGACCACCTGAGCGTAGAGCCGATAGCGGGCTGAGTCTGGCTCGGGAATGCAGTATGCCCCAATGGGGAGTTGACAGCCACCGCCGAGCGCGTGGAGGACGGCGCGCTCCGCGTCCACGCAGAAGCGGGTGTGCGGATGCTCGAAGAAGGTGATCGCTCCCCGGATGTACGCGTCGCGTTCTTCATCGATCGGATGCGAGATGGAGCGGGTCTCAAGGGCGAGGGCTCCCTGACCGGGAGCGGGACAGATTTCCTCCGGCGAAAAGCGCTGGTGCACCCACTCGGCACGCTTGAGGCGGTCGAGACCGGCGGCGGCGAGGACGAGGGCGTCGGCATCGCCCTTCTCCAGTTTTTTAAGCCGGGTATCGATATTGCCTCGGATCTCGACGAAATTCAGGTCGGGCCGCAGGGCAAGCAGTTGCGCGCGACGGCGAGGGCTGGTGGTGCCGACGCGGCCACCTTCAGGAAGGGTGTGGAGCGCCCAGTAGGCTTCGCAGACCCAGACATCCCGCGCGTCGGCCCGCCTGGGGACGGCGGTGATGGTGAACTGCGGGGCAAGCTCCGTTGGCAGGTCTTTGAGGGAGTGCACGGCAAGGTCGATGCGTCCTTCCTGAAGCGCCTCTTCGATCTCTTTGATGAAGATTCCCTTGCCGTCGAGACCGGGGGGAGGGATGAAGCCGGGCTGCTGCATGCGGTCGCCGGTCGTGCGGATGATCTCAAGCTCCGCTTTATAGCCCGCATCACGGAGGGCGTAGAGGATGTGATTGGCCTGCCAGAGGGCGAGTTGGGAACCTCGAGAGCCGATGCGAATAGTTTCAGTCATGTCTTGCTTAGAATACGGGACATCCTGCTTAGAACCTGTCTAGAACTTGCAAGGCTGTCCTGCCGGACGGGCCCACTTCGCTCGGCCACCCCACAAACGAAGACCTGTTTGTGGGGACCCCGATTCGCGGGGTCACTTCGTGACGTGTGAGTGCGTTGCGTGGTGCTCCCGCTGGTCGCAAACAAGGTTCGTGCCGACCAGCGGGAGCTCCCTACAAGCCCATTCCTGCCACGACCGGTATACACGTCACGAAGTGACCGCCGCCCGCGCAGGGCGTCCGTCCACTCTAAGACTTCGCACAGGATGGCGATTCTGACATGATCAGCGATTCCCGTTCAGCGAGCCCTTTCGTGCGCAACTGGCGCGTAGGCGAAGGCGGGGTAGCGGGCGCCGGTTGCCATCAGGTGTTCGATCGTCTCGCGCGTCTCGATGCCACCCCTGGCGCCGACTGCCGTGCAGTTGAGGGCGGCGGCGGCGCAGGCGAAGTCCAGCTGGCGGTCGAGCGGCCAGCCCTGATGAAGACCGTAGATGAAGCCTGCATGGAAGAGGTCTCCGGCTCCTGTCGTGTCGACGACCGGGACTTCATAGGCGGCGGTATGGTGGAGCTGCTTGCCATCCCAGGCAAGTACGCCGTCCGGCCCCAGGGTAGCGGCAGTGATACGGCACCCAAAACGGCGCTGCATCTGCTGGAGGGCTTGTTCGAGACCAGGCTCGCGCATGAGGCGGCAGGGAAAGTCGCGGCTGACTACGAGATAGTCGATGTTGCGGATGAGTTCTTCGACGCCGGGATAGATCTCATCCAGATCGGCGATGACGGGGATGCCGGCGGCTCGGGCCCATCCGGCGGCCAGGGTCGCGGTGGCGGTGTCGTAGCCGTCGAGGTGGAGGGCGCGGGCATTCACGATCCACTCCCGATCGAGGTCGCCCGGCTTGAGATCAAGGCGCTCGTCGCGCCTCCAAAGGACGGTGCGCTCGCCCTCAGGGTCGACAAGGATGAGGGACTGGCGGCTGGCGCAGTCTGCGACGGGGATGATGCGGGCCTCGACACCGGCTTGTGCGAACGCGGCGTGGTGCAAGGCTGCAGCCGGATCGTCGCCGAGGCTTCCTACATAGCGCGTCGACATTCCCCAGTATTGACAGGCGATGACAGCACTTGCGACCTGCCCGCCAGGCAGCACGCTGGCATTGCTGAATTCGATCTTTGAGCCTTGTCGAGGAAAGTGAGGCAGGGGGATGACGGTGTCGGTGGCGTTCAGACCGACGCCGACAAGGTCAACCTTCGATGCATTCATCATAGATTCACTGTAAATGCCACGTGAGCAGGACGCGGATTCGGGGCGCGCGATGGAAGGGCAGATGTGGACCTTCGACTTCGCTCAGGATGACAGGAGTTGCGCTGGCGGCTATTCGTCAGAGTTTGTACCAGCGGGTTTCCGCAGGGCCATGAGTTGAGGATGGAGCAGCTTGGCGGTCAGAGAGCGTGTGAGCGCGTCGACGGCGGCCTGCTGTGCTGGAGTCAGGCTGGCGGCGGCGGCAGCGAGTTTCGTCTGGGTGCGGGCAAGTTCCGTTTCGCGGATGAGCTCAGCCTGCCGCTGGAGGGCGAGGATCGCGGGAACAGCGTCGAGTGAGTGGAGCCGCTGCTGATATTTTTCAACCTCGCTCGCGACGATGGCTTCGGCCGCCTGGGCCTCCCGGCCGCGATCTTCGAGATTCGCCTGGGCGACCTGCTGGAGGTCGTCTATATCGTAGACGAAGCAGCCCTCGACCTCGTTCATCCGGGGATCGACATCGCGCGGGACGGCAATGTCGATGAAGAACATGGGACGGTGGCGGCGGCGCTCAAGAAAGTGCTGACCGTGCGAGCGGCCGAAGATCTTCTGCGGAGCGCCGGTGGAGGTGATGACAATGTCGGCGCGGTCGGCCTGGGCGTAGAGGTCATCAAAGGGAATGACGATGCCGTGGAACTCGGCGGCGAGCTTTTCGGCGCGGGCCTCAGTGCGGTTGGCGACGAGAAGTGTGGCGGCCCCTTGCTGGATCAGATGGCGGGCGGCTAGCTCGGACATCTTGCCCGCGCCTACGAGCAGGACGGTCTTTCCGGTGAGACTGCCAAAGATCTTGCGGGCGAGGTCGACGGCTACCGATGCAATGGAGACGCTGTTCGAGCCGATCTTGGTTTCATTGCGGATCTTCTTGGCGACGGCAAAGGTGCGCTGCAGCAGGGCTTCGAGGCTCGATTGGACTGCGCCGACCTCGCGGGCTATGGTGTAGGACTCCTTGACCTGGCCGAGGATCTGAGGTTCGCCGACCACCATGGAGTCAAGAGAGCTGGCCACGCGGAAGAGATGGCGGACGGCCTCTCGCTCGCGAAGTTCGTACAGATGCGGCGTGAGCGTTGCTGCCGGGACAGAGAAGTACTCGTGAAGGAAGCGGGGCAGGTCTACCTTGCCGGCGACGGCATCCTGCATGGTCAGCAACTCGACGCGATTGCAGGTGGAGAGGATGAGCCCCTCATGGATGCCGGGCTGATGAAGGAGGGTGCGGGTGGCGTCGGCGAGCCGGCCTGCAGGAATGGCGAGACGCTCGCGAATCTCGACGGGGGCGGTGTTGTGGTTGATGCCAAGCAGGACAAGGCGCCTGTCTCCGGGTTCTGCCTGAAGATTTTCTCTCATGGCGCGGTGAACCTGTGGACGGCGGAGAGCTGATTGGCGGCCCAGACGGCGATGACGACGAGAAAGACGAAGCTCGAGAGATAGACGGCGCGGCGACCGCGCAGACCGGAGTGGCGGCGGATGAAGATCATTAAGCAGTACGTGAGCCACAGTGCGAAAGAGAGCAGCACCTTGGGGTCGAGGAAGTAGCTGGGCCCGATGGTCTGCTCAGCGATCAGCGATCCGATGAGCAGGCCGGCAGTCATGCAGGGCAGGCCGAACAGCAGGGACTTCAGCGCGATCTGGTCCGTCGTGTCGAGGGGTGGAAGCCAGCGCAGGGTGGGGGCTTTCGACTTAAGGCGGCGCTCCTGGATCAGATAAAACAGCGATGCCAGGAGCGAGAGGAGAAGGGCGGCGTAGGCAGCGAGGAGAAGCGCGATGTGGAGAAAGATCCAGCCAGTACGGAGGAGCGGAAGGGCGGTGCTTTCCTGCCCGGGATGGAACGCGGGAATGAGGCCGAGCAGAAAGCAGACCGGGAGGATGAAGACGCCAAGGGAGACGGTCTTGTAGCGCCAGTAGACCAGGAGGAACGCAAGGGCAAGGATGAGGCTCAACAGGGTCTGGGTCTCATGCGTGTCGATGGGCAGCGCATGGTGGGCCGCGTTGAGCATCTCTGCCAGCGAGACAAAGTGGAAGAGAACGGCGGCGACTGTGGCAGGGATGGCGATGTGACGCCATCGAGGCCGATCGTAGAGCGCGGCGGGAAGCACGGCGAGTGAGGCGATGCCGTAGAGAAGGACCGCGACTTTGAGCCAGAGGAGAGACATGATCAAGCGCTGATGACGCGAATCCTCAGTATATCGTGCGGGATAGGACGGCATGTGTTAGGTCTGGCGCATCATGCGACTGATTGTTTCGGGACTCGACAAAGCTCATCCAATGAAGTTTATGCATTTATTCAGACGATATGTGATGGGTTCAGGCCTTGGAAACACCTGTAACGGCTGCTTTATGTCTCAAGTCGCCAAAGCGGTTACGCCGCACATGATCGACGCCGAATATGAACTGGATGACCGGCTGTTCTACCTCTGCGGCGTCGGACAACGGGATTCAAAGAGGCTCGGACCATCCTTCAATCAAAGCGCGACGAACGTCCATCTTGCGGTTCGACCAAGGAAGGGCTGCGTGGCGTCGACCGGGTCAGTCTACGGTGCCAGCTTCACCATCACGGATGCGCAGGCGATCCCGATCGAACCGTTGCCGAAAGACTTTGGCGGACTGCCTGAGAAGCACTACCGATGCAAGAACTTCCAGTTTGGCTACCAGACTTTCGCTGTCGATACGGTAGGCCACGCGGCGAAAGCGCGAGGCGTTATCACGCAACTACGAAGCGAGCTTCTTACTTAGACAGGGCGAGATTCTCAGGGGACACTCCCTGGACCTCCTCAGAACTGCGGTTGGGCGGTATCCTGACGGTTGTGGCGAATGAGACGACAACCGATGCAGCGGCGCTGACTCCCGTGATGCGACAGTACTTCGCGGCGAAGGAGCAGTATCCGGATTGCCTGATGTTCTGCCGGATTGGTGACTTTTACGAGCTTTTCTACGAGGATGCGATCCTGGTGGCGCGGGAGCTGCAGCTCACACTGACCGCCCGGGATAAAGAGAAGAAGCAGCCGATGTGCGGCGTCCCGTATCACGCGGCCGAGGTGTATCTGCAGCGACTGTTGCGGAAGGGTTACAGAATCGCGCTCTGCGAGCAGATGGAAGACCCCAAGCTCACGAAGACGATCGTGCGACGGGAGGTGACACGGGTTTTGACGCCGGGGACGGCGCTCGACCCGACGCTTGGGGCGGAGCAAAGCAACTACCTGGCCAGCGTCTCTGTACGGCCCGGGTGCGCGGGGCTGGCGCTGCTCGATCTTTCTACAGGGGAGTTTCGCGCTACCGAGTTTGCTGGAGCCGCTGCATGGGCAAGCGTGGTGGATGAGTTGGGGCGGGTGCGGCCGGTCGAGCTCTTGTACGGGGCTGGCTTGCTAGGCGGCGTAAACCTCGCCGGTGAGATGGAGGCGACCGCGGGCCTCGATGCGATTCGCACCAAGACGGCGATCGAGGACTGGGTGTTTACAGCAGAGTATGGCGTGCCGCTTCTGCGCAATCACTTCAAGGTGCACTCGCTCGATGGGATGGGGCTGGGGGGCCATGAAGCGGCGATCGTTGCGGCGGGAGCGCTGCTGCACTATATCCAGAAGACCAAACAGGGCGCGGTTGAGCATGTGGATGCAGTCCACTTCTACGAGCGGTCGACCTGTCTCGAGATGGATGCGGTGAGCGTGCGCAATCTGGAGCTGGTGGAACCGCTGTTTTCGGGAGAATCGGCACAGACGACGCTCTTCTACACCCTCGATGCGTGTTCAACGCCGATGGGCAAGCGGCTGTTGCGGGCAACGTTGCTGCGCCCGGCGAACGATCTTGCGGAGATCGAGGCGCGACTGGAAGCGGTGGGGGAAGCGGCTGGCGACCTCCGAAGTCGTGAGAATCTTCGGCGATCCATGGATTGCGTGCTGGATCTTGAGCGGCTGCTTGGGCGCGTGGCGCTGGACTCAGCTGGACCGCGCGAGGTGATGGCGCTGGCGAGCACACTTGGGCGTCTGCCCGGAGTCGCGGCGGCGGTGCGGTCTTTCAGGGAAAGACGATGGCGAGAGCTGGGGGGGCGAGCTGAGCGCACACCGCTGGGGGAAAAGGACGAGATACTTGGGGCTCTCCACTCTGCGGCGGACGATGAGACCGTCCACCGCTCCGGTCGAGATGACGGGTTCTGTTCTGAGAAGGAGAAGAAGGACGTTGCTTTCGATGCGTTAGAGGATCTGTGCTTGCTGGTGACTCGAACGATTGTGGAGGAGCCGCCGGTCCATTTTGCGGATGGTGATGTGGTCCGCGCCGGTGTCGACGCGGAGCTGGATGAACTGCGCGCGTTGAGCCGGAGTGGACGGCAGTCGCTGGCAACGATTGAGGAGCGGGAGCGAGCGAGGACGGGGATCGGCTCGCTCAAGGTGCGCTTCAACTCAGTCTTTGGCTACTACCTGGAGGTGACGAAGGCAAATGCAAAGGCGGTTCCGGCTGATTACGAACGCAAGCAGACGCTGGTCAATGCGGAGCGATTTACCACGCCGGAGCTGAAGGAGTACGAGTCGAAGATCCTGACGGCGCAGGAGCGATCGGGCGAGATTGAGCGACGGATTTTTTCTGAACTGCGGCGGGAACTGCTCGCCGCGGCGGTCCGGATGCGGGCTACCGCCCGGCGCGTGGCGGAGATCGATCTGCTGGCCTGCTTTGCACATCTTGCCGCCCTGCGCGGCTGGGTACGACCGAGCGTGGAAGAGAGCGGCGTGCTTGAGTTTGTGCAGGCGCGCCATCCCGTGGTGGAGCGGCGCATGGAGGAGTCGGGCGGCGGACGCTTCGTGCCGAACTCGGTCTATCTGGACGCGGAGGGCGGACCGGCGGTGCTCCTGATCACCGGGCCGAATATGGGCGGCAAGAGCACGTACCTGCGGCAGGCGGCGCTGCTGGTGGTGATGGCGCAGTGCGGCTGCTTCGTTCCAGCAGAGCGGATGCGGCTCGGGCTGGTCGATCGCATCTACACGCGGATCGGCGCGAGCGACAACGTAGCACGCGGACGATCGACATTCATGGTGGAGATGACGGAGACGGCGGCGATTCTGAACACGGCAACGGCTCGGTCGCTGGTGCTGCTCGACGAGATGGGCCGCGGGACCGCTACGTACGACGGCTTGTCGCTGGCATGGGCGGCGGTCGAACATCTGCATGACCGGATCCGGGCGCGGACGCTCTTTGCGACGCACTATCACGAGCTGACGCTGCTGGCTGAGCATTTGACCCGGTTGAAGAACCTGCGAGTTACGGTGAAGGAGAATGCGACCGGGATTGTCTTCCTGCACACGGTCGAGGCGGGCTCGGCAAGCAAGAGCTACGGGATCGAGGTAGCGCGTCTTGCAGGACTTCCGACGTCGGTGATCGGACGAGCCCGAGAGGTCTTGAAGCTGCATGAGAAGGCAGAGACGCAGCAGGTTGTCTCGGCCTTGGCGAACCATCTGGAGCGGCCGCTCCAGATGACCATGTTTACGCCACTCTCGCAGCGGATTGTAGACCGTCTGTGCGAGGTGGACGTGGACGAGATGACGCCGCGGGAGGCATTGAATCTGCTGGCGGAGTTGCAGCGGGAGTTGAAGGAGTAAGCAGACGCGGCAGCAACAACAGGGGGCTTCGACTGCGCTTCGCTCTGCTAAAGATAGCAGGTGTTCGGCTAGGTGAGAGGAGATCGATGAGCAAGGGGATGACGGTTGCCGGCGTGATGAGCGGAACCTCGGCAGATGGCGTGGATGTGGCGATCTGTCGCATTGCGGCTGGTGCTCGAGAGGGGACGTCCCCACGGATAGAGCTAGTAGGTTATGCTTTGTTTCCTTATTCGAAGGCGGTGCGCAAGGCCGTGCTGGACGCAATGGATGCGAAGGCTATCCCGGTGGCGGAGCTTGCGCGATTGAACTGGCGGCTGGGGGCAATCTATGCTGCGTGCGTAGCAAAGACAGCGACAAAGTCTGGTATGACGCTCGAGCTTGTGGGATGCCATGGACAGACCGTATATCACCAGAGTGTAGCGGCGAAGTATCTCGGCAGACCGGTGCGGGCGACCTGGCAGATAGGGGAGGCGAGCGTGATTGCGGAGCAGTTGCGCGTGCCTGTCATAAGCGACTTCAGGTCCGCGGATCTGGCGGCGGGAGGCCAGGGGGCACCACTTGTGCCCATGCTGGATTACACGCTGTTCCGCTCGGCGAAGGTGAACCGCGTGCTACAAAATCTCGGCGGCATAGGAAACCTGACCTCGATCCCAGCGGGCGCAACGGTGAACGGATTGATGGCATTCGACACCGGACCCGGGAACATGGTGATCGACGCATGCATGGCGCGGCTTTACGGCACAGCCTGCGATCGAGGCGGAGCGGTGGCTCGGCGAGGCCGTGTGTTGCAGGCGGTTGTCGAGGCAATGTTGCGGGATCGTTACTTCTCTGCCCCGCCGCCAAAGTCGTGTGGACGCGAGGAGTTCGGGGATGCGTTCGTTTCTCGGTTTATGGACCGGTGTCGAAGCGTGAGTGCACGTGATGCCGATGTGATTGCAACGGCGACGGCGTTCACAGCGGCGTCGATACTCGATGCCTATCGCAGATTTGTGAAGCCGCATGGGAGCACAGCGGCAGTGTCTGTATCCAGGCCTGCGAAGACGGACTATGTTGTGGCTGGTGGTGGCGCAAGGAACGTAACCTTAATGGCGATGCTGCGGGTAGGGCTGGAGCCGCTGGGCGTGCGCATGCGGCCGATGGAGGAGTTTGGCATTCCGGCGCAAGCGAAGGAGGCGGTCGCGTTTGCACTCCTCGCATGGTTGACGTGGCACCGGCTGCCTGGAAATATTGTTGCGGCCACCGGATCGGAGAGGCCGATGGTGCTCGGCAAGGTGACGTATGCCTAGGTGCCGGTCCATCTCCATCCTGCTCACGCGCTTCGGTTGGCTAGCGACAATCGGGTGTTTATCGACGATCGGGTGCCGCGGACGAGTGGAGGATGCACGCACGGTGGTGATGGCAATCGAGAGCAGTCCAAACAACCTGGATCTTCGCCAGGGGACGGACGCTCAGTCCGAGCGCATCGGTGCGCTGCTCTTCGATGCGCTTGTAAGAAAAGACGAACACTACGATTTGCAGCCGTGGCTGGCAACGCGATGGGAGCAGCCGGACACGCTGACGTGGGTCTTTCATCTGCGGGATGGCGTGCGTTTTCAGGATGGACGAGCACTCGAAGCGGAAGATGTGGCCTGGACGATACGGAGCATGATCGACGGTACGCTCGTCACCGCCAAGGGAGGCGCGTTTGCGGCTGTGGCCCAGGTGGCGGCACCGGACCGGCTGACCATCATCGTGCGTCTCAACCATCCGGATGCGGGGCTGCTGTTCAACCTGAGCGACGGACTCTTTGGTGTGGTGCCGCGCGGCGCAGGCAATGACTTCGGGCTGCATCCTGTCGGGTCGGGACCGTTTCACTTTGTAAGCGCAGTGCAGGATAAAGAGGTTGTGGTTGAGCGGAATCAAGGCTACTGGGCGGGTGCTCCCAAGATCGAGCGGGTGCAGTTCGCGGTGGTTCCGGATGCGATTACGACGGTGCTGGAGTTGAAGAAGGGATCGGCGGATGTCGAGAGCAATGCGATTACGCTCGATATGGTGCATGCGCTACGGAATGTTCCCAATCTTGTAACCGAAACGGGAACAAGCTCCGTGGTCGTCTATGCAAACTTCAATACGCAGGATCCGATTCTGAGAGACAGGCGGGTGCGGCAGGCGATTGCCTGCGCGATCGATCGTTCGGCGATCATTCAGGCACTGTGGCGGGGACACGCCCGCCTGGCTGAGACACTGCTTCCCGTAGGGCACTGGGCCGCTGCAAGGGACGAAATGCTGCCGCAGTATGCGCATGATCCGGCGCGGGCACAGGCTCTCCTTGATGCAGCGGGCTACCCGCCCAGCAAGACCGGTGTGCGTCTGACGATCACATTAAAAACGAGTACGGATGAGACGACCCGTCTGCTGGCGGCGGTGTTGCAGCAGCAGATGCGTGCGGCGGGTATCGACCTGCAGATACGGTCGGCGGAGTTCGGAACGTTCTACGCTGATGTCACAAAGGGAGCGTTCCAGATGTATGCGCTACGGTGGATCGGGAGCAATGAAGACCCGGATATCTTTCGCTACGCCTATGATTCGGCCAGCTTTCCCCCCAAGGGCGGCAATCGGGGGCGGTACTCCAATCGTTACGTAGATGCCTTGCTGGCCCAGGCTGCGGGTTCTGCCGATCAGGCAAAGCGAAGACAGCTTTATGTGGCGGTTCAGCAGAGCCTTGCTGAGGATCTACCGGGCATTCCACTATGGTATCCAGACAACGAGGTGATTCACTCGCGACGGCTATCGGGGGTGACGCCGCGGGCGAGTGGGAACTACGATTTCCTGCGGGATGCAGTGCTCCACTAGCTGCATCTTACGCTTACTCAGCAACTTGACGGGCCAGAGCTTCAACGACGGCGATGTTCCCTAGAAGCTCCTCGGGAATGTGGTGACGCAGGCGGAGGTATTCGGACGAGTTATAGCTGATCGTGATGAAGCCATCAGCATTTTGCGCTATCAGCAGCTTGAGAAGGAGATCGATGGCGACTGTCGGCGCAGCAAGGATGAGTGGTGTTCCTGCCTGCGGATTGCCGAAGATCATGACCCTGGTCGGTGGCACGTGTAGACCGGCCGTTTCAGCCTCTCCACTGTGATTAATAACGGCGAAGAGCTTAGCGTCTTGGCCACGAGGATCTGAGTGAGACGCGATAACGGTTTCGTCTACGGTGTAGTTCGCTGGGATCGAGACAATGCCGACATACTGAGCTGAAGTCGTCACTCTGTCCTTGGAAGTGGTCACGCCTAGATCCACGCCCATACCTCCCGACTCACCTCAATCATTAGCTCTATTTGGTTGCCCCCCAGGGATTCGAACCCCGATCGAGCGAGTCAGAGTCGCTAGTCCTACCATTGAACGAGGGGGCAATATGCAGACGTGATCTTGAATGTACGGTTCGGGCGGGAGCCTGAGCCTAACTTACCGACGATGACTTACCGCTTCATAGAGTGTACTGTGCGGTGAGTTTCGGGTCAACGTACGATGAGCGGTTCCGCAAGCCGTATCACCCGGGGATGGGGCGGAAAGAGATCCGGGTGCGTGGCACCCGCGATTGAGGCCAGGCCCTCGGACAGGGTTGGAGCTGGGGTGTTGAGGAACTCGTCAGGAACGCAGAAGACGTTGCGGCTCTGGACGGCGCGGAGAGAGTGCCAGCTGCGCTGTTCGATGACGCGGGCGAGGGGAACTCGGTCCCCAGCACCGCACCAGGCGAAGAGAAGAATGTCAGGGTCCGCGGCGGCGATCTGTTCTGCCGTAGTGTGCGCGCCGGGTATGCCAAGGTATCTACCTCCAGCAGCATCGACGAGCTCAGCCACCCACTGCTGCGAGTGAATGAGCGGCTTGCCCCACTCTTCGCAGTAGACGAGGGGCTTTGATACGCCGGTGGTCTTCAGGCGAATCGCTTCGATGGTAGTGCTCATCTGCTGGTTCAAGGCATCGCCTCGCTGACGTGCGTCGACCAGACTGGCAATGAGGCGAATGTCCGTCGCTATACCTGCCAGATTGTGAGGCGTGAGCGCAAGGATAGGCAGGCCGGACTTGAGGATGGCGGCAAACGACTCCATGCGGTACGGAACACTGGCGATGACCAGATCGGGCTTCGCGGCGAGCAGGATCTCGAAGTTGCCGGGCCTGGCGAAGGTCCAGCTATCCTCAAGTACGGGCAGGTTGCGCGTGGCCAGCTCGGGAAGCGCTTCGACGCAGTATCTGGTGCAGGCGCAGAGAGTGTCGAGACGGTCGAGACCAGCCAGAGTGATGGAGATCGAGGGTTGTAGGCTGGCGATGCGCATGGTATTCCCCGATCATACGTCCAAGCGTTGGGCGAGCAGCAACACGTGCACATGCAGGTCTTCGGCTGACTAGGAGAACACTATCCCGCGACTAAGCGCTATTCGACGGGGAGTTTAGCTCGGTAGCCGTCGCGGGCGATGATCGAATACTTCAGCGGCTTGTGTTTTTCGTCCTGCATCTGCAATGGGTGGCCTTCGTTGTCGACGAGCAGCACCTTGACCTTGCGATAGCTGCCATCGTTCCTGGTATTCGTCGGCCGGTATGTGAGTACGTACTGATTGCGAATGGAATCGTTGATCTGAGCGAATACATCCGGCAGCGCGCCTTCAAAGAGCGGACTGAAGCTGAGTCCACCGGTCATGGAGGCAAAGGTCTTGAGCTGGTTCTGGGCCTGAAGGTAGTCGAGGTCGCGGATGCTGCCGCTCATGCCGCCACGGCCGCCGTAGATCTCGTTGACAAGAGCGCCGGTTCCGATGGTAAAGATCGTGACGTTCGGCGTGGCCTTGACCTTGGCGAGGATCTTGTCGAGATTGATCTTCGAGAAGGTGTCGCGGCCGGTGCCGATCAGGACGATATACTTGCGGCCTTCGATGCGGCTCACCCGATCGAGCGTCTCGTAGAGCGCGTCGAACATGTCGGTATCGGAGAAGCCAGGAATGGTGAGCGACTGGAGCGAGTTGGCGACCACGTCCTTATTGTTGGTGAAGTCGGAGAGGATGTGAGTGCGGAGATCGTAGGTGATGACGGCAATGTAGTCATCCGGCCGGAGTGAACGGAAGAAGCTGTAGGAGGCGTTCTGCATATCGCGAATCGCGTAGTAGCTGTTCGCGGCAAACTCCAGCAGCATGACGGCGGTAATCGGTGTCTGCGCCATGCGAACGCTCTGGACCTGCTGCTCGACGCCGTCTTCGAGTACGAGAAAATTTGCTGGCTTGAGCCCTGGAACAAACTGATGCGTCTTATCGAGCACGACATTGACGTCGAGATTGACGATTGGAACGTCGACTCGCAAGGAGTAGGTGTCGTTGTTGGGGTTCTTAATCTTGGGGGTTTCCGGCACCACGGGCGGCGGTGGGGTGTCGGGATCCGCATCCTTCTTCTTCCGGAGAACGATCGGGCCATTGTCGGTTTGGGGACCTGCTTCGTCGGGGGCCGGATCGGCCGGCTTCTGCTGCGGCGGCGCGGATTGCGGTGCTGGCTTCGGCACGCTCTGAGCTTTAGAAGCAGGGAGAGCAACGGATGCGATGGCGAGCATGGCGGCGAAGAGACGCAACCGGGTAGCCGTTGTGCGGAATAGCGTAGAGCTGACGAGACGGATCGAGGCAGATGCGGTGCGGGAGATCATCATCTGAAACTTTACTCCCTATAGGCCGGGCGGATGAGAAGCCCGGGGGTATGGTTTTGCGCCAAGGCGGGAACACTCTAGTCTGTACAGGTGACACGATGCTTTCAAAGACTGACGACGATAATTAGGTTTCTGTTCTGCGTGTCTGCAGGTTGGACGCTGCTTGGTGGGGCGGCGTCATCCGTTGTTGCGCAGCCGGCGTCGACTGAGCCTCTTGCCAGGCCCCCGGCGGAGACACGCTTCTTCCCGCTGTCGGAGGTAAGACGGGGGCAACGTGGAGTGGCGTATACGGTCTTTGAAGGAGTTGTGCCGGAGCCGATGGAGGTTGAGATCCTTGGCGTTTTGAAGGATTCGCTCGGGCCTGGGCGTGACATGATTCTCGCTCGGCTGCATGGCACGAAGCCCGAGTACACGGGAGTTGTGGCCGGGATGAGTGGAAGCCCGGTGTACATCGATGGACGGCTGGTGGGCGCATTGAGCTTCCGGATCGGGCAGTTCAGCAAGGAGCCAATCGCCGGGATTACGCCTATCGGGGAGATGCTGGATGTTCGAGACGGGCAGGAGCAGGCGCAGTCATCGAAGGTCACGATGTCCGGCCAGTCGCAATCACAGGCGCAGATGCAGGCAATCGAGACGCCGCTGATCTTCAGTGGATTCAGCCAGGAGACGGTGGACCGCTTCGGCGAGCGGTTCCGCGCGCTGGGCCTGACTCCGGTGGCTGGACTGGGCGGGTCGGAGGAAACAGCAAAGCAACCGGAGCCGCTGATTCCGGGCTCGGCTGTAAGCGCGATCCTGGTGCGGGGCGACCTGGCCATGGCAGGCACCTGCACCGTGACCTATGTCGATCCGGGGCGGCTGCTAGCCTGCGGCCACCCCATCACGCAGAATGGGCCGGTGTCGATGCCGATGACCAAGGCGACAGTCGTGGCGACGCTGGCGTCTCCCTTGAACGCGTTCAAAATCGTTAACACGACTGAGACAGTTGGCTCCTTCACGGAAGACAGGGCATCGGCGATCCTTGGGCGCTTCGGGGTTGCTGCGCGGATGATTCCTGTAGTCGTCGAGGTTGCCGACGGTCGAAAGAACCAGACATTTCGCTTTGAGGTGTTGAACGATCGGCAGTTGACGCCGTCGACGATGCTGGTCTCGGTGTACCAGGCGCTTCAAGGAACGAACGCTGCCGCTGCCCAGCAGAGCTACCTGTTGACCGGCACATTGAACGTCGCCGGCCAGCAACCTATCACCTTGCACGGGATCATGGCTCCGAACGGCTTCAATGCAGGGGCGATCAATGCGGCGCTGTATGTCAACGATCGCTTCAGCAAGATCTACGAGAACGCTGGCGAGCAGCCGATGGTAACCGGCCTCAGCCTGCGGTTTGAGGTAAAGCCCGAACGGAAGACGGCATTGCTCGACTCTGCTCGCATAAGCCGAATGGAGGTGCATGCAGGAGAGACGATTGAGGTGGAAGCCGTTCTGGAGCCATACCAGGCGGCGACGCGCGTGATGCGGATTCCGGTGACGATTCCCGCAACGTTGACGGCGGGGGTTGTACGCCTGGTGGTGAGCGATGGCGCGACCCTTGATCGGCTGGTTAGCCCTTCCGGAGTAGCAGCCTCGCATGATGAGGGACTGACGGATACGGTCGCTGGAATGAATCGCGCACATGCAAATGATGGTATTTACGTAGCACTGCTGGAGCATACGGCACAGGCGGTGCTTGCGACAGGACCACTTCCGGACCTGCCACTCTCGATGGCAAACGTTCTCGAGCCTTTGAAAGAGACGCAACAGATGCAGCTCTCCGGAGAGAGCGTGATCAAAGTAGGTTCGGTGAGCACGGACTACGCCGTTACCGGGTCTCATGTACTCACGCTGACCATCCGCTAGCGATTTACGTGCTCAGAATCAACCACGAAGGAGCCTTGGACGAGGTAAACAGGTGAAGAACGTTTTGAACCGGCGGCTCACTCTGTCTTCATGACCGGCAGGGCCGGTGTTGTAGCATCAGAGAGTTCGCAGGCACACTGCCGGCGCACAAAAGGAAAAAGACTGCAATGAATGACATTCATGGTTTTGCCGTGCACGCGGCCGGTGCGCAGTTGCTCCCCTATAAGTATGACGCTGGTGAGTTGAAGGAGCATGAGGTCGCGATACGCATCTCGCACTGTGGCGTTTGCCATAGTGATCTTCATCTGATTAACAATGACTGGGGCTCGAGCAAATATCCCTTTATTCCTGGCCACGAGATCGTCGGAACGGTGACGGCGGTGGGCACGGCCGTCCTCGATCGCGTGATAGGCGACCGTGTCGGCGTCGGCTGGCAGGCGGATAGCTGTGGCATCTGCGAATGGTGTCGACAAGGCGACGAGCATCTCTGCGCCAAGTCGCAGCCCACGTGCCTCGGCCGAAACGGCGGCTACGCAGAGAGCATTCGTGTGAACTCGAAGTTCACGATTCCGGTGCCAGCCGCCCTTGAGAGCGAGCATGTCGCTCCGCTGCTGTGCGGCGGTGTGACGGTATACAGCCCGCTTCGCAACTATGGCGTTCGGCCCTCGTCGCGCGTGGGTGTGATCGGCATCGGGGGACTCGGGCACATGGGTCTTCAATTTGCGAAAGCGTTTGGAGCGGAGGTGACGGCGTTCTCGACATCAAAGGATAAGGAGGCGGAGGCAAAGTCGCTGGGAGCCCATCACTTTGTGAATACGCGAGATACCGGTGCCCTGAAGAAACTCGCTGGATCATTCGATTTTCTGCTCTCGACGGTCAGCGCGGATCAGGACTGGCAGGGGTACGTAGCTGCCCTGCGGCCGAAGGGCATGTTTCGTGTGGTCGGGGCTCCTCCATCTCCTATCCAGATTCAGGCGTTCTCGCTGATTGGCGGGCAGAAGGCAATCTCAGGGAGCACCTCAGGGAGTCCGCGCGACCTGCACGAGATGCTTGATGTAGCGGCGCGGCACAAAGTGAAGGCGATTACGGAATGCTTTCCCATGGCAAAGGCCAACGATGCGGTGGCCAAGGTAAAGAAGAACCAGGTCCGATACCGCGCCGTGCTTGCGAACTGAGCAGGCATCGACTACATCGAACAAGAGGCAACAGCGAGGAGTTCGGCTCTGTACCTGGACAGTGGTGCTTTAGACTCAAGGGCACGATGATGCGATGGCAGATTGCTGGATGGGTGGTGCTGGTTGGGCTTTGTTCTTCTGCCAGGTCGCAGGGAACGAAGTTGTGGAGCGTCGACCGGTATGATGAGTTCGCGAAGGGTACAGCCGTAGGCGTGGCGATCCGGAGTGATGGGCGGCTCGAGGCCGGACCTGCAACTTCTTTGCTTTATGCAACAGGCGGAAGTTACGTGTGGTCGCTCGCGGCCGATTCGGCGGGCAACGCCTATGCGGGTCAGGGAGGGACCACGGCGGCTTCGGCAATTGTGATGAAGATTGCTCCGGATGGAACAACTTCCAAGTTCTTCGAAGGCAAAGAGCTTGGCGTGCAAGCAGTGCGAGTTCTTACCGACAGGTCGGTGGCGGTTGCCACATCCCCGGATGGCAAGCTTTACCGTATCGCAGCCGCAGGTGGCACACCAACAGTTCTGTTCGATCCCGCGACGACCGCGGAGAAGCCAAAGTACCTTTGGGATGTTGTCGAGATAGGAAGCAGCCTGTTCGTGGCAACCGGCGCGCCTGCCGCTGTGTACCGCGTCCCCGAGAATGGCGAGAAGGCCGGGCTGCTCTTCCGAACGACTGACCAGCATATTCGCTGCCTCCTGCCCACCGCGAACGGAACCTTGTGGGCTGGGTCGGACGGATCGGGCGTGATCTACCGGATCGCAACGTCACAGCCTGCTGCAGAGCCCTTCGCCGCCTATGCCGCTCCGAAGCGGGAGATCACCGCCCTTGCAGCAGATGCTCAAGGGGACATCTATGCCGCGGGTGTCGGCACGAAGGGCGCTTCTTCGCTTCCGCCGTTGCCAGTGACAGGAAACCTCGGGGTCAGCATCACGTTCGTGCAGCCCGGTTCGGCCACGGCAACGAGCACGAATACGCTGGTGCCGGAAGGTTCGGAGATCTACAGGATTGGCGCGGACGGCACGCCCTCAAAGCTGCTGGCGCTCGGAGAGGATGTCGTCTATGCACTTGCGTTCCACAAGGGAACGCTGCTGGCTGCAACGGGAAACCGCGGCCATGTCTACAGCATAGAGATAAATCCTATCGAGACGGATCCCAAAGCGACGGCGCGCGCAGACACGGCGGCGCAGGGGCGGTTCACCGAGATCGCGCATCTTGAAGCCTCGCAAGGGATGGCCTTTACGCCCATTCAGGACGGGGTGCTGATCGCGACCAGCAACAGCGGCAAGCTCTTCAAGCTGCGCGACCGACTGACCTCGCCTGCAAGTTACACCAGCACCGTCTTCGATGCGCAGCGATTCGCCCAGTGGGGACGTGCCGAGGTGCGATCGGAGACGTCGCCGGCATTCGATCTGTACGCGCACAGCGGCAACGTCGAAAGCCCGTTGATGGGTTGGAGCCCTTGGGCGAGAGTGGTGCCCGATGCCGCTTCGATCGGGGTTCCCGCAGCGCGGTTCGTGCAATGGAAGGCGGTCTTGCGCGAAGGTGGAACGGTCGACGCGGTGGGGTTGAATTACCTGCAGGCAAACGTCGCTCCGGTGGTTGACGAGGTTGCGGTGCAACCGGGAGCGCGGGTGGCCGTGAATACGAGTGTACAGCCTGCGGCTACGGTGCAGGTAGGCTTCCCTGCCCCTGCTTCCCTCAATCCCATCAGCACGCTTCAACCCGATCTGAATACCGGTCCACTGACGGCGCAGAAGGACAAGACGGCCGTCACCGTGCGCTGGTCGGCTCACGACGAGAACGGGGACACGCTCACCTTCGGCATCTTCTACAGGGGGGTAGGAGAGGCGAACTGGCATCTGCTGAAGGACAAGATCTCGGAACGGTTCTACAGCTTTGATTCCTCCCTGCTGCCTGATGGAGGCTACACCCTCAAGGTAACGGCGAGCGATGCCCCGGTCCATACGGATTCCGAGGCACTCAAGGGCGCGAAGGAGAGCGGCGTCTTCGTGATTGATACCACGCCTCCTATTCCCGGAACGCTAGTGGCTTCTATTGAGAAGAAGGCGCAGAGGTCAGCGAATGAACTCAGGATTCATGCACGCCTTGAGGTTCATGATGCGACCTCGCCGATTGCGCAGGCCGAGTACTCCGTGGATGCAGGGCCGTGGCAGTACCTGGAACCGGTCGGCCGGGTTTCAGATTCTCAGACGGAGCAATACGACTTTGTGGCAGACCTACCAGCCCGGACAGCACCGGTTACAAATCCGGGCGAGCACCTGATCGCGATACGAGTCTATGATCGTTACGACAATGTTGCTTCTGTGAAGGCAATCGTACGGTGATCGTCCTACGGAGCGTCGTAGGGTGAACAGGAGCTTCAAGTCTCCCTTTGACCTTTGTTCCATACTACCTGTCAGGCTTTAGTATTCTCTTGATCTTAAATGGCCTTCAGTGTCGCAGTTCAGCCGCCGATCTTTCGGCCTTAGGAGTTACGTTGCAACGACGGTATTCCCTCGCTCTTGGTCTTGCCTGCTGTATAACGAGCTTTACCTCCGTGCCGCTACACGGCCAGCTCTTCGACTCGCTGCGTGCAGAGCAGAATGCAGTCAAGTTCTCACCTGAGGAAAACAAGGTCTTGCAGCGGCTCGAATCCTTGCAGACACTTCCCGGTGGATCGTGGCGGTTTCATGAAGGCGATGTAGCGCACGGGGAACTGCCGTCGCTCGATGACTCGAGCTGGCAGACGGTTGAACCGAAGTCGCAGGCGGGAAAAGAGGCAGCCTGGTATCGCCGCACCATCGAGATCCCGAAGACGCTCAACGGCTACGACCTGACGGGCGCGGAGGTCAGCTTCCGGTTTCGGGCCTACGCGAATGGACCGATGCCCGAGATCCTCTACTTCAACGGGCGACGGGTCGCGATGGGCGATGATCTCGAGCAGGTCGATCTCTTCAGTGATGCCAAGCCGGGCGATAAAGTCCTAGTCGCCGTCAAGTTGCTGCAGACAATTGATGTAAAACGCTTCGCCGGTGTTGATCTGAAGATCAGCTTTGCCCCAAACCGTCCCAACCCGGAAGATCTGCGGAAGGAATTTGTGTCGGCCGGCGCCCTGGTACCGTCACTCGCTCCTGGTTCCACTGCCGACCGTACGACATTGACGACCGCGGTCAGCCAAATCGATCTTGCGGCCCTCGATCGCGCAGACCAGACAAAGTTCGATGCTTCGCTTCGGCAGGCACAGACCACGCTCAATGCGCTGCGTCCGCTGCTCCAGACGGCAACTTTCCATCTGACCGGCGACTCGCATATCGACGCTGCATGGCTATGGCCATGGACCGAGACGGTGGATGCGGTGAAGCGCACGTTCGGGACGGCCGCGCAGCTGCTCAGTGAATATCCCACCTATACTTATACGCAGTCTGCAGCCGTGTACAGCCAGTGGATGGCGGATAAGTACCCTCAACTCAACAACCAGATCAAACAGCGAATCCAGGAAGGCCGGTGGGAGCTGGTCGGCGGAATGTGGCTCGAGCCGGACCTGAACATGCCGGACGGCGAGTCCCTGGTACGGCAGCTTCTGGTGGGGCAGGAGACCTTCAATAGGCTCTACGGCAAGACGACGCGTATTGGTTGGAATCCGGACTCATTCGGATACAACTGGCAGCTGCCACAGATCTACAAGCGTTCCGGCGTTGACTATTTTGTGACGCAGAAGATGCACTGGAACGATACAAATCAGCTGCCGTTGAAGCTGTTCTGGTGGCAGTCGCCGGACGGCAGCAAGGTACTGACCTACTTTCCGCATGACTACGCGAATACCAATCTCGACCCGACCCGTCTGTCACGCGATCTGGCCTCAGCACGGGAATTTTCGCCCGGCATGACTGACATGCTGGACCTGTACGGCGTAGGTGACCACGGCGGCGGTCCGACCCGCACAATGCTCGACGAAGGCCTGCACTGGATGGAAAAAGACAAGGTGGTTCCGCACGCGGAGTACGGCACGGCGCAGCCTTACTTCACCAAGGTGGAAGGCGAGCTGAACCCCACCTCGCCAACCTGGGACTATAAGACGCTCGCGAAGGGTGATACGACACTTCCAACGCCTGCAGCTGGCCAGATTACAGTACCCACGTGGAAGGACGAGCTGTATTTCGAATATCACCGTGGCATCTTCACGACGCAGGCCGACCACAAGCGCAATATGCGAGATAGCGAAGAGTGGGTGCTTGACGCGGAGAAGTACGCTTCGCTGGCCTGGCTCGATGGGCAAACGTATCCGGCTGACGAGATCACCGGCGCATGGAAGCATGTGCTGTTCAACCAGTTCCATGACCTTGCCGCTGGATCGGGCATTGGGATCATCTATAAGGACGCCCAGAAAGACTACGACCAGGTAAGGTGGGCGACGAACGAGATCTCGAATAAGTCGCTTGCCACGCTATCGGCACAGATCGATACGCAGGATACACACGCTGAAAAGGGCGTCCCCGTCCTGGTGTTCAACTCACTCGGCTGGCAGCGAGGCGGTCTGACGGAGGTCTCAGTACAGATGCCTAACGCTGGGCCTACTGGCGTGACCGTGCTCGATGTGAAAAACCATGTCATTCCGTCGCAGGTGCTCTCGAACGACGCAAAGACGAACAGCTATCGCCTCCTCCTCCACCTGGATGAGGTGCCTTCGGTCGGCTATGTCGTGCTGCACGCCGTGGCAGGCATGCGCGAGTTTCCAACAGAGTTGAAGAGCACGGGCACAAGCATCGAGAATGCCTCTCTTCGTGTCGTCGTCGATCCGCAGACCGGCTGTGTCACTTCGCTCTTCGACAAGCACTCCAACTTTGAAATGATTGCCAAGGGTGGATGCGGAAATGAGTTGCAGGCGTTCAAAGACACGCCAAAAGAGTACGACGCGTGGAACATCGATCCGGGAACATACGATGTAGCACCGACGCTGCTGCACTGGGTGGAGTCAGTCAAGCTCGTCGAGCAGGGGCCGCTTCGCTCGGTCATCCGCGTCACGCGATCCTGGCAAAACTCGAAGTTCGTACAGGACATCACCCTCTACACGGGCGACGATCATGCCGTCGTGACAAACGACATCGACTGGCATGAGACGCACATATTGCTGAAGGCCTCGTTTCCTCTAGCGGCGTCGAGCGAGAAGGCGACCTTCGAAATCCCGTACGGATCCATCGAACGTCCAACCACGCGCAATAACAGCTTCGAGAAGGCGAAGTTCGAAGTTTCCGCGATGCGTTGGGCCGACCTCGGTGACGGGCAGCACGGGTTCAGCCTGCTCAACAACTCGAAGTACGGCTACGATGCCGTGGGGAACCTTCTGCGGCTGACCCTGCTCCGTTCGCCGACGTGGCCCGATCCCGATGCCGATCGGGAGCACCATCATTTCAGCTACGCCTTGTATCCGCATGGAGGCGACTGGAGACAAGCGCTGACGGTTCGTCACGGGTACGAGTTCAACTACGGGCTGAAGGCGATGCAGGTGCAGGCTCACAGCGGCTCGATGAAGGCAGAACACACCTTCGCAAGCGTTGCGGAGACTAACGTCGTTCTGACAGCCATGAAGAAGACTGAGACGGGCGACGGCCTCATTCTTCGCTTCTACGAGTGGGCGGGTAAGGGCGGCACAGTCACGCTGACGGTACCGCCCGGCGCAACCGGAGCGACGCTGGTGAACCTGATGGAAAAGCCGGAGGGTGGAACCATCACGGTCTCTGGAGATAAGGTAACGGTTCCTATAACGCCTTTCGAGATTCAGACCGTGCGGGTGAATTACACGCCCGCTCCTGCCATGTAGCCGAAATTGTGTAGAAGCAGGGAAAGGCGCAGTCTTCGGGCTGCGTCTCTTCTTGCAGTAAACTTGGTTTTTCACCATGCATCCCTCAAACCAGACGACGACTTTCTATCGAGACCGCGGACGAAGAAAGATCACGTTCTTCGTTCGATGGATACTCCTTCCGTCTGCCATGATTGTCTTTACGATCAGTTGCCGCGCCGTGGCGCAGGTCTCGCCGCAGGTATCAAGTCTGGCAACGTTTCAGGCCTCTCCTCAAGGCGCAACCCAGATTGAGCCGGGGCTCCCCGCCGAACTCAGGGATGCGCGCAATCTGCTGGCGACTGGCGATTACACAGGGGCGGATCGATCGCTGCGACAGATCCTCATCCACACACCGACCGCGGCGGAGGGTCACTTTCTGCTTGGTTTCGCTCTGCTGCATGAGCGGAAGCCAACCGAATCGTTGGCTGAGTACACGCAGGGTGCGACGTTCAGAGACCCTAAACCCGAAGAACTGATCGGTGTTGCGTCCGACTACATTCTCCTGAAGGACTACACGGACGCGGAACACTGGCTTTCGGTCGCGGCTAAAGCTGCTCCCGAGAGATCGCTGATCCGGTACCTCCTGGGGAGAACGCAATATAGCCTAAACCACTGGGCGGATGCAGAACGATCGTTTCTCGCGTGTCTCCGTCTCGATCCCCATTTTCTTCGAGCCCAGTACAACCTTGGACTCGTCTACGAGGCGCTGCAACGCCCGGAGAGCGCCATCGCCGCGTATCGCACTGCGATTGCAGCCGAGGCAGCGTCATCCTCGAAAGATGTGCAGCCATATCTCGACCTCGGCATGCTGCTTCGCAAGCAGGGCAAGGTTGCCGACGCGCTGCCTTTGCTTGCCGTCGCAGCAGGTGGAAACGGCGCGCGCAACCCTCTCGCCCATCAAGAGCTTGGGCTCGCCTATGAACAGCTCAGTCGCAATGAGGAAGCTGTCGCGGAGCTGAAGCAGGCTGAGTCTTTGTCGCCTCATGTAGAAGCAGTCCACTTTTTCCTTGGGCGGCTTTATAGAAAAACGGGAGATAAAAAGGAGGCGTCCCGTGAGTTTGCGGAAGCTGCGAGGATCTCGGGAACACAGTCGGATGCTTCTATCGAAAACCTTGAAGTTCCCGAATAGGTCTGCTTTGTCGGGGGACAGAGTTCTTGCATGGCCGTTAGAATGATCAGGCTGGTTTGCGTGATCTTCTAGAGGCCACCAGTTCGAGTTCACGTAATTGAGATTCCTACAACAAGGAGTGACGTATGACATGGATCAATCGCCGTAGGTTTGTCGGGTCGACGCTCGCTGGAGTCGCTGCCTGCATGGATGCTCCCACGATAGCTTTTGGCGAGCAGAAGACCTCCGCGGCACCCTCAAGGATCCGTCAATCGGTATCCCGGTGGTGTTACCCGCACATGACCCTCGATGAGCTGGCTGCCAGCGCCGCGACGATGGGCCTCGTGGGAGTCGACCTGCTGAAGCCGGAGGAGTTCAGCGTCCCTGCCCGCCACGGGCTGATCTGCACAATGGGGTACGTCGAAGCCGGCGACATCAAAAAGGGGCTGAACCGCTTGGAAAACCATGCAGAGATCGAAGCCGGGCTGCGCAAAAACGTTCCACTTGCGGCGAAAGCGGGTGTACCGAACGTGATCACCTTCTCGGGGCTGCGCGATGGCATCTCCGATGAAGAAGGCGCCCGGAACACGGTGGTTGGATTGCGCCGGATGAAGTCGATTGTGGAGGATCATGGCGTTACGCTCTGCATGGAGCTGCTGAACAGCAAGGTCAATCATCCGCTCTACATGTGCGATCACACCGCCTGGGGTGTCAACGTGGTTGAGCAGGTGGATTCACCGCGAGTCAAGCTGCTCTACGACATCTACCATATGCAGATTATGGAAGGCGACCTGATCGCGACTATTCAGGCAAATGCGAAATGGCTCGCACACTACCACACCGGAGGTGTTCCGGGACGGCATGAGTTGAACGATACGCAGGAGGTCAACTGGGCGGGAGTCATGCGGGGGATCATCGCGACGGGCTATACCGGTGTGGTTGCCCACGAGTTTCTTCCGACGGGAGACCCGCTTACGTCGCTTCGAGAGGCTGTCAAGATCTGCTCTGTCTAAGTAGAGACGACGCATATCGCCGGGGTAATACGGATAAATACGGATGAGACGAGGTAATTCGCGTTCATCCGTGTGGTCGGTTCGCCACCCGGCTTAATTCTACTAAGAAAGCTATATAGTTCAACAGGATCAATGTTTCGTTATATCGGCCGGACCATTCTCCTGTTTCACGATGTTTCCTTCACCGGGAAAAGGCCAGGTCTTGTCCAGCAAGATCTCCTGCTCACGCGTGGCTTTCGGGACACGATTGACCTTTAGGTTTTCGAAGAAGTGAACGCCTGTCTTCCCTGCTGTCGCGACGTCGATGTCGCCATCTCCGTCGAGATCCTCTGCGATGAACTGGGTTCCTGCACCGGCGGTACCGTTCACAGACATCGCTGTGCGGGTAAACTCGCCCGTCTTCCGGTTGATCTTGTAGGAGTAGACGACAATCGGATCGTATGACCCGGGATCGTTGCCGGAGTGGCCACGATAGCGTTTCCCTGCAAGGAGCTCCGGTGTTCCGTCACCGTCTATATCCGCCAGTTTCAGGGCGTGAACCTGCGAATACGACTCGTCAATTACATGTTTGACCCAGTTGCGTTTTCCCGCGCTACTCGTCTGTTCTAGCCAGTAAAGGCCATAGCTGTGGCCCTGGCCGTAGATTAGATCGAGCTTGCCGTCGTTGTTCACATCGTATCCAAGAATCGGAAAACCGGCATCCCCAAGCTGCCAGTCGCCATGCCACTCCCACTGATCCTTGTCGGCATCGAGGTTACGGAACCAGCCAAACGGTGTAAGGATGTCGGGCTTACCGTCACCATCGATGTCGGCAACACCGATTCCATGTCCGTCCTGTTCCTTGCTGCCGACGTGATGAACCTTCGGCTCGGGACCAGAAAAGTCCACCCAGAGAATGCCGGAATGATTGTAGTGCGCGAGTGCGATGTCGGGTTTACCGTCGCCATTGATATCGGCCAGTACGCCGCCTTCGGTATCAAAGCTGTCGGTGATGAGGTGGGACTTCCATTGCACATCCTGCTGCTTTGGATTCTCGTACCACCAGAGCCCATTCACCATCCATCCAGTGGTAACAACGTCGGGAGCACCATCATGGTTCACATCGATCGTCCATTCCCCGCAGTCCGATACGAATTCGTTCATGATGCCTACGGTGCGGTATTGATGCCGCTTCCACTCGCCACCACTGGCGCCCGGATTTTCATACCAGTAGGCGCCGCTCAGAAGATCCGGACGACCATCATTGTTCATGTCCAGTGTGGTGATGCCCTCGGCATGATCAGTTCCCAGGCGATGGACCATAAACGTCGACTGGGAAGAGCCATTGGGACCGTTGCCTGCTGTTGTCTTTCGACTCTCCTGCGCAGCAAGCGTGACGGTTGCAAGGATCGATGCGACAAGCGCGGAAGAAAGAAGGCCGGAGGAACGCAATTTCATGATGGGTATCCGTCTAGTTCGGTAGCGGCTTGAGTGTGATGGTGCGACCGGTCTTCGCGGATTCGCGAGCCGCATCGAGAATCTGCACGACAACCAGGTTGGTGTCGAGAGCCGAAAGATCGCCCTGCGGTTTGATCTGCCCCCGGAGCACACCGGCAAGATAGTCGAGCGAGTTCTGGTGCCCCTCCGGAAGAGGCGCGGCACTCTTTTCAGACTCGATCTTCTCACCCTTGTACCGTACGCGTAGATGATCGGACGCGACGGTGATCGCATACCCCGTCGCACCGTAGACTTCCATGTCCTTGCGTGCGAACGGCCAGTTCCACGAAGGCATCAGGACGGCCTGGGCCTTTGGATAGCGCAGGATAATGGTTGCATCGTCGTCGACATGCGGATAGATATCCGGCTTGTCTGTCTGGGCAACGGCGGTGACGCTGATCGGGGCCTGGCCGTGCATCATTTCCGTCATCAGATCGGCGCCATAGCAGCCAAAGTCGAACATGGCACCAGCACCATTCTGGATTGGGTCCGTGAGCCAAGGGAGCCATTCGGGACCAACGCCGATCTCCTTCGGGCCCTCGTGTCCGTCATGCACGACAACCTTGCGCACATCGCCTATTTTGCCCTCCTGAACCTGCGCCAGTGCATCGTGATTGCTGGCGTACCACGTCGTCTCGTAGTTTACCAACACCTGGATGTGATGCTCAGCTGCCGTCTTCCGGATCGCGATGGCATCGGCGAGCGTTGTCGCCAGAGGCTTCTCAACCATGGCATTCACCCCGTGACGCGCCGCCGTCTCAATCGCCTTGCGATGATCGAGAATGGTCGTGTACACCAGGACCGCCGCGGGATGCTGGGCGTTCAGCATAGCGTCGGTATCGGTGTAGAAGAGGCTGTGATCGAGGTGAAACCGCTTCTCATATTGTGCAGCAACTTCCTTGTTCGGCTCGGCAATGCCCACAAGTTGAACGTTTTTATTCTTCGGAAGTGTACCCATCAGCCCGAGTGCGTGACCATGGACCAGACCCACGATCGCGACGCGAACGGGAAGTGTCTGGGCGTTTATCGCTCCGCTCAGCCAGATCGACGCCAGCGCAAGGAGTAGCGGAAGAGCCCGTACCGATCGTAAGAGAGAGCATTCTGATTTCAAAGCGGCTCCTTGAACTTTCATTCCTTTGAAGTTCCATCCTTTGATCTGAATCTGACCGTTAGCGGTCTTCTTTTTCAGCCGGGGTCTTACCGGCGATCGGCGAGCAGCAGGGCGTGCTGACCGGCTTGAACTCCATGAACTCGACGCGCGTCTGGTCCGGATCGAACTCGTTGAGCTGCATCTTGCCATCGCGGCCAAGCTGGGTCTTGGCGCAGTTCGGACCCGTGCAGCCGTTGCGCCCGAGCGCATCCACGGCATCGCTCATGTGGGTCACACCGAGCGACAGGTGGTTTGCGCCGCCCAGCTGGCGAGCAGTCGCCTCCGCGCGGGTGTTCAGCATGTATTCGAGCCAGTCGGAGCCGTTTGGAACTTGCATGGCGACATAGTCCAGGGCGCCATCCTTTTGACCCCCCTTCCAGTACAGGTGGAATCCCAGCAGATCGCGATAGAAGCGATCCTCCACATCATGATTCTTGACGACAAAACCTGCATGGATAATCCGACGCGAGGTGGCACGGGGTGACCGATGCTGCGCGTCGGTGGTGGATTGGGTGAAAAGGATCAGATTTCCTTCCGGATCGTGGACGCCGAAGGTGCCGTGATCGAGCGGCTGCGCAATAGCGATGGAGTGCGTCTGCAGATACTTCTCCAACGCGGGAGCATCGGTCGTTCTGAAGACCACCGCCATCAGCCGTGAAGAGGGCGCGGGCGATGGGAGTGGCGCGACCTCAATCGATTGAAGATTGTTGACAGTGTAGACCGAAGCTCCACCTATCGCAGTACGATCGAAGCCGAGCACTTTGCCGTAGAAAGAACTGGATGAATCAGGAGACGCGGTGTACAAACGAACCTGTGCGATTCCTGTGATACGAGGACGTTGCTGTGCGCTGGCGAAGCACGTCGAGACAAGTAGAGCGAGAACGACACGGACTCTTTTCATGGAAGCCCCACTGTAGTGGAGCGCCTATTCCTTCGTCAATTCGACGCTCTCTGCGCAAAACATCTGATAGAGCCTAGAGCGAAGCGGGCCATGCGGCGGTATGCTCCGAACACGAGATACGATGTGCATCAAGGAGAATCATGCTGAAGCAATCGCAGGTAGAGCTTACAACGGAAGAGCCGGCAAACGGACAGGATTCGGGATCTCAGCCGAGAGCATCTCTTTCAAGGCGTTCCTTCCTCTCGAGTGCAGCGGCTGCAACTATGCTGAGCACTACAGCGACCCGACCTGCATTCGCTCGTGTGCAGACGGCAACCGAGGTCGCAAGCGTGGACATCTCCAGCTTCATCGATGTCGTGCGTGTTCCGGATCATGCCTTCGTCTATGCGGGCCTGGAGAGTCGCGCGGACCTCGTGCCTACGGCGGGAGTGTGGCGTGGCAAGGGCATTGCTCTCAGGACCGTGGCTGCAGATGACGCCCTTACGATCTATCTCTCTTCCCCGACGGTAGCGCCAACCCACATTCATCTTCGCTGGAGCGCGAAGGTGGATCCATCGCTGCTGGTTCTAGGGGACCACTGGGAGCGCAGCTACGGCGACCTGGAATGGCGGCACCTGATCCCGGAACGAGTGATGCCGTGGTACTTCGCGACTACTGAACCCCATGCGTGCCACGTCTATGGAGTGAAGACCGGAGCGCGTTCCCTGTGCTTCTGGCAGCTCGATGGTGAAGGTGTGTCGCTTTGGCTGAACGTCAGCAATGGCGGCAGCGGTGTCCATCTCGGCAACCGGGAGTTACTGGCCGCCAAGGTCGTCGCACGCAAGGGGCAAGCAGGAGAAGATGCTCCCTCCGCCATACGGAGCTTTTGCAAGCAGATGTGCTCGAAGCCCTCCCTCAGCCTTGCTCCCATCTATGGGACCAACGATTGGTACTACGCCTATGGCAAGAACACGGCAGGACAGATTCTTCGCGATACCGAACTCGTGGCTTCACTCTCCAAGGGCAATACAGTCCGGCCCTTCAGCGTGATCGACGCGGGATGGGAGAACGGACCGCCTGCCTTCCCAGATATGGCGAAGCTCGCAGCGAAGATTCGGGGAAAGCAGGTGCGGCCCGGGATCTGGGTACGGCCGCTCAAGGCTGAAGCGAACACACCCGCGCACCTACTCTTACCGGCAGCTCGATTCGCTTCCATTGCCGATCAGAGAGGCAATCCCGCCGTTGACCCGACTCATCCGGAGGCGCAGGCGTTCATTCGTGCACGCATCCAACAAGTGGCGGAGTGGGGCTATGACCTGATCAAGCACGACTTCTCCACCTATGACCTGCTCGGCCAATGGGGTTTTCAGATGGGCGCGAGTCCAACTCTGCCCGGTTGGTCGTTGCAGGATACGAGCAAGACTAATGCGGAGGTGATCCTCGATCTCTACTCGCTGATCCGCGATGCCGCCGGAACGAAGACTGTGATCCTCGGCTGCAACACGATAGGCCACCTGACACAGGGCATCTTCGAGGCGCAGCGCACGGGCGACGACACCAGCGGCAAGCTCTGGGAGCGAACCAGGAGAATGGGCGTCAACACCCTGGCCTACCGTCTCCCGCAACACAAAACCTTCTTCGTGAATGACGCAGATTGCGTCGGCCTGACCACGGCCATACCGTGGGAGCTGAATAAACAGTGGCTCGATCTGATCGCTCGGACCGGCACCGCCCTGTTCATCTCGCCTCAGCCGGAGGCGATCGGCCAGGAGCAGAAGGACGCGATTCAGCAGGCCTTTGCGCGAGTGGCATCAGGTGCGGTCTCTGCGAATCCGGCGGACTGGTTTGACTCTACTGTTCCCGAGCTTTGGTCGCCGACAGTGGGAGAGAGGACGCAACTTCGCTATCGCTGGTGTGAGCCGAACGGCGCAAACGCCTTTACTGTATAGGCCCGAGCGAAATGGACGTGCACTCTACGCGAGTTGTGCTGCAGACGTACACAATCCAGGCCGTCCGATCGCCTAAGGTCTTCAGTCTCGACGGTGGTATTCTAGCCGGACCTGAGTGGATCCGAGGCTGTACTCTCCATGTCGAACGAAATTCCGTTGGAACCAGAAGCAGGCGTTGAATCCACCGCATCCTTTGGAGAGCTGCTCTCCCAGTTTGAGCGCAGTCACTCGCATAAGACAGGCGAAGGCAGCAAGCAGCTGAAAGGCACCGTCGTCTCCCTGTCCGCCGACTCGGTCTTTGTCGATATCGGCTACAAGACTGAGGGTGTTCTCCCGCTGGCTGCGTTCGAGAGCACGAAGGAGCCAGTCAAACCGGGCGATGCTCTCCTGGTCACGGTCACGGGTCGCAATGAAGAGGGCTACTACGAGCTCTCGAAGCTGCACGTGGAACAGCCAAAGGATTGGGAGTCGCTCGAAGAAGCCTTTGCCGCGAGGGCCATCGTCTCAGGCACGGTGACTGCTCTCGTGAAGGGCGGCTTGACCGTAGATGTGGGCGTTCGCGCCTTTATGCCAGGCTCGCGCAGCGGTGCTCGCGATGCCGCCGAACTGGAGCGTTTGGTAGGCCAGGAGATTCGCTGCCGCATCACCAAGCTCGATGTGGAGGACGAAGATGTAGTCGTCGATCGCCGCTCTGTCATGGAAGAGGAAGAGCGCTCGACCAAAGAACGGCGTCTCGCAGAGGTTAAGGAGGGCGACACGCTGTTGGGGGTCGTTCGCAGCCTCACCGATTATGGTGCGTTCGTCGATCTCGGCGGCGTCGACGGTCTGCTGCACGTGGGCGAGATCGCCTGGGCGCGTGTCAAGAAGCCGGACGATGTGCTCTCCGTCGGACAGACGATCGATGTAAAGGTGTTGAAGATCGAACCGGAGACCCGACGCATCTCGCTTAGCATGAAGCAACTCCTGCCGCATCCCTGGGATGCCGTTCCGGACAAATACACACAGGGTTACCGCGTGCGCGGCGTCGTCACCCGCACGGTGGACTTTGGTGCATTCGTTGAGCTTGAGCCGGGCGTTGAGGGCATGATCCATATCTCCGAGATGTCCTGGGCCAAGAAGGTGCGAAAGGCCGACGACTTGGTCAAGGTCGGCGAGACGGTAGAGGCAGTCATCCTCGGCATCAATCTCGCCGAACGCCGCATTGCTCTCGGGCTGAAGCAGACACTGGGTGATCCGTGGATCGAGGGTGCAGAGAAGTATGCAGTCGGGGCGACCGTGGAAGGTCCTATCATCAGCTTCACGAAGTTTGGAGCCTTCGTGCAAGTTGCCGAAGGCGTCGAAGGTATGGTGCACATCAGCGAGATCGTCGCGGACAAGCGCCTCAATCATCCACAAGACGTTCTACGTTCCGGCCAGGTTGTCCAAGCCAAGGTGCTGGAATTCGACCAGGAAAAACGGCAGCTTCGCCTCAGCATCAAGCAAATGGTGCCGACCGGCCTAGAGGAGTTTCTAAACGAGCACCATGCCGGGGATCGTGTCACGGGCCGCGTCGTCGAGGTATCCGGAGATCGTGGGCGCGTCGAACTGGGAGAAGGTGTCTTTGCAACCTGCACGATTACTCATGAAGCTGTAGCGGCGGAACGGAATGCAGGCGTTGCTGTCAGTAGTGTCAACCCTGTCGATTTTTCGTCGCTCACCTCACTGCTCAACGCGAAGTGGAAGGGCGGTTCCGCAAGTGCTCTCCCTAAGAGTGAATCCGCTTATGCAGGACAGATTCGCGGCTTCACAATTCTGAAGCTCGATTCCGAGACGAAAGAGATTGGACTTGAACTCGCCTAGTCAACACACAAGATCGGGACCCTGCAAAAGGGCGTGCGCTACGAGCCGAGTTGTTCCATGCTTACTGCTCCTGAACCGCTCCGACAAGGGCGGTGAGTGGCTCGATGAAGGTGAAGCGAACAATCCCTGCCGGCTTTCTCGCCTCTTCGATCAGTGCTGAACTGCTCTTCTTCCAACCGGCAGGTGCCTTCTGCCCAGAGCTTAGATAGCCAATTGCTTCCTGCCCTGCCTTAGCGAGGCCAACCAGTTGCTCCGCACGCATTCGAACCTCAGCCAGCCGAGGCGATCTGTCCATCTGGGCCTCGACCGCTGGTACAGACGCACCCATGCGCAGGAACCAGTCATTCAGCTCTCGACTCTCCGTACTGCTTGTCTGCGGTGCTGCAAGGAAGCTACGCGTCAGGCGTTCTATCTCATACCTCGATGGAGGATCGGGACGAACTGCATCGACGAAACGATCGAGCACCGTAAGCTGTGAGGTGTGCTGCTGCTGGTATCGCTCGTGAAAACTGACCGGCTCCAACACTGAGGCGAAGGTCCGTAGCTGCTCGATATCCTGAGTGCCCGCAAGCTCCCGAAGGCTGGCGTCCTTCTGGGTTAAATGATGCAGGCCGAGAGTCTCCAGGTGAACCGACACACTATCCAGCCGCCGGTACATATCGTCGACGTTGGTGACGCTCTCCGGCGACCAGAACCGTTCCGCAATCGCCGCGGTCCTCGGCCATATGCGCGAGTCGATGGTATGTTCGTTGAGTTGCTCCGCCCACATCGCCACTTCGCCCCCGAGGATCAGCTTGCGCTGCTCCGGTGTGAGCGGCCCGTTGGCTGGAGCAGGATCGACAAGGTAATGCTTCCCGGCTGGCTGCATTCCGTCCAGGTAGTAGCCTGCTGAGAGGATGCCCTGGTATCCCTCCCGTGTTCCTTTGGCAAGCGACTCCTGACCCCGCCATGACTGAACTATGACATCCTTGGGCAGAGCTGGATTGAAGATCTCATCCCACCCGATCATGTGCCGATGTAAGCGGGTAAGGATCTTGAGAACGCGTTGATTGAAGGAGGCCTGGAGCGCGTCGGGGTCCTTGAGTTGATGGGCGCGCATGAACTCGAGGATGTGGGGATTGCTCTTCCAATCAGGCGACGCCGTCTCATCCCCGCCGATGTGGAGATATGGGTCCGGAAACAGCGTCACCATCTCCGAAAGAAAGCGGTCGATGAACTGGTATGTCCCTTCCCGCGTCGGATCGAGCGCAGCATCGGAGATGCCAAACTCACGACGAATGCCAGACGGTGCGCGGCCGCTTGCAAGTTCCGGATAGGCGACTAGCCACGCTGTACTGTGACCCGGCATTTCAAACTCCGGAACCACCCGGATGCCGCGTGCGCGCGCATAGGCGACGATGTCCGTCGCGTCCTTCTGTGTGTAGAAGAGCCCGTCCGAGCCCATGCTCGTGAGCTTCGGGAAAGCCTTGCTCTCGATCCGGAAGCCCTGGTCATCCGTAAGGTGCCAGTGGAAGACGTTGAGCTTGATCGCCGCCATCCCATCCAAGGTACGTTTGAGCACAGCGACGGGCTCGAAGTGGCGCCCGCAATCGATCATGAGGCCTCGCCACGGGAAACGGGGTGCATCCTGAATTGTGACCGCAGGAAAAACATACTCGTGTCCCTCTGGCTGTATGAGCTGCACCAGCGTCTGCAATCCTCTCATCGCGCCGACGACCGTAGCAGCCTTTAACTGCACCTGTGTCGACGTTATCGTGAGAGTGTAGGACTCGTTCTCATCGACCGATTGAACGGCCTCCCCCGGCCCCTCAACGGAAACGACTAATCCGGTAGGTTTACCTGCATACTTCGCGGCCGATATATGCGGAACATCGATCTCCAGACCGGTCCTCTGCCTTATCTGCAAGAGTGCGCTCTGAATGGCAAAGTCTAGTCTTGGGTCGCTAAATCCCATCTCCAACGCATGGAATTGTGGCGAAAGCACGAAGTGCCCATCGCCCACGGTCAAGCTGGCAGGTTGCGGCATCAACTTATTGACGAAGCCTGGGCCTGCAACCGCTTGCTGACTAGATCCCACTGTTGGCATAAAGAGTGTCATCGAGAACAGCACAAGAATACCGAACCAGAAGCCAGCCTTCATAGGTTCCTTCCTCCTTCGAGCAGCAGTTGTTCCAGTAGTTTCATTCCTGCACGCGTACGGCACGCAGGCGATCGGCTCAGGCGTTCTTTAGATTTTCGATCATGGCGCGGATATCGCAACGGTTCACGGTATAGCTTCGCGAACACTCCAACGTATCACTTCCGAAGTTTTCCGAAGTGCCTTCGTCCATAGCGCGCCGGACGGATCCGTGGAAGTGTCGCGCGCCCGTAATTTGAGCCACCATCGCCGCGTTCTCCATACGAAGGCCGCCGCCGGCAGCGATTTCGATGCGTCCCGCAGCCTGCGTGACGAGTTCGGCAAGCGACTCCGCGCCTTCGACTACATCCGGCCTTCCGCCGGAGGTAAGGACCCGCTTGCATCCGGCTGCAATGACGTCCTCAAGAGCCTGCTTTAGAAAAGGCGTCTGATCGAAGGCTCGATGAAAGGTCACCTCCAGTGGTCCTGACAAGCGCACAAACTCTCGTGTCCGCTCCACGTCCACAGTTCCGTCTTCCTGAAGAAAACCGAATACCGCGCCGCTGGCGCCCGAGTGGCGCATATGCTCCAGCTCCTCACGCATGGCAGTCAACTCTAAGGTTGTGTAAACAAAATCTCCCCTGCGCGGGCGGAGCATTGCATGCACGGGTAGACCGCTCGACTGAACGGCCTGGCGCATCAGGCCGTGGCTCGGGGTGAGACCGCCTTCGCACAGCGCGGCACAAAGCTCGATGCGATCCGCTCCACCATCTCGAGCTGCAAGACAGGCATCGAGGGTCTCCGCACACACTTCAAAGATGATGTCGCGCATTCTCATCTCCGCATCAATGACCAGCAGTCTGAATCTGTTTATAGTCACCGCGTATGCCTTCGCTCGAGAGCGACGGATCCACCTCGGCAGGGATAAAGAGAGAAAATACTGTATGGCCCGGCTGCTGTTTGGAGGCTTGGCGGCTGCGCGCGCGTAACGACCCCTTGTGCTTGTCTGCGATCTCGCGGGAGACCCAGAGACCCAGACCTGCCCCGGTGATTCCCTTGGTAGAGAAAAACGGTTCGAAGAGACGCGATTGAGTCTCTTCACTCATTCCCGTGCCGTTGTCTGCCACCGTGACTCGCAGACCCCGGCGTCCGGAGCGCCAGTCGCGCGCCGCCGATGTGCGAATCAAAAGATAGCCTCCCGCCGCGAGAGCGTCAATCGCATTTCCCACCAGATTCACGATCACCTGACGGATCTCGCCATCGTGTGCGAGAACCAGGAGGTCTGCTTCGAAGTTACGAACAACCGTGATCTGGAGCGCAGTCATTCTTGACTCAAAGAGTGCAATCACTGTTTCGATCAGCTCGTGTACGTCGGTCTGTGAAGGCATGGTGGAACGCCGATAAAAGCGCAACGTCTGGACGGTGATCTGCGTGACCCGATTCAACTCCTTTTGTGCAAGCTCGAGATAGCCGCGGGAGTCGTCCGCGAGCGCTGTCGTTGACATGAGATACAGACAGTTTGTGATAGCTTCGAGAGGATTATTGATCTCATGAGCGATGGAGGCGGCAAGCCGGCCTGCCACGGCCAGCTTCTCCGTGCGGCGCAGGGCCTCTTCACTCTTCTTCTGGAGCGATAGGTCTGCAATAAAAGTGGCGTATTGCTGATCTTCAGGATTCTTTTCGGGGTTCAGTAAGGCCACTCCGATGAGAACATCCACCACCTGGCCACCGACTGTTGTACAGATCGTCTCAAACGGCTCGATAGTGACAGCCTGATCGGTGAGCGTACCGTATGCTTCACTCAGCGTCGGACAGATAGAGTTGAGGGTCACTCGTCCTGATGGGATGTCTACGGATGCATATCCAAGCAGACGCTCCGCCGCTTTATTGGCATACAGAATCATGCCTGAGGCATCGCTGGTAAGCAGGCTGAGCGGCATCGCTTCGACGAGGCGGTGGAAGCGAGCCTCACTCGCGCTAAGAGCCTGCTCCGCCATCACTCTTCGGCGTCGTGCGGAGGCTTCCTTCAGCTCGCGCTCCAGAGCTGGAATCAGGCGGATCAGGTTCTGCTTGCTGACATAATCCTGTGCTCCCGCCCGCATGGACTCTACCGCCGTCTCTTCAGAGACGGCCCCAGACATCATGATAAAGGGAATGTCGATGCCCGCCCGCTTGAGAAGCATGAGCGCTGCGGGCCCGCTAAAGTTCGGCAGATTATAGTCAGCAAGCACGATCTGCGGGTGAGTAGTTCCCTCGAGAATTGCCAGCATCTCTCCCTCCATCTCGACGCGGGTGATCTCGGGGATGTAACCGTTGCGACGCAGGTGCCTCTCGAGTAGCGCCGCGTCGTCCGGATTGTCCTCGATGAGGAGTATTCTGAGAGATTTTTGCGCTAGATCTTCGGGGGGCATTCGTTCAGTACCAACCAATACAGTCCAAGCTGCCGGGTCGCTTCTGCAAAGTCATCAAAGTTGACTGGTTTGCGGATATAGCTATTCACCCCAATCTGGTAGCTGCGCATCATGTCCCGCTCCTCGTCGGAGGATGTGAGAACGACAACGGGAAGCATGCACGTCCGATCATCTCCGCGGATGCGCCGCAGAACTTCAAGACCATCCACCTTGGGGAGTTTCAGGTCCAGCAGAATGACTTGCGGCCGGATCGCATGGGCACCGAGAAGCATCTCAAGCGCCTCTTCACCATCGCGAGCCACGCGGACGTCATTCGCCACATTCGATTTCTTCAAGGCACGTATCGTCAGCAACTCATGATCGGGATCATCCTCGACCAGAAGAATCAATCTCGTACCATCAGCCATGCCGCTTATCCTAACGTAAACCAAAACGTCGCGCCATGGTGGACGACGCTATCCGCCCAGATGGTCCCATGATGCCGCCGAATCACGCGCGCCACCGTGGCAAGCCCGATGCCGGAGCCTTTGAAGTCCTTGTCGCCGTGCAGCCGATTGAATGCGTTGAACAGCTTTTCAGCGTAGTACATATCGAAGCCCGCGCCATTATCGCGAACGAACCAGGCGCTCTTCTCCTTATCCCAGCCGAACTCGATGATGGCAGGGGAGACTTTTGCGGAGAACTTCACCGCGTTTCCCAGCAGGTTCTCGAGCGCTACACGGAGGAGATCTCTATCCGCATCCGCCTGGAGACCGGCCTCGATGTTGAAACTGATCTCCCGGCCGTTGTTCTGTTCGTGCAGCTCCGCGGCCACCGTCTCTGCGAGTTCACTCAGATCGAATCTCTCCCGTGCGAGAGCTGAACGGGTAATACGTGAGAGTTGAAGGAGCGCGTCGATGAGTTCCCCCATTCGCTGGACGCCTCCACGGACACGCCTGATATAGTCCTTGCCTTCCGCACCGACCACTGCGGCGTAATCTTCTTCGAGAGCCAGGCTGAAACCATCGATCGTACGCAGGGGCGCGCGGAGATCATGCGAGACGGAGTAGCTGAAGGCCTCCAACTCGCGGTTTGTTGTCTCCAGTTCCGCGGTACGAACTCGGACCCGCTCCTCCAATGTTTTATTGAGCGCCAACACCTCCGCCGTCTTTGCCTCAGTCTCCAGGCGGGCAATCGCGAGGCGTGAGGTGCTCTCCTCAGAGGCCAGACGCAGGGCTCGTTCGCGAACGAAGTACCGCGACATCAGGATGATGAGGAAAAGATCGAAGAAGCTGGCGATTCCGAGTGTGCTTCTCGCATTGCGGCTACTCGATTTCGCCTCAGCGACACGGAGAGCAAGCTGTCTTCGCTCTTCCTTCTCCATAGTGTCGGCGATGTAGCGTAGATGATCCATCTGCAGCTTGCCGGTCCCACTCACCACCATTGCGTGGATACTGTCGGTTCTGTCCGCACGCCGCAGATTGATTCCCTGCTGCAACAACGAGAGTCGTTGCTCCAGCACAGCGCGCATCTCGATTACCTGCGCCTGTTGCGACAGATTGTCCGCCGTCAACAGTGCGAAGCGGTCCATCTCCCGAGGTAGTTCTCTTATCGCTGAATCATACGGTGCGAGATACGCGTCATCACCGGTGATCAGATACCCACGATTGCCCGTCTCTGCATCCTTCGCCGAACTCATGATGCTCTCTACTTGATTGATGACCTGCCAGGTGTGCTGCACCCACGCTTCACTATCGAGCAGCACATCGATCGAACGAAGAGCAAACCATGCGTTGAGCGAAACAACCAGGACTGCCGCGATCAGAAGGGTGGTAGCGACGACGCGATTCGTAGCTGGCTTCATAGATTCGTTCGATAAGGTCTATTCTAAAACGCCGTGCGCACCGCAAATCGGTAGCCTCTACATCTATTCTGTCATCGGCCCGCTCGGTGTAACGCTGGTTGCCGCTGGTGATATCCGCTACGAGAGCGGCATTCTCGTCCTCAGTTGCAGCGGTGATTGATGCTGTTCCTCTTCCGATCCGTCCGTCCGCCGGGGTCAGGCGGGAAGTTGGGCGGCCAGCAAGGTTCGCTTCGGATTTACGATCAGCCAGCAGAGCGCGCCTGCCACTGCAAGCAGCGCAGCCACAAAGAACGACCACTGCCATCCGAAGCGCGCCGCGATGTACGGCGTTAGCGAGGCCGTGCACGCCCCTCCAATCTGTGCGCCCATGTTCATGACGCCGGAGACCAGCCCGGCAAACTCGCCCGCAAAGTCCGCCGTTACCGCCCAGAAGCAGCTCTGCGCGACGTACAGAAGGCCCGCTCCGCAAGCCAGCAGCAGTCCTGCCGTCTCCGCATGCTCCGCCCGCGAGCCCAGAACGAGGAGCACAGCCGTCAGTGACATGGAGACGAACGGCAGGAAGCATCGACCCGTGCGCAGGCTGTAGCGCCGCGCCATCCAGTCGCTGCCGACACCGCCGAGCAGGCAGCCGATCGTCATCCCTACAAACGGGAGGATGGAGTAGACGGCGCTCGTCTTAAGGTTCAAGCCGCGCGCCTGGGCCAGGTAGATATAAAACCAGCCGAAGAAGACCCACGCCACATAACCGAACGTAAAGTAGCTTGCCGTGATCGCTACCAGTTCCTTGCTCCGCAGGATACGCTTCCACGGAATGGCACGTTTGCGTACAGCGGGCCGTGTTGCTAATCCCGGGTCTGTCGTTTCCAGCTCCGGGTCGGTCGTTTCCAGCTCCGCGCTCGGCCCGCGACCTCTCACAATTAGCTCCAGTTCGGCGGGCCGCACCCAGGCGTGTTGCTCCGGCGTGTCGCGCGCGAACCTGTACCAGATTGCGCCCGCGACGATGCCCACCACCGCGCTGAACCAGAAGGAAGCCCGCCAGCCGAAGTGCAGGATGATGGCCGTCACAATCGGCGGCGTGCACCCGGAGCCGACGCCAACCCCGCCGAAGATGATCCCGTTCGCCTTCCCGCGCTCCGGGATCGGGAACCACCGCTCGACGAACTGGCTGGTCGCCGGGTACATCGTGGCCTCACCCGCGCCCAGGAAGAATCGCACCAGCACCAGCAGGAGAAAGGCCCCACGCACCGTGGGCGGAACCAGCGTAGTGAGGACCGTAAACAGCCCCCACCACAGAACCGCAAAGGTAAGCAGCAGGCGCGAGCCGAAACGATGCGCCAAGAGGCCGGCCGGCACCTGAAACGCTGCATAGCCGATCAGAAACGCGCTCATCACCCAGCCAAGATGGGTGTTGTCGATCCGGAACTCGTGCGCGATCTGGATACCCGCGATCGAGATGTTCGTGCGATCGAGATACGCCACGGCGCTCAAGACAAAGAGCCAGGTCACCAGCAGATACCGCACAGGAAAGCCCGTGGCGCTTTGTCGCGAACGATCGTGCATGCATTTCCTTCCGCTATTGCCTTCGAGTTTCTCGGAACAGCCAAGAATGTGTAACTGACCGGCTACCGCATAGGTAAAAATGTGCGAGCAACACTTCGACACACGCGAGCGGCCAATATGGCGCGTGAAGGTGATCGCCGCCCTGCCCTCAACGCAACCTTACCAGTTCGTAATCGAGCCGTCAGGCCGGAAGTAGGTCTGCGCGCGTGCCGTTACGGGTTCGGTGATCTCGGCAACCTGGGTCAGGTGCTTGAAGTCCAGTTCGACACCAAGCCCGGGCCGCTCATTGGGGTACAGTTTGCCATTCTTGAAATCCAGACAGACGGGCAGATGCGCGAGCGTGCGGCCCTGGTAGTTGTGCTCCATCAGCACCGGTCCAGAGAAGGTGCCGAGCGAGTTCACGAGCGCCGCGGTGGCGATCGGGCCGGTGAAATGCGGAACGATGCCAACGAAGTGCGTTTCGCAGAGCGCGGCGATCTTCATCATCTCGGTGATGCCGCCTACGTTGGGCAGGGTTGCGCGCACGAAGTCAAGGTCGTGATTCTCGATCAGCTTATTGAAGTCCCACCGGTTGCCCCACTCTTCCCCAGCGGCGAGCGGCACGTTTACCTTCTGGCGCAGGATGGGCAGGTCCTGCAGGAAGGCCTCGGTCCGGACCGGATCCTCGACGAAGAACGGCGCGAGACTCTCGATCTCGTTGCAGCCGCGGATCGCATCCGGCAGGTCGAAGCGTTGGTGGAAGTCGATGACCCAGTCGCCGTCTTTTCCCACTCCTTCACGAGCCGCCGTGCACTCCTCGCGCAGATGATTGACCCGCTCCCGCGTGTTGAATGTCCCATTCGCCGGCACATCCGCCGCACCGAAACGAAACGCGCGGTATCCCGCCTCAATCGTGGCGCGCGCGCGCTCCTGCACGGACATGCTGGGTGTGACACCAGGAATGATGCCCGCCGTGTTGTACAGCTCCACATGATCGCGCACCATGCCGCCAAGCAGCTCGTGAACCGGCAGCTTCATCACCTTGCCCTTGATGTCCCACAGCGCCAGATCGAGCGCACCGATCGCATCTTCCTTCTCCCGGCCGGCCGGGTAGAAGAAGGAGCGGTTCATATCCTGCCATAGCCGCTCGATGTACTGCGGGTCCCTGCCGATCAATCTCCCGGCGGACTGGGACAGCGTGTCTTTCGCCCCGCCCTCGCCAACTCCCGTGATGCCGGCGTCCGTCTCAATCGTCACGACCATGTCGCTCTGATTGAACAGCGGATTCGGGTTTGGCGGCAGGTATGCGCGCACCCGGGTGATCTTCATCCTGGGCAGGCTGGCAAAGGCGGGCAGAGCACCCGCCGCGCTGGCGATGATCGTGGCGGATACGGACTTCAGGAATTCCCGTCGTTTCATTAAGAGTGTGCTCTCCTGCTCGGTCGTTCTGGATCTGTAATATAACCAACTCGGCTGCAAGCTCGCAGCTACAAAGTCACAGCAGCAGGCCTTGCAGCCTTAGCACGCACATGGAAGGTGATGTCTGTGACAGCGGAATTATAGACCCCGGCGCAACCTCGTGAAGCGCAGGCCAGTTGTTTACTAAAGAGTTGACCATTGCGAACCCGGCGGGTACAGTGATCGCACACTGGAAATCAAGGGTTCCGACGAGCTAGAGTGCTGACCGGCTGCGATGGGGAGAAGAAGATTGCTCAAAACGCTGTGTCTCACGATGTTGATGTCGTGCATGATCGTGTCCTTTAGCCACCGGTGCTCCGCGCAGGCCACCTCCGCGGAGCTCGTCGGCACAGTCCAGGATTCCTCGGGAGCTGTCGTTCCCGGTGCCGCAGTCACTGCCACGAACATCGCTACCAACGTCGTGCACACGACGCGCAGCGAGAAAAATGGCGAGTACGTCCTCACGCAGCTCGCTCCCGGCGACTACAGCGTCTCGGTTGATGCGCCCGGCTTCAGCAAGCTCCTGCAGAGCGGCTTGAGTCTCGAAGTAAACCAGCAGGCCCGCCTGAATCTCACTCTTAAAGTAGGCCAGCAATCCGAGACCGTCGAGGTCAGTGCGCATCCCCCGCTACTTGAAAGCGAATCTTCCTCGCTTGGCACCGTTGTCGACCAGCAACTCGTCAACCAGCTTCCCTTGAACGGCCGCAACTTCACCCAGCTCGCCACGCTGAGCCCCGGTGTTACTGGTGTAGGCCAGTCCGCGACCGGTACTATTCAGGGCGGCTCGCGGCCGGACGACAAGCGCCCCGGCTCCGAGATCTTCTCGAATGGCAACCGCGAGGGCGACAACAACTTTCTCTTTGACGGTACTGACGACAATGAGCGTCTCACGCTCTCGATCGTCCTCCGGCCAGCCGTCGAATCGGTCCGCGAGTTCAAGATCCAGACCAATCTCTATAGTGCCGATATCGGCCGTAACTCCGGCGCAGTCATTGATGTCATCTCCAAGTCCGGAACCAACCAGCTGCACGGCAGCCTCTTCGAGTTCATCCGCAACTCCGATGTGGACGCACGCAGCTACTTCAACAAACGGGGCACACCCTTCCCGTCCTTCCGGCTAAACCAGTTCGGCGGCTCCCTAGGCGGTCCGATCGTCCTGCCCCGCATCTATAACGGCACCAACCGGACGTTTTTCTTCCTTGATTACGAGGGATTCCGGAACACCACGCAGACGTTCATTCTCGGCACGATCCCGACCCTGCGCATGCGCAATGGCGACTTCAGCGAAACCGCAACCATCTATGATCCGCTCACCACACGTGCCAATCCCGCAGTCGCTGGCGGGTTCCTCCGCGATCCCTTCCCGAACAACTTTATTCCTGTCTCCCGCCGCGATCCCATCTCTGTGAAGATAATCAATGCTTATCCCCTGCCGACGAGCGCCGCCCGGCTTAACAATTACTCCTCGAACGCCATCGCGCAGAATAACGCCGACCAGGGCGACATCCGCGTCGACGAGCAGATAACCGCGAAGGATCTCGTCTTCGCCCGATACTCCATCCAGAACTCCCTCAACCGCTCGCCGAGCACCTATCCCACCACCACCATTCCCGGCATCGCCACTCCGGTCGATCTCAGCGATGAAGGGTCCTTCGCCGGAACCTCGACCACACCGACCCAGCAGGTCGCCATCAGCTATGTCCGGGTAATTACGCCCACGATTGTCAACGATTTTCGTGTCGGCTTCAGCCGCTACCGCCTCGATTATCTCTCGGCCGATTTCGTCCCGAACGGTGCCCTCGGAAACCAGCTTGGCGTGCCCAACTCGAACGTCACCCCGCGCGAGCAGAATCTGCCCATCTTCTCGCCGTCCACCTATCTAGGGATTGGCCAGACGCGCTCTCTGCCGCTCTACCGCCGTGAGAACACCTTTCAGGAGCTCGACAACCTGGTCGTCACCAAGGGAACACACACCCTCAAGTTCGGGGGCGATTTCCGCCGACGGCAACTCACCATCTACCAGACCAACATGGGCAATGGCCGCTTCAACTTCTCGGCCGCCCTCACCGATTCCCGCAGACCGGCCGGCAGCGGTGGCGATAGTGCTGCCAGCTTCCTGCTCGGCTATCCGACGCTCATCGGCCACGACTACACATTTCCATTCCCGGGCATCCGGCTCAATGAAGTGGGCGTCTACGGCGCGGATGACTGGCGCGTAACCAAGAAGCTTACGCTCAACTACGGCATCCGCTGGGACTACTTCAGCCCTCCGAGCGAAGCAGAGGATCGCTGGTCGAACTTCAACCTGAACACCGGCAAACTCGATGTAGCGGGGCGCAACGGCACCAGCATTACGGCCGATGTACTTCCCTTCCGCAAAGATTTCGGACCGCGCGTGGGCTTCGCCTTGCAGGCCTTCGATACGACCGTCGTTCGCGGCGGCTTCGGCCTCTTCTATAACGCGTCCGGTAGCGAGAGCATCACCATGCGGCTCGCCCGCAACATCCCGTTCGGCCTCACCAGCAGCGTCTCCCCGGGCGACATCAGGCCCGGCACCACGGTCAGCCAGGGCTTTCCGGCAGCACCGGTCCTGAACCTCGCTAACGCGGATACGCCGAGCGGCGCGCAGAATGCCGTCGCGCCCTCCTTCCGACCGTCCTATGCGGAGCAATTCAACCTTGGCGTCGAACAGGAGATCGTTCCCATCGACATGGTGGTCAAGATCTTCGGCGTCGGCAATCTCGGCCGCCGCCTCTACAATCCCATCAATGCGAACCAGGCCATCCCCGGTCCGACGGCTTTGAACACACGACGGCCGCTCTACGGCATCAATCCCACCCTGAGCGACGTCAACTATGCCGCCTCGACTGGCCTGGCCGAGTACTACGCCCTGCAGGTCACTGTCGACAAGCACCTCCGCCAGGGCGTCAACGCGCTCGCCGGCTACACCTGGTCGCATTCCATCGACGATGTGCCGCTCGACTTCGGCGGTGGCGACGCCGGCCCTTCGCCGCAGGATCCGCGCTTCCCCAAGGCAGACCGCAGCAACTCCATCATCGACCAGCGCCAGCGCTTCACCCTCAGCTATCTCTGGGTTCTCCCCATTGGCAAGGGGCAGCGCTTTCTCGATAGGGGCGGACCCGCCAACTTCCTCCTCGGCGGATGGCAGACGAACGGCATCTTCTTCAGCCAGACCGGCCTTTACTTCTCGCCCGTCCTCGGCACTTCGACCACCAACACCGGCACTGGGAGCCGCCCCAACCAGAATGGCCCCGTCGTCTACCCGCACACCCTCTTGAACTGGTTCAGTACCTCGGCTTACAGCACGCCCGCGCCGTACACCTACGGCAACGCAGGGCGTAACTCGCTCATCGGGCCCGGCCGCACCAACCTCGACCTCTCTCTCATGAAGACGTTTCCCGTCCACGATGCCATGGTCCTGCAGCTTCGCCTGGAAGCCTTCAACCTCTTCAACCATCCTCAGTTCAACTATCCGAACCAGACTGTCGGCTCGGGTCAGGTTGGGCAGATCACCTCCATCGTGGGCACGCCGCGTAACCTGCAGGCGGCACTCCGCTTCGAGTTCTAGGCGAGTAGATTGCAGAACCGGTACAGGGCTGCCCAAAGTTCGGCACCCCTCGGTCCTGACCTCATTCCTTAGCCGGATACAAAGCCAGCAGTATGGGCCCAGCGATCGCGGCGGGGCAGAAGCCGTCTAACGTATGCTTTGGAAAGCGAAGGCTTAGAGGTCAAATTTGATTGCGGTCGATTGGGGTACAAGTAACTTCCGGGCGTTCCGCCTCGACGAAGCTGGAACGATCGTCGACAGGCGCTCCTTCCCCACAGGCATCCTGCGCGTCCCGGCAGGCGGCTTCGCTGAGACGCTGGTCGCGCAGGTGGGTGAGTGGATCAGTGCCGGAGAGCGCCGCATTCTTCTCTGTGGCATGGTGGGCAGTCGCCAGGGCTGGGTGGAAGCTGGCTACGTCGCCTGTCCTGTCGGCATTGACGATCTTGCAAGCCGTGTCACACGCGTCCCCTTCGCTGAAGCAGAGGTCATCCTCATTCCCGGAGTCAGCGGAGAGGACGTTCATAGTGTCCCTGAGGTCATGCGCGGCGAGGAGACCGAAGTCATGGGCATGGTTGCAGTACACGGGAAAGAAAGCCTCGTCTGCCTGCCGGGGACGCATTCCAAGTGGGTTCACCTTAGAGGGCACGTCCTCGTCAACTTCAGCACATGCATGACCGGTGACGTCTTCGACGCATTGCAGCAGTTCACCATTCTCGCTCACACTATCGAACAGGACAGCGGTAAGCTGAACGACGACAACAGAGATTTCCTCCGCGGTGTGGCGCGCTCGAGGGATTCAGGCGGTCTGCTCCATCATCTCTTTGGCGTTCGAACGCTTACGCTTACTGGTGATCTCAAGCAGGAAGCATCCGCCTCCTACCTCTCCGGTCTGCTGATCGGGCATGAGGTGAGGTCCATGATCTCGCCCGGCGCCCATGTTCACTTGGTCGGCGCAATCTCGCTATGTAGGCTCTACGCGCAGGCGATCGTTGCCTGCGGCGGTTTTTTCACGCTTGAAGACGAAGATGCCGCGGCACGTGGTCTCGCCTCCATCGGGAAGAAATTGCAGTGGACATAAGACAGTGGCTGGCGGCATGCCCGGTTATCGCGATCCTGCGTGGCATCAAGTCGGGGGAGGCGGAGCCGATATGCTCCGCATTGGAAGCAGCCGGCATAGCCATCGTGGAGGTGCCGCTCAACTCTCCTGACGCGCTCACGAGCATCGCGACACTGGCGCGAGTCTTCGGTGAACGTTTGCTCATCGGCGCCGGCACGCTCACCAATCCGTTGCAGGTGCAGCAGGTCGCCGATGCGGGCGGCCGGCTCATCGTGACGCCCCACGCCGAGGTTACCGTCGTCCGCGCGGCAAAAGAGGCCGGGCTCTTTGCCCTTCCTGGTTTCTCCACTCCCACCGAAGCCTTCGCTTTACTGGCGGCGGGCGCGGACGCGATCAAGCTCTTCCCCGCAGAGGTATTCGGCATCCCCATGCTAAGGGCGGTACAGGCCGTTCTGCCCAGTACGACAATTGTCATTCCCGTTGGCGGAGTTGATGCCGAATCTATCGGTCCCTGGATGTCTGCCGGGGCGCTTGGCGTCGGTGCCGGCTCCTCGATCTACAAACCCGGCGATACGCCCGCGATTACGCTGGCTAAAGCCAAAGCCCTTACTGCAGCTCTCCACATATTCCCCCGTTGAAGGACAAAACAAGCCACAGAGCTTCACGGATCAAAGGCCTCGATCTACGAGAGAAAGACGAGGATTGTAGTTCCTGCTCGTTCTGTGCTTCCGAGGGGAGTCACAGTGATGCTGCCCAAGAGCCAAGTTCTATGGCCGACACTTACTCTCGAACTCCAGCTTTCGAGTTGCGCCTATTTCCAAAAGACTTCCCCGCGAGCAAGATTTCTGTGTAGATAATCCTGATCCAAATCGACTGCAAGTCCCACACCACGCGGGATGGTCATCTCTCCTTCGTTCACCTGCGGCCCATTCGAAGCCGCCATGGCTTCTACGTACCGACCCGGGTGCGCGAGAGCGCTCTCTACCTTGAACAGGTTCTGAATCGAAGCTGCGAACTGGGCGTTGGCGTAGGTCATCACGAGCGAACCCACGTTATGCAAGGCCACCGGCGTCCGTGACAGTGCAGCATAGTCAGCGATCTTCTTCACGCCCGTGATGCCGCCCGAAAACGCGAGATCGGGATGCGGCACATCGATGACGCCGCTATCGAGAAAGGGGCGAAATTGTCGAACCAGTTCCAGCTTCTCTCCGGTCAAGAGCCGAATCGTCGTGCTTCTCCGCAGGTCTACCCAGCCCTCGTGGAAGACTGGATTCATGGGGTCTTCGAACCAGAGGGGATTCATAGGCTCTACCGCTTGCGCCACCTTGATGGCGCTCGGGGCATCGAGCTCTCCATGGGCGTGCACCGCGATGTCAATGTCGTCTCCAACCGCCTCGCGTACATTCTCGAAGCCGATCCTGCAGTTGCGGATCTGCTGCGTGGTGAGGGCACTTGCGAATACACCCTGCTGGACCCCGAGCGCCTCATTCACGTTGTTCTTATAGACGGTGAAGCCCTCCGGTCGAGCCCGAATCCGCGACGCCCATTCGCGGCAAGAGGCTTTGTCGAGCATATTCAGGCCGTCGCCATGCGAATACATCGGAATCGTCTCGCGGAACCGGCCGCCCAGCAGCACGCTTACAGGCTGGTTCAAAATCTTCCCCGCAAGATCCCACAAAGCGATGTCGATTCCGCTCGCGGTGGGAATATGAGCGACGTAGTTGTACATCATCGAGGTCATGTTCTGCCAATGCACCTCGATCGAGAGCGGGTCCTTGCCGATGAGCAGCGGCTTGATTGTCTCGATGCGAGCCCGTGCAATCAGACCCGTGGCGCCCGCTTCACCAATCCCGGTCAGACCGCCGTCCGTGTCGATCCGGATGAGGCAGTTGCCGGCCATGTGATCGAGACCCATGGCCTGGATGTTTGTAATCTTCAGCTTGCCTGCAAGCGGAGCGGCCAGCAACTTGAACGGCGAGAAAAATGCTCCAGCCGGCAAAATCACGGCCAGACGCATCATGTCGCGCCGCGTCCAGGACTTACCGCACATCGATGCACGCTTCGAATGATCCATGCTATCCATCCTTTCCGCGTAGGCATATTCACCCGATCGCAACTAGCTTCCAGGTGATTGAGTTAGGGTGTTGGGGCACCTTCGGCGGGACGAGCCTTTCTCGGCTGCTTCCTCTTCTCGAGGATGGTGTTGAACTGAGCACGGGACATCTTCAGCTTGTCCGGGTGTTCATCGACCCACTTGGCGAGGGCGTCATATTTGGCTGGCGTCCAGCCTCCTTCGAACTCGGCACCATTCTTACCTTGACGGTTGAGCTCGAAGTTGAACGCATCTTCAAGGTTGGTGAACTCGGCCGAGGAGATTGCCGGTTCGGCGAGGATGGCGGGGATGAAGATGACGCCGTCGGTCTTCGCGAGGACGAGGTCACCGGGAAGGACGGTCGCGCGGCCGATGCGAATGGGCGCGTTGATGGAGGTCAGCGTCATCTGCGCCCAGGCAGAGGGATCGTAGCCGCGATAGAAGCCGTTGAAGTTGGGAATTTCACGGTTCTCTTCAGCGTCGCGGATGCCGGCGTCGAAGATGAATCCGGTATGGGTGTGGGCGGCGATCCCGTTGCCGAGGTTCGAGCCGATGAGGGTTCCTTCGACGATTTTGCCGAAGCCGTCGGCCACATAGACGTCGCCGATCTGGAGTTCGTTGATGGGCCAGCTGTTATTGCCGCTAAGCCGGCCTTCGGCCTTGCCCTCTGCGGTGATGGCCCGGATCATGTCGGGGCGCAGGGGCATGTACTGGGCGGTGAGGGCCCGGCCGGCAAAGGGCTTGTCCGGATGCAGGGCCTGGAAGCCGCCATCGAACTGGCTCTTGTAGCCGAGATTGCCGAGGTACTCCCAGACGTCTTCGATCGAGACATCGAGGGCGCGCTTGAGCAGGTCGTCGGGAAGCCTGGGCCGGCCGTCGGGGAAGCGTTCACCCTTCCAGTCGGACGTGTAGAACATCATCTGCTCCTTCGTCATTTTGACTTGCGAGAACGCGGGCAGCACGGATGATACGGTGCAGGCGAGGACCGCGGTCCAGATCAGTTTTTTCATGTACGTACGTTCTCCATTCGTTCGCGAAAATTTCAAATGTCTGTAGTAGATTCCCGATTCCAAGCTACAGGCGTTAGCTGAAGAGGGCATCATCAAGGGATTGTTTGTCGTCCCACATCGGGGTCGGCTCAAAGTAGCCGGTGCCAGGCTTGAGGTGGCGCTTCACTTCATCGTCGTTCAGGGTGACACCAAGGCCGGGGACGTCTGGAACCTTGATGTAGCCCCGATTGATAATAGGCTTGTCGATTCCGTTGACGAGATTGCCCCAGAACGGGACGTCGAGGGAGTGGTTTTCGAGGGCGAGGAAGTTACGGGTTGCAGCAGCGCAGTGCACGTTGGCCATGCAACTGACGGGGGTTCCGGCAAAATGCATCGCCATAGGAACGCCATAGCCAAAAGCCATGTCGCCGATTTTGTGAGTGCGCAGGATGCCGCCAGAGGTGGCGAGATCCGGGTGAATCTTGTCGACGGCGTGATTCTTGCAGAGCTTCTCGAAATCGGCTATCTCGTAGATGTCTTCGCCGGTAAGCGTGGGTGTCGGGCTGGCGTCTGTGATCTCCTTGAGTAGGTCGGTGTAGTACCACGGGATGACGTCCTCCATCCACTCGAGATTGAACTTCTCATAAGCCTTTCCCAGCCGGATGATGGACTTCACGCCGATGTGGCCCAGGTGATCGGTGGAGAGCGGCATGTCGTAGCCGATGGCGTCGCGGACGGCCGCCACGTACTCGCACATGCGATCAATTCCTTTGTCAGTGACCTCCATGCCGGTAAAGGGATGGGGCTGATTGCGGAGCTCCCATTTGCTGAGGCCCGCAGGTTGCATGAGCGCGCCCGGAGTTCCATTAAGTACGTCAACACCAAGATCCATCTTGATCCAAGTGAGACCCATCTCCTTACGTTCCTTGGCGCGCTGGCCGTAGACCTTCGGATCTTCCGACTCGGTGGTATCGGCGTAGATACGAATGTTGTCCCGCCACTTGCCCCCGAGCATCTGGTAGACGGGGCAGCTGTAAACCTTGCCGACGATATCCCAGAGCGCCATCTCAATCGCGCAGACACCGCCCGCCTGGCGGGAGATGCCGCCAAATTGAGCTATCTTCTCGAAAAGGAAATCGACATTCAGCGGATTCTCGCCAACGATGCGACTCTTAAGCACCATGGCGTACTGGTAGCCAGCAATATCCCGTACCTCGCCGAGGCCGTATACTCCCTGGTTGGTGTCGATGCGAATGAGCACACACGGGCTGGGGCCGGGCTTGACGACGACCGCGTAGCGAAGGTCGGTGATCTTCAGGGTCGAAGGACTGGAGTTGCGATTGACGTTCTGCACGGCGGACTGGGCTTCGGCCTTCTCTGCTAGAGGGCCGATGAGGCCGCCAGCAAGCAGGCCAAGGGTGGACTTAAGGACGCCGCGGCGGTTGTACCTGGAGTTTGTGGTGTCGGACATGGATCGTTCTCCCTTAAAGCTGAATCTGTGTGGTCTTGTTATGCCTCCTGCACTGGCAGGCCCGTGTAACCGCGAACAGATGTTCGTCACGGCCCATTCTTATTGATTAGCCCCACCAAGTCTCTCCTGGAGCGAGATGAGCTTTGGCGACGTCCGGATTAATCTCAACGCCAAGTCCGGGCTTGTCTTCAATCGTAAAGTAGCCATCCTTCCAAAAGGGGCCTTCATGCGTGACGAGATCGGGCCACCAATCGATCCATTTGGCGAGTTCGTGGATGCGGAAGCCACGCATGGACGCCGCGGCATGGGCCGAGGCGATGGTGCCAATGGGGCTTGCAGGATTGTGAGCGGCCGTCCAGATATTCCACATGTCCGCAAGGTCTGAGATCCGTTTCGACTCGAGCAGGCCACCCGACTTGGGAATGTCGATGTGAACGCCTGCACAAGCTTGACTCTCGATGAGCGTCCTGAAGCCATGCACTCCGTACAAGTTCTCACCCGTGCAGATAGGCGTTCGCGTCGCACGGGCCAGCCGCGCCAGAGCTTCCGTATTCTCAGGCGGCAGCGGATCCTCCACCCACATAGGCTTAATATGCTCGAGGGCGTTCAGCAACTCGATTGCGTCCTGGGTGTCGTATTTCCAGTGATTTTCAATCGCGAAATCAATCACGGGGCCAAGTTCGCCGCGCACGGCTTCCATCTTGGTGACGATGCGAGTGATATCCCGATTGGTTAGCGCCTTATTGTAAAAGTCATGCCCGGGCTCGGCATATGCTGGATCAGCGCTGACGGGGATACTATCACCCTGAAATTTGAACGCGGTAAAGCCGTATTTGTTGTTTCCCTTGGCTTCGGCGGCCTGGTCGCGCCAGGAAGAAACTTCCTTTGGGTTTACGGGAGCCTGTAGGGTGCGATAGAAGCGGACGCGATCGCGGAAGCGGCCTCCGAGGAGGTTGCAGACGGGGGTCTCGAGGATGCGACCAGCGAGGTCGCAGAGTGCGATCTCGATGCCGCTCGCGGCGGTAATGGTCACACCCCCGATCGCGCCGGCGCCGCCGCTCATCAGGAGCATCTTGTGGTAGAGCTTGTCGACGTTGAGTGGATCCTCGCCGATGACGAGCGGCTTCATCTGGTTCAATACGAGATCCTTGACGCCCGGCCCCCAGTAGGCCTCGCCGATCCCGGAGATGCCGGCATCGGTCTCAATCTTGATAAGGTTCCAATCCCACGTGCCACGCACAATCATGCACTTCACGTCGGTGATCTTGACCCTCTTGCGAAGGGATTCCGCGAGTGTGCGGTAGGGTTCGGCGAAGAGGCAGGCCCCAACGGCGATATGCTTGAGGAACTCTCTGCGATTACTTGGCACGTGATCCTTGGGCGTACTTTTACAACAACGAGAGGATAGGGACAGGCAAGAGAGCACACTTCATCTATCTGGCCCGCTGCGGAGGTCTCAAAGTGATCAGAAGTATAACGTCGCCGAGGCTTGCAGGTCGCGGTTGTCGTTAACCGTACCCGTAATCTGACCGACGGATGATGAGCCGAGCGCTGCATTCGGGGTAGCGAAGTTAGGTGTGTTGAAGGCGTTGAAGGCGTCGAGCTTGAAGTTGATACTCTTATTTTCGTAAATCTTGACCTTACGCTGGAGCGAGAGGTCCCAGTTCTTTGTGCTGGGCCCGTAGAGGATCGAGCGGCCAGAGTTACCGTAGGTATTCGCGATGGGAATCTGAAAGGCGCACGGTGTACCGCTGGGCAGGGTCGTCGTGTTGGCAGGACAGAGGCTCGTATCGAAGAACTTCAATGGGTTGCCGTGGTCGATCTTGCCGCGCGATCCGATGCGATTCGGGAAGCTGGGAGAACCGCTGTTGACGCCACTGTTCAGCGAGGGCGTGAAGGCAGCGCCGGAGCCGTAGGTGGTGATGGCGTCGACTTCAAAGCCGCCGATGATGTGCGACGCCAAGCCGTGATTGAGAAATTCTTTACCGCCGCCGAACGGAAGCTCGTACGTCACACTCCCGACAAGGCGATGCTTCTGATCGAAGCCCGATGCACCGTAACCCGCGCGCAGGTTGGTGACCGTCTGAGGATTGCCGGCCGACCCTCCGCCTGATGCAGCCGATCCGCCATAATCTAGCGATTTGCTGTAGGTATAGCTCACAAGCGCCGTCAACCCCTGCGTATACCGCTTGCTGTATTTAGTCTGCAGGCTGTTGTAGTTCGAGGCATTGATGGGGTCTGCCTGCACCCAGTTCGTGACGTTGTTGAGCGGCTGAATCAATCGGCGGAGCGTCTGGGAGGTGGGGCCGCCCGCCTGAATTAGTCTAACCTCATTTGGGTTGTAGACGTAGGTGAGATGGATGCTGTGGCTGCCCGCATAGGCTACTTCTACGAGACCTCCAAGAGTTTGGCGCTCGATTCCGAAGGTGTAGGTCTGCATGTTCGGCGTTGCGTTATGGAAGGAGTGACCGACGATTGCAGGAGCCGCTGCGTTGAGCGCTGCTGTGTTCGTAAGCGTGGTAGAGGAGAGGGCGACGGCTCCCTGGGGAAACGGATTCGAGAGCACAGGCTGGCAGGTCGTTGAGTTATTGACGCCCGTGCATTGGTTCGACGTTGCAAAGGAGCCGGGCAGTGGGAAGGCGGCAGGGCTCGAGAAGGTCTGCGAGATGGTAAATGGCGGATTCTGTCCAAGTTCGTCCGACGCCGAGAAAGGGTCGGGGAAATAGGAGATGCCGAAGCCGGCCCGAAGCACCGTTGTTCCCTTGCCCGTGATGTCATATGCCAAGCCAACACGAGGCCCGACGTTGCCATAACGAGTCTCGATCCCAGCGCTCCGGCTTACACCATTCTGGCCAGCGAAGATGAAAGCCAGCTTGGTGTAATCGAAGTTCGCCAACTTGTTGTTCTTTTCGACGTCGGGCGTAAAAACGTCGTAGCGAATGCCGAGATTGAAAGTAAGACGAGGGGTGACCTTCCAATCGTCCTGAAGAAAGCCTGCATACTGTACGTTTGTGATGTAGTAGGGAACCTGCAACAAGTTGCGGCTGCCGGCATTAGGAAATCCGAGGAGAATGGATGCCAAGCCGGACCCACCAACGGCTGCAGTGCCGCTATTGGTAAAGTTGTCGTTGAAAGTGAGCCCGCCGCGCGTAGTCGTGTTGGTGAAGGGCGAGGCGAGAACTCGGACGTAGCGGAAACCCGCCTTCAATTGGTGTGATCCTCTAGTCAAGGAGAGGGTGTCCTCAAACTGAATGTCCGTCTGGCGTGGGTTCGCCGGGAGGAACGCGGTGCCACCCTGAAGACAGGTGAACTCCGATCCGCAAAAGCTTCCAATCGTGAAGTTGGGCAGGCCGGTAGTGTAGGGCGAGATATTAAGGCCGGCGATACCGAGCGATGTGGCGGAGTTATGGCCGAAGTCCGACTGCGTCGTAAAGGGATTCGTGCGTGCGTAGCCCATCCGGAATTCGTTGAAGAGCGTTGGGGTGAAGAGGTGCGTCTCATCTACGGAGAGACCCTGAGCGATCAATGAGGTATTTTGGATACCTGCGACGTAAGGGCCGAGGTCAAACTGGGATGCTGCGGATGCGGGTGTCGGAATACAGCACGTTCCCTGGCCGCCAATAAGAGGGTTCGGAGCACTCTGAATAAAACGCTCATAGCTGAAGCGGCCGAAGACCGAGTCCTTGCTGCTGAGGTGATAATCAAAACGTACATTACCACCGTTGTCGTTGATGATCTGATTAGCGGTCGAGGTGTAATTGTTGATGCTGCCCGAAGTTTGGGGGAGAGGATAGATGCTGGCGACGTTCAGCCCTACCTGAGAGAGACGGTTTGCGCAGATCACATTCGGATGAAGACCGTCACAGCCCATGAACTGCTTCCTGGTAAAGGTGGAGCCGGTCTGCACGGTGCTGAGAGGATCGTAGATGGGGATGACCTGGCCTGCTGCAGTGGTGTAGGCGCTGAAGTCACCTGCGCGCTCAGCTGCAGTAGGAACGCTGTTCAGGTTCACGATGCCTCTCAACGAGCGTTGACCGTAGTAGTCAGCGAAGAAGAAGAGCTTGTCCTTCTTGATCGCGCCGGCGACCGCACCGCCGAACTGACCGCGACGCAGGGCCGGCTTCTGTACGTTCGATCCCACGCGGGCGAAGTAGTTGCGCGCATCGACGGCGCTGTTGCGGAGGTAGGCAAAAAGTTCGCCGTGGAAGTCATTCGAGCCGGAGCGCGTTGATACGGAGACTACACCGGCACCACCGCCGAACTCCGCCGAGTAGGATCCGGTAAGAACCTTGAACTCGGCAATCGACTCAACCGAGGGCTGCACCATTACCGTGTTGAAGGTCCATTCGTTGTCGACGATCCCGTCGACCAGGAACGCATTGGTGTTGGCCTGGCTTCCGAGCGAATTGAAGTTCGATGCCGCGCGGGGATTGAAGGAGCTCGAACCGGAGAGATTTTCACCAGCCTGTCCGGGAGTGACACCGGGAACGAGATAGACGAGCGATGCGAAATTGCGGCCGTTCAGCGGAAGATTCTCGACCTGGCGCTTTCCGACAACCTCGCCGAGCTCCGAGCTATCGAGGCGAATGAGTGGCGGAGTGGTGTTGACCTGAACGGTTTCGGTGGCTCCGCCGGGCTCCAGCGTGAAGTCGACGCGAGCCTTTTGATCGATGTCGAGGACGACGTTGCTCGAGACACTACGCTTGAAGCCGGTCATCTCGATCGACACAGAGTAGGTGCCTGGAATGAGGAAAGGCACGTTATAGTCGCCGTTCGCGTCGGTGTGCTCGGTCGAACTCGTGCCCTTGCCAGTGTCGGTTATTGTAATCGTGGCATTCGGGAGAACGGCGCCGGTCGCATCGTGAATCGTGCCGAGAATGCTTCCGGTCGTCACCTGCGCTCTGGCCGGAACGTATGCGAGAAAGGCAATGAGTACTGTGTTGACTGCGAATGTAACGATTCGTTTCGTGGTGTGATGCATGGATCAACGGCCTCCTGAAGGGCGAACATCTGGAAGGCAGACCCACGGGTCTGTTCTTTTAAAACGATCTACGGCATGAAAGATCGACTTGGCCGTTATACGGATAGGAGTACGCCGCTGTCAAAGAAAATGCAATCACCCGTTGATCAGGGAATTTCAAGCACCTTAAACCTCTGAGGCGTAAGATCCAGGGCGATGCACGAGGCAGGGCCTTATACGCTCGGCGAGATCTAGGTGAGAGTCGTGCTTCTCCAAGGGCCCCTGGTATGACCGGGTGCCATTCCTTGACGTTGTGCTCTGGATGACGAGCGTCATTCTCTCGAGTAGGACAACGTACGCTTGTACGGCTCGGAGTACACCTGCAGGAGAACGGCTCTATGTAGAAATGCCCGGGAGGCCCGGGCATTTCAAGTAGAGTGAGAAGCCAGCAGCTATGCGGAGAGTTCTTCTGCTGCCGTTTTTGTGGTGGCTACGGTCCAGTCGGGAGCGCCTACCTTGAAACGGGCGAAGCGGCGGACGGAGATGTTCTCGCCGAGCTTGGCGACCTTCGATGCGATAAGCTGAGCGATGGTCTGAGTCTGTTCCTTGATAAAGGGCTGGTCCAGCAGGCAAAACTCCTCGTAAAATTTCCCCAGCTTGCCTTCGAGAATTTTCTCGATAACGGCCGGAGGCTTGCCAGTGGCGGCGGCCTGAGAACGATAGACATCCTTCTCGCGTTCGAGGTCGGCTTCGGTGACCTCGTCGCGCCCGACGAAGCGAGGATCGGTAGCGGCGATGTGCATGGCGACGTCCCGGAGGAGTTCCTGGAAATCTTCGGTGCGGGCGACGAAGTCGGATTCACAGTTGAGTTCGACGAGAACGCCGATCTTACCGCCTGCGTGGATGTAGGTGCCGACCGCACCCTCATTGGTGGAGCGGGAGGCCTTTTTGGCGGCCGAAGCCATGCCGCGCTTGCGGAGGACGACGAAGGCATCTTCCATGTCGCCCCTGGCTTCCTGCAGTGCCTTGAGACAGTCGCCCATGGGTGCGCCAGACTTTTCGCGGAGTTCCTTGACGAGCTTGGCGTCGATCTTCGGTGTTTCAGACATTTGTAATTTCCTTCATGCTTGCGGTTAGTACGGCATATACGTCGACGTACGCAGAAGGAGCGTGGCACCGATTCGCTTTCGCGGGCAGCCACGCTCCTTATGGAGAATCCTCGTGAACTGTTACGCGACAGTCTCGGCGTGGACGGGTTCAGGCTCGACTTGTGGCTCGGTGGCGGCAGCCGGGGCCTTGCGGATCCCGCCGCCAAGGACAACGTCCAGATCAACCGTCTCATCATCTTCAATGGAGGCCTCGGCGATACCGGCTGACTCATGTACTTCGGCCGTTGCGGCATCGAGGTTGAGATCACCGACTTCGCCTACATGCTCGGGAGCGACTTCAGTCTGCTGAACGTCTGAGACCTCGGTGGCGAAGGCTTTTTCGGAGACCATCTGCACGCCTTCGGCGGCGGAATCGGCGATCTTCGAGGTGAACAGGCGAATGGCGCGGAGTGCATCGTCGTTGCCGGGAATGACGTAGTCGACAACGGTCGGATCGCAGTTCGTGTCGACGACAGCAACTACCGGAATGCCAAGCTTGCGGGCCTCCGCAACAGCAATGGCTTCATTGTTGGAATCAACAACGAAGAGGGCGTCGGGAAGCCGCTTCATGGTCTTAATACCGGAGAGATTGGTCGAGAGATGCTTACGTTCGCGCTCCAGCTTGATGACTTCCTTTTTGGTGAGGAGTTCGTACCGTCCATCGGTCGACATGTCGTCAAGCTCCTGAAGCCGCTTGACAGACTTTTGGACCGTGACCCAGTTCGTGAGGAGACCACCCAGCCAACGACTGTTGATATAGGGCATACCAGCGCGATTTGCTTCTTCAGCGACCGCATCTTGCGCCTGACGCTTGGTGCCGACGAAGAGGATGAGCTTGCCGGTGGAGGTAAGATCAGTCACGAACTTCGACGCCTCCTTGAACATTTTAAGGGTCTTTTGCAGGTCGATGATGTAAATGCCGTTACGCTCGCCGAAGATATATTCTTTCATCTTTGGATTCCAGCGCTTCGTCTGATGCCCGAAGTGAACGCCAGCTTCGAGCAACTCCTTCATGGTGATATTGGCCACGGTAAGCTCCTATTTATAGACCAGCCCGAGGTGCGAGTGGTCTGGATTGATCCCGTCTGGTCGCCCAGCGTGGGGAGATTTGACTCCTGACCTCCGATTGGAATTCTTCGGAGGATGAAGCTAGCTGTCAATTCCAAGCGCCAGTTTCTAAAGCTGAGAACTGACAACTTGAACTCTACCGCTTGGAGAACTGGAAGCGTGCGCGTGCACCCTTCTGACCGTACTTCTTGCGCTCTTTTCCACGCGAATCGCGGGTCACAAGGCCTTCGGCCTTGAGTGCCTTACGGAGCTCAGGATTGAACTCCATAAGAGCGCGGGCGATACCGAGCTTCACTGCGTCTGCCTGACCCATGACACCACCCCCCTTGACGGTGGTGAAGACGTCGAAAGTCTCACCGATGTCAGCGATTCCAAGAGAACGCCTGGCCGCTGCGCGCTGCTGGGCGGTGACGAAGTAGACATCAACATCTTTCTTATTGACGACGAAGTTGCCGCTGCCTGGACGCAGGAAGACGCGTGCGATCGAGGACTTGCGACGGCCTGTCCCATAGAATTGAACTAAATCTGCCATGATGCTCCTTGAACTTTACCTCAGCGGCTAAAACCCAGCGAGGGTTGAACTTTTGCGGCACGGCTGAAGCCGTGCCCTCTCAAAATGCGCGACCGCTATGCCTTTGGAGCGTTAGACGCGTGGAAGTCGAGAGGCTCCGGTTGCTGCGCGAGGTGCGGATGCTGTCCGCCCTTGTAGACCTTCAGCTTGGTGCCCATCTGGCGCCCCATCTTGTTCTTCGGCAACATGCCTTTGACGGCCTGCTCGACGATCACTTCGGGGCGGCGGGCAAGGAGCTTAATAAACGACTCTTCCCGGAGACCGCCGGGAAAGCCGGTGTATCGGCGATACAACTTCTGACTCGACTTGAGGCCGGTGAGCACGATCTTTTCAGCGTTGATGATGATGACGTGATCGCCCATATCAATGTAGGGGGTGTAGAGCACGTTGTCTTTGCCGGCGAGGATGCTGGCGGCACGGGTTGCGAGACGGCCAAGCGTCTTGCCACTGGCATCCACAACGAACCACTTGCGCTTGATATTCTTACCGCTCGGAATAGTGGTCGACATCTTTGGTTTTTACTCCCTGATTCTGCCGTCTTCAGGATTCGGCGTGGTGCATGAAGAAAGATACTGTAAAGTTGGCTGCACTGCGCATGGGCTACGGCTCCCACACGCCAAAACGATAGTCGGTCAACCTGGAGCACGAGTGCGGAGAGACATTTCGACGCGCCATGCACAAGAGCCTATGTATGGGTGCTTCAGGGGACATCAATGAAACTGGCTGCCCCCTAGTGGATCCACCACGGTTGTCTCGGCTGACAATCTGCGACATAGTACTACACAGACGTGCAGCCGTGAGACTTGCGCAAAACTCAAGACTAGACGAAGGTATGGTCAGAGTCAACGAGCATTTGTGTCTCGGTCGCGCAACGAGAGATACGTACAGCGGTTGATGCAGAACGTTCGGCTACGGAGCTTTGCATTTCGGTCAGGGTGACGGTGACGATGGGGCGACGAACGACGCGTCAGTGTTCCAGTTGGATCTCGCTAGGCTGCTGACCGATCCCTGTTCGGAGAAGGCGTGGAACGGGCTTGCGGAGTTTATGAGAGGTTCGGACGGCCCTCGCGGGATCGAGGCGGTAAAGAATGAGCAGATTGCGTTCGGGATCGTCCATGGCCGGGAAAGCGGCGACTCGGTAGAGATGGTAGAGCGGTGCCAGGGCCTCCATTTTGTCATCATCCACCTGATTCCAGGCTGCGTACCAGCCGGGGCGGTAGGCGGCGACGCGATCGGCGAGTTCCATGGTTCCAAAGTCGTCGCAGATAGAGGGCAGCCCGGTCATCAGGGATAAGTCGGAGCCGCTGATCGAGAGGACGAGCGGACTTTGCGAGGGAGTGGCCGCAATGATCTGACGAACGTGGGCAGCGGCCTGGGCGAAGGTGTACTCGGGGGTACGGACGTAGTGGAGCGTCTGTGCTGCATCGGGGAGAGCTACCGCTGTTAGGAGGAGGATCGCTGCTGATACGGCGATGATGCGGAGAGGTAGGGCGGAGTAACGCAGCCGGGTAAGGAGTTCTTCAAGGATAAGCGGAACAATCAATGTGAGCGGAACCGCGAGGACGAGATAGTACCGTGGCTGCAAGTTGTCATGATAGGCGAGAAACGCGGTGTACCCTGCGACCCAGAGCAGGAGGGAGACGATAAGCGAGGGGGTGCGGCGGCGGAGAAGAAAAAGGACGGCCAAAGCGCCAGGAACCGCCAGGGAGACAAGAGGTTTCCCGATCCACAGACTGTCTTTCAAGGTGGCGTAGAGAACCGCGCCAGCGGTGCCTAGGGTAATGCCGGTATAGGCGTTAGCGCTGAAAAGATAGCGATAATCTTCGAGAAAGTGGGGACGCACGAACAGGACAAAGTAACTGATCCAGAGCGCGGCGGCGATGGCAACCGCCGGCAGCGCTGCTCGAAGGAAGAGGCGAAGACGATAGCCGCTCGATGCCCAGAGAAGCCATGCAATCGAAGGAAAGAGGAAGACTGCAGTCGTCTTCGTAAGAATCATCAGAGGGAGCAGGATGCCGAGGATCAGGGTGGGCAGGTATCGCGGTAACTTCCCTGCCTGCCGTTCAAGCAGGATGGGCGCGTAAGAGGCAGCGAGAAGCGCGAGCAACGTAAACAGGATCAGCAGCGGCTCGAGGATCGCCAGCCGGGTGAAAACATAACAGAAAGGACTGACAGCAAGCAGGAGGACCGCCGTTGCTGGAGTCAGCGAGTTTGGGACGGCACTCCAGCGGCGCATAAGGAAGTAGGAGACGAGCAGAATCAGACCGAAGATGGCTATGGTGAGGGCGCGAGCAGCGGTGAGACTCACACCGGCAAAACGAAAGATGACGAGTTCAAGGACTGGCCAGACCGGCAAAGCGACAGCAGGATTGAAGTCGCCGTAGACATACCAATGGCCGCGCTGGTAATGCCGAATGGCGGCATCGCCGTACCAGCCTTCGTCGGTGTACTTGGCCCAGTCCATCCAGGGGGAGTGGTTGGGAAAGTCGGCGGTAAGATGGACGGCGTGGAGGGCCAGAAAGATGGCGGCCCCGAACAAGAGCAGTGCGCGAAGAATCCTGGGAACATCTCCCGAGTACAACGGAATGGGTGCGGACAGAGTCACGTAGTAGATAGATGCCCTAAATCTCGATCGAAGGTAGTACCGATGGATCGTGCGAACAGGTAAAGCGCGCAGGTGTTACAGCGATGCAGGTCGATGGCATTCCGGTTCCACTCAGCATGGCAAAGTGCCGTGATCGAGTGTACGTTTGGCTACTCATATGACAGAGCGTCGATAGGATCTTTCCTGGCGGCTTTGAGGGCTGGATAGAATGCACCGAGCAGAGCGCCAGCGAACGCGATAACGATGGCCTTCCACACGTATGGGAGGTTGATGACGAAGTCAAGTGTGGGGAATCTCTGCTGTAGGATGCCGCTCAACGCAAAGCTGGAGACAACGCCAAGGGTGATTCCGGCCGCGGCAAGCAGACCGGTCTCGCTGAGGACGACGGCAACGATGTACGTGCGGGAGGCTCCCATGGACTTCAAGATGCCGATTTCGCGGGTTCGCTCCATGACGGCGGTGTACATGGACTGGAAGATAACGAGGAAGCCGATGACGACGGCGATCCCGATGACGACCTCTAGGCCGATATTGAAGCCCGGCAGAGCAGCCGGAGTCATCGTCGAGAGGTACTCTTCCGTGGTGGCGACGTTATAGGTCTGCATGCCGGGGGTGGCGAGAATCGCCTTCTTAACATCATCCTCATACTTCGGCGGCTCTTCAGTTTTCAGTAGGAAGGTGGTTGCCTTACCTTCGGTTCCGGTGAGCGAGCCCATCGTGTCGACAGGGATGAACTTGCGACCCCCCTTGCCATGCGCGACGATGCCGCAGATGCGGAAAGGATGACGGATGAGTTCCAGGGTATCGCCGACCTTCTTACCGGCACCCGCATAGTCATCGACGATGACATCATCCGGGTGCTGAAAGGGGCCACCAGAGATGAAGGTAAACGGACGGAGCCCGTTGAAACTGGCGAAGTCGATTCCGTAGATACTGTCGAGATTGCTGCTGATCTGAACGTTGACCGGGGCGACGACCTTGATGTGAGGAATCTGGGCAAGGACGCCGGCGACCTTGATGGATGCCCCGGCGGGACTCATCGCGATGAAGTTGTTGGTCGTATTGGGGCGGACGAACATATCGGAGCCGATCCCGTTCTGGCGATCCTTGAAGCCATTGAGCTTGCCCATCAGGATGGCCGTGATGGAGAGGATCATGACGACTTCGATAGCCACGGCAAGGGCGCTGATGATCGAGCGCAGGGGACGATGGACGAGATTTCCGACAACAAGTTTGTTCATCTTGCATACAAGTGTATGGGAGAGGCTTCGCGAGAGGTCACAGCAGGTGAGGTCCTCGCTCCTGCTTAACACTTTAGATTCCACCAGGTTCAACGGCTCTAACGCCATGCAAAGCCGCAGTACCCTCTCTGTAAGCAGGGCTCGTTTGCCGAGGGGTCACGGAGGCAAGCTCGAGGCGCAGAGAGCGGGAATATGGGACAGTTCGGGCAGGAGTTGCGGCGAGAACGGATGGAACGCGGCGTTTCAATCGATGAGATTTGCGCAATCACGAAGGTATCGACGCGCCACGTGCAGGCACTTGAGGCGAGCAGCTTCGAGGAGCTTCCCGGCGGTGTCTTCCGAAAAGGTATAGCCCGCAGCTATATTGCAGCGATCGGGCTGGAGGAAGCGGCCTGGATGGAACGATTCGAAGCAAGCCTGCGGGAGAACGACGCAGTTGGGATGGGAGATGCCGACTGGACTGAGTTCGCCGAGAACGTCGGGAAGAGCCATGGCGCGAAGCAAACGGATTCCGGGATGCGCTGGTTGGGTGTCCTGCTCATGCTCTTCGTGCTCCTCGTCTGTGGCTGGTTAACCTGGAGATTTGTTCCTGCATGATCGCTGGTTCCGAACACAGCATCAAAGGGTGTGCAAGGGAGCGTGCTTGCTGCAGTGAGAAGCCGGTACACAAACAGAGCCGGAATAGAGCCGTCACGTTGTGAGCGCCTCGATGGATAGACCTCATAGCTCGTTCCCCGGACAGCACGCCTTATCTGACTCCAATCGTCTTACTTGCAGGTGCAATGCGTAGAGTTTCCGTTGAGGTGGATCTGCGACGCGTGCTGTTGCTTTGCCGCGGCATCGGAACGATAGGTAGAATAGAGCGATTGACTTCTGCCTGGGGCCAAGTGTCCCGACAGGTACTTTGAAGGAGTAATTTTGGCGACACGCGACAAATTCCTGTTCACAAGTGAGTCTGTGACCGAAGGGCATCCTGACAAGATTGCCGATCAGATCTCCGACGCGATCCTCGATGCCTGCCTGGAGCAGGATCCTTACAGCCGGGTTGCCTGCGAGACGCTGACCTGCACCGGTTTAGTAGTGATCGCGGGCGAGATTACGACGAAGGCGTATGTGGATTTTCAGAGTCTCGTGCGCGGAACGGTTGCGGCTATCGGGTACGACAACGCGCTGTATGGCTTTGATTCAAACACCTGCGCGGTCATCTCGACGATCAATAAACAGTCAGGCGACATAGCGATGGGCGTGGACACAGGCGGCGCGGGCGACCAGGGCATGATGTTCGGCTATGCGACCAACGAGACGCCGGAGTTGATGCCGACCCCGATCTCGCTGGCGCACAAGCTGGCGCAACGACTCAGCGAGGTTCGCAAGAGCGGCATGATGGCGTATCTGCGGCCCGACGGCAAGAGCCAAGTAACGGTAGAATACGACGCGAATAACCAACCCGTGCGGGTGGATGCGGTCGTGATCTCGACCCAGCATGCAGAGAATGTCGGCAACGAGGAACTCCGTGGCGATATCCTGAAGCACGTCATCCAGGCTGTCATACCCGCAAAGCTGCTCGATGCAGACACGAAATACCACATCAATCCAACTGGTCGCTTCGTCGTTGGCGGGCCGATGGGCGACACCGGTTTGACCGGCCGTAAGATCATCGTCGATACCTATGGCGGGATGGGGCGGCATGGCGGCGGGGCGTTTAGCGGCAAGGACGCAACGAAAGTTGATCGCTCGGCGGCATATATGGCGCGGTATGTTGCGAAGAACATTGTAGCGGCGGGTCTGGCTGATCGCTGCGAGGTGCAGCTTGCGTACGCCATCGGTGTTGCCGAGCCTGTGAGCGTGCTGGTGGAGACCTTCGGGACGGGGAAGATCGATCATGCAAAGCTCGAGGACCTGGTGCGGAGAAACTTTTCACTGACACCGAAGGGGATTATCGAACACCTTGACCTGCGCAGGCCGATCTTTAAAGCGACTGCCGCGTACGGCCATTTTGGACGCAAAGGAGAGGGCTTCACGTGGGAGAACACGGATAAGGCAGCAGCGCTCAAGGAGCAGGCTGGCGTGCAGGAGCTGGTGTCGAAGTAGCTCACGAGACTTATGATTTAAGCAGCTTAAGAAGAAGGGCGAACCTCAGGGGTTCGCCCTTCTTCGTGCGAGAAGTACTAGATAGCTTGGAGCCCGATTGCTTCCACTATAGTTGAAGGAGACCTGTCCGGAGCGAATCATGTCCTCTCCTTCCTTGCCACGTTCGGCCGTGCTTGCGCGCATTCCAAGCCTGGATGGCCTGCGGGCACTTTCGATCTTTTTAGTGGTGTCGCTGCATACTCTCCAGAGATATAACGACAACCATCACGTCGGATTTGGCTGGTATGGACTGTTCAATGGAGCGAGTGGCGTCTTCATTTTCTTTGAAATCAGCGGCTTTCTTATCACAACGCTGTTACTGCAGGAGCACCAGAGGCGGGGCTCTATAAGTCTTCGCGGATTTTATCTTCGCCGCGCCTTTCGCATCCTCCCACCTCTTTACTTCTATATTGGATTCATCACCCTCCTTGGTCTCCTAGGACGCCTCGCTCTCAACCGGAGCGATATTGTCAGCTCGCTGTTCTTCTTCCATAATCTGGTGCAACACTCGACGATGTGGTCGCTTGAACATCTATGGTCGATCAGCGTAGAGGAGCAGTTCTACCTGGTGTGGCCCTTTCTCTTTGTGTTCTGCCTGCGACGTCCGGGTGTCAGTGGGCGCTACATCGCCTCAGTTATTCCGATTGTGATCCTTGTTATCTCGCCGTTTGCCCGCATCCTGCTAAGGCTTCAAGCGGATCCAGCGTTTCATCGGATCAGCGTAAGCTTGAACTTTGACTTCCTCATGTTCGGCTGTCTAGTCGCCCTGCTACAGCACACGCCGCGGTTCGAATCGGTCTACCGTGCTGCGACCCGGGTCTGGTGGCTTCCTCCAGCCGTTATCATTGGTTGCAATTTTCTTGCGGCGCGTTACGAGAATTACTTCAGTCTGACGATTGGGTTTACTCTCGAGGGCGCCGCAATCGCCATGTTCCTGCTGTGGTGCACACGTAATCCGACGGCTCTTATCGGACGCATTCTGAACTGGGCTCCCGTGGTCAAAATCGGCGTGCTGTCGTATAGCATTTATCTCTGGCAAACGCTCTTCCTTCATGATCTGAATGCGCCAATCTTCGGTCTTCTTGCTTGGTTAACCGTTTTTCCTGTCAATTGGATAGGCTTCTTACTCGCTGCCGCATTCTCCTACTACGTGATCGAACAGCCGTCTCTTCGAGGGCGAAGCCAGTTGATCAAGTCTCTTCATCTTTACAGAAGCCGGCGGAAGCTTCTGAGCCAGATGAACTGAGCGGTCCTGTATTGCCCTCCACTCCGCGCCGTCACTTGTCTCGTGAAGTGGATGGCACTGGAACGCGGCAGACTCAACGTTTGGTTCCGTAGGCTATGGAGCATCGTCCTTATGTCATTCCAAGGAGCTACAGAAGGTACACTGCGATGTACGCGCGGTGATGCGCGAGATCAATCTTCAGGGTGCGTTTCCTGCTACGAAGGGATGTGACGATGCTTGTCAGGACTGAGTACGATATTCAATTTGAATTTGCGCAGCCGACAGCGATGGTGGCACTGCTGCACCTGCATCCGTCGCTCGAAGGGCGGGTTCGCACTGGGAACGAGTTGGCGATCGAGCATGTCGCGAGCGCGAGTCAGCCGATTGTACCGTCGCAGATGTATCTCGACAGCTTCGGAAACCGGTGCACGCGATTTGTGGCGCCAGTGGGAAGAGTCCAATTGACTGGAGCAAGCACGGTCGCTCTGGTGGATGAAGCCGATCCGATCAACGCGTACTCTCAGCAGGCTCCAGTGCAGGAGTTACCGTCCGAGGTACTGCAGTTCCTGCTGCCGAGCCGGTACTGCCAAGTCGACCAGTTCACGCCGATTGCGCAGGATCTCTTCGGCTGGATGGTACCGGGGTGGACGCGAGCATCGGCGATTCGCGATTGGGTCCATGAGAAAGTAGCATTTAATTACAAGACCGCACGTCCGACGAAGAGCGCGATGGACGTGTTCACCGAACGGATCGGGGTGTGTCGCGACTTTCAGCATCTGGCGATTACATTGTCGCGCTGCCAGAACATTCCAGCCCGATACGTGACGGGCTATCTGGGCGATATACGCAACCCGTACAGCGGACCGGGAGACTTCAGCGCGTGGTACGAAGTATTTCTCGATGGGCGCTGGATGACAATGGACGCCCGACATAACGAGCCTCGGTATGGCCGCGTTCTGATGGCCACTGGCCGGGATGCTGCGGACGTGGCAATTACCACGTCATTTGGTAATGCGGACCTGAGGCACTTCTTTGTGGACAGCTTTGAGGTGCGTGAAGACGGCACGAAGATTGCGCCGCTTCCCGCTGTGTGGCCAGTGGGGATTCCTATTCTGCCGGTTTAGTTTGCGGCGGGAGTCGATGCAGTGCCCGGCGTATAGAAGGTGTATGTTGCGGTATACGGGATGCGTGCTATGTCTCCCTTGTGCACCGGATCGCAGCCGGATGTGGGAGGGGTGCCGCCTTTGGTGTCGGAACGACGAATGAAGTCGACCGCGGTCAACACACCGACACGCCGCGGTTTGACGCCTTTGAGCAGCAGCCACGGGATGCTGGCAGGATCGGGTGATGATGACTTTGCAAAAGGTACACCCTGGATCGAGCTGCCGTCCTCGAAGTTCCATAATGGCCCATCGCCATGCGTTCCCACTTCATTCTGGTTGGCATCGAACAGCCGCGCGACAGGGGCTTGAAACATCCATTGAAAGCTCCCGGCGTTTGGCTGGCAACTATATACCTGGGAACCTCTTCCCTGCACTGTCAGGGCAACCCGCTGGTTTGCTGGGGGCTGCGTCGGATCTAAGGCTTGCCCGGCAGAGGTCAAGGGAGAGCAGAGTACGCTCAGGAGAAGCATTCGGGCCAAGGTTCGCATGGTTTGAGTTTAGCGTGACTTCGCCTGCACAAAGCGGAGTGTGGCGGCGACGCTGACTGTTGAAAGATACTGGAATGACGATGACGATGAGCAAGCCAAGTGAGCCAACCGAGCCGAACAAGCCTTCTCTCGCCGGTGCCGTCCCTGCCGGAACCGTGCCGAGCCTCTTCCCTGGCAAGCAATGGCAACAGGTACTCGAGCGCGATACAGCAGCGGACGGGCAGTTCTTCTACGCGGTGAAGTCGACGAAGATCTACTGCAAGCCAAGTTGTCCGAGCCGGCGGCCGACGAGGAAAAACGTTACCTTCTTTCCGACGACAGAGGCAGCACAGGCTGCAGGATACCGTGCCTGCCTGCGCTGTGATCCGGGCTCTACGAGGGCCAAGCCCGATCCACAAGCGAGTGCGATTACAGCAGTCACGGAGTATCTGAAGGAACATGCGACCGAACGAACGAAGCTGGCGCAGGTTGCAAAGGCCACGGGCGTCGGGCGGCTGACGATCCTGCGCGGCTTCAAACGGGTGCTTGGCGTCAGTCCGGGGCAGTATGCAAAGGCACAACGGATCGACAGCTTCAAGAGGGGGTTGCGAGAAAAGAAAGCGCCAGGTGAGCCCAGCAAGAAGGTGACGGATGCGATCTACGAGGCGGGATATGGATCGTCCAGCCGTCTTTATGAAAAAAGCAAGGTCGCGCTAGGAATGACGCCGCGCGTGATGCGCGAGGGTGGAGCAGGGCTGGTGATCCGCTACTGCACCGCAGCCACCCCCCTGGGGAGGATGCTGGTGGCGACAACAGATATCGGGGTCTGCAGCATCACCTTCGGCAGAGACGACGCAGCCCTGGCGGCTGAGTTGCGCGTGAGCTTCAGTAAGGCGCAACTGGTGGCCGCGAAGGGCAACACAGGATGGCTAGCGGAGGCGGTCGCATTTGTGCTCAGCCAATTGGGCGAGCATCCGCTGGCCGCGACCTTTCCCTTGGACGTACGGGCGACGGCATTCCAGCAGCGGGTTTGGCGAGCGTTGCAGGAGATTCCGCGAGGGGAGACGCGCAGCTATTCGGATCTAGCGACGGCACTGGGACAGCCGGCGGCAGTCCGTGCGGTGGCCGGGGCGTGTGGAGCGAATGCGATCGCCGTGGCTGTTCCATGCCACAGGGCGGTGGGTAAAGACGGCAGTCTGACGGGATACCGCTGGGGACTCGAACGCAAGAACAAACTGCTGGAGGCAGAAAAACGCTAACGAGCGCAGGCTGATTGCAGCGCAACTTGCTGACTGCCAGTCCGATATGATGGGAGCATTGCGAAGAGTTCTACAGTAGACGCTCAGGTGGATATGCGAAAGGCGATCACTCGCTTTGAAGACATCGTCATTGCGTGCATCGCGATCGCTTCTCTTCTGGCGGCAGCAGTAAGCGCACTGCTGCGGTCTCATCTCCAAGCGCACAATCCGCGTGTGCAGTATGGAATGGAACACTTGCCCGCGGCGCTTCTAGCCGTGGGCCTCTTTGCCGCTATAGCGGGAGTGCTAAGAGCCTTCCTCTCGGACTCAACACATCTCAAGGAAAAATCCTCAGCCTTCTATCTCGCGTTTCTGGCGATTATCTTCGGCGCTTGCTGGATGCCTGCCCTGCTCGCTGGAGGCTTTGTCCAGGATGACTGGATGCTGCTTGCGGCGGCATCCGTTCGGAAGATCATTTATCTCCACCCCGGCTATAGCTGGTACGCGCTGGACTCTGTGGACGGCAACTTCAGGCCGTTGGGAACAGTGCTGTACTTCGGCTATATGTTGAAGTGGTTCGGGGTTTCGGCTTTTGCGTTTCTTGCAGGCGGTTTCCTGATCAATCTGTTCGGCAGCCTTACCGCATTTTCAATTACTCGAGAGATGGGCTACTCGAAGATTGCAGGCGCAGCCGCTTCGATACTTTACATGTCGCGTGCCATGACCTACACGATCGAGACGTGGGCCTCTGCTCTGGGCGACAGCATCGTCATCCTGCTATGCGGGCTGATGGCACTTGCAATCCTGAGGGCAAACAAGCTGCGAAGTCCTGCAGCTTTCGTGTATCACGTCGTGGCGTGGATCTCCTTCTTCTTCGCGACGCTGGCAAAGCAGAGTTCGTTTGCGGCTCCGCTGATCGTTGCCCTGCTCCTCTTTATACGGCCCGGTGAGATTCAGCTGCTCCCGCTTGCTCGCCGGCTCCGGAGCGCATTCCTTGGACTGCTGGTCTACTCCTGCACCGCGGGAGTTGTCTTCTTTCATGCAAAGGCGCTCTCGCAGGCCAGGACACCCTACCCCATCGCCTTCTCATTCGAGTCCGTCCTGCAGACGTTTTCTTATGCGATCTGGTATCTCATCACCTTTGACCTTCCACCAAGGTATCGTGCCGTGACGTTGCTGCCGCATCTTGTGGGGCTTGCAGTCGTCATAAGTCTCATCACTCTTGTGTCGAAAATCCCGCACCTGCTTGGAGAGAGGCCACGGGATGTCTATTTCGCGGTGTTGGCAGCTGGTGCTTCGCTATCGCTCTTCACCGTTCTGGCCACACGCGTTGCTCCGTACTACGGCGCGATGTTTGCCTTTTGGACGAGCATCGCGTTGGGAATCGCCCTGACCCGCTTCGGGACTATAGAGCAAAGCAATATGCCGGCCCGGATCTGCTGCCTTGTCTTTTGCCTGCTCGTGATTCTGGGCTTTGCGGATATACGCATGAAGCAAACGGGTTTGATTCCATCCGGCGGCTACATCTGGGGAACCTTCGGGATGGATCGCGAGGGCGCGCAGTACCAGCAATTGCGGAAGCAGCTTGCTGGCTGGCCACAGAAGGAGGTTCTGGTCCTCGCGGACATTCCAAGCTATCCGAGCTACTATGCGGCGATGGCGTACCTGACAGGCCCGGGCCTGAGACGCATCCTGGTATACGACAGCACACAGCACGTGTATCTCTCGAACGAGCTGGAGGGGGCCAGACCGAGCGACAACCTCGGTGCGCTCCATGAGCCGCTGGCGTACAACTGGACAATTCCCATGAGTCCCTCAGAAGCAGGGACGATCACGTCAGGAGGCAAGACTCTCTGGCTTGAGATTCATGACGGTAAAATCGTGATCGCCGATTCACGCTTTGCACTTCACGCGTATGGTGCAGCGAAGGGTGATCTGAGCTCAAAATGATATTCTGGGTAGGTTCTGGAATGCAGACAGATAAAGAGGTGCGACGCAATGGCAACAGCAACTATCGAGAGTGCAGCAGTCCACGGCGTAGTGGCGCCTTATAAGGTCGCTGACATTGGGCTGGCGGAGTTCGGCAGAAGAGAGATCGACATCGCTGAGCAGGAGATGCCGGGGCTGATGTCCATTCGGCACAAGTACGCGGCAGACAAGCCGCTGGCGGGCGTCCGCGTGACCGGCTCACTGCATATGACGATCCAGACAGCAGTTCTGATTGAGACAATGGTGGCACTCGGCGCAGATGTTCGCTGGGCCAGTTGCAATATTTTTTCGACCCAGGACCATGCAGCAGCAGCCATTGCCGCGGCGGGCGTTCCGGTGTTTGCATGGAAGGGTGAGACTCTTGAGGAGTTCTGGTGGTGCACAAACGAGTCCCTGAGCTTTCCTGATGGCAAGGGAGGTCTGCTCGGACCGCAACTGGTGATCGATGACGGCGGCGATGTGACACTTCTGATCCACAAGGGTGTGGAGATGGAGAAGGACGCCGGTGCAGGCAGGAAAGATGGGTGGGTCGATTCGCCCTCCGGATCGACGGAAGAGGATGTAATTAAGACTCTCCTGAAGAAGGTCCATCGTGAGTTGCCGAATCGATGGAGCGACGTCGCGAAGGACTGGCGCGGCGTCAGTGAGGAGACAACGACGGGCGTACATCGGCTTTACAAGATGTTTGAAAAAGGCACGCTGCTGGTTCCCGCGATCAACGTCAACGACTCGGTGACAAAGTCGAAGTTCGATAATCTGTATGGCTGCCGCGAGTCGCTGGTTGACGGAATCAAGCGTGCGACGGATGTGATGATTGCGGGTAAAGTCGCCGTTGTCTGCGGATTCGGCGACGTCGGTAAGGGCTCCGCCGCATCGCTGCGCGGTCTGGGAGCGCGAGTGATTGTAACCGAGATCGATCCGATCAATGCATTACAGGCCGCGATCGAAGGCTACGAAGTCACGACACTTGAGGAGACACTCGGACGCGGAGACATTTACGTGACCTGCACGGGCAATGTCGATATCATCACGGTCGACCACATGAAGCTGATGAAGGACCAGGCGATCGTCTGCAATATCGGCCACTTCGATAACGAGATCCAGATGGAGCCGTTGAACGCTCTCAAGGACGTGATGAAGCTGAATATCAAGCCGCAGGTAGACAAGTACACCTTCGACACCGGCAACAGCATCTTTGTGCTTGCCGAGGGCCGGCTGGTCAACCTGGGATGCGCGACCGGTCATCCAAGTTTCGTTATGTCGGCGAGCTTTGCAAATCAAACATTGGCACAGCTCGATCTCTGGGCAAATAAAGACACGTACAAGGTCGGCATCTATATCCTCGCTAAAAAGCTGGACGAGGAGGTCGCGCGGCTCCATCTCGAGAAGATTGGCGTCAAGCTCACAACGCTCTCGAAGAAGCAGGCGGACTATCTCAGCGTTCCGGTGGACGGGCCGTACAAGGCGGAACATTACCGGTACTAGCATTTCGTTTCCACTGCGAACCGGTCAGGGTTACGCTTGCGGCTCCTTAGTGTAAGGCGCAGTAAATGCCAGCCTCTATAACACCCGAAGCAAGACATACGAATGGATTTCAACACCACAGAAGGGCCGCTCTGGATTCCGGGCGGCCTTCTGTCGACAGCGCTGCTGACGTTGCGAGGGGTTACTGCTTTGCGCGTTATCTTTGTCGCGGGCAACGCGGCGCGACTCCTGATTTTGCTGTGAACGCAGTGTGCTGCGGTCCTGCCGGGTCAGATAGCCATTATCTGGCGCGCCCACGCGAAGACAACGAGTTTGAGGTTCATCGAATCACTTCGGAGTTTGCGGTGCTTGCATTGTGCTGCAGCCGCTTACGAACGGAGTAGACCTTGGGTGCCTCACTGTGTTGCGGACACTGCCAAGAATCATTTCCTCATACAAGCCAACTTTACCGAGGCTTCGGATACTTCGATTTCAGTTCGCGGGATCAGCGTCGATCGTTGTGATGACCTGGAGGTCGGGTGAGGCAGGCTGCTGTCGATCGAGGAGGATCAATGTCCGTGCGGAACCAGTGACATAGTTCATCTGTATGCCCGTATGGATCGCGGTCCTTGCAACGGATGGTATGGCTCCGGCGGGAAGCATTACAACGGCGGAGGGACCAGCAGGAACAGCCAAATACTCGGTAGCGGCACCGGGGACGAGATTGGTCACGACGAGATTGACTGAAGCGAGCCGCTGGCCGGCGGGTACAACGTACACATCGACCGCGCCCGTATGTTCAGCCTGATGAATTAACCGGATAGACGGTGGTCGTGATAAGGACTGCTGACCTTGGTCCGTGAGGACCGATGGACGCAGGCTCGCAGCAGGATTGCTGACCAGAACGGTGTATTGAGTGTTGGCACTGAAGGTTGCTTTGATCGATGAGAGGACCTGTCTCGATCCAGCGAAATCGACTGTAAAAGTGTAGCTGCCCGGAGCCATTGAGACATACGAGGTGACTGAACCGAAACTCAGATTATAGGCCATTGCGTCGTTTCCCTGATAGATGTCAATCGGCGGTGCATCCGGCGAGATGTCGATGACACGGACTCGCGCGAAAGAAACGGTGCTGCTGAGACTCTGGCATCCCGTCAAAAGCACGAGAAGAAGCACAAGCGTCATCACCCGCATAGCATACTTCGCGAGTTGGAGGGCAGGAGGCATAAATCAGGAGTTCGGGGATACGCGCCAGAATCTAGTATGCGAAGGTTCAGATTCTACGACATCTAGTGTATTCAACTTGACGAAACATGGCATTGCATCTTGCTGGTGGAGGAGCACGAAACAGTTTTCCGGGCCCGAACGGAAGACCATCAGCCGTTCAGAGATCCACAGATGCCGCGCCTCACCTTGGCTGATGATGCTGACGGCGAGCCGGCCGCTTACTTCTTGGGCGCGCGGGCAACGATCACCTCCTTGATCCCGTTGTACGTGGCCGGAGGAAGAATGCCACGTGTCGTGAGTTGGTTCTTCGCGGTGTAGGGTCGTCCGTCAATAATCCGCTTGCTGTAGGCATCGCCTACTCCCTTGAGCGCTTTCAGCTGGTCGGGAGTTGCTGTGTTGATGTCGAGTTTATCCGTGTCCGTGGCGGCCGATGTCTTTGCGGGTACAGGCTTCGATTTGGGTGCGGTCTGAGCTCCTACATGGACAGGTGTGACGCTGGCTGCAGCAACAAAGAGCGTGAGTGCGAGAAGGCGGCGGCTAAAGCTGGACATGGTGTGGATCTCCTTTGAGTCAACCTCAAGAGAGTAGAAGAGCAGTTGGCGGAAGTAAACCAGTTTCTCACGTGTGAACAGAAGCGTATGAGCCTACGTAGGGATAACGACGACAGCAGCCGTGCAGATTGCATTGACATCACGAGCGGTGAACGGTAACGTTGAGAGGTGAGCCTTCGGCTGATCCATCACGGACATTATCATCATGCGCCAAGCGTGTTGAGGGCTATGTCCGGTGCGACGATCTAACGATCAGACGAAGTGCACGACAGGATGTATGAGGCCCGCTGACGCGTAACCCGCGAGCGGGCTTTTCGCGTATCGAGAGATACGTCCCTTGGGTGAAAGGTATGGGAGAGTGCAATGATGATTGATTTTGCAAAGATGGATGGCCTGGTTCCGGGGATGATCCAGGATGCGAAGACCGGCGAACTCCTGATGCTTGGCTTTCTCAACGAGACTAGCTACGCGAAGACGCTCGAGACCGGTTTTGTGACGTTCTGGAGCCGGACCCGGCAAACGCTCTGGATGAAGGGCGAGACGAGCGGTAACCGCCTCCGTGTAATTGAAGCTGCAACAGACTGCGACAACGACGCGCTTCTGTTCAAAGTCGAAGTGGAGGGCGATGGCTTTGTTTGCCATGAAGGGACCGTTAGCTGTTTCACAAGACCAATAGTCGCTGGTCCCAGCACGAGGGGGACGAAGTAATGGCGGAGAAGGCGCAACTGTTGAAGCTGGGCATCCCTAAGGGCAGTCTGCAGGATGCAACCATCGCACTTTTCGAACGTGCCGGATGGAGGATCTTCGCAAATGGAAGGAGCTATTTTCCTTCAATTGACGACGTCGAGATCGAATGCATGCTGGTACGCGCGCAGGAGATGGCCCGTTATGTCGAACACGGCGCCCTTGATGCCGGCCTTACCGGCAATGACTGGGTGCTGGAGAACCAGACGGATGTGACCTACGTTACGAGCCTGACCTACTCCAAACAGAGCCGCCAGAGGGTGAAGTGGGTCCTTGCCGTTCCAGAAGACTCACTGTTTCAAAAGCCGGAGGATCTCGCTGGCAAGACGATCGCTACGGAGTTGGTGGAGTTCACGAAGCGCTACTTTGCTGGAAAGAGCATACCGGTTACGGTTGAGTTCAGTTGGGGCGCGACGGAGGTCAAACCTCCCATGCTCGCGGATGCGATTGTCGAGATAACGGAGACCGGATCCAGCCTGAAAGCAAACCGTCTGCGGATTATCGAGACGTTGATGGAGAGCGAGACCCAACTGATCGCGAATAAGACTGCCTACCAGGACACCTGGAAACGAGAGAAGATACATAACATTTCCTTGATGCTGAATGCAGCCATTGCGGCGCAGGGACGCGTTGGGCTGATGCTGAATGTCCGTCAACAAGACCTGCCGGCGGTGATCGGTGTACTGCCCGCGTTGAACTCTCCGACCGTCTCGCAGTTGAGTGACGCGAATTGGGTAGCATTGAATACGATCCTCGACGAAGCGCTGGTGCGGGAGATCATTCCCAAGTTAAAGGCCGCGGGCGCGACCGGGATTGTGGAGTATCCGTTGAGCAAGGTCGTTTTGTAAGTCGTCGTTTGTAAGTCGAGGAGTGGCATGAAGCTGGTCCGAACCTATGGCCGAAGCAAAGCTGCGGCACAAGCGGTGATTGAGGCGCTGGAGCAACGCGGTACGGTGAGCACGGCACGCGTTGAGCCTGTTGTGCGAAAGATACTGTCCGCGGTGCGCGCTCGCGGCGATGCTGCCTTGTTGTTGTATGCGGCGAAGCTCGATGGACTGGCGAAGGATCAGGCTCTCTCAATCTCATGCGGGGAGATGAAATCCGCATGGGATGCGACGCCCGCATCGTTGCGTACTGCAATGCAAATCGCTCAGAAGAACATTCGTCAGTTTGCGGAAACGCAGAAACCTTCCGAATGGATGATTTCACCCGTAGCCGGAGTGAAGACGGGGCAGATCGTGCGGCCGCTTGGAAGCGTAGGCTGCTACGTCCCCGGCGGTCGCTACCCGTTGCCATCGACACTGCTGATGACCGTCACCCCGGCTCAAGTGGCCGGAGTTGCACGCATAGTTGTCTGTTCGCCCAAGCCGGCTCGAGAGACGATGGCGGCAGCCTGGCTCGCGGGCGTCACGGAGTTCTACCGAGTGGGTGGCGCGCAGGCCATCGCGGCCATGGCCTATGGGACGGAAACGATCGAGCGCGTGGACAAGATTGTCGGTCCAGGAAACTTGTTTGTAACGGCGGCAAAGACAGTGGTTTCGGGCGTATGCGGGATCGATATGCCTGCAGGCCCAACAGAGATTACGATCACGAGCGAAACCGGCGACGCCGCGGGAATTGCCGCCGACCTGGTTGCGCAGGCGGAGCACGATCCGGAATCCCTTGCGATCTTGATCACAAGCAACGCAGAGCTTGCGGCTGCTGTTATGGCTGAAGTTAAACAACGGTGCAGAGTCAATCCGATTGCGAACCGATCACTGACAGCGCAGGGGTGCATTTTTGTCACTGCAACAGTTCTGGACGCGCAGGAGCTTACGAATCGACTCGCTCCGGAGCATCTTACGGTCGATGCTCCCGCGGACCTCAAGTGGGTGCGGAGCGCAGGGTCGGTCTTTGTGGGCGCATACGCTCCCCAATCGATGGGAGACTATATCTCAGGGCCTAATCATGTACTTCCGACGGGACGAGTGGGCCGCGTGCGTGGCGGCTTGAGCGTATCCGACTTTGTGAAAGTGATCACGGTGCAGCAGTACACGCGGAAGGGCCTGAGAGAGTTGGGTCCTCATGCAATCGCGTTGGCAGAAGCCGAGGGCCTGATGGGACACGCGGAGAGTGTGCGGGTGAGAATGCGATGAGTGTAACGGTGGAAGTTGCAAACCGGATGGTGCAACCCCGGCGAGCCGTGCTGGCGATGCCTGAGTACCATCCTCCACTCGCTGGACGTGACGCGCTGCGGCTGGACTTCAACGAGAACACCTTTGCGCCATCGCCTCACGTGATCGAGCGGCTCAGACAAACGACCTCCGAAGGGCTGACAAGGTATCCGGAGCGGGAGCCGGTAGAGCGTGTCGTCGCCGCGCACTTCGGTCTCACCACCGACCAAGTGCTGCTGACGAACGGTGTGGACGAAGCCATCCATCTGATGTGTGCAGCGTTCCTCGATGCCGAGGACGAAGCTCTGATCGCAACGCCGACCTTCTTCATGTATGACGTAAGCATCTCCATGATGACAGCGGGATTGCGGAAGGTGCAGGCGGACGCCTCGCTCGAGTTTCCCTTCGATCGATTCATGGACGCAATTACGGAGCGAACGAAGCTGATCATGATCGCTTCGCCCAATAACCCGACAGGCGCGGTCGTCAGTCGGGAGCACCTCCTGGCGATCGCCGCAGCGGCTCCGCATGCGGTGCTGATGGTGGATGAAGCCTACTTTCACTTCGATGGCGAGTCCACGCTCGCCGATGTTGCAACCGTTCCAAACCTGATCGTCGCCCGAACGTTTTCGAAGGCATACGGGCTTGCGAGCCTGCGCATTGGAATGCTCGCCGGAAACGCGGATCTGCTGAAGTATGTACGCAAGGTCAGCTCACCGTATAACGTGAATGGGCCAGCGCTGGATTGCCTGCCTGTTGCGCTTGCCGATGAACACTATCTCTCCTGGTATGTAGAACAGGTACGGGCTGGTCGTGAGCGCATGATGGCTGGGCTGCGCGCGATGGGTGTTCCCTTCTTTCCGAGCCACGCGAACTTCGTTCTCATGAACATCGGGTCGAAGCACACAGAACTAATGAAGGCAATGCGTCAGCGCGGCGTGCTGTTGCGTGACCGATCGACGGATCCGGGATGCGATGGACTTGTGCGCATCACCATAGGAATTGAGGATCATGTATCGCTTGGGCTTGCTGCATTGGAAGCATCCTTGCAGGAGATTGGATGGAAAGCGCTGTGAAACTTTCAAAGCTTCGGACAGGAACGATCAAGCGACATACGACAGAGACGAAGATCTCGCTCAAGCTAATCATCGATGGGCAGGGAGTGTACAAGATCTCGACTGGCATACGCTTCTTCGATCACATGCTGGAGCTATTTACCCGTCACGGCGGCTTCGATCTGAACCTGACCTGCACAGGCGATCTGGATGTCGACCAGCATCACACGGTCGAAGACGTTGGGATTGCGCTTGGCGAAGCCTTTAGCAAAGCTCTGGGCGATAAGAGAGGCATCCTGCGTGCCGGATACTTCGTCATGGCGATGGATGAGACGCTGGCGGTAGCCGCGATCGATCTGAGCGGACGCGTCGCGTACGTGGTCGATGACAAAGTGAAGGTGCGTCTGGTCGGTGATTTCCAGAGCGAGTTGCTGGCGGACTTCTTCGACGGATTTGCCCGCGGTGCGAAAGCGAATGTGCATGTGAAGACGATGTATGGACGCTCAAATCATCACAAGATCGAGGCGATCTTCAAGGCGTTCGCTCGTGCTCTGCGCGGCGCCTGCTCGCGGGATGAGCGGATGCGGGAGATGCTTCCGAGTACCAAGGGGCTGCTGTGATTTCGATCATCGACTATAAGGCGGGGAACCTGACCAGTGTCCTCAAGGCGCTGCGTTACCTCGATGCGGGCGAGGTGACGATCACCGATGATCCCGAGATCGTCGCCCGTGCGGCGAAGGTGGTATTGCCCGGCGTCGGGCACTTTCAATCGACGCAGTTGCTGACGGATCTCGGGTTGACCGATGCGGTTCGGCAGAGTATCGCGAGAGGTGCTTGGTTTCTAGGTATCTGTGTGGGCCTGCAGTGGCTGTTCGAGGGTTCTACGGAGGCTCCGGGCACGCCCGGTCTCGGCCACTTCTCTGGGCAATGCGAACGATTCCCTGCCCGGGTTCGCGGTGTGGATCTGAAGTCCCCGCATGTCGGATGGAACTCGCTCGAAAGCATAAGGCCAGAATCGCGGCTGCTGCGAGGTGTGACAGATGGCGATTTTGTATATTACACACACTCGTGGAGAGCACCTGTGCTCTTAGCAACCGCGGCGATTACACAGTATGGCGGCGAGTTTACGGGCGCTGTAGAGCGGGATAACGTGATGGGTGTGCAGTTTCATCCGGAGAAGTCGAGTGATGCAGGCTTGCAGGTTCTGAAGAACTTCGTGGAGTTGTAGATGCCGTTCTTATATGAACTGAGGCTCGACCCGCGTGAGCCGGAGTACACGCTGGTGCAGCAGCTGGTTCCGGCTGGAACGCTGGTCGGGATGGGGCAAGCTGTCGCCGTGCTGTCGGATGGAGCGATGGAGTTTCATCTCCCCGCGCCGCGGCAGGGATTGCTCGTTGCATGGCACGTTGCGAGCGGTATGCACGTGCGGGCTTCAGATCCGATTGCGCGACTTGTCTGTGAGGGCGCGGCGCGTGATGTTCCTGATTCTGTCCCGGTGCGCTTAGGGTGAAGCCATGCTGACAAAGAGGATCATCGCTTGTTTAGATGTGCGGGGCGGTCGGGTAGTGAAGGGCGTGCAGTTCGTCGACATCATCGATGCTGGCGATCCGGCGGAGTTGGCGCGTCGCCATGCGGCTGCGGGAGCGGATGAGATCGTGCTGCTCGACATCACGGCGACGCATGAGGGTCGCGGCACGTTGATTGACACGGTGAAGCGGACGGCGGCGACGCTGTTTGTGCCGTTCACTGTGGGCGGCGGGATCCGCTCTGCTGAAGATGCGGCGGCGGTGTTCAATGCGGGAGCGGATAAGGTCAGCATCAACTCGGCGGCGATTGCGCAGCCGGAGCTGATTGGCGAGATCGGCGCGAGCTTCGGGGCGCAGGCGGTGATTGTGGCGATTGATTCCAGAAGAGCGGCCCGGCCCGGGGCGGGGGTAGAGGACGCTGAGGTGTACGTTAGCGGCGGCCGCAAGGCGACGGGATTGCGTGTTGTGGATTGGGCGCGCGAGGCCGAGGCGCGGGGAGCGGGAGAGATTCTGCTGACCTCGATGGATATGGATGGCATGCGGAATGGCTTCGACTGCGAGTTGACGGCGATGGTGAGCGGCGCAGTGCAGATTCCGGTGATCGCGAGTGGCGGCGCGGGGACGGCCACGCACTTCGTGGAGGTCTTCGGGCCTGGTCCAAAGGGGGGCAAAGCGGATGCGGCGCTTGCGGCGAGCATCTTTCACTTTGGCGTGACCGATTCGCGGGCGTTGAAGGCTGAGTTGGAACGAAGCGGAGTCAGCGTTCGGCTGCCGTGCTGAAGCGCAACCGCAGATTCGCGCGGATGAATACGGTTCTGAAACACACAACGTTAAAGGCAGATGCAGGTCCTTCGACTTCGCTCAGGATGACAATTTTTTTGAGCGATATAGGGCCTGGTGATGAGGAGATAGAACAGCATGTTAATTCCTTCGATTGACCTGATGGGCGGGCGCATAGTGCAGCTTATTCGTGGCGAGAAGTTGACGCTGGCGTTCGATGACTTCGAATACTGGATTGGGCGGTTTTCCAACTATCCGGTGGTGCAGTTGATCGATCTCGATGCGGCGATGCGTCAGGGCAATAACCGGGCGCTGATCGAGATGATCGCGAAGCGGCTGCCCTGCCAGGTGGGAGGCGGCTTGAAGACCGCCGAGGATGGCAGGGCGCTGCTCGAAGCGGGCGCGAAGCGGGTGATCTACGGGTCGTCGCTCTTTGGCGCGGCGGGTGTCAACAAGGAGTTTGCGGCTGGGCTGAAGAAGGCGCTTGGCGAAGACGCGCTCGTCTTCAGCGTGGACACAAAGGGCGGTCGGGTGGCGGTGAAGGGCTGGAAGGATTCGGTCGACCTGACGCCGGAGGAGGCCATAACGTGGCTCGAGGAGTACTGCGCCGCTTTCCTGTATACGCATGTCGATACCGAGGGAACGATGTCCGGTTTTCCTATGAACGTCGCGGCGATTCTGCGGGCGACGACGGCGCGACAGTTGATCGTCGCCGGCGGCATCAGGGAACGGGCAGAGGTCGATGCACTCGACGCGATGGGCGTGGATGCAGTAGCTGGGATGGCGGTGTACTCCGGGGCTATGGACGCTTAATTCTGTCCTTCTTAATTTAATCGCCGGATACGTAAGTTACTTAGAATGAATACTATACGGGGGCGTGGGCGCCAGAATATTCATTCCAGGAGACTTACGGGTAAAATATTCAAAATAAAGTACTTACAGGGCTAGATAGGTAGATGGAGCTTGGTTCATTGAGGGACGAGAGCGGATCTACGGTTGGTATACCCGCTTCGAGAACAGGCAACTGCAAGAACACATGCAGGTCCTTCGACTCCGCAGATCACGATGAGACTGTGATCTGCTCCGCTCAGGATGACAGTTTTCTGCTGGGTCCGCTTACTTGAATTTTGCTTTTAGAGACAGACAACAACAAATGCACATGCAGGTCCTTCGACTCCGCAGATCACGATGAGACTGTGATCTACTCCGCTCAGGATGATAGTTTTCTGCTGGTACGCTTACTTGAATTTGCTCCCAGAGACAGACAATAATAAGTGCAAATGCGGACCCTTCGACTCCGCAGATCACGATGAGACTGTGATCTACTCCGCTCAGGATGACAGTTTTCTGCTGGGTACGCTTACTTGAATTTGCCCTAGAGACAGACAACAACAATGTAAATGCAGACATTCGGCTCAATGGACCACGACAGAGCTGCGATCTGTCTTGCTCTCAACTATGGACCGGCTTTAGACCTGTCTGCTCTGTCGAACCTGTGAGGTGTTGCAACCAGGTTATTCAAGGCAAGTAGAAGCGCTACCTTCTACTTTAATGATAGCAGGTTGCGCAGGTATCTATGCCACGGCTAAGCCCCTCGAGATGAACGACTTACAGCTATCAGGGCTTGACACGGGAGAATCCTCAGCTGTCTTTACGGTAGAGGAGATCCCGCATCGCGTGTCTTCGAGCCTCGTTCGCTGCAGCCACTGTCTTGCGTTCGTCCGCGTCCATGGGGCGCTTGGCTATGGGGTCCATCGATTCGGGGGCGCTGCACTCGGGGCAGCGGTTGGCGAATCCGGGTTTGTCGGGCTTCAGTTCGAACTCTTCGTTGCAGACGACGCAGACTTTGATGGAAAAGGGCATTGGAAGTTCTATGATACGACGCCCGCAGTGGCTGGCATCGCCTAACTTTGTGCGAGCCACCAAGCTATCGGTCCTGGATGGAACGGAGGGAAAATATTGCTGCATGGATCGCGAGAGCTACCTCGTCGTCGCTTCCCGTTCAGGCGCGGTCGCTCCTGGCGGAGCGGGGGGCAAGTTCCTGACCGAGGCGATCGGGACCTCGACGGCACCGACGTGGTCTCCGGTCAGATCGTGCAGACCGATGCGCAGGTAGAAGTCTCCTTTGACGGGAACGCTGATCTCCTGATGAAAGGGCAGACCTGCGGCGAGAACATGGGCGTAGGCGGCCAATGGTAGATTGGCGCGAACAATGTCATCGTCCGAATCGACCAGGCGTCCGTCCTGATCGTAGACGTAGGTGAGCACCTGCAGGTAGCTGTGATGGACGCCGTCGGCAGCCTGTGAAAACAGAATTGCGTTTGGATCGGCGGCAAGGTCGACCGTGTAGCTGCGATAGGGACCCCTGGCGCGTGAACCCAGAGCGAGCGTGTTGCCCGTCGCCAGAGTGTTGCCGGGCTTGTCGCTCGTCGGAAGGACGCGGACTTTGAGGGTGATCTGGGTGGGATCGGGGGCGCCGCGCATCATGGCAAGGTGCATGGGGTTGCTGCGCTGGGTTTGGATCTGAACTTCGATCCGGGCTTCGGTCTGGGCTCCGGTCTGGGCTTCCGGTTGCGTCGCTGCATGGCTTAGGGTAAGGGGTTGGCCCTCGCTGGAGGGAGCCTCTGCGTCGTCGGCGTAATAGCCACGCCGGTAGGCAAGCGCGAGATTCGATCGTTTGAGCGGTACCTGGATCCGGCGGTACCGGCCGTTCCAGTGGGTGTTGGACGGTGTGTACGAGAGGGTGTAGAAGTTCGAACCCGCATCAATGGCCTGGGTCACAGCCGCGGCGAGATCGTTCTCGGCAAGGAATGCCTGACCTCCCGTTTCGCCGGCCATCTGCCGCATGGTGGTGTTTTCGTCGGACGTCCGCTGTTGAAAGACAGCCTGATCCTGAGCGAAGCTGGTGGCACTGTGATCGTACTTTGCCGCCGATTGAGAGACGTCGCCGGCACCGGAACGGACGCCGCGCGCATCGATGGGATAGACGGCCACCTCGCCGCGCGTGAGCAGGGTGGAGGTCTGATGGAGCAGCTCGTCCATGCTCGATTGGTTTGCGAAGGGCTGGTCGACACTGCTGTCCGGGAGAATGCTGGTAGGGAAGGAGCCGGAGAACCAGAGAAGATTCTTGCGACCCGGCAGACCTGCGAGATAGCGCGCAAGCTGGTTGAGGGCACCGAGGGTGTAGCGGGCTCGGAGCGTGACGAGGTCGGCTGCCTGCTGTGCTTCACCCGCCTGCAAGGCAGGCCCGCTTAGATCCGGCATGGCGGTTGAGTGGTTGAGATTCATGCTTGCCTTGAACTCGGCATTGTCTTCGGAGAGCTGCTGTGTGTTGCCTCCGGCGATGGGATCGTCGAGCAGAGCGGAGAAGGCGGTCTTCTTATTGAGGGCAGCTTTGAGCAGAGCGGGGTCCGCGGTGAAGCTCTGCAGGAGACTCAGTCGCGAGGTGAGGCCGAAGATGGCGATCGGGGCACCGGGTGCGGCTGTCTTCAGGAACTGACGGATCTGGTCCTTGACATAATTCTGGTCGGTTGCCGGTGTGTTGAGCGTATCGAGCAGAAGGACATTGACGGCACTGCCGGCGGGAGCGGGCGAGTAGTTGGTGAAGAACCCCTGCGGCATGACCGGCGTCGGCCCGGTATTCCTGCTGACGGCGCGGGCGGTATGTTCTTCGAAGCTGCGGATGGTCTGGGGCGCGTTGTCTTCGAGCAGGGTGAAGTCGCTGGCGTTGAGAGCATGGACAGGAGTTCTGTTACTTCCGGTGACGACGACGTCGACGACCACAAGCTGTGCGCGGGAGTGGAGCGTCACGGCAGGTGCATCAGGCGGCCGCGTCTGGGAGGACATCTGGGCGGGCGTCTGGGCGGGCGTCTGATTCCCTGCCAGTATGAAGAGGAGCAGTGCAGCAGGCAGGATGGGCGACATCAGAGCTCCGGGGTTCTATGATCAAGAAGATACTCTTCCGCCACCTGACTGTCGCAGCACCTCCTTATTGGTACACACGAGCTCATGAGCAGGCATACTTCGGCGCCATCCATCGTCAGGGCTCTTCTGCTCCTGGCTGCCATGTTCTGGGATCCATGGGGAGCGCTGCATGCCCAGACCGGGGCAAAGCCCCTGGCAGAGCTGCTGGATTCGTCGCTGCCTGAACCGGGCGTTTTCCTGAAGCAGGTGGCCGTGACGGGAGATCGCTATGCGGCGTTGCGGCAGAGCTACGTGTGCCGCACGCACCTGCTGGTACAGCCAAGCAAGCTTGCGGCATCGAACGCCGCTACAACGCAGGATTACGATTCGTTCTTTGTTCGGGGAAGAGAGATCCACCGGCTGCTTGCAGTCGACGATCATCCTTTGTCCGAGGCAGGGAAAGAGGCGGAGTCGAGCAGGGTGGAAGAAGAGATTCACGGGTTCGTTGCGACGGGAAAGCAGGTTGCCGCTCCGGCTGTAACCCTAGAAGCAGCGGTGCTTACGATGGATGTTTTTACCGCGGAGCGGCGGACCGTAGATGATGGCCGCAGCGTGATCTCCTTTCACTTCCAGGGAGATCACCGGAGAAAGCCGCGAACGATCCTTGAGATGATTGCCAGATCGCTTCAAGGCGATGTGCGGATCGACGAGCAGGACCGCGCGATCGTCAGCATGCACGGAGCGACGCGCGACGATCTCATCTACAACCGCCAGGTTCTGATCCCCAGGCTGTTCCATGCGCTTGTGTATGAGGCGAAGCGGGTGAACGATGAGATATACGTTCCCAGCCTGGTTACGATCGCCGCGGCGACACGCCAGCCGGAGGGCGTGACCGCGAATATCGACTGGAAGCGATCGCTCGAACTGCGCACGTACACGGTGACTTCGTGCGAGAAGTTCCGGGTGACGTCGACCATCCTGCCGTAACCGGATTGGGTGTGGGTGGGCGACAACAGCGAGGGCTGAATGGGGACCTGCGCTCAGGATGACAGATTGTTTTCAGGATGACAGAGTTCGGGGTAGGTGGGCTGAAGCCGCTGTTAGCTAAGGCCGCCGTCATCAGTTGTCGTCGTCTTTCCCGCCTCCGGCGATGGCATAGTAGCCTCTGCGGGCCTGGATCTTCTGGCTCTGGCCGCAGGCGATCTTGAGATTGCGGAAGGTGCCGTCCGCTTTGAGATTGGTCGGAGTGTAGCTGGCCAGATACTGGGTGCGGAGTTCGTCCTGGATCTGGTCGAAGGCTTCTTCAAGCTTCCTGCCGTTGTTGCCGACGTTGATGACGCGACCGCCAGTGTCGGTGGCGAGTTTCTCCATGTCGCGGTCGCCGGTGTACCCCATCTGGAAGCCGCCGTAGAAGCCGCGGTCGGCGATGAGAATGACATAGACGATAGCGTTGGCCTTCTGGGCGGCTTCGGTGGCCGATTTGAGGGTCTCCTGCGAGCCCTGGTCGCCGCCGTCGGTCAGCATGATCAGGATCTTGCGGCCGGCCTCCTGTCGCAACTTGTCGTGGGCGGCGAGAAAGACAGCATCATAGAGGAGCGTTCCGCGGGCCTGGCCGTTGCCGGTGACCGAACCTGTTCCGGCGCCGGTGTTGATGGAGGCTTTCTGGATCGAACGCTTGATCTCGCCCGGGCTGTTGGTGTAGTCGGCGAGCAGGTCGACGTTGATGTCGAAGGAGATGAGAAAGGCCTCATCTTTCGGTGTAAGCACCTCTTTGAGGAAGCGTGCGCCGGCGTCCTGCTCAAGTGGAAGGACATTCTGCTGGCTGCCGCTGGTGTCAAGCAGAATGCCGATAGTGAGCGGAAGATTCTTCTCCTGGGTAAAGTTCTTGATCGTCTGCGGCGTCTTGTCTTCGGCGATGCTGCAGTCGTTCTTATGCAGATTTGTGATGTAGCCGCTCTTATCGCGTACGGAAAAGTAGACATTGACAAGGTTGACGTTGACCTTGAGTGTCTGTACATCTTCGCCCTGAAGCGGCTGCACGGGAGCGTCGCTTGCGGGTGGAGGGCCACTGGGCGAGGGCGCTTCCTGCGCGAGCAGTGCTGGGACGAGGGCTGCTGGAGCGAGAGCAAAGGCGAGCAGAGCGGCGGCGAAAACGTTGGAGCGCATACCGTATTAGACGATGAAGGGGCAGGGAGCGTCAGCGAAATTCGGATGGCCTTAGGGCACACGATGGTGAGGCATGGTGTGCAGCGCAACGAACGGCAGTCAGCGCAACGAAGAGGAGGTGGAATGCGTCTTAGAAGGTAAGAAGATCCTGTGAGGTGACGGTGCGCGATTGCGCTGATACTCTCATGATTGGACGTCCACGGGGGAATCGCGAAGTGAATCAGAGTGTATGGGCGGGGGCACTGGCGTGCATGATGCTGGGCCAGCAGCCGATGGGGCAAAGTTCTGCACAGCCGGGTGTTGCCCAGCAGGAGCAGGCGCAGCAGGCGATTCCGGACGCACCGAAGCCCCAGGCGCTGCCGATCGGGCCCATCGCTCCCGGCACGGGAACGACGCGCGATTCAAATGGCGATGCCGCAACTCCGCCGGACCAGGGCGCACCGGGGAGCAGCCTTCCTGCATCCGCAGCTGCCCAGGCGGGACACGAGGACGATGGCGCGCCGCCGGAGTTGCCGGCGGCAGGCGAGGGTTCAAAGGCATTTACGCTAGCGGTGCAGGTCAACTTCGTGCAGGTCCCGTTCACCGTGAAGGATAAGAAGAATCAGCTTGTTCCGGGGCTGACCTGGCGCGATGTGCGGATCTACGAGAATGGCCTGCGACAGAGGATGCAGCTGTTTACGGTCGATCCGTTTCCACTTTCGGTGGCGTTGGTGATCGACCAGTCCATGACCTTCGACGAGGTGACCAAGGTGAATAATGCCCTGGGGGCGCTACAGGGGGCGTTCAGCGCGTATGACGAGGTGGCGGTCTTTACATACAACAATGGGCCGCAGCAGCAGACCGATTTTACGGGCGGGCAAAGTGCGCGATTGAATGCAGTGCTCGAACGTTCGAAGGCCGTAGGACGGGAGCCGCTGATGCCGCTTGGGGGACCGACCGCACAGACGACGAACATCAATAATCAGAACTTCGACCCGAACACGGCGCCTATTCGGAACCATCAGAGTGTAGAGCTGAATGCGCCGCGCGAGGTGCATACCTTGAACGATGCGATTTTGGCGGCGGCACAGGCTACGACCAAGGCTGGGCCGGGCCGGCGGCGGCTCGTCTATGTAGTCGGCGATGGGAAAGAGTACGGAAGTACGGCGAAGTACAAGGATGTAGTCACGTATCTCCAAACGAACAAGGTTGCGGTTTATGCAACGCTGGTAGACGACTTCAAGTATCCGGGCTCAGGCTTTGTGGATCGTCTGCACCTTCCGTTCCAGATGCGCGACAACATCCTTCCGCTGTATGCAAACGCGACGGGCGGACAGATCGATGCCGAGTCGCGGACACCGGGCATAGCACGGAGCTTCTCAAGGATTGCAGAAGAGGTACGGACCCAGTACACCGTCGGCTACTACACGCATGAGCCGTTCATCGACGGCAAGTACCGCAAACTTGAGGTCAAGGTGCTCAAGCCTAACCTGACGGTGATTGCCAAGGACGGCTACTATCCGACGGCAAGCGATGCGCGACCACGGACCGTGCAGACGGCACAGTGACGAGTTGGCGTTGCCGATCGTGATGTATGCCCGATGAACAGCCTGATCCAGGGAAACGTCCTGCTCGCGCTGGCTGCTGCTCTGATGTGGGGCGGCGGTGACTTCAGTGGTGGCATGGGTGTTAAAACAGTGGGCGGCAGCATCGGAGGTGCGCTGCGTGTCGTCCTGCTCAGTCATCTGAGCAGCTTTACGGTGCTGCTGATCGTGGCGCATCTGCAGGGCAGCCCGTTTCCACACGGTGCGGTTCTGGCCTGGGGAGTGGCGGCGGGATGTGCCGGGGGATTGTCGTTAACGGCGTTCTACATCGCGCTTGCGCGGGGGGCGATGGGTGCGTCGGCGGCGGTCAGCGGCTTGCTGGCGGCGGCGATTCCGGCGGGCGTCTCAATCGTGCGGGAGGGGTCGCCCGGGCTGCTGCGGCTTGCTGGATTTCTAATTGCGGGCGGCGCTATCTGGTTGATTGCGGCGGGCGATTCCGAGAGTGGCGGCAGCGATGGAGTGTCCGGCAGGAGACTGATGGGTCTGGCCGTTCTGGCCGGTGCCGGTTTCGGAGTTTATTTTGTCGCGTTGAAGATGGCTGGGTCGGTCGGCCCAATCTGGACGATGACGCTGTCGAGGGTGGGAAGCCTGAGTGTCTGCTCCCTCATGCTGCTAGGAGTGTCCCTCCGGAGTGGCGAGGTTTGCGAAGGAAAGGTGCGCATCCCATGGGTTGCGGTGCGTTGGGTGCTGATGATGGCGCTGCTCGATACCTCGGGAAACCTGCTGTTCGTGGCGGCGACGCGCGCCGGCCGGCTCGATGTTGCTGCCGTGCTGGCTTCGCTATATCCGGCGTCGACGATCCTGTTGGCTGCCTGGGCGCTCGGGGAACGCCCGACGGGGCGGCAGGGGGTCGGCATGCTGGTGGCGGCAGCGGCGGTGGTGATGATTACGGTCTAGAGACGCTCCGGCTAAGTTCCGCGTCGGCGCGGTTGAAGCTACGCCTCTTCAAGCACCAATTCCTAGAATCTGTCTAAAAACCGCGCGTACGCCCTGCGCGGGCGGCGGTCACTTCGTGACATGTATACCGGTCGTGGCAGGAATGAGCTTCTTAGGACCTCCCGCTGGTCGATACAAACACTGTTTGCGACCAGCGGGAGCACCAGGCAACGCGATCACCCGTCACGAAGTGACCGCGCGAGCCGGGGTCCCCATAAATAGGTCTTCGTTTATGGGGTGGCACGCGCAGTGGGCTCGTCCGGCAGGACTGCCTCGCGAGTTTAGACAGGTTCTTAGAGTTTTATGGACTTCGGATTCAGGGTGGTTGCGGGATAGCTTAAATTCAGGCTCTCAAGAGCGTCGGTCAAGATGTGGGAGACGGCGACGTCTCTGTACCACTTATGGTCAGCGGGGATGACAAACCAGGGAGCGTGCTTGTGGCTGGTCGCGGAGATCAGGTCGTTGTAGGCGGCTTGATAGGGATGCCAATACTGCCGCTCTTTAAAGTCGGCAGCGGAGAGCATCCAGTGCTTGTCCGGCGTATCGAGACGTGACTGAAGGCGCGCCGTCTGCTCGCCCTCAGAGATATGCAGGAAGAACTTGAGGATGAGAACGCCGTTATCCGAGAGCATGCGCTCGAACTCGTTGATGTCGTCAAGCCGCTTGCGCACGACCTTCGCGGAGATTGTCTTGTGGACGCGGGGTGAGAGCACATCCTCGTAATAGGAGCGATTGAAGATGCCCATCATACCGCGGGGCGGAACGGCGAGGTGGGCGCGCCACAAAAAATCGTGACTGGCTTCGAGCGATGTGGGGACCTTGAAGGAGGTCACATCACATCCTTGCGGGTTGACTCCGGAGAAGATGTGCCGGATGGTGCCGTCTTTGCCCGCCGTATCCATGCCCTGAAGGACGATGAGCAGCGCATGCTGCCGGTCTGCGTAAAAGACCTCCTGGAGCGCGTCGAGTCTGCTGCGGTGTTTTACAAGAACAGCGCCGGCTGCTTCCTTCGTCTTGTATCCGCCGTCTTCATTGGTCTGAAGACAAGAAAGATTGAGCCGGATGTGCGGCTTGACCAAGTAGGGCGACTTCAATTTCATGGGCGGATCACATAAGGAAAGCGCGGCAAGCGTAACACGGATCTATGCGGATGAAGCTGGACTTCAAGTTTCGATGTCTTTCGCAAGCCATAGAATAGATTATCTCGAGAGCGTGATCAGTGGATCGTGCAGATCGGGTACCAGGCGTTCGCGCAGAAGCAGGCCACGGCTGGAGAGAGCACAACCGGGCTTTAGTCGAGACGAATCGTTACTTGATTGACTCTTCTGCTTTGGGAGTTACGGTATGCGCCGTCTCGCCCGGTTTGTTGACCTCGTCGGTGACGCCCTTCATTCCATCCTTAAATCCGCGAAGACCTTCGCCAAGGCCCTTGCCGAGTTCAGGTAGCTTTTTGCCTCCGAAGAGAACGAGAACGACCACTGCAATGACGATGAGATGTGTTGGTGTAAATAGTTCGCCCATGAAAGTCTCCCTGCTGCGAGCGCGCGATATGGCGCCAAGCAGCACGTTCCATTGTCGCACATGCTCTGTGCCCTTAAAGTACGATGCAAACGAAGAAGCGGACGTGTCGCCGCCGTTATATCCTGCAGAGAGACGCATGTGCAGCACGAGACAATCGAGCAGTTTGAACCAATGGCAGAGATCGAATCACTGGGATTTGGAGAACGATGTTGACTGTGAAGAAGGCTGGGACGCAGTTTGGAGTGAAGCGGATTGCAGTCGATGCACTGCATGGAGTGATGGTGGCAGGAGCGTTGCTGGCTGGCGCGGCGATGGCCAAAGCGCAGAACAAGCTTGGACCGGCGGCGCCGGTGACCTACGACAACCGGTATGAGGTGTACGGCGGCATCAACTTCATGAACTTTCAAGCTGGACAGAACCTGCCCACGCGGATGAACTTCGCTGGCGGTGAAGTCCTGGGGACGTACTTCGTTACGCGCAACCTGGGTCTCGGAATCGACTATCGCGGCGAGGCAGGAACGACGCCTGTACATCCTAATCCATTCGTCAATAATCGTCCCCTCGTATACATGAATATGGTGATGGGCGGCGCACAGTATCGCGGCCCCAAGAACCACTATGCTGCGATCAACTATCACGGGTACTTCGGCGTGTCGCACGGGGTCTTCGACTACAGCTTGAAGGACGTGCAGCCAGCCTCCATCCCGCTGATCGGCCTGTACACGAATCGAACGAAGCCGATTGCCGCGCTGGGCGGCAGCATCGATTTCAACCGGTCAAAGAATCTGGCGGTCCGCATCTCACCGGATCTCATCCTGGAGCACTTCGGAACGGAGACGCGAGAGTTTTTTGCAATTTCAGGTGGCGTAATTTACCGGTTCGGCAAGCGGTAAAGACAGACTGCGAATGAGCACCGATACAACGGATTCAAAGCAACCCTCTGCTTCAGGTCCGCGATATCCATAACGATCTGCGGCCATCTGTGTGCTACCAGCTATTGCCCTGCTGCATGAATTCGGGGGAGACCGGGTTTTCGTAGACGGAGTAGTCGCGGGTGACGATGGTGAGGCCGGAGGAGGAGACGAAGTAGTTTTTCTTGTCTTCGTTCGGATCGTAGCCGATGACGGTTCCATCCGGAATGTGCACGTCGCGATCGATGATCGCGTGGCGAATGCGGCAATGCCGGCCGATGTTGACGTGGGTAAAGATGATGCTGGAATCGACATCGGCGTAGGAGTTGACCCGGACATCCTGGGAGAGAACGCTGTTGCGGACCACGGCACCGGAGACGATCGAGCCTGAGGCGATGATGGAGTTGATGGCCATACCGGTGCGCCCGGGCTCGCCGAAGACGAACTTGGCGGGCGGATACTGATAGGCGCGAGTGCGCATGGGCCAGGCTTTGTCGTAGAGGTTGAAGGTCGGGGTAACGCCCGCCACATCCATGTTGGCCTCGTAGTAGGCTTCGAGGGTTCCTACATCGCGCCAGTAGAGGGCTTTCTGCTTGTTCTCGTCGACGAAGTTATAGGCGATCATCTTGAAGCGCCCGAGCAAACCGGGCAGGATGTTGTGGCCGAAGTCGTGTTTAGAGTTGGGGTCTTCAGCGTCCCTGATGAGTTCGGGCAGAAGGACATCGGTATTGAAGATGTAGATACCCATTGATGCGTCGACCATGTCTGGCATGAAGGGCGAGCGCATCTTTGTCTCTTTCGGCTTTTCTTCAAAGCCGATGACTTCGCCGTTGCGAGCAATCTCGACCACGCCAAACGAGGAGACCTCTTCCGGGGGGATCGGCAGTGTGGCAAGGGTGACATCAGCACCGGAGTCGCGATGCTGTTGGATCATCAGGCCGTAGTTCATCTTATAGATGTGGTCGCCCGAGAGAATGATGACGAACTTCGGCTCTTCAGCTCCAATAGAGTAGATGTTCTGGTAGACCGCATCGGCGGTGCCGGTGTACCAGTTTTTGCTGACGCGTTGCATGGGCGGGAGGATCTCGATGAATTCGCCAAGCTCGTTCGCGACGACCGGGCCCCAGCCTTCGCGGATATGGCGGTTGAGCGAGAGAGCTTTGTACTGGGTGAGGATGTAGACCTGACGCAGCCCTGAGTTGATGCAGTTTGAAAGGGTGATGTCAATGATGCGGTACTGACCCGCGAAGGGAACGGCCGGCTTTGCACGATCACGTGTGAGTGGAAAAAGTCGCTCGCCGGCACCACCGGCAAGCAGGACGCCAAGCGTATCTCTCATGGTCCGGCTACCTCAAACTTAGGGGCTGCACACGATGTCGAGCGTGGATTATCCCGGCATCTGCGAGAACGCGAGTCTACCATGGAGACCAACGCGGGTTGATTTTCAGGGGTTCGAGGTGAACAACTCACCCATGCAGTGTGCGACGGAACTTCTACTCAGACGAGCTGAATTCGATATCAGGGTTCGAATATCAGGAGCTGATCCCACCCTCGTTGTCATTATTATCCTCGCTCCTTCCACTATCGTCAGAATGCTCCGAGACGCTAATGCGAAGGGATTTCAAGAAGTTGACATCGGTCGAGGTGAAGGGTCCGTCGATCTCTTCCTCTTCCGTATTCGGAGCGTCCGCAGATTCCATATCCACCTCGTTCAGACCGATTGTGGCCTCGAGCATCAGCAGTACATCGAATCCCTGCTCGCGGATATTCTGAACCACTCCAGCGATATTCTCCGACTCCGAGACAGATTCGTGGATCGCTTCGCCGAGCTTCTGAATGAGCTTCTTTACGTTTTGATTCAATGCCACCTCCGAACTCCCTTCTCTGCACACCTGAGCCTTGCATGAGGGCCCGACCCGCGAACGGGGGACCCTATGGAGGCTTAGTGACACCTATTCCTCCTCAGAATACGCGCCTGATCTCCAGTGATCAATCGCCCAATCGCCTGAGCACACGACTTTCCCTAAACTACCGTGTGGTGATCCGCCCATGCAGCTTCGAGCCGATGCGCCATCTCGTCTACTGGCCGGACGCGATTTACTCCGAAGACCAGAAAGCCCGCAGCCGCGGCACAGATACCAGCAATCATCCACATTACATTTTTCATCGAACTCTCCCGGAGTAGAAACGCGGCAAACAGGAAGTTGGATGCGGCTAGAGTCCGTCAAGGTCTCCCGCGTTCTCCCGCGCGAGGTTCTCCCGCATTCAGGGCTTTGGCAGAGAACGAGCGAACGACTACACTTCTGGAATGGATTCGGTTCGATTCGGCCGCGCGTTGGGGATCGGCGCACGCAGTGCAGCAAGGATGCTGGCCATGGCTGCAGATGCGGCATCCTCGCCGGATCCCACTACATCTCGCAGGGCTTCCACACCGCCGCAAGCTCGTCCTGAGGCTGCGCCTACGGATGCTGCTCGATCCGGTGTCCGGATGGGCGACAAGGCTGCCCGGACGACGAGGCAGGTGCTCCAGACGAAGGAGGGGATCGTCCGTGGCGGCAGGCATTTTGGCCAAGCAGCGTGGGGCCCCTTCGTCAGGCTTTCAGGCGTGCTCTGGCTGGAGTTGATGGGGGTCTTCTTCGGGCTGTTCGTAATGACGGCCACGATCAAGGTATGGAAGCTGCACGCGAATCTGCACGAGACGGCGTTCAATCACTTCGAGCACCGGCACCTTCAGTGGTCGATTGCGATGGCTGTCATGTTTGGCTACTTCAGCGTGAGCAGCTTTGTGCGGGCGAGACGGCGGGAGCGCCGCGGCAGGTAAGGTTTGCTTGAGCGGCGGTACGTTTCACTCAGGATGACAGAATCCGGGAAGCGGCAGCAGAGCAGGAGTAGAGGCGTAGAGTACCGTCATGTCGGAATCACCAAAACTCCCTCTTACCAGCTCGGGCATTCCGATTGACATGGTCTATCGTTCGCGGGAGGTTCGAGCCGAGGACAATACGGCGGAGTTGCCGGGCGAGTATCCCTATACACGCGGGATTCAGCCAACAATGTATCGGGGCCGGCTGTGGACGATGCGCCAGTATGCTGGAATGGGCGACGCCGAGGAGTCTAACCGGCGGTACAAATTTCTACTGGCGAACGGAACGAAAGGGCTGTCGGTCGCGTTTGATCTGCCGACACAGATCGGGTTTGACTCGGACGCGCCGCTGGCACTGGGCGAGGTGGGTAAAGTCGGCGTGGCGATCGACTCGATTGAAGACATGCAGCGTCTGTTTGATGGGATAGCGCTCGATACGATTACAACATCGATGACCATCAATGCGACTGCGTCGATCCTGCTGGCGCTCTATGTGGCGGTGGCAAAGAGGACTGGAGCGACCGTAAAGAAGCTCGGCGGGACGATCCAGAACGACATCCTGAAGGAGTACATAGCGCGGGGAACGTACATTTATCCAGTTACCCAGGCGATGCGGCTGGTGACGGATGTCTTCGCATGGGCGGGGGAGGAGATCCCAGAGTGGAATACGATCTCGATCTCCGGCTATCACATGCGGGAAGCGGGGTGTACGGCGGTGCAGGAGGTGGCGTTTACGCTGGCCGACGGCATGACGTATGTGCAGGCGGCACTGGATGCGGGGCTCGATATCGATGCATTCGCGCCGCGACTGAGCTTTTTTTTCAATGCGCACAATGATCTCCTGGAAGAGGTGGCGAAGTTTCGGGCGGCGCGGCGGATGTGGGCGCGGATCATGCGGGAGCACTTTGGCGCGAAGAACCCCAGGAGCTCGATGCTGCGTTTCCATACGCAGACGGCGGGATCGACGCTGACGGCGCAGCAGCCGGAGAACAACATCGTTCGCACGACTTTGCAGGCGCTGGCGGCGGTGCTGGGCGGGACACAGTCGCTGCACACGAACGGGTTTGATGAGGCGCTGGCGTTGCCGACGGAACAGGCAGCCCGGATCGCGCTGCGTACACAACAGGTGATCGCGCATGAGAGCGGCGTGGTGCAGACGGTCGATCCGCTGGCTGGGTCGTTCTATATCGAATCGCTGACGGATGAGATCGAGCGGCGGGCGGATGCCTATCTGGCAACGATTGCCGGTTTCGACCGCGATGGCCAGTACGGTATGCTGCGGGCCATCGAACAGGGGTATGTGCAGCGGGAGATCCAGAATGCGGCGTATGCCTATCAACGGGCTGTGGATGCGCAGGAGGCGGTCGTTGTGGGGGTGAATGCGTTCCGTGCGGAGGAGGTAGCCGTGCCCATTCAGCGGATCGACGGAGCACTGGAAGGAAGGCAGGTGGAGCGGGTGCGCGCGCTGCGGCTGCGGCGCAATCGAGCGACCCATGCGGCTGCGCTTGAACGGATCGAGGAGGCTGCGCGGGGTGGGGCCAACCTGATGCCGCAGATCTTGAATGCGGTGGAAGCCGATGCAACCGTCGGCGAAGTTGCAGATGTGCTGCGTGGAGTGTTTGGGGAGTATCGAGAGACTGTTGTGGTCTGAGCAGCGTCTGAGCAGGAATGGATCTTCTGCAAAGCTCTTCTCTGCGAAACTGCCTTCTGGGTTTAGCAGTGCTGCTGGCCTGCTCCGCTGCGCCGAGTCTGGCTGCCGGGGAGACGATACCGCAGGTGCATGGACACTCGTTCGCAGGAGCGGCTGTCGAGCTGCCGGGGGCATTGCAGGGCAAGGTCGGGATTCTTGTGATCGGCTTTAGCCAGGGAGCCCGGAAAGATGTTGAGGTGTGGGGTACGCGGCTTGCGAGCACCTACGACGATAAGGTCGGCGTGGCATACTACGAGTTGCCTGTGCTGGCCTCTGTTCCCAAACTGTTGCGTGGCTTTGTGACGGGCCGGATCGATGCGTCGGTGGCGAAGCTGGGCAAGCCACACTTTGTGGTGGTGGACGAGCATGAGGCGGAGTGGCGAAAGATCACCCACTACACGGCTCCGGATGACGCCTATGTTCTGGTTGTGGATGGCAATGGGAGTGTTCGGTGGCAGACACAAGGTCTGCCGTTGGAGACGACCTACACTGCATTGAAACAGCATGTCGATGCACTGACAGCAGAGATCGCGAGACGGCCTGGACGATAAGGTGTCGGCGTGCGATCCTGTCCCCTTCAATTCCTGTCAGAATAGAGACTGAAGGTGTGCGGCGTGGAATTTGCGCCTGAGGGATCGTGCTTTATGGCTGAGATGGTAGCTTCACTTCGTAAAACTGCTTTGAATGCCGCGCATCGCTCGGCCAAGGCAAAGATGGTCGACTTTGGCGGCTGGGATATGCCGGTCGAATACGCCGGTCTGGTTGCCGAGCATATGGCGGTACGAACGGCTGTGGGGGTGTTCGATGTGTCGCACATGGGTGACATTCAACTGCGTGGTCCCGGTTCGCTGGCGGCGGTGCAGGAGCTTTGCATGAATGACGCGTCGAAGCTCGCGATCGGACAGGCGCACTACTCGGCGATGCTGTACCCGGATGGGACGTTTGTCGATGATGTGGTTGTCCACAAGCTCTCGGACAACGACTATCTGATCGTCATTAACGCCGGAACGCGAGAGAAAGACCTGCAATGGGTGCGGAAGACGATCGGGCATATGCCGGGTCTGCACATCAACGACTTCAGCGACTACTACACGCAGTTGGCGATCCAGGGGCCGCGCGCGGCAGAGACGCTCCAGAAGCTGACGACCACCGATCTGGGTACGATCAAAAATTACTGGTTTACATGGGGCAAGGTATGTGGAATTTACAACGTACTGATTGCGCGGACCGGCTATACCGGGGAGGACGGCTTTGAGATCTATATTCCGTCGGATGAGCCTACCAGCAGCCACGTCTGGAACGAGGTGTTGACGGCAGGGGCGGAGTTCGGGATTGTGCCATGCGGTCTGGGAGCGCGGAATACGCTGCGGCTGGAGTCGGGGATGGCGCTGTATGGCCATGAGATCTCGAACACGATCAACGTGGTCGAGGCTGGACTAGGGCGGTACGCCAAGATGGAGAAGCCGTCGTTTGTGGGGCAGGATGCGTTGCTGCAGGTTCAGAACGCTGGCGGGCCGAAGCGGAAGCTGGTGGGCCTTGAGATGGTCGAGCGTGGGATAGGGCGGGATGGGTACCCTGTCTGCACGCTCGACGGAACGAAGATTGGTGAGGTCACGAGCGGCTCGCCCGCGCCATTCCTGAAGAAGAATATCGCGATGGCGTATGTGCCGGTGCAGTATGCCGGCATTGGCGAAGAGGTCGCGGTGGAAGTGCGCGGTCAACTGGTGAAAGCGCGCGTGGCCGCTTTACCGTTCTACAAAAGAACGAAGAAGACGGCTTAGCGGAAACATCTACAATTTAGAAACGGAGAACAGAAAATATGGCTTACCCCGCGGGCTATCACTATACGAAGGAACACGAGTGGGTCGAGGTTGCCGGAACAATCGGAATTGTCGGTATCACGGATTACGCGCAGAACTCGCTGGGTGATATTGTCTTTGTCGAGGTGCCCAAGGTCGGCCAGTCGCTGGAGGCGGGTACGGTCTTCGGTTCGGTGGAGTCGGTGAAGGCGGTCTCTGATTTGTACGCGCCGCTGACGGGGACGGTGACCGAGGTGAATGAGGAGCTTGCCGACGCTCCCGAAAAGATCAACACGGACGCGAATACGACGTGGATCATGAAGCTAGAGCTTACGGACGCGATGCAGGCGGATGCACTGCTGTCGGCGGCCGACTACGAAACTTTTATCAGCGAAGAGACCGGACACTAACGCATGCGCTATTTGCCTAAGTCCCCAGCCGACCGCGAGGAGATGCTCGCGGAGATCGGTGTCACGTCCATCGACGAATTGTTTTCGACGATCCCGGCTGAGTATCAGTTGAAGCGCGATCTTTGTGTTCCTCGTCAGCATGGCGAGTCCGAGATCCTGGACCGCTTCCGTGCGTTTGCTGATAACAATGCAGTGGGCTATGCGAGTTTTCTGGGTGCCGGGGTGTATCGGCACTACCGCCCGGTCATCATCGACTCGCTGGTGCAGCGCGGCGAGTTTCTGACCAGCTATACGCCGTATCAGCCTGAGATTGCGCAGGGCACGCTGCAGGCGATGTTCGAGTTCCAGACGATGATCTGCGAGCTGACCGGGATGGAGATCGCGAACGCGTCGATGTACGACGGGTCGACGGGTGCGGCCGAGGCGGTGATGATGGCGGTCCGTGTAACCGGACGTGACGGCGCAGTGGTGGCGCGGACAGTGCATCCGGAGTATCGCGAGGTGCTGCGGACGTATGCGCAGCATCAGCAGATTCCGGTGACCGAGGTGGGCTACACCGCAAACGGCCGGGTCGATTTAACGGCGCTCGACGCGGCGATCACGAAGGAAACGGCGTGCGTGCTGATTCAATCACCGAATTTTTTCGGGACGATTGAGGATGTGACCGCGATTGCGGAGATCGCGCATAGAAAGGGTGCGCTGCTGATCGTCTCCATAGCTGAGGCTATTTCACTGGGAATCGTGAAGCCTCCGGTTGAGGCCGACATCGTCTCACTCGAAGCGCAGTCGTATGGTGTAGCGATCGGGTATGGCGGACCGTACTGCGGCGTGATTGCGTGCAAGGAGAAGTTTCTGCGGCAGATGCCGGGGCGCCTGATTGGCGAGGCAAAGGATGTAAACGGCAAGCGCGGCTTTGTGCTGACGCTCTCGACGCGCGAGCAACACATTCGGCGGGAGAAGGCGACCTCGAATATCTGTACGAATCAGGCGCTCGTCGCGTTGATGACAACGATATTTTTGACGGTCTATGGGAAGGAAGGGATGAAGGAGCTGGCGGAGCACAATCTCGCCAAGGCTGCGTACTTGAAGGCCGCACTGAGCACACGGGGCAAGGTGCTGTTTGATGGGGCGCCGCGATTTCATGAGTTTGTGCTCGATCTGCCGAACGACGCGGAAGAGACCAATTCGGCGCTACTCGGGCACAAGATTATCGGCGGGCTGCCGCTGGCGAAGTGGTATCCGGAGCTGGGTCCGAAGGCGAGTCTATGGTGCGCGACGGAGCTGACGACGAAGGTACAGATGGATGCGGCGGCTGAGGGATTGACTGCCTAATGGACATTTCAGGCATCATCGGCCAGGAGTTGACAGCAGTGGAGTTTGTTCAGGATTACCTGCAGCTTCGTTTTGACGGCCCGCTGCTGACACTGTTTGTCTGGCCGGATGTGTTTCGCGAAGAGGGATCGTATGCGTATGGCGAGCCGGAGTTCCGCAACGTACTGTGCGCGCAGCTCGCGGGCAACGTGACGGCGGCAACGCTTGAAGAGAATGAAGCGATCGAGATTGAATTCGAGAATGGCGTGATCCTGCGGGCTTCGCTGCGGGAAGAAGATCTGGATGTGCCGGAGACCGGGCAGTTTTCCGAGAGTGGCCGGACGGGCGATGTGACGTTTGAGTTTTAGGAAGAGCAGAGCGACGTGTATACGGGGACGGACTAAGTACAGGACGACAACAAAGACGAAACGCAGGTCCATCGACTGCGCTACGCTCCGCTCAGGATGACAGTATTTTTGCAGGGTGCACAGATCAGAATTCCGTTCTTGCGAACAATGAGGTAAACGAATGGCAACAGCGACCGTGGTTCCAGAGACAGCCGAAGCGACGAGTAAGAAGTTTGTCGGCACGCCAAAGAAGGCGACGACCCATGTCAACCAGAATGAAGGACTGATCTTCGAGAAGTCGTCACCGGGCAAGAAGGCGTATCGGATGGCGGAACTGGATGTCCCGGCGATCGATGCTACTTCCCTGCTGGGAGATGCGGTACGCACGAACCTGGGCGTGATGCCGGAGCTGAGTGAGATCGAGATCATCCGGCACTTCACGCGGCTGTCGACGTGGAACTATGCCATCGACCTCGGGATGTATCCGCTGGGCAGCTGCACGATGAAATACAACGGGCGGGTGAATGAGGCGGTGGCGCGGTTCGAAGGATTGGCGGAGGCGCATCCCTATCAACCGGAGGCGCTGTCGCAGGGCGTGCTCGGGATCATGAAGCTACTGCAGGATTGTCTGATTGAGATTACTGGCATGGACACGATCACACTGCAGCCTGCGGCTGGTGCGCATGGGGAGTTTACCGGGATCCTGCTGGTGCGGGCGTACCACGAATCGAAGGGCAATGCGCGTAAGAAGATTCTCATCCCCGACTCGGCGCACGGGACCAATCCTGCAACCGCTGCAGTATGCGGATATGAGGTGGCGAACCTGAAGTCGAATGCGCAGGGTATGGTCGACATCGCGGAGTTGGAGCGCATGGTCGATGAGGACACCGCGGCGCTGATGCTGACCAATCCTTCCACCATCGGCGTCTTTGAAAGCGAGATCCACAAGATTGCCGATATCCTGCATGCGAAGGGCGCACTGCTCTACATGGACGGCGCGAACATGAATGCGCTAGTAGGCAAGACGCGGCCGGGCGATTTTGGCGTGGATGTGATGCACCTGAATCTGCATAAAACGTTTTCGACCCCTCATGGGGGTGGTGGGCCGGGATCAGGGCCGGTAGCATGCAAGAAGATTCTCGAGCCTTTTCTGCCTACGCCGATCCTGGTGCAGCGGGAGAATGGGCTGCTGGGGCTCGAGTACAACCGGCTGCAGACAGTGGGCCGGGTACGGATGTTTTACGGGAACTTTGGGATGTTCGTCCGGGCGCTCGCGTATATCCTGGCAAATGGACCAGATGGGCTGCGCCAGACGACCGAGGATGCGGTGCTGAACGCGAACTACATTCGCGCCAAGCTCGAAGGGACCTTTGAACTGCCGTACAAGACACGAACGCTCCACGAAGTGGTGTTCTCCGATAAGCTGCAGGCGAAGAACGGCGTGAAGACGGGTGACATGGGCAAGCGGCTGATCGATTATGGCTTCCACCCCTATACCGTGAGCTTCCCGATGATCGTCTCGGGCGCGTTGATGATGGAGCCGACGGAGAGTGAGAGCCGCGAGGAGCTGGACCTGTTTATCGATGCGATGAAGCAGGTTGCACGCGAGGCGGCGGAAAATCCGGAGTTGGTGCAGACCGCACCGCATTCGACGCGGATGCAGCGGCTGGATGAAACGGCCGCGGCGCGGAAGCCGGTGCTTCGCTGGAAGGGGCCGGTTGCATCGAGCCCGCTCGTCGCAGACTCAGCTGCGAAGGAATGGTAGATACCGCTAAAGCGCGCTGAACCCACGGTACGGTATTCGATCAGCAGGTGGTGTCGAAACATCCATGGAGCGAAGGAACTGACGCCATCGCTGATGGGGAGATTGTGCGAGAAACTGAAGCCATCTCACGTTGAGGTGGGGAGCGTCACGCCTGAAGAGTAACCGCGGATGGCAGGGATTGTTCTTAGCCTATCCATGTTTATCCGTGTCAATCCGCGGTGGATCTTCTTCTATGTACTTCACTGACTCCTATTGGGCGGTGACTTTGACAGACTCGTCGGCGTTGTCCCATTTAATGTGAAGCTCGGTAGAGGGGCCGGAGGTGTGCTCGAAGGAGATGGACATCTTCTCCTGCGGCGTGCTGAGGGTTTTGCCGGTTAGCGGGGTACGGCCGAGATCCTGGCTTTCGTTGTAGACGGTTCCCCACTGTCCGGTTTGTTTGTTAATGATAAGCATCCAGGGGCTGGTCTCGGCTGGCAGGCTGTAGATGGTGTAGGTTCCAGCGGGAATGTCCAGGGTACCGATCTTCAGACTGGTAGCGGTCTTCAAGGTCGTCGCGGGGTTTGCTCCGGTGCGCCAGACCTTCCCGTAAGGCACCTGCTGTCCCATGACCTTGCGGCCGCGCAGGGAGGGGGCGTTGTAGTCGATGGTGACGGATTTCCCATTGAGCATGACGGATGCCTTGGCGGCGGGGCTGGGGAGAGGCTTGGCGGCGGCGCTGGCCTGGGCTTCCGGCCGGATGCCGGGTTCAGTGTGAGACATCGGCATCTGGGCGGCGACGGGGGTGACAGATGTGGTGGCAAGGACGATGGTACAGGCGAGTGTGGCGGTGGAGCGGAGGGACATGTTGGGATCTCTCTTTCAGGAACATTGCTGCTTTGTCGTGCTAGGCTTAAGGTACGCGCCCGTAGCTCAGCTGGATAGAGCGGCAGCCTCCGAAGCTGTAGGTCAGAAGTTCGAATCTTCTCGGGCGCACCATTCTCACATATAAATGAAAGCCTCCGAGGTTATCAGGCCGGCAGGTCGGAAGAACTCAGCGGAGAGTACGTTACGGGTCGTCGAGAAGATGTTGTTTCTCTCGAAGTACAACCGTTCGACGCAGAAGGACCGTACTCCTTAATGTCGGAACCGGGAACATGAGTTTGGCACTGCACGTCCTCCAGCAAAGCCGCTGCGCCTCACTGCAGTTACAAAGTCAGGTTGCGGAGGCATCGGTCCAATCGAGCAGAACCTTCCCGGAGTTTCCTGAACGCATCGCGGCAAAGCCGTCTTCGAAGTTACGCCAGTTCAAGCGATGCGTGATGACCGGCGAAATGTCGAGTCCGGACTCCAGCATGACCGTCATCTTGTACCAGGTCTCATACATCTCGCGGCCATAGATGCCGCGGATGGTGAGTTGATTGAAGACCACCCGATTCCAATCGATCGCGATCTCCTCCGAGGGGATACCCAGCATGGCTATCCTGGCGCCGTGGCTCATGTTGGCGAGCATGTCTCGAAAGGCCTGCGGGTTGCCGGACATCTCAAGGCCGATATCGAAACCTTCCTGCATATGGAGCTGCTGCTGCACTTCCTTGAGGGTTGTAGAGCGAGGATCGACAGCGCACGTAACACCGATCTTCTCGGCGAGCGCACGGCGGAAGGGATTAGGGTCCGAGATGACGACGTAGCGCGCACCGGCATGACGCGTGACGGCCGCGGCCATGATCCCGATCGGGCCGGCCCCGGTAACCAGCACATCTTCGCCCAGCAGCGGAAACTCGAGTGCTGTATGAACGGCATTTCCAAACGGATCGAAGATGGCGCCGACGTCGTGACTGATGCCGGCCGAGTGCTGCCAGATATTCGTCATGGGGAGGACGATGTACTCCGCAAAGGCGCCGTTGCGATTTACACCGACTCCGCTTGTGTGTGCGCAGAGATGCCTCCTCCCTGCGAGGCAGTTACGACAGCGCCCGCAAACAACATGGCCCTCTCCGCTGACAAGCTGTCCGAGCGTCACATCAGCAACGTTCGAGCCAGTAGCGATGACTTCGCCAACAAATTCATGGCCGATCGTCAGTCCAAGCGGAATAGTCGCGCTGGCCCAGGCGTCCCAGTCATAGATATGAAGATCGGTCCCGCAGATGCCGGTCTTCAATACACGGATTTTGACGTCGTTGATGCCCATCTCCGGTTCGGGAACATCCTCAAGCCAGATACCGCGTTCCCTGCGACTTTTCACCAGTGCCTTCACATTTCCTACCTTTCTCCTGCCGAATCTGAAACACAGACTGTTACATGGACCGTCGCCACACCCTCCTGGGGTGAGTTTCGAGTGATGTTCACTGCCGTTGGGAGGAAGGGGGAGCACCAAGGTGGTCCCAGTCCATTACGTCTGCCGGTTGCCTCATCGACCTGAGTATACGACGCGTAGGCGCCTCAACTGCGATGCGGAGATCGAGGAGGCTTTGCCTGGACCGCATTAAGGCTTTTCCAGACAAGCTGAGCGGTCATCGGGATGAAGAGCACACAGAGAGCGGGGTGTCTCTGCAGTAAAGCCCGGTGTCGCTTTATGGAAGCAGACTGCAGAACTGAAGGCTATACGACCCCTTGCACGGAGCCTGCTTATGGATGAGCACGCTCAGACTTTCGGCTCATCATGGTGCATGGATCGGCAGGACTGTTGTAAGAAGTGTTGGACGCGATGACGATAGCTCTGTGCATTGCTACCGCGCTCCACGGCCTACCAGCACCACCTTGACGGTCTCGATGAGAATCGCACAGTCGAGCCATAAAGAAAGATGTTTCACATAGAAGAGATCGAATTCCAGCTTCCGTTTCGACTCTTCGATACTGGAACCATAGTGATAGCGGACCTGTGCCCATCCGGTCAGTCCTGGCAGCACGGTATGCCGTTGTTCATAGAATGGGATACGTTCCGCGAGCATGCGGCAGAACTGCGGCTGCTCCGGGCGCGGGCCAACTAGGCTCATGTCGCCTTTGACGATGTTGAAGAGCTGGAGCAGCTCGTCGAGCCTATATTTGCGGAGAAATGCTCCTTGTGGTGTGATCCGGTGTTCTTCGTCGGCCGCCCAGCGTGCAGAGCGGTTTGCCTCTACAACGCGCATGGTCCGGAATTTGTAAATCAGGAATGGTTTTCCGTTGAGTCCGATGCGCTCCTGTTTAAAGATGATCGGGCCATCTCGCTGGCACCATGAAAACAGGGCGACAATGAGAATTGCAGGGGAGGTAAGGACCAGCAGAGCCGACGCGGCTAGAAGATCGAAGCCACGCATCCACCTTCGCTTTCCCGCACCGTTATTGAAGTTGTAGGAGAAGACAAACTGTTCCGGCGTCAGGTGATCGACGCGAACGCGTCCGGTTGCTCGCTCGTAAAAGCCCTGCGCGTCCTCAATCTGCAGCCCTTGCATCTTCCAGTGCAGGAGATGTTCGAGGGCAGGCGAGGGCTGCGCCCGCATATCCGAGACGATGATTCGATCAAAACTCGCGGGGGCTTCGTCACCGTCCGGCCACTCCACGTTCAACTGTGCGGGGTGAAGGATTTGCGTCACCTCCATGTTCCATTCGGAACAGGCCAGGATCGTCTCCTGGAGTTCAGCAGCCTCTTCTCCGGTGCCCAGCATAAGGACCCGCTCGCGCTTGCGCGGCAAGGCGCCTACACGCGTAAAGACGGTCAGCAGTGCCAGGGTGGATGCGAAAAGAAGGATGTGCGAAAGTACCGGCACCACCATTGGAAGCGCGAGACAGGAGATTGCAAGCAGCGAAGAAAGTAGCGCAAATGCGCGCAACACCCGGACGAGAACGGCCCCGGGGTGGCGAACAACTTGCAGATTATAGAGTTCGTTGTAGTAAAACACTGCCTGACAGGTAAGCCCGACAACCATCAAGCCGACGAGGCTGGGCAGGAACGTTGCGAGCGGTTTTGGTGCTAAGCCGGTGAGGGAGGAGGCGGTTAGAAGCAGTGGCATCACAAGCACGAGGCTGGTGAAGTCAAAGGTGAGCAGGAGTGCCGCTCGTGGGGGAAGAGCCTTTCCGCAAACTCTCATTGTACTGCTCCTCTTGAAGAGCTTGTCGCCTGAAACATGTAGCTTCCACTTCGAGAAGAATGCAGGCAGCACTCCCATCTAGGTCAAGTGATGCCCTGACTATGCGGCAACCGTCAGCGTATTCTCTACAGCTTGCCGAAGAGTCATCGCGATTCGCTCAATATAAGATTCCGGAAGCTCTGGATACATGGGTAATGACAGCACCTCGCACGCGGCTTGTTCGGCAACCGGAAGATCCCCGCTCCTGTAACCGAGACTTCGGTACATTGGCTGCAGATGAAGTGGAACTGGATAGTGCACTGCGGTCTGAATGCCAGCCTGCGTGAGCGCTGCCCTTACCACATCCCGAGCAGGAAGGCGCACGGTGTACTGGTGAAATACATGAGTGCGATGCGGTCCAGCCATCGGAAGCGTGATGCCTTCAACGGTGCAGAGTAGCTCGTTGTAGAGCGCAGCTTTCTTCATTCGCAGATCATTCCACCGATCAAGATGTGGCAGCTTTGCGCGAAGAATAGCAGCCTGAAGCTCATCCAGCCGGCTGTTCCAGCCTTGTATCTCGCTGCAGTACTTCCTGGTGCTTCCGTGACTCCGCAGCATCTTCAATTGCAGAGCATCTTCCTTGCTACGTGTCACGATCATTCCTGCGTCGCCATAGGCACCAAGATTTTTCGACGGAAAGAACGATATGCAGCCGAAGTTGCCATGAGAGCAGACTGGCACGCCATTGCATGTGGCTCCAAGAGCCTGTGCCGCATCGCCCAGCACGGAAAGACCGTGCCTCGCCGCGAAGGCTGTTATCTCCTCCATCTCGGCGGGCTGGCCATAGAGATGGACGGGCACGATTGCCCTGGTGGCTGGAGACAGCAGGCGATCGAGAGCTGAGGCATCCAGGTTATATGTGACAGGATCGATATCGGCAAAGACCGGCGTGGCACCTAACAGGCTGACACTATCGGCGGTCGCAACGAAGCTGAATGCAGGAACGATGACTTCATCCCCGGAACCGATGCCGGCAGCCTTAAGGGAAAGGATGAGCGCATCTGTCCCAGATGCGACACCGACCGCATACGGAACTGCGCAATAGGCCGCGATCTCCTCTTCGAGTGCAGCAACATTCTCTCCGAGGATAAAGTGCTGCGTCGCGAGCACACGCTGAATGGCGTCGTTGATCTCGTCCTGGATCGAAGCGTACTGCGCTCCAAGATCTAACATCAGGATCTCTTCTGACTCTGACATGCGTGCCATCAATTCATAACCTCATTTACTCCAGCAACACACCTGCGGCACAGTTGGAGATACTTCTTCTCAGATTTCAAGATAGCGTCTCAATCACTTGAAGCAAGCCGATAGCCACTTTCCCGACCTAGTGGTTTTGGCGTGGATGGGGGGACATTCCACATCTCTCGCTTCAATGGCTCGCCTGCTGCCAAGACCGCTCCGGAAGACCTACAAGCCAATCGCAAGCCCTTGCACAGTGGTGTGCAAAGCCAGAGTACCCTGAGGAAGCTCTGCGATCGAGAAAGTAAGGACCGGATCTTGGTTTTCCTATCCACGAAGGCGTTCACCGATGCAGGAATGCCCCATGGAGGCTGTGCGAGAGAGTGGCGACGCACATGCTTTGCATGCACCTAGTCCGGCTCTGTGCCGGGCTCCAGGAGTGGACATGGCACGTTATCTCATCACCGGAGTTGCTGGCTTTATCGGATCGTCCCTTGCGCATGAACTCCTTCAGCAAGGACACGACGTTCGTGGCATCGACGACCTTTCCTGCGGAAGTCTGAGCAATCTCGATGGAATTGCTGCTGACATTGATTTCCGTCTTGGTGACATCAATAACGCTACTCTCCTTCACGACAGCTGCAGAGATGTGGAGTACGTCCTGCACCAAGCAGCTATAGCATCCGTTCCGCGTTCTGTGCGGGACCCGATGGCGAGCCACCAGGCAAACATCAATGGCACGTTGAACGTTCTGCTGGCTGCCCGAAACGCAGGGGTGTCCCGGGTCGTCTACGCTGCATCCTCGTCTGCCTATGGAGATCAGCCGACCCAGCCGAAGCACGAGGGGATGCTTCCCTGCCCACTTTCGCCCTATGCTGTGCAGAAATTAACCGGGGAACAGTATGTGAAGAGTTTCTGGCATGTTTACGGCCTTGAGGGCGTATGCCTTCGTTACTTCAACGTATTTGGCCCCAAGCAGGGCGCAGATTCACCGTATTCTGGAGTCATTGCGCGTTTCATCTCAGATATGCTGCAAGGGACAGTTCCTACCATCTGTGGCACTGGCCACCAAAGCCGCGACTTTACATTTATCAGCAATGTTGTATCTGCCAATCTACTGGCCTGCTCTGCCCCGAGAGAATTGGTAACAGGCGAGGTGTTCAATGTTGGTACGGGCACAAGTCAAACCCTCAATGCTTTGTACATGTCGCTTGCGGACCTGCTGGGGTTTTCAGGTGATGCCGTCTACGGTTCTCAGCGGGTCGGAGATGTCGAACATTCGCAAGCGGATGTCTCAAAGGCAATACGTTGCCTCGGCTACAAGCCACTCACCTCATTTACGGAGGGACTGAGCCTGACAGTTAGATGGTATGTAGACCAGCTCTCTCATGTGAGCCCGGGTCTGCCACTTACCTCTCGAGACCATTCTGCATATGCTATGATCCCCTCCTGAACTAACGACCTCGCCTAGTGTGCCGTCCCAGAGATAACTAGCAAAATGGGTTAGGATACGTTAGCCTCGGTCATGCTGACTGGGCGACCGAAGCCATCGTTGGAGTTGAGTGCGGAGGAAGAGGCGGAGTTACGCGGCTTC
>JAABUX010000028.1_pt1 | contig 239149 bp, 235 predicted proteins | sample 5561851 | NCBI WGS metagenome assembly JAABUX01 (sample SAMN10711883, study PRJNA513361) | rock metagenome | isolation source: Antarctica rocks | place: Antarctica: Victoria Land, Richard Nunatak red sandstone | collected 2016-01-03 | reverse complement strand
GCTGCAAGCCAAGGCGCTCGAGCTCGTGCGAAATCTGCCAGTCGCGTAGACAGCCATCCGGCGCCGGTTGTGCGTCAGAAAGACCGTCGATACAGGCTTTCTGACGCTTCAAGCACGGGAACTACCGTCTAAGTGTCCGAGAATTGCAATGTCACAATCCATGTAGATGTCTTGCTTGACTTTCAACGTCACGCATCGAGCTCTGAGCGAGGCGTGCGGGATTAGATCGTTGCTGAGAAGAGATCTTAGCTTTGTGCACTTCTCTACTTCCGCTGTATTGACAAATGCCGATTCAATAAATAGCATCGAAATATGTCGATGCAGCGCTGCTGCCCAGAAACGGCGCTTGTACGATGGGGGCCTCACGGACGAGGCCGCCTTGTTCAAGGCGCTTGGCGATCCGGCACGAGTCGCAATCCTCGCGACGTTAGCGCGGACTGAGCTCGAGGTGTGCGTTTGCGATTTCACGTCTGGTCTCGAGCTCAAGCAATCGACCGTCTCCCATCATCTCAAGATCCTCAAGGACGCTGGGCTAATCACTTCGGTGCGCCGAGGAACGTGGGGCTATTACTCCATCGCGTCCGACGCGCGCGACCGAATTGACGTCGCTCTCGCGTCCGTCCTCCCTGTACGAGTCCTTGTATCATGAAGGTGCACCTCAACCTCGCGACTCGCGATCTCGATGCGAGCGTCTCGTTTTAACGCACGCTGCTTTCCGCCGAACCGGTAAAGCACTATCACGATTACGCGTTCTTCCTCACCGAAAACCCCGGCCTCGAACTTGCGCTCGACGCCGACCTGGGCGAAGGTCAACGACGGTGCGCACTACGGTATCGTCGTCGAGAAAGCGGAAGACGTCGTAGCGGCGGTCGCGCGCCTACGCGAGGCGGGCCAAGGGGTCGACATCGAGATGGGCGAGACGTGTTGCTACGCCGTTCAAAATAAAGTTTGGGCGACCGATCCGGACGGCCGCCGCTGGGAGACGTACTTCGTCATCGCCGACACGCCAGAGCAAGATAACGAGGACACGACCTGCTGCTCGAGGTGAACCTCGCGCGCCGCGCGCCCGCCGAAGCCGCCGGCACCGCGCTGCTGCTCGCTGCGGTCGTCGGCTCCGGTATCATGGCGCAGCGTCTCGACGGCGGAAACGCTGCGATCGCACTGCTTGCAATGCAATTGCGACCGGAGGCGCGCTGGTTGCGATCATTCTCGCCTTCGGCCCGATCTCGGGCGCGCATCTCGGTCGCAGCTCTGATCGAACGATCCAGCGGACGCCAAAGTACACCAATATCGGTGAACTTTCGGGAACTTCGCGACCTACGGATGATTGCGACCGCTTAGCTACAAGCTTGAAGCGGCCGCAACTTGCTCGAGCGCACGAGATTGCGTCGCCAATCCAGCGCGTTCGCTGCGTAATAGATAAGGCAGGGCACGACCGTATGCACCGTCGCGACAGAGATTGCTGCCGCCGCAAGGATGATTTGCGGAAGCACCCGATGCAGCATAAGGAGTCCGTGATACGCGTCATCGGTTGGTCCGAACCAGCAGAAGCGGCCGGCCACCAGTGTCAGCGGGAACAAGAATACGAGGAGCCACAGCCAGCGCCCCGCGCGTAGCATCATCCTTCTCGTTGCCGCTTGCGCAGCAGGCGCAGCGTCGTTTCGAGCGCGTCTTCGTCGTCGGAGATCGCATCGACGAATCCAGAAATCGCCGCTTTGTCCATGCGCGTCCAAGAGGCCGGCACGACGTCGCCCACAACCCGGTCGACGAATTGCTCGCGCGTCATCGAAGCGGCATAGCGCGTCTCGCGGTGCATCCCGGCTTTCTTGACAAGGCCCTTTTTCAGCAGACGCATGAGTTCGGTGGAGATCGTAGTGTAAGCGACGGGAATGCGCGCGTCGAGGTCGCGCGCAAGTGGCGGCGAGCGAGTCGGGCCCATTGGACCACAAATGTTCCATGATACGCGCCTGCAGCTCACCGAGCGCTTGTGCCGAGCCTTTGGCTTGGGGTCGGTAAGAAAGCGACTTCCGAAACTTCATTCCGCTCACACCGCCAGGTACGACAGCACGTCGTATCCTTCCCCGGCGCCTTCCGCTACGCGAGGATCACTCTCGAGCCTCGCGAGGCGCCCCTGCAAGGGCCTCTTTGGTCTTCTTTGCGCAACGTTTGCAAACACCGATTTCAGCATTCAAAGATTCTGGGTGCCAAAGCTCTTCCTGCCGCCGGCATCCCGTCTGTGGCCGGGCACGGGTCGCGTGAATGAAACAAACATAACCTTTACTAAGAGACGCAATAAAGTCGTGGCTGTTGCACGAACGGACTTTACCAGAAAAACCGGCGCCTCGGCGCGAGCATCAGTTACCGATAACTTCTTGTGCAGCGCACGCCATTACGGTACCTCGATCTTTTATATGCGAATCTTCATCTCATGTGTTCTCCGTCCGCTCGGGGGAGCGCTCTTGGGCTTCCTGCTCGTTGCCGGTTTCCAAAGCGCCATTGGCCACACAAGGTTCTCGCCAAGTGCCTACGTCAGCGATTTTAGAGTACTGGCCTGCGGCGAACGCGCCGTGCTGCAACGAGCCGACCCTTATCTCACAGAGCCGCTTCGCAGCTGCGAGCATACGCTCGGGCTGGAAGACAACGAGCCGACGTGGTCCGCAACGCCATTTTGTCTGCCGCCGTATTCGGCAGCATTCCTCGCACCCTTCGGTGCAATCGATCCTAACGTCGGCCGAACGCTCTGGTTCCTCCTCATCGTGCTTGCGACGTGCGTGACGGCGGTGGCGATCGCAAAGATCCTCGAGCGATCCGCCTTCGGGGTCGCGCTTGTGCTCGCGCCAACGGTGGGCCTTCTGAATTTGCTCTACGGTGAAACGGTACCGTTCGCAATTGCTGCTGTAGCAATTGCGGCACTCGCGTTACAGCGCCGCGCTCCAGTGCTCGCCGTACTCTCGACCACGGCGGCACTGCTCGAGCCGGCGATCGGTCTGCCCGCCGCGGTCGGCCTCTTCATCCTCGTGCCGGAGGCGCGACGCGCGCTCGTTGCATTCACCGCTGTCCTGGCCGCAATTAGTGTCCTCACGTTCGGCTTGCAAAGGAACCTTGAATACATACTGACTTTCTTGCCGGCCCACGAGCACGCCGAACTGTTGGCGCGGGACCAATACAGCCTAACGCATTTCGCTTACACGCTCGGCGCGTCGCCGCACCTCGCCTCGACGTTAGGGTCGTTGTCCTACGTGTGCGCCGTCGTCTTCGGCGTCCTTGCAGCGCGGCGTCTGGGTGTTCGGATGGAGCTTCCGGCGCTCTTCGTGCTGCTACCGCTGGCGGTGTCGATGCTTGGCGGTCCGTTCGTGCACGACGTCGAGATCGCGGCGGCCCTTCCGGCCGCGCTGTTGCTCGCACGCGATTCGTGGATGGCACGGCTTGTCGTCGCTTTACTCGCGGTCGACTGGAACGAAGCCTGGCGTCGCGCGGTGGTGCCGACTCTTGGGGCGGCGTCCGGAGCGGCATCGCTTTACTGCAAAGGGACGCGTCCGAAACAGCAGCTGCTGTACATCGTCGCATTCGCTGGAGGGATTCTCGGCTTACATGCCGCTTTGCCGGAACCACCGGCATACGTCGGCATAACCGTCGGATATCCGGTGCCACCCATCTCCGCGACCGATATGTCTTCTGTTCCCTGGGAGTGGCATATCAGGCTCGATCCATCGCTCAATCACGTCAATATCGCAGACCCGATGCGAAAGGCTCCGACATGGCTTGCGCTCGCGCTTTTACCGCTGGCGTTGCTTGGCGAGGAAGCTCGGATTCGTAGCCTACAAGCGGCAAGACGGCGCCGGTTAAAGCAACCTGCCATACCTACCTTCCCTTGGATTTCGCAATACGCCGAGCCGCACGCCCCGAAAGAGGTTTGAATTTCAGATTGACAAACGGTCCCAACCGCCGCCGCACGGATACTACAACATGTCGTACCAGGAGCAAGCTACGTGATAAGAGCTTTTCGCCTCTTCGCGGCGGCGCTTGCGATCGTTGCCGTGGCGAGTACTCGCACGTCGGCTTCGGAAGGCCGCGGCACGTTTGCTTTGAGTTCCGGTGAACCGAAAATCGTCTCGGAACTTTCGGCCGTTCCGGCGCAGGGCCGACTGCGGTACGCCTTTGACATCGTCCAGCGCCAACCGAGCTCGGACGTTCCACTGCGCGATTACGCCGTCGATTACGACAAGCGTTTGCACCTCATCGTGATCAGCGACGACTTCGAAACGTTTCTCCACTTGCACCCGGCGCTCGATGCCGACGGACATTTTCGCGGAACGTTCTCATTGCCACGCGCGGCACATTATCTCGCGTACGCGGACAGCTCGCCGCGGGGTTTCGGGCAACAAGTCTTCCGCTTCCCTTCAACGCTTGAGATTCGTTTGGGGCCGTAGGCCGCGAGGTTGCCCCACGTCATGGAGGCCGCCGCCGCCACGCTTAGCGACACGATGGCGAGCGTCGACGCCGGATGAAACGCGGCGAGAAAGACGCGAACGAGAATCGTGAGCGCCGCGATCTTCGGCACAATCGAGAGCCAGAGCGTAACGCTCGTACGCGCGCCCTCGTACACATCGGGTGCCCATTCCGCGAACGGCACGAGCGCCGCTTCGTATGCGAGCCCCGCGTAGGCGAGCACGCCGGGCGAAGAACAGTGCGCCAGGCGACGCCGTTGTCAAAATGCTCGGCAGCGACTCGAGCCCGAGCGAACGGCCAAGGCCGAAAATCAGTCCGAACCCGTAGACCATCGCCGCGCGCCCGATAGCGCGGCGACCGAGCGCATCGTGCTCAGCGGCAACATGCGAGCAAAACACGCCGCGGTTGCACGTGTTTGCACTGAGCCGACGAGCAGACTTGAACTGCTGACCTGCTGATTACGAATCAGCTGCTCTACCAACTGAGCTACGTCGGCGCGTATTTGTGGAAGCATCGTTGGCGGCGAGAAGCCGCGGGGTCGTTTAGGACACGTTCGGCGTGTTTCGCTTCGATCCGTCGGCGCCCGGCATTGTTCAACTAGACTAACCGGCGCCCTTCCGATTCGGGGCTCCCGAAGAAAAGCCGCTCCTGCTGATCCCCCAGACGGCTCCTCGATTCCGGCTCGCCGCGGCTCAAACTATCGCGTTGAGCGCTGCCCGTACTGTGGGCCCGTCTATTGAGGAGTAACGAACACAAGGCCGTGCGGAGCTCCCAGCCCCGAAACGATCGACGTCATTGCGCCCGATGTCGCGTTCAATTTCAAGAGCGCTGTTTGTCCGGCGCTGTAGACGTCGCTCGCATTGAAGCCCCCGTCGACGCGGTAGATCGTATTTTTCGGCGTGTCCGTCAGCAGCAGAAACGTGGGTCCAGACGGAACGAAACGGGTGTCATCGACTTGCTGCGGGCTGCCGGATAACGTCAGCGGCAGGAAACTCACGCTCGGAGTTGCGCCGAAGTTCGTGATGTAAGCCAATTCCGAATCTTGCTGACCGTCGACGATGAGCGTCGAACCATCCGGGCTCACGGTTTCCGAATCGGTGTCCGTTACGTTGAAGGATCCGCCTGCATTCGTTACGCGGTTCGTCGCAGCCATGTTGCTTGTTGCCACGGGCGTAAGATTGAAGGTCGATCCGTCGCTGTTGAGGCTCAGGGCGTAGAGGAAGGGGCTCGTATTGACGCCGTTTGGGCAGCCGGGTGTCGAACTGTTGCTCGGGCAAGCTGCTGTCGCGTTGACCGTCGGGTTGGATCCGCTCACATAGACTTTGCCGCCGATCAGCTGCATGTCGTCGAGGCCGCCGCCATGCGGCAAGCCTCCAGACGCATTGAGAAGCGACGGTTGAGCCGTATACGACTGCTCCGTACCGCTCGCGATGTTGATCACGACGAGTTTCGCGTTGGCGTCCTCATTGGACATCGCCCACAACGTATTGCTATCGAACTTCATGAGGCCGTCGTTATGACCCGAAACTTCGTAGGTTTTTTGCAGTTTTCCGGACAGGTCGTATTGCAGGACTTCGGTCTGCGACTTGCCCCCTCCAGGCGTTCCATCGGGATTGACCGTGTCGCCGAAGCCGACGAAGATGCTCTTGCCGATTTGGACGATCGAATCCGGCTTCGTCGAACCGCTCGGTGCGGCAAAAACCGATACCGTATAGCCGCTCGTCGCGCTGACCGACGCCGGCACGATGCCGTTGTTCGAAGCGGGCGGCAGCGGCCGCGGCTGCGGCGTCAGGGTTGATGGGCCACCCTCACTGTTGCAGCTCGCGAGCGCGACGATGAGAGGCAGGGCGAGGATCGTACCTGTCTTACGCACGGCCCAAGCTTAACCGGCTTGGCTTAACGCAACTTTAAGAGTGGCCCGAGCGACGGCCGAATCGGTGCGGCGTCACGCGACCGCGGTCGCGACCAAATCTTCGACTTTTTCGAGCGCCGACGCCACGACCTGATCCATATTGAAGTACTTGTACTCGCCGAGACGGCCGGCAAACGTGACGGTATTTTGCTTTTTGGCAAGCGCGTGATAGCGACGATACAGTTCTCGGCTCTCGGCGCACGGGATCGGGTAGTACGGGTCGCCATCGCCGCTCGGATACTCGCGCGACACGACCGTGTTCGAGACGGCTTGCCCGGTCAGAAATTTGTATTCCGTCGTTCTGGTGTATGGCACACGTTCGTCAGGCTCGTTGATACACGCCGCGGCCTGGAACCGTTCGGTGTTGTAGGTTTCGAATTCGAAGCGCAGCGAGCGGTACGGAAGCTTCCCGTAGCGACAGTCGAAAAACTCGTCGATCGGTCCCGTGTAAACGATTCGGCGGGCCTTCACGCGGTCGAGGACCGTTCGAAAATCGATCCCGAGCGCGACATCGATTCCAGGATGCGCGAGCATGCGTCGCACGAGCGCGGTAAACCCGTCGGCGGGCATGGCCTGAAAGTCGTCGGTGAAGTAGCGGTCGTCATCGCTCGTTCGCGTCGGAATGCGGCCGCAAACGGCGGAGTCGAGTTGCGCCGGATCGCGCCCCCACTGCTTACGCGTGTATCCGCGAAAGAACAGTTCGTAGAGCTCGCGACCCACGCGCGAGAGAATCATCTGCTCCGAGTTCCCGATTCGTACGAACGATTCCGAATGCGCACGCAAGAAACTCGCGACGCCTGCATCGTCGAGCGCTAAGCCGTAAAGACCATTGATGGTCGTCCGGTTGATGGGGACGGGCAGCAGCATGTCTCGAACGCGAGCCAAGACGCGATGCTCGTATGGCCGCCATCTCGTAAAGCGTGAAAGATAGTCGACCACGCGCGGCGAGTTCGTATGGAAAATATGGGGGCCGTAGGCGTGATAGCGAACGCCGTCACGCTGCACGTCGTCGTGCGCATTTCCGGCGACGTGCGGGCGGCGATCGACGACGATGACCGACGCGCGAAGCATCGTTGCCAGACGCTCCGCGATCGTGCTGCCGGCAAGCCCCGCGCCGACAACGAGATAATCATACACAATGACACCACTTCAGTTAACGTGCGTACTAACGCCGAATACCCGAATCCCGCAATGTAGAAACATCGGTCATTGCGTTGAAGCGGGCGAAAAAGCGTGCTCGTTCTGACGTAGCTCGGCCAGCCGGCGCAACGAAATGCCGGCCCCGGGACGACTCTTTAGAGCGCGTCGCGCAAGCGAACCAGATGATCGAGAATGGCGCGTAAGCGAGCCGCATCGATCGAATGCGTCAGCACTTCAGCGACGTGCTCGGCGGTCATCTGCTCGAGCGATTGCCCGGCACCGCCGAGGCCGCCGGCATGAAAGAAGCCCTCGGGCGTCACGTTGAGCGTGATGCTTGCGCCCGCCGGCGCGATTCCGCCGCGTGTGTCTTGATTGAATGTGAGGTCGGCCATCACATCGCCTGAGATCATCCTGCGCTCCACAACTTTGCTTGATTTGGCTTCTGCATCTGCCACGGTGGTTAATCGTCGCGTGACGACATGCTCCCTTGCGCTATGGAAGGGACCAACTTGGAACGCGAGAACGTCGCTCGCAAACTCGGGAAGCGGGAGGTCGTTTCATGACGTCGCTAGGTCGCCGTGCAGCGGCGGAGTTGATCGGAACGTTTTGGCTCGTGTTCGGTGGTACCGAAGCGCCGTACTGGCCGCCCTCTTTTTAACGCCGGCGCACGTCCCGGTCGGCATTGGTTTCGCGGGGTCGCGCTCGCCTTCGGCTTGACGGTCCTCACGATGGCATACGCGCTCGGTCATATCTCCGGCGGCCACTTCAATCCCGCGGTGACGATCGGACTCTGGGCTGGAAAACGCTTTCCGGCGAAGGAGATTCCGGCCTACATCGTCGCGCAGGTGTCGGCGCGATCATTGCATCCGCAGTTTTGTACGCCATCGTTACGGGGCACGCAGCCTCCGGCGCGAACGCCGCGTTTTCCCTTCAGCCCAACGGCCTCGCTGCAAACGGATCCGGGGACCATTCGCCGGGCGGTTTTGGCCTGGGATCGGCACCCATCACGGAGATCGTTTTAACGGCGGCCTTCCTGATCGTAATTCTCGGCTCGACCGACGCGCGCGCCGACGGGCTTCGCTCCGATCGCCATCGGGCTCGCGCTGACGCTCATCCACCTCGTCAGTATCCCGGTGACGAACACGTCGGTAAATCCCGCGCTCGACCGGTCCCGCAATCTTCGTCGGCGGTTGGGCGCTCGCGCAACGGTGACCCTGGGTCGCCCCGATCGTCGGCGCACTGATCGCCGGCTACGGGTATCGCTCGGTTGCCGGCGAGCCGGCCTTCGAACTTCCGGCGGACGTCGCGCCGAAACCCGTTTGAGCGCCGAACTTTCCCCTTAGGTCTTACGTCGGATGCAGCGTCTCGTTCTGCGTCTGGGATGCGTGGCGCGACATCGCGGTAACGGGCGATTGCGTGAGGGCCCATTCGCTTTCGAAGCCGGCGCGATGCTCGGGCGTTTCGCCTCCGTCGGGCAGCGCGTAACCGACGATCGTCAAGACCTTTAAGACCAAGTTCGGCGCAATGCCGTACGCGAGACGGCCGAGCTTCGCTTGCCATGAGATCACGACGCGTGCGGCGCCGCGCTCGGCACCATTGAGGATGAGCCGGGCGGCGTGCACGACGGAGACCGACGTCGCCGGCGTCGCATCGGCGAGAACGAAGAGACCGTATTCCTTTTGCGACTGTCCGGCGAAGGTTGCGTGGGGTGGACTACCGGTCCGCATCAGGCCGGGGATCACGGTCACGACCTTGACGCCGTCGCGTGCGACTTCAGCGCGCAAACCTTCCGAGAAGCCGACGTACGCGAATTTGCTCGCGCAGTACGGCAAGAGGTGCGGCACGGCGAGTTCGCCGCCGATCGAGGTGATGTTGACGATGCGACCCTGGCCACGTGCGCGCATCGCCGACAGCACGGCGAGCGTCGTGCGCAGCGCCCCGAAAAAATTCGTTTCCATCGCAGCGCGGAAGTCGTCGAACGTGAGCGCCTCGATCGGTCCGGCCGTGATGATCCCGGCGCAGTTGACGAGAACGTCGACCGGCCCGAGCGTCGAGGTGAGTTCCGTGAACGCGCGCGCAACCGAGGCATCGTCACGGACGTCACAGACGGCGGTCGCAACCGTCGTCCCGTCAAGTGCGAGTTCCGCGCGCGCAGCCTCGAGTTCATCTGCGAGCCGCGCGCACAGCCCGAGCCGCGCGCCGCGGCGCGCCGCTTCACGCGCGATCGCAAGCCCGAGGCCGCGGCTACCGCCGGTGATGAGGACGACCTTACCGGCAAGCCTGAAGCGCGGACGGCGTGCCCGAGAGAAGATCAGACCGGCGAGGATGAGGCCCGCGGCGAGCGGCAGTTTGCGCATGCGCTCGTCGTACCCACCTCGCGCGTTAGGCGCCGATCTTGAAGCCTTGTATATAGTCGCCGTCTTTTTGCGGCCACACGGCCCAGACCGTCGACGTCTTGGGATCGATCGCCAGCGTGTGTGCGCCGGCCGGCACGGCGGTGCGCCCGAGGAGGGTCGGAGCGCCGCTCGGGTTATCGCGCAGAACCGTAATTTCGCCGCTGCCCGCGCATGCGATGAGATGCGACTTGCGATCGAGGTCGCACTGATCCACGCGATTCTGAATTTGGGTCTTGCCCACGAGCGTCCCCGCCTTGTCGTAGACGGCGATCGTTCCATTTTGTCCGCCGACCAGCACGTGACCGAAGGCCGAATCGTATTGCAGCGGATGATTGCCCTTGACGTCGGGAGTCGGGACGGTTTTCGTCACTTTGAGCGTGGTCGGGTCGATAACGACGAACTCCGAGAGATCGGAAATGTTCTGGTAGACCTGATGCGTCTGCGGATCGATCGAAAGATATTCCGGCTTGTGTCCGGGCAACGCCACGGTGCCGATGCTCTTCATCGTCTTTGCATCGATGACGAAGACCCGCGTGCCGTCGTCCTCGTCGGCATAGATGTGACCGTTCGCTGGATCGTACGCAATTGCGTCGACCGGTCCGCCCAAATCGTCCGCGGTCCGCAAGACCTTCATCGTTTGCGGATCGATCTCGGCTACGCTTTCGTCGGTGCCGTTGCCGGTAAAGACGTGCCCAGTCGCGGGATCGACGGCGACGCCATGCAGCGGACCGACCCTGACCTGCCCGACGACTTTTCCCGAATCCGCATCGACGATCGTGAGCGCTTCACTCGCGGTATGCGCGGCGTAGAGGCGTCGCCGTTGTGCGTCGGCGGTAACGTAATCGAAGCCACTGTAGATCGGAATGGGTTGTGGCGGAGCGACGGCGGTCAAAGGCATGGCGAAGGCGCATTGAGCCGAACGCGGCGGTTCTCCTCCGATTATTTTCTCGACAATTTCTCTAGCATTTCTCAACCACGCGTGAAACGACTGCCCTTAAGCCGTTCATAACGTTGTGTCCCGAGGGCGAAGCCCCGCGGAGCGATTTGAGGCGCGTTACAAAGTCGCGACGGAGATTTTGCTGTCGGCGTTACGCCACGCGCGCGCAAATTCTGCCTGCGTCCGTCGGCTTCGCGCCGGATCGTCGTGGGCGAGTGCCGCGGCGAGCCCGAAGAGCGAGCGCGGGTTTCCCGGATTACGCCGCAGGTCCGCTTCGAATACCGCCGCTGCCTCCGCGTCGTGATGCGCCAACAGCAGCCGGGCGCCGAGCGATTCGCGCACGGGGTAGTACCAGCGCGGCGGCTCGGCTGAGGAAAGCGCATCCTGGACGTGCACTGCGTCGCGCAGCGCGGCGATCGCAGCATCATCCCGCCGAGCGCGCGCGTCGAGTTCCGCGACGACGAGATCGCGCGCGATCTGCCCCTGCGGCTCGCGATTGTTCGCGATCGCTTGCAGTTCGGCACGGCTCGAAGACACGTCACCGGTCCGCGCTTCCGCGAGGGCGCGCGCGAAATGCCAGCGCACGTCGGGTACGGACGGGGCGGGGAGAGCCAGGAGTTCGCGGTCACGGCGAAACCGAAGAAAACACTCGACTTCGGCAGCCGAATCGTTGACCTGTGCCGCGGCCTCGCTTGCGGCAGCGTGCGCCTTCCCCCAATTCCCGGCCATCATCTCGCCGTATTCGAGCATCTGCAAGTCGTGATGGAAATAGCCGTCGTGGACGTTCGCATGCTGCTGCGTGAGGTAGGTGCGAAAGAGCGCAACGGCGCGCTCGCCGGCCGCGTTGGCCTCAGCGTACTGGCCGGTGCGCAAAAAGATGTGTTCCGGCATGTGCGCGAGGTGCTCGGCCGCAGGCGGCAACGGCAGCGCGGCTAAACGCCGCGCACTTGCGAGGGCAGCGCCGGGCGTCGGTGAGTCCTCGTACGCGTGAATGAGATAGTGATTCGCGCCGACGTGGGCCGGATCGCGTCGCAGCACACCTTCGAGCAGCGCGATGACGTGATGCGTGTACTGCGTGGGGCGGCCGTCGCGCTGCCACATATCCAGCGGCGTGAGGTCCATGTAGCTTTCGGCAGCGAGGGTCGATGCGTCGAGGTCGTTCGGATAGCGGCGTGCGAGCGCGTCCATGGCCTGCGCGTACGCGAGCTCCGCCGAAAGAATCTGCGCCTGCGAACGAGCGGTGTAACGCAACGATACGGCATCGATGTACGCGCGCTCTTCCGGCGACGCATTTGCCGCAAGCGAGCGCGCTTGGGCGGCAGCCTCCGCACCGATGCGCGCCCGATCGAGATCGTAGTTGGTATTTACGTTTGGTCCGGCCGCGACCGCGATGCCCCAATAGGCCATCGCAAGACGTGGATCGCGTTGCACGGCCGCTTGAAAGTGATAGATCGCTTCTTCAGGATTGAAGGCGTAAAGCAGGAGCAGTCCGTTATCGAACTCGTGCTGCGCAGCGCCGCTGTGTGTCGAAACGGGATGATGGACGCCAGCGAGCGGATCGTTCGACACCGCTCGCGCGCTCGGCACTCCAAGCAGGACCGCCATCGACAACGCCGCAGTCGCCCAACTTGGAGAGGTGATGAAACGCACGACATTTCTCACGGCGTCGCTGCTTGCGACCGAATTCGGAACGAGACCTCTCAAAGGCGACGCAGCGAGCGACACAGCAGAGGAGGCGCCGGCGCCCTACGGCCGCCCCTCGCCACACGAAAGCGACGTCGTCCGGCGCCCGCGCGGCGTTCCCTCGCCCGCGCTAACTCCGCTCGCAGCGCAACTCGGTACGATCACACCGAATGGCCTTTTCTTCGTACGCGATCACGCGGGTATCCCAAATCTCGATCCTGCTCGCCACCGACTCCTCGTGCACGGTCTGGTACGTAAGCCGCTCGTCTTTTCGCTGACCGACATCGCGCGATTTCCTTCGGTCTCACGGAACGCGTTCATCGAATGCGCCGGAAATACGTCGCCGGGATGGCGTGGGCTCGGTGACGGCGTTCAATTCTCGCACGGCCTGCTCTCGAACGCGCAATGGACCGGTGTGCCGTTACGGCTGATACTCGACGAGGTGGGTGCGGAGCGCGACGGCACATGGCTCGTCGCGGAGAGCGCCGACGGCGCTGGGTACGATCGAAGTCTTCCGGTCGCAAACCTCGGCGACGCGCTCCTGGTCTACGGCCAGAACGGCGAAATGCTCCGGCCCGAACAGGGGTATCCGCTGCGACTGATCGTGCCTGGTTTCGAAGGCAGCGCGCAGGTCAAGTGGCTGCGCCGCATCGAGGTCGTGCGGACCCCGGTCTACTCGCGCGAAGACACGGCTCAGTACGCGACGCTCGACGCGAGCGGCATCTCGCACCCATTCGTCTTTACGATGCCGGTGAAATCGGTCGTTACGCTTCCTTCCCCCGAGCATCCGCTGCCTGAACGCGGCGCGTACGAATGCCGTGGCTTCGCGTGGTCGGGACGGGCGGCAATACGTCAGGTCGAGATCACGACCGACGGCGGCGCGTCGTGGTCGAAGGCGACGCTCGATGACGCGAGGGCAGCGCAATCGCTCGCGCGCTTCACGTTTCCGCTGCGCTGGGATGGATCCGAAATGGTCGTCGCGAGCCGGGCTAGCGACGCTTCAGGCGACGTGCAGCCGACCTTCGCCGCGCTGCGCGCTGCGCGAAGCCCGGATCTGCGCTACCACCTCAACGCGATCGCGGGATGGCGCGTGCGAACGGACGGCCGCGTCGAAAGCGCAGATGTCTCGGGATCGTAGCCGGTCGGTCACGCTCGTAGTTTGCGGACTCGCGCTCGCCGCGTGCGCAGGTCATGACGCCGCGGCGCAATCCTCGCACTTCGTCTTGGGACGTCCGGCGACGGCGGGCGATATCGCTGCCGAGCGCATCGACGTGCCGCCGAACGGAACGAATCTGCCGCCTGGCGCCGGCACCGCCACCGACGGCGAGCACGTCTTCGCGGCGCGTTGCGCGAGTTGCCACGGCACCGGCGGCATCGCGCTCGCCGGTGGGATCGGCTCGCTCGCGGGTCCGCACCCGATTCGCACGGTAGGCAGCTATTGGCCCTACGCGACGACACTTTTCGACTACATCCGGCGGGCGATGCCGCCAGCACGCGATCAGCCGCTATCGCCAAGCGACCTCTATGCCGTGACCGCGTTCGTCCTCGCGATCAACGGCATCGTGGGGCCGCACGAGGTAATCGATCGCAACTCGCTCCCGCGCGTCGCGATGCCCAATGCGCATGGCTTCGCTTCGCCACCGCCGTGAGTCCTGAGTCTTTCACGATTTTTCACGGTCGCGTACGCGTTCGCTGCCCGGCAAACTGTCATAACTGTTAGAGCCTTAATCGAAGCTTGAACGCTCCTTAAACTTTCGGCTGTAGCGTTCAAGCTGTCTAACAAAGTCTTTGCGAAAGGCGAACCATGTCATTTCTCGCGCGACAAGTCGCGTTGGCGCTCGCGTGCGTGCTGTTCCTCGCAAGCGGTCCCGCCCTCGCCGCTCCGAACGACCCGGCTACCCGTGTTCCAGCGACCAGTGGCGTGCAAAGTACGACTGGCTCTGCAACGATCACGGGCGTGCTGCTCGATCGAGACGGCGGCTTGCCGATCTCGCACGGAACCGTCACGCTCTACCAAGGCTCGACGGCGGTCGCATCGACGACGACCAACTCGAACGGAACGTTCACGCTCGCGAACGTAGCGCCCGGCGTCTACTTCGTCGCTTACGAGGCACTCGGGTACGGAACCCGTCGCTCTAACGACGTGATCGTCACGGCCGGCTCCAGCACCGACCTGCGCACACTTCTCGCGCGCAGCGCGACCGCGACAGGCAACAATCTTCGCGAGATCGGACGTGTCAGTGCTGCCTCGACGGTCGGGAACGGCACGCTCGCAACCAGCACGACGATCCAGCAAAACCTCTCGAGCGAGGTTCTGCAGCGCCAAGGATACACGCGCGTTGGCGATGCCCTCAATACGCTTCCCGGCGCGAACATCACCGGCCTCAGCTCCTCGGTCGGCGACGACCTCGGCGTCGACATTCGCGGCTTTGGTTCGAGCGAGACCGAAGTGCTGTTGGACGGCCATCCGATCGGGCCGCAAGGTGTCCAGGGGGATACTTTCGGCTTTCAAGTCTCCCCGACGTACGCCATCGCGAATACGCAGGTAACGTACGGGTCGGGCGCGCTCGGACTCTACGGCACGGATGCAATCGGCGGTACGGTCGACCTACAGACGATCAATCCAACTCGCGAAAATCATTTCCAAGTCACCCAGGGGATCGGTTACCAAGGCCGCCACTTCTCGGATTTCCAGGCGACCGGTTCGGTTCTCAATCACAAGCTCGGGTTTGCACTGGTTCATGCAAATGATGGCACCTACGGTCCGTGGCCGACCCAGGCGCGTCTGCAGCCTGGCCTGCTAGCGGGCGATTTTTCACCTACGAACATTGCGACCAACACCTACGGAACGAGCGCAAGCTACGCGCTCACGACCGACCTCTTCAAACTGAAGTACAACTTCTCACCGCAGACATCGTTCGAAGCCGACGCGTTCGACTCGAATTCGTTCGACGACAAGACTGGCAACGGCGACAACTGCTACTACAGCTATGGCATCCAGTTCTACAACGCCCAGCAAGCTTCTCAAGCATCGCCGAATACCTACTCCATCGGGTCGGTTACGGGAAATTGCCCCGCCGGCCTCGTAGGAGCCACGTTCGATGAGAAATCGCTCAGCTGTTTAACCCCCGGTCAATACGCTTCGAGAACGACCGGTTTGACGGGAGGCGGCCCGGGGCCCTTTCAGGAGCACCGCTTTCACGACTATCACGGGCGAATACAGACGTCGCTCGGCAAGAACACGTTCACGCTCGACGGCTTCGGGAACCGCTATTCCACCGACTACAGCCGCTTCGTCAACGGAGGCAACTTCGATACGCAGTTCTACGACGAGACAGGACTGCTCTTATCGGACGACATCGCGGGCCAGTATAACGATTTTGGCTTCGGCTACTTCGTGCAACATCAGAACCATACAGGGACATTCGTGGACAATTCGGCGCCGCCGCCGCTGAACGCGGGACTCCTTTCGGGCGCGAAGTCGATCATCGGAGCAAATTACGCGTTCGGAATCCGCAACTTCTTCCTCCGCGACCAATACACGCCGCGCGGACCGTTGTCGTTCTACCTCAACGCATGGCTCAAGCGCGACAGCGTCACGCAAAAACAAACGCTCGATCCCCGCTTGTCCCTAGTATTCCGCGCGTCAAATAGCGACGTGCTTCGCCTCACGGGCGGCCGCTCCGATGGCCAGCCGGCGCCAGAATTACTATCGGGGTTTTCGTTCAACACCGACTACGGGCAGAACGGAAATCCCAATTGCGGCGGCCTTTCTTCGGTCGGCGGCATTCCTAATCCCAATTTGGCACCCGAAACGTCGATCGATTACGAATTCGGTTACGGACATCGATTTGGCGGAGATTCCGTGATAAACGCCGCTGCGTACTTCGCATTTGAGAAGAACCGCATCTTCCCCGCTCAGTTTCCGGCTACCAACTTCCCGAACATCGCCATCCCGACAAATCTGTTGAACACCTTCTTGGGCCGAATCAACCGGCTTTGCGGCACCACCACCGCGGCGCTATCGAATTTGTCGTATTCGCAGTATATTAATGCGTCGACGTCGCGCTACCAGGGAGTCGAACTCAACGGCCGGTACCGGTTGAACCGCCAGCTCTATGTGGACTACACGGGAGATATTCAATCCGCCGTCAATCTCGGCACGCAACCTCAAATCCTCATGAGCAACGTGTTGTTAGTCGATGGATCACAAATTCAAGGCATCCCGCTGCAAAAGTACGCCGCGGGGTTGGACTTCTCGGACCTGCACGGTTTTGAAGCGCGAATCGACGGATATTACATTGGATCGTACAACCTGTACAATCGGAACCCGTTCTTCTACGCGAACGCCTCGTTTACCAAAGAGTTCCGGCGCGGAACCTCCGTCAATATCGGGGTTCTCAATCTCTTCGACTCGGCGGCGAGCCAACTAACCGTCGCAGGCGTCGCCCCGTTTCAAGGTGAGAATCAGTTTGGAACCGACACGTCGGCGATTCAACAGAGCAGCTCGCAGAATATCCTGCAAACCGGCTTGTTACCGATCACGGCGGTGTTGAGCATCACTCAGCGCTTCTGACCACTGACTACCTCGAAAGCGGCAGCCGCCCGGCGGGACGGCTGCCGCCCTGTTTTTCGTCGCTTCCCACTGCGTTCTCGTCCAGACTTTCGCACCACATTCCCGCATCTTGACCCCATCTGGGGTCAACTGATACCCTTCTCATATGGCCGATTTGAAGGTGCGGAATCGCGCCGATCGCGTTGCCGCAGCATTGCGAGTACGAGCAGCGCGGCGTGGGGTGCGCCGCGCCTTCTCGTAACCGAAGTCGCTGCCGCCTTACGCAGAAAAACCGAGGCGGGTGAGCTGCGGGCAGAGTTAGCGACGCAAGCTGTCGAGACGCTGGCCCTCGCGTACGACTTCTTGCAATTCGCCGACGATGAAAAACTAATTGCGTCAGCGCTGAGGCTTCCCTCAGCCTCGGACACAAGGTGCCCGATTGTCTCTACCTCGCGCTCGCCGAGCGCGAAGCGGCGACCCTCGTTACGGCCGACCGAGTTTTGACCGGCCATGCAGGGCGACGCGAAGTCCAAGTCATGTTGCTCTAACTCTCGCTGCCTGGACTTGGGCTGAAGCATTCAGGTTCGCTGATCCGTTGGTTGCGCCTACGGTGCAAGCCGTAGCGCCACGCTATCATGTCAGCTCGAGGAACGATAGCTCACGACGGGGCCGCAAAAGCAGACCCTGGCGCAACGGGACCGCGGCGCGCTAGCGAACCACCGAAATCAGCGATAAACCGAACCGCCGTCGCTCCTATTGGTTGAAGAAGAGCTGCCGTCTTGCGCGAGGCGGATGCGCGCCGCGCACCGGCAACGTTAGGTAAGTATCTGCGCCGCGAGTTCATCATTTTTCGTAACTATACGTCCCGGGCGTGAGCCGTTTAATCAAATTTTAAATTCCAACGTGTAGAATCGATCTCGAAGCACAACGGAAGGAGTATATCTTGTTTTTCCAGCTTAGGAAAATGCTTTCTTGCTTTTTTAGCGTCGTAATCGCCATCGTTTTCGCATCAAACGCGAACGCAAATCAAGTGCAAGAAACACAACCATATCCCACGCAAGTTCACGTAGCATATCCGCCATGCGTAAGGCTAAACGTTATCGCCGTCCGGCGTGGATTTAACGCGCAAGCCGACCCCCGTTGCGCACCGGCACAGGACTTGCCCTTTGGAGTGCAAGCATCGACCCAAGTCTACAATCGCATCACTCGTCAGCTTGAACCACCTTCTCCGAATATTACGTGTTCAAACGGTCAAAGTGCGGACGTCTGCGTCTACTTCACGCCGGGCTTTCCGTTCAACGGCTTTTGGTCTGTTCCGATCGTTCACGATCCGAAAAGATGTAGCGGTCAGCCGCCTGCCTATTTGGCACACTACTGTCCGCAAGATATGCATGCATATCGAATAGCCTATGCCGGCAGCGCCGCTAAGGCTGGCGACGCGTGCTTCGGCTCGCCCGGCACGATCGGCGCTTTCCTTAATGCCCACCCGCCGTACACGCACATTCATAACATCACTGAAGTTGTGGACGACACCAGTTTCAACACAAGTCGTGCCGGTTACGTCAGCTTGGGTTGGGTTTATATCGACGAAAACGGACAACAATGGTTCCAAGGAACAACCGGTGCAAACGTTGGCGTTTCGGCTGGGGTTCTTACCTTCGGTATTTCTGGAGCAAACGTAGTTGCACCGATAAATCCGATCGCAGGTGACATCTTTAACTTGCTAGTGAATGTTCAGATCGCAGTGAGCAAGTTTACGAATGGGGGAGTTGTTCACTCACGAGCTTGCTTCACGAAAGGCTGGGATGGAAAATCTTAGCCCGCGCCGACCACGTCGGCGTCGGCAGGGAACGATGCCGTGCCGATTCCTCCGGGGAACGTGGCGCGAGGTCGTTACGGCTGACCGCATGTTGGCCGGCTTTGCTCGGCGACGCGAGGGCCACGTCTTGTTGCTCTGACCGCCGAAGCGATGCTCGCGCGTCTTCGTCCCGACGCGCCGGAGAACAGCGCCGCCTTTACCGGCACGATCTGCCCTCGATCGGTATCGTAGCTTTTCATCGTAAGATACAAACACGAGTCTTGAAGTAAACTTAACCGCGCGTTAACTGGCCTGTCGTATCGTGTTGTGCAGGCGCGCTTTTTTTGAAGCGCACCTTCTCGGCTTACAGGAGAAATCGTGCAAAATAACCTCTTGCGCAACGCTGCAATTGTGGCGGCGTCTTCCGCCATTGCCTTCGGTTCGAGCGCACCCGTGTCGGCCGCGCATCGTGTTAAGGGCACCGCGCGTGCGAACGTCGCTGCGAGCATTCCGCGCTTCGAAACTTCTGTTTTCGCGCGCGGCACGTCGACGCTATTCAATCCCGACGGCATCATCGTCACGAAACATTACGTTTTCGTCGACTATCAGAATCTGTCGGATACGTCGCCCGTGCCAAGCACGATCGTCAAATACGACCGCAGCGGTCGTTTCCTCGGCTCGGTCAATCTCAACGGCCGCTGCGACGGCATGCGACTCAACCCTTACACACATACGGTCTGGGCCCTGGTCAATAACGACGGGCTCAACGGAACGCCACCACGTCAGCCGGCCTTGTACGTCATCGACCCCAAAAGCTTGGCGACGAAGCTCTACGCGTTCGGCAAGACGCAGCCGCACGGCGGCGGATACGACGATCTTGCCTTCGTAAACGGTCGCGCGTTTATCTCGGCGTCGGCACCGACGCTCACGGCTGCGGGAGTCAACATCTATCCTGCGCTCGTCGAGGTGAAGCTGGAAGGTTCTGAAGCGGATATCAAGCCCATCGTGTTCGCAAATACCACGGGCTACGACATCGTCTCGAAGAAAACGATACAGTTCAACATCGGAGACCCTGATTCGCTCGCGATCGACGCGCGTGGCGATCTCGTCATCGTGAGTGAAGGCGACAGCCAGCTCTTCGTGGTTCGCAATGTCGGCCAAAAGACCCAAACCGTCCTGCGGCTCGCGGTCGGTACGCAACTCGACGAAGTGACGGCGACCCGCGGCACGTCTGGAACGTTATTCGTAGCCGACGACGGGCCAAACGTGATCTACTCGATCCAAGCGCGCTTCCCAACCGGAACGAACTTCGTCGAGGCCTCGCAAGGCGCGCCCGTGCAGAGCTTCGTCGGTACGATCGACCCGACTTCGGGAACGCTGACTCCGTTATTGACTGCTCGAGACGGAATCGTCAACCCGACCGCGCTCGTCTTCGTGCAGCCTGGTACGGAAGACGATGACTAAGCCCATGTAAGCGGCACTCGACGGATGCGGCGTTACTTCACTCGCGATCGTGAAACGTGCCTTTCTTTGCTGCGTCGTCGAGCTCGAGGTCGCTGAGAAGGTAGTACACGATCTTGCGATCGTCGAATCCGACCTTCGCAAGCTCCTTACCACCGATCGTCACGACCTCGTGAATATGCCCCACGTGTCCCGCGTACCGGTAGTTGACGTCAGTATAGTCAGGCTGGCTCGGCGCCGGGCGCGGGATCGCTTTGGTTCCGCGCAGGGGTGTTCGGTGACGGTGCTCGCTCACGAGGGACCTCGGAGGGAAAACGAAAAGGGCACGGCCCACCTCGTTCGCCCAGGAGTGCCGATGTTCATCGAATACAGGGGCAAAACGCCGCGAGTCCACCCGAGCGCCTTCGTCGCGCCGACGGCCGTGTTGATCGGCGACGTCGAGGTCGGCGCCGAAGCGAGTATTTGGTTCGGAGCGGTCCTGCGCGGCGACAACGGGCCGATTCGCATCGGCGCGCGCAGCAACGTTCAGGACAATGCCGTCGTCCACGTGTCGGAGAACAATCGCACCGTCGTCGGCGAAGGCGTCACCGTCGGCCACTGTGCGGCGATGGAAGACTGCACGATCGAAGATGGCGCGTTGATCGGCACGAACGCGGTCGTCCTCAACGGCGCAACGGTCGGCCGGCGGACCCTGATCGCCGCCGGCAGCGTCGTACCGAGCGGCGCCAGAATTCCGGCCGAAGTTCTCGCTGCGGGGTCGCCCGCGGTCGTCAAGAAAAAGCTCGAGGGCGGTGCAGTGGTCTGGGTCGACCACGGCGGTCCCGAGTACGTCAAGCTATCGCGCAACTACTTGCAGCATGGTATCGGCGATCCCGATATCCACGAGATTACGGAAGCCAAGGCGAGTTGACGGGGCTCCGAAAACAACGCGCCGAGACGGGTAGAACCAAAATATGAAACCCGCTTTACCAGTTGGCTTGGCCGCGCTCCTCGTGCCCGCTCTCGTCTTGGCTGCACCCGCCTTTACGCACGCAGCTTCGGCAGCGGCAGGATCCGCGTCGGCAACCGTTGCGACCTGCAGCGACGCTCCGAGCCGTACGCTCGCCGACGTCGGAAACGCTTTAACGAGCGGCCCGGACGCCGCAGTCCTCAAAGCTGCTCTTAACGATCACACGCGGCTGCTCGCGTGCGGCGATACGCGCCAGGCGATCTCAACGGAGCTCATCGCGGCAGACGCCTACGGCGACGTCAACGAGCCTAAGAAGCGCTGCGACGCCCTGCGCGACGCGCGAGCCGAATCACTGAAGATCGGTGACGCGCCGCGTGCGAAGATGATCGAGAAATCGCTTCGAAGCTGCTGAGCCCTACGGCGGTGGGAAATGCGACTGATCGCCGTACGGGACGAAGAGCGTATGCTCTTTGAGGAACCGTAGCTTCACGCTTCCGGTTGGCCCGTTGCGCGATTTCGCAATGATGAACTCGGTAAGATCGGGCTCGGGCGCGCTCTCGGGATTGTAATACGCGTCGCGATAAAGAAACGCGACCAGATCCGCCTCTTGCTCGATAGCGCCCGAATTGTGAGTCACGATATCGTTAGCGCAGAAGTTGTGCACGTCGGCCACCGTGAGGTCGTACGCGGCTTCGACACCCTGAGCTTCAATCGACACAATCCGGTCCCAGACAACATCCGAGAACGCAAGCGTCGCAAGGACCTCGTCGTCAAGACGTTCGGCAAGCATCGCGCACGTCGTTCGCGACATTGATTTGCCTTGGTCGCGCCATCCTAATCTCTGATGTGAAAGCGCGCGTCGTAAGCGCAGGGTTCGCACGCGAGCGTTTACGACCAATGGAATGCGATCGAACTGTCCGGCGTCGTTGCCCTTCTGCCGCACGATCTTCGTGCACGCGACACGGTGCTTCTCGCCAAGAAAGCCGACGCGATCCATAAAGTGCGATACGGCAGGCCGGTCCATAATGTGAAGCGTCCAGAGCTGTGTCGTCTGCGTCGGATATCCGCCAATGTGACGCCTACTGCTATTGAGAATGACGTTGATGCCGAAGCGCAGCAGGAGGTGCTGAACATCGCGAGCGAGATCCTCTGCAATCGTCGATAGACGTGCGGTCACTCGTAACGACGTCGCGGACCGCGTTAGGCTTCCGTCGGCGTGGAACAGGCCACGAAGAAAGGCCGCCACGACGTAGTCGGGTTGCGTGAATACCGCCTCTGGAACCCGTTTTCGAGCGCCCGTGATCTTCCAAATACCGAGCTCGCGGAACCAGCTCGTCATCGGATTCTTGCCCGCGCCAGACATCCAACCCGTGGTAAAAATGACGCGCAGCGCCGAGGTTCCGGCTCGCTCTGGTTTCACGACCGGTCGTAAGCCGAATTCGTCCACAGCAATTTTGACGGCCAATTCGGCTTCCGCCGCGGTCGCGACGGTCAAGGTGGGACTGCCGCCAAAGTGTCCGTCGCCGATCATCCAGCCCAACAGCAACGCTCTGTCTTGAGAAAAGGTGGCGTTCGGCGGACGATCTGGATATAACCGAGGAACGGCCACGGCATCACCGGTTCGTAAATCCCGCAGCTTCGACCAACCCGACACCTTGAGTAATCGATGTCCATCCGTGCAGCGAAGCACGCGTCCGCTTTGGGTTGTGACTCGGTAAACCTGCTTCGGCCCGACCGACCAGGCCTCGCTAATCGGACGCCGCACGAGCTTCAAGCGCTCATCAACCGCCCAGACGTCAAAGCGCAACTGCTTCTCGACGATATCGCGAATGCAAACCCGCTTTCCGGTCGTCGCATTCGTGATGAGAGCATCTCCGGGCAGGCAATCCCGCAAGTCTGCAAGCATCGGCCGCTTATCATTGCGAGATTCGACGCCGCGGTTGAGCTGCGCGAGCGCGAAGATCGGGATCTGGAGATCTTTTGCGGTTGCTTTGAGCGTGCGGCAAATGTCCGAAAGTTCATCATTGCGATTTTGCATCTTCGCGGTCGAAGCGGGCCGCACGAGTTGCAGGTAGTCGATGAAGACCGCGGCGAGACCGTCGGATGATTGTAAGCGCCGGCAACGGCTGCGAATCTCTGTGACGGTAACGGTTCCCGAATCGTCGATAAAGATCGGTAGTTCGGAAAGCGCGCTCATGCCCTTGGAGATCTTCTCCCATTCGGGGTCGCGGATATTGCCGCGGCGTAGATTCTGGCCGTTGATGCGCGCTTCCGCGCAGAGCAGGCGCGTGACGAGCTCTTCGTTCGTCATCTCGAGCGAAAAGAACGCGATGGGCTTTTGCTCTTCTTTCGCCGCCGCCGCGGCCATTGCGAGAGCCATCGATGTCTTACCCATCGCCGGCCGCGCCGCGACGATCACGAAGTTTCCCGGCTGGAAGCCCGCCGTATACGCATCGATATCGGGAAATCCCGACGTGAGTCCGGTCCGGTCGCCGCGCGCGTGGTAAAGCCGGTCGATCTGCTCGAACGTTCCTTTGAGCAACTTGTAGACCGGCGAAAACTGACCGTGCAGTTGTTTGCGCCCGACCTCGAAGACGATCTGTTCGCTGCGGTCGAGGGCACCGTCGACGTCTTCCTCGTTCTCGAAACCGATCTGCGTGATCTGCGTGCCCGCGTGAATGAGGCCGCGCAGCGACGACTTCTCGCGCACGATGTTCGCGTAGTATTCCGCGGAGGCGGCCGTCGGCACCGTATCCATCAGCGACGTCAGATACGCGAGGCCGCCGACGCGCTCGAGGAGACTGCGACGGCGCAACTCTTCGGCGAGCGTGATCTTATCGAGCGGTTCGCCGCGCTCGTAGAGCTGCGAGAGTGCGGTGTAGATCGTCTCGTGGACATGGGCGTAGAAATCCGACGAACCGACGATCTCGCTGACTGCGGCCATCATCTCGCGGTCGACGAGGATTGACCCGAGCACCGCCATCTCGGCTTCGAGGTTGTTCGGCGGAATGCGGTCCACGCCGCCTTCGCCGCTGCGAAATGAAAGCGCCATCAGCGCGCTGCCCGTTGCGGGCGCCGCACCGGGCGCTTACCGGTCGTGATACCGAGCGCCGTGAGCGCGTCTTGGACCGTTGCAACCGAAACGATCTCGATGCCGCCGATGGAACGGTCGACGTCGCGTTCGTTATCGCGCGGAACGAGTACGCGACGCATGCCGGCCTGGCGCGCGGCATACAGCTTTTCGACGATGCCGCCGACGCCGCGGATGTTGCCCGCAATCGAAAGTTCGCCCGTCACCGCGATGTCGAGCGGGAGCGGCGTCTTCGTAATTGCGGAATAGAGCGCGAGAAACACCGCGAGGCCGGCCGAGGGCCCGTCGATATTTCCGCCGCCGACGACGTTGACGTGCAAATCGAAATCGAGCGGATCGAGGCCAGTCGTCGCGCGTACGACGCTCGTCGCATTGAAGACGCTGTCCTTGGCCATCGAACCCGCGGTCTCGTTGAAGCGCGCAGCGCCCTTGCGCGGTTCGGGCGCCGGGAACGCCGCCGCTTCGATCTCGACGATGCTGCCGACGTGGTGCGCGACGGCGAGCCCGAACGTTTTGCCCACGTCGCGGCCGCGGCGCGCGCGCACCGGCGTGTGCGGTACGAGGCGCCCCGCCTGCACGACCGACGTCACGTCGCTCTCCACGATCGTCACGACGCCCGTCCGCGTCGCCGTCTCGCCGCCGCCCCGTTCGCGGAAGAGGGCGTGACCGTGCGCGTCAGCCAGAATCTGGACGGCCTTGCGGCCTTCGATCGTATACGACGCGATCAGATCGGGAACGCGGCGCGCAAGCTTCACACCTAAACGTTTTGCCGCACCGGTCACGATATCGCGGATCTGCGATTCGGTCAGCGGCTCGAAGTATACTTCGGCGCAGCGCGAGCGAATCGCGGCGTCGATTTCACCCGGATCGCGCGTCGTCGCACCGATCATCACGAAATCCGCGGGCGCCCCATCCTCGAAGAGCTTCTTTACGTAGGCCGGCACGTTGGGATCGCTCGCATCGTAATACGACGACTCGAACGCGAAGCGCTTATCTTCCAAGACCTTGAGCAGCTTCGTTTGCAGAACGGCGTCCATCTCGCCGAGCTCGTCGATGAAAAGCACGCCACCATGGGCTTTCGTGACGAGGCCGAGTTTGGGTTCGGGGATGCCGCCCTCGGCGAAATCCCGGCGGCTGCCTTGATAGATCGGGTCGTGGACACTGCCCAGCAGCGGGTTCGTCGTTTCGCGCGCGTCCCAGCGCAGCGTCGCACCACTGGCCTCGACGAACGGGGCGCCTGGCGCGAAGGGCGTATACGAGCGCGTTTTGGCGACTTCGAGTGCTAGCCGTGCGACGGTCGTCTTGCCGACGCCCGGCGGTCCGTACAAGATAACGTGCTGCGGAAATGGCGACGAGATCTTCGCGAGCAGCGATGCGATCGCCGAACGCTGCCCGACGACGTCTGCGAGCGCCGACGGCCGCAACTGCTGCAGCGCCGAGGCCGCGAGCTTGCGCGCATCGAGAGCGATGAGGTCGTCGAGTTTTTTTTGCGTGGCGGGCGTCTCGGGACCACCGTCTTCGCGAATCGCTTCGAGCTTGAGATCTTTGAGATACTCGTTATGGCGCTCGAGCATCTTGAGATTGACCTTCGACTCGATCTTGTCTTCGACGCTGCGCTGCGCGACGAGATCCGCGAGGCCGTCTTCGATCTCGCCGATCGCTTCGCGAAACTTGCCTGGCTGCGGCAGCCGTTCGAGCGTCGGATCCTCGAACACCAAGCGCTGCAATGCCAGAATGCGCTCCGGCAGTGCGCTCGAACGCATCAGCTTGAGCGCATCGAGTTTGCCCGCACGCAACACCATCTTGTCCGCGCCGATCGCGCTTGCGAGTACGTCGTAGAGCGCCGCGACATAACGACGCATGCCGTCGTCGCCACCGGTCTTGCGGCGAAAACGGGCGACATACGCCGGATCGGCCCCAGGAGCCAATGCGATCAGTTCGTCGCGGCGACGACTTTGACGGTTGCCTTCGCGGCGATGTTCTTCCCGAGCTTGATCTCGACGGGGTAGCTGCCCAGCGACTTGATGTTGTCGGGCACGTCGATCTTATGCCGGTCGACTTCGACACCGACCTCGCGATGAATCGCCGCGGCGACGTCGGCATTCGTAACCGCGCCGAAGAGACGCCCGTTGCCGCCGGCCTTCGCGGCCACGCTCAGCAGTATTCCGTCGAGCGTTTTGCCCAGCGCTTCTGCACTCGCGACGGCTTCCGCGTCGCGGCGCGCCTTCGCCTTGCGCTGTTGTTCCAGGAGCGCGAGTGAGCCCTTCGATGCCTCGGCGGCAAGGCCGCGTGGCAGGAGGTAGTTGCGCGCATACCCGTCGGCGACTTCGAGGACGGTTCCGGTCGTACCGAGCGACTTGACGTCGCTCATTAGAATGATCTTCATGACGTTACTCGGCGACGAAGGGTAGGAAAGCGATCACGCGGGCGCGCTTCACGGCGACGGTCAGCAGCCGCTGGTGCTTCGCGCAGTTGCCGCTGATACGCCGCGGCAAGATCTTACCACGCTCGGAGATATACTTGCGCAGGCGCGTAACATCTTTATAGTTGATGTCGGCGAGCTTTTCCGCGCAGAAGTTGCAGATCTTGCGCTTGGGACGGCGCTCTTTTTTCGCGGCATTACGCTTCTTGGAGGTACTGCTGGCCAAGGATTCCTCATTTCATGTAGGTGGAGACGGCGACGATAACGCCCAGCGGCGACCGTTGCCCTACACACGTGGTGCGCCAAACGCTCCACGACCGGACGCTAAGGCCCGGATTTGCGACGGCTCCGGACTCCGGGAACCGCAACCCGTCGATTATATCGTATCGCCGCTCGTTATGCCAGCGTTGCCGCAAAATGGCAGACGACGGCTTCGGACGGCTGGGAATAGGGAGTGCGTGACACCTCGCAGCCGCGCGCTCACCTCCGTCCTCTGTGCGAGCGTAGCCGCCGCGCTTGCCTTCGTCGTGCGCAGCAGCATGCCGCGAACCCGCCACAAAACGCAGGCGACGGAGACCTGGGACCGCTCGCGCCACAAAATCCTCATCCTAGGCGGTGGGTTCGGCGGCGTCGCCACCGCCCTCGGCCTCGACCGCGAGCTGCGCCGCGATCCGGACGCAGCCGTGCTGCTCGTCGACCGCGGCAACGCGCAGCTTTTCACGCCGCTTTTGTGGACGGTTGCCGACGGGCGCTCGAGCGCGGCACACGTCATGGTACCGCTCCGCTCCTATCAGCGCGGCCGCGCGTTCCACGTTCTGCACGCCGACGTGCAGCACGTGGATCTCGAGCGCCGCGTCGTAACGACGTCGGCCGGTGAACGCCCCTACGATCGGCTCGTCATCGCGCTCGGCAGCGTCACGACCGTTCCCGAGAAGATTCCCGGCGCGAGCGAACACGCCCACGTCTTTCGCTCGCCCGCCGATGCAATGGAATTGCGCAACCGGATCATCGATGCGCTCGAAGGGGCGCATCAGACGAGCGATGCCGCGGCGCGTTCGGCGTGGCTGACGTTCGTCGTTATCGGCGGCGGCGACACGGGAACGGAGCTCGCCGCGACGATCTACGACTTCGTACGCGAAGCGATCGAGCGGGAGTATCCGTGGCTCGTCGATGAAGCGGTGCGCGTCACCGTTATCGAGGCGCTCGATCGTCTCGTACCGCTCTCGTCGGAGGCGATCTCACGGCGCGTGCGCGCGTCGCTCGAACGCCGTGGGATCGTCGTGCACACGAGCGCCGGCGTTGAACGAATCGAAGATGGCGCCGTGCATGCGGGGACGCTGACCGTTCCGACGCACACCGTCTTTTGGTCGGCGGGCATCGCGCCGCCGCAACTCGTGCGCGACATCGACGCGGAACACGCGAAGAACGGCGCGGTGCTCGTCGACGAGCAGCTGCGCGTGCGCGGCCGGTCCGACGTCTACGCGATCGGCGACAACGCGTGGGCCGTCGACTCGACGACGGGGCGTCCCGTGCCGGCGCTTGCGCAAGCCGCCGAGCACGAAGCGCACTACGTCGCCCGCGCGATTGCAGCCAACCGTCGCGGCAAAGCGATGCCGCCGTTTCGTTTCAAGGAGCTGGGCCAAATGACGCTGCTCGGCAACTACGATGCCGTCGCGGAGATCGGGCCGGTCACGCTGACGGGCCCGATCGCCTGGTTCACCTGGCACGCGTACTACGCGCTGCACCTCGGCTCGTGGCGCAGCCGCATTCTGCTCGTGACGGGGTGGCTCATGGCCGCGCTGCTGGGCCGGGAGACGAGCGAGATCCCGCTGAGCATCACGAAGTAACGCCCTGAGCGGCCACCGGAGAGGAAGGTCTCGCTTCTTCGGCATGCTAGTGTAGCCTGGTAGTTTAAGGTATTCTAGCGATTCAAGGAAGGAACAAGGGCTCGTGCTCAAGGGCTTTGGTCAATTCATCGCACGCGGCAATGTCCTGGATCTCGCCGTTGCCGTCGTCATCGGTGCGGCGTTCGGCGCGATCGTCTCCGCGCTCGTCAAAGATCTCATCACGCCACTGATCGCCGCGCTCGTGGGCAAGCCGGATTTCTCGGCGATCGTCTTCACGGTGAACAACAGTGAATTTCGCATCGGCGACTTCATCAACGCGTGCGTTTCGTTCTTGCTCATCGCCGCCGCCGTTTACTTTTTCGTCGTCCTCCCGATGAACACGGTCATGCTGCGCGTCGGATTGAAGAAGCAAGAGACGCCCGTCAAAGAGTGTCCCGAGTGCTTGAGTCAGATTCCGTCGCCGGCGCGACGCTGCAAGTTTTGCACCGCCGAGGTCGCCGTACTGGCGTAGCGAAAAGCGCCGATTCCCAAGGAGCCGCCGAATCTCCAAGCACATCGCCGTCAATACGAAGCACAGAGGGCGCGCTAGGCATCCGCCAGCGCGGCGCGCACGGCGCTATCATCCCACTCGAGGCCGCTGCCGGCGCGCTCCGGCGTTAACGCATAGCCGTTCTCAATACGCAGGGGCTCGCGCAGAATCGGTCCGGCATGATCGAGGTATTCGAGCAGATGCGCGGTCGGCGTGACGCCGAGAAGGTGCACGCTGAATTCGGGAAACGTGTGGCTCGACGCGGGCAGACCGGCAGCATCGACGAGGGCGGCGGCGCGCAGCCAGCCCGTCACGCCGCCGAGCTTCATGACGTCGAGCATCGCATGATCGGAGGCGCCCGCCGCGATGCTCTTTGCGGCGTCTACCGGGCCCCACCAGTTTTCTCCGAGTTGAATCGGCGTCGCGCTCGCGTTCGCAATCCGCGCATGTCCCGCGAAGTCATCCGCGCGCGTGGGTTCCTCGATCCAGTAGAGTCCGTGCGCATCGAGTACGCGAGCGCGTTCGATCGCATCGGCGACCGATAGGCTCTGGTTGTAATCCACCATGAGCTTCGTTGCATCACCGACGGTTTGCCGCACAGCGCGGATCGTTTCGAGGTCCGCCGTTAGGTCGGCGCGTCCGATCTTTATTTTAATCGCCGTAAAGCCGAGTGCAAGCGCTTCTTCCGCTTCTGCTGCTGCGGCGTGCGGACTCATCGTTCGCAGGCTCGCATAGGCCGGAATCGGCTTCGGCTCGCCGCCGAGCAACGTCACGAGCGGCAGACCGCACGCCTTGGCACGGGCATCCCAGAGCGCCATGTCGATACCGGCCATAGCGATCCCGGTCAAGCCCTGTGGACCCAGAAGACGGAAGTGGCGTTGCAACACACGTTCCACGGAGAGCGGCGCTGCAACTACGCCTTCGAGCATACCTTGCAGATTGCCGACGAGCCGTACGAGCGGTTCCAGCGCGACGGGCGTGTAGCAACGGACGTAACTCTTACCGACGATGCCTTCTTCTGTCAAGAGATCGATCAGCACGAGTGGCGTCGTGCGCATCACGCCGCTGGCGGTTTCGACGGGACGCGCGAGCCTGAGGTTGAGACCGGTGGCAGCGATGCGCCGGACCGTGAGCTGCGCGACGCCGGACACTCCGCGGCTCACTCGTACGTCGGAAACGCGGAAGTCCATCCCGGCGGCGGCAGGAAGCGCGCCGGCTCCGCGATCCGATGATCGACGTAGCGACGCCATGACTCGGCTTCGAACGTGACGTCGAAAGCGCGCTCGACCGCAGTCACGCTCGCGAAGCGCGCCGTAAGGCGGAGTTCACGAACAATCGCTTCGTAAGAAGAGACGATCTGCCGCAGCGTTTCGTCGTGCAAGGCCGCAACATCGACGAGATTTGCGACACGGATGCTCTCTTGCGGGCGCAGCGGATCGAGCGCGGCGACGACGTCGAGCCGCAGATAGTCGAGAAATTGCGTCGCCTCAAACCGGTAGCGAATGCGGTCATCGAACGTCGTGAGGTCGGCGATGATCGGTATCGCGCTAAGCGTGCGGCCGAGGCTGCCGTGCCCTTCGAGCCGCCAAGGATCGTTCGTTGCGAGCAGTCGCAGATACGCGTCGAGCGTGCGATCGGGATCTTCCAAAACATTTACTTCGAAGGGCTCCGATTGCGCGTCCCGGCGTGCGATCCACGCCCGAAGTTCACTGCGCGGGCCCGCGGTCGGAGGCGAGCCGTACACGGGCGTCAATTCCGCGTCGTCGCCGAAACTCAATTCCACGTCCGAGACAATGTGCGCATGCTCGTCGTAGAGGACGTATGCAGCGAAGCGACGTTTGGCTTCGTCGCCGTCACTTGCGTCGATCCGTGCGATGCGCGTCGTCCCATAGAATACTTCGAACATACCGGAGTCGGCCTTCATTCTTCGCCGTCGAAGTAGTCCAGCGGTTCGGAGCGTATGAGTCTGCGCTCGGGTGAGCGAACCGCCCATTTGCCGCTATCGGGGTAATAGCAAGATTCGCCGATGGGATTATTCGCGACGACGTACAGGACGAGATCCCGCGAGCCCTCGTTGTAGATTTGGTGCGCTTCGCCCGGTTTGAAAAGAAAAGCGTCACCGACTTCGATCGCGGTTCTTCCGCCCTCGTAACGCACGCTGCCGCTGCCCGAAATGACGTGGTAAAACTCCCATTGCGCGCTGTGAGAATGATACGGACAAGACGTCGCGCCCGCGGGAATGCGAGCGATCTCGACGTCGAAGGGATGCCGCTCGTTAAAATCCGTCGACTCCGGCTTACGCCCCAAGGCTTCGGAGATCTGCTTGCCCGCCCCGACGTATTTCTTGTTCGGCGACGACCACGTCAGCTCGTCGACTTCGCTCGTGTTGACCTTGCGCATCGTGGATGGAACGTTTGTCCTGCCAGTGCTGCGTTCCGCTCACGATCTACGGCGGTAGGTCCGATCCGCGCCACTGCTGGCGCATCTCTTCTCGCGCGTCTTCGAGCGCGTCGTCGACGACGTTCTGCTGCGTGCCGTGACAAGAGCAGCGGGGAAACTCGCAACCCGCGCCACGATGCAGCGTCGCGCCGTGATTGCAAGCTTTGCAGACGATGAGATGCTCCACGGCGCTAGACCACGCCGTCTTCCGAAGCCTCATCGGCGGTCGCCACCATGTGAAAGACGCGGTCGAGATTGCAGATCTTGAAGACCCGGTAGACGGCCTCACGCGAGGGCACGACCACGCGCAGACGCTCGCCATTCTCTTTGTGTGCGCGGATGAGGACGCTCAGTCCGCTGCTGTCGATATACGAGCAGTCGGTGAGGTCGACGATGATCCGGCTCTCCGGCGCAAACGCCGACGGCGCGAGAATTCTCGTAAATGCGGCGCGTGAAGCCAGGTCGATCGCGCCGCTCACGGCGACGACGGTTACGCTGCCGCGTTGCTCGACACTGTACATCACGAGATCTCGTCGCGAGTCTAGCTGGGATTTACCGGCTGCGCCGTGGTCCGCATACCATGTGCCCGAGCGTGTCACGCACGGTCTGCACTTCACGGCAAGGCTGCCCAGCCTTCGTAGCCGCGCGGCTCGTCATCGTACTTAACACCCCGGAATGCTAGAATTTGCAAGCGCTTCTCGTCTGTACGTTTTTTACGGTCATTGCCGCACCCCCCGCCCGCGGTCCCAAGAGGCCGCACGAGCGTCGATTGCAAACCACATCGCGACGCTCGGCGGCAACGTCGATCCGTTTCGAAGTCGCTTCTCGCAAGCTGACCGGCTTTCTATGCGCCGGTGACAAGGGTATCTCTGGGTGTCCACGGCGCAGCAGTCCGATCTTGCAGAGAATTTATTTCTCGACACGCTCCCGAGCGCGTCAGCCGCGCGTCTCCTGCCGAAGCTCGAGCGCATTACGATCGGCGTCGGCACGGCGGTTGCCGCTCCCGGCATGGCCATCGAATACGTCGTCTTTCCGATCCGTGGCGTCATTTCGACCGTGACGAGCATGCGGGACGGAGCGAGCATCGAAGTGATGTTGATCGGTCGCGAAGGTTTCTTCGGCTTGCCGGTCCTCTTCGGCGACGACACGAGTGCGAACGAAGCGATGATCCAAATCGCAGGCCCGGTTCTGCGCATCCGCAGCGCCGATTTTCTGGCGTGTATCGATAACGATCGGACGCTCAACGCGCGATTGCTTCGCTACGCACAAACGACGTTTACGGCGATCTTGCAATTCGCCGGATGCAATCGTCTTCACTCCGTCAACGAACGCTGCGCGCGTTGGCTGCTTATGGCGCACGACCGCGTTACGGGCGACGAACTGTTACTGACGCACGAATATCTCGCGACGATGCTCGGCGTTCGTCGGCCGGGGGTTAGCCTCGCTGCCGCGGCGCTGGAGGAAGCCGGGCTCATCGAGTACCATCGGGGGCGCATCCTCGTGCGCGACCGGCGCGGCCTCGAAGCGGCGGCATGCGAATGCTATGCGGTCGTGAACCATGAGTCTTACCGATTGCTCGGCTACGATGTGAGCAAAGCCGCGTTGGACAGAAACGAGAGCGCCTCGTGAGCTCCGCAATCGATGAACTGGTCGGCAATGCCGTCACGCACGAAGCCGACTTCGAGGGGCCGCGCGCGGCCATCCCGGCCAAGCGCGTAGCCATCGTGACCTGCATGGACTCCCGGATCGACAACTTTCGCATCTTCGGCCTCGACTCGGGCGAAGCGCACATCCTGCGCAACGCGGGCGGCCTCGTCACCGAGGACGTGCTGCGGTCACTCGTCCTCTCGCAGCGGCTCCTGCGAACGCGCGAGGTGATTCTCATGCACCATACCAACTGCGGGCTGCACGGCACGGACGAGGCGGCCCTCCGGGCCGAGATCGCCGCCGACACCGGTCACGCTCCACCGTACGCATTCGGCGCCTTCCGCGACATCGATGAGGCGGTGCGCAGCGCAATCGCGCGCGTCCGCGAACATCCGTTTCTGCCGCATCGCGACCGCGTGCGCGGCTTCGTCTATGCGGTCGAGACCGGCCATCTGCGGGAAGTCGTCACCTAGCGGCCTGTGAAGCTCGATCGAGCCGTCGACGTGGTACGGTCTGTCCTTCGACACGTAGATTTCCGGCGCGCGGTCGACGTCACGGTGTTCGACGCCGTTCCGGCTATAACCGAGGGCGCCTGAGGACAAGCTCGCACGAGGTCGATGATTTGCTCCGCGCTCGCGCCATTCGGATCGATCCACGGCTCTTGGCCACGCGAAATACCGATGGCAGGTTGTCGGAGCAGTTGGCGGAGGGGCAGCAGGTAACGCGGTTATCGTGAATCGTCACCTCGTCGCCGACGCAGTCGGCGCGGCGATCCCGCGTGCGGTCCGGTGATTCGCCGCTGTCGAAACGCGCGTCGGCATGCGAGCCGTCGCAAAACGGTTTCATCCGCGACTGACCGCACCGGCACAGCGCCATTTCAGTGTGCGTCGCGAGCATCTCGCCTTTGGAATTGTTCAGCGCTGCGATGTTCGTAACCAGATAGGGTCCATCGTGTGCGGGCGTGATGGTCGTGCCTAGCGACGCTTCGAACTCGGCAATCGTCGCCGCAGCGGCATCGTTGCGGCGTGGTGAGAGTGCGCCGATTTTCGCGGCGATGTCCTGCAGCGCCGCCGCCACCTCTTCGATTTCGCGCGGCACGTCGAAGTGCGTGCGGATGTACGACGCTTTCGTTGCGAGCTGACCGAGCCGCTCCGTGAAGAAAGCCCGCGCGGACGCTTCGTGCGGCAGCAGATGGACGTCGCGGTTGTAAAGGTCGGCGACATGATGCGTCAACTCGTCACGGATGACGCATCCGCCGTTCGCATCCTCGTAGAAATGCGTCATCGGGTTCGTGACGATCGGCCGCACGGGTGGAAAGACGTCCTGTTCTCGTTCGCGCGGGTGAGTTCTGTTTCGTACTCGACGCGGATACCATCGAAGACGCAGAAGTGTGCGTCGGGATGCTCGGAAGTCGGACCACGACGAAACCGCGCCCGTTGTCGACACCGCCTTCTGACTCAACTCACTCGGCTTCGCGCGCATAAACGACGGCCGTGTCTGTGCCGCTCGGCGTCAACAACAGTTCGCGATCGCGCACCTCGACCGCGTACGAGAGTTCGCGCGAACCTTCAACGATCCGAAGCGTTTTGCCGTCCGAGAGCGACCAATGATCCGTCTCGTCTTTCGTCGTCGCCTTCCCGCCGGTGACTGTGCCGAGCCCGGTGGGGCTCGCGGCGTACGAAGCGCGCAGCGTTCCACCCGCTTCAAAATGCAGCGCCGTGAACTGCGGGTAGCCAGCGTGTGGACTCTTTCCCGCCGTGTCGGCATTGATAACCCACGTACCGACGAGCGGCGAAACCGCACGCTTCGCAGACTCCACTTCGTGTTCGGCATGCGTGCAAGCGCACAGGATTGCGAAGATTGCGCCAGCGGCACCAGTCCGAACATTCATAGCTCGTTCATTGCCCGCTGCGGCTCGATCCCAAGCGTTTCGCGGGCAACGTCACCGGTGACAACGAGTTTTGGTACGCGTCCTCGGATCGATCACCTCGAAGTCGCAGTGACTGCGATGAAAACCGCTCCGCTGCTGGACGGAGTGCCGTAGTCGGTTCACGACGTCACGCGAGATGCGTCCCACGTTGCGGACTGCGAAGCGCGAAGACGGATGACGGCCCCGGCGGGGTGCAGGGGCTGGGCTCGTCGGCAGAAGTTGCCGAGTCACCGAGAAGCAAGAGCCGTATGGCGACGATGAGGCTTACTAGAAGCGACCTTGCCTTTCGCAAACGTCCTCCGCCATTCGCGCTTCGTCCATGGGCGTCAACGCCGACTATCGCCTATGAAATCGGCTACGCGCTTTCGTATCGATCGACGCGAAATCGAAGTGCCGCGACGCGGTTACAAAACGAATGCTTCAGTCTTACGCAGCTCTGTCATCGAGGTCCGCACATATCCAAAACGTTCTCACGATCCACTCAGTGACTCGCGGTGGAAAGTGTCCGTGATAAGTTGCCGAGTTCCATCCCATCGATAGGTCAGGTAGCTGTGCGGATGGCAAGAGGTAATGCTCCTAGGTCGGAAGCAGACGACGCATTCCCGATGGTCCGGGTCCCGAACACTCGGAAAAAGCACCCCGTCGCTCCGGTCTTCGTCTCGCAACGTCCGCGCGTAACCCTGCGATACTGCATATGAATTCGGATCGAAGCGCGCATCGGTCAATGCTTCCGACCGTAGATCTTCGAACGTTCCGGCGATGTGCGCGTCGTACACCCGCATGTCCACGTCAGCGCTTTCTTCCGACGTACTTCGGTAGAAGCACTCGACGTGAAACACCGTTTCCGCAAGAGCCGTCTCGAGAACGCGCGCGGCGTAGTACACGCCGTAGCTCCCATCCGAGAAACGGCTCGCTTTCGCGTGCGTGAAGGCGGCCATGATCGGCGTCGATCCCGGTCCCGAGACGCGTTCGTCTGGAGGTACCAGCGAAATGTCTCCCGCCTCGTCGCGGATTCGGTCGTTCGTGCGCTGTTCCAGCTCCAGCACCAGCTCGATGTCAGCTGGGTCGACGATGCTATCGAAGATCCCGATGAACGGATACCGCGAGTAGATGATCCGGAAGGTCTCGTTCCATTCGACCTCTACCACGCTCCTCGGACACCATCGAGATATCGCCGAACGCGCATCAGGTCTTCCATCCGACCGCCGAACATCAGGTCTGCAGCGGGTCTTCCTCCGAACGGCGTCGCGTTGTTCTCGCGGCGAATCCAGCTATTTGCCTGCTCCGGCCTCGTGAAGAGGATGTGGAGCGCCTTGTAGATCCCCAGAACATAGGAGATACGATCTAGTTGGTCGCCGCTCAGCCTGGCCTCCTGAGGGCGATCCTTCCAGTTGTAGACTGTCTGCTTCGCCACTCCACCAAGGACGGCACGCTGTTCGGCCAGGCTTAGGGCCCACACTTCAGCGATTCGAAAGAATGCTCTAAGACCGGACGCGGAAAGGCGCTCTGCGGATGTGGATGCTATTCGCTCCATCTTGTTCTAATCGTAGCCCTTTTTGACATTAAAGTCTACTTTAGACCAAACTTTTTAAAACTTGGCCTTCCGAAAACGCGGCGAACCCGCCCCAGAGCCGCTTGATCCGTTGCCGTTGCCCTCGACTTACCGCTCGGGGCATTGCGCCGGCAAGCGCTGCGACCATCATGCCGACGTTGAAAATCTCCGGGTGTGGCGCGTTTGAGGTGCCAAGCTCGCTTGGAACTTGCCTCGCAAAATTGTAGCCTGGATACAGCGCCTGGGCGACGAACAGCGTTATAAAGTAGAGCGCCGGTGTCGCTAGGCACCCCTCAGAGATCTTCGTTCAGACAGCGCCGTGGTCATCACACCTCACGCGCGTCGTTTGCGTTGTGACTTCTTCTCGCAACGATGACGTTGCCATTGTCGCATATTCGTAGACGGCAGCATTCACGAGGAGCGGCTGGTTCGCAGCCAGCGATTCCCCGCCCCGGGGTCGCCTCATCCAAGTTGATTCCACTCACCGTCGAACAAGCAGTTCATGCAAGACCGGCCTCTTTACGTCGTCCCCGACACGAATGTCCTACTGCACGGCCGGCCGCTGGAGTCTATTACTGCTGGAATGCTCGCGCTGGATCGTCCCTTCATCTGGCTCTTCGTTCGGACGGTCGTGAAAGATCTCGATGACAAGAGCCACCATCAGAACGCGCGAATCCGTAAGCGCGCTCAATCCGCTTTGCGGCGCCTCATCGATGCGGACGCAAGTCCCAACGCTGTCATTCCCATCGAGCGATACCGACCCGGCAAGCCTCCTGCCTATGATGAGTTGGGCCTCGACCCGCATGACTTGGACGACAGGATTCGCGCCGAGATCATTCTGTTCGCTCGCGACCACCCCGAGGCCGACGTCGTCCTCTTCACCTTTGACTACGGCATGCAGGCGCAGGCGCGCGATCACGGCATCGAGCTCATAGTACCGGCGGTAGATCTGCGCGCTGCTGAGGAGGAGGATCACACCGAACGCGAGTTGCGCCTCGCCCGTATCGAGCTGACCGAACGGGACGCTGCGCAGCCCAACGTCAACGTCGCGTTCGAGAGCGGAATGCGCGACCAGACTCTCTTCGTCTATCCAGAGCTAACAGCGCAAATGCTCGATCGCATCGTGGCATCAGCGGCCAGTCCCGACGCCGATACGCTTATAGGAAAGGCGGTCGCGTCGGTCATGATCGGGTGGCGGAAAGATCCAGGTTACGCTAACCGCCTCGCCTCCTACGCCGCCGAACTCCGCGAGCTGGTTCCCAAGCTTTGGAAACAGCTCGGCGCCTCGTCTCGAGTAACGCTCATTTTGACCAATTCCGGAAACGTGGAAGCTGAAGACGTCTCGCTGAATGCCACGCTTCCCATGTTTGTCCAGGCGATTACGGACGCGCCTACTCAGTCACCGATTCCTCGCAAGCCTTCGCTCTGGGTTCGGGCTCCAGAGTCGCTGGACTCTTGAGTCTCGGAACCGCCATCCAAGCACCGAAATGGCACGTCCCGCCATGGACAGCCAACGTGCGCCCATACGCTGAACCATCACGTCGGGGTCCGCTCCTGAACTCTGACGGTATAATCACGTACTGGCAGCAGAGAGTCCGTCAACACAGCTCGGTTACGCTCGCCTCGTTGATGCTCGAGTTCCGACAGCTTGCGCAAGCGTTTCAGATCGAATACGAACTCCGCGCCAAGAACGCATTCGGGTGACGAACGGCGAACTACTCGTTTGCCTGCAACCGTTGCCGGTCCAAGACGCGGCCGACCAGGTGCTCAAGATGCTTCGCGCCGACGATCCGGACGTCGACGAGGAAACTTGAGTGAAATCCTTTTCGAAATCACGCACCTGACTTAACCGGTTGTTGATACTCAGTCGTCGTTTTCGAAGAACGCGATCAGCTCACTCCAGGTCTTCTTTTTTCCGTTGCCTGCTCCGGTCCGGCCTTTGCACCATTCGATAGTCTTCTTGCCGAGTCGGATGTCGCCGAGATGCTTGGTTCCGTCAGGACTGTAGATGTCCATGGTGATGCCTTTGCTTCCCAGCTCCATGGTGATCGGAAAGTCCTTGATTGCGATTTTCAACTTTGCTCCCTGCGGTGCGTCTCCGCGTGGAGTTCTGACGCGGCCTACTCGCTTATCCACGCTAACGGATAAGGCGCAGACTCAGATGCGACGTTCCAACTAGACGACGCGCGAGAAGCGGCAGCGACGGCGTACCCCGACCATTCGGTCGCGCTGAAACGATTCGTTAGAGCGTCAGCAGCCTGTCCGTTACGCGAAAGACGCCCTTGATGCACATCGGATCGCAGACGGCGATTTGTATATGTGTCTTTCTTGAAAGCAGCGCCGGGGTAAGCCTCATCGCCTTCAGTGAAGACGCCCTTCACGGTCTGGATCGGTTCATACTTCGCGGAGGCGAGGATCTTGTGAACTCGGATGATCACAGCGCAATCAAGATTTCGTCGAATCTTGTCCGCGGTATTCTTCGGAAGTCGCGTGCCCGATTTCGTCAAATCGTCCTGCAGATTCTGGTAAGCGATTTTTGACGAATTCGATGCCGGCGGCGGTCGTCAGATCTAGGCAAGCCCCGAGGTCGATGACGGCGCCAATAACAAAGGGGTCCTTTATTGACCCCTTTCGTCTCGAAGCCTCGTGCGCGAAGTCTAGGCCTCGCTGAGGATTGTTTTCCCAGAAGTAAATCCCGGGACCGAGCCAATCGTAGCGATTGTTGCTGGGCTTGAAAGCCTCACCCCGGAGAAGCCGTTCTCCAACCGTTCGGTCGCACCCGTGAAAACCGAGGACGAAAGCGGAAGAGAGCCGGTGCAACGCCGACTAGCGGTACTTCGCCGAAATATTGCCGCTCTTCGTGAGAATGCCGTCCTTCTTGAGGGCACGACGAGCCGAAGCTTCCGTTTTGGTCGTGCGAGCCGACTCTGCTGCAGCAGCTTTCTTGTAGGCCTTCAAGACCTTCGGGTCGTTCAGGTCGAGCCGAGCGTTCACGTCAATCATCTTCCAGAAATCTCGACCTCCCCCTTTAACCATCCTGCCTGTCCGCGTCTCTCTTTAGGAAGATCAAAACGAAGCTTGCGGGAATTATGTTGCCCGACTCTCTGAACACAATTGGCTTCGGATTTGAGCGATTCCACGCTGGTTCAGAACGGGCGCGAGATCCTCCCGGAACGCCCCGAACCCGCCCCATAGCTTGCGGATGCGCTTGTAGAGTCCGTCCGTGTGGTCTTGAAGCTGCCGGCTCGTGGGAGCGAACCCCAATCGGCGCGTGACGTTCCAGTATTCGGCCCGACAACGCTCACGCTGGTCCGATTGGTCGGCGGTCCAGTGCCGGCGCCGGCCCGGAGGCGAGATGCGCATGTCCTCGCAGAACTCCTAGAACGGGACCTCGTCCTCCATCGCTTCATCATCGAATGACGTCGATGCGGACGACGAACTTGCTGCCGCACGCGTTCCACCGTACGAACCCGATGCTTCGCCGTTCGCGCGGCCCTTCGAATCGAGCATCTGCATGTCGCTCGCGACGACCTCGACGGCTTTGCGCTTTTCGCCTTCCTTGGTTTCGTAATTGCGGATGGCGAGGCGGCCTTCGACGAGCGTCGACATGCCCTTCTTCAAATACTGGTTGCAGATCTCGCCGAGCCGATCCCACGCAACGATGTCGATAAACATCGTTTCGTCACCCGCCTTTGACTTGCGGTTGACGGCGAGCGCGAACTTCGTAACGGCTTTGCCGCCGCCGTCGACGTAGCGAATCTCCGGATCGCGCGTAAGATTGCCGACCAAGACGATGCGATTGTAACTTCCGGCCATGGTGCCGTGCCTCCCGATTTAGTCGTTTAAATTGATCAGGAGCTGACGCATCACGTCTTCGTTCAAGCGAAGCTGACGCTCGAGCTCCTTGGCTTGGGCGGCGTCACTCTTGAATTTCATAACCACGTAATAGCCTTCGCGTATATCGTCGATCTCGTAGGCAAGACGGCGCTTGCCCATCTTTTCGATCTCGCCGGGTTCGCCACCGCCCGTCCGTAGGGTCTCGGCAATCTGCTCGACCCGCGTATCGACCTCAGTCTCTTCGAGGTTCGGGCGGACGATATACGTCACTTCGTAGTCGGTGGTCATGAATCAATCCCTCTTCGGACGCCCGCTTATGTCGGCGGGCGGCTCTGTGCGAGCAGTGGGAATTCGTGGGGTCGCCCCTCACGAGTCTGCCGGTCGGGTACCCGGGCCGGAAAACTCCGGTATGTTATCACGCACAGTCATGCTGCGGCAAGGGCACGGGCTTCACCTAGCCCGATTCACGGGCCGCCAGGGATCGATCGCGGATACGCGCAGCGCGAGGGCGTGGGTTGGACCATAGGATGCGGCGTGCGTTTGACGTTGGCCGTCTTTCTGCTTGCTGCGTGTGCGGCTACCGTGGCGTTTGCCACACTCATGTCGCGTTACGCCGTAGCTGCGGCCTACGTGTCCGGCGGTGCTTCTGCTCGAAACGACAAACGACCGCAACTACGCCGCCGTATTCGGAGCACCGGTTCCGATGACAACGAGCGTTGCGATGGCTCTCTACACATCGAACGGTACCTACGAGCTTGCACACAATGGGTTCGACATCGCTAGGCCTATCGCACGAGCGGCGCATCCAAATACCACTCGGCTCCGGTAATCATTACGGATCCCGATAAACTCCGTTTCGTGGCGCAGCGGTCCGCTTCTTACCTGCGGGCGAAGCCGCAACTTGCACTCCGGTTCACCAGATCGTTGCATCCTCCGAAGCGACGAAGAATTTCGCAGCCCACGAAGCAGATTCGACCTTCGGCGGGCGGTCGAAGGAACTCACGTCGGCCACCATGGTCATTAACGCTGGAGGCAGCGTCGAACACAATCCCTGCCACGTGTACGGATCCGTTCAAAGCCGGATCGACCGGATCATCGAGCCGAACTATCCGATGGACGCCAGGGATCAGGGCGCGACGGGCAGCGTCCGCATAAAGATTACCCTCGACGCAACCGGTAGTATAACGGGAACGAGCCTTCTGCAGAGCAGCGGCAGCTCACCGCTCGATCGCGCCGCACTCTACGCCGCACGACAGACGACGTACCACCCGACCCGTTTCTGTGCGAGAACGAAGGCGGTACGTATCTCTACGTGGCGGATTTAGCCGGAACAACTAACGCGCCCGAGCTCAGCCGCTCGCGCGGGCCTCGCGCTTGGTGACGCGGTAAACGTCGCGCACGTCGCGCAGCGTCCGTAGCTTCTCGAGCACCTTGTGCAGGTGCGCGAGGTTGTTGATCTGCAGCGTGAGGCTGATCAGCGCGGTCTCGCGCTTGACGCGGGCGGTCACCGAGGATGCGGACGTCTTGTACTCGGCGCACACGCCCATGACGTCTTGCAGCAGCCCGGCGCGGTCGAGGGCTTCGACTTCGACGTCGACCGAGTGCATCGTCTCTTCGGCATTGGCCCATGCCGCTTGCAAGATGCGCTCCGGCGTCGCCGACATGTACGCCACGTTGGGACAATCGGCCCGGTGCACGGAGACGCCCTTTCCGATCGTGACGTAGCCCATGATCGGATCTCCCGGCACGGGGCTGCAACACTTCGAGAGACGTACCAGCACGTCGTCGACATCCGAGATGCGGATGCCGCTGGCATTGCGGGCAACGCGGCGCGCCGGTGGGGGAACACGTTGCACGGCAGCGAGTTCGATCAAATTCGAACTTTTGGCTTCCTCTTTGAGCTTCGTCACCACGGTGACGGGCGAGGCATCGCCAAAGCCGATCGCGGCGAAGAGATCGGGCGCGCTGACGTAGTTCATCCGTTTCGCGAGCTTGTCGATCGTCTCGCCGCGCGCGAGATCGAGCCGCATGTGCTCGCGCGCGAGCTCCCGCTCGACCATCTCTTGACCGATGACGACGTTCTCGTCCTTGCGCTCTTTGCGGAACCACTGTTTGATCTTATGCTTCGCGCTCGACGTACGTACGAGCGAAAGCCAGTCCAGCGACGGCCGCGAACTCTTGTTAACGAGCACTTCGCAGATGTCGCCGTTCTTGAGCTGATAGTCCAGTGGGACGATCTTGCCGTTGACCTTTACGCCGACGCAATGCGTGCCGACGTCGGTGTGCACTTGGAACGCGAAGTCGAGCGGCGTCGCGGCGGCCGGCAGCGGATACACGTCGCCCTTGGGCGAGAAAATGAAAACCTGGTTCTCGAAGAGATCGAGCTTGAGATTTTCCATGAACGCACGCGAATCGCGCATGTCGTTCTGCCACTCGAGCAGCGACCGCAGCCACGTGAGCTTGTGCTCGAAGGGATCGCTCTTGCTGCCCTCTTTGTAACGCCAGTGAGCGGCGATGCCATACTCGCTCGTGCGGTGCATTTCGAGCGTCCGAATTTGGATTTCGAGGGGGTCGCCGCCGGGCCCGACGACCGTCGTGTGCAACGACTGATACATGTTGGGCTTGGGCATCGCGATGTAATCTTTGAACCGTCCCGGGATCGGCTTCCACTGCGAGTGAACGACGCCGAGCGAACCGTAACAGTCCTTAACGTTCTCGACGATGACGCGTACGGCTGTGAGATCGTAGATCGTCGAGAAGTCGCGGCCCTTCTTCATCTTCGTGTAGATCGAGTAGAAGTGTTTCGGCCGGCCCGTGACTTCGGCAGCGATGTCGAGCTTCTCGAACTGTGCGCGCAGCAGGCCGACGACACTCGTTACGGCTTCTTCCCGCTCGGTCCGTTTCTTCGAAACGCGCTCCGCGATCTCGCGATACGCGTCGGCATCGAGATAGCGCAAGCACAGATCCTCGAGATCCCACTTGATTTTCCAAATGCCCAAACGGTGCGCGATCGGCGCGTAGATCTCGATTGTCTCGCGCGCGATCGTCTGTTGCTTCGCAGCGGGCAGACTCGCGAGCGTGCGCATGTTGTGCAGCCGGTCGGCGAGCTTGATGATGATGACGCGGATGTCCTTAGCCATCGCCATGAACATCTTGCGCAGGTTCTCGACTTGCGCGTCCTCTTTGGATTGATAGGGGATGCGCGTCAGCTTCGTGACGCCGTCGACGAGCTGCGCGATCTCCGGCCCGAACTTTGCTGCGACCTGGTCGCTTGTGATGACGGTATCTTCAACCACGTCATGCAAGATGGCGGCGGCGATCGTCGCCTGATCCAGCTCCATGTCGGCGAGGATGCGCGCGACCGCGACGGGATGCTCGATGTACTCGTCGCCCGACGCGCGGCGCTGGCCGTCGTGGGCCGCGTCCGCGAGCTCATAGACGTTCCGCAGCAGCGACCCGTCCAGCGTCGTGTCGTAGGATTGGACCTTGGCGATCAGCTCGTCGATGTGCGGCGTCGGCATGTCTATCCCAGTATGATGCCACAGACGGAGGACGGGTGTCCAATAGACTTCCACCGCTCGAATAAGGTTGCGCTCAATAACGAATAAATGCGGTAATTTCTTTCCCGGGCAGCGCGCCGCGGCCCTCGAGCGCAACGAGTTCGATCAGGAAGGCGAAGCCGACGACGTGCGCGCCGAGCCGTTCAAGAAGGCGCGCCGTTGCCGCGGCCGTGCCGCCCGTCGCGAGCAGATCGTCGACGACGAGCACCCGCGCACCGGACCCGAGCGCATCCGCGTGTATCTCGAGAGAGTTGGTCCCGTACTCCAGTTCGTATGCTTCGCTGAGTGTTCGACCCGGCAACTTTCCGGGCTTGCGAACCGGTACGAAGCCCGCGCCGAGCCGGTATGCGAGCGGCGCGCCGAGCATGTAGCCGCGCGCCTCGACTGCCACGACGTAGTCGATGTTCTGCGCCTCGAAGCGATCGAAGAAAAGGTCGATCGTCGCCCGAAAACCGGCAGCATCCTTCAAGAGAGTCGTAATGTCGCGAAACAAAATTCCGGGAATCGGGAAATCCGGAATCGCTCGAATCAGGCCTTCAATTTCCACGCCGGAGCGGTTCGGTTCGTCACAACACCGCCCTGCGCAAGAAACGGGACGCCCTTCGTGAACGTTCGTCTGCAATGACCTTGGGTGACCGCGCCTACGGGCGCCGTCAAACGACTGCCTTCGCAATCGCACTGGGGCTCGCGGCGCTCGCAGCGGCGCTGCTACCGACCACAACTCCGGCGCCTCCCGCGGACCGGACCGTGACGCAGGTCGTCACGGTTGCGCGGCGTACGCCGCCGCCAACTCCCGCGCCGACCCCACCGACCCCGACGCCCACACCGCACATGACCGCACCGCCGCGTCCGACGCTCGCGCCGCGCGTCGTCGTTCGCAACCCGGCGCCCAAAGCGGCGGCGACGCCGCAGCGCCGGCTCGGTGGCGCGGCTGCAGCGAAACACCTGGCGATCCTTAGATCGCGTCCGGCGGCGCACGCCGCGCCGCATTCGCTGGCCGAGGGTACGCATGCCGGCCAGCAGAACGGCGGCACCGGTACCGGAGCCGGGCCCGGCGCCGGCGACGGTGGTCTCGGGGGAACAGGCTCGGGAACGGGCGGTAGCGGGAACGGAAACGGCGGCACGACGAACGCGGGGCCCTGCGGCGCCGTCTATCTCCTGCCGGGACAGCTGTCGTTCAGACGCGACGGTACCGTCGAACAGCACGTCATCGCGAAGATCGTATTCGGCGACGGACGCGTCGAACTCGCTCCGTTCCCGTATCCGTTCACATATGCGGGTGAGAAGCTCAACCCGTTCCAGCACGACATCGCAACCCCAGCGGGCGGAACGATACCGATCCAACTCCCGCCCGACGGAACCGATACGTCGACGTATCCAAAAGCGGTTCAGCTCGTTTTACAGTATACGAATTTGAAGACCGGCACGACGCTGCTGCCCGATTGCGGCTCCCCCTTACCTTCAACCGCCCAAAACTGATGCGCGCCGGACGCGTTCGTCATCAGTACGCGACGTAGGGCGTGGCGCGCACGAAGGTGCGATCGTCGAGTTGGTCGAGCATAAACTCCGCGAGGTCGGCGCGCCCCAGGTGCAGTCCTTTCGGTGGTAAGCCGTCGGGTAAAATCCGGTACGCGCCTTGACGCGGACCGTCTCCGAGCCGCGGAGGAAGAACGATCGTATAGTCGAGGCCACTTGCCTCGATCGTTTGCTGCTGACTTGCCTGCATGCGCAGTGGATTGCGAAGAAGCGTCGCTTTGAAGAACGCGAATCCGAGTCGCGTGAGCGCGGACTGATATTTACCCGAATCGCGCAGTGCACCCGCGGCGCCTAGAACGATCAGGCGACGAACGCCCTCCGCTTGCATGCCGGCGACGATGTTCGCGCTCGCGTCTTCGAGCAACGCGTTCGGCGCGAGCGTGCGCGATCCGAGTGCCGAGATGACGGCGTCCTGCCCGCCAATCGCGGCACGGACGGCCGGCGCATCGAGAACGTCGCCGCGCACGACGCGCACGGCGGCCGTCGCAAATTTTGACGGATCGCGAACGAACGCCGTCACCGTATGGCCCCGACGAACGGCGCTTTCCACGAGGTGACCGCCGGTGCCACCCGACGCGCCGAAGATCAGGAGGTCCACGCTAACGAACTGCCGTCCGCCTTACGTCGTCTCCTTTCGAAAATCGACCTGACGTCTTCGATATCACCGCGCGAATCGTGCACGGGCTTCCGACGCGGCGACGATCGGCTACGATCGAACGCGATCACGCCCCAATGGAAGCGATGACCATCGCAGCGCTGGCCGTCGCGAACGCAAAAGGCCTTGAAGCGCCCACCCATCACGTAGTTCGCGTCGCGCTCCTTGAGCGCGTCTTCGACACGCCACGGCATCACCCGTTACCCGACGAACGCGTCGGAAAACTCTTCCTCAAGGTTGGAAAAACCGGTGACGGTCTTCCCGGCAATGAGATACGAGCCGTTAGCGAGTTGCACGTCGACGAGCGCCGCAACGCCGCGACAGAAAACGGCAGTGACCTTCTTGGCTTCGTAAAACGTACGAATCGCGCGCTTGAGATCGTCGTTTTGACGAAACGTGAACATCGGGGACTGTCGACCGCAGACGACGAGCGCGTCGTATCTGGACCAATCGAGCTCCGCGAGTTTGGGCGTTTTCTGGAGTAAGGCGACGCACTCGGGCGTGTTGAGAAAGCCCATCGAGATGAGGTCGCCCGCGGACCACTTCGATGGATCGCGCGGGTCGCTCAAGGCGTCGAGCTCGACCTTGCCTCCATCCGGGCTCGCAACGGTCACGTCGAATCCGGCCGCGGTAAATTCGAAATACGGGTGCATGAGTTCGGAGGCCCAAAATCCGAGCGGCCAACCCAGTTTTGGATTGACGCTGGGATTGGCCACGACCATGAGAATTTTCGTGCTGGTGAACGTGTCGAGGAGTTGGTGATGGTCGGAGGTCGTCGCGACCGTGGAAGCCATGTCTAATCTCCTCTTCGTAAGCACCGTCGACTGCGATCCAGCGTGGCTTCAATAATTTCGAACGCGTTACTCGGGCTTTCCGCCGGCGATCCAACGGGCGAAGACGTCGACCTTTTCTTGCGGCCAGGGTCCATCGCACGGCATCGTTCCGTTGCGTAAGCGTTCGAGGATCGCATCGGCGTGCGCGCTCGCGTCGGCGAACGACCACAGATCGAACGCGAATTGCATCGACTTGCGATCGCGCTCGCGGAACAAGGCCTTGACGTGCTCGGTGAAAGTGACCCGCTCGCCGGAGGCCGGCAACACGGCAGCTTCGGTTTCCTGCGGCGCGAGCGCTGAGACGCGGCCGCCCGGTGGACCGGCGCTCGTCGCCCAGTCCCAGTGCGGCATCGCCATGTGCTGCGGCGGGCGTGCCTGCGTCTGCGAATTCTCCACGGCCAGGCGCGAGCCCCATTCGATGTAGGCCCCGAACGCGGAGCGGAATTCCGCGTCGTTCGGAAGTCCCGCCTCGTGCGCGGCCTGCAGCAGCAGCGACACCCAGCGTGCGCGCATCTCCTCCGTCAAGCACTTACCGACGTGCTGCGAGACCATGCGCGGGTAGCCGCCATACTCTTCACTGTACCAGCGGGGACCGCAAAAAACCTCAGCGAGCCACTTCGCGACGCGCTGTGGGTGGTCGGCGGACATGCTCGCGAAGAGCGGCGCGAGCAGGTCGTCCGCTGGGACGAACTTCTCATAAAAGAGGCGGGTCATCCGCGTGAGTGCGGGCAGACCGCCGGCCCACTCGAAGAGCGACGGCGTGCGGTCGGGTTCCGGCGCCGGATCGCGGAACTCCACGTACCAATGCATGCCCGTGCAGAACGGCTTGTTTTGCGCGTGACCGCAGCGGCATAGCGCGTAGTGTTCCCGGGAAGCACCGGCGTTGGGCGGAAGATCGACGCCCTCCGCGTCCCGCAGCGCGACGCAGCCTCTGATGCGGTAGGGTCCGTCTTTGGACACCACGATCGTCGGCTCGCGCGTGTCGTGCCAATCGACGTCCACGCGCGCCTCGACTCCGTCGACGGCGTAGCTCAAGGCCCCTGACGGGCAATCGCGGACGGCCCGCACGATCTCGTCCATGCGTCCGCCGCTGGGTGCGACGAACGGCTCGCTCTTCGCACGAAAGACGGTGACCAGCCGATCGGTGCACAATCCGGAATGCTGGCACGCTCCGCGGTTATCGAGGATGGTGACCTGCAAGCCGACATACGTGTCGCTCCGGTCGGGGACGCGCTTGGGATCTTTCGCATCGCCGAAGCCGCTCGTCGCGTGACTGCCGTCGCAGAACGGCTTCATCGCCGACGCCCCGCACCGGCACAGCGCCATTTGCGGCCGAGTTGGAAGCGGTTCGCCGAGCCACGTGACGACGGCTCCGACGTTGGTCACGAGCAACGGCCCGTTGTGTGAAACGCGGATCTCCGCATCGATGCCCGCGTGGAGTCGCTCGAGCGCCTCGAATCGTTCGGTCGGACCGGGTCCATCCTCCGTCTCCGACGCAGCACACGCGAGATCCTGAAGCGCAGCGGTAGCCTCGAGCAACGCGGCCGGCGAACCGCCCTCACGACGCAGCGCCGTAGCACGTTTCGCAAGTTCCCAAAGCGTTTCGGGCGACGCGTCGTCCGGCGCGCCGTCGCCGGCGGAATGTGACGCATCCACCGGTTCGCCGAGTGCCGTCGCGAGCGGTCGAATCACCGACGCGTCCAGGCGCGCCAGCATGCGGGCGAAGTCGGACCGCTGGGCCGCGACGTTCGACGGGCGTAGGGCGCGCCGCATCCGGCGCACACGGGCCAAGAGGTCTTTAAGGTCTGAAGCAGTTGATGTCGTCACTCGTCAACCTCACCGGATCGCCCGCGCAAGGCGTTGCCGATCGTCGCGACGTCCGTTTGCAACGAGCCGCCGAAGAACGCGAGGCTCGCCAGCGATCGGGCGGCGGCCGCTTTATCTCGTGAGCCGCACGCGTCGGTAACGACGACCGGAACGTAACCGAGGTCCATCGCGTGACGGACGGTCGGTTCGATTCCAATCTCGAGTGCGATGCCAACGACCGCGAATGCGGTCATACCGCAATCGCGCAAAACGATATCGAGCGGCGTCCCCACGAACGCCGACATCGCGATCTTGTCGAAAATCGCCTCGCTCGCTCGCGGCGAGAGTTCGGCGGTGAGTTGGAACTCCGGCGAATCTCGTAGGAATCGCGGTTTGACCTCGTCGACCCGACGCACACCTTGCCACGCCATGGCGGTGCGTAGCGCAGACACACCGGCGACTTCCTTGGGTAAGTACATGTGGCGTGTATAGAAGACACGGAAGCCGCCCTCACGCGCCGCCTCGATGACGTCGCATACCCGTCGCGTCGTTTCCGCGCCATCCGGTATCTGTGCAACGATGCCGGCTTGCATGTCGTAAACGAGCAACGCCATTCGCCGCGGATCGCACAGGTCGTCGAGTGCAGCCGGAATGTCGAGTCCGTACGCTCGTTGCACTTATACGGCCGAGCGCAGAAGCAACGGTTGGCGTCTTGCGACTGACACGACTACGCCTGTGCCGTATCGGGCTGTGAGGTTTCTGCACCAGGACCGCCGCTCTTCCACACGACCGCAGAACTCGTCATCGTACGATCGTACGGTTCAGCGACGTCCACGTTCGCTCGGAAAAGGGTTTCGATCGGCAACGCGACCTGCACCGGAATATGAAACCACTCGATCAGTCCCGCTTTCGTGAGTGGGAAGTCATCGGTGTAACGTTTGCACTCCGCGACGCTGCCGCACTCGAAGACGATTACCACGCCCGGTTCGTCGGCTCGCGCGTAGTTTTCACGCACGATGCCGGCCTTCCAGAGCCTCCAGACGTTGGAGACCTCTTGCGGCAAGTACGGCGTGATGGTTTCCATCGTCACTCCCGGCTTGAAGATGTCGTAGGTAATAATTTTCATTCCGGGGTCTCCTCATCATCTCGGGGACCGAGCGAAGAAAGCCGATTCGCCCAGAGCGCGTCACCGCCGAAGTACCGCGCAGGCATCTTAGCATATCTCTTGAATTGAAGTGAACCTAGCCGAATGGACGGGACACACGATGCACCAGCAGAAGATGCGGTCGACCGCATCGTCGCGGCGTGGGCTCGCGAACGCCCCGAACTCGATACGGCTCCGGCCGAAATCGTCGGCCGCATCGGTCGGCTCCGCTGGTACCTTGACGGTGGCTTGGAACGCACGTTTCGGCGCTTCGGGTTGACGAGAGCCGCCTTCGATGTCTTAGCTGCGCTGCGGCGCTCGGGTCTGCCCTATCGCCTCCCACAAAAGGTTTTGATGGGTGCTTTAATGCGGACGTCGGGAACGACGAGTTTTCGCATCGACCGGCTCGAGAGCCAAGGACTGGTCCGCCGCGAAGCGGACCCCGACGACGGACGCGGCGTCTTCGTTGCGCTAACGAAGAAAGGCTTACGTCTCGTCGATTCGGCCGCGCCGGCACATCTTGCGAACGAAGCGCAACTACTAGCGGCGCTATCGGCCGAGGAACGCGTGACGCTCGTGACACTGCTTCGGAAGTTGCTCCTCAGCTTCGAAGCGCCAAACCCGCCATCGGCCACTGAGGACGCATCGCCCCCGACAGCGACTTCAGCCGCTAGAGCGTCGCGGCCGAGCGCTCGTCGTCGGCGGAGCCGCGCTTACGAACCTCCGGGATAACCGTTTCCAACCGAGCTGCTCGTCGCGATAAGCCTTCGACACCCACAATCTGCCGGAGGTCTTTTTCATGGTCGGTTCAGTCAATGCCGAGCGCGCAGCGCGCTCGCTCGAGTTCGGTATGTACCGCGACGGCGACAACAATCTCGATGACGTACAGTCCCTTACCATCGCGCAGGCGCTGCAAACGAGCGCCAAGGACCATAGCATCGAGTTTACGGTCGAAGACACGACGGCGCGGCGCGGCTTCGAGCCGGCGCACGTCTTGCGCACCGAGTCGTACAGCATCGCCGATGGCCAGCTTTCGAAGTCGGTCAACGTCGATCCGCCGCACGATATGTCGGCGCGCCGGGATCTCGCGACGTTCGTCGCGCACGTGCTCGACAACGCCGAAAAATCCAATGCCAAAGAGACCTGGATCGACCTGATCGATCACGGCGGCGGCGACGGTGGCGGCTTGCAGTCCGATCACGGCGACGCGCGCATCATGCGCGAGGACGACATGGCGGGCGCGATCGCAGACGGCATCGCGCAGCACGCGAAGGCGCACCCCGAAGACGCCGGCCGGCATGTCGACGGCGTCGTAGCGAACCAGTGCCTCATGGCGACTCTCGCGTTTTCATCGGCGCTCTCGCACGCCGGCGTCAAGTACCTCGCTGCCAGCCCCGAGACCATGCTCGCACCCGGCGTGCCGAGCGGCATCGCGCATGATATCGCGGCTCACACGGGCGATGCGCGCGGCATGGCCAAAGCCGTCGTCGACTCGACGATGAACGAAAGTTACGACGCGGGGCTAGCCGGAACGTTCGGTCCGGCGGCGGCGTTCGACGTCATCGATCTCGACGCGGGCAAGACGGCCGCCGTGGCAGCCGCCGTGCGGACACTCGACACATCGCTCATCGCCGCCGCGAAAGATCCCGGTCAGCGCGCGGCGCTGCGGGAGGATGCCAAGGGCATCGATGGGATGGTCCGCTTCCCGGAAGGCAAAGCGTTGCCGTGGCGCGCGGACCGTCCGGCGATCGCGCTCTACCAAACCTTCGCGCAAGACGGCCGCCTGGGGCAAGACGTACGCGCCGCCGCACTCCATGCCGCAAACGCCGTCGCCGACACCGTTCTCGCGCATCGCGAAAGCAACGATTTCGCACCGTTCAACGACGCCGATTATTCCGACGCGGACGGTCCGACGGTGCACTTTCCATTGACGCACAAACAGATCGATACGTGGGGACCGCAGATCAGCGAGACCGACAACGCGTTCTACAAGAGCGTCGGCGCCGCCGGCGTCGCAAAGGTCATCGCCTGACGGAAGAGTCGGCCGCTGCCGGACGAAGGGCTGCGATCGTGCGCTACCTCGACAACGATGGTCTCTCGCTCGCGCTCGAGTCGCGCGGCGCAGGCCCGCGACGCATTCTGTTCGCGCACGGGTGGATCAGTTCGCGACGTATGTTCTACGATGTCGCCCGGCGGCTCGATCCCAGCGTCTACACCTCGTATCTGCTGGACTTCCGCGGCGCCGGTCTCTCCGACCGGCCCGCGGCCGGCTACGACCTCGCCGGTTATGCGAGCGACCTTCGCGCGGCGCTCGCGGCAATCGGAGGCCCGGTCGAACTCGTCGCGCACTCTATGGGCGGCAAGGTCGCGCAATTCATTGCGCTCGAGCCGCCCGCTAATCTGACGCGGCTCATGCTCGTCGCGCCCGGTTCGTCCAAGGCGTACGCCGGAAACGAGCGGCATCGCACCTTAGCGCAGGAAGCGTTCGGCTCGCGGCGCCGTATCGCGCGCTTCCTGCGCGCGGCGATGGTTCGTGAGATCGCGCCCGATGCGATGGAGCGCCTCGTCGACGACGCGCTCGTCGCCCCGCGCGACGCCTGGTTCGGCTGGTACGAAACGGGTCGCCTGGAAGATTTTTTTGCGCGCGTCGGAACGATCGCGCTGCCCACGGTCGTCGTCGCCGGCGAGCGCGACCTGCTCGCGCCACCGGCCCGCGTCCGGCGGGATGTTGCCGACGCGATCCCGGGCGCAATCTTCGTGTCGCTGCGCAACGTCGGTCACAACATTCCAGTCGAGATGCCGGCCGAACTTGCGGGTCTGCTCGATCGACTCGATCGCAGCGCTGCGGCGCAAAGCTAGCTTTTCTTCGTCGCCCGCTTTCGGCGAGTCGGCTTTTTCGACGTCTTCTTGCTCACCGGCCTTTTTGCCACCGGTTTCTTTCGCGTCGTCTTACGACGCCCCGGCGTGGGCGGCGATGAAGCGCCGGAGACGGGAGCTTGCGGAATCGCGAGGTTCGGCGGGCTCGCGAAATCGAAACAATCTTCCATGCCATCCGAGGCGGCATCGCGCGTGCCCAGCGTCGGAAGGTTGAAGACGGACTCGCAGAACTTGATGAGGCTGACGTGCGTGTGTTGCGCTTTCGAAATATAACCGCGTTTCGCATACGGACTCATCACGAGACAGCCGACGCGTCCTCCAGGAAAAAACTGTGTGCCGTCCGTCCATTGCTCGAGCGCGGGCGGATCGACGTGATCGAGCCAGCCGCCCCAGTCATCCCACGTAATGAAGATCGCACACTTCGGCCACAGCGGACCCTTCGCAACCGCGTCGACAAGACCGACCGTCCAGTCCATGCCGTCGGTCACGTTCCCGAGCGGATGCTCGTCGAGCCCGGAGGGACCATAAATCCAGGAAACCGAGGGCAGCGTTCCCGCCGTCGCGTCGGCCGCGAAGGCGCTCTGATTTTTTTGATTGCGCCGGCCGAGGTTCGTGATGAGATCGAAGGGATATCCAGTCGTGTACGCACCCCAGGTTCGGCCCGCCTTTTCGAGCAGATCCGGGAGCGATCGGAGATTGAACGTTTGCTGCGGCCGTCCGCGATAGGTATGCGGGTTATCGATGACGGGCGAATCGGCGGCGATCAACATGAGGTGGTTCGGCGTCGAGGGTCCCGCAACGGCCGTAAAGTAGTTGTCGCACAGCGTGAACTGACGCGCGTAAGCGAAGTAGGCCGGTATATCGCTCTCGAGATATTGGAGACGCGCCGCCGTTGTGGCGCGGCTCAGCCAGCCTTCGTGCGTGTGGTTCGGATCCGCCGTCGGGGGATTGGGCGCATGGGCGAGATTGGCGCCGTTAGCACCCGGAAACGTCCCGAAATAGTTATCGAACCCGTGATTCTCTTTGACCATGATGATGACGTTTTCGATTGCGGCAATTGGTGTTGCGGTTCGCATACATCCTCGCTGAGCGCTCGTGGCGCAACGGGGCGGCGCCGCCGGACGTCACGTCCACTTGCCGACCCACCTCGTGTCGCACGAAGTGTATGGGCTGCGTATTAAGGCGAAGTTAAGCGCGCCGTGTTGCGCGTGTTATGCGAGAAGCGGCACGCGGTCCGGATAGATCGGGCGATTGACGATCGATTCGAGCGTCGGTCCGTCGGCGGCGAGAGCGAGCGCACAAAAGCGTTCGAAGTTCTCGCGTTCGGCTTGGCCTTCGGCGAAGCGCGCGGTGGACGCGAGATCGACCTTTCCGTCAATTGCGTTGAACCGGACGAACCGGCCATCGTCGTCGATGCCGGTCGCGACGAGACCCGCCTCCTCGAAGATGCGAATGGCAGCACCGACGGTCGAGCCGTCGGCCATATCGAGAGCGAGCGTTCGCGCGATATCCTCGTACGTCGTGCGCAACACGTCGTCGTACGCGAGACCGCGCATACCGCGATAGAGTTCGCGCAGCACTTCGAGCGACGGCGCACCGCGCGCGATGATGTAGTCGTTGATGCGCCGATCGCTATCACCGTACAGCAAGTGAATGCGCGCGGCGGCGCCGTCGCGGCCGGCCCGGCCCGCCATCTGATTGAACTCCGTGAAATCGAAGTTGAGATGGTAGAGCACGACGTCGCGAACGTCGGGCAGATCGATCCCTTCGCCGAACGCCGACGTCGCGACGACGATCCGCACGGCCCCGCTGCGAAAGAGCTCTTCGACGCGCCCGCGTTCGGCCGTGGGAACGCCCGCATGATAGAAGGCGACAGACGCTCCAAACTGCGCGCGCAAGCGGTCCGCGACCTTCGTGACTTCCGTGCGCGAATTGCCGTAGACGATCGCCTTGCCATCGCCGTCGAGTTCGTGCGCGAGGTAGCCCGACTTATCGCTGCGGTTGCGTGCGTCGACGACGTGGAGATTGGCGCGAACGGTCGGATCGATCGCCCACGCTTCGATGCCGAGCGTGCTGCGAATCGCGCGAAACGCGGCATCATTCGCGGTCGCGGTCAACGCAAGGACTTGTGGTGCACCGAGCTCCTGCAGGAGCGTCCCGAGCGCACCGTACGCGGGGCGGTGCCGCGACTCGAACACGTGATGCGCTTCGTCGACGACAACGAGCGCGGGCCGGTTCTCCGCACGCACGAATGCTGCGCGGTGAAACCCTGCAAATTCGGGCGTGGCCAGAATGATATCCCACGATCCGTCGGCGAGCGCGGCATCGAGGGCGGCGCGCTCTTCGCCGTCGATCGATCCGTTCGCGCGCAAAATCCGTAAGCCGAACCGCCCCAGACGCCGTACGAGCGCTTCGTACTGATCGTTGGCCAGCGCGCGCAGCGGATAGAAGACGAGCGTCTTCGCGCCGCGCGCGAGGGCCATCTGCGCCGCGGGGAGTTGAAAGCACAGCGATTTGCCACGGCCCGTGCCGAGCACCGCGAGTGTGTTGCGTCCGGCGGCGAGCCGCTCGAGCACGGCGTGCTGGGCGTCGCGCAGCGGCCGTTCGCCGATCAACGCGACACGCACGGCGTCGCTCGAAGCGAGTTCGCGCGCCGCTTCGCCGCGCTGCGCGCTGCGCGGCGGCCGCTCGCGGCGCACGAAAATATTCACGCCGACGTGCCGCTCGCCGCCACCGGTAACGCTCGCGACGGTCGCCATGTAGCGGTCACCGCCGTCGATGTTTGGCGCGAGGCGCTTAGCGATCTCGCGACGGATGAACCCGAGCGCCAGCGTACCGAAGCGCACCGCGACCGCGCTCGGGTCGAAAGCGTTGTCCGGCTCCCGCACGAGCTGCAGCGCGTCCCCCGGCGCCAGACCCGCGACGCGATCTTGGCGGCCTTCGAAACTGACACCGACGACCTTGGTGAAGAACTCGTTTGCTTCACCGATGGACCCGTAGCGATCGCGAACGAGATACTCATTCTTCTTCGCAAAGAGCTCCGCGACGAAGGCGGCCGCGTCGCCCGACGAATCCGGCCCGACCTCGTCGAAATTCGCGAGCAGCGCCTCGAAGGCGGCTTCGGAAGCGGTGGGAAGCGGCAGGGATCGTTCCCGCGCCGCGGAGCGGCTACTCGTGTTTGGTGGAGGCCGGGTGCTCGGCCGGCGCACCGCCGTGCTCCTCATCGTCGAAGTTGAGATGGATCTCTTCGTGACCGAGTTCGAGCTGATGCTCGTGCAGCCCAGCGTTCTGCGCGTCGAGCGGATCGAGTGCGTACTCGTGCTCGTCGTAGCCGGGCTCCTCATCCGGAGCGCTTTCGGCCGGGTCGTTCTCGAACGCCGGATCTTCGTAAGCAAAGGGCTCGAGTGGATCGGGGGCCGCGCCCGAACCCGTTCTCTTGCGCCGGTACTTGGCCGGACGCGGGTTCTGGCGCAGCGACGCCGCTTTCTCGCGCGCGCGACGTTCCTTGCGCGCCGCGAGCACGTCGTCGCGCGACGCGCCGGAGGCGGCTTGCGCCTTCGCTTCGGCGACGGTCCGCGGCCGTTCGAGCGCCGCGGCGCGTCGCGAATCGCGCAGATTCGCCACGGATTTGAGCTGCCGCTCGCGCAGCACGTTGACGAGCGGCGCCGAATAGAAGATCGAATGGTAGCCGCCCGAGCAGATGCCCACGAGTAGCGCAAAGGCAAAGTTTTGCAGACTTACGCCGCCGAATGCGAGCAGCGCGACGAGCGTGATGGCGACGGTTGCGAGCGTGTTCACCGATCGCGTCATCGTCTGCAGGATGGACGTGTTGACGATCCCACCGTACGACGCGCCCGCCATGACCTTTACGTTTTCTCGAATCCGGTCGAGGATGACGATCGTGTCCATCACCGAGTAGCCGATGACGGTCAGCACGGCCGCGAGGAACGCGTCGTCGGCGGCCCTGTCCGCGATCGCATAAATGCCGATCATCATCGCCGCGTCCCGCACGAGCGCGATGACGACGACTAAACCGAAGATGTAATTCCAGCCGAAACGGAACGCGATGTAGAGAAATTGGATCGCGATCGCGATGACGAGCGCCTCGCCAGCCTTGATGAGATACTCTTTCCCGAGCGACGGACCGACCGCTTCGATTTGCGACTGCGCACGGTCGATCGGGCCGAGCGTTCCCAAGGTCGACCACAGCTTGCCCGTATCGTCGCCGAAGTCGGTTTGCGTCGAGACCGTGAAGCGCTCGTTCGGCGCCGCGTCACCCGCCTTGCCGAGCGTGTTGACGCGCGCGTCGGTTACGCCGATCTTCGCGAGCGCGCTCTGGACGGCGGCGACGCTCGAGGGCGACTTGTACGTGACGGTCACGTCGGTGCCGCCGGTAAAGGACAGCCCCAAGCGCAGCGCGTGCGAGGGCTGGAAACCACCGCCCGGTGCGTGCGTCGCATGCCAAAACAGCGCGACGACGCCGAGCCCGATGATCGCATACGAAATCAGCGAGACGGTCCGGAACCATCCGACGACATTCCAATTCAAGCGGCGAAAAAACATTACGCGCCGTAGACTTTCGGATTTTCGACGACGTTGTTGTTCACGACGAGGTCGACCAGGAAACGCGTCACGAACGTCGCGGTGAAGAGCGAGAAGGCCGTACCCCAGAACAGCGTGTAGGCGAAGCCCTTTACGGTGCCCGTGCCGAGCATGAAGAGGACGCCGGCACCGACGATCGTCGTGAAGTGGCTATCGAAGACGGCCGTGAAGGCGCGCTTGAAGCCGACCGCGACCGACGAGCGCAGCGACTTGCCCGACCAGATCTCTTCTTTGAGCCGTTCGAAGATCAAAACGTTCGCATCGACCGCCATGCCGACCGAGAGCACGAAACCGGCGATGCCGGGCAGCGTGAGAACCGCGTGTACGCCGGCCAGCAGCCCGAGCAGCATGAGCACGTACACGACGAGTGCGATGTCGGCGAGGAAACCCGGCAGGCGGTACACGACGAGCATGAACACGAGCACGAGACCGAGACCAGCGAGGGACGCGTAGAGCGACTTCTCGAGATCGATTTTTCCCAGGATCGGCCCGACGGTGTCGTTCTCGATGACGGTCACCGGCACGGGCAGCGCACCTGCGTTGAGGTCGTTGGCGATGCGAATCGTGTCGTCTTCGGTGAAGTTGCCGGTGATCTGTCCCGTGTCCGTAATGACGCCTTGGATCGTCGCGGCCGAAACGAATTTTTTATCGAGAAAGAAGCCGAGCAGCTTGCCGAGATTGGCCTGCGTCAAGCGGCCGAACTTAGCCGGATCCTTCGTCGTGAAATCGATCTGCCAGCCGCTGCCGCTCTGATCGGGTGACGACGTCGCGCTCTTGAGCTCGGCGCCGGTATAGACGATCGGCCCGGCGTCCTTGAACGCACCGTTCGGATCGGCCGCGTATTTCTTATCCCGCGACGCCCGTTCGTTGACGGCCTCGGGGATGATCTTGAAATCGAGCTTGGCAACGTCCTTGAGAGAGCGCACGGCCTCGTCGGGGTTCTTTACGTTGGGCAACTCGACCAGAATCCGATCGGACCCGACGGTCGTGATCTGCGGCTCGGCGACCCCGAGACCATTGATCCGCGCATCGATGACCTGCTCCACCTGGCCTTGAATCTGCGGAGTGATTTTCGGCACTTCGGGACTCGTGTTGAGTTGGAGTAAGACGCGGACGCCACCCTGCAGGTCGAGCCCGAGCTTGATCTTGTTTTGAATCGGCAGGACCAGAAACAGGCAGAATGCCACGATTCCGGCCAGGACGGCCCCGGTTACCCAAGGCTTGTAACGCAGCCACATAGGAACAAAAAGACCCCACGGAAGGGGAGAACCCGCGTATTGTAGCAGGGTCGCCACAGCCCGTCAAACGAGAAAAACCATCGTTCGTGGCGAGTCGGTCGATGCCCAAGCATAGCGCTCGGTAGAGCCGAACCCGCCCATCCGACCGCTTCGAAACGAGGCCATCCTTGATGGATGTGAAGACCGTCGACGCCGGGTTACTGCAATCGCGATACCGCCTTACCAAGCAGCGTGCTGCCGTGCTCCGCGCGCTGGGTGACGGCACGCACCTCTCGGCCGAAGCCGTCCTAGAGCGGGTTCGCAGCGAGCTGCCCGGCGTGAGTCTGGGGACGATCTACCGAACGCTCGATATCTTGCGCGAGATCGGGCTCGTGCAGATCTTCTCGCATGCGGGCGGCGCGGCGCGCTACGAGGCGACGCTCGAGAAGCACCATCACGTCCTGTGTTCGGTTTGCCGGCGTCTCACGAATGTGCGTGCCGAGCGGCTCGGCGAGATCGCGCGTGAAATTGCCGACCGCGAAGGCTACTCGGAGATCGACTTCGCGCTCACGATCGTCGGCCGCTGCCCGACCTGCTCTCGCCGTTAACGAGCCGCCGCCTGTTAAGGCATCGGTTGCGAGTTGCGGCGCTGTGGATCGGCGCGCCATTGCAGGTACGCTGCGCGCTGCTTGTTGCGAACCGTCAGGCACGTTAGGGCGACGAAGGTTGCGATCGTTCCGGAGCCTGGTGCGCCCAGACCGCTTGCGGAGGCGCAGTTGAGTTTGCGGTACGTCAGCCACGCACGCTCGTCAGCGCGAACGCTTCGCAGTTCGGCGCCGCGGACGACCTTTTCCAGCGCCGCATAGGCTGCATCGACGCGCATCTGCGACGCACGCTCGCCCGCGGCCGCGCAATTTTCCAGCGCAACCTGTGTCGCCGCGTGCTTGCGACATGGCTCCGTGTTCGGCGCCGTGTTCGCGGTGGCGCCGACGGCCGTTACGAGCACGACGAGCCCGAGCGTGGCGCAGGCGGCAGGGATGCTCTTCATGACGATAGCTTACGCGCGTGCGAAACCGCGCTCATGCGGGGAGCGCGGCGACCTGCGGCCGGCCCAGGATCATCGCCGGCGCCAGCTCGAGTTCGGGCGGCAGCTCGCCGTAGGCGAAGACGTCGATGCGTGTTGCGAAGCGCTGCAAGAACTGGGCGAGCGCCGGCCGCAGCGTCGCCGTACAGACGAGTGCGGCTCGCTCGCGCGGCACCGCGGTGAGATAGCGTGTGGCAACGGCGCGCACGTGCAGCGCCGTCTCGGGCTGCGGCGCGAGCGTGCCCTCGACGAGCCACGACTGCAGTTCCGCTTCGAACTCGGGTTCGACGATGAGCGGCTCGAGTGCAGCGAGGTTGCGCCGGCGTACCAGGCCGGGCACGATCTTGCGACGCACGGCCTCCGTGAGCTCGCGCGGGTCGCGCGTGATGCCCGCGGCATCGACGAGCGCTTCGAGCGTCGCGACGGGATCGCGCGGCCAGACGCGCTCGCGTAGCAGGGATTCGAAGACGCGGTGGACGGTCGCGAGCGGTACGGCATCCGTGCCGAGCTCTTTGACGAGCGATGGTACCGACGCGCGCAGATGCTCGATGAGCGTATGCAGCTCTTGGCGTCCCAGCAGATCGCTTGCATGCGAGCGGGCGACCTCGGCGAGATGCGATCCCACGATCGAGACGGGATCGAAGACGAGCGCACCCGCCGCCATCGCAGACTCGCGGCGCTCCGGGTCGATCCACGTGGCGCTCATGCCGTAGACCGGCTCGCGCACGCGCTCGCCGCCCAGCCGCTCCAGGATCGCTTCATCGGCGACCGCCAGGACGAGGTGCAGATGCAGCCGACCCTGCGCGACGACGCTGTCGCGCACGCGAATCGCATACGTGCTCGCGTCGCGTGACAGATCGTCGCGCAGGCGCACGCCCGGCATCACGATGCCGATATCGCCCGCGACCGCGCGGCGGACTTCGCCGATGCGGTCCAAGAGTGCATCGGCGAGCGGCGGCGCGAGCAACGCGCCGAGGTCGAGGCCGACGTCGATCGCGAGCGCGTCGATGCCGACGAGACCGAGCGCCATCTCCGGCCTCCGGATCGCGGCGCGGCGCGCCGCGTCGTGCGTCGCCTTCGCGGCGGAAGCCCGCGTCCTCTGGCGGCTGCGTGCGTACTGCGCGATGCCGAAGAGCAGCGCCGCGAGCGCGAAGAACAGGATGTGCGGCAACGCGGGCACGATGGCGAGCACGACCGCAAAGGCGCCGGCCGCGCGCAGCACGTCGGGACGTTCAAGGACTTGCGTCGCGATGTCGACGCCGAGCGAACCGTCGCCCGCGACGCGCGTGACCATCAGGCCCATCGACGTCGAGAGCAAGAACGCGGGCAAGGTTGTCACGAGCGCATTGCCGATCGAGAGGATCGCGAACGTGTTGAGGGCCTCGAGCGCGTTCATGCCGTGATAGGCGATGCCGACCACGACGCCGCCGATGAGATTGAGCACGACGATGACGAGCGCGGCAACCGCGTCGCCCTTGACGAACTTACCGGCACCGTCCATCGCACCGTAGAAATCCGCCTCGCGCTGCACGTGCGCGCGTTTGCGCCGCGCGCCGTCGGCATCGAGCAGGCCCGCGTGCATCTCCGCATCGATCGCCATCTGTTTGCCCGGCATCGCGTCGAGCGTAAAGCGCGCTGCGACTTCGGCGACGCGTCCCGAGCCCGACGCGATCACGATGAACTGAATCGTAATGAGAATCGCGAAGACGATCAGTCCGACGACGAGGTTGCCGTGCACGACCAGTTGCCCGAAGGCCGGTATGATGTCGCCGACGCCACCTTCGATGTGACCCTGCGTCAGAATGAGCCGCGTCGCCGAAACGTCGAGCGCAAGCCGGAAGAGCGTCGCGATGAGGAGCGCCGGCGCGAACGCCGCGAACTCGAGCGGATCGCCGATCGTAATTGCGAGCAAGAGCACGATGCCCGAACCCATGATGTTGAATGCGAGCAGCGCGTCCAACACGACCGGCGGCAGCGGCACGACGAGGATGCCGACGATCGAAAGCACGATCGCGGCGAAGCCGTACGTGAAGTACTTGTGGGTCACGAAGCGATCGCTTTCTCGCGCACGAGCGTCGCGACGATCGCCGCGACCGCGCCGTACGCATCGGGCGGGATGAAGTCGCCGACGTCCGTCGTCGCGAGCAGCGAACGCGCGAGCGCGACGTTCTCCACGATCGGGACGCGCAGCTCGCGCGCGAGACGCTTGACTTCTTGCGCGCCGCCGCCGGTCGCGCGCACGAGCACGCGCGGCACGGCGACCTCGGGTGGGCGGTATTCGAGCGCGATCGCGACGTGCGTCGGATTCGCAACGACGAAAGCCGCTTCGCGTACGCGTCCGAGCGACCCCCGGATGAGCGCACGGTGCGCTTGCCGGCGGCGCCCGCGCAGAAGCGGGTCGCCTTCGCTCGCCTTGTGATCGCGTTTGAGTTCGTCGAAGCTCATGCGCAGGCGGCGTTTCCACTTCGTGCGTTCGACCAGAACGTCTCCGAATGCGAAGGCGAGCGCGACGCCCGCAGCGCAAAACAGCGCGCTCCCGGCGGCGTGCGTGACGAGCGCCGCGAGGGCCGGCGGCGATCCTCCGACACCCGCGGCGGCAAAGGCATCGCGCACGGCGGGTACGATCGCCGCGCCGACGATCGATGAGACGACGAGCGCCTTCGCCGCGCCGAGTGCCGCATCGCGACCGACCATGCGCTTGAGGCCCGCAAAAACGTTGAGCTTCTCCAATTTGAGCACTGGCGCTTTGAACGTGAAGCTCTGCGTTTGCAGGTAGGTCGCCACGAGCGCGGCGCCGAGCGCCGCCCCGATCACCGCGAGCACGCACCCGCCCAGCGCGAGGTAGGGCCACGGCGAGAACAGTTCCGGCCGCGTCGCGCCGAAGAGCGCAAGGGGCGCGGCGCCCGCGAGCGGGCCGAGCACGGCGAAGGTCGTAAGGCCGGCGGCGCCGAGCGACGCCACGGCGCAGAGATCGTGCGAGCGTGGAACGTCGCCGTCGCGTTTGGCCTGCGCGAGACGAGTTTGCGTGGCCTCGAAACGTTTGTCATCGGACATGTCAGTGTGCGGCTCGCAGCGGCGAGAGGTCCCACCAGGGGTGCGCCGCGGACTGCAACACGACCGGCAACGCGGCGATCGTCGCGATCAAGACGCACGCGAACACCACGGGAAAGGCGAGCGTGAAGGTCGAGAAGCGCGGTACGACGCGCGCGACGACGGCGAGCGCGAACTGCGCGACGAGCGCGACTGCGATCGCGGGTCCCGCAACGAAGAGCGACGCGCGCAGCAGCGTCTGCGGCAAGGCCACCGCGAACGTGCGCAGATCGGAGCTGCCGGCAAGCGCGCCCGGCGGCAGCGACGCGAAGGCGTCGGCGAACCCTTGCAGGGCCACGCGGTAACCGCCGAATACGAAAAAGCCCGTCGCAAACGCGAGCGACCACAGCCGTCCGAAACCCGCGCCCGCCGAGACGTTTGCGTTGGGAACGCTCGCGCGAATGCCGACGTAATCGTCGAGCGCGCGGCCGCCCGCGAACGCGCCGTCGTAGAGCATCGACGCCGCGATCCCGATCGCCGCGCCGAAGAGCGCTTCGGTCGCCAGTGCGAAGACGAAGCCACCGCGCCCGATGCGCGCGCTCGCGGCGTACGCGTGGGCGAGCGCGAGCGAAAGCATGAACGCGAAACCGGCGCGCACGGGTGCGGGAACGTCGGGATGGTTGAAGCCGGGCGCGCGGAAGACAAAGCCCGCGCAGCGCGCGAAGACCAGCAGCTCGCCGTCGCTCACCCGCCGCAGCTCACGCGCCGCCGCGCACGATTTGCGGCAGCTCGCGAATCGCATCGGTGAAGAGCGAGCCGCACAGCCCCATTGCGAACGCGCCGAAGAGCGCGATCATCGCGGCAACGGCGAGCATCTTGGGCAGCAGCGTGAGCGTCTGTTCCTGAACTTGCGTCGCGGCCTGCACGACGGCCACGAGCGTGCCGACGAGCGTGGCTACGATCAACACCGGAAAACACAGGACCGCGACGACGACGAGGGATTCGCGTACGATACCGGCGAGCGCGTTCACCCGCCGATCGTAGCGTGCGGATGTTGCCGGGTTAGTGCGGCGCGATTACCGGGACGGGCTCATGCAGCGCATTGCTCGCGAGTAAGGCGGAGACGACGGCGCGCGTCGCGGTCGATTTATTGAGCGTATAGAAGTGCAAGCCGGGCGCGCCGCGGGCCAAGAGCTCGCGACATTGCAGCGCCGTAAAGGCGACGCCGAGCTCGGCGACCGCTTCGGGTTCATCCACGCGCGCTTCGAGCTCGGCGAGCAGACGCTGCGGCATGCGTCCGCCATTCATCTTCAGCATCCGCGCGACGCCCGCGTAATTCGTGATCGGCATGATCCCCGGAATGACCGGAACGTCGACACTCGCCGCGCGCAGCCGGTCGACGTACGCGAAGTACGCGTCGTTCTGGAAGAAGAACTGCGTGACGAGAAAGCTCGCGCCGGCCGCGACTTTCAGGGCGGCCACGCGCACGTCGGCATCGACGTCGCCGGCTTCGGGATGCTTTTCGGGATAGGCGCCGCCGCCGATGCTGAAAGAGAATTCGGCGGCAAGCATGGCGATGAGGTCCGTTGCGTAGCGAAAGCCGCCGACTGTCGGAGCGAAGCGCTCCTCGCCTTGGGGCGGATCTCCGCGTAGCGCCATGATGTTCTCGATGCCGCTCGCTTCGAGTTCCCGAAGCAGTGTGCGCAGCTCCTCGCGCGTGCTGCCGACGCAGGTGAGGTGCGCCATCGGTTCGATCTCGAGTTCGCCCTTGATGCGTTTGACGACCTCGAGCGTGCGCGCGCGGCTCGAACCGCCCGCACCGTAGGTCACCGAGACGAAGCCGGGATTGAGGATGCGCAAACTCTTGACGGTCTGCATCAAATTCTCGACGCCGGCGTCCGTCTTGGGGGGAAAGAACTCGAAGGAGATGCACGGATACCGATAGCGGAGCAGTTCACCGATGCGCATTATCGGCTTGGACCTTCGCCGCGGAGTACGGGTGCCCCGTCCGGATGCGGGGTCAGCGGAAGCTCGAGACGACGCCCCCGCAAACGAGCGCCCAGCCGTCGACCATGACGAAGAGCAGCAGCTTACACGGCAGCGACACGATCGGCGGGCTGAGCATGAACATACCCAGGCCCATCAAGATCGACGCGACGGCTAGATCGATCGCAACGAACGGCAGATAGAGTGCGAAGCCGATCGCGAACGCGCTACGCAGCTCGCCGACGACGAACGCCGGCAAGAGCACCGACGGCGGAGCTTTCTCCGGCGCGACTTGCGTCACGTGGGCGATGCGTTCGAAGAGTGCCACGTCTTTTTCATGCGTTTGCCGCAACATGAAACCGCGTAGGGGTTCGAACGCCCGCGCGAGCATCGCCGGCTGCGAGATCTTACCGCGCGTGTAGGGGCCGACGGCATCTTGCGAGACGCGCTGAATCGTCGGCGTCATGATGACGAACGTGAGGACGAGCGCGAGCCCCGTGAGCACGGCGTTGGGCGGGAGCGACGATGCGCCGATCGCCGAGCGCACCAGCGAGAGCACGACGACGATGCGTACGAACGAGGTCGTCATTACGAGCAGAAACGGCGCGATCGCGATGAGCGTGAGACCGGCCAGAATCTCGAGCGGCAGGCCGGCCCGCGAACCGTGCGAGGCGAGCGTCACGAGTTGGTCCACGCGCCTACCCGCGGGCCGTCTTGCGGGCGACGACCTCGGTGATGCGCACGCCGAACCGGTCGTCGACGGCGACGACTTCGCCGCGCGCGACGAGGCGGTTATTGACGAGTACGTCGATCGGTCCGCCGGCGAGCCGGTCGAGTTCGACGACGGAACCCTTGCCGAGCTTGAGCACGTCGGTGACGCGCATCGTGCACCGGCCGAGTTCGGCGCTGACGCCGAGCGCGACGTTCATGAGCAGGTCGAGATTGCGCGAGTCGTTCATGAGGCGGCTCCGAGGGCCAGGTCGGTATCGAAGACGAACGCGCTCCGGCCATTTTTTACGCCGCACGTGCCGCGGCCGAAAGCGACGTCGCCGAAGCGCAGCCGCCCGGGATCGCCGAGCGACGTCTCGAGCACGATCGTCGCCCCCGTAGCGAGCCGCGAAAACGCCGGCACGCCCAGATTGCCACGGCCGAATTCCACGGCGCCCGTCAGCTCGACGTCGGCGAGATCGTCGAGGGTGACGCGGTCCGTCACTTCTTCGACCGGATCGCGTGTGAGCGCGAAGCCGACCGCGATGCGCAGCGACCCCGTCGTGCGCACTTCGAAATACGTCGCCATGTCGCGCGCCGCGCGATCGCTGGACTCGCGCGTGACTGGCCCGAGCGTACCGCAGAGCGTGTTGCACAGCGGCACCAGACCGCTCGCGATGCGCTCGAGCGTCGCGCGCTCGATCTCAGAGAGTGGATCGCGTTCGCTGCGGTCCGCTTCGCCGAAGGCGAGCGCGACGAGCCGGCGCGCATCGGCTGCGCGCACGATGACGAATCCGTCGCAGATGCGGCCGCGTACGCGAAAGACGATCGCCCCGTCGAGCAGAACGCGGCGCTCCTGGGCGCCGGGAATCGCGGGTTCGATGAGATCGACGTCGAGCTCCATCGCGAGCAGCCGCGAGAGCGCTTCGCGGACGCCGTTGGCGACGAGGCACGCCGCCGAGAGCGGCAGGGTCGAACGCGGTGTAAAGAGCGGCGTCCGCACGATGCGGCCATCGCTCTGGAGCTGCGGCGATTCGAAACCGAGCGCGGCGATCATTTCACGAGGTCCATGGTGATCTTCTCGGTCTCTCCGCGCCCGTGATGCGCGGCGCGCAAGGCCTCGAAGTTGACGTACGCCTCCTTCATCTTCTCCAGACCCGCGATGAGGTCGACGCGTCCCGTATCGCGCGTCTGTGTCGCGAGCGAAGCGAAATTGCCGTCGGCCGGAACGCCGACGTGCGGCGCCACGCCGTGCGGCGGCACGACGTGTGCTGCGTCGATGCGCTCCGGCTGGGTGCCGGCGGGGAAGCGTGCGAGGGCGAGCCGGCCGATTGCGACGCGTTCGGTGCGACGTTCGCCGCTGCGCGGTTCGACGGTCGTGCGCGTGTAACTGACGGTGCCGTCCGCTTCGACGCGAGCGCTTGCGACGCGGCCGAGCGCCGCATCGTAGGGATCGACGCGCATCGCCACGAGCGACTTCCGATTGCCCAGCGCAAAACCCAGAACCGGTCGGCCGTCCGCCGCGCGCAGCTCGCCGTCGCGTAGCTGGAACGATCCGTCGCGGGTGAAGGTGAGGCGGTTATTCGCATCGGGCGTCAAGACGTAGGCGCCGTCGGGCAACGCGACGCTGAGCGGGTCGCGGCTGGGCAGTGGGCTTGAGGGACGCGCGACATCGCTTGCGGCCGGCGTGAAACCGGAACGATACGCGCCGCGGACGTCGGCGTCACGCGTCGCGATGCGGTCGAAAGCGGTGGCTATTGCGGGATCGATCACGCGCGCACCTCCGCCGTCGCGCGGACGGACGCGCGCACCGAGTCGCCGCTTCGGCGCAGATGCGCGTCGGCGCAGGCGAGTGCGCGGCGCACGAGTTCGACGTTCGCCGGAGCGCATAGCGCGACGACGTGCAGGACCGGTCCATCGCGTCGCAGCAGCAGCGCCACGCGCGCGCCCTCGATGCCGACGGAGAGCGATGTTTGGAACGGCGCGTAGCTGCGTTCGTCTCCGAATGCGGGCGGACGCGCCGTCGCGGGCAGCGCGCGCAAGCGCTGCGTGCGCCGCGCGGCGACCTCGCTGCCGCCGCCGGTACGTTCCGGCGCGGCGGGACGAAGCGGCGTCTTGCCGCGCGCGATTGCGGGCGGCGCGTTTCGGGCGGGTGCAGGCACGCGCGTCGCGTGCGTTCGCGCGGCGACGGCGCTGTCCGGCCGGCGCGCGTTTCCGAGCTTCGGCGGACCGTCGGAGGCGACGTGCAAAGCGGAAAACCATGCCTGCGAAAGTGAACGGCGGTCGATATATGGTAAGCGCGTCCGGACGACGGCGATAGAGCGAGCGTCGGCGATGTCCACGTGATCCCTCACTTCTGTGAGAGAAGCGTACGGCACGAGCGCGGCCGCATCGTAAGCAAAGTGTTGCGAATTCGTGTCTTCGTCGACGCCGAAGATCAGCTCAATTCCGCGCGCGTCCGTCGTCGAATGCGGCGCCGCGCGTGAGGTAGAGCGCGTCGCTGGACTCGTCGAACGTGACGACGAAATTGCGCAGCACGCCCAGGCCCACGTTGCCTGCATCGAACCGATCGGCAAACGCGCCGCTGGTCGCGAGCATCACGTCCGTCTCGGCATGGTAGAGGGGAATGTCGCCGATGCGCAGCTCGTCGAGGCTGCTGCGATACGATGCCGCCGATCCGCCGACGCCGAAACTATGCCGGCCCGTTTGACTGAACGGCACGATGCCCACGTGTCTGTCGACGAAGGGCTTGTAGAGCAACACTTCGGCCGCGTTGCCGGTATCGATCAGAAACGGTGCGTCGACCGAGGCGTTGAGGCGCACGTTCGCTTCCGGAATGCCGCGGTCGGTTTCGAGCGCAACGCGTTCACCGAGCGGCGCGAGGCTGCCGGGCGGCCCGAAGGTCATCGTGCCGGCAGCGGGATCGATGCGCACGGTCGCGGCGGCGAAGAACGGGTAACCCAGAATGCCGTCGATCGGGAAAGCGCCGTTCGTAGCAGCGCGCAGATCGAGCGTCGAGACGACGAGATTCTCCAGGCGGCCGTGCGCGCCGATGTCGAGCGCGGGCAACTTCGCGAGTTGCACGCCGCCGGTGCGCGTCGCCCCGCTCGCTTCGAACGCGCCGACGGGCGCAAGCCCGAGTTCCTGCGCGACGCGCTTATCGAGGACCACGTTCTGCGCTCCCGAGTCCAGTAAGAACGTGTAGTTGCGCGCGCCGATGCGGACCGGTGCGTAGAGATGCCCCTCGTGCGACAGCAAGCCGACGGTTTCCGGTGCCGTCATCACGATGCGCCGCGGCACGAGCGGCGCGAAGACGGCGGGATCGATTTGCGCGGCCGTATCGATCGACGTCGTGAACTGCGTCGTGTCGAAGGCGCGGTCGCCGTCGGAAGCGACGACTTCAAAGGGGAAGCGTCGTCCCGCAACGGTTCGCCAGTCGAAGAAGTCGAGCGTCGCGCGCCCGTCATCGTCGTCGTAGGCGACCCGGTCCGGCAGGAACGTGCGCGCATCCAAGTACACGGTCTGCGTCTCGCCGTTCTCGGCCGCTACGTCGACCGCGTACGCCGCGCGCCGTCCCGCGAGGGTGCGGCCGCGATACACGCAGCGATCGGGCCGCTGCGCGAAGTCGCCCGATTCGATGAAGCGCTCCGTGCGCGCGCGACGCAAGAGCACGCCCGTATACTCGCGAACGTCGCCGTCTTCGTCGGCGAACCAGACGCGATCGCCGATGCGCAACGTGATCTCGCTGCGCGGTCCCAGACTCTGCTCGGTACGTTCGCGGTCGCGATCGGTGAAGCTCCGGAATGCGCCTGTCAACCCGGCGCCGCCGACGGTTCCGACGATCGTTACGCGCTCGGGTGGCTTAGCCGTATCCGCGATCGCGCGCGCGTACGCGCCGAGCAGCGTGGCGAGGGGCTGCGGCGCCTCGGCCGCGGCGTTCGCCGGCGCTTCGAGCGTCAGCGCGAGCGCGAGCGCGCTAACGAGGCCGAGAGGTGCGATACGCGTCCATGACGCGCGCGACGTAGGTCTGCGTCTGCGCATACGGCGGAATGCCGCCGAAGCGCTCGACCGCGCCCGGGCCTGCGTTGTAGGCGGCGACTGCAGCGGGAACTTCGCCGCGAAAGCGGTCGAGTAACTGCCGCAGGTAGGTGGCACCGCCGCGCACATTCTGGGCCGGGTCGTACGGGTTCGCGACCCCCAGCGCCTGCGCCGTCTGCGGCATGAGTTGCATGAGCCCCGCTGCGCCGACGCCCGACGTTGCGCTCGGATTGCCACCCGATTCAACGCCGATGACGGCGCGAATCAGGGCCGGATCGACACCCGCCGCCGCAGCGTTGCGCTGCACGAGTGGGTCGAGACTCGCTGCGACGAGGTTCCCGAAGCGAGCCTGTGCCTGCGGTAGCAACGCGGTCGCTCGCGGCGCGGCAGCCCCAAGCGGCACCGGAACACCTGCGATTGCGTCGACGCGCCGCTGTACGCTGAGCAGATCGAACGTGACGCTCATCGCCGCGGCTCGAGCAGCGCAGCGACGGAACGTAGCGCGCGGCGCGTCTCTGCCGGCGTCACCGCGCCGCGCTGCTGCAAGAAGGCGCCGAGCGCGGGCTCCGCGGAGACGGCTGTTTCCAGCGCCGGCCCGACGTCGGCGAGCCCAACGTCGCGCGCGTCTTGCGTTTGTGCGAGCAGCGCGAGCGCTGCGCGCACGGCGCGCGCGTCCGTCGCCTGCTCGTCGCTCACGACGTCGTTCATCGTGCGGCTCGTACTCGCCAGGACGTCGATTGCGGGATAGTGGCCCGCGCGCGCGAGCGCGCTCGAGAGCACCACATGTCCGTCGAGCAGCGAACGCGCCGCGTCGGAGAGCGGTTCGCGTTCGTCGGCTCCGTCGGAGAGGACCGTCGCGAGCAAGGTGATGGAACCGCGGGCGGCATTGCCCGCTCGTTCGAGATAGCGTGCGAGATCGGCCCACACCGAAGGCGGATAGCCGCCGCGACCGACCGCTTCGCCGAGCGCGACCCGTTGTTCGCGCAACGCCGCGCAGTAGCGTGCCAGGCTATCGAGGACGAGCACGACGTGCAGACCACGGTCGCGCAACGTCTGCGCTTGTGCCATCGCGACGTCGGCGGCACGGGTCCGTTCTGCAGCACTGCGGTCGCTCGTCGCGCACACGATCGTCGTGCGGCGGTTCGTGCGCGCGAACCAAGTCTGCGCTTCGCGGCCGCGCTCGCCCACGAGCGCGAGCACGACGGCGTCGCCACGCGCGCCGACAGCGATCGTTTCGAGCAACGTCGTCTTACCAGCGCCGGGCGCGCCGAAGATACCGATGCGCGCACCACGCCCGATCGTGAGTAGTCCGTCGATCGCACGCACACCGGTCCAAAACGCGTGCTCGACCGGCAACCGTTCGCCCGGCGCCGGCGCCGCAGATGCGACCCGAACTACGGACTCCCAAAGCGCCGGCCGGCCGTCGAGCGCGTTTCCGCCGGCATCGATCGCGCGCCCGAGCACTCTGAACCCGAGCGGCGTCGCGAGCGCCCGATCGTCCACCTCGACGCGGTCTCCGACGGAGATGCCGGCGAGCGAGCCGAACGGCACGATCGCCACGCGCGACCGCTCGACCGCGGCAACGTGACCCGCGAGTGTCGCGCCACCGGCGATACGGATACGCACACCCGCGCCTACGCTCGCACAGGGCAATGCGGCGAGAATCGTTTCGCCGAGCGTCCGGACGACGCAGCCGACGCCGCGCGCGATCATGCCGCACCGCCCGCGGCGACGCGATCGAGCGCCGACTGCAAACGAAACACAAACGTCGACTCGAGCGCACCGTCACGCACGTCGACGACGAGATCGCCCGCCTGCAACGCCGCATCGATGCGCAGCGGGAGCGGCGCACGGACGCGCTCGGCGTCGCTGGGTGAAACTGCGATCGTAACGGGTTCGAGATCCGCGAAGCGGGCGACCGCGCGTTGCGCGAGCGCCTCGACGTCGGCCGGTGCGAGCGCGAGGTCGCGTCCCAGCACCTCGGCCGCGAGCGCTTCGAGGAGCTTGTATTTCGCGCGCTCGAACGACTCCAGTGCCGCCAGTCGCATCAGCGCGAGCTCGTGCACCACATCGGCGTGTGCGAAATCCATGACGTTGCGCACCGCATTCGGCGCCGCCGGCAACGGATCGACGGACGACGGTAGCGCTGCGTCAGGCGACGTCGCCGTGACAGCAGCCGCCACGGCAACGGGGACGGCTTGTGCGCCACGCAGGAGCGTCGCGAGCGGAATGAAGTCATCCACGACGCAGCACCGTCTCGTAATCCGGTACGACCGGCGCTGCCGCACGCGACATGCGCCGAATAATTGCGGTGCGCTCTTCGGCCGGGTACATCTCGAGCACCGCCGTTGCCGTCGCCGCGGGCAGCGCACTAATGATGGCGGCTGCGGTATGCGGTGGTTCGTTGGCGAGCGCGCCGCGCACGTGTGCGGCCGGGAAGCTCGCGACGGTACGCGTCGTTCGCTGCACGGCGATCCGGCCCGCAACGGCTTCGAAGGCAGTCGCAATCGGCTGCGCGCCGAAGCGGACGGCGAGCACCAGTGCGAGCGCGAGCACGAGTGAAGGCGCGAGCGTTGCGAAGAGACCCAAATACCGCGCGAAACCTGCAGCGTGCACCGCTGCCGGACGCGGGAACGCGACTTCTTCGACGGAGACCGAGTCGCCGCGGCTAGAAACGAGACCTAGCGTGCCTTTCGCGAGCGAGCGAATTTTTTCGAGGTTGAGATGGCGCGACCCGTCGACCGCGATCGCGACCGAGATGCGCTCCAGACGTCCGCCGGGCGTCTCGACGCGTTCGTCGGCAACCTCGCTGCCGCCGTCCGTGCTCAGGTTTCGCTTGGTGTAGTTTTTGCTTTGGCTCTTATACGTCTCGTCGCTCGTCGTGGTCCCGATCGCGCGGCTCCCGAGCGGCTTGCGAACGACGTCGTGCAGCTCGCGCACGCGCGGATCGTAACTGACCCGCACGCGGACGACCGTCGCCGCAGCACCGAGCGCGAGATCCAGCGCCGATTGCAGCGATTGCTGCAAGCCTTGCCCTTCGTCTGCGCCCGAGGCGACCGGCGCATCGCCGAGCGCGAGGCCGCGATCGTCCAGGATCGCGACGTGCTTGGAATCGAGGCCGGGGATTGCTGCCGCGACGAATTGTCGCATGCCCTCGAGCACGGGCTTCGTCAAGGTCGCCCCCGCCTTGAGGCTGACCCGGACGGACGCCGTCGCTGCGTGCGACGCTTCGTCGGCGAAGATGCCGGGCTGGGCCGGAGCGATGATGATGCGTGCGTCCTCGACGCCCGCCGTGCCGCGCAGCGCGCTCGCCACGTCGCCGGCGAGGCCGTCGCGCTGCTGCGCGTCCAGAACGGACTGCGGCGTGAGCGGACCGGCTTTCGCAAGCGCTTCGGCAGAGGTTTCGAGATGTGCGTGCGGGATGCCGGCGAGCGAGAGTTGGAGCAGCACGTCGTTGCGCCGTTTGGCATCGACGCGCACGTTATCGGGTAGCGCGACGAATGGAACGTTCCATTCGGCGAGGCGTTCGACGACCTCAGCGACTTGTTCGGTGCGCAGCGGTTCGGCGAAGAGCGCAACGCGCGTGTCGCGCTGCACGAGTACGGCGAACACGATCGCGACGAGCGCCGCGCATGCAAGCAACCCTGCGAAAAGACGCTGCCTGTGGCCGAGACTCTTCCAACGTTGTAAGACGATTTTCACGGTCTAGACCTGCATGCTGAGAATCGTGCTCAGCGCTTGCGACGCGCGCGATGCCGCGGCACTCGCGACCGAAAGCGCGATGTCGGCTTGCGCCCGTTGCAACACCATCTCTTGCATACCGCCGCGTCCACTCGCGAAGGCGCGTTCCGCGCGGTCGGCCTTTTGCAGCGCCGTCGACGCGTCGCCGAACGCCTTGCCGACCGCATCGGCGAAGGAGGCTGCCGCGCCGGTAGACGGCGTTGCGGTGCCGGGCGGCGCATCGCTATCGGGCGTCTGCGCGGCCGGTGACGGACCCGCCGGCAACGGGACGATCGTCATTGCATGCGTCCCATATCGATCGTGCGCTCCGCGAGTCGCTTGCCGACGTCGAACACCGAAGCGTTGGCCTCGTAGGCACGCTGCGCATCGAGGACCGCGACCATCTCCGTAACGGCATCCACGTCGGCGCCGCGTTCGGGCCGAGCGCCGAGGTAGCGGACGGGCAGTGCGCCGTCGGGGTCGTCCGAGTCATCGGGTGGTTCGTAATCACCGGGCCCGGCGCCCGCGTCCGTCACCGGTGCGATCGAATATTGTGGCACGAGGCGCTGGAAGGCGCCGCCCTCCGGCGTCGCCTCGGCTGCCGCAACGTTACGTGCGGCGACGTCGAGAGCGGCGCGCTGCGCGTCCATCCCGGCGCCCGCCGCGCGCATGATGTCGAACTCGCTCGCAGAATTCATGCGCGCAGCGTAGCGCGCGTTTGTGAACGAGCCTCGGCAAAACCGTTACCGCGCCGTAACGGCGCAACGTATGCTCCGCTCACTTGGTGACGCTCCTGATCTCTTCGAGCCGCGCGTGCATCGCCGAGAGCAGTGCGTCGGCAAAGATCGCTTCGCGTGCAGCCGAGGCCATCGCGAGTTGCGACGCCGGACTGCCGGGCTTCGCGTTGGCGCCCGCAGCCGAAGACGCAAGAGCGGAAAGGCGGCCGCGGGCGGCGAGCGCGGCACCGGCGAGTTCACTCGGGATCGCTTCCATAGAACGTATGGTAGCGCGTCGATATGGACGACAGTTCGCCGCCGCATGTCGGTTCGATGAACCGCGGTGTCACCGAACACGTGTGCCAGATCACTTGACATGTTATTCGTCTTATGGCTAATTGGCAGTATGGCTCAGCGGATCCGCGAAGCCGGGCTCGAGCCGGCGCTCCGGGCGCTCGCAAACGACCGCCGGATGGTCATCTTGCAATGGCTCAAGAGACCGCGCGCACATTTTCCCAAACAAGTCGACGGCGATCTCGTTGAGGACGGGGTCTGCGGCGCGCTGATCGCGCAGAAACTCGGCGTGAGCCAGCCGACCGTCAGCGAGCATCTGCGCATCCTCGCGCAGGCGGGATTCATCCGCAGTACGCGGATCAAACAGTGGACATTCTACAAACGGGACGAAGCGCGGATCGCCGAGCTCAAGGAACTCATCGTCCGCAACATCTGAGTGCAGTTCGCGACGAACGCTGCGAACGCGGAGGAACCGATGCAATTCGACTATCACGTCGTCGACGTCTTTACGCAGACACCGCTGGAAGGGAACGCCCTGGCGGTCTTCCCCGATGCGCGCGGTCTCGACGCCGCGACGATGCAGCAGATCGCCCGCGAGCTGAACCTCTCCGAAACCACGTTCGTGCTTCCGCCCGCTCAGGCGCGCACCGCAGCCCGCGTGCGCATCTTCACACCGGCTGCCGAGATGCGTTTCGCGGGACACCCGACGCTCGGCACGGCTTTCGTTATCCGCGAACTCGGTATCGTCGAGCAGGCGATCACGCGCTTCACGCTGGAGGAAAATATCGGGCCGGTGAGCGTGCGCATCGAAGACGGCGAACCGGCGATGTATTGGCTCGAAACGCCGCCGATTGCGACAGGTCGCGCTTTCGATCCGGCCGATTGCGCGCGTGCGCTCGGCCTCGAACCGCGTGACGTGCGTCCCGGAATAGCGTGCCGGCTACTCAGCGCCGGCAATCCGAATATCTACGTCGCGGTCAACGATACGGCAGCCGTGGACCGGGCAGAAGTCGATACGCCGGCCCTACGCGCCTTACTCGACACAACGGATCGGGCAGCGTGTCTGTTCGTCTTCACGCTGACAGCCGCGGGCGCGTACGCCCGGATGTTTGCGCCCGAGCAGGGCGTGCGCGAAGACCCCGCAACCGGTAGCGCGATGGGACCGCTCGCGGTCTTCATGATGGACAACGCTCTCATCGGCGACGCCGACGGTACGCGCTTCAGCTGCGAACAGGGGACGAAGATGGGACGCCGCAGCGAGTTGCACGTCCGTCTGAGCGGGAAACGCGGCAGAACAGCGATCGAAGTCGGCGGTTGCGTCACGCCGCTCGCCGTCGCGACCTTGACGCTTTCGCACGTCACGGCAACCGCGTAGCGGCGCGCGGATATATAAGCGAGAGCCTCGTACAATTCGTGCGGGGCTCTCGCTTCTTAAAGGTATGTGGGGTCTAGCGCTTCGAGAACTGGAAACGCTTACGTGCGCGCTTGCGGCCGTACTTCTTGGACTCTTTTTCGCGTGGGTCGCGCGTCAACAGACCGTTCTTGCGCAGGGGCTCGCGCAGACTCTCGTCCATCTCCAGCAGCGCGCGCGCGATCCCGTGCCGTACGGCGCCGGCTTGGCCCGCCACGCCGCCGCCTTCGGCTTTGACGCTAACGTCGAAGCGCGCAGAGGTCTGGGTTACTTCAAGCGCCTGGCGAACGATTTGCAGGAGACTCGGCCGCGGAAAATACTCCTCGACCGGCGTCTTGTTGATTGTGATGACGCCTTGGCCGAGGGTGAGCTTGACGCGGGCAACGGCGCGCTTGCGGCGCCCGGTTCCGCCGAACTGTTCGGTCGCTTCCAACTACGAGAGCTCCTTGGGCTGCTGCGGCGCGTGCGGATGATCGCCGCCCGTGTAGACTTTGAGGCGGCGGAGTTGCACGTCGCGCATGCGGTTGGTCGGCAACATCCCGCGCACCGCGCGCTCGATGAGGCGCTCCGGATATTTCTTCTTGACGTCGAGCGCCGTTTCGGTCCGCAGGCCACCCGGAAAACCCGAGTGACGATAGTAGAGCTTTTGCGTCCACTTATTGCCGCCCAGCTCAACTTTGTCCGCGTTGAGCACGACGACGTGGTCGCCATCGTCCATATGCGGCGTCCAGGTCGGTTTGTGTTTGCCGGAAAGTGCTTTGGCAATGCGCACGGCGAGCACGCCGAGCCGCTGGCCGGTCGCATCGACGACAAACCAATCGTGCTGGGTCTGGGCCGTTTTCTGCTGATAGGTGCGCATGGAGCCTTACAGGGCGACGAGCGAAAATAGCCCGCCAGGGGCCGGAACAACCCCCGAATCTTACTTGAAGCGGTCATCCCTGTCAAACGCTTCGGCTGAGCGTCGTCAACTTCGCGCGTCGACATCATAGCCAGACTGTGCCAGCTTCTCGAGGGCTGGGCGGTCGAGGAGCAGCATCCCGCGCAGGCGGCCGCCATGCACGAGGCCGCGCCGCGCGAACTCGGCCACCGTCGACGAGCACGTCTCCCGCGTCGTACCGGCAAGCCGTGCGAGATCGTTCTGTGAGATGGGCACGTCGAGTTTCGTGCCGCCGCCGGCGGCCGTCCCGAAGTCGTCAGCGAGCTCGAGCAGGCTCGCCGCGATGCGACCCTCGACGCCGGCGCGGCTGAGCTCTTCGAGCTTTTTCTGAAGCCGCCCGATGCGCCGGCCGACGGATGCCGCCATCTTGAGATAAAGCGCCGGATCAGCTTCCGCGCACGCGTTCCAAGCGTCGGGCGAAAGCAGCAAGACGTGCGCGTCGCCCAGAGCTTCGGCGCCCGTTTCGGCCGGACGGTCGCCGAACGCGGCGTTTGGGGCAAGAACGTCGCCGCGCGAGGCAAGCCCCAGCGTTACGTCACGCACGAATGCCGCGTTGCGAAAGAGCCGGAAGTAGCCGCCGATCACGACGACGAGCGTCGGACCGTCGAGCGGAACGATCGTGTGGCGTCCCACCGACTCTACGCGGCCGTGCGACGAAAGTCGGTCGATATCGGATTCAGCGAGCGTGCGACGGCCGGTTGCGTCGTTCACAAGGGAACCCTCCCTACGGGGTTAAGCACTGTCCGACGCATGTTCGACGCCAAAAACCTCTTCGAGCTCACCGAAGAGGAAATCGACGCTTTGCCATTCGGTTTGATCGCCGTCGATCACGACGGAAACATCGAGCAGTACAACAGTTACGAGTCGCGCCTCGCGCGGCTCTCGCGAGATCGCGTCATCGGGCGCAACTTCTTTCGCGACGTCGCACCGTGCACCGCCGTCCAGGAGTTTCAAGGCCGCTTCGAACGGTTCGTGCGCGAGAACGACGACGGCGCCGAGTCCTTCGACTACATCTTCCCCTTTTCGTTTGGTCGCCAGCACGTCAACATCACGTTCCTGCGTTCGAGTAAGAATCGTCAAATCAAGATCCTCGTTAACCGCTACGATGAGTGAACGGGTTGCCGCGATCATCAAATCGCTGCTACGGGCGTTGCTCGAGTACCGTTGTGTGGTGCACCTTAAACGCCACCACGTGATCCGCATTTGCAGTCGATGACCGTCGAGACGACGTGCGGAAGGGTTTTGTGAGATCGGTTCTGCCGTGGCGTATTGTCTTAGAAAACGACGCTAGATTACTTAAAATAAGGCAACGCTCAGTGAGTAAGGATCGCCGGTAGGGGCGCTTTGGTAACAGAAGCGTCCAAAGGCATAGGAACGCAGATCGCTACAGCTCCGGCCGCGAGCGTTGTGATGAATTACGAAAGCGGCTGAGATGAGGCGGAGAGCGTCGTCTCCGACATCGTGCGGAGCGGTAAGGCCGTCACGATTAAAATCTGGGCGTTGCCCTCCGCCTTCGCGTCTCAACGGATGAAGGACGGCTTCGTAATGGTCAGCAACCAGCGCTGATAATCGAACGTGACGACGTACTGTTCGAAAAGACGGTTTCCAAGGTTGAGGTCGTAAGCAGCGCGGTCCGTGGCGTCGTACAAGATGGGAAACGGCGGCAGTGCCAGCCTTCCGAGGCGCACACCCGAAACCGCCCCTGTGGTTGCGGTGGCGCTGCCGTTGTAGCCGCCAATCCGGCGGTGGGATCCGTGGCGCGCGGCGTGCTCCGCCCCCAACGTGCGTATGCCTTGTGCCGTGACGTTGCCGAACGCGCCGTCGCCCGTGTCGAGCGTCGCAACCACGCGCCGCGCGCCGGCGTGCGCGTCGCGGATGATGATCGCTCCATCCGAGCCGACGGCGAAGGTGGCGGTGAACGGCTGCAGCGGCGCGTCGTCGAGTATGCGGACGACGCGGTGAGGGTAATCCACCTGAACCACGCGATCGCGAAAGAAGCTGTAACCGAGCACGCCGGCAGAGTTGCGTGTGCAGGGCGGCGCCGATGGGCCGGAGGTCGCTCGTCAGCGTGTCGAGTTGGGTGACCGTCAAAGCCCCGAAACGCAGGGTCGAAACCGCGACGGGGAAGGTCCGGTGTCGCTCGCTACCGACTCCGCTGCCATAGCCGCCGGGGCCATGCGTTGAAAGGCCAAGGCGCCCGAGATCGGCCGTCGCGATGACCGACGGCGCGGTGTCCGTGTCGAGTAGCATACCACACCGCGGCCGGCCATTGACAGCAGCATTCACGACGATTTCGTGGTGCACATATCGGAAGGGCACTTGCGCCAATTCCGAAGCACCGGCATACACTGTGGCTCCCAGGAACGCTGCGGTGAGCAACAAGACGGCGGCCCGCGAGGCGGTCATGTGAATCCATCTGATCTTCGTCCGCATTCAAAGGGCGGCATTATTCGATCGATGCAATGCGGCCTGTTGCGACGCAACTTGGGCACGAGTCGCCTCGGGGACGCCGATCTAGCGACAGACGCATTCATGCTTACAGGGTCATACTCATACGGTATTGGCTTCTGGCGACTTCCCAGCCGTTGTCTTCGAGACCATGCGTGAGTGCTGAGCGAGCCGACTCGTTCAAAAGCTTCATCTCGAAACCAAGTTCTAGCTTTTTGCACAAGTGAATTGCAGTGTCAACGTCAGCGGCGTGCGCGTCGAGTATTATTAGCGCTCCGGCTGCCGAAGGACGAACAAAGGCGTAAGCACCCGCCACATCGATCAGTGCCGATGGGCCAGAGCGGGCGATCGTCCTGGGTTCCCGTTGCCAAGCCGGCGACGTTGTTGCAATCCGCGCGATCGTAGCTTCTGAGTGTGCCACGAGTTCGAGGTTGCGAACGGTTCCGCGCTCGGACGCTCGCCAAACACGGAGCTCGTCGACAATAACGAAGCCGACTTTTTCATAGAGACGCCGTGCCGCGTCGTTCTCGACGAGAACCTCGAGCTCGATCGCCTGAGCGCCTTGCTGCGCCGCCACCGTGAGCATCTGTTGGGCACACCGGTAGCCGAGTCCATGACGGCGATGCCGTGGTGCGACGCCGAAGCCGCCGACCCAGGCTCGCGGGCCACGAAAGGCGAGCAACGCGACGCTGACAAGTTCGCCGTCGCGTTCGATTCGCAACGAGTGCGAGAGGTCGATTTGATTACGGTACACGTGAGCCGCAAACGACTCGCCAGAGTAGATCGGCTCATACCCATAAACGTCGCCGAGAGAGACGACGTTGAGGTCCTCCGCCGTAATCTCTACAGGGACCACGCACACCCATCAAGCACCGCGTTGAATCTACAAGAGTTGCTCGAAAATGAGCCATTCGAGGCAAAGTGATCTTGCCCAGCCTGAGGTTCTCTGAGCGGCCGATAGTTCGATCCGAAAACGGCGGACGTCATGGATCGTTCGAACGTCGATCCATGACGTTCGCAGTTCCCGTAACGCGAATCGAGCTTCGCGAACTTTGGGATCCGGATTCGAAGCCGGGGTAGACGACGTTAACGAGGGAGAGCCCTTGTGGTGGAGCGGTCGGTCCCGCGGCACGACGGTCACGCGCGGCGAGCATGGCGACGACGTCGCCCGGCGTTCGGCGGCCGGCGCCGACGTCGAATAAGGTTCCCGTCATGATGCGGACCATGCGGTGCAGAAACCCGACGGCACGAAAGTGCAGGCGAATGAGTTCACCTTGCGTTTCGATTTCGATCGCACGCAGCGTTCGAACCGTGCCGCCGCGGTCGGGCAACACGCCGCAAAACGTTACGAAGTCGTGTTGGCCGACGAGCGACGCCGCCGCAACGCACATCCGGTCCAGATCGAGCGAACGCCAATCGTGGTGCGCGAACCGACGTAAGACGGCCGAGGGCATGCGGCGGTTGAGCACTGTGTACGTGTAGTGGCGCTCGAGCGCCGAATTGCGCGCCGAGAAAGTCGGCTCGACGCGCTGCGCCTCGCGCGCGGTGATGTCGGGAGGCAAGGCGGAATTCAGCGCGATTGCAAGCTTCTGCACCGGAAACGCATCGTGTGATACGAATGAGACGACTTGCGCCGAAGCGTGGACTCCGGCATCGGTACGTCCGGCGGCCGATACTTTGACCGGACGATCGAAGAGCCGCGAGAGCGCCGTCTCGAGCTCGCCTGCGACCGTCCGGACCGCGCCTTGATATTGAAAGCCACACAGATCGGTCCCGTCGTACTCGACGACGACGCGATAGGTCGATTCGCGGGCGTCCCGGCGGCCGAAGCCGTTGGAGTCCATCGATGCCCTCCTGGACAGCGCTTGCGTCGCGTGCTTTAAATCGTCCCGTGCTGGCCATCATCGCGTGCTGCTGTCTTATGTGTTGCTTCGAACGAAGGCGACGGGGCGCTACGTGATTTGATCCGCCGGATCGGATCTCCCAACGCCCCGCTTGCGGGGCATTTTGTTTACCCGGGAACCGCTTTCCCATCTCGCCAGGAGGGCGACCACGTGACCACTCTCCCGCTGCGCACGGCCGTGCTCGTCACGCACGACGTCGACGAGGCACTCTACCTGGCCGACCGCGTGGTCGTGATCGACGGCTCACCCGCGCGGCGCAGCCTCGAGCTCATCATTTCGGCGAGCCTGAGGCGGTCACGCTATGCCGATTTGTCGGATGAACGCATGAAGCTGTTCGCAGCGCTCGGCGTGGACCGCATGCGAGAGATGCACGGGCGGTCTAATTTGCGCGTGGCGACGTAAACGCCGTCAACCCGCGGTGAGAAAGGTGTGAATCCGTTTTGCAATCGCCCACTCTTCGAGCGTGCGAATGACGTAAGTTTTTGCGCGCGCATGCGATTCCGATACGTCGCTATCGCGGTCGCAAACGGCAGCGCGATTGCGCGCGTCATCGAGCTCGATCCCGAGAAACTCGAGGCCCACGCACACGGTCGCACGCAGCGCCGCCATATGCTCGCCGACCGGGCCCGTAAATGCAAGCACGTCGAGGCCACCCAGAACGCTCGCCATCGCACCGACATGCCAGCGCAGACGGTAGGCGTATAGCTCCCACGCAAGCCGGGCCCGCTCGTCTCCACGTTCCATCGCTTTGCGGACGTCGCGCGTATCGTACGAGACGCCGGAAACGCCGGCGAGGCCCGAATCGCGATTGAGCCCGCGCTCGATCGCTGCCGGTTCCAAGTTTTCTCGAATGAGGTGAAAAATCGCCCCCGGATCGATCGCGCCCGCGCGCTTCGCCATCATCGTGCCGTCCATCGGCGTGAAGCTCATGGTCGTGTCGAGTACGCGCGAGCCGCGGAACGCGGCAAGCGAGACACCGCTGCCGAGGTGCGCCGTGACGATACGCGCATCGTCCGCCGCGTCGCCAAGTTTATGCCGGACCCGTTCGCATGCGTCGTGATGGCTAATGCCGTGAAAGCCGAACCGGCGCAATCCGAGCGGCGCAGGCCGGGTGCACGACGCGATGTCCGACGGCCTCGACACGCTCACCCGGCAGATCGCCGAACAGTTTCTCGAACGTCGTTTCTTTGCCATCGACTTCCGACCGCCACAGCGGTTCCGGCGGATCGTGCGGCGGCAGCTCGTCAACCGCGTAGAGTTCGGCGACGTGCGATGTGCCGCCGGCATTGAGTGCGAGGACGTTCATGCAAGCGGCTCGGAGCCGGCGACGTACAGCCGCGCGACGGCGAGCTCGAGATCGAGGGCGACGTCGCGATCCGGCATGCGGGCGAACTTCGACGGCCGCACGATGACGCGCCTCGCGGCGGAGCCCCGACTATTTCCTTACGCGCGCGTCGTTGCGAGGATCAGCCGCGCTGCTTCGCGCGGGACATCCCACTGCGGAAAATGTCCACACGACTCGAACCAATGGAGCTTGGCAGCGGGGAACGCCTCGAGCGCGCGCTGCGCTTGATTCGGAAAGCATACGCGGTCTTGGCGGCCCCACCCGATGACGATCGGCGCTCGCGCGGTGCCGGCGGGCATGCCTTGCTGTGCGGCACCGTGCGCGAGGTCGTGAAGCAGCGGGTCGAACGAAAGCGACGCGGCAAAGGTGCGCATCTCAGTGAGCATTACGCTGGCGGGCAGCGCCCACGGCCGCGCCGAGAATTGCGCGAATAAGAGCGTGCGACCGATCGGATTGCCGGTGAGCAGCGGCATCACCGGTTGTAGCAGGCGTACGAGCTTAATCGAAAGGCCAACCGAAATCGAAAAAACGCTGCGTTCCCAACCCCGCCAGAAGCCGCCGGGGTCCAGGGAGATGACCGCGCCGCCGACGCCGCGCCGCGCGAGTTCCAGGACGAGCCGCGCACCCGACGAGCTGCCCACCATATCGACGCCGGTTAGGTCGTGCGCGTTTATAAATGCCGCCACCGCATCGGCGAGCCTGGCAATCGTGACTGGGCCCGTCAGCGGCGGCGTTTCGCCGAACCCGGGTAAGTCGACCGCGAAGACCTCGCGCTCGGCGGCGAGATCGTCCAAAATCGGCGTCCACGAACGCCAACTGCCACCCAACCCATGGATCAAAAGCAGCGGTTTGCCGCTCCCACGCCGGACGTGATGCATGTCCACCCGACCAACGACCGTTTCCGAGACCACGCAATGCTCCAACCGCAGCACGAACAGTTCGCCCGACGAAGACTCGAACGACACTGAACGAATCGCAGATTGCTCTACCCGCCGAGCGCCACGCCAAACTGCGAAGCGATTCGTGTCCCGCCGGCTCCGCGAAGGTGGGGTCGACGTTTGGGGAATCGCCGTCGACGGTCGGGAATCGGAGTCGATGCCCGCTGCTGCGAAGCGTCAGTCCTCCGAAGTCACACCGCTGACAGGAACGCGCACACGGTGGTGTGAGGTACCGACGAACGCTTGCACACGCCCAGACGCGCTTCGAACTCGCAATAATTGCTCTGCAAGTTATTGCAAAAGCGCTACGGTTCTCCCAAGCCGCGCCTATGCGAACGTGATTCGCAGCGCCATTCGCACCGTTCGCTTTACACCTCTCACAATTGAGAGTACACTTTATGAGTCTGCAGACGGACTGGGCCCAACGCGAAGGAGGGCGGATTGACCGAACTAGATCCACCCAATCACGTCGTGGGAAGCACGCAAAAGTAAGCCACCGGAAGGTGCGCTCAGCGCCAACGGACGTCTCCGTAAGCGCGCACCCCATAACGTTTTGAAGCAAGAGCCGTGAGTTATCGCGGCTTTTGCGCTTTGCGCTCACAGCGCTTTGTCGCAATGGACGAGAATCTTACGCAGCGATGCCGGCAAAGAGGCGAGCGCTGCTACGTGAGCGGACGCTGAAGCGGGAAGAGAATCACTTCGCGGATCGACTGCTGATTCGTGAGTAACATCACGATGCGATCGACACCGATCCCGATGCCGGCGGTGGGCGGCATGCCGTACTCGAGCGCCGTCACGAAATCCCAGTCGGGCGGCGGCACTTCGTCGTTACCGCGCTTGCGCTCGAGGATTTGCGCTTCGAAGCGAGCGCGCTGGTCGTCGGGATCGTTGAGCTCGGTGAACGCGTTGGAGAGTTCGAAGTTTGCGCCGAAAAGCTCGTAGCGATCGACGATCTGCGGATCGCCGGCTTTACGCTTCGCGAGCGGCGAGATGACGACGGGATAATCGTACACGAAGGTCGGATCGATGAGGTGCGGCTCGACGATCTTCTCGAAGACCTTATCGAGCGCCTGACCGTGGGTCTGCGTCGCGGGGAGCGCCAGCTCGGCGAGCGTTGCCTGCGCACCCGCGGGATCGAGCAACTCCGAGCGGTCGTAGCCGCCCCACTGCTGCAGCGCCTCGAAGTAGGCGATGCGTTTGAAGGGCCGCGCGAATGAAAGCGGCTGGTCGCCATACACGATCTCCGTCGTCCCACGCACGCTTTGCACGAGGTGCGCGAAAAGCGCCTCGTTGAACTCCATCATTTCGTGCACCGACCAGTAGGCTGCGTACAACTCGAGCATCGTGAACTCGGGATTGTGCGTCGTGTCGATGCCTTCGTTACGAAAGATTCGGCCGATCTCGTACACGCGCTCGAGTCCGCCGACGACGAGCCGTTTGAGGTTGAGTTCGGTCGCGATGCGCAGGTCCAGATCGACGTCGAGCGCATTGTGATGCGTGCGGAACGGCCGCGCGGCCGCGCCGCCGGCGACGTGCAGCATCGTCGGCGTTTCGCACTCGATGAAGCCCTGCGCGTCGCAGAAACGGCGCATCTCGGCGACTATTTTCGAGCGCGTCACGAAAATGTCGCGAACGTGCTCGTTCATCATCAAGTCGACATAGCGTTGCCGATAGCGCTTCTCGACATCCACCAGGCCGTGCCACTTATCGGGCGCCGGCGCGAGCGACTTCGCGAGCACGGTGGCGGAAGCGACGCGCAACGTCAGATCGCCCTTCTTCGAACGAAAGACGGTACCGGTGACGCCGATGATATCGCCGAGATCCAGCGCGTCGAAGACCGCAAAGCCTCGCTCGCCGAGCGCATCGGCACGCGCGTAGATCTGCATGCGGCCCGTGCGGTCCCACAGGTCCGCCCAGATCGCGCCTTTGCCCATCTTGCGCACTCCGAGCAAACGGCCCGCGAGCGCGAACGTCTCGGTCTGCGCGGCGTCGTCGGCTGCCACGTTCGCGTAGCGCTCTTGCAGGCCCGAGGCATGCGCCGTGACGTCGTAGCGTGTTTCGCGGAACGGTTCACTGCCGTGCTCATGCAGAGCGGCGAGGTTCGTTCGCCTCGCCGCCCGTAGTTCCGCTTCGCGCCGCCCGAGTTCGCCCGGTTCGTCACCCGGCGGCGGCCATTCGCTCACGACGCTTTCTTCGCGACTTTCTTCTTGGTCGAATTGATGCCGTCGATCTTGTACGTCGTCTTGCCGCGCGGCGTCGTGACCTCGACGATGTCGCCCTTCTTCTTCGTCATGAGCGCGCTGCCGAGCGGCGATTCATTCGAAAGCCGGCCGTTGACGGGATCGGCCTCGGCCGAGCCGACGATCGTGAACTCGTGGGCTGCGCCGCTCTTGGCGTCTTTGACTTTCACGGTCGCACCGAGATGGACTTCGTCCTGCGCGTACTCCGACGAATCGATGATGCGCGCGTTGCGAATCATCGCCTCGACCTTGAGAATCCGGCCCTCGACGAACGCTTGCTCTTGCTTCGCGTCCTCGTACTCCGCGTTTTCGGAGATGTCTCCGAATTCTTTAGCTTGGCGGATACGCTCGTTGACTTCGCGGCGATGGACGGTCTTGAGGTCGTCGAGCTCTTCCTCGAGCTTTTGAAGACCCTCTGCGGTGAGCACGAGCTCTTTATCGTTCACGGTTTCCCCGCTTGCCTCAAAGTTACGAGAAGACGGAGCGTGGGGCGCTCACGTCAGCGCGGGGTGTTCGCGTGGACGGGGTGACGATTCCCCCTGCCGGGGCCGCTGGGTCCTGGTTATGACGCGGACGTCGTGCCGAGCGTCGTGGTCCGAGGCATCAGAAGCGGGGCATCGACGTAATCGTGTGCCGCCGTCGCATCGGCGCGGCGCGGGACGCCCGTGCGGTCGCACGCATACGTCAAGGCAGCGGCCACGACGAGGTTGACGACGAGCGCGTCGATGCCGATGTACGGCGCGAATGACACGCCGCCGAGCGAAAGCGGGAACGTCGGCTTGACGCCCTGCGAAAACGAGAGCGCGGTCCCGAGCAACATCCCAGCGAGCCAGCCCCAGAGGAGCGCGGCGTGGTGAAACCAGCGCGTGAAGAGTCCGAGGACGATTGCGGGAAAAGTCTGCAGGATCCAAATTCCACCGAGCAGCTGGAGGTTGATTGCGTATTGCGTCGGCACGCCGACGATGAATGCGAGCGCGCCGACTTTGACGACGAGCGAGACGAGCTTGGCCATCGCGGCCTGTTGCGCATCGGTGGCAGCGGGCCGCAGGTACGTCTTGTAGATGTTACGCGTCCAGAGATTCGCAGCGGCGATCGACATGACGGCGGCGGGAACGAGCGCGCCGATTGCGATCGCCGCGAACGCGAACCCGACGAACCACGAGGGAAAGAGCACCCGCAAGAGCGCCGGCACCGCGAGGCTCGGTGAGGCGACGCTGACGTGCACGGCGATCGCGGCATATCCCAGGAGCGCGACGAACCCGAGCAGCAGCGAGTATGCCGGGAGCAGGACCGCGTTGCGCTTCACGACGTCGACGCGCGCCGCTGCGAGCACGCCCGTCACGGCGTGCGGATAGATGAAGAGCGCGAGCGCCGAGCCGAGCGCGAGCGTCGCGTAGGACCAATACCCGCGCGGACCCAGGATCGTGGAGCCCGCGGCCGCGGCTTTCGCCGGCGCGAGCGCGGAGGCGCTTGCAAAGTGCGCGCTCGCCGCGGCGAAGACCGATCCGAATCCGCCAAGCCGGACGGGGATCGCAACGACTGCCGCGATGACGACGATGTAGATCATTGCGTCCTTGGCGAAGGCGATCATCGCGGGCGCGCGCAGGCCGCTCGTGTATGTGAACGCGGCGAGGATCGCAAAGGCAATCAACAGCGGGATGTCGCGCGCGAGCCCAGCGCCCGTTACACCGAGCGCACCGATAACGACCTGCATCCCGACGAGCTGCAGCGCGATGTAGGGCATCGTCGCAAGGATGCCGGTCCCGGCTACGGCGAGCGCCAAACGGTCGTCGCCGTAGCGCCCGCGCACGAAATCCGCGGGCGTTACGAAGCCATGCCGCTTCGAGACGTTCCAGAGCCGCGGCATGATCAGGAACATGATCGGATACGCAAGGATGGTGTACGGCACCGCAAAGAATCCGGCCGCCCCAACGCCGTAGAGTGCGGCCGGCACCGCGATCAACGTATAGGCGGTGTAGAGATCGCCGCCGATGAGAAACCAGCTCACCGTGACGCCGAGCCGCCGTCCCGCGAGTCCCCACTCGTCGAGCCCCTTGAGATCGCCGCGACGCCAGCGGCCGGCGACGAAACCGACCACCGAGACGAGCGCAAACAACGCGACGAAAACCGCCAGAGCGAGTGCGTCCAGCTTCATGGTGAGAGCCCGCTGTCACGAACGACGGTGAAATCAGTCATCGGCGATCGCCTGCTTTCATGGCACAATAGCGCCTCCGCTTCGCTACTAAGGCATCTAAGCGATTACCTCGCACGTAATCGACCTCGCGACGCGACTCCGCGATAGTGATATTCGCGTAGCAGCCTTCCTCGAACGGAGTTTTGCAGATGCCATTCGTTCAAACCGCCGACCGTACCGCACTCTTCTATAAGGACGCGGGCAGCGGCCGGCCCGTCGTCTTCGTCGCGAGCTGGGGCTTGTGCTCGGACATGTGGGACTATCAGGTCGTCGATCTCGCCAGTCGAGATCTACGCTGCATCACCTACGACCGGCGCGGACACGGCCGCTCCGATGCGCCCGAGCGCGGCCACGACTACGATACGTTCGCGGGTGACCTCGCAACGTTGCTCGAGCATCTCGACCTGCGCGACGTGACGCTCGTCGGACACTCCATGGGCGGCGCGCAAGTGGTCCGCTACTTGACGCGGCATGGAAGCGAACGGGTTTCCGGCATCGTGCTGGTCGCCCCGACCACACCCTTTCTCCTGAAGACCCCCGACAATCCGCGTGGCCTCGATGCGACCTTGCTCGATGAACTCGTTTACACGCCGCTCATGCGAGATCGCCCGAAGTGGCTCGCCGACAATGCACGCCCCTTCTTCGTCGCCGAGACGTCTGCGGCGATGACGCACTGGGTGATGCAGCTGATGCTGCAGCCGTCGCTACGCACCATGGTAGACGAAGCGCGCATGCGAGACCGCGCCGATTTTCGAGACGAGCTCCGGGCGATAACGGTGCCGGCCTTGATCGTTCACGGCGATGCGGATGTTTCCGTTCCGATCGAATTCGGGCGCATGACCGCGCAGCTCGTTCCGAATTGCGCGCTGAGCGAGTATGCGGCCGCACCGCACGGCCTCTTCATCACGCATGCCCAACGGCTCAACGACGACATCCACGCCTTCGCGCGCGCTAGTCTTCGTCGCGAAACCATCCCGTCGGTTCGACGGCAAGGTTGACGTTGATTTGCTTGACTTCGGTGTACGCGTCGTAACCGTAGGTGCCGAGCTCGCGGCCGATCCCGGACTGTTTGTAACCACCCCAGGGCGCCTCGTTATAGGTCGGGTGGTATGCGTTGATCCACGTGATGCCGGCGCGCAGCTTGCGAATGACCCGGTGCGCGCGCGCCGCGTCGTTCGTGAAGACCGCGCCCGCGAGCCCGTACGGCGAATCGTTGGCGAGGCGTACGGCATCCGCTTCGTCCTCGAAGAGCTGCACCGCGAGCACGGGTCCGAAGATCTCTTCTCGAACGATCCGCATCGACGGTTTGGTATTCGTGAAGATCGTCGGCACGATGAAATTTCCGCGCTCGGCGCGTTCGCCCGGAAGACGGCCACCGCCGCACGCGAGCGTCGCGCCTTCGTCCGCTCCGATGCGAATGTATTCCTCGACACGGTCGCGCTGGCGGCGGCTGACGAGTGGGCCCATCTCCGTCGCGGTATCGAAGCCGTCGCCGACCACGATCTTTTCGGCGCGGCGCACGAGCTCCGCGACGAAGCGTTCGGCGATCTCACGCTGCACGACGAGCCGCGAGCCCGCCGAACACACTTGTCCCGCGTTCGCGTAGATGCCGAAGAGTGCGTAATCGACGGCGGTCGCAAAATCCGCGTCGGCAAAGACGATGTTCGGCGATTTTCCGCCGAGCTCGAGCGAGATCTTTTTCACGTTCGCCGCCGCGGCTCGCATGATCGACTGTCCCGTTGGAACGCTCCCGGTGAACGCGATCTTGTCGACGCGCATGCTCTCGGCGAGCGCAGCGCCCGCGACGGGCCCCGCGCCGGGCAGAACGCTGAGCACGCCGTCGGGCAGTCCGGCCTCCGCCGCAAGCTTCGCAAACCACAAGGCCGAGAGCGGCGTGTATTCCGAGGGCTTGAGAATGCAGACGTTCCCCGCCGCGAGCGCAGGCGCGAGTTTCCAGGACGCCATGAGCAGCGGATAATTCCACGGCACGATCTGACCGCACACCCCAATGGGTTCGCGCACGGTGAAGCTCTGCGACGGCGCGGGGACCTCGAAGGTTTGCCCGTGCGGTTTCGTCGCCAGTCCGGCGTAATACCGGAAACAATTGGCGGCGTCCGCGATGTCGTATTCGGCTTCGCGCAGCGGCTTGCCGCAATTGAGCGTCTCCAGCGCCGCGAAGTCCGCTGCGTTTGCGTCGAGCGCATCGGCGATCTTACCCAGCAGCCGCGCGCGTTCGAGCGCCGGCGTTTCGGGCCACGGACCGCAGTCGAACGCTTCGCGCGCGAGCCCGATCGCGCGCTCGGCATCGTCGCGCGTTGCTTCGGCGACGCGGCCGAGCGCTTCGCCCGTCGCCGGGTCGACGAGCTCGCGCGTTCCACCGTCGCTTGCCGCGACGAACCGTCCGCCTAAGAAGAGCGCGAAGGCACCCGACGCGTCGCGCTCGAGGTGGCGCAGTGAGGACGTACGCGTGGTTGCTTGCGGCTTCTCGATTTGTAACATCGTATTCGGTCTCCGGAGGTATCCTAAGCGGTCAGTGCGACGTTTCGCCCGGCAAGTGATTCGAGCGCGTCCGCCAGCACCGCGAAGACGATATCGGCTTGGGCCGCCTCGATCGTCAGCGGCGGTTCGACGCGAATCGTGCGAGCGTTGACGAGCGTCCCGGCGACGAGCACGCCGTGATCGAAGAGATACTTGGAAACGGCGAAACCGCTCGCGTCGTCGGCGAATTCGAGCGCGATCAGCAGCCCTTTTCCGCGCACGTCGACGACGATGTCCTCATGCCCACGCACGGCTTCGCGCAGACCGCGCAGCATGTAGGCGCCCATCGCGGCCGCTCGCTCCGCAAGCCGTTCTTCGATGAGCACGTCGATCGTCGCGAGCGCCGCCGCGCAGGCGAGCGGATTGCCGCCGAACGTCGTCGTGTGCAGGAACGGATTATCGAATAACTTCGAAAACACGGCTTCCATCGCGACGGTCGCGCCGATCGGCATCACACCGCCGCCGAGCGCTTTCGCCAAACACAGGATGTCGGGCACGACACCCCAATGTTCGCACGCGAACATTTCTCCGGTTCGTCCCATGCCGGTCTGCACTTCGTCCAGCACGAGCAACGCGCCGTACTCATCGCACAACTTGCGCACCGCCGGCAAATAACCGTCGCTCGGGATGTTGACGCCGCCTTCGCCCTGAATCGGCTCGAGCAGCACGGCGCCCACGTCTTCACCCGTCAACCGGCACGAACGCATCACGTCGACGAGCGCCAGGATGTCGTTGAACGGCACGTGTTTGAACCCGGGCAGCATCGCGCCGAAAGGCAAACGAAACGATGCTTTACCACTGGCCGAGAGCGAACCGAAGCTCTTGCCATGAAAGCCTTTGGTCGCGACGACGATCGTCGGCTTCTGCGGGTCGTAGGCGCGCGCGAGTTTGAGCGCCGCTTCGACGGCTTCGGTTCCGCTGTTGCTGAAGAACGAGTACTTCAGGTCGCCCGGCGTCAAGAGCGCGAGCGTCTTAGCGAGCATCGCGCGCAGCGGATCGAGGAGATCCTGGCTGTGCAGCGCTTGGCGCTCGAGTTGCGCGCGCACGGCGGACATCACTTTGGGATGCCGGTGTCCGACGTTGAAGATGCCGAAACCGCCCAGACAATCGATGTACTCGCGGCCGTTGACGTCGGTGAACACGTTGCCTTCGTCGGAGATCTCGACGGCTGCGTCGAGCGTGCCGCGGGCGCCGGACTTGCGATACGCGAGAAACCCGGGGTTGACGTGGTCGCGAAACCCGTCGACCGTCTCGCGCACGACCCAATCGGCACGCGCACGATCGATCACCGGGGTATGGATGAAGTCTAGGACGTGCTGCGTATAGGCGCGGACGTCGTCGAGTTTATGTGGTGCAAGAATTTTAGACCTCTGGATTCGCGTTCCGCGAATCTGTAGCGTTTGCGGTGCGGGTGGATGTTTAGGTGGACAGGGTGCGTTCGCAGGCGCGTTCGAGTGCGGCAAAGCCCCGGGCGAGTTCGTCCGACGTTGCGACGAGCGGCACGAGGATGCGCAGTGCGCTCGCTTTGGGACCGGCGGTGAGCGCAATGAGACCTTCGTCAAAGGCGGCCCGGACCACTCGCTGCGCCAGGCTCTGGCTGGCGTCCTTTGCCTCCCGGAACTCGAGTGCGAGCATCGCGCCGAGCCCCCGAACCTCGACGATGTCCCGCGGATAGCGGCCCGCGAGCACGTCGAGACGCGCGCGCACTTCGCGGCCGAGCGCCCGCGCACGCGCCAGGACCTCTTCGCCTTCGAAGACGTCGAGCGTCGCGAGGGCGGCGACGCAGGCGAGCGGATTGCCCGCAAACGTTCCGCCGAGGCCGCCCGGCTCGACCGCATCGACGATCTCGGCGCGGCCGACGACGCCCGAGAGCGGCAGACCGCCTGCAACGCTCTTGGCGAAGGTGATGAGGTCGGGCGCGACGCCCGCTTGCTCGACGGCGAACATCGTCCCGGTCCGGCCGAAGCCCGTCTGAATCTCGTCCGCGATCAGCACGATGCCGTACCGGTCCGCAAGCCCGCGAAGCGCGCGCAAAAACGCGAAGGGTGCGGGAACGAACCCTCCCTCGCCGAGCACGGGCTCGATGATGAACGCGGCGACCCGCTCCGCCGCGACCTGCGTTTCGAAGAGCGTTGCGAGCGCCTGCAGGGCTCGGTCGGTATCGAAACCGCGGCGCGCGTCCGGGAACGGTGCCTGATAGATCTCGGGCGCAAAGGGACCGAAGTTCTGTTTGTACGGCGCGACCTTACCCGTCATCGAGAGGGCGAGCAGCGTGCGGCCGTGGTACCCGAGCGAGAACGCGATGACCGCCGAGCGGCCCGTCGCGGCGCGCGCGATCTTCACCGCGTTCTCCGTGGCCTCTGCGCCCGTCGTGAGGAGCAGCGTTTTCTTCACGAAGTCGCCGGGCGCCAGCGCATTGAGCCGTTCGGCGAGCGCGACGTAGCTTTCGTACATCGCGACCTGAAAGCACGTGTGGGCGAAGGCGCCCAGTTGCTCCGCGACCGCTGCGACGATCGCCGGATGACGGTGCCCCAGATTGAGCGTTCCGATGCCGCCGGCAAAATCGACGTATTCCCGGCCGTCGACGTCCCAGAGCCGCGCGCCCTCGGCCCGCGCGACGAAGAGCGGGTGGCTCGCCGACACGCCGCGTGCCACGGCATCATTCCGGCGTTCGAGCAGGTCGCCTGTGCGCGTTCGCGTCGCTTCCACGCCTTATTGTAGACGCCATCGCGCAGGACAGGCTACGTGCGCCCGGCCCCAATCCGGACGGAAAAATTGTACCGCTGGTCCAACTAGGCGGGTACGATGCGAATCGCCGACGCGCTCGCGCTTCCGAGTTTACATGGTGCGGCCGTCGTCGCCGGCGCCAGCGGGCTCGAACGGATCGTGCGCTGGGCCCATGTCGTCGATCTGCCCGATCCCGTCCCGTGGGTCGGAGACGGTCAGCTCCTGCTGACGACCGGCTACGCGTGGCCGGCCGACGGCGATCTGGAAGAGCGGCAGATCGACGCGCTCGCGGCCCGGCACCTGGCGGGAATCGGTCTGGCCGTGCCCGGGTACGTGCAACACTTTTCGGAGCGGGCGAAAGCGTGCGCGGAGCGGCTCGACTTGCCGCTGCTCGAGATTCCGTGGGACGTCCCGTTCGCGCACGTCACGGAAGAGCTGCACCGCGCAATCCTCTTCTCGCAGCAAGCCCTCATCGCACGCTCCGAAGAGATCCACCGCGCGTTGACGCGCGCCGCAACGGAGGGCATCACGCTGCACGAGCTCGCGTGCCGCCTCGGCGACCTGATCGATCGCTCGGTGACGATCGAAGACCCGCATGGCAAGCTGCTCGGTTTCCCGCGCGATCGAGAGCCAAGACGACCGCGCGCGGCGCGAAACCGTCGCCCAGACCGCGAGCCCACCGTCGTTGCTGGGTGAGTTCGAACGCCGCGGGTTGTTGCACGAACTGCGCGCGAGTGCTTCGCCGGTGCGCCTGCCCCCGATGCCCGAACTCGAGCTCGCCGCGCGCCTCGTTTGCCCGATCCGCGTGGGCGGCGAACTCGCCGGATTCGTGTGGATCATCGAAGGGGCAGCGCCGCTGGCAGAGGTCGATCATCGGGCCGCCGAGCACGCCGCGCTCGTTGCTGCATTGCAGATCGCACATCAGCGCGAGCTCGGGGCGCTCGAATCGCGGCTCGGCTATGCGTCGTTTCTCTCATTGCTCGAAGCGCCGGCGACGACCGCCAAACGCTCGAACGCGCGCAACTGCTCGGCTTCGATCCCACCGTCGCGTACCGAGCCGGCATCGCGGTGCTCGACGAGCCGCTGCCGCTGCGACGCGAGAGCGTGCTGCGCCGCGACGCGATCGTCGAGCGGCTGCGCCGGCACCTCGTCGCGAGCGGCGTCGAACGGCCGATGCTCGGGGCATCGCTCGAACGGATTCCGTTCCTGGTTCCCGACGGCATCGCGCTCGAGGGCATCGCGCACGCGCTTGCGGACGATCGCGTGCGGCTGCTCTTCGGCAGCGTGGCGGCCGGAACGGACGGCGTCCGTGCGAGTTACCGGGAAGCGCGCGAACTGCTCGATTACGACGACCTGAGGCCCCTGGCGCGCTATGAAGACGCGCTCGTGCCGCGCGTGCTGCTCGGCGACGCGCGCGCCCGCGAAGCGTTTCTCGCGAACCTCTTCGGCGCGCTCGACGCACACAAAGGCGGCCGCAAATTGCGCGAAGCGATGCTGTGTTACGCGAACGAGGGCTTCGCATTTCGCGCGACGGCCAATGCCTTAGGGATTCACCCGAACACGCTGCGCTACCGCCTCGAGCGGGCGACCGCGCTCACGGGTCTCGCGTGGGACCAGCCGGACGCGCGCTTTCGCCTCCAACTCGGCGCGCGGCTCTTACGGCTCGCGAGCGCTTCGGACGCGACGCACAAAAGTGCGCCGCAAATTTAGACGTTCGGCACGTGGCCGATGCTGCGCGGGCGCGGTAGACTAACACAAATCGACATCCGGCCCTTCGTTTGAGGGGGACCGGCTGCTTTGCTTTCAGGAGGCCGCTCGTGGAACGCGTTCGTTGCATCGCCTTCATCCTGTTCTGCGGTCTCGTGACTCCGGTACTCGCCGGGACGACGGGCGGCTTGCGCGGCCGCGTCGTCGACCAACAGAGCGGCAGCGCGATCGCCAACGCAACGGTCACCGCGACCTCGGCGTCGCAGACGGCCACGACGCGCAGCGACGGAAACGGGAATTTCAACTTCATCTCACTCGCGCCGGACACGTACGTCATCTCCGCGCAAGTACAAGGCTACGATCCGATCTCCGCCAGCGGCATCACCGTGCTCGCCGATCAAGTGCAAACGGTCGGCACGTTCACGCTCGCCAAAACGCTGCGCACGATCGGTCAGGTCCGGGTGCGCTCGACGGGCGCGCTCGTGCGGCCGGGCACGACGAGCGACGTGTACTCGATCAACGCCGCGGGGCAAGCGGCAGCGGCGGCCGCCGGCGGCCCGGGCGGCATCAATCAAGCCTACAGCGCGATCGCGACGGTGCCCGGCGCAAACGTACCGCAGGGTCAGCAGGGTTGGAATCAGCTCGTCTACATCCGCGGCGGCGACTACAGCGACGTTGCGAACGAACTCGACGGCATACCCGTGCAGCGCGCGTCCGACTTCGCGCCGATCACGACGCTCTCGAGTTTAGGCCAGCAGGAAGTGCAGACGTACACGGGCGGCACGCCGCCTTCGGCCGAGGCTTCGGGACTCTCCGGCTTCATCAATCAGGTCATAAAGACGGGATCCTATCCCGGCTACGAAGAGCTGCGAGCCGGTGTCGGCGGTCCAGCATTCTACCATCAGATCAGCGCCGAAGTCAGCGGCGCGACGACGAATCGGAACTTCACATATTACGTCGGGCTCGGTGCAGAGAATCAAGACTACCGCTATTCCGATCAGTTCAACGGCGCCAATGTGCCGCTGTTTTTCTATCCGCTGCAAGTTCCGACGGGGCTCAACGGATCGGTCTTCGACGGCAGCGCTCCGGCGTATTTCTCACCCGGGCAAAACTACGCGATCGCCAACACGAACGAACGTGACAACGTGTTCAACTTCCATCTCGCGCTCCCGCACAAAGGCGCCGGGCTCAAAGACGACGTTCAGCTACTCTTCGTCAACAGCGACATCCAGAGCCAGTTTTATAGCTCGCCGAACGATCTCGGCGGCAACGGCCTGATAAGCGCCGCGTATGGGGGCGCGGCGACGTTCACCGACTACTACGTCTACCGAGCACCGCTGTTCGCACCGCCCGATCCAAACGCCGTGCGTACCGGCTTTTCGCCCTCGAGTCCAACGCACACGCCATTTTCCGGCCTCATCGACCCCAACACGCGGGACGCCGACGATCACGGCGCATCGATCCTCAAGCTGCAATATCAAAAGAACTTCAGCGCGAGTTCGTACCTGCGCATCTTCGGTTATACCGAATATAACAATTGGTTCATCAACGGGCCCGTCAGCGCGTTCACGAACTTCGGCGGCGAAATCCAAGACTACGAAGTGCACGGCAACGACTACGGCGTCACGGCGAACTATGCGAACCAGCTCAGTAACAAGCACCTCCTTACCGTCTCCGCCTCCTATCTCACGCAAAAACTCGAGACGTACAGCGGCACGACGTACGGAACGCTCGGCACGAACAATGGGTCGATCTCGACCAATCTCGTCGACGCAAAGGGCAACTGTTACAGCCCAAGCTCGGGAGCGTACGCGAGCTGTTACAGCCCGTTCTACAGTTCCGGTGGCACCGGCGGGTTCGTGCAATACGGAAACTTCGGCTTACCGCCCAGCGGCTATCCAGCGAACTGCGGACTCTCCCTCGTCGCCATAGACGCGAATTGCGCGCCGCTGGCTCCGCCAGCGGGCTCCCCCGCAGCAACGAACCGCGCCCGCACGCTCGTGACGAATGATGGGCAGACCGCACAAATCGATGGGATCACGCCGTTCTTCAGCGCGGCTTCGCTTGCCGATCAGTGGCACCCGAACGATAAGACGACGATCAACGCTGGCATTCGCGTCGAGAATTACCAGTACCGGCTCGACGATACGGTCGGCGGCTATCCCGCGCGTCAATTCTGGTTCGGCGCCTACAATCGCGAATTTTCGTTCGGAACAGTGCCACATCCGTAGCCCAGTGCACCGATAGCTCGGGCAACGTCGGCGTCAACCCGACGACCGGGGCGTCGCTCTGTGCTCCCGGAACGAACGCGAATCTCACGAACGTCAGTCCGCGCACCGCGAGTTTCACCGCATATCAGCCGCGGCTTTCTTTTACCTATACGGTCAATCCCGATACGGTCGTACGCGGTTCCTATGGCCGCTACGCCGCGCCGTCGCCGACCTCTTATCAACAGTACGACGTCGTACAGCAAGATCTGCCCACGTTTATCGGCCAGTTCTTACCGTACGGCTTCAACACGCCGTTTCACCAGTCGCGGCCTTCGTATTCGAACAACTACGACATCTCGCTCGAGCAGCAGATTCCGAAAACCGACGTGTCGTTCAAGCTGACGCCGTTCTATCGTTCGACGCAAGACCAGCTCGCCAACATTCCGATCGGCAGCCAAGGCGTGCTCGACGGCCTCAACGTCGGACGGCAGCGCAACTACGGCGTGGAGTTTCAGATTCGCAAGGGCGAATTCGATCGCGAGGGTTTCGCCGGACTGCTCAGTTATACGTTTACGCGCAGCCGCGTGCGTTATAACGATTTCGGGGCCGGCGGACGCAATGAGATAGACAATCTCAACGATACCATCCGCAATTACAACGCGTACACGTCGGCCTGCGCCGGCGCGACGAATACGGCGCTCTGCGGCGCGACGAGTAACGCAGCTCTCGCTTCGCCGTGCTACGCCGGAGGTGCGCCGGACCCCGCGTGTGCCGCGGGCAGCATCGCGAACCCGTACTACACTGCGAAGCCGCAACCGCTGCTCGATCGCAATGGCGAATATACGCCATACGACATTTTGCCCGCGCCATTCCAGGGCGCAAATGGGTATGAGACGCCGCACGTGGCGACGCTCGTGCTCAACTATAAGCGGCACAAATTGTCGATTACGCCGAGCGCGACGTTTAGTTCCGGTTCGTTCTACGGCTCGCCGCTGGTGTGGCCCGGGTACGACCCAGTGAGCTGCACCGGCGTGACGACCGGGAACGCCGCCAACACGCAAACCTGCTCCAACTTTTTGTTCACCCCCGATAAGTACACCGGGAAGTTCGATAGCTTCGGGGATCTGCGCGAACCGTCGCGCTTGACGACGAACCTGCAGCTCGGATACGAGGCAACCAAAAACGTCAAATTGACGCTGACGATGACGGGTCTGCTCGACCAGTGCTTTCAGCGTAAATATCCGTGGGATAATGGCTCGACGTGTGTCTACGCGCAGTTGCCTTCTAACTCGCTCGCGCCCCCGGGTAACTTCGTGACGAACCCGCCGCCGCAGCTCGCATACCCGTATGCGAGCTGGTACAACAACTCGCAGACCGGCTTCGTGGGACAGAAGCTGCCGTTCGCGGCGTTCTTGAGCGCCGATTTCCGGATCTGACCATGAGTCCGCTTGCACGCCAGCCGCTTTCGCGCCGTCATTTTCTCATGGGAGCCGGTGCGAGTGCACTGCTCGCGCCGTTTGCCCTCCGGAGCGCAGAGCGCGTTGCCTTTGCGATGCGCGACGCGAGCGCGCCGAGCGTTGCGATCGTCGGCGCAGGCATCGCAGGGCTCACCGCCGCGCTCGTGCTGCACGAGCACGGCATCGCCGCGACCGTCTACGAGGCACAGCATCGCATCGGCGGCCGCATGCACTCGGAGCGTGCATTTTGGGACAACGGTCAAGTTAGCGAATACGGCGCCGAGTTGATCGACTCCGATCACACGCAGATCCGGGCGCTCGTGCGACGCTTCGGTCTGCGCCTCGCCGACGTGCTCGCGGCCACGCCGCCCGGTGCACAGCAGACGGTCTTCGAGCACGGAGCGTTTGACCCGCAGCAGTCGCTGTTCCGCGATTTTCGGCCCGTCTATCGCACGCTCGCCGCGCAAGTCAGCGCGGCGGGGCCGACGACCACATACGCGCGCTCGACGGCGGCGGGACGAGAGCTCGATTCGATGAGCCTCACGCAGTGGATCGAGCGCTTCGTGCCCGGCGGCGTGCGCTCGGAGATCGGTACGTTTATCGATCTGCAGTACGTCGCCGAATACGGGATCGAAGCGCGGCGGCAAAGTTCCCTCAATATGGTGTATTGGCTGGGACGCCAACCGCAGTACGACCGGCGCAGCGGGGCGTTCGTCGCGCTCGGTCCATCGGACGAACGCTACCATATCGTCGGCGGCAACCAGCAACTCCCCGAAGCGATCGCGAAGGCGCTCCCGCAGGGGACGCTGCGTCTGGGTCATCGGCTCGAAGCGATCGTGCGACGTTCGGACGGACGCGTCGGCCTGCACTTCGCCACGCCGGCCGGACACGCGCTGCAGATCGTCGACAAAGCGATCGTCACCGTACCTTTCTCCGTGCTTCGCGGCCTCGATCTACGCCGGGCAGATTTCGACGCGCGCAAACGTGCGGCGATCCAAGAGCTCGGATACGGCGACCATTCGAAGCTCATCGTGCAGTTCGACAAACGGTATTGGCGGTCGCGCGGGAGCTGGCCCGGCACGAGCACGGGCGACGTCACCTACGACGGGCCCTTCATCCAGGCGTGGGAAGCCACGCGCGGCCAACCTGGAAAGACGGCGTTGCTCGTCGATTTCGCAGCGGCACACGGGAGCGCCGCGCTTGCCACCAAATCGCCGTACACGACGAGTACGACGGCGCTGACGGCCGCCTACGCGAAGACGTTCGTCGAAGAGCTCGAGCGGGTTTGGCCGGGGGCGCGCGAACACTTTACCGGTAAAGCGACGCTGAGCCACGTGACGTCGGACCCGTTCGCGCGCGGCAGCTACGCGGGTTGGCTCGTCGGGCAGTACACGCGATTCGCGGGGTACGAGCGCGTGCGGCAGGGTAACGTGCTCTTCGCAGGCGAGCACTGCTCCGTGGTCTTGCAAGGTTTCATGGAGGGTGCCGCGCGCGAAGGCGCGCGCGCCGCACACAACGTCTTGGCGGACGCCGGGGCAGCTGCGGCGGCATGACGCAGCTGCGGACAGGCTGTCTCAACATTTGGGAAGTGCTCGCGCAGTCGATCGCGATGCTCGGACCGACGATGACGCCCGTGCTGATCGTTCCGCTGATGTACGCGTCGGCCGGCAACGCGAGTTGGCTCGCCTACGCATTCGGATCGCTCATGCTGCTCGCGGTCGCCCTCAACATCCGGGTGTTCGCCATGCGCTCGGCGACCGCGGGCTCGCTCTACGAGTTTGCCCGCCGGGCCTTTGGTGCGCGCGGTAGTCTGCTGTGTGGCTGGGCACTCTTGTGGGCGTATGCCTTCGTCGGTGTCGCGGGGCTGACGGGATTCGCGGTGTTTTCTGGAGCGCTCGCGCGGGCGTCCGGCGTTGCGGTGTCACCGATCGTCGCGCTCGCCGCATGTCTGATCGTCGCGCTCGGTCTCGCGTATCGGGACATCCGCCTTTCGACGATCACGCTGCTGCTACTCGAGGGCCTCTCGGTCTCGCTCATCTTCGTGCTCTTCGTCTTCGTACTCGCGCACCATGGCACGCTTGTCGATCGCGAGCAGCTTTCGCTGCGGGGCGCAACCTTGCCGGGGATTGCACTCGGCGCGACGATCGCGATCTTCTCGCTCGTGGGCTTCGAGAGCGCGACCTCGCTCGGAGAGGAAGCGCGCGACCCGCTGCGCACGATTCCGAAGGCCGTCATTTTGAGCGTCGTCGTCTCGGGCGCGTTCTTCATCTTTTGCGCCTACGCGGAAGTCCTCGGCGTGCGCGGGCTCGCGACGCCGCTCGACAAGCTGGGCACGCCGCTCGACGTGCTCGCGGATGCCGCGCGCATCCCGGCGCTCAAGATCGCGATCGATATCGGCGCGCTGCTCTCGTCGTTCTCTATCACGCTCGCCTCACTCAACGCCGGCGGCCGCATCGTCTTTACGATGAGTCGCAGCAGACTCTTCCCGGCGTTTTTGAGCGCGTCGCACGCAACGTTCCGCACGCCGCACGTCGCCCTCGTCCTCTTCAGTGCCGTGCTCGCAGCGATCGGCGGCGGCATGCTCGCGGGCGGCATCGCGCCGCTCGACGCATTCAACGATACGGCGACGCTCGGTGCGTTCGGCTTTGTTGCGATTTACGGGTTCGTGGCGCTCGGCGCGCCGCTCTACCTCAAGCGCGAGGGCCAACTGCGCCGACGCGATATCGCGATCGGCGCCTTCACGCTCGCGCTGTTATTGATTCCGGCCGTCGGCAGCGTCTACCCGGCCCCGCCCGCACCGGCCAACGTGTTTCCGTACATCTTCGTCGCGTATTTCGCAGTCGGAATCGCGCTGCTCTGGCGTCGCCCCCTGATGATGGTTCCAGAGACAGAGTAAACCCGGCATCGCGTGCGGCGTTACGATGCCGCGGACTCCCGAAACTGGTGCGAGCCGCTAATCCCGTCGCAGCTTGAGTAGTTCGCCCAAACCCGCGTACAGATCGTCGATTGCGACCTCAAGGTTCACGCTCGCCAAGATAATACCGCAAAGGTGTAAACGACGCCTTCGAGGAGCTCGAGTTTGGTTTGGGACCGTTCGAGGTCGCGTTCGAATTCTTTTAGCGTGCGCCGCACCGCTACTCCGACATCGGCTGCGGACGCAGAAAGAAAGCCGGCGCGGGTCGCATGCGCCGGCCGCGCCACAGCGCGAACGGGATGCCGAGGACGAGGCCGCCGACTGCGACCCAGCGCGTGACGGCATCGGCTTGCGCGATGTCGACCGCAATGATCGCGGCGAGAGCGAATGCGCCGAACGCCGGCACGACGAACGCCTGCAGCCGCGACGCGCGGTCCGTGCCGCGCAAGAGCCGCATCGCGGCGAGCGCGGACATGCAGAAGAGGGCGCCGAGAAAGACGGCCGTCGCGTTGAGTACGAGGTTGAGCACGCTCGCGGCCGTCGCCCAAAAACCCGTCAAGAGCGTGAAAGCCGTCACGCAGGCGAAGACGAGTAGCAGCGAGTTCAGCGGCAGCCCGCGCCGGTCCAGACGGCCGATCGCCTGCGGAAGCACGTGGTCGCGGCCCATCGCGTAGGCGCTGCGCGAAAGGTAGAAGATCGTCGTCCACAGCGTCGCCGCCGTCGAGAGCAAGACGGTCGCGACGATCGAGAAATGCCAGAACGGGCCGCCGAGTCGCGCGGCGACGTAGGCCATCGCATCGGTTTGATTCGCGCTAAAGCCGGCGACGCTGCCGACACGCATATACGCCCCCATCGCGAGCAGCAACACGGCGGTCGTGACGAGCAAGCCGACGATGCCCGCGCGACCGGGCGTTTCCGCGGGACCGGTCGATTCTTCCGAAGCAGCCGCGGAGACTTCCCAACCGTCGGTCATCCAAATCGCAAGCACCATCGCCGTCGCAATGCCGAGGAAGGGATTCGGCAGCGACGGCGCTGCGAAGTGTTCGGGCGCGGGATGAACGACGAGCGCCGCGACACCGCTCGCCGCAACGACCACGAGTTCCGTGATAAGAAAGACGGCGGTCGTCAGCGCCGTCGGGCGCAAGCCGAACGCGAGCAACAGCGTGCTGACGGCGATCCAGAGGGCGGCGACGATCGCGTTCCACTTCGGCGAGGTTGCGAGCGCGGGGGAAAAGAGATCCAAGGTGTAGGCGGCGGCCGGCAGCGCCGTCGTCATCGTCGCGAAGTAGTTGGAAAGCAATAGCAGCCAGGCGGCGTAGCTGCCGGTCCCGGATCCGAATGCGCTCGCAATCCAACTAAAGGATGAGCCGGCGTTGGGCATGGCGCGCGAGAGTCGCGAGAACGCGACTGCGATGCACAGCATGATCGCGGCCAGCAGCGCGAGCGCGAGCGTCGCGTATCCGCCGGCCACCGCGACCATCGGCCCCATCGTCGCTGCGAGACTGTAGGCCGGACCCATCGCCGCCGAGGCGAGAACGGAGACGTCGAAGAGCCCGAGCACGCGCGGGAGCCGCACGGGTGCAGCGCTCACGTGCCGTCCGACCCGCGCAGCAGCGAATGGCGATACCCGTACGCCGCATACACGATCGCTCCGACGAGAAACCAGCCGATGAAACGCAGCCACGTTCCGCCGGAGAGACCGCCGATCATGAGATACAGGCACAGCACGCACCCGAGCACGGCGACGACCGGTCCGAACGGCACGCGAAACGGGCGGCGCGCGTGCGGGCGCACGTAGCGCAGCACGAGGACGCCCGCGCAGACGATCGCGAACGCGGAGAGCGTGCCGATGTTCACGAGCGAGAGAAGGATGTCGAGCGGCACGATGCCGGCGAGGACCGAGACGATGATTCCCGTGGCAAGCGTCGTCACGAGCGGCGTGCGCGTCCGTGCGTTCACGCGCGCAACGAAGGGCGGCAACATCCGGTCGCGTGCCATGACGTAAAAGATGCGGACCTGGCCGAGCAGCGACGTGAGCATCACCGTCGTCGTTCCCGCAATCGCACCCGCCGTGACCACCGCCGCGACGTACGGATTGTTGCCTGCGCGCCGGACGGCATCGGCCATCCCCGCGTCCTTATCGATGTGCGCCCACGGCACGACGCCGACGGTCACGCAGGCGATCGCGAGATACAGCACCGCGCCGATCGCGAGCGATCCGATCACGGCGCGCGGTACGTCGCGTTCGGGAACGCGCGCTTCTTCCGAAGCGACCGTCACCGTATCGAAACCGATGTACGCGAAGAAAACGAGCGCCGCACCGGTCACGACGCCGTGCAACCCGCGCGGAAAGGCGGGATGATAGTTGCCGGGATGGAGCGCGCCGAGCAGCGCCAGCACGAATACGGCGATCGCCACGATCTGTACGACGACGAGCACGCCGTTGACGGACGTCGACTCCTTGATCCCGATCGCGATCAGCGCGGTGATCGCGAGGACGACCAGGAGTGCGAGCAGGTCGACCTGCGTGTGCGCCACATCGATCCCGTTCCGCGCGAACGCGAGGTGCGCGACCTTCGCCCAATCCGGCAGCACGATGCCATAGTTCTGCAAGAACGATTGGGCGTAGCCCGACCACGACGCCGCGACCGGTGCGACGCTGATGCCGTATTCGAGGATGAGGTCCCAACCGATGATCCACGCGACGGCCTCACCGAGGGTCGCATACGCATAGGTGTACGCGCTGCCGGCGATCGGAACCATCGACGCGAGCTCCGCATAGCAGAGCGAGACGAAGAGACACACGACGCCCGAGAGCAGAAAGGCCGCGATCACGCCGGGACCCGCTTCGAGCGTGCCGACGCCGATCGTCGTAAAGATGCCGCCAAGCATCGTCCCCAGGCCGACGGCGATCAGACCGGGCACGCCGAGCACGCGCCGCAGCGCCGGGCCTTCCGCCGTTCGTGCACTATCGTAAGGTTGGCGCGCGAGAAGTTGGGTGACGACCGGATTCAACGAGGCGCGGCGTCCGCAAAATCGATGACGCGCGGACGCAGACCGAGCGCCGGCAGCAACGTCGCGTAGTCGGCGGCGCTCGTTTCGTCGGCACGCTTTCCAAGCAACGCGAGAAGCGCCGCTTCGATGACGTTGGTGCCGAAGGAGCGGCCGCCAAAATCGGGCGTTGTGGTCACGAGCCGCGCGACGCCGCGGGCCCGCAGTTCGTCGACGTCGCGCGCCGTGAGCGTGTTCGTCAGCACGAGCTTCCCGTCGAGCCGGTCCGGCATGAACTGCCGCATGAAATGGAAATCGCCCGCGATGATATCGGCCTCGGCATAGTACTCGGGATATTTTGGCTGCGGTGCCCGATCTTGCTTTTTACCGGTCGGATAGAAGAATTGAAACGGCAGCTTGCACGCGTCGGGTAAGTAGCGTTCCGCGAGTGCTTCGAACTCGGCGAGTCCGCGCACCGGCTTATCGAGATCGAGCGCGAAGATAAAATCGCCGAAAAGCACGTCGGCGCCTGCGTCGACGAAGGCCTGCGCCATCCCGAAGCGGTCCAGAGCGCTCACCATCAATACCTTGGTGCCGGCGAGCGGCACGTGCAGCTGTTCGCGCAGAAAGCGAACCGCTTCGCGCTCGAGCGTGTTCTTGAGCCCGCTGCCGTCCGCGACGGGCGTGCGCTTTACCGCCTCCAAGAGCCGCAAGCCGTCGCGCAGCGCGAAGCGCTTCGTGCCCGCGTACAGGTAGACGTCGATGCCGCCGAGCCCGATGGCATCGACCGTTCCATCGAGTTCGTGCAGCTTCTCGGTGGCGCGCGCGAGCGAGCCGTCCATGCCGATGCGCTCGAGATCGAGCGTTTCGCCGAGCAGTTCGACGCGGGCACGATGATCGCGCGAGGCCGAACCGAGCGAGACGGAAACGATGCGTTTCATAAGCGTACGTTAATCGAAATCGGCGGCCGCGTCCGGCGCGCGATGTAGTGCGAACAGCCGCGCAAGTTGCCCGGGAAGAACGCGGTCGAGCGAGAGCGGCGGAAGTTCGTCGCTACGGAAAAATGCAGCGCCGAAGGTTTCGTCGCTCGGCGTAGCCCGTCCGGAGATGATCTCGCCCTCGAAGAAGAGTTTATACACGAAAAACGGTTGCGGTGGATGCGGATGCAGCCGTTTATCGTAAAGCGCCAGGAGGCGCGTGATTCTCACCCGGTAACCGGACTCTTCCAGCGTTTCACGTGCCGCAGCTTCGCTCGGCGCCTCGTCGACATCCGCCCAACCGCCCGGAAGCGACCAGAGGCCGTCCTTGCGTTCCTGAACCAGGAGCACCGCATCATCGCGAAAGATCGCCGCGCGGACGTCGACCTTCGGCGTCGCGTGACCGATCTCGTGCGCGAAGAAGTCATCGACTGCAGCGCATTCGATACCCGTTGAGGCGGCGAGCATTTCGTGTGCGATGCCGGTAATTGCGTGATAGCGCTCGATGTCGTGCGGATCCCGCGCGTACATCAGTCCCGTTTGAGCCATCGTCTGCAACCGTTTAGCCCAACGCAGCCACTGCGGCTCGCTAGAGGATTGCGCTTCGCGCAATCCGTCGCGTTCGGCCTGTGGGATTCGCGCAGCGAATCCGGGCCGAGCCGCCCGTCGTCGTTTGTCGAACAAGTTCGACAAACTCCTAGGGACGTGCATCGTCGCTCGCGCTCACGCGCACGGTCGGCTCGTGACGGACGGGGAAGTTGACGGAGTTGGCAATGAAGCACTCCGCATGCGCGCGGTCGTGGAGCGCAATCGCGGTCACGCGAGCCTGTTCCCGAGCGATCGTCACATCGGGCCGCAGCGTAACGGAGACGAAGCGCCCGGCACCGCCGCGCTCGCTCATCACGCCCTCGGCACGGTCGACATAGGAGAGAAGCTCGATGCCGCTGCGTGCACAGAGCGCCAGGTACGCGAGCAGGTGACACGCGCAGAGCGACGCGACGAACAGTTCCTCCGGATTGGGCGCGGCGGCATCACCACGAAAGGCCGCATCCGCCGAGCCGTGCAACACCACATCTTTTCCGCCGAACGCGATCGTATGCGCGCGCGAGTACGCAGCGTAGGTCATCGTCGAACCGGCTGCCGGGCCGCTCCAGGTAACGATCGTCGCGTAGGCATGTTCGCGGTCGCGCAGCATTCAGACGGCCGTCGCCCGGCGCTGCATCGCCGCGTCCTTGATCGCGGCGATGCGCGCAGGTGTGATCGCCGCATCGAACGCGCGCATCGTGGCGAGTTCGAAACCGGCACGCGACGCGAGCGCGTCGATCTCGCGCACCTTCGCGAGATCGATGCCGCGACCGAGCGTGTAATTTTCCCGGCGCTCTTCGAGCGCGAGGACCATCGTCTCCGACATGCACGCGAGCGCCGTGCGCCGCGGCAGCCCGAGATCGAAGTCGCGGCCCGGCTCGCGCACGCGAGCGAAGCGGGGCGTTCCGGGGACGCGCATGTTGCCACCCTCGGTGACGAGGACGTCGGGCCGTTCGAGCGCGACGCGGCGCCCGACATCGTGCGGCAGCGAGAGTTCGCACACGACGGCGCCGGTTCGCAGGTCGGAGGGCTCGACCAGCTCTTGGGTCGACGACGTCGCCGTGAGCACGACGTCGCCGAGCGGCACGGCCACGCGTACGTCGGTCGAAAGCGAGAGCTCGCACGGCACGCGGCCGCGCAGCGACGCCGCGAAGTTCTCGAGCCGCGTGCGATTGCGGGCAACGAGGACGACGCGCGCGACGTGCGGCGCGATGAGTTCGACGCAGGCCGAACCGATCGAGCCCGTCGCCCCGATGACGACGGCCGTCGACGAGCGCAGCGAAATCTCCATCTCGCGCGCACCGCGCAGCAGGCTCTTGACGCCGGCCGCGATCGTCAGGGAGTTGCCCGTCGTCACGGGAATCGGCGAACGCTCGGCGAGCGTAATCCCGGCGTCGCCGACGACGCCCGTAAAGGCACCCAGGCCGACGATCTCCGCTCCGAGCTCGGCGCCGAGCCCGATCGCATCGAGAATTTTTGCGTAGACCGTCTCACGCGGCAGCGCGAGCATCGGCTCGGGCATGAAGTTCGCGGCGACGAACCAACCTTCGGTCTCCCGGCCGTCGGGCGCGCGGACGCCGGTGATGTGCGCGGCGACGTACGCGGGCATCCACTCCATAATCTTCTCGATGAGCGGACGCCCTTTGCCGACGGCGCCCGGCTCGTACCGCACGACGTCCTCGAACGACGTCGGGTGGATCACGAACGCGAACTTCACTCCACGTTGCTTCGCACTGCGGACCCCGCACCATTTTGAAGGCACGGTGACATCTCTCGGCTGAGGCCAAGGTTCCCATAAGACCCGCGCGAAGCGGTTAAGATGCTCGATTCCTCCCCGACTCCGCTCGCGGAGATCGTCCGCGTCCCGTCGCCGGCGCCGATGAACCAGTCGCTCGCGCACGACGGCGAGCGGCTCTGGGTCGGATCCTGGGAGACGTCGCGCCTCTACGCGGTCGACGCAACGCACGGCAACGTCACCGAAGAACACGCCGTTCCGGGCAAGCCGGTCGGCTCGACGGTCGTCGGTAACGAGCTGCGCTTCGTCGTCGCCCAAAATGGCGACGACGACAACCGCTTCATCCGACGCTTCGTACCCGGTCACGGCTTTACGTCGCGCGAGGCGACACCGTGCCCGCAGGATACCGGATCGTTCTTGGCCTACGACGGCGAGCGGCTCTGGCTTTCGCAGCGCTACAACAAACGGGTTCTCGAGCTCGACGCGCAGCTGCAGCCGGTGCGCACGATCGACGTCGGTGAAGAAGTGATCGGTCTCGCCTGGGCAGACGAACGGCTCTACCTCTCGACGTGGCACGGCAAAGAGCGCGGTGGCTGCCACGTCGGTTACCTCGAAACGGGCGTGGCCGAGCCGAAGCTGCAACTGGTTCTGCGTTCGCCCTTCGTCGCGGTCTCGCTCGCGCGCGACGGCGAGCGGCTGTGGACGAACGACTACCGAAAGCAAGCCGTCGTCGCGTTCGCTATCCCGCGGTAGCGCGTGATTCGCAATCTCGCCGCGCGCAACGCGATCAGCGTCCTCTTGCTCGTCGTCGCAGTTGCGGCGATTGCGGTGCAGATTCGCGAGATCCGCCAGGGCATCGTACTGCCGCAAACGCGGCTCGTGCTCGTCGGCTACGTGCTCGTCGCGCTCTACGCAGTCGCGTCGATCGCGGTGCGCGTCGGCGCCGCGCGCCGCAAGCGCTGAACACGAAACTGCCGCGAGCGTTGATCCCGATCTACGGGATCACGTTCCTCGATATTCTCGGCTTCACGATTCTCATTCCGCTCCTGCCCTTTCTCGCTAAACGCTTCGGCGCGGCCGACGTGGTCGTCGGTTCGCTGATTGCAACGACGGCCGTTTGTGCGACGTTATCGTCGCCATTCTGGGGCGCGCTCAGCGACCGCTACGGTCGCAAACGCGCGCTGCTCGGTTCGCAGGCCGCGTCGTTCGTCGGCTATCTGTTGCTTGCGAGCGCGGGCAGCTTGCCACTGGTCTTCATCTCGCGGATCATCGAAGGGCTCGGCGGCGGCAACCTCGGCGTTGCAAACTCGTACATCGCGGACGTAACCACCCCAGAGCAACGGCCGCAGGCGTTCGCGTTTGGAACCGCCGCGTTCGGCGCCGGCTTCTTCGTCGGCCCGATCATCAGCGGCGGCCTCGCCCATTTCGGCTTTACGATCCCCTTCGTCTTTGCCGCGGTGTTGCAAGGAATCAACCTGCTGCTCACGGCGAAACTGCTCCCTGAGTCGCACCAGCCGCAGCGCAGGGGGCTGCGCTGGTCGCAGGTGCGCGCGACGATCGGAACGCCTGCGATCACGAGCGTGCTCGTGCGCCGGTTCCTCTACATCTTTGCGTTCACGTACTTTTTTACGACGTTCTCGCTCTTCATCGGCGACGTGCTGCACGCCGGGCCTGAAGCATCGAGCTTGCTGCTCGGCGTTGCGGGCGTCGTCGGCGCATTGACGCAGGTCGTCTTGATCGATCGGCTCGTGCGACGGATCGGTTTGCACAAGGTCGCGCTCGCCGCGTTTGCCTCCGGCGTCGTCGCGTATGCGATCCTCGGCGCCGTGACGACGATCGCACTCTTCGTCGTTGCGATAGTCTTCTGGGCCTTTAGCGGCGCGATCTTGCGTCCCGCGATCGACGCGCGCATCGCACAGCTCGCCCCGGAAAAGCAACGCGGGACGCTGCTGAGCCTGGGTGACTCACTCGACAACTTTTCGATGATCTTCGCCCCAACGATCGGGGCCGCCGTCGTCGGGGCCGCGCCGCGCCTGATCGGTATCGTGCCCGCGCTCGCGCTCGCTGCCGGTTTCGCGCTGACGCTGCGCGACCGGGCATCATAACGCGCAAGGTCCCGAAATCGCTCGAACGCCAACGTGAACGCCAACGTTGTCGCGCTGCGCGACTACCAGCTGCCTCCGGCTTTACGCTCCGCGATTGCGCGGTAGAGCATGTCCCAGCGGGCGACGGCCGCGGCGAGGTTGGCACGCGCGTCACTTTCCGAGCGGCCGAAGAATTGGCGCAGCGGTTCCGCTTTGCGGCTCGCGCGGAAGCCGTTCTCGACCGGCATCACGACGATGTCGTCGGATGGCGACGGCTGGATGGGAACGTTCCGAAATCGCGTATTCACTGTCTCTCGCAAATACGGGGATGTGTGCACCGGTGCCTGTGCATGAGTGTATGATTTGCTTAACCCGGCCCTTGGATCAGAGCCGCCTTAGCTGCGCGAAACGACGCGCTCGGCTTCGCGTTTGAGCGCGGCGAGCATCATCTCGCTGTTCTCTTGTACCTTTTTGTGTAGCGTTGGACCGATGAGCTCGGCGAGCGTCGGTACGCCGAAATCGTAGGTGACACGCAGGCGCACGTGCGTTGCGCCGTCGCGCGCATCGAAGGTCCACGAACCTTCGAAAGTCTCGAGATCGCCTTCCAAGAGTTTGTAATCGACCCGCAGTGCGGCGTCATCGAAGAGATCTTCTTCGATCCATTCGATCGGCGCGTCTTCGACGAGCGTCTTCCAACGTGAGACGATGCGAGCGCCGTCCCGCTCGATGACGGTGACGAGCTCGACGTCGGGCATGAACTCCGGGAAGCGCTCCTGATCTTTGGCAAGCTCGTAGACGTCGCGTGCCGCAGCCCTCACGACGATCCTGGTTTCGACGAACGGCATCTAGGCGATAGCGGTATCGGGCAGCACGCCGAGCCGCTCGTGGGCGGCCGCGACGCCGCCGGCGAGCGCGTCGAGGGCGCGTTCGACTTCATCCGCGGTGACGACGAGCGGCGGTTCGAGACGAATGACGCGCTGCATATTGAGCGTCCAGGCCGCGGTCACGCCACGCTTGAGCATCTCGGGCACGATCGTGCCGCCGTACCCTTCGCTGCGCAATTCGACGCCGACGAGTAGGCCGAGCCCGCGCGCCTCGCGCACGACCGTCGGATACGCGCCGGCGATCGCGCGTGCACCGGCCAAGAGCCGTTCGCCGCGCTCGCGCGCCACGTTCGCGAGATCGTCGTCGCGCAGGACGTCGAGCGCTGCGAGCGCGGCCGCGCAGGCCAGCGGATTGCCGCCGAAGGTCGAGGTGTGCGCGAGCGGCGCCTTGCCATAGGCCGCGTTCCATGCACGGGGCCGCGCGACGTACGCACCGATCGGCATCACGCCGCCCGACAACCCCTTGGCGATCGTTACGAGGTCGGGCACGATACCGTCGCGTTCGCAGGCAAACGTGTAGCCGCAGCGGCCGAGTCCCGTCTGCACCTCATCGACGATCAGTAACGCGCCCGCCGCGTCGCAGGCCGCGCGCGCGCGCCGCAGATAGCCCGCCGGTGGAACGACGATCCCGCCCTCGCCCTGTACCGGCTCGACGATGAACGCCGCGGCGCCGTCGAGCTGCGCCTCGAGCGCGCGCACGTCGCCGTAGGGCACGTGCACGACGCCCGGCAGCAGCGGACCAAAGGGTGCCTTGTACGCGTCGCGCCCGCTTGCAGCGAGTGCCCCGAACGTCTTGCCGTGAAAGGCGTTCTGCGTCGCGACGATTTTGGTGCGTCCCGTTGCAGCACGGGCGAGCTTGAGCGCACCTTCGACCGCCTCCGCACCGCTGTTGGTAAAAAAAGAAATCGCGAGATCGCCCGGCGCGAGTTCCGCGAGCCGGCGCGCGAGACGGCCGGCGAGCGGCTCGAACATCGTCTTTGCGGAAAGCGACATCCGGTCCAGTTGTGCCCGCACCGCCGCGACGACGCGTGGATGCGAATGTCCGAGCGTAAAGACGCCGTAGCCACCGGCGAAATCGAGATACGCTTTGCCCGCCTGATCCCAGATCGTCGTGCCCTGCGCGCGCACGGCGACGGGCGAACCGGAGAGCTTCATGACGCGCGCGAGCGGCGGGTTGAGGAACGACTTGTAATTGTTGTAGGTCTCGTCGTACAACGCTTGCGCCGTTGCCGACCCATAGAGATCGTCGGATTCGCGATCCCTCACGCCGCGATCGTCTCGCTCGCCGCCAGACGCTCGATCGTCGCCTCGACGATTGCGAGCGTCTCGGCAGCCGTGGCCGTGCGCATCAAACGCTCGCGCAATTCGCTTGCGCCGGGGAAACCTTTGAGATAATAACCCAGGTGCTTGCGCATCTGGGGAACCGCGCGCGTTTCGCCCCACTCATCGACCATCGTGCGATAATGGTGCACGGCAAAGCGTAAACGCTCGGGCGCAGCCGGCACCGGCCGCGCAGTGCGGCCTTCCATCAGATCGCGCAAGCCTCCGGCGAACCACGGATTGCCCAGGACCGCACGGCCGAGCATGACACCGTCGACGCCGCTCGCCCGCATTTTGCGCAGTGCCTCAGGCGGTTCCGCAAGGTCGCCGTTACCGATGACGGGGATGTCGACCGCACCTTTGAGCGCGGCGATGTGCGTCCAGTCGGCGCTGCCTTTATAGAATTGCTTCGCCGTACGCGCGTGCAAGGTCAGCGCCGAGATGCCGACAGCCTGCGCGCGCTTCGCAACTTCCAGATAGACGAGGTCGTTCTCGCTCCAACCCAGGCGCATCTTCATCGTGACGGGGCAATCGACGGCCGCCACGACCGCGTGCATGATCGCTTCGCAGCGATCGACATCGCGTAGACAGGCGCTGCCGCCTTCGGTCTTCGTAACTTTCGGCGCGGGACACCCGAAGTTGATGTCGACGATATCGGCGCCGCATTCGCGAACGACGCGCGCCGCCTGCGCCATGATGGCGGGATCGTTGCCCCAGAGCTGCGTCGAAACCGGTTGCTCGACGCCGTGCTGATCGATCATCTCCATCGTCCGTTGCGCGCCGTGCTGCAGCGCATTGGACGAGACGAACTCGGTGACCGTGAGGCCGAATCCGAATGGCTTGTACAGCGCGCGCAGGGTACGGTTCGTTACCCCCGACATCGGCGCAAGGACGATCGGCGGCCAGATCTCGATCGCTCCGATGCGAAGCGGCGGAACGGCGTGCGGCATAACTGGGCTACTATACCACCTCGGTTATGGGTTATCCGGCTCGGTGTGGCGGATCTAAGACACGTCGTCAATAGAATCGTCGCGGGCATGGCTGTGCTCGGCGAGGAATGTCGCGATGCCCTCGACGTCCACTGCTAACCGTTGCTCTCACGTCGACACCGTTCGCAGCGAGAAAAATTCGCATCGCGAGCCACGCGATCCGCTTGTTACCGTCGATGAAGGCTTGGTTTTGAGCGATGGAGCGCAGCATCGCCGCGGATTTTTGAAAAGCGTGTGGATATAGCTCCTCGCCGAACATCGTCGCCTGCGGCAATGCCACAGCCGACTCGAGAAGATCGGGTCGTATCAACGCCTCTTGTGGACCAATATGCTCGACATACAGCTCGAGCACGTCGGCCACGGTGAGGTAGTACAACTAAGCACGTTTCAAGGCTTCGAGCAAATCAGCGTCCGCAGCCACGATTTCGCTGGCCAACGCTCGCAAACGATCGCGGGAGATCGGCCGTACCTCAAAGTGGCTGCGGAGCGCCTCACGCATGACCTCATTCATCGAGCGTCCCTCAGCTCGAGCCTGCAGCTGAAGTCGAGCAAACATCTGTGGGTCAAGGCGGATAGGAAGTGTCTTTACGCGTCCCGACATAACGTGATCATGATATCACGATATGGCAAGCAGCCGCGGGCGTTCGATAGGCCCTCATAAACCGACTGTGCGCGACGCCGCGGGGCTTCAGCCGGCGGTCGACCGCTCGTAAAAGATGCGCAGGCCTTCGAGCACCAGATGCGGCTCCACGGCCTCGATGGCGGGCGCGTGTTTGGCAACGACGTCCGCGAGACCGCCCGTGGCAATAACCCGCGCGTCCTCGCCAATCGCCTGCCGCATCCGCGCGACGACCCCTTCGGTCTGACCCGCGAAACCGAAGACGATGCCGGCCTGCATCGCGGAAATCGTATCGCGCCCGATCGGTCCGTTTGGGGCTTCCAGCGCGACCTGCGGCAACTTTGCGGTCCGCTCGACCAGCGCGTCGATCGAAATCCGGATGCCCGGCGCGAGGGCGGTACCCAGAAACTCACCTTCGCGCGAAATGGCTGCGAACGTCGTCGCGGTTCCGAAGCCCAGAACGACGAGCGGCGTGCCGTACTTCGCTTTCGCCGCGATTGCGGCGGCGAGTATGTCCGAACCGAGCTCCTTGGGACGCTCCGTCGTCACGTCGATCAAGGTCTGCGTCGCGGCTGAAAAAAAATGTGGTTCACAGCTAAAGTAGTGGCGGCCAGCATCGACGAGCGGCAGATCGAGCTGCGGCACGACGCTCGAAATCGCGATCGCCTCGACGGCGGAGGTCGGCAGCTCGGCGATGCGCATGAGCGTCGTGACCAGCATGCCGAACTCGTCGGCCGTACGCCGACGCAGCGTTTCGACGCGCCACGTCTTCGCGAGCTCGAGCGTTCCCGCAGCGCTGCATGCGAAGAACCCGAGTTTGGTTTCGGTATTGCCGATGTCGATCGCAAGAAGCATCGACCGTCACGCGCGATCGGTGCGCAAGCGCACGAGCGCGTCCCACATGCGGCGCGCGAGTACGCGCTTTGGTCCGCGGCCGAGCGGTACGCGTCCACCGTCCCAGAGCAGCACGAGCTCGCTCTCACCCGTACCGAAACCGCCCGCTGCCGGCGAGACGTCGTTGACGGCAATGGCGTCGAGGTGCTTGGCGACCAGCTTCTCGCGCGCGTGCGCTTCGAGATCGTCCGTCTCGGCGGCGAAGCCGATGAGGTACGTGCCGTTCTTGCGGTTTCCGAGCGCGGCAAGAATATCGGGCGTGCGCTCGAGTTCGAGTGCGATCGGGGCGTCGTGCTTCTTGACTTTGTGCGCGTGCGTGGTGACGGGGCGCCAATCGGCGACCGCTGCGCTCGCAATCGCAATCGTCGCCTGCGCCGCGCGCGCTAAGGTCGCATCGTACATCTCCTGCGCGCTCGTCACGCGGGCGACGTGCGCGCCGCGCGGGGGCTCGACGAGCGTCGGCCCGAGCACGAGATCGACTGTGGCGCCGCGCGCCAGCGCCTCGCGCGCGAGCTCGACGCCCATCGTTCCCGTCGATGCGTTGGAGAGGAAGCGAACGGGATCGATCGCTTCGCGCGTCGCCCCCGCGGTGATGAGAACGCGGTCGCCGCTCAAGTCGATCGTTTGCGCGAGCGCAACGTCGATCGCGGCAAGCAGGCTCTCGCGCTCGGCAAGTCGCCCGACGCCGATCTCGCGTTCGGCGAGAAAGCCGACCTCGGGCGCAACGACCTGCACGCCGCGCGCCGTCAAGGTCGCGAGGTTCGCCTGCGTGGCCGGATGCTCGTACATCGCATCGTTCATCGCCGGCGCGACGATCAGCGGCGCGCGCGTCGCGAGCGCGACGTTGCACAGCACGTCGTCGGCGATGCCGAGCGCGAGCTTCGCCAGAACGTTGGCGGTCGCGGGCGCGATGACGACGACGTCCGCGGCGCGGGCGAGCGCGATGTGCGGGATCGTTTCCGGTGCATCCCAGAGCGAGGCGAGCACGGGCCGCCGCGTGAGCGCGGCAAACGTGAGCGCACCGATGAAGCGTTGCGCGCCGTCCGTCATCACGACATCGACCTCGTCGCCGCGCTGCACGAGCGCGCTGCACAGCGCCGCCGCCTTATAGGCGGCGATGCCGCCCGCGACGCCGAGTACGATGCGGCTCATCGCGCGCGCAGGTACGCGGGACGTTCGGGCGTGAGCACCGGATCGAGACCGCCGGGACTGGGGATCGGAACGTTATCGAGCAGGCGGATCGTGCCCGCCCGCGCAGTGCCGATCGCGATCGCCGGAAGAATCACGGGATCGGTCGCCGCGAACGTTAGCGGCTCGACGAGGGCCAGATACTCCCACACGAGCGGCGCTTCGAGCAACGTTTCTCCCGCCGCACGCGCGCGCACCGCGCTCGTCTCGCCGTTCGCCGCGCTCGCGGCGACCGCTGCGAGCGCGCGGAAAAGGCTCGGTGCAGCGCGACGTTCCTGCGCCGAGAGATAGACGTTGCGGCTCGAGAGCGCAAGGCCGTCGGCTTCGCGCACCGTCGGTGCAACGACGAGGTTCGTCGCGAAATCCAAGTCGCGGATCATCGCGCGCAGGACCGCTGTTTGTTGCACGTCCTTCTGCCCCAGATACAGCGACGTCGGTTCGATTGCGTGCAGCAGCTTCGCAACGACCGTCGCGACGCCGTCGAAATGGCCCGCCCGCACGGCACCCTCGAAGCCCGCGCCGGCCGGCCCGGTCGCGACGCGCGTTGCAAAGCCGGGCGGGTACATACGCTCGGGTGCAGGTGCGTAGAGCACGTCGACACCGAGCGCATCGAGCAGCGACGCATCGCGTTCGAACGCGCGTGGATAGCGTTCGAAATCTTCATGCGGCCCAAATTGCAGCGGATTGACGAAAATCGACGCCACGACCGACGCGTTCTCGCGCTTGGCGCGATCGACGAGCGCGAGATGGCCTTCGTGCAGTGCGCCCATCGTCGGCACGAAGCCGACCGGCCGCACGAGCGTTCGCGCCACGGCGCGCGCCGAGCCGGGCGTGCGCACGATCTGCATTTACGGTGTTGTCGCGCGTGTCACGCGCAAGAGCGTTCGCCCGATGATGAAGCGCTCGCCCGGCGCGAGCGGCGTTTCGGTCACGGCCCGTTCGCCCACGCGCGTGCCGTTGCGGCTCGCGAGGTCGGCGAGCACCAAGCGGTCTCCATCTTGGCGGACACACGCATGGCGCCGCGAGATGTACCGATCGAGCGTGATGCAGGCCCCCGCGACGGCGTCGTCGCGTCCGATCGTGATCTCTCGGTCGAACGTCCACATTTTGCCATCGAGCGGACCATTCAACACCTCGAGGATGTACATTTCAACAACTCATTTGGCTCGCGCGGCGCGAACTCCCGCGCTCAGGAGCGCAACGCCTGCGCGGCGAAGAGCGCACCGAGCACGACGTGATCGCGACTCGTACCGCCTTGTAGATAGACGTCGTACGGCGCACGCAGCGGTGCATCGCACGAAAGTTCGATCGTCGCACCCGCGACGAAGGCGCCGCCCGACATGATGACGGGCTCCCGATAGCCGGGCACGGCGCCGGGTTCCGGTGCGAAGCGCGCGTTGACCGGCATCGCCCGCTGCAAACCACGCGCGAAGGCGGCCAGCCGTTCGGGCGCGCCGAGCCGGATCGCCTGCACGATATCGCTGCGCGCACCGTTCGGCAACGGATCGACGGGAAAGCCGAGCTCATCGAAGAGTGCGGCCGCGAAGTCGAGCCCCGCCAGCGACTCGCCGACCACGAGCGGCGCGTAGAAGAGCCCTTGCACGAGCGCGCGGCCGAAGCCGAGCGTCGGGCCGAGCGCGGCGCCCAGACCCGGTGCGTAGTGCCGCGCGGCGACGCGTTCGATCACGTCCGCCGAGCCCGCCACGTAGCCGCCGCCGGGCGCCAGGCCGCCGCCGAGGTTCTTGATGAGCGAACCCATGACCGCGTCCACGCCGTGATGCGTCGGTTCGGTCGCCTCGACGAGTTCGCCGTAGCAGTTGTCGACGAGAATGTACGCAGCCGGTGCGACCCCGCGGACGACCTCTGCAATCTCACCGCACGCGCGCGCGGTGAGCGAACGGCGGGGCGCGTAGCCGCGCGAACGCTGGATGAAAACTGTGTCGGCGCCGCGGGCGCACGCGGCCGCGATTGCGTCGCGATCTGGCGCGCCGTCTCGAGCGAACGGCACTTCTTCGTACTGGAGACCGCGCGCCACGAGCGAGTGCGGCGCGTCGACGATGGCATTGCGCAGTGTGTCGTACGGCCGTCCCGTCGCGGAGATGAGCCGGCCGCCGGCCGGGCTGCAAGCGTCGAGTGCGGTGACGATTGCCTGCGTCCCGCTGACGAATGACAACCGCGCGAGCGCGCGCTGTGTACCGAAGAGCCGCGCGAGCAACGACTCGTAGCGCGCCCGGGCTGCATCATCGTAGCCGTAGCCGAGCGTCCCGCCCAGATCGCTTTCGGCAATGCCCTCGGCGACGAACGCGGCCAGAACGTTCGCGCGCACGGCGCGCGTCGTCGCCTCGCGTACGGTGGTTTCGACGCGTGCTGCGGCCCGGCGCGCGGCCGTGACGACGTCCGTATCGATTGCGAATCGCTCGAGGAGCGCATCGATCACGCGGCGTCGGCTTCCTCGTCGCGCTGGCGTGCTTGGCGATCGTAGACATTCACGAACGGCGCATAGATGGCCAGGCCGATCGCGATGTTGACCAACATCAGAATGACCGAACGCCAGTCCTTCGTCGCGAGAAAGGCGCCGATCGGAATCGGAATCGTCGACGGGATATAATAGGCCGGCCGCGCGACGAAGCCGAGCGCCATCGCTTCGTACGAAACCACCGCGAGCACGAGCGGCGTCACGACGAAGGGCACGCCGAGCACCGGATTGAGCACGAGCGGCAGTCCGAACATCAACGGCTCGTTCGCATTGATGAGCGAGGGCAAGATCGTTGCAAAGGCGATGCGGCGGATGCGCCGCACGTTGCTGCGCAGCAGCAGCAGCACGAGCGGCAGCGTTGCGCCCGCGCCGCCGGGGAAGACGAAGAGAAACATCGAGACCGTCACGATGTGCGGCAGCGGCTGGTGGTGCGCGAGCGCCTGCGTGTTGGCGAGCTGCAAGTTGATGTAGACGGGCAACACGACGGCGGCGAGCAGCGCCGGACCATGGATGCCGATCGTCCACAACAGCGTTTCGACGAGCGTGATGACGAGTAGCGCGGTGAGGCTATCGCCCAGTTCTCCGAGCGGCGCAATCAAGATGTCGAGCGCAGCCGTCAGTGAGAAACCGAATGCGCGCAGACCGAGCGCGACGCCGATGACGGCGCCCGCACCCACGAGCGAACCCGCGACCATGCCGAGCCGCGCCCGACCCACGCACAGCGCCGCGACGGTCGCGAGTGCGATGCCGATCGCGAGAAAGAGTCCGCTCGAGCCGAGCGAGGTCGCCAACCCTTCGAAGGATTCGTGCCGCTCGTACGGCAGCGAGAGCCCGAAGGCGGTGATGGCCACGAAGATCGCGAGCCAGCGCGGGACCGCCCGCCGTGGTGCAAGATCGAAGGTCAGCACGATGACGAGCAGCGCCGACATCACGCCGAACGCGGCCGCGAACGAGAGCTGGAAACGCTGCAGCAGCGTTCCCTGCGCCTGCAGCATGAAAGCGACGAGGCCGATGCCCAGGCCAATGAAGCTGACCGGGAGCGCCCACCGGATCGCGAGCATTTCGGGCGACTCCGCAACCGCACGGATGCGCGGCACGAGCGTCGAGAGGAGCGCGCCGCGGTCGATCGCGGAAAGCTTGGGCCACGGCACGGGAGCTCTTCATTCGCGCGCGCCGCGCGAAGAACTCCTTACAGGCGGCGATAGACCGCTTCGACGCGGCCGAGAACGGTGACGTCCTCGGCGTAGATCGGCTTCATCGCAGCGTTCTCGGGTTGCAACCGGACCCGGCCGTTTTCCCGGAAGAAACGTTTGACGGTCGCTTCGCCGTCGACCATCGCGACGACGATCTCGCCGTTCGCGGCGTCCGGCTGCGGGATGACGACGATGAGGTCGCCGTCCAGAATCGCCGCGTCGATCATCGACTCGCCTTGCACGCGCAACATGAACGTGCCGTCCTTTCGCGCGAGGTCGGTTGGAACGACGAAATCGCCCTCGAGATTCTCGAGCGCCGTGATCGGCGTTCCCGCGGCGACCTTACCGACGATCGGCAACACGCCGAATTCCGGCGCGCGCGCGAGGCTGCCCGCGCCTTTGGTGATGAGCGCGCGCGGTTTGGTCGGATCGCGATGGATCAGCCCGCGCTTCTCGAGCGAGCGCAGATGCGACTGCACGGTCGATGACGACGACAACCCGACGCGTTCGCCGATCTCCCGCACGGAGGGCGGATAGCCGTGCTCGTGCGTGAAGTCGCGGATGATCTCCAGAATGCGAGCTTGCCGCTCCGTCGGCGCGCGCTCAGCCATGCTCAACCTCTACTGCGGTGGCGGCGCGAAACCGCGCCGCTATTGGGCCAAACATTAACACATAGGGCCCCGGAAATCAAACATACGTTCGACCTTCCATTGACAGCTCGGCCGGCGGATTGCTACAATGTGGTGGACGAACACGCGTTTGGCCCCAATATGTGGGCTCGGGGGCTCTGAAAATGAACGGCTGGAAGCGGAAACGGATCACACTCATGCCGGCGGTCTCGCTCGCGGCGCTGAGCGGTCTCATCGCGATCCCGGCGCTCTCGCAGGCCCGTCTCTATGCGGCAAGCCCGGAACATTCCGTCGCAGTCACCGTGCGGCCCGGCGAGAACCTGTGGTCGATCGCCGATCGTTACACGCCGGCTGAAGCGAGCACGCAGGACACCGTCGACCGCATCATCGCCGCGAATCACCTCCCGAACGCGACGATTCGCGCGGGTGAACGACTCTCGATTCCACGGTAATCCTTCGAGCCACTGGCTTGCCAGAGAGAAGCACCGCCCGGCCCGGTGCTTCTTCGTTTCTTCGCTTAGAGTCGCCGGGTAAGGACCACGCTGTGGCCGCGATGCCGGTCGAGGAACTCGAGCCCTTCCGCGATCCACGTGTCGAGGCCGCCCTGCACGTGTCCGGCGACTTCCCGCGCGACGTGTTCGCGAGCGCGGAGCCACTCGAGTTCGCCACGCGAGGTGGCGGGCCACACCGCTTCTTCGCACTCCTCGCAGTGGTAACCGTATGTCATGCCGGTCGTGGTACCCACGCCGCCTATGCCTTCCCTCAAGAGTCTTCGCGAGAGTCCCAGCTTCGTTAGATTCTCACCTTCGCGCTCACGGAGACGGAGAACGGATAGGTGGAAAACTGGGGCAGGTATGGCGAGCTGATGTACGGCTGGATTGCGGCTCCCGGATTATACAAGTTACCGACGCCGCCGCCCGAACCGTTCGCGAGGACTCCATAGCTGCACGCGCCCGGCACCGTGAAACCCGTCTTCGTGCCGCCGAAGCAGGTGTTGACGAGGTTCGAGAGATTCGCGACGAGCGACACTTTGTTCGTGAAGTCGTACTGCAGCTGCGTTCCAAACGCTACGTTCGCCGGTGCCACGAACGCTCCGATCGAGTCGAATCGTCTGGTGAAGGGATCGGGGATACCGCCCGTCAGTTGGCCGCACGAGGTCGCATCGAACGCGCTGCCGCCGGCCGACCCGTAACTATAGCGTGCGTCGCCAGCCGTCGAGCCAACGGTCGCCGTACACGAGTCGGGCGTGACGCCGAACGTCGTTTCCGGTGCGCCGTAGCGCTCGCCCGCCGCAAACTGGACGTTGGGCGTCACGGAGAGCGGTCCGTGCTTGTACTGCAGGATCAGCGTCGCAAAATATGGCGCGCCGTAGCCCGTCACTTCGGAGCCGATCCCGGCTGGGAAGAGATATCGTAGGTATGATAGTTTCCACCCGGATCGAGCAGTCCCTGAATCGGGGCGTTCCAGTAGGGGTTTGCGACATCCGCCGCCGTACACGCCGCGGCACTCGCGATCGGCGTGCCGCCCCCCGACGTCGTCATCGGCGTGTAGCAGGGCGCGGCCGCTCCACTCGCAGGCGTCGTGCAAGCGGCGTCTTTCGCGTGCCCTGCGCAGAACGACGTGTACCCGTTATAGGTCTTGATGGAATTATTGAGCGGGTCGATGATCGTCGACCCGTTTGCGAGAGACATGTACCGAATATAACTGTTCGTGTACGTGAATGAGAATTTTGCAGCGACGCCATTGCGGGCGAAGTTGCCTCTGTCGAGTTCGAACTCGACGCCATTGGCGGTCTGGCGGCCGACGTTGAGGCCCGATACGAAACCCGTTTGCTGATTGAGATAGAAGTTTTGGATTTGATCTTGCGTGGAGCGATAGAACGGCGAGATCTTGAGCGACGTATCGCCGAACGATTTCTCGAACGAGAGATCGTAGTTATTCGAAACCGACGGGCGCACCGCATGATCGGGCGTCGTGAAGCCGAACTGTTGGAAACCGTACGTTCCGTAAAGCAGCGCCGGAGCGTTGGCTTGCAACGCATCGTACTGCTCGGAGGCCGTGTTCGGCGGCTGGGCGTAGCGGCCGTAGCTCGCGCGTACGACGGTCGATGGATTCAAGTTGTACGTGAACCCCAGCCGTGGCTGGAACTGGGGATAGGTCTGCGTGACGATGCCCGACGGGTTCGTAAAGTTGGGCGACGTGAGGCCGGGTCCGCATTTCGTCGTCGGGCTCGCGTAGCCGAGATCCGTGATTTTGTCGTGTAAGGCGTTCTGCGCGTCGAGACAGTTATCGAGATTGTAGGCCGTGTACCAGAATTGCCGCGCGAGCGAGTTGGTCGTATCGGCGCCTTGGAATTGAAAGACGTCGAGCCGGATGCCGGCATCGATGCTCAACCGGTCGGTCGGCCGGAACTGATCGGTGATCGAGGCCGACGTGAACTTCGGCTTCACGAGGTTGTAGGTCGCATATTGGCCGTTATTGGTCACGAGGTACGAGCACGGACCCGTCCCGCATGCCCGGGACGGCGCCGGGATAACTTGATTGTTGTAGGCTTGATTGAGCGTCGCGAACTGCGCGAACTGCGCGTTCTTCGTGTTATCACCGTAGGCGCACGTCGTCGGCGTCGCCTGCGCCGTATAGCAAATTCCATTGAGCGGGTTCTTCGAGTCGACCAAAACCGCGAGCGTGCTGCGCGCATCGGGGGTCGCACCGCCGTTGAAAAACTGCGTGTTGTTGTCCCGTAGCGCCGTCGAGGTGGTGTACGAACCTTGAATCTGAAGTAGATTCTTGGAACCGAGCTGATCCGAGAACGTACCGCTCAGTCCCCGCGTGTGGCTCGAGAGCTCGTAGTCCGGGCCCGCCGGGCCGAAATAGTTCGCATTGCCCGACTGCGCTCCGATCTGCAGCCAATCGGAATAGTAGGTATAGCCGTAGACCTTGAAGAGCGCATTAGCCCCAAGGGTCTTCGTGTACTGGAGTTTGAGGATGCCTTGATCGTTGGAAATTGCGTCGCGCTGATCGGCCGGAATCGTCGTGTTCCCGAATGGCCCGGGTGCCCGAACTTTGGGAAAGTTGTAAGTCGACGTCAACTGGCGATAATTCGCCGGCAGCAGCACGCCCGCCGCACCGCTATACGCATAACCGTCAGGGTAGGTAAGCGGATAGCCCAGGGAGCCGAGCGTTCCCACTCCGCCGAGATCGTTCGTCGACGTGTTGAATTGCGTGGAGACGAGGTTCTGGACGCCCAGGAACTGGATATCGTCCTTGCTGCCGTCCTTGTGCGGGATCCCGAAGTGGAGATTGATGACGCTATCGCGATCTTTGATCTGCGATGCGTTGAACGCGTTGTACGGCCCCAGGAGAAACGACGGAGCGGCAACACCAGCCGCATAATTCTGCCCCTTCGCATTGAAGCATGTCGGTGCGTTTGCCGGGGTCTGCACCGACATGGGACCAGCGTCGCACGTTACCAGCGGCGTTCCGAAACTGTTGGTGAGGCTCGCGCCTTGGAATTGATCGGCGTTCCGGAAATCTTGGTTGTAGCCGTTCGTGCCGATGTAATACGTGAAGTTGCGATTGGCTGTCGCACCGCCGAACTCGATGGATCCCTGATGATAAAAAGCGGGGGCGCCGACGGCGAGCGAACCGTTCCCGAACGAGGGATACGTGCCGACCTTGATGACCTGATTGATGAATCCCGCGAGACCCTGCGCCTCGGCTCCGGCCGGCGCGGCGCCCGTGTAGACTTGCAATTCTTGCTGACCAAAATTGCCGCCGGGCCCGAAGGATAGTTGTCGAAGGAGCGATTCACTGGAACGCCGTCGACTTCGAAGCCGACTTGGTCGTAGTCGCCGCCGCGAATATAGACGTTGGCACCGATGCCGTTCCCGCCTTGCACGCCCTGCGGTACGTACGCGCCCGGGACGGTCGCGACTGCGGAGTAAGCTTGATTCTGCTCGGCACCGCCGCCGACGCCCGTAACCTTCGCCTGTTGCGTTGCATCGACCGAATAGACATCGGCGGTCGTGCCCGGCCGGACGAGACTCGTCGCCGCACGCGTCGTCACGCGGCCGATCGTGCGTAACTCTTTGGTCGACCGCGTCGAAAGCGAGAGCGTGCGGACCTGGTCGGCGATGACGTTGACGCCCGACGACGCCACGGGCTCGAAGCCCGGCGCGTCGATCGATACCGTATACGTATCGGGCGCGAGCGCGAGGAACGAGTAGTGTCCCGAAGCATCCGTCGTCACTGTCGCGACTTGCGATGGGCTCGCCGCCGTCACTTTCGCCCCGGCGATCGGTTTGTTCGTAACCGTATCGATCGCCGTACCGGAGAGCCGCCCCGTCGTGCCGGCGAATACGGAGGTGGTCTCTCCGAACAGGGCAACGAGCAAAAGAACGACGATAAACGAGCGCAAGAAAAGCCGTCTGGTCAAAGCGATTTCCTTCACGACGAGCGCTGCGAGAATGCCGAGCCGACGCTAAAGTCGGTTCGGCCCCATGCGAACCCGACATTGTTACAGACTTAGCCGTCTCCTTTCGCTTTTTGGTTAACGCGAGCGATGGGCGAAGCGCAGCGTTTACCGTATCGCCGCGACGGATCTCGACTGCAGGCGCGCCTTGAGGAGATCGGAGATCTGCGACGGCCGGTCCGCCACCGGAACGCCGGCGGCTGCGAACGCCGCGAGTTTGCTTTCCGGCGTTCCGAAGTTGCCCGAGATGATTGCGCCCGCGTGCCCGAGGCGCTTACCCTTGGGCGCCGAGCGGCCGCCCACGAACGCAACGACCGGCTTGTCCGGCAAATGGTCCGCAATGAAGGCGGCTGCGTCTTCTTCATCCGAGCCACCGATTTCGCCGCACAGAACGACGGCGTCGGTCTCCGGATCGTTTGCGAACGCGCGCAGGCAGTCGACGAACGTCGTGCCGATGATCGGGTCGCCGCCGATGCCGACGCACGTCGACTGGCCGAGCCCGGCCTTGGTCAAGCCGTCCACGATCTCGTACGTCAGCGTACCCGAACGCGAGATCATGCCGACGCGTCCGGCGGAAAAGACATGACCCGGCATGATGCCCACGAGCGCGCGACCGGGCGACACGAGACCGGGGCAGTTGGGACCGATGATGCGCATCGGCTGTGTCGTCGCGACGACCTTGAGCATCTCGTGCGCCGGGATGCCCTCGGTGATGCAGACCGCGAGCGAGATGCCCGCATCGTACGCTTCGTACAGCGCGTCGGCCGCAAAGGGCGGCGGCACGAAGATGATCGTGTGCGTCGCGCCCGTCGCGTCGACCGCGTCCTGCACCGTGTTGAAGACGGGCTGACCGCTCTCGATCGTCGCGCCGCCTTTGCCCGGCGTGATGCCGCCGACAATGTTCGTTCCGTACGCGAGCATGCGCTGCGTATGGAAGAGCCCCTCGCGGCCCGTGATGCCTTGGACGATGACTTTCGCGTTCTTATCGAGATAGATCGACACGATTAGCCTTTCGCAAGCTCGACCGCGCGGCGCGCACCTTCGTCCATCGTTTCGACGGGGTGCATGCCGGCCGCCGCGAGGATCTCGCGGCCTTCCTTTTCATTGGTGCCCGTGAGCCGCACGACGAGCGGCACTTCGCGCAGGTCACCGCCTTGCAGCGCTTCCACGATGCCCTGCGCGACTTGATCGCCGCGGGTGATGCCGCCGAAGATGTTGATGAACATGGCGCGCACTTTGGGATCGCTCGTTACGAGCGCGTAACTTTTCTTGACGAGCTCCGCTTGTGCGCCACCGCCGATGTCCAAAAAGTTTGCGGCGGAACCGCCGGCGTTGCGGATCGCGTCCATCGTTCCCATGCCGAGGCCCGCACCGTTTGCGATCACGCCGATGTCGCCGTCGAGCTTCGCATAATTGGACATACCGAGCCCGATCGCGACGGCCGCCGCCTGATCTTCGTCGGCCGGACCGTCGTTACGCCACGCGCCCAGCTCGGGATGTTTGTAGATGGCATTGTCATCGAGCTCGACTTTCGCGTCGCTCGCGATGACCTCGCCCGTTTTCGTAAGCACGAGCGGATTGATCTCCACGAGATTTGCGCCATAGTCCATGAACAGCGTATATAAGCCGCCGACAATTTTTGGAAACGCTTTGTGGTACCCGGCCGGCAATTTCGCCGCGAAGGCGAGACGGCGCGCTTCGAAGGGCTGGAAGCCGATGGCCGGATCGACCCAGTACGTGCTGATCGCGCTCGGGTCGTGCGCCGCAACTTCTTCGACATCCATGCCGCCCTGCGACGTCACGATGATGGCGGGCTTCTTGGCAGCGCGGTCGATCGTGATCGAGACGTACGCCTCGCTCGCGATCTGCACTTTTTCTTCGACGAGCAGCGATTTGACTTGCTCGCCGGCCGGATTTTGGTCGTTCTTGAGAATTTTGCCGATCAGTTCACGCGCGACGCTCTCACCCTGCGCGACATCATTGGCGAATTTGATGCCGCCGGCTTTGCCGCGGCCACCCATCATCACTTGACTCTTGACGACCCACGAGCCGGGATTCTGTGCGATGAACGCCGCGGCGTCTTGCACCGTCGTCGCATGCACGCCGCGCGGCGTCGGAATGCCGACGCGGCGGAAGAGCTCCTTGCCCTGATACTCCATCAACTTCATGCAGTTCTCCACTGATCCGTACGCAACGTCGCGCGGACATTCGGCCGAGCCGAACGCCGTTTGGTTGTCGCTTCCGCGCCGAAAACCTCGGGTGCCCGCGACGTCTCACGCGCGATCGCGACCTTTGTAGGAAGCGATGCGGTCAGTCGAAGCGGCCGAGGAGCGAACGCGCGATGATGATCTGCTGGATCTCGCTCGTGCCTTCGTAGATCTCCGTGATCTTTGCATCCCGGTAGTAGCGTTCGACGGGAAACTCGGTCGTGTATCCGTAGCCGCCGTGGATTTGCACGGCTTCCCCGCTGTGGCGGCGCGCCGCGCTCGATGCGAAGAGCTTCGCCTTACTCGCTTCGACCGCGAAGGGTTCGCCGCGGTCGCAGAGCGACGCGGCGCGATAGACGAGCAGCCGCGCGGCATCGAGATCGGTCGCCATCTGCGCGATCTTGAATGAGACGGCCTGTTGTGCGGCGATCGGTTTGCCAAACGCTTCGCGTTCCTTCGCGAATTTCACCGAAGCGTCCAAAGAGGCGGCAAGGATCCCCGTCGCTTGCGCCGCGATGCCGATCCGTCCGGCCGTCAAGGCGCTCAGTGCCGTCGTGAAGCCGGCATCTTCGCTGCCGAGGAGCGCGGTCGCCGGCACGCGCACGTCGTCGAAGGCGAGATCGCACGTATTGCTCGTGTGGATGCCGAGCTTCTCCGTTACCTTCTCCACGACGATGCCCGGCCGATCGTTATCGACCAAGAACGCAGAAACGCCCCGGTATCCCGGGCCGCCCGTGCGGAACATTGCGAGCGTGACGCCGGCGAAACTACCGTTCGTGCACCATTGCTTGCGCCCGCTCAGAACGTAGTCGTCGCCATCGCGGCGTGCGCTGCTCGTAATCGCCGCAGCGTCCGAGCCGGCACCCGGTTCGCTCAGCGCAAAGCCGGCGATCACGTTGTCCGCCGCGAGCTGCGGAAGATAGCGGCGCTTCTGCTCGTTGTTTCCGAGCCGCGCGATTGCCGAGGCGATCATCAGCTGCACCGACACTGTGACCGCCGTGCCGGCGTCGACGCGCGCGAGTTCTTCGATCGCGAGCGCGTACGAGACGTAGTCGGCGCCGGCGCCGCCATAGGTTTCGGGAACGATGATTCCCATGAGACCCATGTCCGTCAGCTTCGCATAGAGCTCGCGCGGAAAACGGTGCGCCTTGTCCCAAGCGGCGATCGATGGCGCGATCTCATGCTGCGCGAAGGCTCGCGCGAGCTCGCCGACCGCACGTTGATCCTCGGTGACTTCGAAGGCGGACGCCGTGGCAACGTCGATCATCGCGCGCCGTTTGCCGCTCGGGTGCCGACCGTATCGTCGCGCTTCCCGTCGACCGCGAACGCAGCCACACCGCTCGGTTCTAGATCCGTGCGCGCGCGACGTTCGCCGCTGCGCCAGTCGTAGAAACCAAGTCCCGTTTTGCGGCCGTGCCAGCCGGCGTCGACGTACTCCCGCAGCAAGGGAGACGGCCGGTATTTGCCATCGCCGAAGCCCGCGAAGAGCACTTCGAGGATCGCGAGCAGCGTGTCGAGGCCGATGTAGTCGGCGAGCTCGAGCGGGCCCATCGGGTGATTCATCCCGAGCTTCATGACCGTATCGATCGCCTCGATCGTGCCGACGCCTTCATGCAGTGCGAAGATCGCTTCGTTGAGCATCGGGCACAGAATGCGGTTGGAGATGAAGCCGGGGTAGTTGCGCGCTTCGACGGGCGTTTTCCCATGCCGCACGGCAAGGCCGCGAATCGTCGCGAAGGTATCGGGCGACGTTGCGATGCCGCGCACGATTTCGACGAGCGCCATGACGGGCACGGGATTCATATAGTGCATGCCGATCACGCGCTCGGGCCGCGACGTCACCGCAGCGAGTTGCGTGATCGAGATCGAAGACGTATTGCTCGCCAAGAGCGCCGCGGGCGGCGTCGCGGCGTCGAGCTTGCGAAAGATGTCGCGCTTGAGCTCGGGATTTTCGGTCGCCGCTTCGATCGCAACGTCGACATCAAAGCTTCCCCACGCAGTTGCCGGCGTAATGCGGGCGAGTGCTGCATCGCGCTCGACCGCGTCGAGACGGCCTTTCTCGACGGCACGATCGAGATGCTTGCGCATCGTCGCGAGCGCTGCGTCGACGAAACGCGGTTCGCGATCGAGCAGCGTCACCACATCGCCGGAGAGTGCCGCGACGTGCGCGATTCCTCCGCCCATCTGACCCGCTCCGACAACGAGAATCTTCACGTTCGGGATGTACCCTTCTCACTTGATTGTGAGAACCTTATTCGTCACCTGGCGCACGGAGGCTTCCAAGGATCGATGCGCGGATTCCGGACGACTCCGGTTTGCGCGGCCGATCCTTGATTCGTTCGATCACTTCACTAAACCGCGCCTTTGCGTCGGCTACCGTCCAGATCTCAGCACGCGTCGCCAATTTACCGCCCCGTGAAGTCTCCATAGTGCAATGGTTATTGTAAGTGAGCATCAAATTGCTCACAAGCGTCGAAAGCCTGCACGCGTGGTTTGCTGCGAGCGGACAGTACCGTCCCGCCCCTTGCAACTTAAAATCGTTCATACTTACCGCGCCGCGTCGGTCTGCCGGTCGCATGAAACACCGGAGCGAGTGGCTAACTGTCCTCGTATGCCGAGCGAAGAACCGACGACACGCGAGATCATGGACGCCCTCATTGATTTTCGAGATTTCGTCGCAAAGAAATTCGATGAGACGGCGACGAAGGCGGAGCTGCAAGTCGTCAAGTCGGATTTGCAAGGCCTGAGGGCTGAGATGCGCGCGGGGTTCGATCGCGTCGATCGGCGTTTCGAACGGCTGGAATCGCGCATCGAAGATCTCGAGACGCGAAGCACGTCGTAAGCGGTCGACGAGGCCCGATCTACACCTTGATGAGGACCGCATCGCCCTGACCGCCGCCGCTGCAGATCGCAGCGATACCGTAGCCGCCGCCACGACGCCGCAGCTGATGCACGACCGAGCCGACGATACGCGCGCCCGAGGCACCGACGGGATGACCGAGCGCGACCGCGCCGCCCTGCAGGTTGATCGCGCGCGGATCGATGCCGAGCAAGTTTGCCGTGCTCCACGCGACAGCGGCGAACGCTTCATTGACCTCCCAAATGTGGATGTCGGCCGCTTTGAGACCGTGGCGCTCGAGGAGTTGTTGCGAGGCCATCGCCGGCGTGAGCGCGAGATAGGCGGGATCCCATGATGCGTCGGCGTGATCGACGATCGTCGCGAGCGCTTCATAGCCATGACCGCGCGCATACTCTTCGCTCGCCAGCACGACGGCCGCGGCGCCGTCGTTGACGCCCGGCGCGTTGCCGGCGGTCACGGTGCCGTCCATATCGAGCGGCGGCAGGTTCGCCATCGACGCGAGTGACGCATCGGCGCGAATCGGTTCGTCTTTGTCAACGACCGTATGCGGCACTTCGCCCGTCACGTACGAATTGTAACGCGCGAGCTGCGCCTGCATGTTCTCCGGTGGTGCGTGAAAGAGTTTGTCGGCGGCACTCTCGTTCGCGCCCGCGTGAACGGGAACGCGCGCACGCGCCGGTTCCGGCAAGGCATCGACGACGAGCTTTCCCTTCGCCTTCGTCGCGATCCGCAGCGGGACGATCTCTTCGGCAAGCCGGCCGTCGGCTGTCGCCTTCGCCGCGCGCTCGTGGGAAAGGTACGCGAACTCGTCCTGCACTTCGCGCGTGATTCCGAGATCGGCGTTGACGCGCGTCTGCGCCTGCGCCATCGTCCAGCCCGAGAACGGATCGAGCAGCGCGTCGTAATTCATGAGATCGACGAGCACACCGTCGCCGAAGCGATAGCCGAAGCGCGCGTTCGGCAACGCGTACGGCGCGTTGGACATCGACTCCATGCCGCCGCCGACGACGACTTGCTTCGAATCGTCGTTGATGAGCCGCGCTGCTTGCAGAATCGCGACGAGACCCGACGCGCACACTTTATTGGTCGTCTCGAAGGTCGTCGTCTTCGCGAGCCCGGCCTTGAACATCGCTTGTCGCGCGGGTGCCTGGCCGTTGCCAGCTTGGATGACGTTGCCCATGATCACATGCTCGATCTCCGAGGGATCGATCCCGGCGCGCGCAACGGCGGCGCGAATCGCTTCTCCACCAAGCGTCGTCGCTGAGAGCGAAACGAGCGCGCCTCCGAGCTTCCCGAACGGCGTGCGGGCGGTGGAAAGGACGACGGTTTTGGAGTTCATGCTGGTCCTCGCGACGTTTTGGCAGTCGCGCGTAATTCACGTTGCCAAGCGACCTGCCCTCGCGGGGCTGCAAGACGCTCGTGCCGAGAGCACGAAGATGGATAACGCCGCGAAGAGAGGTGGGCTGCCATGCCGCATGCCGGAAAAGGGATTGCCGCTTTCGCGCTGGCAGCCGCACTTGCATCGTCCGCATTCGCAGCGCCGTCACCCGCGCCAACGACGCCTGCAGGACCGCTGCGCGAGATCGGGCGCGTCCACGCGAAGACCACGTTTTGTCAGACGATCTACGATCACGGTGGCCTCGCAACGTCGGCGGCGCTCGCGGGAGACACCGACCTCGACGACGATCTGCACTGGTTGAGCGTCGTCGACCTCGACTCGACGGAGCTCGCAAAGCAGCGCGGCCTCCTGGAGCTTTCGAAACGCTACACGACGTTGCACGGCCGGGCTCGTTATGCCATCGATGAGGCAAAAGCGTTGCGAGCGGCGGCGATAAATGCACCCACCGTCGAGCAAAGGAGTGCGTTGATCGCATATGCCGACGCGCTCGGTGGCGCGCTGCACCGTCAGATGGTTCTTGCCGATGCGATAAGCCGGCTCACGAATTACGTGCAAGTTCACCAGCCTGTTAGCGACTGGCAGCGCGATGAGGATATGATCGTGGCCAGTTATGCACCGCGCGGGCTTTTCGAACATAGCCTCGACCCGCGCGATCGCGTCCCGCAGACACTGAGCGAAACGGCGAAGGGCGCATCGATCGAACTGACCGACCGGCGTGCGCCCGAACTCGGCGACGAGGCGCGGGCCGCGGAAAACGCTGATGCCGCATTTGCGGCTTGCGCGCCGTGAGCAAACGGGGAACAGCATGCGCTGTTCCCCGTTTCGCTACGTTAGCCGATTAACCGGCTCTTATCAGCTTGAGAAAACTACCGCTTGCGCAGCAGTAGTGGTGTCGCCCTCGTTTTAATCTGCGAACGATTGATGCGGACCGCAGCAGCCGCGGCGGGTTGAGCCTCGGCTCCTTGCGAGGAGACCGTGATGTCGGCCTGTCCGTTTGGTCCTGCCAACGTTGGGGCCGGATTTCCACTACTATTCGGGTACGACGCCGCAAAGGCGGGGTAGTCGAAGCCAATGAGCTGTAGCGTGATCTGATCGCCGTCGCTGGTTGCGGTGTTAGTGGCCGTATTTTGCGCCGACGTGCAGATCGATGGCGTTGTCGATGTGGGAGTTCCAGGCCCCGACGTCGCCGGCAACGCGTACGTTCCAGAGGCGGTGATGTGAAACGTGTAATAGACGTGCACTGCGTCGGAGCCGTTGCAGCTTTTAACGGCGGACCCAGTCGCGGGCTGCGGCGGCCCGACGTCGACGATCTGGATGTAGCCCTCAGAAACACCCGGCGGCAACGTCGCGGAAAACGTGCCGCCGCCTTTTCCATCGAAGGCGACCAGCGTCGGCGGCGTAACGGCAGGGAGCAGTGCCGCGGAACGCAGGTTCGCCGTCGTCTGCACGGAGCCAGTGCCGGGCGAATTGCTCGTCACGATGTTGACGTTGAGCGTATACAGACCCGTTGCGGGCGCTACCCCTGCGAAGACATCGAGGCCTTCGGAAAGTCCGAGGATGCTCGGATCGAGCGCCAGACCATCGCGCTCACCTTTGCCATCTTTATTGGGATCAAAAGCTGGCGGGCCGCCCCATGGGACGAACGCATTCGGATCACCGGCTGCGCTGCCCGCGAGCGCGTCATACGCCGGCACGGCGTAGGGCACGAAGGTCGCCGGGATCCCCGCTGCGCCTGACGACGGATTTCCGGTAACGGTGTAATTGAATGGCTCGAGACCGAGACCCGTCGCGCCGCCGGCAACGCCGAGTGTCGAAGGCGGTATGGACGTGCTGCCCGACGCTTGTTGGAGTGTCGCGCCGATCGTCGACTTGCCGACTTCCCCGCTCGCCGGTCCGGTCGCGATCGTCGCGCCGAAATCGTCGGCCGTTCCGGCGGCGGCCGGTAAGGTGAACGGTCCCGCAAGCGACGGCGTGTTGACGAGCGCCGCCGTATCCCCCGGAGTTTGCGCTCCCTGCGTCTGCCGAAACGTTGCAACGACGTTCAGTCCCGTCAATGCGGCGGCCGGAGTGTCTCCGAAGACGTTCGCTGTGCCAACGGCCAGCTGGAGCTTGCCTTGCAGTGGATTGACTGCGGTGACCGGCTGCGGCGAGTTTCCGTTTCCGCCACAAGCGACGAGCCCAGCGAGCAGACATGCGCTGCCGGCGACGGCAAATATTTTGTTGACCATCATGCTTCCTGTCGGATGTCGCGCGCCTTACAACGCGAGCTGGTAGTAAAAATTGAAGCGCGGAATGTTCGCAGGAGCCAGCAGCGGTGCGATCCCGGTACTCGCAAAGTTCGTGGAAAGCGGAAGCAAGTATGACCCGTTGGTGAATGCGTAGGCATTCGTCGGGATATTTGCATAGCCGCGATTCTGATAGATTCCGTTACCGAAAGCGGGTGAGGCCTGCTTCGGTTGATTCGTTTGGGGACCGGCGACGCCGGTTGCAATAGGCTGATAGTATGGATTGACCGTCGGAACGATTCCGTAGTACGCGTTGCCGAACAAATTGGTCGCCTGCACGCCGAACGTACTACGGCCCGTCTTGTATTCGATGGTCAAATCCGCAGTCAGTTCGGGATGATACAGCGCGCCGCCACTCGATGCCGTATCGGGCGCGCCGCGCGTGGCCGCGACATTGGGCTTGAAGACGCTTCCTGGATTGGCCGGATCGACGAAGTTGCTTGCGAGTCCGCCGCCCGTCGCGCCTTGGAAGCCGGGGAGCGTCGTCGTTCCCGGTCCCACATTGACGGAGGGCACGTTCTGGAACGAGCCCAGCACAGCGGACGTCGATGCTGTGGTGGTTCCGACGTTGAATGGATAGCCGCGGTCGTACTGCAGCACGGGCGCGATACGCAAGCCGAACCGGCTCTTATATTCCGCTCCGAGCCGCGCAACGAGCGGCGACACGTAGCCAGCGCGATAGACGTCGCCGATCGCTAATGAGCCCGATGATATGATCGGCAAGCTCTCCTCGCCGTTAATCAACGGTGGAGCGCTCGTGAGGACGTTTTGATACGTCGCACTCAAGAATCCGTCGAAGCCGTAGCGCACTTCGGGTGACGTGAACCCGAGCTCGATACCGCTCGTCCGATTGATACCTTTATTGTTTGCGACAAACACTTCGCTCAGAACGGCACCGGTTACGGGATCCGTCGTCTCGCTGATAAGCGCAAACGACGGCAAGCCTGTGCTCAGTTTGTAGAACGGAGTCAAGCGCGCTCCGAAACCGTTGTGGAATTGATGTTGGTACGTTATGTCGTAGTTGCTCGCGACCTGAGCGGTTGCGCCTCCCAAGTCGGGCGCATCGTGCCGCTGATCGTACCGCCAGTAGAGTTGTTCCGCATAGCTCGAACATTTGAAGAAGATCGGCGCGCCGCCGGTGCTGCCGGTATTCGTGCCGCTTCCACACGCCGGATTTGCCGCCGTATCGAAGGCGGGCACGTTACGCAGCGCGTTAGCGTTATAAAGCGATGCCGGCGTTCCGGCCGTCTGTGCATCCAGAAACGTCGTCGAGCGCCCGTAGCCCGCTCGGATCGAATCGTTGCGGCCCATCTGATACGCGACCGCGGCACGCGGATCGATCGTACGCGGGTTGAGCGCGTTGTTCGAAAGCTGCGTCGGATCTACGTCCGCCGGATTGTTGAGATCGAGTGGATTTGAGTTGTACGGGTTCGGCCCGAAGCGATAGATCGCACCATCGTACCGCGCGCCCAGATCCAGCCGCAGTCGATCGCGCACGACGATCTGGTTGCGAATGGCGAATCCGAAGATCTGGAACAGCGCCTGGTTATAATTCACTCCGGAAATCGGCACTTTCGGGATGTTGCCATTGGAAAAATATTTCGAAAGGTAGCAGCCGTTGGCGATCGGACAAACGCCGTTGACCGGCTGCAAGAAGTCCGCGAGCGACGGATCTTGGCCGCTTCCAGGCGTGTTGGGATTCGCGACCAGCATTTTACCGAAGGTCCCGGGCGCCTGCGCCAGGTCTCCACCTAGTTGATACGGCTGATAATTTACCCAGATCGGATGCTGATTTTCGAGATTCGTCGCGAACGTAAGGGTGTAGTTCGGCGTGAATTGATGAATGTAGTCGGCGATCAGACCGGAGCGCTGGCCGCCCTGCAAATTGTACGCAGGCTGACTGAACGTTTGACCGATGATCGAATTGCTGCCGACGAACGCGAACGTATTGTACAGCTTGAGATCGACGAAGTTCGCTGAATTGATCTGATTGTCGTATTCGAATTTCAGAAACTGCGTGTCATTGAAATTATCTTCTTGTTCGGATGGCCGTTGCAGCGCGCCGACTTGTCCCGGGAGATTCGGGAGAATGGACGCGAGATTGAAAGCTCCGCCAACGACTTCGGGCAAGCCGCCCGGCTCCGTTTGATACGGGTCTATCTGCCAGTACTGCGTGGGATTGGGACCGGTGGTCGCTATGCCACCGAAGGGCCCATACCCACGCAAGCTACGGTTCTGGTAGAGCACTTGCAGCGACTGGCCTTGGCCCTTACCGAACTTGAAAACGAAGTTGTTGATGAAGTCCGAGTTCGTCGTGCGCGTGTCGGCATAAAAGTTTCCGTAGGGTGCCGCCGGGGTCCCCGGGAAGCCGAAGAGGTTTCGGGTGTTAGTTTGCAGGTAGGAAATATAGTCGGAAACGCGCCCGTTCGCGCTTGCGATGCCGTATTCGAGTTGCCCTTGATTCGACTGTCCGGGCGTCCCGATCTCGGCATCGAAGAGCCCGGTGCCGGGATAGGTGCCGCGCTTTGGAATCAGGTTGACGACGCCGCCGCCGACGTTGCTTTGAGTCGAATCGCCGGCCCCTTCGACGACTTGCACCTGGTTGAGGCCGCTGAACCGATTGGTACTTGCGTTGGTTGCGAAGAAAGGCTCCGTATACGGAATGCCGTCGAATTGGTAGCCGGTTTCGTTGGCCAGGCCACCTCGAATCGTGATGTTTCCTTGCGAAGTTTGCGTCGCTCCGGGCACGGAAAGCAGCAACGCGTTCTCGTTGGTCGATGCCGCCTTACCGGTAGACTGCACGATACGCCCCGCGTTCACCGTGATCGAGTCGACCGTCTGATTCGGCTGGAATGCCGACGAGACGGATCGCACCGACGTTCGGCCGATTGTGCGAAGCTGTTTTGAAACGCGGATTTGCCCGAGCGACAGGTTTTGATCTCCGATGACCGTTACGCCGGGCTGCGAAATCGGCTCGTAACCCTGAGCTTGAATCGAGATCGTATACGTGTCGACATTCGCACCAAGAACCGAGAAGCCCCTGGGCGTCGGTCGTGGCCTGATACTTGCCCGTAGGCGCAACGATGCTCACTCGCGCATTCGCTATCGGCGTGTTGGTCGTGGAGTCGATTACTTGACCGTTGATGTTCCCGTTTTGACCGCCCGCCGCAAAGACCGGCGGCGCCGAAACGGCAAGGAACGCGAGCGCCAGAAGCGCGAGGCCGTTCCGAATTCGAAACGAGCCGGAAAGCAAAAATCGAGAAAGCGTCATCGCTGCCTCTTACAAAGCTGAAGTTTCGCCTTCCGCAAACGGCGCACTGCTTCCAAGAAAGTCCAGTTGCCCAAACGGAGACGAGAGGGGCGTTTAGGACTCCCAAGTTTAAATCCTGTTAAGAAAAGGCCGAAAATGTCCCAGCTTTCTAGCCAGGAAGTCTTACTGCTCTCGAGCGCCCTGCGTGCACACGACACGGTCGTCTGCCGCGCACGACTCGCATTCGAACTGCACCGTCACGTGGTGGATCGCGAACTCGTCGCGGGCGCGCGACTCGATCTCGCGGAGTATCGCCGTCGCCTCGCTGATACGCTTGTCTTGGAGCAGGACGTGAGCGGAAAGGACGTGTTCGCCGCTCCCGATCGTCCAGACGTGCAGATCGTGCACGTCGACGACGCCGGGCAGCGCGCGCAGCCGCTCGCGGACGATCGGGATGGCCGCATGTTCGGGTGCGCTTTCGAGCAGGACGTCGGCCGCTTCGCGCACGATCCGCACGACGCCGATGACGATGATCGCCGCAACGAAGAGCGAGATTGCCGGATCGACCCACGACGCACGCGTCGCGAGCACGATGAGGCCGCCGACGGCAACGGCAAAGGCGCCGATCGCATCGCTGCCGACGTGGAAGAGCGCCGCCTTGACGTTGAGGTTATCGCGTGCGCTGCGCAGTAAGGCCGCCCCGATAGCCAGGTTGATGACGAGACCGATGCCCGCAACCGCGGCCATGATATTTCCTTGCGGCACACCCGGCGCACCGAAGCGGCGCACCGCTTCGAGGGCGATCAGCGCCGTGATCGCAAGTAACAACATGCCGTTGACGAGCGCGGCCAAGATTTCGAAGCGCGCGAAACCATAACTTTGGCGTGCGGTCGCCGGACGCCGGGACTGGACCGCCGCAACGACCGCGATGCCGAGCGCAATCGCGTCCATGAACACGTGCGCCGCGTCCGAGAGCAAGGCGAGGCTGTGCGCGACAATACCGCCCGCGACTTCGAGCAGCGCGAGGCCGAGCGTACACGCGAGCGCCGTCCGCAGCGGCGCGCCTTGAGGCGCGTGATCGTGCGCGCCGGCGCCGCTCACGATCGCGCGCGCCGCAACGCCTTCACGATCGCAGCCACGAACATCGCGCCGAACGTTACGAACGTGCGTGTCTCCGCGCGCGCGATCACGCTCGCATCGTAGGCACCCTGCGCCTCTGCAATGGGCGCCAGCCGCGGAACGATGCGCGGCACGCTTGCGACGTACGCGTCGAACGGCGCACCGAACGTTTCGCGCAGATACGTCTCCTCGAGCGGCACGATCGCTGCGTACACCGCGAGCATCGTGCCGAGCCCGGTGAGCGCGAGGAGCGTCCGCCGCGTCGGCGAGACGCCGCCGACGAAAACGAGCGTGAAGCCGACCGCGGTGATGAAGTTTCCGACGTACAGCGGATTACGCACGTAGGCGTACGGACCGGCCGTTACGAGTTGCGGCGCGACGACGCGATCCGAGCGAGTCGTGACGCCCGAATATCCGACCGCCCAGCAGCGCAGCGCCTCGCCGGCGAGCGCGAGCGGCATCCCGATCGCGAACGATGCGGCCGTCGGACGCCCGAAAACGACGAGCGAAACCGCCGGCAGCGCGAGCAACGTGCCGCGGTTCTTGAAGAAAACGTTGCGCCACGAGCGCTCGGTCATATCGTTCGGGCGTACTCCTCGAGGCGAGCGGCGATCTCCGCGAACGGCGCGCCCTGCTCGCGCGCGATGCGCGCTACGTCGTCGTATTCGAGCGTGTGACGGTGCGTTCCGTCGATCTGCGCCGTTTTCACGCGCACGCTGCCCAGCGGCGTCTCCACCGTTGCAACGGAACGTTCGAGCGCATAGCGCCGTTCGCGCCGGACGCGCACGCCGAGCGTCGTCGTCTCCGCGAGCATCGTTCGCGCGACCGCCGCTTCGCACTGCGGCGGCGCAAGCGCCCCGAAGAGCACCGCCGGGCGCGATCTTTTCATCGTGATCGGCGCGAGCCACACATCGAACGCGCCCGCCGCGAGGGTCCGCTCGAGCGCGAGTTCGAAGCGCTGCGGCGACATGTCGTCGATGTTGGCTTCGAGCACGCAGACCTCGTCGTTCGCAGCGTCCGGCGCTCCCGCGAGGAACGTTCCGACGGAGACGCGCAGGACGTTGGGAATCGCGAAGTCGCTGCGGCCCGCGCCGTAACCGATGCGCTCGGCGCGCATGGCGGGCCGTTCCGCGGGACCGTCGACGAGTGTCGTGAGAATCGCGGCGGCGGTCGTCGTCACCATCTCGCCTTCAATGCCGCCGTCGTACGTCGCCGCGCCGCGCAAGAGTTCCGCCGTCGCGGGAGGCGGATTGGGATAGCGGCCGTGCTCCATCGCAATCGAACCGCGCCCGATCGGAAACGCCGAGCAGAATAGCCGCTGGACGCCGAGCAGGTCGAGCGCGACGCAGGCGCCCGCGACGTCGAGGATCGCGTCGACCGCACCGACTTCGTGGAAATGGACGTCACCGGCGGACTTGCCGTGCACCTTCGCCTCCGCCGCGCCGAGCCGCAGATAGACGCCGCGCGCACGCGCTTTCTGACGGTCCGTCAAGCCACTCGCAGCGACGACCGCGAGCACGTCCGAAAGATGCCGTGCGTGCGCATGGGCGTGCGCGGCGTGTTCGTGGGTGTGATGATCCTCGCCCGGAACGACGAAATCGAAATACTCGGCAGCGATACCTTGCTTCGTGACGCGCTGCCGTTCGATCGACCAGCCCTCGACCGGGATCGTGCGCAGCGCCGCTTCGATTTCCGCGGGGTCCGCCCCGGCATCGATCAACGCGCCGAGCAGCATGTTGCCACTCGCGCCGCCGATCATTTCGACGTACGCGACGCTCACGGGCGCGTCGGCGCCTCTCACGACGCGGCGATCGCTTCGCGCGCCGCCTCATAGGTATCGCGCAGCGAGCGCGCGAGCGGATACGAGGGCGCCCAACCGGTCGCGGCTTTGAGCTTACTCGCATCGCCGTACGCGAGCGGCACGTCCGCCGGCCGCATCAGTTTGGGATCCTCACGAATCTCGACGCCGACGCGCGCGATCGTGACGAGCGTCCGCAACACGTCGGCGATCTTGGTCGGCGTTCCGCTGCACACGTTGTAGATTTCTCCGTCGTCGCCGTGCAGCGCGAGGTCCGCATAGGCCCGCGCGACGTCGCGCACGTCGAGGAAGTCGCGCTGCGTCGTAAGGTTGCCGACGGGAAAGAGCGGATCGCCTCCGGCCGCGATCTCGGCGAGCCGCTTCGCAAAGCTCGCGACGACGAAGCGGTCGCTCTGGCGCGGACCGATATGGTTGAACGCGCGCGTCACGACCGCATGCACGCCGTACGTCCGCGCTGAGGCCAACACGATCGCCTCGCCCGCGACCTTGCTTGCGGCATAGGGCGTTGCGGGCTGTGCCAGCGACGTTTCGCGCAGCGGCAGCGCGTCCGTGGGCTGCGCGCCATAAACTTCGCCGGAGCTCACGAAGACGAGCTTGGGGCGCGACGATTGGGGCAGCGCGCGCAACGCATCGACGAGCCGTGCCGTGCCGAGCACGTTCGTATCGTACGTCGGCAGCGGCTGCGCGGTCGCTTCGGGGACGAACGCCTGCGCGGCGAGATGAAAGACGACGTCGGGCCGCGCCAGTTCCACGACGCCGCGCACGTTCCCAGCATCGGCGAGATCGAGCGGCGCATCGACGTCACGTCCGTCGAGCGTGTGACCCGCGACGAACGTGTCGATGCCGCGGTGGCGCAACTCGGCAACGAGATACCCGCCGACGAAACCGTTGCCCCCGGTGACGAGCGCTCGCATCACACCGAGGCGAGCGGCCGCAGGCGCTGCACATCGAAGGCCACCATCCGTTCGACGAGCTGCTCGAAGGTGACGTCCGGCTCCCAGTCCAGCAGACGCTTGGCTTTGGATGGATCGCCGATCAGTAAGTCGACTTCGGCGGGCCGCATAAAGCGCGGATCTTCGACGACGTAGTGTTCGTAATTGAGACCGACCGCCTCGAACGCGAGCCGGCAGAACTCGCGCACGGTATGCGTGCGACCCGTTGCGACGACGTAGTCGTCGGGCACATCACGCTGCAACATCAGCCACATCGCGCGCACGTAGTCGCCCGCAAAACCCCAGTCGCGCCGCGCATCGAGATTTCCGAGATGCAGCTTCTCTTGCATACCGAGCTTTATGCGCGCCGCCCCGTCGGTGATTTTCCGAGTAACGAACTCCTTGCCACGGCGCGGCGATTCATGATTGAAAAGTATGCCGCTCACCGCAAATAGATTGTACGACTCGCGGTAATTCACCGTAATCCAATGGCCGTATACCTTTGCGACGCCGTAGGGACTACGCGGGTAGAACGACGTCGTTTCCGATTGCGGCGTCTCCTGAACCTTGCCGAACATCTCGGAGCTCGAGGCCTGGTAAAAGCGAATCTGCGGATTGGTGCCGCGGATCGCTTCGAGCACGCGCGTCACGCCCAGTGCCGTGAACTCGCCCGTCAGGACGGGCTGGGTCCAAGACGTCGGCACGAACGACTGCGCCGCCAAGTTGTAGACTTCGTCCGGTTTGACGCTCGCGATCAGATGCGTCATCGAACTCTGGTCGAGCAGGTCGCCCGAAACGATCTCGATCCGGTCGACGAGGTGCTCGATGCGTTCGTGCACCTCGGTGCTCGTGCGCCGCGTCATGCCGACGACGCGATACCCCTCCTCGAGCAACAGCTCCGCGAGGTACGAGCCATCTTGGCCCGTGATGCCGGTAATGAGAGCCGTCTTCTCCAACGCGCGTCCTTCAGTATTGAGGGGATACGGCTTCTTTGCCGCGCGAGCCAGCGCGCGCCTTCACCCCAGTGTCACCGTTGACACGTTCGCTGCGAGACGAACGGCGCCCGAAAACGCACGTCGTTACGGGTCCCAGTCCGCCCGCGCGAGTGCGTCCCACTGCGCGTCGCTCGTGCCGGTCCAGTCGAAGAACGTAATGCCGAGCGCGCCCTCCGTGCGCGCGGTCCGGGTTGCGGCGGTGATCTCTTCCGGCGTCGAAGCACCGCGCGTTCCCACAGACGACGTTTGGCCGCCGACGATGAGCGGCAGCGAACACCGCCCGAGTTCGCGCGTTCGGGCGTACGAGAGCGCGACGGCCGAACGCACGCCGCTCGGCGTCGTCTCACGGCGCCCGAGCATCCGCCAATACGTCATCGGTTGCAAAGCATCGGCGTTCGCCGCAATCTCGGCGTACGGGTAATCGCGCTCCGTCAGGCGTTCGAGCACGGGATCTTCGACCGTCGCGATTAGCGGATACCGCGGCCCCAGCGCCTGGCGCAAGCGATGCACGTCATCGATGATCGCGGCGCGGCCCGCGCTGCCGTCACCGAGATATCCGTCGCCGCGTTCGAGATCGACCGCGAGCGCCGCAAAGCCATTCCCATTGCGCGTGCGATAGGCCGACGTCGCGACACCCAGCGCGAGATCGTCGAAGGCGGCGGACCTCGGAACGGTCCAGCCGACGACGGCGACATGCCGTGCGGCCGCAGCGTCGATGAGGGCGTCGACCTTCGGGCGAACCGCCGGCGTAATTTCCCAGTACGGTCCGTACGCCGTGCGCAGCTCGATCGTTTGGATGCCGGCCCGGACGGCGCGCGCGACCATCGACTCCGGATCGAAACGCTGGGCGGCGTCGGCGTCGTTCTCGTCGGGCGAGAACGAGAGCCACATACCCTTGCCCGCGAGCGCGGCGACGGTTCGGTGTGCCGGCTCGACGGGGACGTTGAGGCGCGCCAACGATCGCACGGCCGTGCCAGGAAGCGCGATCGCGTATCTATACGAGACGCCGGGCTGCACGGTGAGGTCGCGGTACGTTGCGGCCGGCGGCGCGACGAGCGCGAGTCCACGGGATCCGTCCGAACCGCGCCGTGCGATGCGCACCGTCCCTGCCGCGACGCGCGGAAACCACCCGATCTGCGCGAGATGTGGTCCGAGCGCGCGCGCCACGATCCGTCTTTGCGCGGCGTCATGCGGCTGCGTCGCGACGCGAACTTCCGGCACGCCCGGCGGATCGACGAGGCGCGCAGCGATCGCAATCGGTCCATCTTCGGTCGTCGCGACGATCGCGGCGGGCGCACCGAAACGGAGGCGCGTCTGCCACTGGACACTCCCGCGCGAACTGCGGAATTCGACGTCTCCGCCATGCAAAAGCAGCGTCGGCGCACCGCCCGCATCGCGAAACGAGGCGCGCACGAGCCACCGGTATTCGCCGTCGGGCGTAACGTCGAACGGCTCGACGGCAAGCGACATCGTCGCCGGTGGCGCGGGTGCGAAGACGGCCGCGCTCGGCCACACGCGTGGCGTGGCGCGCGCTTGCGCTGTAGGACCGGCTGATTCGCCGCCGTGCAAACATCCGATTAACGCGGTTAGCGCACAGAGCAGCACCACGCACGCGACGCCGGAGCGGCGCCGGTAACTTACGTGATGAATTTGCGGAGCCCGCGCGGCTCGTCGCCGTCGATGCCGCGCGCGCGCCCGACGTAGAGTGCGAGCAACTGGCCCGTCACGAGCCAGCCGAGGGTGTTGAACGGCTCGTCGAGGATCGGTCCGAGCCGCGTGATACCCGCGACGTCGGCGCCCACGACGTAGCGCAGCGTCTCCGAACGCTCCGCCTCATCGAGCGGCCGTTCGACGACCGTTCGCGACGCTTCGTCGACGACGCCGACGAGCGCCGTCGCCGCATCGAGGATCGCCGCGCTGCCGTGCCGGAACTCGCCCGCCGCGAAGCCCTCCGCGTGCAGGTAGGTCGACTCTTTGAGCTTGAGCGCGAGTTCGAGCGCGACCGGAACCCCGTACCCTGCGCCGACGACCGCAACGCTGTGACGCCGCGCGATCCGCTGCGCGGCTTGCGCGACGAGCTGCGTCGCCGCCGCATCCTCGAGCCACCGGCCCAGTTCGTCCGCTGCGCGCGCGAGGGTCGCCGCGTTGCGGTCGCTCGTCGCTGCGACGAGGGCGGCGCCCCACAGCACGACCGCGACCATCGTCGTGACGCTCTTGGTCGCCGGAACCGCCTGCTCCCGGCCAGCCTCGATATCGATCACGACATCGGCGCGCGCTGCGAGCGGCGAATCGGCACTGTTGGTGAGCGCCACGAGGCGTGTCGGTGCGAGCAGTTCGACGGCCCGCAGCACGTCGGCGGAGCGACCACTTTGCGAAAGTGCGACGACCGTTCGCCCACGGCAGGCACCGCGTTCGAAGGCCGCTTCGGTTGCCGCGAGCGCGGCCGCGCGGGCGCCACGGCGGCGCAGCGCGAGCGCGCCGAGCATCGCGACGTGGAGCGAACTGCCGCTGCCCACGAGCACGACGTCGCGCTCGTCGACGGCGTTGGCAAACTCGCGCGCACGATGCGAACGCGCAATGCGGCGCAGCGCCTCGGGCTGTTCGCGAATCTCCGCTTCGAAGCGCTGCCCGAGCACGACGCGTCAGTCCGTGACGATGCGCGAGAGTACGCGCGCGCGTAACGCCGCGAGCGCGTCGTACTGGCCGAGCCAGTCGTCGACCATGAAGGCGAACGTGACCGCGCCGTGGCGCTGGGTCGCGAGGAACCCTGCGAGACCGCGAACGTGCGACATGCTTCCGGTCTTCGCGAAGACGCGCCCCGCCGCTGCCGTCCCGGCGATGCCCTCGATCGTTCCGCGCGCGCCGCCGACCGGCAGCGAATCGAGCACGAGCTGCCGGTTCGGTCCGTTCCAATCGTGCTGCAGTATCGCGACGAGATCGCGCGGCGTGATGCGGTCGTACTGCGAGAGCCCGCTGCCGTCGGCGAGCGTTGTCGTGGCGGGATCGACGCCGATCGCGCGCAGCCAGGCGCGCTCGAAGGCCGTTCCCTTGTCAGTCGTGCCGGGCGCTCCGGCCGCCGCGAGGCCGAGTTCCTTCAAGAGCAACTCGGCGAACAGATTGTCCGATGGAATCCAAAAATCGGGACCGAGTAGTTCGGCGAGCCGCCGGGAACGGTGCGACCAGAGGATCGGGTCGGCACCCGCGACGCTACGCTGCTCCTGCGAGATCGAAGCCGCCCCACTAGACCACGGTCGGACGTCAACGCCTGCCGCTTGCAGCGCTGTCACGGCGCGCTCCCCAGCCTGCATCGTCGGATCGAGATCGGCGACGGCAACCGTCTCGGGACCGCTTCCGAGCGACTTCGCTCCGACGAGCGCTGCGCACCCGCCTAAAATCCGCTCGACGTCGAGCGTTGAGGGCGCCGACGGTGGCGCCGTCCTTGCGACCACGTCGAGTCCGAAGTTCGGGTCGCTGCAGACTCCTATCTGCGTGAACGTGCGGTTCTCGAGCGAGAGGCGCACGGGCGAACCGACGGCGTCGCCAGGCCGGACGATAAAGTCCCGCACGTTGCCGTCGACGGTGAGCGGGCTGACGACCGGCGCGTAATCTTCGCCGAAGTCGTCCCAAACCCAACCCGCAGGGTACGGCCGCCGGTCGTACCGCGTTTCGTCGGCCGCGACGCCATCGCGAATGCGCCGAACGGTTTGCGCGACGACGGGCGCGAGTTCCGCGAGCTCACGCCGCGTCAACGTCGGATCGCCGCCGCCGCGCACGACGAGTTTCCCTTGCAGCACACCACCGATAATCGGCCCCGTCGCATAGGCCGCCGTCGTAAATCGGTAGTCGCCGCCCAGCTTCTCGAGCGCCGCACTCCCGACTAAGAGCTTGAGCGTACTTGCCGGCTGGAACGCGTCGTCGGCTGCGCGCGCGTAGAGCGTAGCACCCGTCCGGGTATCGATCGCGAGAACGCCGACGTGCGCTCCGCGAACGCCGGGTGCACCGGCGAGGAAGGCGTCGAGATCGGCGTCGAGCTTCGCGACCTCATCGCCCGTCCAAGCATCACCGGAGCCCGACGGCGCGATCGGCGCAACCTGCGCGCGCGCCGCGGGCGCGAGTGAGAAGAGCAGCACGAACGCGCAGAGAGACGCGCAGAAAGTGGCGGCAAGGCGCCGCAGGATCGTCCGGCGCGCCGCGGCCGCAAATCTCCTCAGGCGCGCACGCGCTCCGTCATGCGCTGCGCGACGAAGGCGGCTACGTCGCTCGGCAGCGTGCCACGACCGAAGCCTGCATCGTACCCGAGTTCCGTGGCGAGCAGATTCGTCATGCGCGGACCGCCCGCGATCAAGAGCACGTCGTCGCGGATTCCCTCTGCTTCGAGCAATTCTGCAAGCGCGGTGAAGTTCGCGACGTCGCTGCCCTTTTGCGTGACGACCTGCGATGCGAGCAGCGCGTCGATCCGGTTCTCTTTGGCAAACGCGACGAGTGATTCGACCGAGATTTGACTGCCGAGGTTGAAGACCTCGAACTCTTTGTAACGTTCGAGTCCGTAGTCGCCTTTGTAACCCTTCATATTGAGGATCGCGTCGATTCCGACCGTGTGCGCGTCCGTGCCGATGCAGGCACCCGCGATCCGCACCTGGCGCCGCAGCCGCGTGCGCACGAGCGTATCGATCTCATCCATCGACAACGCGTGCGCGTTCGCGGAGGGCGCGACGATCGCGCCCGCATCGACCGCAACGGGCGTGCTCGCATAAACGACGAAGAAGGAAAAACCGCTCGCGATGCGCCGTCCTTCCGCAACGGCGACGTCGGAGAAGCCCATCTTCGCCACGAGCTGGCGCGCGGCTTCGTCCGCCGCTTCGCTCCACTCCAGCGGCAACGTGAACGAGAGTTGCACTTTGCCGTCGTCGCGCGTGTCGCCGTACGGCTTGACGTACGTGCTCATCCCGGCAGCGCAGCCACGGCCGGCGCGAGCGCCTCTTCGAAGGGATTCCAATAGTCGTGTCCGCGCGCGAAGACGCCGTCGAAGCCGCGGCCGCCGTCGGGGCGGCGCGAGACGTCGGCGAACGCCTTGCTTTCGATCGCGGCCATCAGTCCCGTCTCTGCGACGCGCTCGAGCAACGCGTGCGCTTCGCGCAGCACGTCCTGCGCGCGGTGCTCGACGATCCCGCCCGCTTTGAACTCGATCTCATCGCCGAAGTGGCGCGCGGTCGTCATCACATAGCGCGCATTATCGAGCGAGAGGGCGCGATCGCCCAGAAACGGCGTATGGATCGCCTCGGTCATCATGCCGCAGAGATGAATCGTCTGTTTCGTCATCACGGACGTCAAGTTGAACATCGCGTCGACGAGGTGACCGCGGAATACGTCGCCCGTCATATGTTTGGTCGGCGGCATGTATTTGAGCGGCGCGTCCGGGAAGCACTGGCGCGCGAGCTGCGCCTGCGCGAGCGCGTACAGAAACCCGTCTTCGAGCGACGGGTCGATCTCGTAGGCGTCCCCGAGGCCAATCTGCACGTCGGGCATGCCCGCGCGATGCGCGAAAGCTTCGTTGATGAACTGCGACGCGAGAACCGCGGGCGCTTGGTCGACGGCGTCGGCGGTCGTGAGATAGTTGTCCTCGCCCGTGTTGATGATGATGCCCGAGCGCGCGTTGAGCATTCGCGAAAAGTGCTGGTCGACGAACGTGCGCTTCATATTGATGTCGCGGAACAGGATGCCGTACATCGAGTCGTTGAGCAGCATGTCGAGCCGTTCGAGCGCGGCCATCGTCGCGATCTCCGGCATGCAGAGGCCGCTCGCGTAGTTCGTGAGCATCACGTAGCGGCCCAGGCGTTCGGAGACGGCGTCGAGCGCCTCGCGCATGACGCGGAAGTTTTCCTGGGTCGCGTACGTGCCGCCGAAGCCTTCGGTCGTCGCGCCGTACGGCACGAAGTCGAGCAGCGATTGGCCCGTCGACCGAATAACGGCGATGATCTGCGCCCCGGCTTCCGCCGCCGCGACGGCCGCCGCGCGATCTTCGTAGATGTTGCCGCTCGCAACGATGACGTACAGCAGCGGCGGCGGCGACTGCGGCAGGCGCTCGAGCAGACGGCGCCGTTCGTCGCGGCGCGCGTCGATCCGGCGCAGGGCGCGCACCACATACTTTTCGAGGGCCCCGCGGGCGGCGGCTTCGGGGACGCCTTCGCCGAGCGTCGCAGCGAGCGTCCCGTCACCGAGGGCGCTCGCGACGTCGTCCGGCGTGCGGCCCGTCTCGGCAACGAGCGCGCCGACGGTGCGCGCAACGCCGGCGCCGCGCCGCTCACCACCCAAAGCGTCGACCACGAGGTTGGGCAGCGGAATGTCCTGCGGTCCGACGCCGTCGACGCCGAGCAGGCGCAGCACCGAACGTTCGACCGCGACGGTCGTGTGCGCGTCGATGAAGGCGGCGACGGGACGGCCGATGTCGCGCGCGACGCGGCGCATGTCGGCGACACGGCCGAGGTCGATCCGGAGTTCCACTGCCCGCCAAATTCTCGAAGCCGCCTCCGTTGCCCCGTAGCGCGTTCCGCGCTCTAACCCTTGAGGGCGGCTTGCGGCGAAGCCGCAAACGTTACAGATTCGGCCGCAGCCGAATCCAGGGGTGCAACTTTTTGGGGTCTGGTGGGTAGTCGGACCGTAAGAACGTGGTGGGGGAGGATGACGATCGTAGGGCAGGACGACGAGGAGTTGGTCCGGCTCGTACTCGGCGGCAATCGCGACAGCTTTGCCGTTCTAGTCGACCGTTACAAACGCGGTATTTCTAATTTTATCGGCGCGAGCGTTCGCAGTTCTGCGGACGTGGCGGACCTGGCTCAGGAGACGTTCATGCGCGCGTACGCGCACCTCGGCACCTTCAATCCCAGTCTGGGCAAATTCTCGACGTGGATCTACCACATCGCCCGGAACGTGGTCCGTACGCACCTGGGCAAATCGCTGCGGCGCCCGGCGATACAGGAACTGGGCGAGGACCGGACGCTCGAAAACGCGCTGCCCGACATGTCGCACGACACCGACCCGTCGCTCGGCGTACTACGTTCCGAAGCCGAGAGCGACGTGCGTGCGGCACTGGCCGAACTGCCCGAGCGGACGCGCACGGTCCTCTCGCTGCGCTACTACGACAACATGGAGTATCAGGCGATCGCCGAAACGATGGGGCTCTCTCTGGGCAATGTGAAGACGCTCATTCACCGCGGAAAACTCGCGCTCGCGCAGAAGATGCGCGAGCGCGAGCGCGCGGCCGTCGAGGCGTTGACCGCGAATCGAAACTTTGGAGTGCCGCATGCTGCGCTGCTCGTATTCTGAAGCGCGGCTCGACGCGTACGTCGACGGTGAGCTCGCACCTCCGGAGCGGGGCCGCATCGCCGCCCACGTCGCAGAGTGCCCGCACTGCGCGGGGCTGCTCGAAGAGTTTCGCGTCATCGACGCGCTGTTGCTCGCGCCGCGCCGGCTCGAGCCGGCCCCAAACTTTACCTTTAAAGTGATGGCCGAAGTCCGCTCGCTGCCGCCGCCACACGCCCTTGGAACGTCATCTTTCGGCGTTCTGGCAACCTACGTCGTGTTCGCGTGGGCGACGATCGGCGCATTTTTGATGTGGGGCGGCGCATCCGCCCGCGCGATGCTCGCCACGCTCGGGTCGGGAGCGCAGCACTATAGCCACGTCTTTGGCAATCTCACCGTCGTTACCGGCCACCTCTTCGGCCGGCAGACGACCGACGTGACGGCCGCGATGGCCACCGTGTTCGCGGGCGACGTCGTCGTCGCAGGCGCGATCATCGGTGCGTACGCGCTGCGCCGCTCGCGGCGCGCCGCAGCCGCGCGGACGGCCGGGCCATGCTGATCCGGCGCAGCGTCTTGCTCGCGATTGCGTTCGTTACGCTCTTTGCCGCGACGCTTTCCTTCGCGCGAGCCGATTCGGGCGATCGCGGCCGGACCGTCTGGTTCAGCAACGTCGCGCTCGGCGACGGCGACCACGTGCGCGGCGACCTCGACATCGTCTTCGGCAACGCGACCTGCAGCGATGGAGCCGAGATCGACGGCGACGTGCGCACGTTCTTCGGTTCGTTCACCAAGCTCGATGGCTGTCAGGTCGACGGGCGCTACGTGCACGCGTTCGACCCGAGCTTCGCCGACAGCGCGATCCCGTGGTTCGGACCGCTCTCCAACGACGACTTCTTCGCGCAGAACCGGAGCTTCCTCAAGCTGCTCGCGTGGGACGTCGTCGTCCTCTTCGCGTTTCTGCTCTTCCCGGTCCGCGTGCGCGTCGCGCTCGACCGCGTCGAGAAGCACCCGGGGCTCTCCGGAGCCGTCGGTGCCGTGGCGGCCGTCGCGGCGCTTCCTGTCATGCTTCTCCTGGCCTTCAGCGTTATCGGCATCCCGATCATTCCGCTCGAGTTCGCGGTGCTTTTCGCCGGACTCTGGATCGGCAACGCCGCCGTGGCGCTCGTGATCGGCCGCCGGCTCTACGAGCTTCTACGGCCGCATACGACGGCGACCCCGCTCGGCGCGCTCGGACTCGGGCTCATCGTCGTCACCGCCGCTGAGACGCTGCCGGTCGTCGGTTGGGCCGTGATCGCGCTCGTGTGCCTCGTCGGTCTCGGTGCGGCGATCCTGGCCTTCGTGCGGGAAACGTCGTTCCGCTCGTATGCGGCGGGGAACGGGCCGAATGCGCCGCCGATGAAGCGCTCCGCCGCTCCCTAAACGACGGCGAAGGGCCGCACCTTACTGGTCATCGAAGCCAAAGCCCGCGACGGCACCTACGTCGCATGCCGCACCAAATCTAGAGGAGCGGACGTACAGCAGGTGGCTCTGACCGTCACGGCGCTCTCCCCGAACGACGACCTCACGGCCCTCAAAGCCGCCTTGAACGGCGCGGGGCTGTCGCTCGACGCGTTGCAAGTGATCGCTCCGCAGGACGCGAGCGTCGGCGCATCGCGCGGCATCGTCGGCGGCGATCTGCTCACGACCGACAGCGGAACGGGGACGGGCGTGCCCGGCATCAATAACGTCCATCAGCCGGCGCCATACTTCCGCAACGAGTCGCTCGCCGACCGCCTGAGCGATTTCGAAATTCCCGACAGCCAGCTCGATAATTACGTCGAGGCGCTCGAGCGCGGTCGCTTTGTCATCGCCTATTTCGCGCACGCCGAAACGATCGACGCCGTCGAGGCGCTCTTCCGCGACGCGAACCTCCTAAACGTCCGCCGCTTCTAAATCTCGAGAAGCTCTGAGCTTCCATCAGATCTTTGGGGATGCAGCGGATGGTCTGGGGGTAGGGCGTGGCCGCAGCGAGCGCACGCTGGGCCGTCGGCTGCAAGGCGGTTGCCGCAGGGGCAGACCCAGCCGAGCTGACGCGCGGGTGAACCGGCGACGAGGGCGTAGGGCGCAACGTCGCGGGTGACGACGGCGCCCGCGCCGACGAGCGCCCAGTGACCGATGCGGACGCCCGGCAAGATCGTGCTGTTTGCGCCGATCGCTGCGCCGTCGCCGACGAGCGTCTCGCCGACCTCCCAATCGCCGTCGCCGAGCGGCCGGAAGGCCGCGTCGGTTGCGCGCGGATTGCGATCGTTCGTGAAGACCGCGTGCGGTCCGACGAAGACGCCGCGACCGAGCGTGACACCATGGTACACGCAGGCGTAATTCTGGAGCTTCGCGTCGTCGCCGATCGTCACGTCGAAGTCGACGAAGGCGCCTTTACCGATGATGCAACGCGCACCGATCGATGCGCGCGTGCGGACCTGAGCGTTGTGCCACACGCGCGTTCCGGGCCCGATCGACGCACCGTCTTCGACGAGCGCGGTCGCGTGAACGAACGCGCCTGCGGCGATCTCGGCCGCGCTCACAAACTGCCGACGGGAACGCTCGGCACGGGCGCGCGCGTGATGTAGGCCGTCGCCTCTTGCGCGATGCGCAGCGACGCGAGCGCGATGCCGGGGTTGGGCAGCGGTTCCTCGCCGCGCAGCCCACGCAGAAAGACGTCGAGCTCGCAGGCGAGCGGCTCGCGCTTGAGCACGGGCAGCGCGAGCAGCGTGCCTTCCTTGTATTGCGCGACGAGTTCGTCGTAGGTGCCGGTCGACTCGAAACTGCGGCCCGGTGCAAACCACGCTTCTTGCATGATGTAATCGACCCGGCAGTAGCCGTGCGTCCCCGTGATCGAAAGTTCGCGGACCTTAACGGGCGTGATCCAGTTCGCCTCGATCGAGACCACGCAGCCGGCGGCATCCAAGAGCAACGTCGCGAAGTCGAGCCGGTCTTCGAGAACCGCCATGCCGCCCTGCGCGCACAGTAAACTCAGACGCGCGCCCGTGATGAAAGCGGCCATGTCGATATCGTGCACGCCGATGTCGATCAACACGTTCGCATCGCGAATCCGTGGCGGCAGCACGCCGACGCGGCGCGCCGACATACTGATCAGCCGCCCGAGATTGCCGCCCGCCACGAAATCGCGAATCGCCGTGACTGCCGGATTGTACCGCTCGACGTAGCCAACCATGAGCGGCAACCCAGCGCGCTGCGCGCGCGCTATGATGCGTTTCGCTGCGTCCATCGAATGCGCCAGCGGTTTTTCGACGAGCAATGCGACGCCCGCGTCGATGAACTCGTTCGCGACCTCTTCGTGCAGACTCGTCGGCACGCAGATGACCGCCGCGTCGGCGCCCGCCGCAAGCAACTCGCGCGTCGAGCGGAAGACGCGGAAGCCCAGCGTCTCGGCCTGTGCTGCCGCCAGAACCGTCGTTTCCGCGATGCCGATGAAGTCCACGCCCGGCATCCGATCCAGATTGCGCGCGTGATGGCGGCCGATCGCCCCAAAGCCGACGACGCCGACGCGCAGGTCGCGAGTCATGCTGCCGCCTCGGGCGCACCGACGGCGGCGCGGACGCTGCTCGCCACCCAGGCCAACTGCCCTTCGTCGAGCTGCGGGCCGATCGGCAGCGCCAGGATCTGCGTCGCAACGCGCTCGGCGACGGGAAAGTCGCCGCGCGCGTAACCGTACGCGGCGAAGAGCGGATGCAAGTGCAGCGGCGTAGGATAGTAGACGCCGCTGCCGACGCGCCGCTCGCCCAGCGTCGCGCGAACCGCATCGCGATCCGCTCCGTTGCGCGTTGCCGCGGCGTCGATGAGAATTGAATATTGATGGTACGCGTGCTCGACACCGGTCGGCACCGCAGGCGTCGTCACGCCTTCGATACCGGCCAGCGCCGCATCGTAGTAGGCCGCGTTCGCGCGCCGCGCGCGCGATATCGCAGCGAGGCGACCGAGTTGCACGCGGCCGATCGCCGCGGCCAGGTCGGTCATGCGAAAATTGTAACCGAGCGAAAGATACTCGTAGCGTTCGCCCTGGCCATGGTGACGAAAGCGCCGCGCTCGCGCGGCGATCGTATCGTCGTCGGTCGTCAGCATGCCGCCTTCGCCCGTCATGAGATTCTTGGTCGCATAGAACGAGAACGACGCCGCTTCGCCAAACGTCCCCGCATTGCGTCCGGCACGGCGCGCGCCGACCGCTTGGCACGCGTCCTCGAGCACGCGCAGCCCGCGCGCCCGCAGGGCACCGATGCCCGCCGGGTCGATCGGACATCCGAAAAGATCGACGAGAATTGCGGCGCGCGTCGCGGTTCCCGCGGCGGCGAGCGCGGCCCCGGGATCGAGATTGAACGTCGCCGGGTCGATGTCGACGAAACGCGGCACGGCCCGTTGCATGAGGACCGGCGTCGCGGTCGCAGCGAACGTGAACGGCGTCGTGAGCACCTCATCGCCTTCGGCGATATCGAACGCGGCGAGCGCGGCATGGTTCGCCGCGGTTCCCGAGTTCATTGCAACCGCGTGCGCGCAGCCGACCGCGGCGGCGAATTCCCGCTCGAAGGCGGCGACTTCGGGCCCTTGCGCGAGCTGTCCCGAACGCATGACGGACGTCACCGCCGCGATCTCTTCCTCTCCGACGCGGGGAGCGATGAGCGGGACGGCAACGGGACGCGCGGTACGTGGAGCAATTGACACGCACTTCGGTTAACACGTTCCTGCCCGCATCCCCTGTGCAGGAATCGATGAGGGTGTCAGCCTTAACAGGAGCTTTGCACGCGTGAAAATCGTCTCCGTCGTGGGCGCCCGGCCCGAGTTCGTCCAGGTCGCGGTGTTGTCGGGGCTCCTGCGGCGGCACCACGCAGAGACGCTCATCCATACCGGGCAACACTACGACGAGCGCATGTCCGACCGGTTCTTCGCGCAACTCGGCATCCCTGAGCCCGAACTCAACCTCGGCGTGGGGGCCGGAACGCCGAGCGCGCAGACGGGCGAAATGGTGGCCGGGCTGGCGCGCGCGATGGCGCGCAACGTGCCCGATCTCGTCATCGTGCGCGGCGATACGAACAGTACGCTCGCGGGAGCCATTGCGGCCAAACAACTCCTGTTGCCGCTCGCGCACATCGAAGGTGGCATGCGTTCCTACGATCGCACGATGCCCGAAGAGATCAATCGCATCGTCGCCGATCACATCGCCGATATCGCGCTCGTGACGGATGCCTCCGCGCGCGACCGGCTCGCGGCCGAAGGCATCCTGCGCGACGTGCACGTGTGCGGCGACGTCATGTACGACATCTTTCTGCGCGCACAAGCGCAAGCGCGCGCACAGCTGAGTCCGTCGCTACAGGCGCTAGTGGAGGAGCCCTACGATCTGCTCACGGTGCACCGCGCGGAGAACACGGACGATGCGCAGCGACTACGTGCGATCGTCGCCGGCTTCGCGCGGGCGCCGCGGCGAGTTCTCTTTCCGATCCATCCGCGCACCGCGGCGCGCCTACGCGACTTCGCGATCGCGTTGCCGGAGCGGATCGTCGCGCTCGAACCGCTCGGCTATCTCGACATCGTCGCACTCGAGTGCGCGGCGCACGCGATCTTCACCGATTCCGGCGGCGTGCAACGCGAAGCGTATTTCGCGCGCGTGCCATGCATCACGCTGCGCGATACGACCGAGTGGACGAACACGGTCGACGCCGGTTGGAACCGGCTCGTCGGGGCGGATAGCGCCGCGATCGCCGCCGCGCTCGCAGGCGAACCCATCCGTCCCGCGACGCATCCGCCGCTCTTCGGAACGGGAGACGCCGCGGAACGCATCGTCGCAGCGCTCGAGAGCGACGCAACGCAGCGCATCGTCGCGACCGCACGTTCGACGCGTAGCGCGCGCGGCTATGCGGCGTCGGCAGAAGGCTGAACGACCGCGCGAACACGCACGAAATCGTTGACGCGAAAGAGCGACGCCGCGAGTGCGACGGCATTGCCCACGATGAGAACCACGATCACGCTCGAAAGCGTGCGATGACGCAGCGAGATGCCGGCGATCTCACCGACCGCGACCACGGCCAGCGGTACGATGAAATCGAAGCGATGAATACCGATTTTGTAGATGACGACGACGTTGAGTGCCGCGAGCAGCACCATTGCGATCCCGTACGGTAGAACGTACGGCGCGGCGGACGCGAAGGATGCGCCCGCCAGCGTCGTGACGATCAAGCCCGGCGCGAAGCCGTAAACGAGTAGGCCGGCGGCGGAGATCGCCGCGGTGAGCCCGAGCGCTTGCAAGAACACGGGCAGTGGGCTTCGTCCGGCGAGCGCGAGGCGTGAGGCTTTGGGCAAGACGATCATCGGCACGAACGCGACGAAGAACAGCAAGATCTTCCCCGAGAGTGAGAGCGCACCGTATAGTCCGGCCGTCGTCGGGTCGGCGTAATGCTTGACGATGAGCACGTCGAAATAGCCGATCACGGTAAGCAAGAGCGTCGCCGCCGAAACGTTCGCCATCGTGTGCGCGAGACGCCGCACGTCGATCCGCAGCGCCGCACGCTGCCGGCCATGGTAGCGTCCGAAGAGGACGATTACCGTGACGATGAGCGAGAGTACCGAGCCTACCGCCCACCCCGCAAAGGCCCCCGTGACGCCGTACCCGAGATACACGAGCGTGATGCCGACGGCCGCTTTGATGAGACTCTCGAGCGACGTCAGCCAAGCGAAGGTTGGAAAGTCTTCGACGCCTTGAAAGACCGCACGCATCGGAAGGCTCGAGAGGGTGAGGCCGATGATGAAGACCGTCAGCGCGACGGCGCGTAAATCGTCGACGCGTAAGAAGCTCGCGATCGGCCGCAGCGCGAGCAGACCGGCGCCGATCACGACGGCCGAAGCGGCCGCGCCAAAGGCTGTCAGGCGGCGGACGAACGTATGAAGCTTCGCGAGGGCGTCGGATTCGGCGCGATATTCGGCCGCGTATTTCACAACGACCGTCGCGAGAATCGTGGCGAACGTCAAGCTGATCATGTAGCCGGCGTTGAGCGCCGAAAGCACGCCGTATTGGACGACGCCGATGCGCCGGCTGATCGCAAAATGAAACGCGTACCCCAGCGCGTTCACGAGCATCGTCGCCGCGAAGACGATCAGCGAGTGCCGGGCGAAATCGCTGCGTGCGAACGCTGCCAGGCGGGCGACGGTCTCACGCAATCGGAGCCTCGGCATTTTCCGGCGGGCTTGGAACCCCCGCCTCGAACTTCTGCATGATGAGACGCGCGGCGATCCCGAGTTCTTCGACGCCGAGCAGCCGTGCGACGCCGAGGAACACGAGCGCGCCGATCGCGAGCTGGCCCAGAAGATACCACGCACGCGACGCGAACGTTGCGTCGGGACGCGTGCCCAGGGATGCAATCCACTCGAGCGCAAGCGTCATGGCGAGCGAACAGATCGCGATGCGCAGCGCCGAGAGTGCGAAGCTGCGCCAGTCGAACTCACGTACGATCCGCGTCACGAGACCGAAGAGTAACGCCGCCTGCACCCATTGACTTACCGAGTTCGCCAGCAGCAAGCCGCGTGCACCCAGCGGCCGCAGCCACATGAGCGAGAGCACGATGTTGAGGACGACGGTGAAGACCGAGATGGCGACCGTCCAGCGCGTCTCCTTACAAGCGAAGCTGCAGCGCGTGAGCACGATGCACGCGGCGAGGGCCACGAGTCCGAAGGCGGCGAAGGGCAGTAGTCCCGCGCAGAGGTCCGTCGCCGATTCGCGGAATTCGCCACGTTGGAAGAGCGCGGCGACGAGCGGATGCGCGAGCACGATAAGCACGAAGACCGCCGGAATCGTGATGAAATTGACCAATCGCAAACCCATGACGACGCTGCGCCCGATTCCGATCGGATTCGCGCTCGCAAACTGGGTCGCAAGCAGCGGGAAGATGACGGTCGCGATCGCAGCGGCAAAGATCTGCTGCGGGAAGCCCACGAGCTTCGTCGCATAGTTCATGCCGGCAATATAACCCGGCGTCAGCGTCGAGGCAAAGTGACGATCGAAGAAGATCGCGAGCTGACCGGCCGCCGAGCCGACGACGATCGGCCCCAGCATGAGCCAAATCTTCGCAAGCCCGGGATGCTGGAGGTCGACTACGGGCCGGTACAGCCGGTACCGAAAGATCGCGGGCAGCTGTACCAACAGTTGGGCCGAGAGGCCGAGCGCCGTCCCGAAGACCAGCGCGAAGATGCCAAAACGCGGCGTGAGGGCAAGGACGATCGCGATCGTGACGACGTTGATCGCGATCCCTTGGACCGCCGACGACGAGAACCGGTGGCGGGCGTTGAGCATCGCGCTTGCGACGCCGGCGAGGCTCGTGGCCACGACGCTCGGCATGAGCCAGCGAGTCATCGCAATCGTCGTCCGCAACTGGTCGGGCCCGAAACCGTGCGCGACGATTGGGACGTAGGCGGGTGCAAACATCCACCCGGCGACCGCCAGCAGCGAGAGCCCGAGGGCCAAGACGTTGAAGACGGTGCTCGCGAGGCGCCAGGCGCCGTCCTCATCGCCACGCGCGACGAATTCGGAAAAGACCGGGACGAGCGCGCTGACCAGCGCGCCGTTGAAAACGCCGAAGAGGATCGTCGGAATCGTCGCGGCGGCCAGGAACGCGTCCATGCCGATGCTCGTGCCGAAGAAACGCGCGTTGACGACTTCGCGCCCGAAGCCGAGCACGCTCGAGACCAGCGTCGCCGCCATCACGACGACCGTCGAGCGTGCGAGCGAGTTGCGGTTCGGCACAACGGGCGGCAGCGCGCGCAGACGCGCGCGCTCTCGCCCGAGGCCGGAACGCGGATACTTCAGTGAGCGCCCTCGCCGCGCAAAACCGCCGGCACCGTGCGCGCTAAGATCGCGAGGTCAGCGACCGGCGTCCAGGTGTCGATGTAGTGGTTATCTAGGAGCATCCACTCGTCGAACGAGAGATTCGAGCGGCCCGAGATCTGCCAAAGACACGTGATGCCGGGCTTGACGCCGAGTCGGCGCAGCGCGAATTTGTCGTAGCGGGCAACCTCGCGCACGAGCGGCGGCCGCGGGCCGACGAGCGACATATCGCCGAGGAGCACATTGACGAGATTGGGTAATTCGTCGACGCTCGTCCGTCGCAAGATCTTGCCTAGGGGATGGAGCCGCGGATCGTTGCGGATCTTCAAGACGGGTCCGTCGACGTCGCTGAGCACGTGCATCTCGTCGTGGATGAGGTGCGCACCGTCCACCATCGTGCGCAGCTTCCAGAGCTTGAACGTCGCTCCATCCTTGCCGACGCGTTCCTGAAGAAAGAACGGCGAGCCGGGCGAGACGCAGGCGATGCCCAGAGCCGCGAGTACGATCACGGGCGAGAAGAGAACGAGCGCCGAGCTGCCGAGCGCGAGGTCCATGGCGCGCTTGACCGCGTGCCACGCGGGCGGGACCGGGCGCACTTTGCGTACTCGGCGCCCCGCGCTTGGGGATGCGCGCTGGAGGCGCCGAGACGCTTGGGCGTGTTGGGTCACGCGCGCAGCATCTCCGCCGCGGCGAGGGTCGCTTCGACCCGGGCGCCGACGTAGTCCAGACCGACTGTTGTGCCGCCGACGCCGCGCCGAGCGCCCAGCTCCAGGAACGGTACGTACTCGCGCGTGTGATCGGAGCCGGGTGCCGTGGGGTCGCAGCCGTGGTCCGCCGTGAAGATTGCAAGATCGCCCGGACGCAGCAGCGCCTCGAGCGCCGGCACGCGGCGATCCAAACGCTCGAGGGCCGCGGCATAACCGCGCGCATCACGGCGGTGTCCGTACTTCGAATCGAAGTCATTCAAATTCACAAAGATGAATCCCGACGCGGACGAACCCAGAAGCTCGAACGTACGTTCCATCGCTTCTTCGTTGTCAGCGACTCGCGTCGACGTGCTGACGCCGCGGCCGTTGAAGATGTCACAGAGCTTACCCACGGTATGAACGTCCGTGCCGTGCCGCGCGAGGCGGTCCAATACGTTGGGGGGTGCCTCGATGGCGTAATCGCGGCGATTCGGCGTCCGGACGAAGCGGCCGGGAGTCCCCGCAAACGGGCGCGCGATGACGCGACTGACGCGATGCGGCGGGACGAGCAGCGCGCGGGCGCGCTCGCACCAGCCGTACAGTTGCGGCAACGGAACGACCGCTTCATGCGTCGCGATTTGAAAGACTGAATCGGCCGACGTGTAGAGAATCGGCCGGCCCGTTGCAACGTGTTCCGCGCCGAGACGCTCGACGATCTCGGTTCCAGAGGCCTTCACGTTGCCGAGCGGCGTCACGCCACAGACCGCGCTGAAGCCTTCAACGATCTCGGGGGGAAAGCCGCCGGGATAGGTCGGAAACGGGACGTCCGTGTGGATGCCTGCCATCTCCCAATGACCGGTGATCGTATCTTTGCCCTTCGAGACTTCGCGCAAGCGCGCAACATATGCCGCGGGGTCACCCGTCGCGGCAACGCCGCGGATGTCGGTAAGACAACCCAAGCCCAAGCGTTCGAAGTTCGGAAGCGTTACACCGCCAACATGCGCTGCGACGTTGCCGATCGTATTCGCTCCCGTTGTATCCCCGTAAGCCGCAGCGTCGGGAAGCGCGCCAATACCCCCGGAGTCGAGAACGATGACGACGCATCGTGTCATACCGGCAGGCGCTTCGTAGTTAAACGAACGATGCCTGCACTTCTTCTCCGCGCGCACATGTGAAGAAGATGAGATCGCGACACCGAACCATGGAGTAGTTTTGTTGCAACTTCCGTTCGCGACGGCGCTCGCGCTGTTTCTGGCGACGTGTTGCTTGGCGCAATCGCATGCGCTCGCGCAAACGCCCCCCGAACCAGCAACCGCAGTGACGGCCGCGCCGCAAGCGACGCCCGGCAATACGCTGCCGCCGGCCTTACCCAACCCGTCGTTCTCGCCTACACCCGGCGCGAGCGCGACGGCTACACCACCGACGGGGCGCCGGCTCGCCGCGTTTCGCGTGACGGCGCGACGCGTTGCGTTCTACAGCAACCGCTACATCATCGGTGCCGACGACGACGTGCAGCTCACTCTCGGCGACGGGACGAAAGTAAGTGGCAATACCTTCTTCATGGATTTGCGGCTCAACCGCTTCGTCATCGCCGGAAACGTCAAAGTGATCGCAGGCGGCAAGGAAATCGACGGTGTGGCCTTTGCGGAGTATTTCGATTTCGACCGCGCCTACTTCATTCCGATCACGAGCGAGCCCGACCGTTGGACGTTCGTGGCCGGCGATTACGCGCACCCCGCTCTCGGACGCGAGATGCCGGGCGACACGTTCTTCTTGCCCAAGCTCGCGGGCGAACGCGTCTTCCTCTACGCGAGCCGCGTGACGATCGACCCGCGGGAAAGCGCTCGGTTCGCGCCGGCCGACATCAACTTCGGCCTGACCTTCGCGAAATTCCCGAGTTACTTCTTGGACTTCTCGCAAAACCCCAACTACGCGCAAAACGCGCTGCCGGGCGCTTTCGCAGACGGCCCGCTCGACTTCGCGGGTGGCCGGCACAGCCTCGCGACTGCGCACATCCGCTACGATTCCGCCAACGGCGTATTTCCAGCGTACGAGCAACACCAGTTTAGCACCAATCACTACCTGGTTGCATCGATCAGTCCGCTCACGCGGCCCTTCAAGGTCTACAATTTCGTTGGTTACGACCGCATCTCGCCCGGTCTGCAAGCGCAAGTCTTCCTACAAGAATCTGCCTTCCAGCACGGCTTCAAGCAACCACTCGCGGCGTCGGCCTTCGGACAAGTCCAGCTCACCGGTTCGCTAGCCCACTCCTACCTACAGCTTCGCGTCGATCAGTATTACGACAGTTTGCTTGTCGAACCGCAGCCGGTCGTTATCGGCAATTCACCACCGCTGTATTTTTACGGGGATCCAACGCACAACTGGGTGCCCGACCATCCCGTCGACGTGACGCTCAACTGGGTCGGCTACAAATGGCCCGTGGGGAAGTTGCCGCTGTTCTATCAATTGCGCTCGTCGCTCGGCTTCGTGCACAACCGCGACACGCCGCTGCAAAGCCTCGGCGGTGTCGCGTATCACTCGATTTACAGCAAGAGCGGCGGCATCGACGTCACTACGAAATCGTTGCCGATCATCCGCGACCCGCGACACCGCGACCTCTACCTCACCGCGCTCTTCGATAAGCAACGGCTGTACTTCTCGGCGCCGCATCACGCCGATACGACGACCGAGTCGGTCTCCCTCACCAAGCTCTTCGATCCGCAGAAGCTGGCGTTGCTCGTATCGTACACGAACACCAACGTCGGCGACTTTTACGGCAGCCAACAGGCTCTTGCGTACGCCGTCCCGCAACCGGCGATCAATCCTGCGACGGGACAGCTGTTCCCCGGCTATAAATCGTTCAAGGGCTTTGCGACGACGCGCTCGCTCATCGAGCAACTCGTCTATACACCGAACCCGACCCTCGCGGTCAACGTATCCCTGCGTGAGAATCGCGACTTTCCCGAACCGATCCCGGGCGTCGTCCAACTCGTCGGCGACACGGTCACGTTCAACAATTTTGGCGCAACCCCGTATCAAGCGACCTTGGACGTGCGCTACCGCTTCAACCGGTTGCTCGTACTCGACGTGCAACGCTCCTACTATTTCGGTTTTGGAGGATACGAGCGCTGGCAGCCGCAGTTCTCGTTTCTGATCGAAAAATGATGCGCACGACACGTTTTGCCTTCGCCGCGATTGCCGCGGCCGCGTTCGCGATCGGCGGCAGCGGCCGCTTCGGCGCCCCCGCGGGCGCAGCCATCCCACCGCCGGCCGACCTGCCCAGCGGCCAAACGCCGCCGCCGCTCTCGGCCACCGCCACGCCGTCGCCCTCGGGGACGGTCGTGAAGTGGAGCGGCCAAATCCTCGACGATCGCGCCGGCTTCGTCTTCTTTACCACAGGCGACGGCTTCAGGCTCGACCCGTCAGTCAAGATCGACGATGCCAAGACCGGCGGCCCGACGGCGCTCGTGCCGCAAACGCGCGTCTACGCACGCGCCGCCTTCGACAGCGGTAACGGCCGCGTCGTCGAACTCGCGCTTTCGAAAACGGAGTTGCCCAACGAAGCGGGTTACGGCGACGTCAAGAGATTTGCCGTCGCGCTGTCCACGCCGGCACCCAACCCCGACCTCGGCCGCCCCGGCCAAGGCTTCAACGGGCGGCCCGTGCTCGTCACCTTCACCGTCGAAGTGCCGCCGCGAACACCGTTTAGCGACAGCGTGTACCTCGCGACCGACGCGAGCGGCTGGAGTGCGACCGCGATCCGCATGGACCGCGTCGACGCGCTGCACTACCGCATCTCGCAGACGCTCGCGTCGGGGACGAGACTACTGTACCGCTACACGCGCGGTTCGTGGCGCAGCGCAGAGACCGATCAGAACGGCCTCGAAGTGCGGCCCGGGCCACCCAAACGGCTGCTCGTCGTCGGAAACACGGACGTCGAGTCGATCCAAAACATCGTCTACGGCTGGAACGATCAAAACCAGCAGGCCCCCGACCTCGGTTCTACGATCCCGACACCGTTCAACCCGGTCCCGTTCAACACGCCGCCTTTGGCGCCGGGAGCACGCCGCTAGGGCGCCGAGACGATCTTGTGCGCGACGGCGGCGGCGCCGAACCCGTTGTCGATGTTGACCACGCTGATGCCGGGCGCGCAAGCCGTCAGCATCGCCAACAGCGCCGCGAGCCCGTCGAAGTTCGCGCCGTAACCGACGCTCGTGGGCACCGCGATAACCGGTGCCCGCACGAGCCCCGCGATGACGCTCGGCAGCGCACCTTCCATGCCCGCAACGACGATCACGACGCGGCACGCGGCGAAAGCCTCGGCCGCCGCGAGCGTGCGATGGAGTCCCGCGACGCCGACGTCGTAACGCTCGACGACATCGTGACCGAGCGCCTCGAGGGTTCGGGCCGCCTCGAGTGCGACCGGTAAATCGGAGGTTCCCGCGCAGGCAACGGCGATCGCGTGCCCGGTGCGCGGCAAGCTGCCGCAGCGCAACACCCGCGCCCGCTCGTCGTACGACGCCTCCGGCAGCACGGCCGCAAGCGCCGCGCCGTCAACCGGAGCGACGCGCGTCGCGAGCGCGAAACCGGCCGCAGCGTAGAGCTCGCGCGCGATGCGGCCGATCTGCTCGCGGGTTTTCCCGGCGCCGTAAATGACCTCCGGCACGGACGTGCGCGCCGCGCGAGCGTGGTCGACGCGCACGTCCGAAGCGCTCATCGTGCCGCGGCGAGCACAAGGGCTCCGACTCGGCTGGTGGAAGGCGGCGTCGATGCGCTACCAGCCGATCGATCTCGAGCGTCTCGCCGTGACGTCATTGGAAGATCGTCCTTCGAAAGTGCAACGAACGGATCGCGGCCGGACGGTTGGTTCGGATGCCTCATTCCGTACATGGTTCGACGCGTTGCCGAACATCCTCGCAGGAGAAGGCTTGCGTGATCTCGTCGGGCGGACGGCGCGCGCGATCGAACGCGGGCGGCCGGTACTCGTGGGCATGGGCGGACACGTCGTGAAGGTGGGTCTGGGCGGAATGCTCTGCGACCTCGTGCGGGACGGATATGCCACCGCGGTTGCGGCGAATGGCTCGGTGACGATACACGATACGGAGCTGGCGCTCGTCGGCAAAACGTCGGAAGATGTCGACGTGGCCCTGCAAGACGGCTCGTTCGGCATGTCCGGCGAGACCGCGACGTTCATCTTGAACGCGATCGCGAAGAAACGCGAGCGCGGGGTGGGGCGCGCGCTCGGTGAGGCGCTCGTCGACGCGGGGGCGCCGAACGCGGCGGACAGCGTGCTCGCGACCTGCACGCGGCAACAGATCCCGCTCTGCGTCAGCGTGGCGATCGGAACGGATATCGTCCACGCCCATCCGCAGGCTGACGGCGCCGCGCTCGGCGAAGCGGCCCTGGTCGACTTCCGCCTGTTGTGCTCGGTTGTCGCCGACTTGCTCGACGAAGGCGTTTACTTGAATTTCGGATCGGCGGTGCTGCTGCCCGAAGCCTTTCTCAAAGCGGTGAGCGTCGCGCGCAATCTCGGCCATGGCGGGGACTTCACGACCGCCGACTTCGACTTCGTCCGGCAGTACCGGCCACTGACCAACGTCGTGCGGCGGCCGCACTTGGGCACGGCCGGCAAGGGATTTTCGTTTACGGGACATCACGAACTGCTCTTTCCTCTCTTTTGGCAAGCGGTTCGGACGGAGCTCGCATGAGTCTGGTCAGCGTCGTCGTCCCACTCTATAACGAAGAAGGCAACGTCGCGGAACTCGTGCGGCGCATCGGCGCGATCATGGACCGCGTGACGGGACCCGGCGACGACTACGAGATCGTCGCCGTCAACGACGGTTCGCGCGACGGGACGTTGCCGCGCTTGCGCGCGCAGCGCGAGCTGCAGCCGCGCCTGGTGATCGTCGATCTCTCGCGCAACTTCGGACATCAGATCGCAGCGACCGCCGGCATCGACACGGCGCGCGGCGACGCCGTCGTGCTCATGGATGGCGACCTGCAAGATCCACCCGAACTCATCGAGCAGTTTCTCCTCAAGTGGCGCGACGGCTACGATGTGGTCTACGCAACGCGCAAGACGCGGCGCGGCGAAAGTTTCTTCAAGCTGCTCGCCGCGCGTTTGTTCTATCGCACGATCCGCCGCATGACCAACGTCTCGATCCCCGTCGATACCGGGGATTTCCGCTTGATGAGCCGCCGCGTCGTCGACGCGCTCGGACAGACGCGCGAAAAACATCGCTTTTTACGCGGGCTCGTGAGTTGGGTCGGCTTCAATCAGATCGGCGTCGAGTACGAGCGCGACGCTCGCTACACAGGCGAAACGAAGTACCCGATCTCGAAGATGGTCAAGTTCGCGATCGACGGCATCACGTCGTTCTCGGAGATCCCGCTGCGCTTCGCGACGTATCTCGGCTTTCTCGTCAGCGGCTTCGCCTTTTTATATGCCGCGGTTGTCCTGGTTCTCAAAGTCTTCCAGCTCAACGAGCCGGGCTACACGTCGATGATGAGTGCGATCCTGTTTCTAGGCGGCGTGCAACTGATCACGATCGGCATTGCAGGCGAGTATCTCGGGCGCATCTACGATCAAGTCAAAGCGCGACCGCTTTACTTACTCTCGAGCGTAGAACGCGGACCGGCGTCGCCGTTTGCGACGACCGGCGTCGCTTCCGCCCCCGCCCGCGAGTCGATCTCGACGTAGATTAGCGGCCGCTGCGGCGGCGGTGCTTCCGCGACTGCAAAGGCGCCGCTAACGAGCCGTTCCGTATCGCTACCTGTGCGCGCACCGTACGCGGTTGCGAGTACGTCGTTTGCGCACACCCGGTCGCCGATGCGCACCCCGACGACGATGCCCGCTCCGTGGCCGCTGCACTGCACGAGCGCGCGCGCACACTCGCCGAGCGCGACCGGGTCGATCGCAGCGACGAAGCCGTCGTGCGTCGCGCGAATGGGTCTGGCGCGCTCGGCCGGTTGCAGCGCGGCGAGGGCGCCCGCATGCATGCCCTGCGCCGCGAGCATCGCTTCGAGACGCGCGTAGCCGCGGCCGTCTGCCAGAGCGCGCGAGAGCGCCGCGCGCGCGTCCCCCGCAAAACCTGCGACGCGTAGCATCGCCGCGCCGAGTGCGAGCACCACCGCTTCCAGACGCGCATCGCGCCGGCCCGCTAAAAATTCGCGCGCTTCGATCGCTTCGAGGCCGGTACCGATCGCACGGCCGAGCGGCTCGTGCATATCGCTGACGACCGCGACGGCATGCCGGCCGAACGAGGCGGTAAGCGTGACGAGCGTCTGCGCGAGTTCGCGGGCAGCGGCTTCATCCGGCAGGAACGCGCCGCGGCCGGCTTTGACGTCGTAGACGATCGCGTGTGCGCCGCCCGCGATCTTCTTTGCAACGATCGAGGCGGCGATCAGTCCCGGTGCGGGGACCGTCGCGGTTCGGTCGCGCAGCGCATAGATGCGCTTGTCCGCCGGTACGAGGCGTTCGCCGTGGCCCGCGATCGCGCAGCCCGTGTCGCGCACGATGGCCGCGAAGTGCTGCGGAGCGAAATCGGTGCGCACGCCCGGAATCGCCTCGAGTTTATCGAGCGTTCCGCCGGTGTGGCCCAAGGCACGTCCCGAAAGCTTCGCGACCGCAACACCGCAGGCGGCGACGAGCGGTACGACGATGAGCGACGCGCTGTCGGCGACACCGCCCGTGCTGTGCTTGTCGACCGTTCGCGCAGCGTGCTGCGTCAGGCTCTCGCCGCTCGCAACGAACGCTCGCGTGAGTGCCGCCGTCTCCTCGAGCGTCATGCCGCGCAGAACGCAGGCCATCAAGAACGCGCTCATCTGCGCATCGTCAACCGCGCCGTCGAGGTAGGCGCGCACAATGTGCGCCCAAAGCGGTGCTTCGAGCGCCTCGCCGTCGCGTTTGCGCGCGATCGCGCGGCGCATCTGCGTCTCGTCCATGCCCGGCGTGGGGTTCGCGTCGCCCAGAGCGAAGCCCGCGACGACGTGAACGTGCGCCAGGTCGCCTTCTTCTCGCTCGCGCTCGTCTTCGTTGCCGGCGGCGCGGCGGCACGGCTCGTGGTGCAGCACCATCCGTCGAACCTGGCGACCGATTTCGCACAGCCGCTCGTCGTCGTGACCGCTTGGCACGCGTACGGTACCGCGTGTTTCGCCGTGCTCGCCGTGACGATCGCCTGTGCCGCGTGCGTCACGGTTGGCATGGCACTCCGCTTGCAGCCGCCGCGTCATCCCGGACGCGACGTCGCGCTCGCGGCAGCGGTCGCACTTGGGGCCGCGTGGTCGTGGCCGTTCGTCTTTTCGAGCGACGTCTACGCGTATGCGGCGTACGGCGCGATGGCCGCGCACGGCGTCGATCCCTACCGGCTCGTTCCGCTGCAGCTGCACGGCCCGTTCATCGACGCCGCGCGCTGGCAGTGGAGCGGGCCGTACCCGGTCTGCGTGTACGGTCCCGCGTTCGTCGCTCTCGCGCGCGGCGCGTTCGCCGCTCTGGGAGGCTTCGGCGTCGGACCGACGCTCTGGGCGCTGCGGGGGCTCGCCGGAGTCGCATTCATCGCAAGCATCGCGGCGCTGGGCGCAGCGCTTGCCGAGCGTCCGCTGCGGCAGCGTTGGGCGCTGCTCTGCGCCTACGGACTCAATCCGGTCGCCATCTGGAGCGTCGCGGAAGGTCACAACGACGCTTTCGTCCTGCTCGCCATCTTTGGTGGCGCGGCGCTGATCCGGCGCGGCGCCTTGTGGACCGGAGCGGGGCTCGCCGGACTCTCGGCGGCCGCGAAGGCGACGGGCGTGCCGCTCGCCCTCGGTCTCGCGCTCGATGCGCTCGTTTTCGCGCCGGCCGGACGCGCCCGGCGCATCGCACTCGGTGTGGTGATCTCGCTCGGGATCGCGACGGCAGTCGCGCTACCGCCGCTTTTGCCGGCGCTCGCGGCCCTGCGCAGCGGGGGTCGTTATGCGCCGGCCGCCTCGCTGCAGGGTCTGCTCGGCGTCGTCCCCGTTCTGGCGCTCGCCTGCGCCGCACTCACGTACGGCTGCCTCCGGCTCGCGCGCCGCGGCCGGGACGGTTTCGCATGGCTCGGCATCGCCGTCTGGCTTGCGCTGCCCAACGCGTACCCGTGGTACGCGCTCTGGATCTTGCCGGCGGTGCTCGCAGCGAGGAACGGATTCGCGGCCGGCGCACTCTGGGGCGCGACGATCTTTAGCGTCGTACGTTACCTTCCCGACGCCGTCGGCAACGCGCGCGGGGACGGCGACGCCATCGCCGCCGTCGCGACGGCAGCGCCGCTGCTGCTTGCGATGCTCGCCCTGCGGCCTATCGCACCGATTCGAAAGAAAGCGACTTCCTCGTGATCGCGCTTCCCGTCTTCCTCGCCGTAATCGCCGCCATCGCCGCCGCGCCACTCGCTCAGGCGAGCGCCGTCCCCGTCCCCGTCGCCACCGCGCCGGTTCCCACCGGCGTCCCGACGCCTATCGCGCCGACGACGACGCCCGCACCGGTCGCCACGCCCTCGGCCGTGCCAACGCCGGCGGCCCCGCCGACCGCCGTCACGCCGCCCGCGAGCACCGCACCGGCCGCTGGGGGGGCGGCACCCGCGATCGTCCCGGCGAGTGCGGCGTACCAATACCGGTTCGTCCCGAGCCAACCCAAGGTCGTTGCGGCCGGTCAGCCGCAGATCTTCGCCGTGTACCTCAATGCCAAAAAGCTGCGCTCGCTCGGTCCGATCGCGATCCGCGTGCTCACGAGCACGAACGTCGTGAAGGTCACGAGCAGCAGCAACGGCCGCGCCGGCGCAGTTCCGAGCGTTGCACCGGGCGACTTCGAAGCGAATAGTAAACTGCCGAAGCTTCCCTTCGTCGCGTCGGGGATCACGACGACCATCGATTTCATCGCCACGAGCGCGGCCGGAAAGAAAGTCACCGTCGCCGTACCGGTCGAGCTGCTGTGAGGCGCGTGGCGCTGGGAATGGCGCTCGCGCTGGGCTGCGCCGCGCCGGCCGTCGCGCAACCGACGCCCTCTCCGGCACCGTCGCCGGCACCCTCTGCGGCCCCAACTCCGCTACCGTCAGCGCCGCCTGCTCCGGCTCCCCAGACGCCGGCTGCCGCGACGAGCGCTCCGGCAGTTCCGACGGCAGCTCCCACCGCGATCCCCGCGCCGCCGACGCCCGCCTACAACTTCGTCTATCGCGCGACGCCGGCGCCCGTATCGGCGGCGCCGCCCGCGCCCAATGCCCCGCAGATCAACGAGATCGATCTCAGCGACGCGACGATCGTCACGCCGGGCGCGATTCACGTGCGCGTGCTCACCAGCAACGCCGTTACGAGCGTGGTCGCGCAAACGTTCGGCCGTTCGATCGCAATCCCGCAAAAGGCCAGCGGTATCTTCGCGCTCGACGCCAACATCTCGGCCGTGCCGGCGTTCTTGAAGGGCCGCAGCTACCCGATCGACTTCGTCGCGACCGTCGCCGACGGCCGGACGGCGAACGTTAGCCTGCCGCTCGTTCTCAAATAACCTCGGTCTGGAAAATAACGACGCCGGGCCGCTGCAACCGCGCTCCGTCGTCTCCGGTCGAACCGTCTTGCCGTCTCCCGTGCGCCCAATCCGAGGCTTCGATCGCCATCGCCACCCTCGCTCCGTCGCTCGTTCGCGCCCTGCCGAGTTCGAGTCGTCCGCTCGCCGGACTGCTCGAGCGCTTGCGTACGCATCCCGGCGCCTTCACGCTGCACGAGACCGGGCAGTCGGCGCGACCCTACCTCCTCTCCGGCATCTTCGCGGCGCTGCGCGTTCCGGTATTCGTCGTGGTGCCGACGCCGGACGTGGCGGAACGCACCTTCGCGGACCTGCTCTATTACCTCGGTGACGGCGGTCCCGGCGACGTTGCCGGCGGCAACGCGCCGGTGACGCTCGTGCGGCCGCGCGAGGATAGCGTCGGCGTCATCGAGTCGCCCTCCGAGCGCAGTGCCCGCATGACGCTGCTGGCGGAGCTGGCGGCGCGGCGCCCGCAGGTGATCGTCGCGCCGGTCGCAGCGCTGCGGCAATACGTCATGCCGCGGGCGGCGTTCGGCGAACGGAGCTTCACGCTCGCCGTCGGCGACGAGTACGCCTTCGATGCCCTGCAGGAGCGCCTCTACGGGCTCGGCTACCACCGAACGGACGTCGTTGCCGCCGCGGGCGAGTACGCCGTGCGCGGCGGCCTCATCGACGTCTGGGCCGCAACCGCGAATGCGCCCGTGCGCGTCGAGTTCTTCGGCGACGAGATCGAATCGATCCGCAGCTTCGATCTCGTCAGCCAGCGCAGCACGGATCCGCTCGAGCGCCTTGCGATCGTCCCATGGAGCGAGATCCCGCGCGACCCGGCGCTGCGCGAACGCGTTTTCGAAGGCATCACGGGGACACCCGCTACGATCTCGGCCGCGCGAGCATATCTGGCCAGCGGCGCGGACCTGCCCGAGGCGTGGCTTTCGCTCGCGTACGACGAGCGCGAAACGATCTTGGACCATTTGCCGAGCGACGCCCTCGTTGTGCTCGAAGAACCCGCGATGCTCGCGACGGTCGAGCGCGGACTCGAGGACGAGCGCTCACGCGAAGAACACGTGTTGCTGGCCGCCGTCGAGTCGGGCGAACTCTCCGTCGATGAGAACGCCGTCGGCGAAGCGCTGCTCGCCGACGTGGTCGCGCCGCATCCGACCCTCGCGACGCTGCGCGAACGCTTCGCAACGCACCGGACGTTGATCGTTCCCGGGGCCATCGAGGGCGGCCCGACGCCGTGGCTGCCTCGGTCGCTCGATTCGTTCGTGCTCGAAACGCGGCCGGCCGAGCATTTCAATCGTGCGCTCACGATGTTTCTCGAGCAGGTGAAGACCTGGGTCGCGGATGGCGAGACGGTCGCACTCGTCGCCTCGGGCGCGTCGCGCTTGGCCGAGATGTTACGCGCCGCGAACTTGCGGGTCGAGCGCAGCGCAACGCTCTTACACTTGCGCGAGAGCGGCGCGGCCTCGTTCGTCGGCAGCGCGCCCGGCATGACGCGCGGCGGCGTCGTCTTCGTCGATGCGGGCAACATCGAAGCCGGCTTCACGATACCGGGCTTACGCCTGCACGTGCTCGGCGACCGCGAGATCTACGGGCAACCGCCCAAACGCGTCAAGCTGCGTGCCGTCAAGGAGGGCGTGCCGGTCACGCTCGGCGACCTCAAAGTCGGCGACTACGTCGTACACGCGGTGCACGGCATCGGACAGTATTTGGGCCTGCGCACCGAAACGATTCTGGGCGCGACGCAAGACTATCTCGATCTCAAGTACGCCGGCACCGATCGCATGCTCGTCCCCGTGACGCAGATGCATCAGGTCACGAAGTATGGCGCAAACGAAGGTGCGGCGCCGCGCCTTTCCAAGATGGGCGGCTCCGACTGGGCGCGCACGAAAACGCGCGTCTCCGAAAATCTCGCGAAGATCGCGGACGGCCTCGTCGCTCTCTACGCCGAGCGCGAAAGCGCCGCCGGCCATGCCTTTGCGCCCGATACGCCGTGGCAGGCTGAGCTCGAAGAGTCCTTTCCGTACGAAACGACGCCCGATCAGCAGAAAGCGATCGACGACGCTAAGGAGGACATGGAGCGCCCGCGCCCGATGGATCGGCTCGTCTGCGGCGACGTCGGTTACGGCAAGACCGAAGTCGCCGTGCGGGCGACGTTCAAGGCAATTGCGGATCGCAAACAAGTCGCCGTCCTCGTACCGACTACCCTCCTCGCGGCGCAACACTACCGGACCTTCAGCGCGCGTTTCGCGAGCTTTCCGGTGCGCATCGAAGAACTCTCGCGCTTCAAAACCAAAAAAGAGCAGCAGGCGATTCTGGCGGATCTCGCCGATGGCAAGATCGACGTGGTCTGCGGCACGCACCGGCTCTTGCAAAAAGACGTCGTCTTCAAGAACCTTGGGTTGATCGTCGTCGATGAAGAGCAACGGTTCGGCGTCATGCACAAGGAGCGGCTCAAGCAGATGCGCTCGAGCGTCGACGTGCTGACGCTTTCGGCGACGCCGATCCCGCGCACCCTGCACATGTCGCTGCTCGGCGTGCGCGATCTCTCGCTCATTCAAACGCCGCCGAAAAACCGCATGTCGATCAAGACCGTCGTCGTTCCGGCCTCCGACGCGATCGTGCAAAAAGCGATCGTGCAAGAACTTGACCGCGGCGGCCAAGTCTACTATCTTCATAACCGCATCGATTCGATCTACGGCGTTGCGCGCGCACTGGAACAGCTCGTACCCAAAGCTCGCGTGGCGGTCGGCCACGGCCAAATGAGCGAATCGGAAATCGAGCCGCTCATGGCGAAGTTCGTCGACGGCGACATCGACATTCTCGTTGCGACGACGATTATCGAGAACGGCATCGACATCCCCAACGTCAACACGATCGTCGTCAACGACGCCGACAAGTTCGGCCTCGCGCAGCTCTATCAGTTGCGCGGCCGCGTCGGCCGTTCGAACCATCAAGCCTACGCGTACCTCTTGTATCAAGCCCATAAAGCGCTGAGCGAAGATGCCAAAGCGCGCCTCGAAGCGATCCGCGAGTTCACGCATCTCGGCAGCGGCTTGCAAGTCGCGATGCGCGACCTCGAGATCCGCGGCGCCGGCAACCTGCTGGGCGCGGCGCAGTCCGGGTTCATCGGCGCCGTCGGTTTCGAGACGTACTGCGAACTCTTGGCCGAGGCGATCGCCGAACGCAAGGGCGCCGAAGCGGCTCTGCCGCAGCGGCGCGAGGCCGTCATCGACGTGAAGCTCGACGCCTACATTCCCAGCGGCTACGTGCCGCAAGTTTCGCAAAAGATCGCCGCCTATCAGCAACTCGCCAATGCCCGCAGCGAGACGCAGGTCGACGAGATCGCCGAAGGTCTGCGCGACCGCTTCGGCGCGTTGCCGGATCCCCTGGCGAACCTGATCGAGATCACGAAGCTGCGCACGAACGCGCTGCGCAAGGGCGTGACGCGCGTCGTCATCGACGACACCCGGCTCACGCTCGGCGTGGGCAGTGCCTTCGACTTCGCGCCGAGCGCGATCTCGAAACTTCAGTCGCTTACCAAAAACCGCTTCCGGTTCGGCGACGGTAAGATCACGATCGACCTTCCCGCGCGCAAGCCGGCCGAACACCTCCCGCTCTTGCGCGCACTCCTCGAAGCGATCTGAGAAGTCCGCGGCGAAGACGCCGTAGGCGACCATGTCGACCGCCGCCTCCGCCACCTCGAACGCGCACTGGGATTCATACGAAAAGCTCCCGGCGCTCGCATGCGTCGTCTCGCGCACGGGCCGGCTCGTCTTCGCGAACGCCCGATTCCGGCAGACCTTCGACGTCCACGTTTCCCCTGCGGGACCCGCCGCGGAGACCCTACTGCATCCGGACGATCGCGCCGCGATGTACGCCGCGCTCGGCGCGGCGCGCTCGACCGAGATCGCCTTCGACGTCGAATGCCGCCTGCGCGGTCCCAAGGGTTCCTACCGGTGGTACCGGGTCGCGCTGCGTGCGGCGCCCGACGACCTCGCGGGCGGCGCGCTCGCCGTGCTTACCGACATCGACGGCGAACGGCGCTACGGACAATACCTGCAGCTGCTCGCCGACATGGGCGAAGCGCTCGCCGCAACGAACGACCTCGATGCGGCATTGCGAACGACGGCGCGCCTCGCCTTACCGCTGATCTGCGACTGGTTCATCGTCTACCGCCCCGATGCCGCGGGCAACTTCCGTCCGACGATCGTCGAAAACCTCGACCCGCACCAGCGGGCGCTCGCACTCGAGCTGCTCGAAACCTACGGCACGGCGGGCGGGAAAGTTCTCCAACATGTGCAGGAGACGTGCGATGCGGTCGTCATCACCGATATCTCCTCCGAATGGAGGCGTTCGATGGCCGTCGACGCGCGGCATTTGGAGATGATGCAGGTACTCGACGCGCGCTCGATGATCTTCGTGCCGGTCGTGGGACGCGAGCGGATGTGGGCCGTGGTGCAACTCGTGGCCGGTTCCACATCCAATCACTTGCTCGATGACGCCGACATGCGTTTCGCACGCGAGTTCGCGAACCGGGCGGCCGTCGCACTCGACGGTTTCGCACTCGTCGAAAGCGAGCAGCGTGCCGCGCGCGATCTGCGGTTCCTGGCCGACGTCGGTGAAGCGATGAGCGCCAGGCTGGATCTCGCTTCGCGACTCGACGTGTTCGTCGACGCCGTCGTGCCCCGCCTCGCCGACTGGGCAACCGTGAACCTGACGAACGATGACGGTGGCATCGAAACCGTCGCGGTCGCGCATCGCGATCCGGCCATGCGTGACGTCATCGAACGCCTCATCGGAGAGCACGTGGGGCCGGCGGCGATCGACGACGTCGCCCTGCTCGGAGCGGAGGGCGCCGTCGTCGTCCCGCTCAAAGCGAATGCCGAAATCTACGGCACCGTGTACGCGGTGCGCGCTGCCGGCTCGCACGCCTTCAGCGACAACGACAGGTGGCTTTTCGAGGAGCTCGCGCGACGTGCTGCGGTCGCGATCGCGAACGCAAAACTCTTCGAGCGCAACACCAACGTCTCCGATGCGTTTCAGCAGGCGTCGCTGCCCACGACCTTGCCGCAGACCGTTGGACTCGACTTCTCGGCCTTCTATGCGCCCGGCAAGAGCGAGGCGATGATCGGCGGCGACTGGTTCGACGCGTTCCGTCTGCCCGACGGCCGCATCGTGCTTTCGATCGGCGACGTCTCCGGCAGCGGCCTGCAGGCCGCGGTCGTCATGGGCAGCGTGCGCCAACTCATTCGCGGTGCGGCGCAACTCCAACCCGAACCCGGCATCATCCTCGATGCGACCGATCGCGCGCTGCGCAGCGAATACCCCGACTCCTACGTCACCGCCTTCGTCGGCATCCTCGACCCGATCGCCATGCGCGTCGCTTACGCGTCGGCGGGCCATCCGCCGCCCTTCGTCCGCCACGCCGACGGCACGATCGTCCAACTGCACGGTACCGGGCTATTGCTGGGGCTCCGGGAAGGCGAGGAGTCGCCGGGCACGACGGTTCCCTTCGAGGACGGGGCGCTCTTCGTGCTTTATACGGACGGCCTCACCGAATCGACCCGCGACGTGCTCGCAGGCGAACGGGCGGTCTTCGAAGCGCTCTCCGATCCGACGGTGGTCGAGGCCGACGACATCGCGCGCGCGTTGCACGACAGGATTCTCGTGAACGGGAACGTGGACGACGTCGCGATTCTCGCGGTCGCCGTGCGCGCGGCCGTTCGCTGGCGTTTCGATTGCACCGACTCCGCTGCCGCGCACGCGACGCTCGAAGCCGTCAGCGCACATTTACGGGCGACCTGCGAGCCTGGGGACGACCTGCACGCCGCCGCGACCGTTTTCTTAGAGCTCGTCGGCAACGCGGTGCGCTACGCGCCAGGACCCATCGACGTCGCGATCGACTGGGACGAGGATGCCCCCGTCCTGCACGTTATCGACGACGGTCCGGGCTTCCGCAGCGTCGCACGGCGGCGCCCGATCGACCCGCTGGCCGAGCGGGGCCGGGGCCTTTTCCTCATCGGCACCTATGCCAAGCGATTCGAGATCGCACAGCGGCGCGGGCGCGGCAGCCACGCCCGCGCCACGCTGCGTCTGCGCCGCCGGCTCGCTTGAGGCGGCCGAACTCTCCGCGCCGAGGGAGGACCATGCCGGCGTTGCGCACGAACCCTCGGGAGTTGCGGGGTCGAAGCGGGCGCCGCGCTTTTATGTCTGGCTTGGAGTTCGTCATGTCTCTCGCGTCACGCGCGGCGGCCGCGCTGTTCACCCTGGGGCTTACAGCGGGGCTCACCGGCTGCGGCAGCAGCGGCGGTGGCAGCAACGTCGCTTCCGTCAACGACCAGAAGATTTCGCGGGCCGAATTCGATGCGAAGCTCGAGGGCGGCCCGCAGGGCAAGGCGGTCCTCAATCAACTCGTGCAGAGTGCGCTGATCGACGGCTACGCCAAGGACAACAAAATCGACGTGTCCGAAGCCGACGTGACCAAAGAAGAGAACGACATCAAGTCCAAGTACCCGCCGGGTCAGTTCGAGCAGATTCTCAAAGCGCAGAACCTCACCGAGGACGACGTCCGCAAGATCTTGCGCCAAAAACTCGTCGTCGAGAAAGCGGTCAGCGGCAGCGTGCACGTCACCGACGCCGATATCCAGAGCTATCTCGGCAAAAACCATGCGACGCTCGACACGGCGGAGCAGGTCCGGGCGCGGCACATTCTGGTTGCCGATGCCAAGACTGCCGCAACCGTCGAAGCGAAGCTCAAAGCGGGCGGCGACTTCGCCGCGCTTGCAAAGCAATACTCGACCGATCCGTCGAGCAAAGAGAAGGGCGGCGAGCTCGGCTTCTTCGCAAAAGGTCAGATGGTGCCGGCCTTCCAGAGCGCGGCCTTCTCGCAGAAGATCAATGAGATCGGACCGCCCGTGAAATCGCCTTTCGGCTATCACATCATCGAGGTCGAGGAAAAGAAACCGGCGCAAGTTGCGACGCTTGCGAATTCGCGCGACAAGATCAAGGCGCTCCTCATGCAGCAGCAAGAACAGACCCAGATCCCGCAGTTCCTCTCAAGCTTGCGCAGCAAGGCCAACATCGCGATCTACGACGACAAACTCAAAGACGCGCTGCCTCCGGTCGCGGGCGCTGCCGCCGCACCCGCGGCGAGCCCCGCGAGCGCTCCCAATACGGCGGCGAGCCCGTAGCACCGGGCGCCCGATGATCGCATGAGCGGACTCATCCGCATCGTCGGTCTGGGTCCGGGCGATCCGTACTTACTCACGCTCGGAAGCCTCGAAGCGCTGCGCGCCGCCGGCCGCGCCGTGACGGTGCTCGCGCCGCCGGAGCTCGTGCTCTTCCTCGAGAGCGAAGGCGTGACGATTCTGCGCGACCGTCTCGAGAACGCAGCGCTCTTCATGCGCGGCTCGAGCGAGGCGATCGACGGTTTCGTCGGCGCGCTCGACGGCGAAGATCTCGCGATTGGGGTCCTGGGCAATCCGCTCTCGGATTTCCCTGGTCTACCGCTGCTCTTACGCGCACTCGAACGCACCGGCGCTCGCTCCGAGCTCGTGCCCGGGATGCCGCGCGCGACCCTGTCGGCTGCGCTCGCGATGCCGCTGGTCCCGCTGCCGCCGGCGTCCGCGCACTACACGTGGTCCGATCTCATCGAGGTGATGGCGCGGCTGCGGCGTGGCTGCCCGTGGGACCGCGAACAGACGCACGATTCGCTCGTGCCCTATCTCATCGAGGAAACGTACGAGGTCGTCGACGCGATCGAGGCACGCAGCGACGCGGATCTCTGCGAAGAGCTGGGCGATCTGCTCCTGCAGATCGTCTTTCACGCCCAGCTCGCGACGGACTGCGGAAAGTTTTCGATCGCCGACGTCGTCGACGGACTCTCCAATAAGATGATACGCCGGCACCCCCACGTTTTCGGCAACCAAGCCGTCGCGAGCGTCGCCGACGTGTGGCAGAACTGGGAAGCGCTCAAAGCGCTCGAACCGTCGGCGCAAAAACGCACGAGCCGCCTCGACGGTATTCCGCGCGGCCTCGGTGCGCTGCAGCGCGGGCAGAAGATGCAGGACAAAGCGGCGCGAGTCGGGTTCGACTGGCCGACGATCGACGGCATCCGCGCCAAACTCGCGGAGGAAGTCGCCGAACTCGAAGCCGCCCGGCGCGACGGCGACGCGGCGGCGATTCGCGAGGAGCTCGGCGACGTGTTCTTTACGTTCGTCAACTTCGCACGCGCGCTCGGCGTCGACGCCGAAGGCGCAATGCGCGATGCCAATGACAAATTCCACCGCCGCTTCGCCTTCATGGAACGGCGTGCGGAAGGCGACGGGCGAAAACTTAACGACTTGACGTTAGACGAGCTCGAGGTGCTTTGGCAACAGGCGAAGACGCAAGCCGCGTAGTTTTACGGCTGCGCATGAGCGCGCACGACGCACACTACGGTGGCAACCTCGTCGACGGCGCGCGTATGCTCGGCCTCTTCGGCGACATCGCGACCGAATTGTGCATCCGCGACGCGGGCGACGAAGGACTCTTCGCCGCCTACGAGAGCGTGGAATTTCTCGCGCCGGTCTATGCGGGCGACTACATCGAAGCCGAAGGCCGCGTCGTGCACGCCGGCACGCGTTCGCGCAAGATGGAGTTCGAGGCACGCAAGGTCATCGCAGCCCGGCCCGACCGCACGCCGAGCGCCGCGGACGTACTGCGCGAACCCGTCGTCGTTTGCCGCGCGCGCGGAACGTGCGTCGTGCCGGCCGCAGCGCACTGACGTTGCGGATCGATAAGTACCTCAAAGTGTCGCGCCTAGCGAAGCGGCGCAGCGAAGCGCACGAGGCGCTCGTCAACGGGCGCATTGCCAAAGACGGTAAACCGCTCAAACCCGGCTACGACGTCAAAGTCGGCGACGTCATCGAGCTGCACTACGCGCGGAAGTTCGTCGTCGTTCGCGTGCTCGTCGTGCCCGAAAGGGTCACGCCGGCGCTGCGCGAGGTCGCGCTCTACGAAGTGATGGCGGAACGTCGTGACGAGCCCGCCGACTGGCTCGCGTAGGGAATGCCCCAAAGCACCCTCTCGGCCGACGCGAAGGATGCGCTCGCGCGCGAGAGCGTCGCGAGCGAACACTGTCGCCGCGCGCTGCGCGATGGGCTCGTGCTCTACGGCGTCGATCGGCGCACGCAGGCGTTTCGTACGCAGCGTCCCGCGCTCGCACGGCTCGCGTGGTCGCTCTTCGCAGATCGTAAAGACCGGCGGATTCGCAAGTCAACCGGTACGCGGCTACACCGCCAACCCATGTACGAAATCGACGTGGGCCAAAGCGAGGCACCGCGCAAACCCGCCGCGCGCTGCGATCGGCGCATGGAGCTGCGGGCCGCGTTCCTGGCCTGCGGCTCACTCGCGGCGCCGTCGCGCGGCTATCATCTCGAGTTCGTGCCTCCCGACGCTGCGTCGTCCGCGCGGCTGCTCGGGCTCTTGCGCGCAGAAGGTCTCGCGCCCAAGGTCGCGCGGCGCAAAGGCCGATCGATCGTCTACTTCAAGGATGTCGACGGCATCACGCAGCTGCTTGCGGCGATCGGCGCCGGGCAGGCCGTGCTGCGGCTCGAAGACGAGCGCGCGCTCAAGGAGACCAAAAACCGCATCCATCGCCTCGTCAATACCGAGGCGGCCAACGTCGATCGCGCGATGAGCGCCGCCGCCGCGCAGCGCGAAATGATCGCACTCGTCGCCGATGCCTACGGCCTGCGTAACCTCTCCGCGCCGCTGCGGGAAGCCGCGGATCTGCGGCTGGTCCATCCCGCGGAAAGCCTTGCGGAACTCGCTCGGCGCTGCGAGCCGCCCGTAAACAAGTCGACCTTCGGTGGTCGCATCGCCGCCCTGACGCGGCTGGCACGGCGCTTGGAAAGCGGCTGATTGGCGCGTGCGGCTCCCGGCAAAAAAGGGCTGGTGCAGGAACGTCGGGTAACCGACTGGGCCGCACACGCCGCCGACTGAAGCTCGGTAACAGCGAGGAGATTGCATGCGCATCGGGATCAACGGATTCGGCCGGATCGGCCGGAATTTTACGAAAGCACTCCTCGAGCGGCACCCCGGCGTGCAGATCGCAGCCGTCAACGACCTCACGAGCCCGGCCGAATGCGCGCATCTCTTCAAATACGATTCGAACTACGGCACGTTCGCGGGCGAGGTCGCGACGAGCACCGACGGCATTACGATCGACGGTGCGGCGATCAAGGTCTTGGCGGAGCGCGATCCGGGCAAGATCCCGTGGCAAGACCTCGGCGTCGACGTCGTCATAGAGTCGACCGGCCTCTTTACCGATGCGAGCAAGGCCCGCGCGCACATCGATGGCGGAGGCGCGAAGAAAGTCATCATTTCCGCACCGGCCAAAGGCGAGGACATCACGCTCGTGCTCGGCGTCAACCACGCGGCGTACGATCCCGAGAAACATCACGTCATCTCCAACGCCTCGTGCACGACCAACTGCCTCGCAACGGCGGTCAAACCGGTCGTCGATCGCCTGGGCTGGGTCAAGGGGTTCATGACGACCGTGCACTCGTACACGAACGACCAGAATATCCTCGATGCGCCGCACAAAGATCTGCGCCGCGCCCGCAATGCGGCGACGAACATCGTTCCGACGTCGACCGGCGCCGCGAAAGCGCTGTATCTGACGATCCCGGAAATCGAAGGCACCTTCGACGGATTCGCCCTGCGCGTGCCGACGCAAACCGTCTCGATGATCTATCTCGTCGCGCAAGTCAAGAAAGCCACGACCAAGGACGAACTCAATGCGATCATGCGCGGTGCCTCGACGGGCGAACTCAAAGACATCGTCGCCTACACCGATGAAGAGCTCGTCTCGACGGACTTCCGCAAATCGCCGTACAGCTCCATCATCGATTCGAAGCTCAACAATGCCAACGGCGACCTGATCCAGCTCGCTGCGTGGTACGACAACGAGTGGGGCTATTCGTGCCGGCTCGCCGACGTGACGCAGATGGTGCTCGCAAAGCTGCCGGCCGCCGTTTAAGTGGCTGCGCCTGCGCCGCGGTTTCGCGCGCTGCGCGATCTCGACGTACGGGGCAAGCGCGTCATCGTGCGCGAAGATCTCAACGTCCCAATGAAGCGCGGCGCGGTCGGCGATCCGACGCGGATCGTTGCCGCACTGGAGACGCTGCGCTATTTGCACGAGCAGGGTGCGCGCACGATCGTCCTCTCGCACCTCGGGCGCCCCGATGGGAAGATCGTCCCGTCGCTGTCGCTGCGACCGGTAGCAGCGGAGCTCGAAAAACGCCTGAACGTGCCCGTGACGTTTGCCAAAGACTGCGTCGGAAGCATCGCCGAAGTCGCAACCGAAGCGATGAACGATGGCGACCTCGCGCTGCTCGAAAACGTACGCTTTCATCCCGAAGAGGAAGCGAACGATCCCGAGTTCGCACGGCGGCTCGCAGCGCTCGGCGACCTCTACGTCAACGATGCATTCGGAACGGCGCATCGCGCGCACGCGTCGACCGAGGGTATCGCGCGCTATCTCCCCGCGGCCGCGGGCTTCCTCATGGAAGCCGAGCTCTCCGCGCTTGCGAAGCTTATGCAACATCCGCAGAAACCGTTCGTCTGCGCGATTGGCGGCGCGAAGGTCAAAGACAAGGTCGGCGTCTTCACGAGCCTCATCGAACGCGTCGACGCCTTCGTGATCGGCGGCGGCATGGCGAACACGTTTCTCGCGGCGCAAGACTTCAACGTCGGTAAGAGTCTGCGCGACGCAGACCTCGGGCCGCCGACGCAGATTATCGAACTCGCGCTGCGCAAGAACGTCACGCTGCACCTGCCCACCGACGCCGTCGTCTCGACGGCGTTCGACGCCGACGACGCAGCGAAGACCGTCCCGCTCTCCGAAATCGGTGACGAGATGATTCTGGACATCGGGCCCGAGACCGCACGGACGTACGCGCGCGTGCTGCGCGATGCGAAGACGATCGTCTTCAACGGGCCGATGGGCGTCTATGAAAAGGCGCCGTATCAAAACGGCACGCGTACGATCGGCGCGGCGATCGCCGCGGCCACGGCCGCCGGTGCGACGAGCGTCGTCGGTGGCGGCGACGCAGCGGCGGCCGCGCACGAACTCGGCTTCGCCGACGCGATGACGCACGTCTCGACCGGTGGCGGCGCGACACTCGAGTTTCTCGAAGGCAAAACACTACCCGGCGTCGCGGCGCTCGAACGTGCGGCGCACGAGAGCGCGAAGGCGTGATCCGGCGTCCGCTCATCGCCGGCAATTGGAAGATGAACGAGACGATCGCGCAGGCCCGCGAACTCATACGCGAGCTGCGCGCACAGGCGATTCCGGGCAGCATCGACGTCGTCGTGTGTCCGCCGTTCACCGCCCTCGCGGCCGTGGCGAACGATCTGGCCGGGTCGCAATTCGCCCTCGGCGCGCAAACCATGAGCGAACACGATAGCGGCGCTTTTACGGGCGAGATCTCGCCCGTCATGCTGCGCGAGCTCGGCGTCGCGTACGTGATTCTCGGCCACTCCGAACGGCGCGCGCAGTGCGCTGAGACGGACGTCTCCGTCAATCGCAAAGTGCACGCCGCCCTCGCGCACGCGCTCGTCCCGATCGTCGCCGTCGGTGAAACGCAATTCGAACACCGCGAAGGGCGGGCGGTCGAAAAAGTGACGCAGCAAACGCAGGCGGCGTTCGAGGGTGTGCGTGCAGAGGACGTGGCCCGCTGCGTCGTTGCGTATGAACCGATCTGGGCGATCGGCACCGGTCTCAATGATGATCCGGAAAACGCGAACCGGACGATGGGCGCGATTCGCGGCGCGGTCGACGGCTTGACCGACGCGCGACTGCTTTACGGAGGAAGCATGAAGCCTGAGAACGCCGCCGCACTGCTCGCGCAGCCGAACATCGACGGGGGACTCATCGGCGGCGCGAGCCTCGTCGCAGCGGGCTTCATCGGCATCGTGAACTGCGCGCGCACGCGCACGGCGGCGTGATGGCAGCACGCGCGCGCAAAGGACCGCTGGTCCTCGCGATCCTCGATGGGTGGGGCCACCGCGACGAAGTGCTCGGCAACGCGATCGCCGCAGCCGATCTCCCCAACTGGCGGCGCATCCTCGCGACCTACCCCCATGCGCTGCTCGAAGCCAGCGGCGAAGCGGTCGGCTTGCCCAAAGGGGTGATGGGCAATAGCGAAGTCGGTCACATCAATATCGGAAGCGGCCGCGTCGTACCGCAGGGCGTCGTGGTCATCAACGACGCGCTCGCCGACGGCAGCTTTGCGAAAAACGAGACGCTGCAAGGCGCGATCGAGCATGCCGCGACGAACGACGGCACGTTGCACCTCATGGGTCTCCTCTCCGACGGGCGCGTGCATAGCTCGATCGAGCATCTTTTCGCACTCGTCGATGCGGCGGTGGGCCGCGTACCGATTGCGGTGCACGTCTTCGGCGATGGGCGCGACGTCCCGCCGTCGTCGCTGCTGACATACGTCGACGCACTCGAAGCGCATCTCGCGACGAACGGCGCGGCAGGCGCGATCGCAACGCTCCAGGGCCGCTTTTATGCGATGGACCGTGACAAGCGCTGGGAGCGCGTCGAGCGGGCGTACCGCGCGATTGCGGCCGGCGACGCCGAGCATCGCGCGGCGACGGCGCGCGAAGCCGTCGAAGCCGCGTACGCGCGCGGCGAGACGGACGAGTTCATCGCACCCACGATCGTCGGCACGGCGCGGCCGGTGCGCGACTGCGATGCGATCGTCTTCTTCAACTTCCGTCCCGATCGCGCGCGCGAGCTGACGCTCGCGTTCACGCAACCGGACTTTTCACACTTCGAGGTGAGCGAGTATCCATCGCTCTTCTTTGCGACGATGACCAAGTACGAAGAGGATATGACGAACCCCGTGCTCTTCGGACCACGGCCGCAAACCGACACGTTCGGTGAAGTCGCCGCGCGCGCGGGGTTACGGCAACTTCGCCTCGCCGAAACTGAGAAATACGCGCACGTTACGTACTTCTTCAATGGCGGCCGCGAGACGGTCTTCGAACGTGAAGATCGCGTGCTCATTCCTTCCGATCGCAGCGTGGCGACGTACGATCTCGCGCCCGAGATGCGGGCCGAGCAGATCACGACGGCGGCGTGCGAAGATATTCGCGACCGGCAACACGACTTGATCGTCATGAATTACGCGAACGCGGACATGGTCGGGCATACCGGCGTGATGGACGCGACGATCTCGAGCGTCGAGACCCTCGACGTCGCGCTCGGCCGGCTCGAGCAAGCCGTCCTCGACGCGAACGGCATCCTCGCGATTACGGCCGACCATGGCAATGCCGAAGAGAAGCTCGACGACCGCGGCAACGCACTGACCGCGCACACGACCAATCCCGTTCCGTTCGTGCTCCTGGGCCGCGAGCCGCCGTTGGGCAAACTCGCGGATGGCGCGCTCGGCGACATCGCACCGACGTTGCTGCCGTTACTCGGTCTCGAGGTGCCGAGCGCAATGACGGGTACCGATTTGCTCGGCAGCGTGGCCGCCGTCGCCATCCATTAATCCCAAGAAACTCGCGAGCGCCGCGCGACGGATCACGCGGCGGGCCGGAGGGTCGCTCGATGCGGCGATCGTGCTCGGTAGCGGGCTCGCGGACGGCATGCGCGAGCACATCACCGGTCGCGAGATCCGCTACGACCGGTTGTACGCGCCCGCCACGAGCGTGCTCGGGCATCCGGGCGTCGCGTACGCGGGAACGTGCGCCGGGAAACGCGTCGTCGCATTCGCCGGACGTGCACATCTTTACGAAGGACACTCGCCTGCGGCCGTGACGTATCTCGTACGGCTTGCGGCCGCGTGCGGCGCGAAGACGATCGTGCTCACGAACGCTGCCGGCGGCCTCAATCCACGGTACGCGCGCGGCGATGCGATGCTCATCGCGGATCATATCAATCTGACGGGCGCAACGCCACTCGATCCGTCCCTCGGCGCGCCGTTCTTGGCGACGACGGATGCCTATGCGCCGCGGCTGCGCGAACTGGCACAGCAGGCGGCGCACGATACGACGCTTCACGAGGGCATCTACGCAGGCGTGCGCGGACCACAGTACGAGACGCCGGCGGAATCAGAAGCGCTGCGCCGCTCGGGTGCCGACGCCGTCGGCATGTCGACGGTGCTCGAAACGCTCGCCGCGCGCGCGCTCGGACTCGACGTCCTTGGCATCTCGCTGATCACGAATACGGGAACGGATACAGCGGAAGAGCTCTCGCATGCGACGGTACTCGAAGTCTCACAGGCCGGCGGCCAACGCATCGCCGCGCTCATCGAGGGCGTGCTTGCCGCGCTCTAGATCGACATCCCGCCCGAGACTTCGATGCGCTGGGCGTTGACCCACCGGTTGTCCTCCGAGAGCAACGATGCGATCATCGGCCCGATGTCGTCGGGAACGCCCGCGCGGCCGAGCGCTGTCAGATCGGCGACGCGCTTGTTCACCTCGGGGTTGTCGCGCACCATGCCGCCGCTGAAGTCCGTCTCGACGGCGCCCGGCGCAACGGTGTTGACGGCGATGCGACGCGGCCCGAGTTCCTTCGCGAGATAGCGGGAGAGCGTTTCGACCGCGCCCTTCATCGCCGCGTACGGCGCGCTGCCCGGGATGGCGATGCGCGTGAGGCCGCTCGAGATCATCACGATCTTGCCGCCGTCGTTGATGAGCGGCAGCAGCTTTTGCGTGAGGAAGAAGACGCCCTTGACGTGGACGGTGTAGAGGCCGTCGAGCTCGGCTTCCGTCGTCGCGTCGAAGGCGGCGTGATGCGAGGTGCCGGCGTTGTTCACGAGATAGTCGAAGCGCTCCGCGCCGAGCGTCGCCAGCGCCGCGCGCACGCCGTCGACGAACGCGTCGAACGACGCGACGTTCCCGGCATCGAGTTGCAGTGCGACGGCTTTCCGGCCGGCGTCGGCGACGAGCCGCACCACTGTCTCGGCGTCGGCGCGGTTCGTGTTGTAGGTGACGATCGCGTCGACGCCGCGTTTTGCCAGGTTGAGGACGGTGTTGCAGCCGAGGCCGCGGCTGCCACCCGTGACGATCGCGATCTTCGGGTGCGTGGTCGAGGACGTTGTTTGCATGGCGGACTCCGGATGGTGGTGCACCCCTGCACGATACTCCACGACGTGCTCGGGGCAGATGCCGGAACTCGCCGGGTTCTTGCCCATTCCTACTCTCACGTATGGGCAGACGGAGAGGCCCGAAGAAGAGTCGCCCATGCTGGACGCTTTGATCGACGCCGTCATGCGCTACACGGACGCGCAATCCGGAGAGAGCCCCTACCCGACCGCGGTCGACGGGCTCACGATTCTGCGCTCGAACCGTACGAAGCCGCCGGCGCACCTGATCTTCAAACCCGCGCTGTGCATGGTGTTGCAGGGCGCGAAGTGGGCGTTGTTCGGCGGGAAGCGCTTCGACTATCGCGCCGGCGAAGCGCTCGTCGTGAGCCTCGACATCCCGTCGTACGGGCGCGTCGCCGAGGCGAGCCCGAGCGAACCGTATCTGGGCCTCATCATCGAGTTTGACGTCGCGGTGATGCGCGAGGTGTTCGCGGGATTGGACGTCACGCCGAAGCCGAGCGGCACCGTCGACGGCGGCTGGTTCGTCGCGCCGTTCGACGGGCCGATCGCGGAGTGCGCGCTCCGCATGGTGCGGCTCCTCGACACGCCCAAGGCGATCGCGATGCTGCATTCGGGCATCATGCGCGAGTTGTGCTACTGGGTGCTCACCGGGCCGCACGGCGGCGACGTCGCGAGGGTCGTGCTCGCGTGCGATCACCAGGAGGGCGTCGTCGCCGCCATCCACACGCTACGCGCACGATTCGCCGAGCCGATCCGCATCGACGAACTCGCCGCGACGGCGCGCATGAGCCCGTCGGCGTTCCACCGGCACTTCAAGGCGCTTACGTCGATGACGCCGCTGCAGTACCAGAAGCGTCTCCGGTTGCTCGAAGCGCGGAGCTTGATGATTACGGACGCGGCGAACGTCGAGACGGCCGCGTTTGCGGTCGGCTATGAGAGCGCGTCGCAATTCAACCGCGAGTACGCGCGCATGTTCGGCGCGCCGCCGCGCCGCGACTTCGTCGCGTTGCGCGCGCGTTTCGCACGCGGGCTCGCCGAAGCCGGATGAACCTTCGGCGCTAGGTGTAGAGGCTTCAAACTGGTGGCCTGGAACCGCTTCTACAACGAGGAACGGGCCCACTCGGTCCTCAATTAGCGGCCGCCGACCCCTCGGCTCGAGCCGTTGTCATCGACCTCTTGAGCCTCTCCAGCTAGATTCAGCTCATACGTGCGTCCGATACCGAGCGATTACGCGAAGATGCGCGAGTTCATCGCGAGACGGACGAACGCAAGCGCTCAAGGTTCGACGAATGCCGAAAAAGTTGCAGAAATCCCCTTATCCGGCCGTCACCGTAAGAGGTTCTCTACGACGTCTTCGAGATGCCGTAGGCGATTGCACTCGCGCGCGACCGAGCAGTACGGTAGATAATGCAGCATCTCCGAATCGTCCGTGCCCCACGCCACGCGATTCTCGGGATTGAGCCAGATGACGCGCTTGGCGCGATCATGTAGCGTGCGCACGACGTCGACGCGCGGATTGCCGTAGTTCGTGCGTCCGTCGCCGAGGATGACGACAGTTGTTTTGCGATCGACCAGCGCAAGATGCTCGCGCTCGAACTCGTCGAGTGCGCGGCCGTAATCCGATGAACGGAACCCGATCGCGCGCATGATCGTCGCGATCGCGGTTTCGATCGGCTCCTGGGCGACAATCGCCGTGACGTCGAGCAGCGAATCGCAAAAAGCGAACGACCGGACATCGGCGACGTAGTCGGCGAGGGTCGACATGAAGAGCAACAGGAACTGCCCCTCGAAGGCGGCGTTGCCACGCAGCGTGCGGTGCACGTCGAGCCGGCCGCGCCGCGGTCGGGCATGGAAACGACCGTATCGTGTCACGAGCCTGCGCGCCAACGTTGCGACCAGCGTCCGCATGCGCTCCAGATCGGCGCGGTCGAGATGCGCGAGCCGCGCTTCGCGTAAGAAACGGTCGTGCAGACGCTGCGCGTCGCCCCGCCCGCGCGCCGCCAGGCGGCGCTCGACGAGATCCCGCGCGAGCTCGACCACGGCTTGGCGGCGTCCTGCGAGGAAACGCGCCGCACGCGTCTGCGCGGCGTCGTCGGCCCGGCGCAGTTGCGCGATGGCTGCGTCGAGCGCTTCGATGCCGAGCTCGGCGAGGATACGCCGCGAGAAGAGCCCCGTCTGCGTGAAGAGCCGCAGGGCCGTAAGGTCGGCACGCGCCGCGGCGGCGTAGAGATCGTGGATGAGCGCGGCACGGTCGTCGCCGAGCAACGTGCTTGCCAGCCGCGATTGCGCGACCGCGGCGAGAACGCTCGGCGTCGCGATCGCAGCGTCGTCACCCAGGTTGGCGTCCACCGCAGGCAACGTCAGCGAACCCAGACGGAAATAGGGTTCGAAGCACGCTTCGAAGCGCTCGCGTTCGTCCGCAGTCTTCGCGAGGACCAGGCCGAGCGCGTCTTTGAGCGCGCGCCGATCATCGTAGCCAACGAGGGCAACGGCCCCAACGGCTACGATGCTCTCCGCCGTGGAGATCGCGACGCCACAAGAGCGCGCGAAGGCGAAGAAGTCCAGAAGCTGCCTCACCGCATGCTCGCGCTTACGAGCGCCGCCCATTGCGAGCGAGCAGCGCCGGTACCTGCGGGACGACGGCCTCGACGTCGCTCTCGTACTTGAGCAGCAGATCCAGCGTCGTGCGAACCGTCTGCGCGTCGAGCTCTGCGACGTGCATGAGTACGAGTGCGCGCGCCCAATCGATCGTTTCGCTCACGGAGGGCGACTTCTTGAGTTCGAGCTCACGCAAGCCTTGCACGAATGCGACCAATTTTTTGCGCAGCAACGCGTCGACTCCGGGAACGCGAACGTCGACGATCCGCGCCTCGAGCTGCGCATCGGGATAATCGATGTGCAGGTGCAGGCAGCGCCGTTTGAGCGCTTCGCCGAGCTCGCGAGTCGCATTCGACGTCAGGACGACGACCGGCGGCACCGTCGCGACGACGGTTCCGAGCTCCGGAATCGTTACCTGGTAGTCCGAGAGCAATTCGAGTAAGAACGCTTCGAATTCGGGATCGGCTTTATCGACCTCGTCGACGAGCAGAACCGCCCCGCCGGGCGCTTGCAACGCACGCAAGAGAGGTCGCGCTTCGAGAAAACGCTCGGAGAAAAACGCGTCGTCGACATCTTCGAGTTCGTGCAGCGCAGAGTCGAGCGTCGCCGCGTGGCGCAAGCGTTCGCCGAGGTGATCCTTGAGAAGTTGCGTGTAGAGGAGTTGTTTGCCGTACTTCCACTCGTAAAGCGCCTTGGACTCATCGAGTCCTTCGTAACATTGCAGTCGCACGAGCGGCAATCCGAACGATGCAGCCGTCGCCTTCGCAAGCTCCGTCTTACCGACACCGGCCCGGACCTTCGACGAGCACGGGCTTGCGTAAATGATGCGCGAGATAGATCGCCGTCGCCGTGCGCGGGGAGGAGATGTAACCGGCTCGGGCGAGACCCGCGCCGACGGCTTCGATCGATTCGACTTCGGCGCGCGCAGGCATGCGAGTCGGTTCGGCTGGACCGGCACGCTGCCTGCGGTTCGTGCGTTACATGCTCTTCTTTTGCATCCCCGAGCCTGGCGCCATCTTCGCGCCCATACTCTCGGCCTCGGATTTACACATCGATTTCATACCGGACATGGCGCCGTTTTTGTCGGCCGAACCGCCGGCTGCCGCGACGCCGGATGCGGCGCCCCCCGTAGCGCTGCTGGACTCAGTCGTGGAGCCGCTCGCCGACGCGTTACCGCTATCGCTCGATGTGCCGCCGGTCTTCGCGGCACCGCTCGTCATGGCGTGGGTTGCGGCACCGTCCATCATGTAGGTCTTGGTCTTCGAGTCAACCATGACGTTCGGGTCGCCGGGCGAACATCGTGCCTTGGTCGTATTGACATTCGCTGAACCGTTTTTCATGCCGGTTTGAGCCGACGCGGGTGCTACCGCAAGAAGCGCTGCAACGGCTGTGACCGCTGCGGATGTCAGAAGACGCATTGGATCCCCTTTCGGAAACGTGGCAAGAACCGCTCGAACGGTTCACGTATCGATTCATGTTCCCAATCCTTTCAGACTGCGGCGTGCGACGAAGCGCTTACTTCCTGCGCTTCAGCTCAGTCCAGGCGATACGAGCCGCTCGTATCGACGGAAAGTCGCTCGTTACCGACGATAATCGACCGCAGGCGATGCTCCCAAAAGCCCACGACTTGCACGACAACAGGCTTGAGCTTGGCAATGAGTGCGCGCGCGCGCTGCGAGATCGAAAGCGTGTCTTTCATCCACGCCGGATGATCGGTCGGCAGTGCGTGGCCGCCCCAGCGGTCTTCGGGATCCACTGCGATTGCGGCCAGCGGCGCCATTGCCGCAGCGGTCGTCGCGAGCGTCCCGCTGGCAGGCGTCTGCGCGTCGGGATCGAGGCGTGCGCTCACGCGGGCGGTGCCGTGTGCCGCAGACGCGCGAGGGCGCTGAGGTGCAGCTGCGAGACGCGCTGCGGTGAGACGCGCATCGCGCTGCCGATCGCGTGCAACGTCAGATCGTTCGCATAGTGCAGGGCGACGATGCGACGCTGCCGTTCGGGCAAGAGCGCGATCGCCTCTCCGAGTGCGCGACGCTGGGCACGCGCGGTAACGGTGCGCGAGGGTTCGGTGCTCCAATCGGCGAGTGCAACGGTGCCGGAGGGCAGCGGTGCGTCCAGCGATAGCGCAGCTTGGCGATGCGCGGCCGTGCGCGCCCGTCGAATGCGCGGATCCGCGCGTTCGAGTTCCGCAAAGGTCGGTAACGTACCGTGCTGCTGCGCGAGTGCATAGCGCTTCTCTTCGGCACGGCGCAGGGTCCGGCGCACGCGTTCGGAGACGGGATCGAGGCGGCGTAGGCCGTTGAGCATCGCGCCCACGATCAGCGTGCGAGCGTACGTTTCCAGCGTCGTGCCGCGCGCGGCGTCGTACGTATCGACGGCACGGATCAAGCCGATCGAACCGTCGCCGACCAGATCGTCGATATCGGCGGCTCCGGCGACCCGGCTCACCCGCCGCGCGATCTGACGCACGAGCGGCAACAGCTCGCCGATCGTCGCTTCGCGCTCGCTGCGCGTCATCGTGCGTGGTCCGCTGCGGAACGCGCGGCGTCCTCGATCGCGCGTTCGAGTTTATCCGTCAAGCCGCCGCGCTCGTTACGCGCGATGGCTTGCGACGCAGCATTCACGACGAGATCGCCGTAGAAACCCATCGCCGAGGCGAGCGGCTTGAAAGCCGCGCTCGCAAGGAGTGCATCGAACTGTGCAGCGACGTCGCGCGCGCGTGATGGTGCAACCGCGACGTTAGGAACGGTGGAGGTTATTGGCGATCCGCAACATTTCATCGGCGGCTTGCACTCCTTTCGAATTGGCTTCATACGCGCGCTGCGCGGCGAGGATCGCCATCATCGACTCGATGATGGAGACGTTGGATTTTTCGAGCATCCCGAAGGCGAGTTTGGGTTGACGGTCGCCGCCTGCGCGCAGCTCGTGCGCTAAGCCCGAGGCTTGCGTCGCGGCAAAGATCGCCGAACCGATCGGGCGCAGCCCTTCGGGTGCATCGAAACCGGCGAGACGAATCCGGCCCAGAGCGAGCGTCGCATGACCGCCGAGGTCGGCGCTCACGCGGCCGTCGGCCGCGACCGTCACGTTCTGCGCGTTCGCGGGAATCTTTATCCCGCCCAGCTTCCAGCCGTCGGCGTTACGCAGCGTGCCGTCGGCGCCGCGCGAAAATGCGCCGGCACGCGTATAGCCGCGCTCGCCGTCACGTTCGACGCGAAAGAATCCGGCGCCATCGATCGCGACATCGAAGGGACCACCCGACTTCTCGAGCTTTCCTTGCGCGAAGATCTCGCGCGTGCCGGTCGCCGACGTGCCGAGCTGCGCGTTCCCGCCGAGCGCGGCGAACGTCGCTTGCGCGCTTTTGAAGCCTGCGACATCGGCGTTTGCGAGGTTGTCGGCGACGACGTCGAGATTCTTCTGTTGCGCGGCCATGCCGGTCGCGGAGGAGAACATCGCGCGGTTCATGACTTCACCCGCACGACATCGTTAACGTCCTTCTGACGCTCCTCATCGATCGCGGAGAGCGTCTTCTGCGCGGTTTCGAAGGCACGCTGGCAGGCAAGCACGTCGACCATCTCGCCGACCGCATCGACGTTCGACGCTTCGAGGAAACCGCTTTCGAGCGCCGTGCCGGGGCGCAAGCGGATGCGTCCGACTTCGCTGCCCGCGTCGCGCACGATGCCGCGCGCATCGATCGTCGCCTCCGCACGCGCAACGATCGGGCCGTGCGTGCCCAGCAGGACGCGACCTCGTTCGTCGCTGAGCTCGCCGAGCGGGTTGCACGCGAACGAGCCGGAGCGCAGCTCGGAGACGTGCCCGGTGGCATCGCGCACCGTGAAGCCTCCCGAACCCGCGACGGCCAAGTCGAAATTCCGCGCCGTCCGTTTGAGCGGTCCTTGCGTGGAATCGAGGGAGCTCGAGGCGACGAGTCCGCTGCCGGTCAGCGTGGCGTGCGCGACGCGCTTGTGAAAGCCGTCGCTCGAGACGTTGGCGAGATTGGAGGCCGAGACGTCGAGGCGGCTCTTCGCCGCGTGCATCGCCGTGGCCATGAGTTCGATGCCATCCATTTAGCACTCACCTGCATAAGAGTGGCGAGCACCGTTCATGCTGCCAATCCGAGGCTACTCGGGCACCGTTTCCACTCTGTTGCCGGATCGTGTCGAACCAGCAAGAGCCGTCGTCAGGGTGGCGCTCGCAAGAAGTTTGGAACCACGCCGTCGCGTTCCGAAAGCCCTCGCTCGCATGAAGCCGACGATCGTTGCCATGTCGGACGACGACCACTCGTATCTGCGGGCCTGGGTGCTGAAGTACTTTTCGGAGAGCGGGCAGATCGTGCGCCGCCTTAGCTCTCGCAACTCTTAGTAGCCGTCTTTAGCTACGTGGTCACAAGTCTTCGTCGGAACATTTAAAAAGTTCGAACTCTCGCTACCGAATGTCGAGGACAAGTGCGAGATCGGGAAAGCCCTCCGGCCTGCTACCCCATTCGAGCATCTCGCGCTGATATGGGTCGAGAAGGCCGACGTAGCTGACGCCGAGGCTTTTCCAACGGATGCACTTCTCGGGCAGAGAGGAGCGTCCACGGTCGCGTGGCGACACGAGTTCAACCACGACATCGGGAACGATAATCGCGAGCTTTTCGCGGTCCCCCGCCATGGCACCCCATCGCTCTTTGCGTACGAGTGCGCCGTCCGGTGAGAGGCTATCGTCGTTGGGCAAGTGGAAGCCGGAACTCGAATCGAAGCCTTCGTAGCCGTGCTCGTCGGCATAGGCTTGGAGGAGCGCGGCGAGTCGCATGTTGCGTCGACCCGTGTTGCCACCGGTTGGTGGGCTCATAACCAGCTTCCCGTCGATGCGCTCGATCTGCCAGCCGGGGTTCTCATGCGAGAGTCGGATGAGATCGTCGTCGGTGAGAGCGGGAGAGACAACCATCGGTGCTCCTTCGTCATAGACGTTGATCCGAACTCTGGACCGAGACGACCCCTCGGGCTGCGAAATCGTCCAGCGTAAGGCCACGTCGAGGACGACTGGCGGGGAATCGACGTTCTCGAACGTCGTGCCGAATTGCCTCGTGAGGCAGATGCCGATGTACTTGAGACGGTCGCCGCTACGTTCGATCTTGGTGATGAGGCCCAGGGTGTTCTTGCGGCAGCGAACCACTGAACCCAACGCAGCGTCGCTTTCGCAATCGGCGTCTGAATTCCGATTGACGGGCAGCAGCGAGAGCATGCGGGTCACGAAGATTCCCGTACCTCCTTCCCTTCAGGAACATCCATGCGCCGATGCTCGGCCGCGCCTAAGACTCGTCTGTGACGCTCGTGTGAAGGAATGTCGCGTGCGGGTTTTTGGGGAACGACGACGCCGTGTACCTCGCTGCGCCGGTTCTCGCGTTTGCCGTCGATGCTCGCGGAGTGCCCGTGCTCGGGCGCGTCGCGGAACTCGATCTCTTGCGCCGGACCGGGTACGACGATCCCAGTGCCGGACGGCTCCTGGAAGGTCACGTCAACGCGCTCGAGCTCGTCGGCCGGCTCGGTAACGCAGCGCAGCGGGAACGCGCCGCGCGCGATGCCGCCGGCGGCCGGCTCTTCGGCATGTGGAATACGCAGGACGACGACGGCGTGAAACTGATCCCGCGCGGAGACGCGTTTAAGTTGAATGGCCGCAAGACGTTTGCGTCGGGTGCGGGGCGCGTGTCGCGCGGACTCATCACGGCGGCGTGGCCCGACGGCCGTTCGCAACTCGTGCTCGTCGCGATGGACGCCGTGCAAACCACGATCGATACGACGTTTTGGCGCCCGCTCGGCATGGAAGCCTCTGAGAGTTACGCCGTCGCTTTCGACGGCGTGACGTTGGACGCGAGCGACCTCATTGGCGGGCCAGCAGCATATGAAGCGTCCCCGTGGTTCCTAGGTGGCGCTATCCGCTTCGTTGCGGTGCACGCGGGAATACTCGAGCGACTGCGCGACGAGACCGCCGTCTTTCTGCGCGAACTCGGGCGCGACAAGAGCCCGTTCCAACAGACACGTCTCGCCGAGATCGCCGCCAGCGCCGCAAGTGCCGTCAATTGGCTCGCGCCGGGCGCAGCAGCGTGGGATGCATTCGACCGTGAGCCGTCGCAATCGCATGCGGACACGGTCGTGGCCGTCGCGGACCTCGCGCGCATCGATGTGGAACGGGCTGCCTTTGCGACGATCGAACGCGTAGAGCGCTCCGTCGGCGCGCGCGGACTGCTCGAGCCGAGACCTTTCGGGCGATTGCTGCGCGATCTCTCGATGTACGTGCGTCAACCGGCGCCCGACGCGGCGCTCGCGCGTATCGCCGAGCGCACGAGCAATCATCAGCCCGACTAGCTACAGACGCGCAAAAGATCGATGCGGTAGCGTTCCGTGCGCGAACCGCGCACGAATTGGTAGCGCGGATCGGTAAGAAACGCTTCGTGCACCGCATCGCCGTCGCGCACGTAGTCGGGCACCTTCGGTAAGAAGTGGACGAGCAGCACGTCACCGCCCGGCGCACCGGCCGCGATTCGTTCGCGGACGCGTGCGAAATCATCTTCCGACCAGTAGTACGCGACTTCGGAGACGATCACGAGGTCGAACGCGCCGCCCGGAAAGTCGCGCGTGACGTCGCTCTGTGCGACCGTCACGTTGCGGCGGTCCGCACACGTTTCGCGCGCCTGCGCGACGGCGCGCTCGCTGATGTCGAGAGCGAGCAGAGCGTCGACGTGCTCGGCGAACCGCCGCGTCAAGATGCCGACGGAGCAGCCGATCTCGAGCCCGCGCGCGTAGCGCCGTTCGAGCGTCGCGATCGTCCGGTCATACTTTTCAGCTTCATACGCGCTCGTACGGAACGACCACGGATCGTCCGCATCTTCGTAGAGACGGTCGAAGTAGGTACGACCGAGCGTCGCATCGCTTTGTCCCGGAACGTTCTGCACGGATCTCCTTGCCGGCGCGGGTTACGCGGCGGCCTCGATTGCGCGTACGGTCGCCCCGCACGGCGCGCACAGGGTCGGGTGCAGCGGATCGGCACCCAGAGGCAGGTACTTCCAACAGCGCGAGCACTTCTCGCCGTCCGCGGCAGCAAGGACGAGACGCGGTTCACCGTCGCCCTCGGCTGCGATCTCGAGTTCGAGCGCGGAGACGACGAGCGCCTCGCGCAGATTGTCGCCGAGCGCTCGCAGTCGTGCTTCGTCCACGGCGCCGGCGAAGACGTGGGCTTGCAACGCAAAATCGCGCGGACCCTCGCTCGCGGCAACCAGCGCCCGTAGCCGCTTGAGCGTTTCCCAGACGTTGAGCTCGTCCGTCCCGGCGGTTCCGCGCGCGCTGCCCGCGGGCAGTTCGAGATCGAAGACGCTTCCGCGCTCGCCGCGCAGGCCGCCCGGCACGTGCTGCCAGGCTTCTTCCGCCGTGAATGAAAGGAGCGGTGCGAGCAAGGCGCAGAGCGCCTCGAGGATCGTAAAAATCGCCGTCTGCGCGCTCTTGCGCCGCGCACCCGTGCGCGGACCCGAGTACATCGGATCCTTGAGCACGTCGACGTAGAAACTCGAGAGGTCGTTCGTGTCGTAGTCCAGCAGCGCGAGATACACGTCGTGCAAACGGTACGCTTTGTAATGCTCGGCGACACGGAACGCGACGTCGTCGAGCTTGGCGAGCGCGAGCCGGTCGATGGGCTCGAGTCCAGCGCGCGGCACGAGTTCGCTCGGATGCAAATCCGCGATCAAGCCGAGCAGCATGCGCAGCCGGTTGCGCCAGTTGCGATAGACGCTGCCGATCGATTTGAGCAGCGCGTCACCCAAGCGGATGTCGGCGGTAAACTCGACGGAGGCGACCCACAGCCGCAACACGTCGGCACCGTACGTCGCCATCGCGTCGTTCGCCCCGAGGTAGTTGCCGGTTGATTTGTGCATCGCGCGGCCGTTCGCGTCGACGACCCAGCCCGTCGACACGACGTTCTTGTACGGTGGCGCGCCCTTGGTTGCGACGGCCGTAATGAGGTTGCTGCGGAACCAGCCGCGGTACTGATCGCCGCCTTCGAGATAGAGGTCGGCCGGCCAATGCATGCCGCGCGGCTCGAGCACGGCCCGGTGCGTCACGCCCGACTCGAACCAGATGTCCACGATGTTGAACTCTTTGTCGAACGCTCGGCCGTCGCATTTGGGACAGGCGAAGTTCTCCGGCAGGAACGTTTCGACGGGCTCGGTCCACCACAGGTCCGAAGCATTGCGTCCGGCGACACCGCGCTCGAGGAACACACTCGCAACGTTGCGCGCCACGTCGGGATCGAGAAAGCTTTCGTTGCACGAGCGGCAGACGAGCGCCGGGATCGGCGTACCCCACGTGCGCTGACGCGAGATGCACCATTCGGGATGTTTCTCGATCATCTGCGCCATACGATGCTCGCCCCAAGCGGGATACCAGTGCACGCTCGGGATGCGCTCTTCGATGCGTTTGCGCAAGCGGTTGACGTCAATTGCGATGAACCACTGCGCGGTCGAGCGGAAGATGACCGGATTTTTGCAGCGCCAGCAGTGCGGATAGGAATGCTCGTAGTCGCCACGCGCGAAAAGCGCGCCGCTCGCAGCGAGATCGCCGATAATGTGCTCGTTTGCAGCGAAGATGTGCTCGCCTGCGTACGGCCCCGCATCGCGCGTGAAATGACCGCTCGCATCGACCGGGTTGAGAATCGGTAAACCGAAGCGCATGCCCGTCTCAAAGTCGTCCGCGCCGTGGCCGGGCGCGGTGTGCACGGCACCCGTACCGGTGTCGAGTTCGACGTAGTCGGCGCTCACGACGAGCGAGTCGCGATCCAGGAACGGGTGTCGTACCTTCGCACCCACGAGCGTCGTGCCGAGCGCACCGCCGACGCGTTCTGCCGGCGGACCCTCCGCGCGCCCAAAGACGTCGGCGGCGAGGTCGTCGGCGACGAGCAGCAGCTCCGCGCCGCGGCGATATACGCCGTACGACGCGTCCGCTTTGAGCGCGATCGCGACGTTGGCGGGTAACGTCCACGGCGTCGTCGTCCAGATCACGATCGAGAGCGGTAAATCGCCGGCCGCATCGAGTTCGCTTGGCTCCGGGGCCGCTGGTCGAACGCGCTCCAGTAGGCCTTTGCGTTGTTCTGCGTCGGCAGTGAACCGGACGAAGATCGAGGGTGAGACGCGATCCTTGTACTCGATCTCGGCCTCGGCGAGGGCCGTCTCGTCTTTGATGCACCACAGGGTCGCCCGCAGGCCCTTGTAGAGCTGATCCGCTTGCGCGAGATCGCCGAGCGTCGAGACGATCGTCGCTTCGAATCCCGCATCGATCGTGCGATAGGGATGGTCGAAGTCGCCGAGCGAGCCCATGCGCAAGAACGTCTCGCGCTGCACGTCCATCCAGTGGATCGCGCGTTCGCGACATCTTGCCCGTAGCTCGAGCGGATCCACTTTATGAAAGTCCAGGCCCAGATGTTTGAGCGTCTCGAACTCGATCGGCAAGCCGTGCATGTCCCAGCCCGGCACGAATTTCGCATACTTCCCATCGAGCAGGTGAACTTTGACGAAAATGTCCTTGAGCACGCGGTTTAGGAACGTGCCCATGTGGACCTCACCGTTCGCGTAGGGCGGCCCGTCGTGCAGAATCCACTGCGGGTTCCCCGCGTTGCGCTCCAGACGCCGCTCGTACACGCGCTGCTCGCGCCACCACGCCACCCGCTCTGGTTCGCGCTTGGGCAGCTCGCCGCGCATGGGGAAGTCGGTCTTGGGTAGATTCAAGGTCGCGCGGTAATCAGTCGCGATCGTCTCGTTCGAGGACATGGAACCCCCATGGTTCGCCGACGCTAGGTCGCTGCTCCCCTAGCGCCCGGCTCGACGACCTCGAAGGGGCACGAGGCAGATAAATAACGGCCGATACGTACGGTCGATACGTACTCTCGGAGCGCTTGGTCGAAGCGATCCACGAAACGCTGGACGGCTTTCGTGCCGGCTCCCGTGCGGTTCGCGCGCACGGCAACATTTACGCCTATGACGTGTCGGTCGCCGAACGCACCCGGGCACTAGCACGCGTTGAAGGTAAACTCCATATGCTTCTCATCGCGGAACACTTCGTCGGCACACGCAACGGCGCGATAGTGCGTTCCGTCGAAGTCGAGATACGACACCGGATGCTCGCAGCACGACGAGTGATTCTGGATGCGCAGGCGGCGCAGTCCATGCGCGCGTTCGTCCTGCAATTCGAGGCCGCGTAGATAGCCGGTGGCGCCGGAGAAGACGACCCGGTACGACCCGTCACCGGGATGAAAGAGGTAGGTCAGCGTGCTCAGCATCGGCGGATGACATTCGAAGGCGAGCAGCGCGGGCCGTCCATCGCCCAGATCGATATGGCGAACGAAGCGCAGGCAGCGTGTGCCCGCCAGCGCGGAGAGCTTCGCTCGGAGAGGCGCGGGCATCGCGAGTTGATCGGCCGTGTCCCGATCGTTGGCGGCTTGGTGGGCGCTTTCGCGTTTCGCTCGCGCTGCCGTGTCGGTGTCGGTTCGCTGCATGAAAGCGATTCGCGCGTGATAGGCGTCCGTCAAACACGACGTCGTCGTGCACTCGTCGCGCACGTGATGCAGCCACGTCGCTTCGTTGCCGTTTAGCTCGAGCGCCGCGTAAGAACCATCGAGCGCTTCCATTGTGGCGTACCAGAGTTTGAGATCGAGTTTTGCGAGCGATGGATCGTCGCAGATCGTCCGCTCGACGCGTGTCAAGCCGGGTGCTTTGCACGAGAACGACGGGCCCACCGTTTTCACGCCTTCGGGTGCGGCGGAGGCCAGGGGTAGCGTCGCCACGGTGAGCGCCGCGCCAAGCGCGATCGCGAGCACGGACCTCGGCAAGAGACGCATACGACCGCTACTTCGCGAGCGCGGGCCGTACGAGCCCGTCGAGAACGGCGAAGTTACGTTCGGCTCGCGCGCGCTGCTCGACCGCGGCGGTCCGCGCGACTTGCGCGAGCTCGGACCGGCGTTGCCACGCGTCGTCGACGAGCCCTGCGATTTGCCCCGTTGCGACGCGCTGACCCGGCACCCACAGCGGTGGAAGCGGATAGCCGGCGTCTTCGCACAGTCCGGTGACTTTGGGATCGTACGGCACCGCGAGAAACGGGACGCCGAAACGAATCGCAAGGATCAGTGCGTGCAGTCGCACGCCGATCACGAGCGTCGCGCGCGCGATCGTGCGGGCGACGTCGTCGAGGCCTTCGAACGCCAAGAGCATCGGCTTGGAGCGACACTTACGGATGACGACGGTCGCCGCTTCCGCATCGGGCGTTCCGCCAAAGGGGACGAATGCGGCGCGCGCGCCGTAACGTTCGGCGAGCCGGTCGACGGCTTCTGCTACGACGGAAGCGCATTCGGGCCAGTTCGCCGTCTTGCGCACGCAGACGACGACGAGCGGTTCGCTGTCCGCACCCAAGACGTCGCTCAGCGCGCCGTCGCTCGGCAAGTCGTAGAGGAACACGGGATCCGCCGTCCGTTCGACGAGCGTCGAAGGGACGAGTGGCGCGAAGAGCTCGCGCGAACGTTCGTCGCGTACCGTTGCGGCGTGCAATCCCTTGCAACACTCGCGGACCGCCTGCTTCCCCAAAAAATCGAGCGGCCCGATCGACTGCGCGAACACCATCGCCTTGCTGCCGCTTCGGATCGCCGAGCGGACGATACCGGCGTAGTAGAGCAAACTCTTCAAACTCGTTGCGCTTTGAAAGAGGCCGCCGCCGCCGGAGAGCACGACGTCCGCGCGCGCGATCGCGTGCCGGATCGCGCCCTGATCCCAGCGCGGCGTCGCTTCGATGTGGAATTCGTGCGCCGTCTCCGCGGGAGCGTTCGAGAGCGCGTCGATCGTCGCGAACGGATAACGCGTTCGCAGTTGCGCGACGATCACGCGCAGCAGCGCTTCGTCACCGAGATTGCCGAAGCCGTAGTACCCGCTGATGAGAAAACGCACGTCCCTCTAGGCCGCACGCGAGCGGCGCCGCGTCGTGTACGCGAGGGTACGCCGGTCGATGGCGCGATAGGCACCGATCGCGATCGCGCCGATGACGATGCCGATGACGGCACCGTTGAAGATGCGCGTGAGCGACGCAACGAGTGTTGTGTGCAGGTGCGAGAACGTATCGACCACGTCCGACGTGCCGATCGCGATGCCGAGCGCGAAGAGCCAGCCGACGAGGCGCTTGTGCTCGAGCCGCAGGGCCGGTAAGAGCATCATCAGCGGAAAACCGATCAAGAACTCCTTGAAGCGCGGTCGCACGCCGAGCACCGCAGTGAGGTTGGAGCGCAGCGCGATCTCGAAGGCCGAGGGCGAGATCTCGCTCGCGTTTCCACTCCGAGAGATGTAGATGAAGGCCGCAGCGCCCAGGATCGCGAGGATGACGAGCTGATAGATGCGCACCGGGGCGAGCACGCTCTCACGCGCCTGCGGCGCTTCGTTACCGAAGCGACGCGTGTAGACGTAGAGCGCGAAAGCGAGCAGCGGCGGCACGATGATGACGGCCTTGACTCCGGCGAACCGATCGATCTCTTCCATCAGCAGCGGCGTGCTCACGAGCCCGACCACGACGAGCGCACCCGCGAGTGCAAAGGCGAGCGCCACGCCGAGCGTGCGCAAGCCCGCAGCCAAACTCGCCGCGTACGTGGCCGGCGGTGGAAGCGTGAACGCCCGTGGGATCGCGACCACGCCCATCGTCGCAAACGAGATCGCTCCCACGAGCGCGAGCAGCTTGCGCGCGAGTAAGTCGTGATGCAGCGCGTAACCGCCGAGGACCAACAGCGCATCCAGACCGAAGGCGATGTAGGCGAGCTGCGCGCGGCGTATGCCGAAGGCTTCGAAGAGCAGCATGACGATCGCCGGGACTGCGAGCGACACGGCGAGCACGACGACGGGGTTCACGCGGAAGCCGGGCACCGGAGTCGCGCGGCCGAGCGTGAAGCCGCGCGCGCGCAGGCCGCTCGCGATCTGACGCACGAGTTCGATGTTGGTCTGCTCGAGCGACATGCCCGTCTGCGCGTGCAGGAACGGGCGGAGATAGACGACGCGAACGTTGCGCTCGCGCACGCCGAGCAGATAGCGCGCGACGACCGTATCGAAATCGAGCTTGTCGAGTTCGGTCTTCGAGATCGCCTCGACGCGCGTCGTTCGCTCGATGGCGCGCTCCGCGAGACCGTCGTTGCCCTTTTGAACCTGATTCTTGTCATACGTCTCGATCGATCCGAAGTTGAGACCCGTCCGCTTGAACGCCTGGGCCGTATCGTCGAGGTGGTCGGGAAAGCCCAGCACTTCATTGCGCTGGCCGAAGAAGATGACGGTCGACGGCGACTCGTGCGCGAGGAACGACGCGAAGATGCGGTCGATCTCGGGTGCCCCGAAGCGCTCGTCGTTCTGCACGCGCGGGACGAGTTTGAGGTGGAGCTTCCGCGCGAGCGCGAGCGGCGCGGCCGGTAATCCCAGCCCCAAATTATTGAAGTAATCGATCTGCGACTTGACCGCGAGGATCGTCGGACTCGAGGCACGCAGCACGCGCACCGCGTGCGGCCCCAGATGTTGCGCGAGTGCCGTGCGATAACGTGCGACTTCGTTCTGGTCGAAGACGATCAAGTACAGCTCGCCCGGCGACAGGGCGCCCCGCTTCGCGAGCGCCGCAAGCGTGGGATCGGCGGGTGGCGTGAGGTGGGACTGCGCGATGAGCTGCTGCCCGGGTATGAGCAGTGCCGTCGTTCCGCCGTTGATGTTGCCGCCGAGTTCTTCGGAGACGGCGAGCGACGTCAAACCCGCGCGGCGTAGCGCGACCAAGAGCGCTTCTTGGTCGTAACCGTAGGACTGCGCGAGCGCGACGTAATCGCTATAATCCATCGCGATCTCCACCCGGCGCGAGGCCGCCTCTTTGCGTTCGCGCACGATCGCGACGTAGAGCGCGGCCAAGAGCGCGATGCCCAGCACCACGCTCAGCGCCATGCGATACCGGCGTGGGGCGCTCATCGCGACCATGTCGTCACGAACCTTTCGAGCGCCGCAGTGAGCTGCGGGGCACAGCGATCGAGCTGCAGATAGTGTCCTCCGTCGATGACGAGATATGAAAAACGCGCACCGAGCCGCTCGAGGTCCGCGTTGAGCTCCGGGAAGCGCGGCCGCTCCCGCGCAACCGACCCTTCCACGAGCAACGTCGGCGCCACGAGCTCGCGCGCGAACGCACGACTCGGGAAATCCGTCGGGCCTTCGAAGGCCTCGTACATCATCTTCGGATATTCCGGCGGGACCTGCGTGCGCTGGCGCACCCACGCCCGTTCCATACACGACCGGTCAGCGAATGCTGCGGCGAAGACGGAGCGCGAGATCGCGCGAGCGAGCGGTCCGTCGCGGACCAAGTCGCGAACGAGCGGCGCGAAGACCGTGCGCGCGACACGCGCGAAGACGCCTCCCAGATGCGCGCCGCCGCGCGGCGCGTAGACGGGCTCGAGCAGCATGAGGCCGTGTACGTCCGCGGGGCGTTCGGCCGCCAGTGCCATCGCGAGCAGGCCGCCCATCGAGTGTCCGGCGACGAACGGCGCTCCGGCTTCGGCAACGACGTGCCCGAGCGCCTCGCCCGCATCGACGAAGTAGTCCCCGAGTCCGGCATCGCTGACGCGCGCCGCCAGTCCGTGGCCGCGCGCCTCGAAGACGAAGCATCGGAAGCGCGCCGCAAGTGCGGCGATTTGCGGTTCCCACGACCAGGCGCCGCCGGCGACGCCGTGCAGAAAGAGAATCGGCGTCGCGCCGGGCGCCCCGGCGACGTGTAAGGCGCCCCCGGAAGCGAGGCGTACGACTTGTGCTTGACGCACGAGCGGCGGGTTCGGTATAGTTGGCCCACCCTCCGTCCACCCCAACCAATTCGGCACCGCCAGGTAAAAGATCGCTTGTCGCTCACTCACCCAGCGCACGCGGATCGCACCGACCCCAGCCGTGACGTTCGTATCGCACTTTTAGGATGCGGAACGGTCGGCGGCGGCGTCGCGCGGCTCCTCGTCAACTCGACTTCATCGGTCCCCGCGCGCAGCGGTGTGGACTACTGGCTTGCCGGTATCGCGGTGCGCTCGCTCGCAAAGCCACGCCGGGCCGAGATTCCGGCGGCGCTCTTCACCGAAGACGCGTGGCAGCTCGTCGACGATCCGTCGATCGACGTCGTCATCGAATGCATCGGTGGAACGGGCATCGCAGCCGAACTCGTCGTCGCCTCGCTCTCGGCCGGCAAGCACGTCGTGACCGCAAACAAAGATTTGCTCGCGACGCGCGGCCCCGAACTGCGCGCGCTCGCGGCTTCGCACGGCGTAACGATCGCCTACGAGGCGGCCGTCGGCGGCGCGATTCCGATCGTCCGCACGCTCGCAGAATCGCTCGCCGGCGAAGAGATCCTCGAAGTGGGCGGCGTCCTCAATGGAACGACGAACTTCATCGTCTCCGAGATGTTCGCCGGCGCCACGTACGCGAGCGCACTCGCTCAAGCGCAACGCCTGGGCTTCGCTGAAGCCGATCCGACGAGCGACGTCGAGGGCATCGACGCCGCGCACAAACTCGCGATTCTCGCGCAGCTCGCGTTCCGCCGGGGCCTGGTCACGCACGAGATTCCGCGCACCGGCATCACCGCGCTCGCGCGCGAGGATCTCTCGCTCGCCAAACGCGCGGGCTGGCGGCTCAAGCTTATTGGCTGCGCGCGCGCGGATGCGTCGATCGTCACCCCCGCGTTCGTGCCGGCCGAACATCCTTTCGCGCAACCGGTCGGTCCGCAGAATTGCATCCGCGTAATCGGCCGCAGTTCGGGTTCGCTTACGTTTGCCGGCACGGGCGCCGGCAGCGATCCGACGGCCTCGTCGGTCGTCGGCGACGTGGTCGCCGTCTTGCGCCGCATCGCCGCGGGCCGCAACGCCGGCGTCGCGACGGCCGATACGCGTCTCGCGCCCGTCCGCGACGATCGGCTCGAACCCGCGATCCCGCTGCGCCGCGTGCTGCGGCTGGCGTCGCTCGGCGACGTCCGGCCCGCGCGCGAAGCACTCGTGCCCGGGGGCATCCCGACAGACCCGCTCGATGGCCTCCCGGCCGTCATCACGGCGCCGATCGACGGCGCTGCGGCGACGCGCATCGCCGCGTTGCTCGAGGGGCACCACGTGCGCGCGGCGAGCGTCATACCGCTTTGGGAAGACCTGGTCGTTGCAGCCACGGCATCGCGCACGGTAGCCACACCCGCGACGCCGCCAGTCACCGCGACTATTTAGGAGTAAACCGTTGTCCGACAGCGAGTACCAATTCGACACGACCGCGATCCACGGCGGCCACGCGGGAGATCCGCACACCAAATCGCGCGCCGTTCCGATCTATCAGACGACATCGTATACGTTCGACGATGCCGAGCACGCCGCGCGGCTCTTCGCATTGCAAGAGTTCGGGAACATCTACACGCGCATCATGAACCCCACGAGCGACGTGCTCGAAAAGCGCATCGCCGAACTCGAGGGCGGCGTCGGGGCGCTGGCGGTCGCGAGCGGACAAGCCGGCACGATTCTCTCGCTGATGAACATCGCGCGCGCCGGCGACCACATCGTCGCCTCGGCCTCGCTCTACGGTGGAACGTACAGCGCGTTCACGCACACGTTGCCGAAATTCGGCATCGAGTTTACGCTGGTCGATCCGGGCAAGCCGGAGAATTTCAAGAAGGCGATCCGCGAAAATACGAAGGCCGTCTTCGCGGAATCGATCGGTAATCCCAAGGTCGACGTGCTCGATATCGAAGCGGTTTCGGCCGTCTCGCGCGACGCAAAGATCCCGCTCATCGTCGACAGCACGCTTGCCACGCCCGCGCTGCTGCGGCCCTTCGAGTGGGGCGCGAACGTGATCGTGCACTCCGCGACGAAGTTCATCGGCGGTCACGGCACGTCGATCGGCGGCCTGATCGTCGACGGCGGTAACTTCGACTGGGAAGGTTCCGGAAAGTTTCCCGACTTCGTCGAGCCCGATCCGTCGTATCACGGCGTGCGCTACGTCGCGTCGTTCGGAAACCTTGCCTACATCGTCAAAGCGCGGGTGCAACTGCTGCGCGATCTCGGCGCCGCGCTGTCGCCGTTCAACGCGTGGCTTTTCATACAGGGACTCGAGACGCTCGCGCTGCGGATGGAGAAGCATTCCACGAACGCCCTCGCCGTCGCGCAGTACCTGCACAAGCACGGCGACGTGACCTGGGTATCGTATCCGGGCCTCGCCGACCATCATTCCGCTAAGCGTGCGAAGAAGTACCTGCCCAAGGGTGCGGGCGCGATCTTGACCTTCGGCGTCAAGGGCGGCGCGCCCGCGGCGAAGGCGCTGATCGACCGGCTCAAGCTCTTCTCATTGCTTGCCAACGTCGGCGATGCGAAGTCGCTCGTGATCCATCCCTCTACGACGACGCATCAGCAGCTCAACGTCGTGCAACAGATCGAAGCGGGAGTTACCGAAGATATGGTGCGGCTTTCGATCGGCATCGAGGATCCGCGCGACATCATCGCCGACCTCGATCAAGCACTCGCGGGCGCCCGCGACATCGTCTATCCGCGCGAACCGGCGGGCGTCTAACGACGGTCACCCGGCCGGCCTTCGAGCGCGACGTCCCGATCGGAACGCTCGCGCTCGATTGCGGCGTGACGCTGCAAGACGTCGTCCAACGAATCAGCGTCTACGGCGAACCACGCGCCGATCATGCGAACTTGGTCCTCGTGAATCACGCGCTGACGGGATCGTCGCGGGTACTGGACTGGTGGTCGGGCTTAGCGGGGCCCGGCAAATTTCTCGACACGGATGCGCTCGCGATCGTCGGCATCAATGCACTGGGGAGCGCATACGGCTCGACCGGTCCCGGTTCGTTTGCGCCGGACGGCCTGCCGTACGCGGATCGTTTTCCGCTCGTCACCGTTGCCGATATCGTGCGCGCGCAGCGTGCCGCGCTCGCCGAACTCGGCTACACGCGCTTCGCCGCGGTCGTCGGCGGCTCGCTCGGCGGAATGCAGGCGCTGACGTGGGCGCTCGAAGCGCCCGCGCACGTCGACCGCGCGATCGTCATCGGCGCGTACGACCACTTCGCGGCGATGGGCATCGCGCTCAACGCCGTCGCACGGGAAGCGATCCGCATCGCGCGCACCCCGGCCGAGGGAATCGCGCTCGCGCGCAAGATCGCGATGCTCACGTACAAGTCCGAGGCGCTGCTCGCCGAGCGGTTCGATCGCAAATTCGATCGCAAAGGCGGCGACCCGACGCGCAATGCGAACGATCGCTACGATGTCGAAGGTTATCTCGACTATCAAGGCGCGATCTTCGCAGCGCGCATGGAGCCGCGCGCGTACCTGACGCTGACGCGCGCGATGGACCTCTTCGAAACCCGGGATCGCAAGCTGACGATCGCGCATCCGCGCTTTACGTTCGTGGGCATTTCGAGCGACTGGCTCTTCTTGCCGCGTTACGTCAGGGCCGCCGCCGAACGTTTCGCCGCGGCCGGTGCCGACAGTGCGTACGTCGAGCTCGTCTCCGATCACGGGCACGACGCGTTCCTCGCCGAACCCGATCGTTTACAGGCGCTGCTCGCACCGCGGCTCGCGGATCTCTACGCAGGCCTGGCCGCATCCGTCTACGCGGTCGAAAGCCCCCTGCCGAACGCGTGAGGACGCCAGGAGCTTCTTCCGGCGACGCGTAGTTCGCTATATGCAAAGAATCACACTGATGCTGGGCGTGTTTTTTATGTTGTGCGGTGTTGCCGGTGCTCGCACGATGGTGCCGGACGACCTCTACGGCATCGCTTCTTTTGCAGACCCGGCTTTTTCGCCCGATAAAGCGAAGGTCGCATTCGTGGAACGCCGCATCGACGTGAAGAGCGATAAGCGTCGCGGCACGCTCGAGCTCATCGAGCTCGCATCGGACGCGCAGCGCGCCTTGACCTTCGAACGCGAGGGCGTTGCGTCACCGCAGTGGTCGCCCGATGGAACCGCACTCGCGTTTCTCGCAAACGACAACCAGCATCATGGCCAAGTCTTCGTTATGTCCCTGCGCGGCGGCGATCCGACACGCATCACCGCCACGCACGACGGCGTGCAGCAGTATGCCTGGCGACCCGATGGCGCTGCCATCGCCTACGTCACGGCGGATGCGACACCCGATAAGGCTGCCGTCGAGAAACACCACGACTTCTTCGATATCGGCGACGACGACTATCTGGCCCGCGCGTACACGCCGCCTTCGCATCTTTGGATCGTTTCGCGCGCGGGCGCCAACGCGCACCGGCTCACCTCCGGAACATGGAGCGCGGCGACCTCGTATCCGCCGTCGCCGCCGGCATCGCCGCTCTCGTGGTCGCCCGACGGCAAATCGGTGCTCTTCTCACGCGTCCCCAATACGCGCGACGGCGACGCGTACCGGTCCGAAATCGTCCGCCTCGACGTTGCCTCCGGAAGCGTTACGCCGCTCACCGGTCGCGATGCCTTCGAAGGCTTCGCGAACTACTCGCCGGACGGCACGAAGATCGCCTATCTGTACAGCCGCGGCGGCGACCCAAACAACGTCAACGACGTTTTTCTCTCCGACGCCGCGGGTGGTCCCGGCATCGACATCTCCGCCAAACTCGATCGCGCGATCTTTCGCGCGCAATGGTTTCCCGACGGGAAGTCGCTGCTCGTCGGCGCGCACGAAGGAGCGCGCGTCGCACTCTGGCGCTTGCACCTCGACGGGAGCTACGAGCGCATCGAGACGGGCGACGTTGATCCCTCCTGGTTTTTCTGGATCGACGCGGCCATCGGCAGCGACGGCTCCCTCGCCTTTCCCGGGTCGCTACCGCATCATCCGAGCGAACTCTGGTATCTCGCGGCCGGCGGCGGCGCACCGAAAATGCTTACCGACGCGAACGCAAACGTGGCGGCGCTCGAGCTCGGGCGCGTCGAGACGATCGCCTGGGAAAACGACGGCTTCAAAGAGGACGGCGTGCTACTCTATCCGCCGCACTTCACGCCGGGCAAGCGCTATCCGCTCGTGCTCGACGTGCACGGCGGCCCGCAGGCCGCATCGGGAAAGTCGTTCGATGCGTGGGCCCAGATTTTGGCCGCGCGCGGGTGGCTCGTCTTCGAGCCCAACTATCGCGGCAGCGACAATGCGGGAAACGCATACGAGCGCGCGATCTACATGGATGCGGGCGCGGGTCCCGGCCGCGATGTGATGGCGGGTGTTGCCGCCATCGAGAAACTCGGCATCGTCGATTCCTCGCGCATGGCGGTCGGTGGCTGGAGCTACGGCGGCTTTATGACGTCCTGGCTCATGTCCCACTACCACGTCTGGCGGACCGCGATCCCCGGCGCCGCGGTGAACGACTGGCTCGACATGTACGACCTCGGCGACGGCAACGTGCAAATCGCTTTCGCGTTTAAAGGCTCGCCGTACGTCGGCGCCAACATGAGCGACTATCGTTCGCAAAGTCCGATTACCTACGCCGCGCAGACGCGCTGCCCCGTGCTCATCATCTCCGACACCGGCGACGTCCGCGTACCGATCGCACAATCGTACGCGATGTATCACGTCCTGCGCGACAACAGGATCCCCGTGCGCTTCGTCGGCATTCCGGTGGGCGGCCACTTTCCGAACGATCCGGTGCGTGTCCATGACGTCATCGCACTGTGGACCTCATGGATGGTCGACCATCTGAAATAGCATTGCCCCGCGGGGCGGTACTAGAACGTGATAACGCTCGTGAGTCCGAAGACGAGGGCGCTCTTGGGGACCGTTAGTCCGCGCGGGATGTTTGTTTCTTCGCCGTTTGGATTGAGGACGTATTGGAAGCCCGGGCGCAGCAGCCACCACGATGCGGCCTGCCATCCGTAGTTGAACTCGAACGCTTTTTCCGAACCCGTGTACGGAATCGCGTAGCCGAGCGACTGCAGCTGCAATTCGAAGTTTTGCAGCCGCGGGTTGAAATTTTCCGTGGCGAAGCCAACGCCGACCGTATCGTTCTTGCGATGCGCGAACGTTCCGCGCCGCACGATTCCAGCGTCGAAAAAGGAACTGATCAACGCCGAATTCGGATCGCTATACGTCGACGCGAGGAAGAGCACCGTCCCCGTTTCGTTCGGTTTCGAGCTGCCTTCCAGGAGGTGATCGAACTGCACGTCTGCGGCACTGCGTCCGCGGACGTACTGCAGGGGAATTGTAGCGAGTCCGGCCACGTTGCTCGGGTTGTTGGACACGCTATAGGTGCTCAGGCGATTATTGTAGCTTTGTACGGTCGACGTATCGAAGTAGCCGCCCACGCGAACGTTCCCGATCAAGTCACCTGCCTTGTTGCGCAGTGTGAGACCAGTCTCGAGCGGCAATTCGGTTCCGGTGCTGCCGTAAAAGCCGAAGTACGCGCCGCCGGCTCGCGTATTGATGACCGGATTCGCTTGCAACGCCGCCGCTTCGATGTAGAAGTCGGGCGCCGGTGAGCCCTTTACGCGCACGCCCCACACCGTTGAAGGGTAGTAGACGTATCCTTCCGTACCCAACGGCACGACGCCGTTATTGATCGGAACGGCCGCCGGCGTACCGCAGATGTTGTTGTTTTGATAGAAGCAATAGAGATTGCCGCCCCAGTACGTCGACCCGGCGATGAAGTCGTCTTCCTGGTTGATCTTGCCTAGCTTGATGTCGACATGGCTATGGAGCAGCGGCTGCTCGTAGTTCAGCTCCGTGAAGCGCGTCGTCTGACCGTCACCGTAGATCTCTTGGACCGAGACGAGATTGCCGAGTGTCTGCGCGGCGAGACTGCTGCCGAATCGCTCGGTAATGAGCAGATGCAGAATACCCGCGCCGCTCTTCGCCGCGATCTTTCCGAAGTCGGCATCGAAACCGAAGGCGAGTTCGCTCGAAACTGCGGTTCCCCGTGCAACGGCGGTACCGCCGAGCGGAGTACCGCCCGTAATGTTTCCCGCGCCCTCGGAAACGAGATGGCCCGAGAGCGTGAAGCCGTGCTTGGCAAGACTCGTGCGGTCGCCGTGCCCGAAGTCGCCGAGCAGGCCGTTCGATTGCGGTGGCAGCGCCGGTTGCGAAGCGGGCGACAGCGGATTGCGTTTAGCGGCGTTTTGTTGCTCGCCTTGACCCGCGTTCGGGCTATTCTCCACGCCCGAACGGGCACTGGGCTCGGCACTCGGGCTCGCAGCGGCGATCTGCGGACCCGGCGATACGGCGCCCTGCGCAGTTTCCTGCGCGTGCACGATACACGGCAACAGAACGAGCACGCCACCGAGCACCGCGGGCGCGATGCGATTCAAAATTCCATCTTGAGATCTTGACGAGCGCATAGGATCCATCCGACCGGATCGCGAGACTACCCACGCCTGCAGCGGCGCGGGGTTGATCGACAAACCGCGTAACCGTTACGCTAGCTAATCATCGTCGCTGCCGCTTTCCTCGCAGGCAAGCATGAGGCTCCGGCATCGTTACGACTTCCACGTCGGCTTACGGCGCTCCAAGAACGCGGCGATCCCCTCCCGGGCGTCCGCGTCGAGCGCGTTCATGCTCATGACCTCTTTGGCGTACGCATACGCTTTGGGTTGATCGAGATCGATCTGCGTGTAAAACGCCGCCTTACCCAACCCAACCACGAACGTGCTCGCCGATGCGATCTTGCGCGCCAGCGCGACGACCTCGTCGTGCAGACGTTCCGGCGCAACGGCGCGATTGATGAGTCCGTAGCGTTCCGCCGTCGCAGCGTCGATGAAATCGCCCGTCAACAGCATTTCCATCGCACGCTTCCGGCCGATCGCGCGCGTGAGCGCGACCATCGGCGTCGTGCAAAACAAACCGATCTTGACGCCCGGTGTTGCGAAGGTCGCATCGGTCGACGCGAGTGCGAGATCGCACGTCGCAACGAGCTGGCAGCCGGCTGCGGTCGCGATGCCGGCGACTTCCGCGATAACGGGCTGCGGAATCGCCTGGATCGCCGCCATCACGCGAACGCAGACGTCGAAGATCTCGCGGTAGCGCGCGACGTCGGCTTCGTCACCCGCGCAGCGCATTTCGCGCAGGTCGTGACCCGCGCTGAAGGCCGGACCGAGCGCTGCGAGCACGACGACCTTGACGTCGTCGCGCGCTCCGAGGGATTCGAAGGCAGCCAGCAACTCGCGCATCGTTGCGAGCGAGAGCGCATTGCGGCGCTCGGGATTGGCGAGCGTGAGCGTCGCGATCCCTTCGGCAAGCTCGGTGCGCACGTTGCGCGCTACGCCGGTCTCAATCATGTTCATCTCGCTTTGCCTCACAGCCGGTCCGTTTCGGCCGGCGACAAAATGGCGTTCGGCATCTTCTGCGCCCAGAGCCTGCCGCCGCTCGCGCGGCCCGGCTTCGCACCGGCATGAACCGACCGCACCTTGCCGAAGGCGACGCAAGCAAAGGAGACCGTCGTGCACCGAATGATTGCGGTCATTTGTCTTCTGGCGATAGCGAGCGTGGGCGAGGCAGCAGCGGGGCAAAGCGCGGTGGGACTGCCGCAGATCACGGGCACCGTGACGTATCGGCAACGCATCGCTCTCCCCCCGAGTGCGATGCTGCGCATACAACTGCAGGACGTTTCACGTCAGGACACCGCGGCTGCGATCGTCGCGGAAGCGACGATGCTCACCGGAGGCAAGCAGGTTCCGTTGCCGTTTGCGATCGCATATGAAGAGACTGCCATCGACGTCAAACATACGTACAGCGTTCGCGCGACAATCTACGCGGGCGATCAGCTCATCTGGACGAGCACGACATCGAATCCGGTCATTACCGATGGTGCACCGACGCACGTCGACATCGCGTTGTCGCAAGTTCCCGCAACGCAGTCGGCGGCGCCGCTCGAAGGCACGTCCTGGAAACTCATCGCGCTCGGCGGAGCTCCGACCGGCGCCCTTCCACAAGAGCGCGAGGCGCAAATCGAATTCAACGCGGAGGGCCATCGCATCGCAGCGACGGGCGGATGCAATCGGTTGCTCGGATCGTACCAGCTGCACGGCGAGTCGCTCTCGATCGCACCCGCGGGGATGACGATGATGGCCTGCCCGGAACCACTGATGGCACAGGAGCGGAATTTCACCGACGCCCTGCGCGCGACCAAGACGTACCGCATTCCGGTCAAACGCTCGAACTCCGCAATGGCGACCGCGTCGTGGCAAGTTTTCGCGCTGATGCAATGAAGTAACGGGCTCCCGTATGGCATCCTCCCGTGCCGCGGCCTCGCGCGGCGCACTGGAACGAATCCGCCGCTTGTGCCTCGCGTTGCCTGAGGCGACGGAGCGCCTCAGTCACGGTTCGCCGGCCTTCTTCGTACAAGACAAAAAGACGTTTGTGACGTTCTTGGAGGACCACCACGGCGACGGCCGGTTAGCGATTTGGTGCGCCGCGCCTCCGGGCGTGCAGGAGGCCATGACCGGCGTCGATCCGGAACGGTTCTTCCGGCCACCCTACGTCGGTCATCGCGGCTGGGTCGGCGTTCGTCTCGACGTTCGCCTCGATTGGGAGCAGGTCGCCGCCGCGATCGACGATGCGTATCGCGTCGTCGCACCGCGGCGGCTCCTGACAAAACTCGACGCGACTAGGTAATCGTGCCCTGGCGTGCCTCGAGCAACTCGACGGGAATACCGTTGGGATCCTCCACGAACGCGAGCCAGCGCGAACCGCTCGGCGATTTCTTCGGCCCCGAGAGGACCTTGACGCCGTCGGACTTCAAGTTTTCGATGAAGCTCGGGAAATCGCCGTCGATCTGCAGCGCGAGGTGCTCGTAGCGATTGCCGATCTGATACGGGGGATGATCCTCGAGATCGTAGACGAGTTCGATATACGAATTCCAATCGGCACCGACGAAGGCCATGTCCGCGTTGCCCGGATAGTGCAGCGGTCCCTCGAGCAGCTTGAGGCCGAGTTTCTTTGTATAGAAGTCGATCGTTGCCGACATATCGTTGACGAAGATCGACGTGTGCAGATAACGACTCAATTTCAACCTACCGAATGGCGCTCACAGGAACCGGTGGATTCGAATCCGCGCCGATCCGACCTGCCGGCGCGCGCGGCGACCGCACGCGCGGTAGTTAGTCGATCGCAAACCTCGGAATCCCGGGAAGGCGGACACTATCGTGATAAAGCGTCGGAATAATGGGCGATGACGGGATCGAACCGCCGACCATCACCGTGTAAAGGTGCCGCTCTCCCAGCTGAGCTAATCGCCCCCGCAACCGTGCCCTCGCGCCTTCGCGAGCCCGCCACCGGCACCTCTGCGCGATGAATTCTTACTAGCGTATGCCCGAGTACCGCGCGACCTTTCGCGGTGCTTTTCGCGAATCTTCGGCTTGGCGAGCGTTAGCGCAGTGCTTCTTCGATCGCGCGGTCCTGCGTCAGCGCCTCGCCCTCGGCGCGAAGCCGCGCGAGTTCGCTTTCAAGGCAGCCGTCGCGCAGCAGCGTGGTGATCCGGTCGTGCACCTGCGGCTCGATCGCACCCGCTCCGCGCGGCAGCGAAGGGAACCGGCTTTGCGGGTATGCGAGCAGTCGCGCGGCGCGGGCGTGGTCGCCCGTGAATCCGGCCGCGACGGCCGCGTGCTGCAGTGCCAGCGTAAGCAACGATACATCGCCCGCGTCACGCAGCGGCCGCAGCGCAAGACGCGCGTGCGCGAGCGCTGCGTCGTAGCGTTCGAGGACGAGGCAATAGCCGCTCACGCTGCAATCGAGTTGCGCGACGCGCGCGCGGTCGCCAAGCAGCCGGTACGCGTGTTGCGCTTCGGCTGCCAGCCCGACCGACTGCGCCGCGTTCGAGGCGGCGAATTCCAAATCCGCCAGATTTGCCAACACGGCAGCTCTGCCACGCGTGCTCTGCACGGCTTCGAACGACGTCAATGCCGACGCGAAGAGATCGCGCGAGCGCACGAGATTGCCGCGAATCCGTTGCAGCACGGCGAGCGCGCAGAGATCGACTGCGACGAGTTGCTCGTCAGCGCGACGGCGATGGATTGTGAGCGCTTCGTCGAGTGCGCGTTCGCCCTCGTCGACGCGGCCCAGCCACGCCAGGGTGTCACCGTAAAACACGAGTGCGCGGGCCAATCCGCGCTCGTCGCCCAGCGCGCGATAGATCGCGATCGCTTCTGCGAGACCCGGCAAGGTTCGCGGCGTGCGCCCGGCAGCCGTGCCGGCGAGGCCGACCGCGATCGCGGCCGCGAGTGCAGGCTCGCGCGCGACGTCGACGAACGGTCGCGCGCGTTCCAGCCAGCGCCGCCCTTCGACCGGGGCTTTTACCGACCAGAAAGGTCGCAGCGCCGCTGCAAGCGATGCGCCGAGCAGCGGATCGTGCCGCCGTTCGATCGTCCAGTCCAGCGCCGCGCGAAGGTTCTCGAACTCGCTATCGACGTGCGCGTACCAGTCGAGATCCGGCGTCGTATCCCACGCGGCATCGGACCGCCGCGCGAACTCCGCGAAGTACGTCGCATGCCGTCCTGCGGCGAGCGTTTCTTCGTCGCACGCAGCGAGTCGTTCGAGACCGTATTGGCGGATCGACTCCAGCAGCCGATAGCGTGGCGTATCGCTCGCATCGAGCACCACGAGGGACTTACTCACCAGAGCCCGGAGCCGCGGCACCACGCCATCGCCGGATTCTCGGCAAATCGCGCGCGCCGCGTCGAGGCCCCAACCGCCGGAAAAAATCGTCAGCTGCCGGAAGACTTTGCGTTCGTCGTCGGCGAGCAAATCGTAGCTCCAGCCGATTGCGGCACGCATCGTTTGTTGGCGCGGCAACGCGCCGCGATTACCGAAGGTCAGCATGCGGAAACGTTCGTCGAGCTTGGCGGCGAGCTGCGCCGGAGCGAGCGCGCTCATGCGCGCGGCTGCAAGCTCGATCGCAAGTGGAATACCATCGAGGCGGCGTACGACGTCACCCACCGTCGACGCCGTCACGTCGCCGAAACGAAACGTCCGGTTCGCCGACGATGCGCGTTCCACGAAGAGCGCCACGGCCCCGTATGTAAGGGCGACGTCGGCGGTAAGCGCGGCGCCGGCTGGGGGAACCGCGAGCGACGGCAGCCGATAGACGCGCTCGCCGGCGATGCCGAGCGCTTCGCGCGTCGCCGACAAGATCGAGACCTGCGGCGTCGCGCGGACGAGCAGCGAAGCGATGCGCGTCGCTTCCGTCATGAGATGTTCGCAATTGTCCAGGATCAGGAGCAGCTCTTTGTGCCGCAGATAGCTCAGCACGGCATCCTCGAGCGTTCGATCGGGCCCTTCTCGTATGCCGAAGACGGATGCGATCTCTGCGACGATGTACGCCGCGCTGCCCAGCGGCGAGAGATCGACGAGCCACACGCCGTCTGCAAATGACTCCAGGAGATTGGCACCGGCTTGCAGCGCGACGCGCGTCTTGCCGACGCCGCCTGCACCGACGAGCGCGACGAGACGTGCGCAGGCCAGCAGTTCCTGGACTGCGGCGACCTCCGTTTCACGCTGGATCAGGGGCGTTAGCTGTTGCGGGAGGTTGTTATCGAAGAGCCCGAGCGAGCGCAGCGGCGGAAAATCCGCGCGCAAATCGGGAACGACGACGCCGAAAACGCGTTCCGGCTCGATGAGATCCTTGAGCCGATGCAGCCCGAGGTCGCGCAGCTCGCACGAAAGCGACGCGTCGTGCAAACCGCGCGCCGCGCTCTCGGAGAGCACGACTTGTCCGCCGTGCGCGACCGCGAGTAGCCGGGCGACTCGATTGAGCGGCGGTCCGAAGTAGTCGTCGTCCCGCTCTTCGGCCACGCCACGGTGCAGCGCCATACGAACAGCGATGCCGTCGACGGCCGCAAAGTCTTCCTCGGCCAGAACGCGCTGGGCGGCGAGCGCGGCGGCGAGCGCCTCGGCCGGCCACGCGAACGCCGCGCAGAAGGCATCGCCGAACGTTTTGAAGAGGAATCCGCCGTTTGCTTCGATGCGGCCGCGAACGATTGCATCGTAGCGGCGCGTCGCTGCATTCATCGCTTCGCCGTAACGTTCCGAACGAGCCGTAGCGCCTTCGATATCGCCGAACAGAAACGTTACGTCGCCCGTCGGTAAGGCGGCGCGCGCGTGCCGGCCCGCGAATTCGGAGACGCCGTGCATCAGCGTTGCGGGCTCGGTGCGAGGGCCGCGAGATACCGAAGGGCTCGCAGACTCGGCAAAAAGAAATACGAGCCGCCTTTCGTGGTCACGAATCGCTCGAGCCCCTTGTAGCGCTTGCGGACCGGATGCTTCTGGATGCTCATCACGCCGCCGGCCGGCTGCGCGCCGACGAGTGGATCGACTTCATTCGAAAGGCCGCAAAACGTCGAGTTGTTGAGCCACGTTTGGTGCACGAATTCGAATTGCCGCTCGATATCGCTATTGAGAGCGATGAAGTGCAGCCCGCGTTCGGCACCGTCGTCGACCAGGACGTTTTCGATTCGAGGACCGTACGAACGGCCACGGCGCAGGATGCGATGCTTGTTCGAGCGGTGCAGCGACTCTTTCGGTGAGTCGTTGGCGAAACCGTCGCGCGGATTCGCCCGCCGGATGTGCGCTCCAACCGGACAGCGCGTGCCCTCGAGATCCGCCGCAAAGCCGAAACAATTGTCGTTCGCAATGCTACGATCGTCTTTGTGTGGCGCTTTGACGAGCGGCGCGCCACTGGGCCAACGGCCGATGAATTTCGCGGCGAGCGATTCGCGCGCGGCCGCGTCGCTACCGCTCGGCCCGCTCGTCGCCTGATCCAGAAAGCGCCAGAACTTGGCAACGTCCTGTTCGAGTTGACGCAAGACGAGGTAGCTGCCGTTGCGTCCGAAATCGCGTTTATCGCGTCCCGCCGCGCTCAAGAATCCGCTCGGATCTGTGGCTCCGTCGACGATTGGGCTTTCTGACGGGTATCCGTACTCGTTGCGGTAGCCCAGGATGAATTCGCCGGCCGCCACATCGTTTGTGTGATCCGTGCGGCGCCGCGCCGGTTCGCTGCTTCGCTCGCCCCGAATCGCCCGTTGGGCGATGCCGTCGGAGAACCCGAATTGCTCTTTACCATCGTGATGGCGATGGCCCCGAAGCGCCGCGATTTCGCACAGACCGGCGGCGTCGAATGCGCGCTCGTGAACGCCCAGCGTCATCTGGAGCGCGGCCTCCTCGTGCGCGAAGAGCAACAAGAGGATGTCGACTGCGTTTGCGCCGGTTCCCCACGTCCACGCGTCGGGCGCGCTCGCGCCCGCATCGCAGAGGATCTTCGAACGCCGCGCGGATGCCATCCCTTCGACGAAGGCGATCGGGAACGCGCCGGGCGCCTGCTCCAGGCCGAGCTTGACGAGCCCGGGATAGGTGATGGCAACGTTCGTACCGCTTCGATCCTCCTTGCCGATCGCAGTCGTAACCGTGTCCGCGAGCGAACCAAGCCACGCTTGCGCGCGCGCGTGGTCGTCGATCCGCAAGAGCACGTTCACGGACCAGGGCAAGTGGCCGTACGCGCTGAGCAGCATGCCTTGAATGTCTTTGCGTTCGAGTTGGCCCACGTTCGTCGCCGAGTCAGAATCGCCGCAGCCACGCCGCAGCGTCGCGCTGGCTTTGCAATTGAGAGAGACCGTCGCAGATCGCACTATTGTTTTGGATAGCAGGAACCGTGAGCGATGGATACGCGCTGTACCAGAGGTTCGTGTACGCTTGCGTCGTTCGCGCGATCGCTTTGAATTTGCGCTCGTCCGTCGCACCGCCAAAGGCGAGAAACCGCGTGCGCGGAAAATTGAGCGTGTTGCTCCAGATCGCCGTCAAGCCGAGATGGGCCTTATCGATGAAATCGTCGAGATAGTTTTCCCACGATCCATCGTAGTTGGTCAGAAAAAGCATTCGCGTATCGTCGTTGACGAGCGCCCAGTGCGCGAAGTGCAAGCTGTCGAGTCCCAGCAGCTTCCCATTCGTCGAGACCCGCGACACGATATTGGCGAGCGCGAGAACGCACTTGAGCGTTCGCCGGCGGAGCGCACCGGGTTTCACGTAGCACAAGCTCGCCATGTGATTTTGAACCTCCCGGTCCTCGCGCGCCGCTAATTGCTGCAGCTGCTCTGGAGGCGCCCCGGGAATGTGCACGGGATCCGTCCGCTCACGCCGTCGCAACACGATTAGAAACATCGCCACCTGCACGATTTGGGTGAGCAGGAGCGCCACCACGCCTGACAGCGCACTCCAACGCCGGACACGTTCGCGCAGCGCGATGCGTGGCGGGACGCTCCAGACCCACCTCCAGCGCGCGTCGCTGCGCACGAAGTCGCGCACCGCAGCGACGATCGTGTCCGGGGTCGCTTCGTCCGGTGCTGCGAGGCGATCGAGGAAATCGCCAATCTCCGTGACCAGCGACGCTTCGTCGCGCACGCGCTTCGCCGAGCGGCCGACGTTGCCGATGTATGCCGTTCGCGCACCGACGATATGTTGGCTCAAGTAGCGGCGCAGGTATTCGGGATCGACCGCACCGGGCGCGCCGTAGTCCGGACAGAAGCCGTATATCGTGTGCAGCGCGGCGGCCGCAAGGTTGCAAAGCGTTTCGATGTGTTCGTTCGGCGTGCCGTCGACGTTCTGTTCGAAAACGAGATACGGACCCAAGTCGGGATCGTGAAAGACGGTGATGCTGCAAAAGTGCAGCGTCTCGATCGCGGTGAAGGGCAACGCCGATTGCTGCATCAACGAATTCTCGATCGCTGCCAGATGCGTTTCGAGATCGCTCGCGCGCGCGGCGTCGGCCTTCGCGACGATCGTGAAGATACTCTGTCGTATGGCTTTCGGTCGAGTCGTCACCCTACCCGAACTCGAGCAGATAGCGGTCCGGGAACGGGCCGTCCCAATGGATGGACCCGGCCGAACCCGCGGCCGGTCGCAAGCCGGGTATCTTGAGCAGAGCGGCGACGAGTTCGGTGATCACGATGTCGTTGATCATCGCACCGAAGCAGCGATGCAGACCGTAACCGAAGTGCAGCGACGCGGAATCATTTGCCGGGTTAAAGGTGCCCGGCGACGCGAAGGCCCTCCGATCGAACATCGCTGATAGGTTGCCCAGTGCGACCCGCGTACCGGCGCGCAGCGTTTTCGCGCGACGGGTGCCTGCGGCGATCTCGGTGTCGTGCGCGCAATAGCGAAAGAGCAACGGCGTATGGGGATAGAAACGTGCGGCCTCGTAGGCGTAGCGCTTTACCGTCTCGAGGTCGCCCTCGAGCGCCGCTAGGCGCGCTCGCGCGAACTCTTGCGGCCGGCGCAGCAGTTCGTACATCGCAAGCGTGACGAACTTCGAGGTCGTCTCGACGGCACCGACGATGAGGCCGCTCAGGTTGCGCCGCAACGCGTCGTCGTCGAGCCACGGAACATCGGTTCCTTGCAACGCGATGAGCCGGCCTAGAACGTCGTCTGGGGCGGCCGATTTCGCATCGCGTGCTCCGGCCTTGCGCTGCGCGATGACGGCATCCATGTGCCTGCGCAGTGCGACGCCGGAGCGCGTCGCTGCCGCCCGAACCTTGGCCCTATTCGCGAGGTTGAGGAACACGTCGTAGAAGATATCGCGCAGCCAACGCATCATCGTTTTCTCGTGCGGACCCGGCATTCCGAAGTACGCTGCGACGAGGCGGACGGCGACGATGCGCGCGTAGCCGTTGACGACGTCGATGATCCCGGCGGCGTGCGCCGCATCGAGCTGCCGCACGGCGGCGTCGGAAACGAACCTGCGGATGCGCTCGAGATCGGCCGGTCGCGCGGCTTGCCGCAGTACGGCGACGTTCTCGTCGTAGTCGGGACCGCGATCCATGCCCAGGATGAATGGACCATCGTGCCGGTCGATCGCGGGCGCGTTGATTTGCGAGATCGTGAAAGCGTCGTCGCGCGCAAGAACCTCGACGACGTCGGCGTGCCGTGAGACGATCGCGCATGTTCCGAAAACGGCGATGGGCCGCAGCGAGCGCAAGGCCATGAAGCACGGCCGTAAGACGCGCGGAGAGAGAGCGACGGCGAGAAGGTTCGGAATGAAAGACTCCAGCGAGGCCCAGGCCTGGTGCGCCGAGTATACGCGAAGCGAATCAAGCGAAACAAGGGACCGACCGAACCCGCTGTAGGGCAATGGTCCTTCGAAACGTTGGAACACCTGCCGACGGTGACGGTGACGGCTTCGCCGATCTTGCCGCGGTGCTCGCGTGCAGCATCGATCGTTTCACCACCTTAATGAAAGACGGCCTCTCGAGATCACCCGGCCGCCCGCACGAGGCGTTCGAAAAGCATGTTCGTTCGACTCCGGGTCAAACTGTGTTGCATGGCTGCCACACAGTTCGTCGGCGTCGACCTCGGCACAACGGGCGCTCGTGCCGTGCGCATCGACCGCGCGGGAGGCATCGTCGCGAGCGCGACCGCGTCCTATCCGCTCCTGGTCCCGCAGTCCGGCTGGACCGAACAAGAACCCACCGACTGGTGGGACGCGGTCGTCGCGACGTTGCGAACCGTGGCCGGTCACGATCCCGAGCAGATCGGGGCGCTCGGTCTGACGGGACAGATGCACGGCGCCGTCTTCCTGGATCGGGACGGAACGTCGATCCGGCCGGCAATTTTGTGGAACGACCAGCGTACGGCGCGAGCCGCGCACGACGTCGAAGTGCGGGTCGGCAGCGAACGCCTGCGCAACATCACGGGAAATCGCGCGCTCACGGGATTCCAAGCGCCGAAGATCTTGTGGCTGCGCGACCAGGAACCCGCGCACTACGAGTGCATTGCGGCCGTGCTGCTGCCCAAAGATTACATCCGGTACCGTCTCACGCAAAGCTTCGGCAGTGATGCTTCCGACGCGTCGGGGACACTGCTCTTCGATTTGGCGAAGCGCGACTGGTCGGAGGAGATTCTCGCCGCGCTCGACCTGCCGCGCGCGTGGTTTCCCGCGATTGCCGAAAGTCCCACGGTCACCGGCAACGTGAGTGCGTCTGCAGCGCGCGAAACGGGTTTGCCCACGGGCCTGCGCGTCGTCGCAGGCGCCGGCGATAACGCAGCGGCCGCCGTTGGCAGCGGCGTCGTACGACGCGGCAACGGCGTGATTTCGCTCGGAACCTCGGGCGTCGTGCTCGCGCACGACGACGTGGCGCACGTCGATCCCAGCGGCGCAATTCATGCGTTTTGCGCCGCGGTTCCGGGCGCATACCATCTCATGGGGGTCATGCTTGCAGCCGGCGGAAGCCTGCGCTGGTACCGCGACAGCTTCGCGGCCGGCGCTTCGTACGATGCGCTCACCGCCGAAGCGGCACGGATCGCGCCCGGCGCCGAGGGCATCACATTTCTGCCGTATCTTTCGGGCGAACGAACGCCGCACATGAACCCGGACGCCCGCGGCGCGATCGTCGGGTTGCGCCTGATGCACGGCCGGCCCCACGTTACGCGCGCAGTGCTCGAAGGCGTCGCGTTCGGACTGGCCGACGCGGCCCTGCGCATGCGCGCGCTTGGCGTCGATCCGCCCGAATTCATCGCGACGGGGAACGGGATGTCGAGCGATCTCTGGCGCACGATCGTAGGTGCCGCGATCGGCCGGCCACTGCGCCGCTTACTCGTCGACGAAGGCCCGGCATTCGGCGCAGCGCTGCTCGCGGGTGTCGGCGCCGGTGCTTATGCGAGCGTGGAGAACGCGGCGGATACGGTCGTTCGGCTTGCGCCCGAAGCCGACGTGCCTGCGCAAGAACTCGTCGCGTCGTATCGCGAGCGGTACGACGCGTTCACCCACTTGTATCCGGCCCTGCACGAACCCGCTCCGGCCGCGGCCGTGTAACGGACACCCATGAGGAGAAGGAAACCATGACCGATACAATGCGCGCGACGATCCTCGAACGGCAAGGCGTCATGACGCTCGGCGAACGACCGCGACCGCAGCCGCGCGACGGTGAGGTGCTCGTACGCGTGCACCGCGTCGGTGTGTGCGGCTCCGACGTGCACTATTACACACACGGCCGCATCGGCTCGTTCGTCGTCGAAGCGCCGCTCGTGCTCGGCCACGAGATGGCGGGCGTCATCGAAGCGGGCGGGGCAGGCGTCGACGCGCGCCGGATCGGCGAACGCGTCGCCGTCGAACCCGGCGTCCCGGACCGCACGTGCGAATGGTGCCGCGCCGGTCGCTACAATCTTTGTCCGAACGTACAGTTCATGGCGACGCCACCCGTCGACGGCGCGCTGGTCGACTACATCGTAACCGCAGCCGACTTCGCGTATGCGCTGCCCGAAGCGGTCTCGCTCGACGAAGGCGCGCTCATGGAGCCGCTCTCCGTCGGCGTCTACGCGATTCATCGCAGTGCGATTCGCGCGGGGCAGACGGTCGCGATCCTGGGCGCGGGGCCGATCGGTCTCGTGACGTTGCAAGTGGCACGCGCGGCGGGTGCGGGCCGAATCGCCGTCGTCGATCTCGACGCGGGCCGGCTCGCAACGGCGCAGCGGCTCGGCGCCTCGACGGTCATCGATGCATCGCAAGGCGATCCGGTCGCCGCGCTGATGACGCAAACCAATGGCCGAGGGGTCGATATCGTTTTCGAATGCGCGGGTTCGCCGAAGACGGCGGCAATGGCGGTGCACCTCGCGAAGCGCGGCGGACGCGTCGTCTCCATCGGCCTGCCGCCCGAAGACAACTTTCCGTATCCGCTCGTCTCCGCGATGGCTCGCGAAATCGACATCGTCACGGTCTTTCGGTACGCGAACGTCTATCCGGCGGCGATCGCGCTCGTTGCGGAGGGGCGCGTCGACGTGCGCTCCCTTATCACGCATCGTTTCCCGCTCGAGCGCGCCGAAGATGCGCTCAAACTCTCCGACTCCCGGGCAGACAACGTGATCAAAGCGATGGTCGAGGTCGCGTGAACGAATTTTCGCTTGCGGGCAAACGCGCGCTCGTGACGGGCGCGGGGCGTGGGCTCGGCCGCGACATCGCCGTCGCACTTGCGGACTACGGCGCCGACATCGTCGGCTTTGCACGGACGCGAGCCGATCTCGACGCGCTCGGGCCGGAGATCGAAGCACGCGACCGGCGCTTTCTCGGCGTTAGCGGCAGCGTCGCCGACGGAGCGGCGCTCGATGCGCTGCACACCGCCGTCGAGAAAGCGTTCGGCGGCGTCGACATTCTGGTGAACAACGCGGGCATCACGGCGGTCGAGCCGGCGCTCGAGCTGGGCCGCGATGCCTGGAACGCCGTGCTCGACGTCAATCTGTCCGGCGCATTTTTTTGCAGCCGGCTCTTTGCACGCGGCATGATCGCGCGGCGCTTCGGCCGCGTCATCAACATTTCGTCCGTGGCGGGCAGCGTCGGGCTGCGCAATCACGCCGCCTACTGCGCGAGCAAGGCCGGCCTCGAAGCCCTCACGCGCGTGCTCGCAATCGAGTGGGGCCCGGCCGGCGTCACCGTCAATGCCATCGCGCCGACGGTCGTCCTCACGGAGATGGGCCAGCAGGTGTGGGGCGAGCCGAGCGTCGGCGATCCGATGAAGTCCAAGATTCCGATCGGCCGCTTCGGTGATCCACGCGAAGTCGCCGCCGCGTGCGTGTACCTCAGTTCGGAAATCGCCGGCCTCTGTAACGGCACGACGCTCACGCTCGACGGTGGTTACTCCGCGCTCTAGCGTAGCGATCTTTCGCGACAACGTGCGCAGATTACGGCATTGCCATCGATCGACGCGTTTCGCGGGACGCTCGCGGGACGTTGTTCGGACGCGCATTGCTTTATAATCTTCCAACTCCATGTGCATTCGGGGAGGTCATGGGTGCCGAAATATGCGATGATCGTACACGGGTACAGCGAGCATTCGCTCTCGGCGTATGCCCAATTTCCGCGAGCGCTCAAAGCGACGGCACCCGAGCTCGCGAACATCGTCCTATCGGCGTTCAATTCACTTGACGATGGCGTGACGATCGACGACTTGGCGGAGGCACTCGAGAGCCGGATGTCGATCCTCGAGGGTCAACCGAACTGGGACACCTCGCAGGCAGTCTTCATTAGCCATTCAACGGGCGCGCTCGTCGTCCGGCGCTGGATGCTCAACAGACTCGGAACCGCGCGCCCGCTCCCCTCGCACCTCATAACGATGGCTGGAGCGAATCACGGATCGTCTCTGGCGCAGCTCGGTGCGACGCCGCTCGGCTACGCGGAGAGATTTCTCTTCGACCGCATTTTGAGCGTCGGTAAGCACGTGCTCACGGATCTCGACTACGGCAGCGCGTTTCTGCTCCGGCTCAACCGCGAATGGCTCTTCAAACGGTACGGAAGCGATGAGACGCCGGCCGACCCTCGCTTGGCGAGCGTCTATCAATTCAGCCTGGGCGGTGATTCGCTTGGAAACGACAAGGCCGTCGAACTGCTTTGGGCTTCGTCAGAACGGGGCAGCGACAATACCGTTCGTATCAGCGGCGCAAACCTCAACTACACGTACCTCATCGCCGACATCGGGGCCAGTACCCTGACGGCAATGCCGAGCAAGCCGCAAGCGCATCTCGTCATCCCTAGTTATTCGCACTATGGAACCGACACCGGAATTCTCGCGAAGAATACGGCTGCGAGCGACCCGCCGATGCAGGCAATTCGCGAGGCCTTGAACGTGGCGACGCCTGCGGGCTACCAAGCCATTCTCGATCGCTGGTCCGCGCGCACGGCCGATTGGAACACGGGGCACTCCGATCAAGCCAACGCGACCGTCGTCTTCAACCTGCACGATCGCAACGGTACACAGATCGAAGACTGTTTCATCGGATTTCTCGATGCGACGGTGCCCGGTCTCGACGCCGAAGCGCCGCAAGCCAATAAGTCTGTCCTGGTCGACGCGATGCGAGCGGTTAGCGGCAGTATCGAAGCCAACCAGCCGATCCATAACGGCGCGCAGCGCGGCTCGTACTCGTTTTACGTCAATGCCGACACGTTTAACGCAATGGCAAATCACCTCATTACGATTGAAGCCACTCCGCCCGGCCAAGTCGTAACGTTCGGGCCGTTGAATTTTACGGTCGATCGCACGACGGTCGAACGTTTGGTGTTCGCAAACCAGTTCACCTACGTCGACATGATGGTGCCTCGCTACGCGGAAGCCGCCTACGCCCTCTTCGACACCACGACCAACCGCGCCGATCCGCAACCCCTCTGGCCGCCATTCGACACGCGCGGCAGAATCGCGTAGCGCACCAACGCCGTCGGCGCCCCGATAAACGCCGCTTCGGAAGGCGCTGCGTCCGTGGGTGAAGGTGTCTCCCGCCGGCACCGTCGTAGGAAGCCGGTCCCAGCGCAATTCCAAGCTGCAAAAACGCTCAAGAGATCAAGCGAGGGTTCGATATTGAGTACGTCCCATCTTCAGCGGCTCACCGTACTTGTTATGGGAACGGTGGTTTCCAGTGCGCCGGCCGTAGCGGCTGCGCAGAACGCCGATGACATCAATGCACGAATCAACAATGCTCTGCAGACGGCGAAAGGGTTGAGCGGCGTCAACGACGTTCGCGTCGATATTCCTGCGACGGCGAAGCCCGGCACCTACGACTGCGGCGGCCACAACGCGCGAATATCGGGTGGGCAGAATCACGTCACGCTCAAACATTGTAAGACGGTCGCAATCATGGGTGGCCAGAATGTCGTTCGCGTGGTCGATCCGTCGGCTTTGCGGATATACGGCAGCGATAATTCGGTTACGTGGTCCGGCGCTACGACACCATCGGTCGATAACCGCGGGTCAGGCAATACGATCGTCAAGCAATAGGAACGCTCGACCTCACTCGACCGCCCGAGCCGCGGCACGGGTTATCGACGGGCCCGACGACGAGTTCGGCGGTAACAAGTAACGAAAGAGGCCCGCTTGCGCGGGTCCCTCGTTGTCACTGTTCTGATTCCCTATGCTGAGTTTTCGCGAGATACTCCTGGAGCCACTCCTGCACGCCGTCGAGCGAGGAGATCGGTCCCAACGTACCCTACCCCTGTCACGATACCGTTTACGTATGGATTCACGATCATGTCGCAACCGTGGTTGCGCAAGCATTCTCGTTCCGCGTCCGTGACTTCACGAGCGAGAGCTCGATGCGGCGTAACTCTCGCCTTAAGGCGTTTCTCCTTGCGTATGTTTGGGTCGAACATTCCTGGCTGATTCATCGTCAGCCCCTTCCAGGCTGAAAAGCGTTCGGGATAATAGGCTTGTCACGTATCCGGAACGGCTCGAAGGTCGCATTGTCGCCCGGTCCCGCTGGGTCACGCTCGCCATTCGGAGCGCCGCGGTTCCCCCGCATGATACAGCGAGCGGCGCGTCTCTACGCGGGCTTCTCGACTCTCACGGCCTAGGCACTCTGATTCATCCCCGCCTGAGCCGAATGCTACCAACATATCTTTATGTGTACAATCGGAGCGGTGGTCGTTTTGGCTCTCACCATATCCGCCACGTGGCTTTACTTCTGACCTACCGGCGGCCACCTTTCCTGAAAGCGGGTTTTGGCTGGAAAGACGGGCGAATTGCGACTTCGATAAAGTTACGCTGATCCGCTTTCTCTTCAGAGGTGCTTCTCAATGCAGACGGTCGCCGGCGTCGATTGCCATCGAGATATTCATTCCATCCTCTTTCTCAACGAAGTGGGCCGCACTGTCAGGGAACTGACGATTCCAGTCTCAAGCGAAGGGTATGAACAGGCGCTGGCCATCGCCTCTGAACTTGGAGTCGTACGCTGGGGGGTTGAGGTACCGACTGCTACGGGAGTGTCTTTGCGAAGACGCTCCTGGAGAGTGAGCAGCAAGGAGCAGGGCGCCGGCGGCCTGGGCATCGAGGCCCACCGCGCGGCTGTCGCGGGCTACGCCGCGGCGCAAGCTTCGCCGATCGTCGCGCACTACGAGAAAGTCGAGACCGCTTGACTGCGCTGGAAATTGACCGAAGCGCTTTCGGACAAGCACCTGATTATATCCATTGAGATACTTTCGCGATGGCTATTCGCTTCTTAAATGATCGAAAGAGATCCATCCGGTCTGGCCGGTAGACGGCACCCGGACGTACATGAAGTGAACTTTAAGCGAGCCTCCGCAGCCTTTGTCCGCCTCACGCTGCACGACCACTTCGGCACCATCTGCTGCGAGAGCGACACCGAGCTGCTGCTCGACCTCGAGCACGTTAATGCTCTTGCCGTTTCCGACAGCCGCCGTCATGGCGTCTATGAGACGGCAATATAGAGCGAGAGACGGGAAGATCTCCTCTCCGCCCTCTGTATCGACGACCATCCTCAACGGCGAAGGACCCTGATGCTTTTACGTGCGTCCACGATTGAACCGAAACGGGGGTTCCCGTCGGAAGATCGTAGTGTGCAAGTTCTTCAGGCTCTGAAGGTCCAGCCGCCCATTTCAGGACGGTGTCCATATCGTCGAACAGAGTCCCGACCGAACCATCGCCCTCGTCATTCGAATTCAGCAGCGCGCGCTGACCGACGCGCAGCTCGAGATACCGTGGAAGTGACGCGGCCGACTCGCGGTCGCGGAGCGCTTTCGATGCTGCCTGCCCAACCGCGCGCTTCGTCTTAACAAATTTACTCGCGCGCAATCCGACGCGCAGCGGCGGAAGTGTGCGCGGTGCCGCGGGCGCCGCCCGTGGCACCGGCGATCCGGCGAGCGTGGCAGCGACGATGAAGATCGCAAACGAGCCGGCCGCGGCCAAGAGCCACCGGAAACGTGGACGACGCGCGCGGATCGACGCGACGACCATCGCGACGAGGAACGCGGGAGAGGCAAAGAACGCCAGTACTATGAGCGGGTCCAAGATTCGCATGGCGCTCACTCCGTTGCCGAACCATCGGGAAGCGTGCGCTGCGGCGGCTTCGCATCGCGAACGCTGAATCGATCACGCATCGGAACATGTGATGGATTCTGATTTCGCGTAAAGACTTGAGGAAAAACGCCTCGAGGAGTCTTAGACTCGGGCGTGCGCCTCTACGGTCGCGACGCGCCGCGCGAGCCACGAGCGGGGGACGCGACGCGCATGCTTTGTCGCGAACGCGAGCATATCGTCGTCGCGAGTTGCGTCGTAGATATCGAGGGCGACGACGGCCGCGCGCCAGGCGCACCGCCGTTCCCGATACAGTCGGAACGCCTCGGCGAGAAGGGGAGCGGCCGCGGCAGCGTCTTCGCGGGCCGCCGCTGTCACGCCGAAGGCGTGCGCCTCCAAGGCTCGGTTTCGCTCGTCGCGCGATCCAGGGGCGAGACGCGGTTCGCTCGTCGCGCCAGCGCGACCGTACCGGGTCAAGTATCGTGGCCGCGCGGCTCGGAGTTTGCGGAGCGACGAGCACGGCGATCCGGAGCAAGGCGGAGCCGTTCGTACAAGGACGTGCGGCTCCAGTCGACGCTTTCCGCAAGTTCTTCCGCCTCGGCTAGGGCATCGGCTGCCGTGAGTCCCTCTTCGAGCCCGCGAGCCAAGGATGGACGGTCCGCGAGCGCCGGGACGAATCGGCCGCAGCGCGTAACGCATGGGCGACTCCTATTCAGGGGCGAACCAGCGTAGGGCGCTTTTGAACGGTTAAGGCCCCTCATTCAGGCGCGCCAGGGTAGTCTGCCCTCCAAAAGTATACCGATATTCAAAGGTTGGGGTAGTAAACTGCCCGAAAGTACCCCGATGGATGGACCGACAGAGCTTCACGTCTCACGCGCCGGGTGAGTTGGTCGAGGCTTCTGATCCACGAGGAAACCGCGGCCCGGCTTTCGTTCCGGCAATGCTCCCGCCAAGCATCGAGACAAGCCTCGGTGACCGGGAGCTCCGGCTCGCTCTTTCGAAGGCTGCTCACGAACTCTCCAATCTTAACGGGATGGCGCGCCAGATAGACCGGCCCGAGCTCCTCCTCGAGGGCTATCTGCGTAATGAAGCAGTACTTTCGAGCGCGATTGAGGGGACCCACACGAGTCTCGCCGACCTCGCGCTCTTTGAGGCAAGTCATCTGCAGCGGAGCAAGGATGACGCACACGTCTCCAATTATGTCGAAGCGTTCAAGTACGGTCGCGAACGCGTTGCAGACCTTCGCATCGGGCGAACCATTTTCGGCGAATTGCATCAGATCCTTATGCGCGCAGCCGATCCGGCGAAGACCAATCCTGGTCGCTTCCGCGATCGCGTCGTCTTTGTCGGACACCCGACCTTTGAAGGCGCGCGCTTCGTGCCACCGCCCGAAACTTTCGTGCCGGAACTGCTAGACGACTTGGAGCGCTATCTCGAGCACGACGAAGAAGCGCCGCTCATCAAGATCGCAATAGCGCACTATCAGTTCGAGACGATTCACCCGTATCTTGATGGTAACGGGCGCATCGGAAGATTGTTGATTTCACTGTGGTTGCAGCGCGCAGGAATCCTAACGTCACCGATGTTGTATCTAAGCGCGTATTTCGAACGGCACCGCCAAGCGTACTACGATGCGTTGCTCAACGTGAGCACGCGCGGCGAGTGGCGCGAATGGATCTTGTTCTTTCTTCGAGGCGTCGCAATACAGTCACGTGATGCGGCGCGACGGACGGACGCGCTTGTCGCGTTGCGAGAGGAGTATAAGCGCCGCGTAGCGGGCAAGCGCGTTTCGCAAGGCGTTGCGCGGTTGATCGACGAGCTCTTTCGCTTCCCGGTTCTTTCGGTTCCGAGCGCAATGACGGTCTTAGGCGTTACCAAGAAATCGGCGCGCGAGACGCTGCAGCGGCTTATCGGTGCCGGCATCTTGGACCCGAAGCCGGTCAAGATACGAAACACGCACTTCTTCCTCGCGGGCGAGCTGATCGACCTTACAACAAAGCCGCTCGACGAAGTGGCCCAAACGCTCACGTAATGCTGCGCCGCTTCAACACACGTGGTTATCCGTGGCGTGCGCAAGACATCGCACGCTCGCGTTCCGGCAGTGCTACGCCACAGGTGGCCGTCGAGACGCTAAAGTGAGCCGCGCCGCAAGCCCAATGGTTGCGGCTACGCATGAGACTTGCGGATTGGATAAGGGCCCAGCTTATCGTAACGGCAGGCATAGCGTTGCTTGCCATATCCTGGAACGTTGGAACCTGGAACGTTGGAACCTGGTAATCAAGCGGCGAGAGGAAGCTGCTGAAAAGCGCAAGCACCCATACTAGCCGAGACATTTAACGGTGAAAGTGAGATTGACCTCTATCCAATCGGTGGACATCTGGCGCCAGCCAAGTCTTCCGCGTTTATCATATCTGTCGAAAATCGCGGCGATACCAAAGCGGAACACGCGTCAGTCGTGATCTATCTATCCGGCTGGATGCATCCTGCAGCGGTATCAGACGTGGTGACGTAAAGGTCGCGAACTGCTGCGTTTCACCACCGTCGCAACGGGACGCACTAATGCGCTTCCATAGAAAATTCCAAGATGAAGTAGAAGCTAACGACAAAGAGCACCGGTAGTAATACGATTATGCACCGAGCTGCCGCGAGAAACTATATGTTGTAGCGCTGGTCTTAGTAAGCACACTACGAACATAGGTTCGAAAGGGTGCCGTTTTCGTTGGGTGCTATGCATGGCGTCCCGATGGACGAATATCGCCCCTGTGTTGAAGCACCATTCCACGATGATTACGAGCCATGTGCTTACCGTGATCGGTCTTCGTTGTGCGGGTCCATAAAGCGTACGGCGCGGTTTTACATGGATCAAACGAAGCAAATCGGATTCTTCTGCGATCAAGGACACGCTTGTAACTGGGAGACCGGCGGGAAGTGGATTCCGCACGATGTCTTTGAAGATGACGGGCTTTTCAGCGATATGCTGCCAAGCCATTTCAAAAAAAGCATCCCAACGAAGGGTAAGAAAACAAGTCTAAACTTAAACGAGAGACGGATTCGGCAGACTCGGGAAGCAGAGTGCTGCGCCCAGTGTGACTGCCCACCGTTTACGAGTGCTGGACCGATGGACATCCTTAGGGTAATTTCTGAATTTCGCCGCGATCTGTACGAACGAATTCACCCATTCTTGGCCCGCATCCCGAACCTGCATGCTGCTCAAATCGACTGGCAGGCGACATTGCCTCAAGAATTGCAGGCCGACATTCACGAAGCCCAGCGTGATTCAAGAATCGACGCCGACCACGGCATCCCGAGAAGTAAGCTTGAACGAATCTACAATCTCTTGTCAACGCCGCAAAGGAGAATATGCCGCGATACCCTTGTTCTTCCGCTCTGTCACCGATGCAACCGTATCCGCGGAAACTCGCTCTATTCAACTGATCGGCTGCTCGAGTATTACGCGAAAGCTTGGCATAACGGAAATCGTTATCTTGCCGCCCGGCAAGACGAAGCGTGGTTTGAGATTCAGAAAATAAGTGCAATCGCGCACCATAATGAAAGAAGCGCCGAAGTTAATGGTGGAGCTTCCTGATTTTGCCGCTAGTGAGCGCTTGAAATTCAAGCTCCATACAGTTTTCCGGACATGGTATGAGCATGACTAGATTCTGCGTTATCAGTTTCACGCCGCGAATCGTAAGACCGTCACCTTGTAAATCCAAAACAACCTCGGTAACACGGTCTCCGCGCTCTATTGCATTCAGTAAATGAGCAGCATTCTGTTCGTCGGTAAAATGCTTTCCGTTAACAAGCACCACAATATACGCGATCTTCATAGACGCTTAATGCCGATCTTCATCTCGCGAATCTTTGAGGGTAATCCTGCGACCGGATTGTAGCGAAAGTGTGCACAATCAATTCCTTACACAGAGGGATCACCTTTTTGTACTCACCTGTGGGTAACACGATGTAAAGCGCGTACAGACAGGCGTCTTCTGGCCGCTAACCAAGCGCATCCCCGTTTCGGCGCGACGGCACGACACACCGAGAGCCTATCGCGATCGCGGGAACGTTGCTTGGCATGACGGACGGATCGTACTTCGGATGGGATCGCGATGCGACCAAAAGCCGGCCTCGCAAAGCCACACGAAATCTTCAGAGAGATCACGTCTACTCAGTACAGCAACTTACCCGACGATCCGAAAGAGGCGCTAATCCAGACGCTCTACGCCGCATACACTTGGGTTCGCGGCGGCGTGAAAGCCAAGAAGGGCTAGGCCGACGCCGTCCTACGCCTCGGTAAGCTTTTCACGCGTCTCGCTGGCTTCGACAACGATGCCGCCGACATTCTCATCCGCCCAGAGGACCGCTACTCGTTAGGCAGCTCGCTCTGAGCACTCACATAGCAAAATGTTAGCAAACGGGCCGATCCCGATGACCCGACACAAAAAAGCCCGTCGCGTAAGGCTTTGTGGGACGAAGCGTGGTAGCGCCAACGGGAATCGAATCTGAATCGGTTGATCGGGACGAATCGGACGAGGACCGCTAAAGCCTTGCACCACAGACGTTTCGGCGCACATCCAGACCGCTCCATGGGTTGCTATCGGCTAGGGTGGGCCCACGTTGGGCCCACTACGGGGCCCACGCCGACGCACTTGCAATTCGGAGAACGGTAGCTCGAGAGGCATATCGAATGCTTTGCAACAGTGAGCAGGAATCCCCGACGCCCTAAGCTGCCTCCCGATGGGCCGGCCGTACGAATGCGCTGGCGCCTCGAGCTGCGGCGATGGACGAGTGTGTCGCTTAGCCTGCTGCAACAGCAGCGCGTCTTCGATCACGTCTACGCGAAGATGCTCGACGAGCAGGGCGGTGTCGAGAGCTTCGAGTCCAAGAGCGTACTCCTGTGGTTCGGCGCGCACGCCGTTATCACACTTCGCCGGTTCGCCGACGAGCAGCATCCGAGCCTTACGCTGACTTTGAGCCGGATCGCGAAGCGCCCGGACGATGCGCTGAGCTTCGACGGGCGGCAGATCGACATGATCCGCCTTAGCGACGATCGCGATCGGCTACGGCAGTCGCTCGTGAAGATCAACGAAGTCGGTCACAACGAACTCGCTCACGATAAGCGGGACGTGCAGATCGAGCTCCGGCCCCAATATCACGAGATCCGGACCGCGATCGCGTGCGCCTTTGACACAGCCACGTACTATGACGCCAGCTTCTCGGCGCTGACGATGCAGGTGCAAGACGATGGGTCGGCGTTTCCAACCGTGCTCGCGACCATACCATTCGAGGATCTCGGCGAGACCGCGCGGTGGGTGCCTCTTGCGGATGGCAGCGACTTGCACAACGCAACGTGATCGCCCGCGGGCGCTAACGGAAGAGACCCGCTTATGCGGGCCCCTCCGTGTCGCTGTATCGGTTCCCCCTAAGCTTCGCTTTCCGCGAGAAACTCCTGGAGCCACTCCTGCACGTCTTCGAGCGAGAAGCTCGGACCGTTCGAACCCGCCCCTGCAACAACAGCGTTCCTGTACGGATCAATGATCATGTAACAACCGTAGTCGCTCGCATTCTCATTACGCGTTCGGGACTTCACGAGCAACAGGTCTTCCCGGCGTAGCGCTCGGCGAAGGCGGATCTTTTTGCTTTTTGTTGGGTCTAGCATTTATCGGCTGATTCATCATCGACACTTTCTTTGGGTGAGAGTTCGGGATGAGCCAAGCCATGCCACGGTATCCGGGGCGGCTGAAGGCCGCGCTGTCTACCCGGTCCCGCTGGACCGCGCCCCCGTGAGAGCGCCGCGGTTGCTCAGATGATAGCGTAAAGGCCGGACCTCGATCAAGGCGCTTGCCGAGTAAAGAGCAAGAACGCGCCGTCGCGACGTCTCCTCTCTTGATCCGTAGCGGCCGTTCGCCGGCGAGCGTTCTCTCTTCGCTGGTGCCCGTGCGGTTGCGCTGCTATATGCACGAAATCTCCAACTTCGTCGACAACTACAGCGCCGTTCAGGAAGTCGAGATCGTATGCGATGGCGTTAAGAGCGACATCGCCGTCGGTCCCTCCGAATTCGGGTGCCCCGAAATTGCCGAGCTCGTGATTGAGTAGAGCTCGGGCGGCGGCCGCGGCCTTGCGAAACGGCTCTGGGTTCGTGTTATACAGCGCGCCGTGCCCTACCCGAAACGTCGCTGCGATCTTCTCGAGCAGGGACGCGAGGGCCGGTAGTTCCGTCCGCAATCCACGCCGCGACTTCTCGCGTGCGCAGTCGGTCTTCGCGGGGCTGGTCGTTTTTAAGGTGGAATCTCCGATCGTCATCGATTGTAGCCTTTCGGTGGCCGGGCTCGGGGTGTTCGCGCACCGCCGGGTCGCTGCGTTGTTACGGCTTCCGCTTACGGGAGAGCGCCTCCGCGATGATTTCGTCGAGCAGTGCACCGCGACCAAATCCCCGACGCGTCCACTCGCGCACAATCGCTGCGACGTTTTTTCGATCGACACGAGCAGCGAACATGATGCGAGGATGCTCAGCGCGAGGCCGTCCGTTTGGGCTGCCAGAGACGCCCTTCGCCCACGGAGCCATACTGAAGGCGTACAGCAATAACAGGCGTAGTGCAAGCGTCCCGGCACATGTCGCACTTCAGTCTTTGGTCTGCGCTCGAACTGCGATGACTCGTCGTCGCGTTTCCACCTCATGCAGGGTTGCTCGTCTCGGTGAGCGCGGACGTGACCGCGGTGCAGTTCCGGTCGCACGTTATTCGGCTAATGAAGACTGCGCTCGGAACCATTGACGTCAGCATCTACGGCCCGGTGTTGGAAAGGTGGTACGTGTCGCACCAAAGCGAAGCCGTCACGCTTGAGAACGCAAGGAATGCGGTGGATCGCGCGCTGCGAAAAGGAAAGCCAAGCGTCTAGACCTGGTCGGCAGACGTTGGGCGGTGAGCGTCTCGCCGATCTCGAACCGCAATTGTGATGCTCGACTTTGACGCGTTCTGCGACGCGGTCCAACGCCGCGTTCTCGAGCTCATCGACGTTCCGGAGATGGCGTTCGTGACCGGGACGGGGCGATGTGTGTGGACACTCGGCGACGCCACAGTCGTCATGACCGCCCTCACGCGTACGGAGGTCGGCGTTGGCGCGACGTTCGCCGGTGTGCAAGAAAGCGTCGACACGCAGATGGACGATCTCGGCGTCAACGTCGCCGCGGGCTTCATCGCGCGGCAGCTCTCGCGCGGGCTATCCGGATGAGCGTTGACGAGCTGCGCGTCTAACACCGCGCTCATCGAGGCGCAGCAGCTCATCGCGAGCGATTGGATTGCAGCGTACCGCCGCTACGTTGGACGACAGCGCTCCGTCGCAGGGTCAGTCACATTCTTTACGCTCGTGAGCAAGGGCAGTCGACTAGTGCGACCGTACTGCAGCTACCTTCGCCTCGTCATCCGAAGGAGTACCACCATCGCGTTTGCCGCCGGTCTACTTGCAGCGATGGCCGGAGCCGCGAATCCCGCAGCAGCTTCGGCACCGCAATCGATGCCGTATGTCATCGCATCTGACGGAACCTACCTTGGCGATCTCGGCTGTTCGTCGATCGGAAACCCCGCCTCGCGCTTTGGAAGTGAGGTGGGCGCGACAAGCATTTGGAACGTCGTGTCGCGCTACGGCAGCGTGGTTAGCGAGCAAAGCGCCTGGAATCCGGTGACGCCGCGTCCGCCGATCATCATGCTCGACGGTAAGCCGATTGGGTTTCTGACTGTAAATCCAATTCTCATCACGCGAGCGATCGATCCGCGGCGACTGGAAGCGTTCATGATCGATCGTTGCTCGAACCCGAACGGCTACCGCTTGCACTGAGCGCCACAAAGAAAGGACGCGCCACCATCGACGCGTCCTCTTATTGATTGTAACAGGCGTGAGTTTCTAGCTGGCACCGTCCACGAAGTCCCCAACTTCATCGACGACCGTGGATCCGTTCACGAAAGCGAGTTCGCACGCAACCGTTTGCAAAGCGTCCTCGGCCTCGCTCCCCGCGAACTCGCGAGACTCGAAATCGCCGAAGCTGTAGTTGAGCATGCCGCGGACTGCGGCCTCAGCGCTGTGAACCGCTTGCATGTCCGCGTTATCTAGCGCGGCGCCCGCGGATCGCAGCGTCGTGGCAATCTTTTCAAGTTCAGCAGCGAGCTCGGGTAGCTCGCTACGAAGGGCGTGACGTGCCTTCTCTCGCAGCTCCGCGGTCTTCTTGTCGTCGAGCGCGCGGCGCACTCGGGAAGGCGCGTCGGCTCTGTGTGTTGCCTCAGACGTCGCCGGCAGCGCGGCGATCGGCGCCGGTCCGCGGATCCTATCGCCGACCTCCCGCGCCTTTGCAGAGAGATCTCGAAATTGCACGGCCAGATGATTGAGCACTAAGCTGTTCGCCACGTGTGGAGGGCGATAAGCGTTGAGGTCGACGAGCCGCGAGGGCGGCGGGGACGGGTGGTCGATGTGGTCCATGTGAGCGCAATCCTTTCGGTGACGGGCCCCGGCATCGCGTCGCCGTGGAGCCCAGAAACGGAAGAGCGAGTTTTGACGATCTCCGAAAGTGAGTGACGGCACTGACGATGCCGAGAGTCGAAAGACTCTGCGCTGCACACGAGCGCGAACGATCGTGAGCAACACAGAAGCTTCGGACGGACGTTTACCTGCGGCTGCTACGCGCCGCGTTCATGCGACCTCCTCGAGCCGCAACGTACGCCGCGTCGCTTCAGAATCTGCGCCGCGTTTACTGGCTGCTACGGCGATTACGGCGAGCCGGCACAGGTTGCAACACGCGGGAACGGGCAGCGAAAAGAAGGCTGCTACGGTCGTGAACCGCCGATAGGGCGCGGTCACAGCACGACCTCGATCCGGCCGTTGCAGTCGTCGTGCAAACAGGGCTTGCCGACGAAGGATTGCGGTGCGGCGGAGTACCAGTGATCACCGCAGGCTGGGCAGTGCAGGTTCCGTCGGTACCGGCCCAGCGCAACTGACCGCAAGCGTCCTGCGCCACGCTCGACGTCACGGACGGCTTGCTCGATGCAGATCGGGTTCTCGGCACCGGCGTTGAAGCGCAGGCAGCGATCCGTATGGCGACCGGCGTCAGGAGCGCAGACGTCGGATCCCAACACGGGCCGGTCGGCGATAAGAGTCTTCAGCATGAGCGCACCGCCGTGCGATCGGCGACGAGCCGCAGAAACGTAGCAGCCTTATGCCAGCAGTCGCGGCTGAATTGTCCGGCACGGCAGTCGCACGTCATCCGCTCGAGGCCGAACGCGCGAACCGTGTAGCGGTCGCCGGCGCGTCCGACGACGGTGTAGCGGTCATCCCCGCGCGGCATCGCGGCCGAAGCTCCACCGTTGATCTTGGCGACGTACAGGCGCGACTCAATCTTCTCGCGCTCGGTCATGCGCTGCGCCATCACGCCGTCACCGTCACGATCGCGCTGCGCTCGTCGATCGCGAACGTCGTCGCACCCGGAACGCGCTTTGTCCTCATCACGAGGACGCGGATAGCGGCCTTCGCGTTCGACGCCGTCTGCGCGGTGAGATAGATATGTGCGCGACGCAGGTCGCCGCCGGACGCGTCGTAGGCTGCAAAGAGCCAGCGCGTCGTCGAGAGAGGCGCTGCGTAGCGGGTGTGCTGGGATGCGCGCTTAGACGTCGCGAAAGACGCGGCGGGGGCGGTCGAACTCATCCTTCGATCTCCTCAAGGGCTCCGGCGGTGTTACCAGCACTTCCGGAGTCCGACTGTTTATGGGTACCCTTTCATTGTAATATCGTCGCGAGTTAAATGCAATAGACATCGCGAGGTATTTACGTTATCATTAGCACATGAAGAACGTGCCACGACGAGGCCCGGGCCGGCCGTCACTGCCCGTAAGCGAGCGACGGCGGCGCATCGGCTTCAGCCTGTCGCCGGCGACGATCGAGCAGCTCAGTGAGCTCGCACGCCTTCGCGGCCAGTCGCAAGCCCACGTCCTGCAGATCCTCGTCGACCGTGCGTTCCGACGCGAGCGCAAGAAAGCCGACAGCGCATGATCATTCCAAAGTCGTCCAATGCCGCGTTCGCGTTCTGCGACGCGCTCATGCAGATCGCCGAACGCCAGAAGCGAGAACGCGCCAGCGAACTCGCTGTTGACACGGCTGCCGCTCCGATGAGTGAACGCAGCGCCACGACGAAGCGTCCGAAGCGCAGAGCCACGCCAGAGTAGGCGATGCCCGTTGCGGACCATTCCCGGCCCCGTCACGCGCGTCGAAGCGCTCAGTGCGAGCAAAGGGGCGCGACGATCGTCAGCGGCTCAGAGCGCCCGCGTTGCGCGTCAACCGCGTCAACGGCCAAGCCAAAGAGCGCGGCTCCGCTCCGGCGTCGACGACGCTCGCCACGGGCACGTCGCGACCACACCGCCGACGCGCTGCAGCGTCCGCGCCAACCCCCGCAACCCGATCCCCCGCATCCGCGAGTGGCGACTCTATTCATCTGATTTTCCCGGGAGACACCCTCAAAAAAATTACAGAAAATTTCGAGCACCCTTTTGCATAGCAGCCGTCGCCGAAAAACCGGAGCGGTATTCGCGGCACTCGAAGACAACGGCGTGGCAAACTACGAGGATCCCGATGTCGAGCGAGCATTCCGAAAGTACATGCGGGAACTCGGCGCGCGCGGGGGCGCCGTGTCAAAGGCTCTCGCTCAACGCGACGACCCGGACTACTATCGGCACCTCGGCCGTAAGGGCGGAAAAGCCGCCGTTGCGGCACGCAAAGCCAAGATCGCAAGAGAGCTTGCAGCGTCGTGTGAGCCGCAAGCCGAACCGGTCGTCGCGATCCCAGACGGCGAGCTCCACCGGTGGATGCAACCCAAGGCGAGCCACGCGTCCGCGATCGTCACCGAGCGCGTAACCGTGACTCCGGAACCGGAAGCAACGATACCCGCCTTCGATCGCGAGGCAGCCCTCCGCGAGCGCCGCGAGTTCGAAGACGCGCAGCGGCAGATCGCCAAAGCGCAACGCGCACGACGAACGGCCTACGCACCGGGCAACCCCGTGACGACCTACGAGTAGCGAGCGAGGCGGGCGCGATTTGGGTGAACGGCTACCGGGGGACACACCTCGCGCGTGCGGGTGCGCACGTAGGCGACGCAATCAGGCGCAGTTCCGCCCGAGGGCTCCCGGCTTGGTCTCATGTCGACGAGAAGAGCGACGAGAGTCGGGGGGTTAACCTTTGCCGTCGCCGGTGGCGCTCGGGCCCCGGAATCGTTTGTGGTTCCCGGATTTCCGTGCAGTAGAGGCGGAGCACGAAACCAGAAACGCCGAAACGGGCGCAACCCTTGTGGCGACGGGCTTTATTGTGGTTCCCGAATATTTGTGGTTCCGGACCGCAAAATCGAATGGTCGGGAACTAGAAACCGCCGTCGCCGCGGTTGCAGGCAAAACAAAATCTCCGGCTTCACGGCGCCGCCGTGGGCGGCGCCGTGGGCGGCTTCGATGATACGGCACGCAGCGACGAAGGCGTGCGTGAGACCGACATCGCAAACGTCACTGCGCGTCACTATTACCGCACGACAGTGCGTCGGCCCCTGGCCGGTTCTCGCAAAGAGTCCATCGCGGCAAGGAGAAGTTTAGGTCAGTTTGAGATAAGCGTTTCGAAATAGGCCGGGATCGTCATGGCCCTGCGCTCGTTCACGGCGGTAGACGTCGCCCAGCGCATGAGCGACTCGTTCAAGTAATCTCAGTTGACCGTGAAGGTTCATTGCTATCCGGCGACTATTCCACGCGATTGGAACGAGCGCGCGAAGGCTTATTTGTTGAATCGTTGTGAAATCAACAATTGATTCGGCCCGATCGCGGGCGGCCGGGAGGTATGCTAAGCGCGGCTTTCTTCCCGACGTAAGGTTATTACGATGCGCTTCCAAATCGGTACTGAATTGACTGACCGCAGCGATGGTGCATTGTTCCAATGCATTGTCCGGTCGGAAGTTTTCAGTTTGGATGAAACCACGTATCGCACGTAATTAGTGTGCGCTATGATGATGTTACGCGCGAATGATTTAGTTGTCAAGCACTGAGTTGTAGGTTGTCTATTGTCGCGTCGCATTCG